>Ga0155080_114_pt2 | contig 190914 bp, 181 predicted proteins | sample RifCSPhighO2_01_FD_106048 | JGI IMG/M metagenome (GOLD analysis project Ga0155080, IMG submission 106048) | Phenylobacterium sp. RIFCSPHIGHO2_01_FULL_69_31 | reverse complement strand
CCCCCGCCGCTGCGCAAGTCCATCTCGTAGGCTTCGATCTCGGCATCGCCGGACGCCGTCGCATTAAGCAACGAGCGAAGCTGAGGGACATTCCATTCCCCGTCGCCGAGATCGAAGATCGATCGGCCGGCGGCGGAGGCGTCGATGTGGAAGGCGCGGAAGAACGTCGCGCTGGCCCCGATGACGCTGAGATCGCCGTCGAGCAGCACGAGCGGTGATGCGGCAGAGGCGACGATCGCGAGGGCCAGACCGTGCACCGCGTCGGGATGGAGCGCCATCGGCGTCCTTTCAGGTGGCCGGGAGCCCGCGAAGCGCAGACCGCAGCCGAGCGGATGCGCCGACACGGAAAGATAGTCCGCCGCGCCGTCCGCCATTTTGATTTGTATCACACTCAAGGCTGAACTGCGGCGTGTCGTTGGAGACCAAGCCGCTTGGACGCCCAAAGAAGAATCCGGAAGGAGAATTGCGGCGCCTGCCACGCCGAGCGGCGGCTTGCGAGGTTCTCCCCGATCTCCCGAGCGCGGGCGATGCGTTCGCCGACGGCGAGGTCGCGGTACTCGGGGCGGGTGGAAGCACTCGCTGGCATGCCGCTAAGCGCAACGCGGTAGTCACCGGCGACCTGCGGCGTGATCTCGGCGACACGGAGGAAGGCCGCAGGATCCGCAAGTGCTTCATCGCCGAGTCGGGCAAGGTGCTGATCAGCGCCGACTACTCCCAGATCGAGCTGCGCCTCTTGGCCCACATCGGCGACATCCCCCAGCTGAAGAAGGCCTTCGCCGACGGCCTGGACATCCACACCATGACCACTTCGGAGATGTTCGGCGTGCCGGTCGAGGGCATGCCCGCCGAGACCCGCCGCTGCGGACCTACATGGACCGTATGCAGCAGCAGGTGCTCGACGGACTGGTCTTCGAAGCCCCCGAGGCCGGGGCCGTCATCGCCGTCGCCCGCCGGATCATGGAGCGCGCCGCCGAGCCCGCCCTGCAGATCTCCGTGCCCCTGGTCGTCGAAGCCCGCGCGGCTGCCAACTGGGACGACGCGCCTGAGGCACATCAGCCGGCGAAAATATACCCTTCAGCGGTTGAATGCTGGGTTGGAAGATGGACGCCGAGCAGGGTGATGGAGTCGCCATTCGTGAAGCTGATCGTCAGGCCAGCCGTTCCACGGGCCAGGACTGGCTCCAGGCCAGCGAGCCTATAATCCATCAAGTCCAGAGCGTCGCCTTCTCTGAAATCCACGATCACATCATCTCCGGCGCCTTGGACAAAGACGAAGAGGTCGGCCCCCGGTCCTCCTGCTAGCCGGTCGGCGCCAGGGCCCCCATTTATGGTGTCGAGCCCCGCGTCGCCATTGATAGTATCCGCGCCACCTCGACCAAGAAGCGAGTTGTTCGACGGGCTGCCCTTCAGCACGTTGTTGAGTGCGTTGCCGGCACCGGCGCTAGCCGACCCCACGAGCTCCAAGTTCTCCACGTTGGCGGGCAGAGTCGCGTATGACGCGGTCCTGACGGTGTCCACGCCACCACCCGCCAACTCGACGATCTTGTCGCTAGGATCGATGATGTAGACGTCATTCCCATCGCCGCCGGCCAGAACGTCAGCGCCACCACCGCCATCGATCGTATCGGGGCCAAGGCTGCCCGCAATCGTGTTAACTCCGGCGTCGCCGACAAGAGTTCGAACGTCAGCCGGCGGCTCGGGCGACAGACGACTCTCCCAGAGCGCAGTGACGGCGGCGCCCGCGTCGCTTGCAAGCTCGATGACCGTATTGCCGGTTTGCGTTACGCGCGTGGAGTCCGCGGAGATCAGATAGACGTTGGAAACGTTACCCGACATGTCGACGTCATGCGCCGCAATCAGCCGTATGTAGGACTTCATGTCCGTGAATCCTTGGACGATGTTGTCTTCGACCTTCGCGCCCCGTGCACCCTGGACGTAGATGCCGTTGTACATGCCGCCACTGATCAAGTTCCCGCGAACCACGAGCCCCAAATAGGGCAAGATGTTCCCCGAATCCTGGATGAAGATGCCTTGGGCAACGTCGCCGGTTCCCCGATGAAATTCGTTATTCTCGATCAGAATGTTGCGAGCAGAGGCCGTTGTGTTGACGGTCCAGAATTGGATCGCATCGGGATGATCTCCGGCTGCAATGTGGAAATCACGAAAGCTATTTCCGGAGATCACCACGTCGGATGAACCTCCCCCCCGGATGCCGTCCATCCTCAGGTCGTGGAACCTGCTGTTGATCACAGCTAGGCCGTCAACGTTGAGGTGCGAAATTCCCGTAGTCAGCTGCTCGAATTCAGAGTTCGCAACCGAGACATTGCTGCTGTCCCGAATCAACATGCCGCTGGCGTCGTTTCGGGGATTGCCGTCCAAGCTGCCGTGGACTTGAAGCTTCGAAAACGCAACGTTTTGGCTTCCGGTCACGGTCACGGCCGTAGCTGTTGGCGCACCGCGGAACTCCACTTCCAGATTCTCGAATTTCAAGCCCGAGCTTTTGTTCACAGTGAGACCGGATAATACGGCCTGCTGTGAAGGATCTTGCGACGCGATCGTCACGCCGCTCGCGAATTGAAGGTTGCTTATGGCCAGTACGCCGTAGGCTCCGGGAGCCAAGAGGATCGTATCACCGCCCTTAGCCGCGGCGATAGCAGACGTAAGCGCGGAGTTCGTCGCGACGATCGTGATCATGCGTCCCTCAATTCGCCATCGGATTTAGCGCGGCTCTACGCCTTCTTAAGCGTTACTGGAAGAGCTCAACCCGCGTAAGCAGTTCGACACAAAATTGTCGCAATCAACAGTATGTGCGGATGGAAAGGCAATCTCCCGCGAGAAGAATTAGCAGCTCTTCTCGGCGCCTCCCAGTTTCCAGACGCGAACGCGTATCACATCCCTATATTTGCTACATTCATAGCCGCGAGACTCCGCTGCATCGCAACGCGGGCATAGGATTTGATTCCAGAGAGGTTCCTGGTGGAGCCGAGGGGAGACTCGCGGCGTCGGTATCTGACGGCTGCGTCTGACCGTCCTCGACCGGCAGACGGCTGGTGCTCTCGGGCTCTTCGTTGGGCATGTGCGCGACCGTGCGGATGATGTGCGTTCATTATCGGACGAGTCGCTTGAGCGAGGTGGCAGATGGGAGTTCGTCGAGGCTTTGAGGACGCTGTGCGGCCAGCCGACCACATCACCCAAGAGGAGTTGGAGGTGCTCTCTCCGCTCATTGGCGCGTTGGCGCGGATGGCGGCGAAGCAGCTTGCCGAGGAAGAGGCGCGGCTCGGAGAACACGCTCTCCAAGATCGTCGTTGAACGATAGCCGAGCGGCTCGATCCGCGAAGGCGACGACGAACTGGTCGAGCCAAACGTAGCTGATGCCACGATGGTGAGCCGCCATCCAGCCATCGAAGTTCGGGCGGTTGTCGGTGAACAGGAACACGTTGTGGTGCTCTGAGGGCTCCAGCCCTTGGGCATCGTTCAGGACGATCAAGAGGGCGTCGGCGTCGGCCATTGCGATCCATTGGGTGCGCGGTGACATCTCGACCCGGCTCACGATGCCGCTGTTGGCAATCTCGAAGGGGCACTGGTTGGGCGCCGAGGTGATCACGTAGTCGAAGTTCTGCCAGCCGGTCATGGCGCAGACCTCCGGCGAGGGCCGAACAGCACCATGCGGGCGACCCGCAGCGCGAGCAGCCACCGTCGCTCCTCGATCAGCCGCCGGAACACCGTGATCATGGCTCCGTCCGAGAGAGTTTTGGTGGTGGCCAAGTAGGACGCCGAGCGGCCTGCCCATCGGCGCGAGAAGTCCCTCTCGCTGGCCGTAAGGCCGAGCTTCTTGAAGGTGGAATACAGGTCGTTCATGGGCTCCTGATCGACCGAATGTGGCGGGCGATCAGATATTTAGTCGGGTCGCTCAGGCGGCTAACCGGTCACTTCAATTTAGGCCCAAGGGGGTCTGCCGTGCTAAATAGAAGACCATATCGTTCAGGGGTGAGATCGCGGTGACCCCGCCGCAAAACGGCAACCGGGACATTTAGACTAGAGGCGCGTGATGGTGCCGAGTCGCAGACCGGCTCCTATGAGGCAGAACGGCCAACGAGACGGGCTTCACCAGCCATAACAGGGGCGAGGTGGAGACGGCCGCTCGGCGAGCTACGGGCTCGTAAGAAGGCATCACCTAAAAGAGGATCGTTCCGTCTTTGCGATTTGACGACGACACATCCACCACGATGCCACAATCGCCGAAGAGCCTGCCGCCCAAGCTCAAGCCGCTTCCCATGGTGGTCGAGAACGCTGAACGGCTATCCCTACGTCTACCACGCCACCTCCCGCTTCGTTCATTTCTCGCCCCACGAGCTTGTGCGGAGGGCTTGGGGCGATCCAAACGAAGTGAAGATCGGCTCCTCCAACTTTGTGGGGTATTGGTCCGCCTTCGCCCTCCACTGGGGGCTTCGAATTTACGTCGAGTCCTTCCTTGCCTGTGCTGATCTGGCCAATTTCGATGGTGCTCGGCCGAGCACGCACGGCGAACTGCTCGCACTGATCGAAGCTTATGTTCCACCCGTGCCGATCATCACGCGAGAGGAACTCGAATGGCCGTGGTCCGATCAGAGTTGATCGCCATCAGGTGTGAAAGATCGAGCCCCGGATAGGAAACCTCTGCAATCGCTGCGCTCAGAGTTTCAACCCGGTAGCCACGGCCATAAGCCGCCGCCGTCTCCCCACCGTCCTTTCCATGGCCCGAAGCCCAGCCCCCGAGCGCGAGGGCAATTTCATGCTCGATGCGGGCTTCCCGTAGGGCATCTCGGTAGCAGTGGCGGAACGAGTGAAAGCAGGTCTTTGGCCGCGCCGCGCCCGACTTGGCCAGAAACCTCCGAAACCATTTCGAAAAGGGGTCGCTGAAGTAGCCCGTGCTACTGGCCTGAAGCTCGGGAAAGAGCTTCTTCCCGCCCGTCGCGCGGCGGGCGTCCACGAAGGCCAAAAAGCCGATGTCCCGTAAGGTCTGATGGATCGGAATCAGCCGTTCGCTGCTGGCGGTTTTGAGCCGCTTGTCGTCGGCCGCCACGCCGCCCGCGCTGACAGAGATGCAGTGCACGCCGTCGACGACTTCAATGTCGGCCACGTCCAGTTGACACGCTTCATTCAACCGAAGCCCGGAGAACAGCGCGAGCAATGGCACCCAAAACCGACCGCGACGGGGGCGCGCTGGACCCGGCGTAGCGTAGCCGTGCCAATCGTCCGCGCAGCCCGTGTAGAGTGGCGCGTCGAAGATCAGGCGTAGCTGGTCGTTCGAGAAGGGCAGCCGCTTGTCGCGGCGGCGGACGGGATCAACCACACGGAGCCCTCGCGCCGGGTTTCGATCAAGCCACCCCTCATTGACCGCGAAGTTGAAGAGCGTCCGCAGCTTCGTCATGTAGCCGTTCACCGACGCCGGGCTGAGCGTTGAGTTGAGCTTCTTGGCCTTGGCCATCTTGGCGGCCTGCACCGCAGTGAGCTTCGGAAACCGCTTGGTCGGGTTCGAGGGGAGCCAGCGGAGCACTTCGAGTAGCTCGCGGCAGGCTTCGCGCTCGATGCTCCGCAGCCGCCTGCCCCGGCCCCACACGTCGGTGACGATGCCCTTCAGGGCCTCGTAGTGCATCTCGGTCTTGCGGCTGCGCGCCTTCGCGGGATCGGCGAGGAAAAGCCGGAACATGTCGTCGATTGTCTTGTCGCCGGGCTCCTCGACAATCTTCGGCCCGGCCCGCACCGTTGTCGTCACCGGCACGCTCACGATGAGGGATTGGACATCGCGCCCCGCCCTGAACCTCTGCTCGAACTCCCATCCGACGATCCGAGCCTGCCTGATTGCCTCAGCCTTGTTGCCAGTTCCCAACGACCGCCAGAGGTGGGTCCGTCCGACCGTCTCCTGCACCGATCTCGGCACTCTGAGGCGAAGGTAGAAGACCCTTCCGCGCAAGATCAGGCCCGACTGTCGGCGCCGCGAGCGTGGTGCTGTCCGTGGCGACGGTGGAATGGGCCGTTCAGACGGTTTGTGAACCACACTGGTGCAGCAGCCCGACGGGCTAAAATCCCTTGCTCCGCAACGTCTTAGCTCATCGTCGAAGGGACGATTGTGAACCACGTTGGTGCAGCACGCGCGCGCAGAAGCGTCCGACGAGAGGGTTTCCCCCAAAGGGGTAGATTTGATTTTGTTGAAAAAATCAGCTTCGCCGGGGGTCCATCCCGCGAGGGATGGTGGAGCCGAGGGGAGTCGAACCCCTGACCTCCTCATTGCGAACGAGGCGCTCTACCAACTGAGCTACGGCCCCAGGAAGGCGCGGAATAAGGCGATCTCGCCCCCGCCTGTCAAGCCGGGATAATGAGCGTCGCCTTGTCACAGCCGCAAAGGCCGGTAGAACCGCCGCTATGATCAGCTTTTTCTACTTCGTGATCGACGGCCTGCTGGGGCTCCTGGTCCTGGCGATCATCGTCAGCGCGGTCCTGTCGTGGCTGGTGGCGTTCAACGTCATCAACCTGCGCAACCAGTTCGTCTATGGCGTGGCCCGGTTCCTGGACGCGGTGACCACGCCGGTCCTGCGGCCGTTCCAGCGGTTGATCCCGCCGCTGGGCGGCGTCGACATCAGCCCGATCATCGTGATCCTGATCCTCCAGGGCGCGCGCGCCTATCTGCTGCCGTGGCTGTTCCGGCCGCTGATCGGCCTGATCGGCTGACCCGCCTCGCCGTTCGAGTGACGCCCCGCGGGGGCCGCGACGCGGTCGACGGGTGGATGACCGACGCCGAGGGCCGGCCGGTCCTGAAGCTGCGGGTGAGCGCGGCGGCCGCCGATGGCGCCGCCAACGCCGCGGTGATCGCCCTGGTGGCCAAGACGCTGAAGCTTCCGAAGTCGGCGGTGCGTATCGCGAGCGGCGAGACGGCCCGCGTCAAGCGGCTGGAGATCGATGCGACGGGGGCCGACCTGGCCGCCGCGTTCGGGAACCCTCCCTGACATCAAATGTTATACCGGCGGTCATCCAACGACTTGCCTGTCGGATACGGATGGCCCGGATCGGCCCGGCCCACACCCCTGGCATCCCCCCCGACCGAGGTCGGGCCGATCTCCTCCCCGCACCTCTCCCCACCGCCGCGCAACCCGCGCTAAGCTCTTCCCATGTCCAGTTCCGATCCCTCCGGGCGGGCCGAGCTCGCCCGCCTCATCGCGGACGCCCAACGCGTCGTCATCTTCACAGGCGCGGGTATCTCCACAGAGAGCGGCATCCCCGACTTCCGCAGCCCCGGCGGGGTGTGGAGCAAGATGAAGCCGATCTACTTCCAGGACTTCGTCGCCAGCGAGGAACGCCGGCGGGAGGCGTGGGAGCGCGCCTTCACCGGCCGCGCGGGCTGGGTCGGACGCGAGCCCAATGCCGGACACATGGCCGTCGCCCGCCTCGTGGCCAGCGGCAAGGCCAGTGCGGTGATCACCCAGAACGTCGACAACCTGCACCAGGCCTCGGGCGTGCCCAGTGAGCGGATCATCGAGCTGCACGGCAACGCCAGCTACGCCGCGTGCCTGGAATGCGGCCTGCGCCACGAGCTGGAGGAGCTGAAGGCGCTGTACCAGGCCACGGGCGACCTGCCCGCCTGCCGGGACTGCGACGGCATCGTCAAGACGGCCACCATCTCGTTCGGCCAGGCCATGCCCGCCGAGCCGATGGCGCGCGCCGAGGCCGAGACGCTGGCCTGCGACCTCTTCCTGGTGCTGGGATCCTCGCTGGTGGTCTATCCCGCCGCCGGCTTCCCGATCATGGCCAAGCGGAACGGCGCCCGCCTCGCCATCGTCAACCGCGAGGCGACCGAACTCGACCCCTATGCCGACTTCGTGCTGCACGACGAGATCGGCCCGGTGATGACGGCGGCGGCGCCGGCCAACTAATTTCGCCCTCCGGTCGATTCGTCACACACGCGCCTTGTTCTTCGGGCTATGCGCTCCGCCGGATTCTCATCGGAGCCTTCTGTGATCAGACCTGCCGTCGCAGCCGCCCTTCTCGTCGCCCTCAGCGCCTGCAGCCAGGGCGGGGGCGGCAAGTCCAACTCCAGCGATCCCTACGCCGGGCTCGACAGCGAGATCCTGGCCTGGCGGACCGCCATCGAGGCCAGCCACCCCGCCTGCGCCAGCAAGGTCGAAGGCAAGGGCTGCCAAGACTTCCAGGTCATGTGCAAGGCGGCCCAGGACATCGGCGCCGACGAAGCCGCCAAGGGCGTGAAGGCCAAGGTCGTGGCCGCCATGACGTTCGCCGGCCGCAATCCCGACGGCTCGACCGGCAAGTCGGGGTCGTCGTTCGCCAACTTCTCCAAGACGGCCGACGCCTGGACCCGCACGGAGGCCAAGCCCGTCAACATGACGACCTGCGCGACGCTTTAGGCGCCGCGCGTCCCGACGACCTTGCGCACCTGCGCCGCCTGGCGCCGGGCCACGGGCACCTCGGCGCCGGATTGCAGCACGACGGCGGCGGGCCCCCCGGGCCGCCGGGCCAGGCGCACGATCCGGTCGCGGCGAACCAGCGCGCCGCGGTGCACCCGCACGAAGTCGGCGGGATCCAGCTCGGACTGCAGCGTTCGGATCGGCTTGCGGACCAGGAAGCTGCGCCCGCGGCTGTGGATGCGGACATAGTCCCGCTCGGCCTCGATCCAGTCGATATGACTGACCGGTATACGCACCCGATCGCCCCGGTCCGGCGCCCAGATCTCCTCGGCGAAGCCCGGCTCTGCGGGCGCCGCCGGCCGGGCGTCGCCGGCGCGCAGGGCGGCCACCACCCCTTCCAGCTCCGCGATCCGGGAGTTCGCCACGCGCGATTGCAGGCGCAGCCGGGCCCGCTCCAGGGCCTCGTGCAACCGGTCGAACTCCACGGGCTTCAAGAGGTAGTCCACCGCCGCCAGTTCGAAGGCGTCGGCGGCGAAGCGGCTGAAGGCGGTGACGAAGATGAAGGCCGGCGCCTGCGCGGGGTCGATCGCGCGCGCCAGTTCCAGCCCCGACAACCCCGGCATGCGGATGTCGAGCAGGACCACGTCGATACCGCCGCGCCGGATCAGGGCCAGGGCATCGGCGCCGTTGGTCGCCTGGCCTACGACCTCGGCGCCCTCCGCCTTGTCGATCGCCATCTGCAGGCGCCGCAGCGCCGGGGGCTCGTCGTCCACGAGGGCGACGCGCAGGGCCCGCACGGGGGCCGGGCTGATGCTGCCTTGGATCATATCCGCTCCAGGGGGATTTCGACCGACGCGAGGAAGCCGTGCGGCAGGCGGGGTCCGCAGGTGAGCGCCGCGGCCTTGCCGTAGATCAGGTCCAGCCGCCGCCGCACGTTCTCGAGCCCGAGGCCGAGCTTGGGCGTGGTCTGGCCCGTCGTATCGCCACCGTCGTCGGTGACCGTCAGCCGCAGCCGGCCGTTCGCCGCCTCGGCCCTGATCTCGATGGTGACGGTCTCATTCGACCGCGCGACGCCGTACTTGACCGCATTCTCGACCAGCGGCTGCAGGATCAGGCTGGGGGCGAGCGCGTCCCGCAGGTCGGCGGGGATCGTCTCCACATAGTTCAGCCGGTCCTCGAAGCGCGCCTGCTCGATCAGCAAGTACTGGCGCTGGGCCTCGATCTCGTCGGAGAGCGGGCCCTTGTCCGGCATCTCCTTTTCAAGCGTGTGGCGCAGGAAGCTGGATAGCGAGAGCACCACCCGCTCCGCCCGCTCGTTCTCCTTGGCCAGGATCAGGGAGCTGAGCGCGTTCAGGGTGTTGAACAGGAAGTGCGGATTGATCTGGTAGCGCAGCATCCGGTTCTGCGCGTCCATGGCCAGGGCCTGGGAGGCCACTAGGCGGAGGTTCTTCTCCTTCAGCTCCTCCTCGTAGCGGATGGCGAAGTAGAGCGCGCACCACGAGATGAAGGTCCAGAAGAACATGGAGGCGGTGTAGGCCAGCGAGACCGGCGACAGCGGTTCGACGCTCCACATCGGAAGAACCAGGTAGAAGACCGCATAGTTGACGATGGAGTAGGCGAAGCCGCCGATCACCGACATCAGCACGGCGGCGACGATGCGGCGCCACATCGGCTGCTCGGCCAGGGCCGACAGGATCCGCCCGATCAGCAGGCATGCCAGGAAGCCGAACACCGCCATGCCCAGGCGCCGAACCGCCATGTCGCCGGCGTGCGGCGCCGGGTCGGCCAGCATCCGGGCGGTGACGATGAGATAGGTCAGCGACCAGAGGACGAAATTGGCGATGAGATAGTTGTTCGGACGCGGCAGCCGCATGCACCCTTCCCCACCGGTCACATTCTGTAGAAAACCGGTGACAGACCAAGGCCGCTTGTCGACACACCGTCACCGTTCGCCGCATTTCGCCCCGTTCGGCGGCCCATTCATCCCCCTTCGCCGCATTTCGCATGAAGACTTTCGCCGTCTCGGCATGCTTGGCCGGCGAGTTCGTGTGCTCGTGCGTTGCTGAGGGGGAATTCGTCGTGGCCGTGCGTCCGCCATCACTGAGGGCCATCGCCGCCTTCGAAGCCGCGGCAAGGCACGAAAGCTTCACCAAGGCCGCCGACGAGCTCAACCTGACCCAGAGCGCCATCAGCCACGCGATCCGCTCGCTCGAAGTGCGGCTCGGCGTGGACCTGTTCGAGCGGTTCGGCCGCAACGTGTCGCTCACCGAGCCCGGCCGCGCGTTCGTGAGCCGCCTGCGCCTTTCCCTCAACCTGATTTCCGAGGCCTTCGAGACGCCGGTGCGGCCGGGCCGTACGCGCCTGGTGGTCGCGGCCACAGCCGGCATCGCTGAGCGCGTGCTCGCGACGCGCCTCCCGGGCTTCCTGGCCGGACATCCCGACCGCGAACTGGAGCTGCGCACCGTGACCGGCGCGTCCGAAGTGAATGCCGGCGAGGCGGACGTGGCCGTTCTCTATGGCGCAGGCGCCTGCGCCGGCCTCACCCAGCGCCGGCTGGCCGGAGAAGCGCTGTTCCCCGTCGCCGCGCCGTCGGCCGACCTGCCGCGGCGTCCGGAGGAGCTGGTGCACGCGCCGCTGATCCATCAGCCCGAGCATCCCTGGCGGCTCTGGCTGGAGCAGGTGGGCCTGGGCGAGCTGCCGACCCACGCCACGCTGACGGCCGACAGTCCGATGGCCGCGCTGGAGCTGGCGCGAAACGGCGCGGGGGTCTGCCTCGCCCGCGGGCTGCTGGTCCGCGACGATCTGCGGACCGGGCGGCTGGTCCGCCTGTTCGACGCCGAGGCGCCGCTGCGCGAGGACTACACCGCCGTGTGGAATCCCGCCTCGCCGCGCGCCGAGGTCATCCGGCCGTTCGTCGACTGGCTGGCCGCGACCCTCGACCCCGGCCCCGCCCCGGCCCTGCACGCCGCCTGAAACGGCAACGCTTCGCCGTCCCGCGCGTTCGCGGCGGTGGAGCGTGCATGCATTTCCAGATCAAGGCCGACCTGACCTACCGCTTCGCCGAGCGCTGCGAAGTGCTGCTGCTGCTGGAGGCCGCCCGCGCGGCCGACCAGGCGGTGCATCGCGAGCAGCTGACGATCTCGCCACCGATCGGCATCTCCCGCCTGGACGACTCGGTCACAGGGGAGCGGCGGGTCGTGTTCACGGCGGAGCGCGAGGTCCGCATCGCCTACGAAGCCGAGGTGGAGGTGCTGGCCCGCGACGCGGCGCTGGCGGGAATGCCGGCCGCGCCGATCCGCGATCTGCCGGGCGAGGCCCTGCGCTATCTTCGCGCCAGCCGCTACTGCCCGTCCGACCGGTTCGAGCGCTTCGTGGAGCGCGAGTTCGGCGGGCTGGCCGGCGGGGACAAGGTGGCCGCCATCCTGGACTGGATCTCGGGCCACATGGACTACCGCGCGGGGGTCAGCGACGCGGCCTCCACCGCGCTGGACACGTTCGTTGATCGCGCGGGCGTGTGCCGGGATTACGCCCATCTGGCCATCGCCCTCTGCCGCGCTGCCGACATCCCGGCGCGGGCCGTCAGCGCCTATGCGTGGAAGCTGACGCCGCCGGACCTCCACGCCGTCGTGGAGGTCTACCTCGGCGGACGTTGGCGGCTGGTCGACCCGACCGCGAAGGCGCCGGTCGACGGCCTGGTGCGTGTGGCCACCGGCCTGGACGCCGCCGACATCGCGTTCATGACCATCTTCGGCCGCGCCGACCTGGTCTCGCAGGCGTTCGCGGTACGCAAGAGCTAGTGGGGTGCCGCCCGGGCGCCCGGCGGCTCGGGCAAGGCGTCGTAGTACTCGGCCAGGCTACGGTACTCGGCGGCGACCCGTTCGAACTGCTCGCGGCCGCAGCCCGGTGCGGACTCTTCGGCGAGCCGCTGAACCCGGTCCGCTTCCGCCCGATAGTATTCCGTCCGCCGCACGCGCTCGATCCTTGAGGCTGAGCCACGGGAAGCGTCTTGCGGGGCTGCGGTTCCGCGGAGCTGCAAAAGAAAAGGCCCCGCTCGCGCGGGGCCAGTGTCGAGGACGCGAGAGGCGCCTTCGGCTCGCCCGGCCCGGATGACCACATCCGGGCCGGGCTTGCTCGGGTTCGACTTAGAAGTCGGCGGTCAGGCCGATGAACAGGTAGCGGCCGAAGGCGTCATAGACCTGCGGCCAGGTGTTGCCGTTGCAGGGCCCGCTCGGGCAGTTCGACGAACCGTTGAGCGGCGGGTCCTTATCGAACAGATTGTTCACGCCCGCCCGGAAGTTGAGGTTGTCGCGCATCGTCCAGGACGCCGTCAGGTCGAAGTAGTCGCGCGAGGCGAGCGTCTTGTCCGTGGCGTACTGCAGGCCCGGGTTGTTGAGCTGCGGATGGTCGTCGTAGGCGTCCAGCGTGACCTTGTCGAAGTGGCGCCATTGCAGCGTCATCGAGAAGTCGTGGAACCACTCGCCGTACTCCAGCGGGGTGTTCCAGGTCACGCGGGCCTTGTGGCGCCACTTCGGGTTGGGGGCGGTGAAGCCGCCCGCGACCGAGCAGATGGTGCCGTAGAGACCGGCGCAGTCGAACGGCTCGTCGCCGCGCAGGGCCTGGGATTCCAGCCGGTCGAGATAGGTCCCGACGAAGTTGAACCCGAGGCTGCCCATGTTCTCGATCCCGAGGTCGTCGAACGAGATCCGGTAGCCGGCGTTGAAATCGACGCCGGACGTGCGCAGCGAGCCGATGTTCACCGTCTGGTCGATCACATAGCCCTGGTTCGACAGCCACAGCGAGCCTTCGGCGTCGCGGTGCACCAGGTCGCAGAACTGCGGGCTGAGCGTCTGGACGCAGCGGTTGACGATCAGGTCCGCCCCGATCGGCGCGATGTAGTCGTCGACCTTGATGTCGAAGTAGTCCACCGAGACGTTGAAGCCCGGCAGGAACGACGGCTGCCACACCACGCCCAGGGTGTAGGCGTCCGAGGTTTCCGGATCGAGGTTCTGGTTGCCCGCGAACCGGCCGTTGTACTGGGCGGCGGGGTTCGCTTCGATGGCCAGGACCTGGGCGGTCGTCAGACCGAAGGCCTGGGCGCAGCGGGCGACCAGCGGATCGCTGGCGGCCAGGCCGGCGCAGGGATCCTGCGTGCCGTCGAGCGCCACGTTCTGCGGGCTGAACAGCTCCAGGACGTGCGGCGCACGGACGGCGCGGTTGTAGCCACCGCGGATCCGCAGGCCGTCGATGGGCTCCCAGTCGCCGGCCAGCTTGTAGGTCTCGGTCGTGCCGATCGAGGAATAGTCGGAGTAGCGGAAGGCCGTCTCCAGGGTCAGGGACTTCGCCCAGGGCGCGTCCTGCACCAGCGGGATCCGGGCCTCGGCGAAGACTTCATAGACGTCGAAGCTGCCGTTAACCGGCGGCGCCGCCCCGCCCGCGCCGTTGAGCTGTCCGGACGACGAGACGTAGTCCGACGCAAAGTCCAAGGTCTCGCGGCGGTACTCGGCGCCGATGGAAATGCCCACGCCGTCAGTGGACCAGGGCGTCTTCACGCCGTACTCGGTGAGGTCACCGCCCAGCGAGAAGTTCACGATGCGCTCGAACAGGTTGCCGCCGGTATAGCTGGGGGTTTCCAGATAGTTCAGCGCGTCCTGGGTCACGCCGCCCAGCTGCATGATGTTGTAGGGCACGCAGGCTGGGTCGCTGCCGTCGACCACGGACTGACAGGTCGGCACGCCGTTCACGGAGACCACGTTCAGGGCGTTGTTGATCGCCCCGGTGCGGAAGAAGCCTTCCAGCGTCTGGTTGAACGAGACGCGGCCGTACTGCATCGCGAAGTCGTAGTTCCAGTTGTCGTTCAGGTCACCCTTCAGCCCGATCACATAGCGGTACTGCTGGTGCTGGGTCTGGCCCTGGCGGCCTTCACCTTCGACGTTTCGGCGGGAGATGGTGCCGGTGAAGGTGCCGCCCGGGTTGCTGGCGCAGGTGCCGCCGCCCGAGGCCGCCGTGGCGTTCAGCAGGCCGCGCTGCTGGGCCGAGAGGAACGGGTTGGCGCAGTTGACCGAGAACGTGCCGGCGAAGATGCCGCCCGCCGCGATCTGATAGGTCGACGTGTCGTCCATGAACATCACGTCGGCGTAGGCCGTGGCCCAGTCGTTGATCTCGTAGTTCGCGAACGCGCCCAGCACGTACCGGTCATCGGGACGCTGGTAGTAGTTCTGCGGGCCGAAGTTGTAGACGTCGCGGGTGCTGACGCGCGGGCGGAACGTGTTGCCCGGCCCGGTGATGTCCACCACAAAGCTGCCGAAGCGCGCCGGGAAGGCGGTGCCCGAGCCGCCGCAGCCGGCGTCGAGGAAGGTGTCGCCCGAGTTCAGGGTACAGGCCGAGAAGTCGCGGTTGCCCTGCAGGATGGGCTCGACGTGACGGTAGCCGGCGTAGGCGGTGACGTTGCCCTTGCCGTCCGGCGAATTGACCCCCATCACCAAGGTGACCTGCGAGGACTCCCCGTCGCGGACATTGTCCTTCGGCAGCTGGAAGAACTCCGGGCTCGCCGCCGTCGCCGCGCGGGCGCGCACCACGTCGGCGATCGCATTGCCGTTGTCGTGCTGGTAGATGCCGTACTGGGCATCGACGCGCACGCCCTCGAAGTTCTTGGCCATGATGAAGTTGACGACGCCGCCGACGGCGTCGGCGCCGTACACGGCCGAGGCGCCGCCCGTCAGCACGTCAACGCGCTCGATCAGGGCGGTCGGGATGAAGTTGATGTCGGCCGCCAGCGAGCCGCCGAGGGTGTTCGGCGTGCCGGGCATCAGGCGGCGGCCGTCGATCAGGACCAGGGTGCGGGTCGCGCCGAGGCCGCGGAGGCTGACCGTGGCGGTGCCCGTGGAGCCGTTCGAGAGCGCCGAACCCTGGGCCGCGAAGGCCTGGGGCAGGCTGTTGATCATGTCCTCGACGCGGGTCACGCCCGTCGCCTTGATTTCCGCTGCGCTCACCGCGGTGACCGGGCTGACGCTCTCCAGGTTCGGCGACGGAATGCGCGTCCCGGTGACGACGACTTCCGACACCTCGTCGCCGCCCGTCTGAGCCGCCACGGGACTGGCGAAGCCCAGCAAGGCCGCGCCACAGATCATCGAAGACGCCAGAAGGCGCTCACGCGTTCTCTTGATGCTCAAGGTCTAGATCCTCCAGCGGCCGATGGCGTGCGCGCCCGGCCGATCCCCACATGAAAGCCGGCCCCCAGCGCGACCGGAGGAGCCGGACGCGCGCCCGAGCGCCGCTGGAGAAGAACTATTGTCGCGGCGAACCGCCCTTTACTGAATTTCTCTTATCGGATGGATGAGGTGAATTCATACCATCGGGAACAAGGCGCCCGTATCAGGACGGCCAAAGTTGCACCAACTGTCACAAAAACAATGAGATACGTGTCTCCGCGAGCGCCGCGGCAAGCACGATCCGACCCTCACCGCGCCGTCGGAGGGGCAAGTTATTCGTGGAAGAATGTTGCATAAAGAAGACAGCGGTTGACCTCACCATCAATTGTCACAGTCGGACGACGCATGAAGTGTATTCATGTGAAGTATGACGAGAAGTCGTCATCAAATTTCTACCTGACGGTCTAAAGTCCTCGCGAGCCAGGTTGTACGCCTGCGGCCCAGCTTCCGAATGGACGTCCCATGACCGCCCTCGCCTTTGAATTCGCCGCCGGTGCGGCGCCTGCCCGGCCTCACGTCGCGCAAGGATCGCCCCGGGTCCTCTGGATCGACGCCGACGCCGAGGCCATCGAGGCCGGCCTGGAGATGCTGCGGCGCCACGGCTTCGAAGTGGCCCGCGCCGACTCGGCGGCGGAGGCCCAGCCGACCCTGGACGGCGACGGCTGCGACCTCGTGATCCTCGAGACGGCCCTGCCGGACGCCGACGGCCTGGCGCTGTGCCGGAAGCTCTCGGAGGCCGAGACCGCGCCGGTGCTGGTCGTGGCCCGTGCGGCCGACACCCTGGACCGCGTGGCGGGGCTGGAGTTCGGGGCCGACGACGTCCTGCCCAAGACCACCCACCCGCTGGAGCTCCTGGCCAAGGTGCGGGCGCTGCTTAGACGCGCCGCGCGGCAGGCGCGCCGCACGGCCCAGGCCACGCTTGAAACCTGGCGGTTCGACGCCGAGCTCGGCTACGTGACCGCCCCGTCCGGACGCACTGTGCGGCTGAGCCCCGCGGACGCCGCGCTGCTGCGGGCGCTGGCGGCCCGGCCGGGGGTGGTGCTGCCGCGGGATGCGCTCGTGGCCCTGCTGCACGGCGAGGGATCGAGCACCGGGGGGCGGTCGATCGACGCGCGGGTCGCGCGCCTCCGCCGCACGCTCTCGGCCTGCGACGGCGCGGGGGACATGATCAAGACCCTGCGCGGCGGCGGCTATCTGTTCCAGGCACAGGTCACCGCACGGACCGGCCTGGCCGCCTGAGGCCGCACCAGTCAGGCCGGGACGCCCCTCCGCGACAGGTCCGAGATCAGTCCGAACAGTTCTGCCGCCTCGACCGGCTTGCGCAGCACGCCGTCCGCGCCGGCGTCGAGGTAGCGGTCGATGTCCTCCGCCGCCACATTGGCCGTCAGCATCCAGATGGGCGTGCGCACGCCCGCCTCGGCGGCGCGGATGGCGCGCACGGCTTCCGGCCCGCTCATCACCGGCATGTTGGCGTCCATGAGCACCAGGTCGAAGAGCTCCGCGCCCCATTCGGTCAGCGCCTGGGCGCCGTCCTCGGCAAAGGTGAGATCCACGCCGGCGCCGTCCAGCAGCGCGGCCAGCACGCGCCGATTGGCGGCGTTGTCCTCGGCCGCCAGCACGCGCAGCCGCCGGCCCTCGCCCGCGGCGCCGGCGGGCAGTTCGGGCGCTGGCGCGTGGCGCGGCGCCCGGAAGGCGAACCAGAACACCGCGCCCGGCTCCCCCTCGCGCACGCCCGGCGGATCGTCGACGCCGACTTCGCCCTCCATGAGCGCGATGTTCGCCGCGCAGGCCGCCAGGCCCAGCCCGCTGTCGCCGACCATCCGCCCACGCGCGGTCTGGTCGAACGCTTCGAAGCTCAGCGCCCGCTCCTGTGGCGGGACGCGCGGGCCGGTGTCGCGCACCTCGACGAGCACGCCCAGGTCGCCGCCCTGGACGACGCCGGCGAGGCGAAGCGCCACCCGCCCGCCGGTGGGCGTGGCCTTCAGCGCGCTGGAGACCAGGCTGACGAGGGTCTGCTCCAGCTTGGCCGCGTCGGCCAGGACGCCGAAATCCAGCGACGGATCGGCGTCTTCGAACACGAGGTCCACCCCGATCGCCGTCGCGTGACCGCGCCAGACGCCGATCACAGCCTGCGACAGCCGTCGCAGGTCGAACGGCGTCGGGGTCAGGTGTGCGACACCCGCCGCGGCGGCGGCCAGGTCCAGGATCCCGTCCAGCATCCGGCTGAGCTGTTGCCCGCCCTCCACGAGGCCCCGCGCCAGGTCGGCCTGCGGCGGGCTGAGCGGCTGGCGGCGCAGCGCCTGGGCGAAGCCGAGCACGGCGTTCAGGGGCGTGCGGATCTCGTGGCTGGCCACCGCGAGCAGGCGGGTCTTGGCGCGGGTGGCCGCCTTGGCCTCTTCCACAGCTTGGCACAGGGCCAGGTTCTTGCGGATCAGGGCCTGCATCGCGCGCGTCAGCGCCCGGTCGGTGGCTTGCTGGCGCCAGGTGACCATCAGCACCGCCACCACGAACAGGAGCATGGCGAGGGCATAGTGGTTGCCCGCCAGCGGCGCGCCCGTGCCGAGGGCGATCCACAGCAGGGTGGCCGCGGGCGGCGCGATCCCGATGACGTAGCTGACCCGGCTGATATGCACGCGCAGCGCGGCGAACAGCAGGACGCAGATGGCGAGAAGGGCCGCCTCGACCTGCATCTCGGGCTCGCCGTAGAGCCGGATCCTGACCGCCAGCCAGCAGGCGTTGGCGACCAGCAGCAGCATCAGGACATCCGACTGCCAGCGCAGCCGCCGGGAGGCCGCCGTGCGGTCCGGATGACGCATGGCGATCTCGGTGGCGATCAGCAGCGCGAAGTAGAGGGCGAATTCCAGGAGCCCGAGCACGGCCATGCGCCACGGCGTGAAGGCGGCAAGCAGCGCCACGAAGGCCCCTACCAGGGCCAGGCGCGTCAGGGCGACGGTACGCGAATACCGAATGTAACCGTCCGGATGGGCGACGTCCGCCGTCGGCTCAAGCATATTCGTCCCGTCCCCCGATCGGTGGCCGGCACCAAGCATAGGTTGAGGCGAGTCGCACCGCCCCTCGCCCGGAGCGCGAGAAAAGCTGAGCTCTAGACGGCGAGAGGCGAACTCCGCTCCGAACGCGTCGAGAAAGCCGGGCGGCGCCGGGGCCGAGCTTCAGCTCACCCTGGTGACCACCAGGCCGCCGTCACGCGACTCGACGGCCCATTGGCGGTCGGGCGCATGCTTGCGCAGCGTCTTGAAACAAAGCCGGCGCAGGCTCACGAAGCACGAGGCGCCCGGTCGAAGGTTGAGCAGGCGCTCGGTGACCGGACCATAGGCTTTGGACATGTCCCCTCGGGAGCCTCACTTCATGGTGGGGATGACGAACGCGCTGTCCTCCACCGCGCCCTCGGGCCAGCGGGCGGTGATGGTCTTGGTCTTCGTGTAGAAGCGCACGCCTTCCATGCCGTGCTGGTTGACGTCGCCGAAGGCGCTGCGCTTCCAGCCGCCGAAGGTGTGGTAGGCCACCGGCACCGGGATCGGCACGTTGATGCCCACCATGCCCACCTGGACGCGGGCGGCGAACTCGCGGGCGGCGCGGCCGTTGCGGGTGAAGATGGCGACCCCGTTCCCGTACTGGTGGGACGACGGCAGATCCAGCGCCTCCTCGAAGCTCTCGGCGCGGACGATCTGCAGCACCGGGCCGAAGATCTCCTCGTTGTAGGTCTTCATGCCCTTCTTCACGCCGTCGAACAGCGAGGGGCCGATGAAGAAGCCCTTCTCGTAGCCCTGGAGCGAGAAACCCCGGCCGTCGACCACCAGCTCGGCGCCTTCGTCGACGCCGGTCTGGATGTAGTCGCTGATCTTCTGCTTGTGCGCCTGGCTGACCACCGGGCCGTACTGGGCGGCGGTGTCGGTGGAGATCCCGACCTTCAGCGTCTCCAGCTCGGCGAGGACGCGCTCACGGACCTCGTCCGCGGTCTTCTTGCCGACCGGGACCACCACCGGCAGCGCCATGCAGCGTTCGCCGGCCGAGCCGTACGCGGCGCCGATGATGTCCTTGGTCGCCTGCTCCAGGTCGGCGTCGGGCAGGATGATCCCGTGGTTCTTGGCCCCGCCCATGGCCTGGACGCGCTTACCGGCCGCCGTGCCGCGGCTGTAGACGTAGTGGGCGATATCTGAGCTGCCGACGAAGCTGACGGCCTTGATGTCCGGATGGTCCAGGATGGCGTCGACGGCAGCCTTGTCGCCGTGGATCACGTTCAGCACCCCGGCCGGCGCCCCCGCCTCCATCATCAGTTCCGCCAGCTTCACCGGGACGGTCGGGTCCTTCTCGGAGGGCTTCAGGATGAAGGTGTTGCCCGTGGCGATGGCGATGCCGAACATCCACATCGGGATCATGGCCGGGAAGTTGAACGGCGTGATGCCCGCCGCCACGCCCAGCGGCTGGCGCATCGAGTAGACGTCGATGCCCGGACCGGCGCCCTCGGTGTATTCGCCTTTCAAGGCATGCGGGATGCCGCAGGCGAACTCGATCACCTCCAGGCCCCGCTGGATGTCGCCCTTGCTGTCGGCGATCACCTTGCCATGCTCGGACGACAGGATTTCCGCCAAGGCGTCCATGTCGCGCTCGATCAGGCGCTTGAACTCGAACATCACCCGCGCCCGCCGCTGCGGGTTAACCAGCGCCCAGGTCTGCTGCGCCCGCACCGCCGATTGGACCGCCCGGTCGACCTCGGCGTCCGTCGCGAACTGGACGCGCGCCTGGACCTCGCCGGTGTTGGGGTTGAACACGTCGCCGTAGCGGCCCGAGGCGCCGGTGAAGGCCGCGCCGTCGATGAAATGGGTGATCTCTCGCATGGCCCTGGCCTAGCCGTTCTCTCGCCGTCGTCCCATTGCATTGTTGCACGATCGATAGCGCGATATTGCAACGACGATGTTCGACTGGGACGACCTGCGCATCTTCCTCGGCGCTGCGCGCGCGGGGTCCCTCGGGGCCGGCGCCCAGCGGCTGGGGATCGACACCGCCACCGTCGGCCGGCGGGTGGCGCGGCTGGAGACGGCGCTGAAGTCGACGCTGTTCGTCCGTTCGTCCACCGGGCTGCTGCTCACCTCGGCCGGCGCCCAGCTGTTCGACATCGCGCTCGACGCCGAGCAGGCGATGGAGACCGCGGCCCGCGTGACCCGCCCCGACCTGGTCGCAGGGACGGTCCGCATCAGCACCGCCGAGGGCTTCGGGTCCGCGGTGCTGGCCCCCGCCTTGCCGCAGCTCGCCGCGGCGCGCCCGGGCCTGCGCGTGGAGCTGGCGGCCCACGCCGGCTTCCTTTCACCGAGCCGGCGGGAGGTGGACATGGCGATCACACTCAGCCCGCCCGACGGCCAGCGTCTCGTGGTCGAGCCGCTCACCGGCTACCAGCTCGCGCTCTACGCGGCGCCCGCCTACCTCGATCGGACGGGGCGGCCCGCGAGCGTCGAGGATTTGGCTGGGCTCCAGATCGTCGGGTACATCGACGACCTGCTCTACGCGTCCGAGCTGCGGTACCTGGACGAGGTTTCGCCGGGCCTCACCGCCACGCTCGCCAGCTCCTCGATCCAGGCCCAGCGCGAGATGATCGCCGCCGCCGGCGGCGTGGGCGTCCTGCCCTGCTTCCTCGCCGCCGGCCTGGAGCGGGTGCTGCCGGACGTCGTCATCGAGCGCCGCTTCTGGTTGAGCACCCACCGCGAGGTGCACGACGCCGCGCGGATGCGGGTCGTCAGGGCCTGGCTGCGCGACCTCGTGGAGGCCAAGCGCCACGACCTGCGGCCCTGCTGGTACGGCTCAGGCGCCGATACCGTCGCGGCCTTCTGTCCGCGCCCAGGGCGCGAGAGAGCCCAGCCGCCCCTGCGCTGACCCGATCCATGCGTCGACCGGGTCGAGAACCGACAGTCGCTTCCTCAGGGCTAGCGCCGGCTTCTCGACGCCGTACCAGGAGAATGCGGCGAAGAGGGTGACCAGGGGCACCGCGAGCGCCAGGTTCAGGTACCAATGGTGCGTCCACGCGCCGAGGCTGGCCACCGTCTGCTGAACGGCGAAGCCGTAGAGGAAGATGCCGTAGCTGAAGTCGCCGAGGGCCACGATGGGCGTGCTCCGCGGCTGCTGAAGACCCAGGTAGGCGACCGCATAGGCGATCGGCAGTGCGGCCAGGGCGTCGCCCAGGGGCACGAGCATGAGGGCGACGCTCACGGCCGCTGCGATCGCCGCGAGCCATCCGCTGAACGGGACGCGGTCGCGGAGCCGGAACAGCACAACGCCCCACAGGAAGCTCATCACGAGGAGCCGGCCGGAGAACACGCCGCCAAGCTCCGGAAGCGGGCTTCCGAAGACGATGGGCTGATAGGTAATCGCCATCAGCGCCAGCTGCAGGCCGGTTACGGCGGCAAGCATCAGCACGGGGCGGCGGACCAGGCCTAGGGCGGCGAGCGCCGCAAGGGCGGCGTAGCATTCCAGTTCGTAGGGGATGGTCCAGAGCTGGCCGTTGACGATCCTGGGAATGGGATTGGTCTCGAACAATCCCGGCAGGTCGAAATGGATGATCCCGAAGACGTTGAGGAAATACTCGTGGAACTCGCCGTCCGACAGATAGGCGGCAAGGCCGACCGTGGTCAGCAGCGGGCCCAGGATGAGGGCGGAAAGAAGCACCTCGACCCCCAGCGCGGGCATGATCCGGATGGCCCGGAGCGCGGCGAACCGCAACAGCGAGGTGTTCCGCTCGAGGCTGCCGGCGACAAGGAACCCGCTCAGGGCGAAAAAGGCGGGCAGGATGAATGCAACCGTCGGCCGCGCCCAGCCGCCCAGGACCATGGTCTCGAACGGCTTGCCGTAGCTGATCGGGAAGCTGTGCCAGACCATCACCGCGAGCGCGAGGCCGATCCGCAGGTAGTCGAATCCGGTCGTACGACCGCCGGTTTCGGCCACGCGCTGGCCGATCGTGCGCGCCCCGCCCTCTGATGACGTCATTTGCCGCTCCCCCGCCGGAAGCTAGGCAGTGCCGGCGCCAGCACGTCAAGCACCAGTGTTATGCGGACTCGACGCCGTCGCGCCTGCCTCGTCTTGAGGCGCCGGCCGTCACGTGACGGCTACATCCTAGCCGGCCACGCGAGAAGCGCCGGGCTACGGCCGCGTTGGGATCCTGCGAGTAGGGAAGAATGGTGCCGCCTAGGTGACTCGAACACCTGACCTACGCATTACGAATGCGCCGCTCTACCGGCTGAGCTAAGGCGGCTCCTGTCCGGGGACGCGGGCTTTTACCCGCAACCTCCCGATTTGCAAAGCGTCACGCGGTCACGCCCATCCGGTCGCGCCAGAAGGCGGCCAGGGCCTCGAGGAAGGCGGCGCGGCTCCACTGGGCGGCGGTCTGGGCCGCGGCGTGGCGCATCAGCGCCTGGGCTCCCCCGTCCTGCTCGGCGAGGGTCACCGCACGCACCAGGGCATGGGCGGCGGCCTCGCAGTCGTCCTCATCCACCCAGATCCCGTTGACGGGCGTGGCGAACTCGCGCGCGCCGATGCCGGTGAAGCCCGCCAGCAGGCACTCGCACGACATGGCCTCCAGCGTTGTCAGGCTGAGCGCCTCCATCCGCGCAAGGCTCAGGAACACCGAGGCGCGGCCCATGATGGCGGCGACCTCGGCCTCGGTGCAGGTCTCCATGACCTCCCAGCGCCAGGACGCCGCCTCGGGATGCAGCCGCTCGAACATGTAGCGGATGGCCGCCTGCTCCACCTTGCGATGCCGCGGAGAGCAGGCGATCAGCTGCTCCTTGGGCGCCGGGCGGAAGATGCGTTCGTCGGCGAAGCCCGGCACGATCGAGATCAGGTCGTAGTCGAAGAAGCGCGCGATCAGCCCCGCGACGCCGACGCCGCAGGCCATGAAGTTGCGGTACTGCGGCCGAAGCTCGGTCGGCAAGGCGGCCAGGCCGTAGCTCGCGAGCGCATAGGGGTTCTGGCAGAAGATGACCTTGCGGTTCGGCAGGGCCGCGGCCTGCCGCATCGCCTCGGGAGAGTCTTCCGGCAGGACCAGGATGTCGTCGGGGCCGAGCGGGACGGAGGCGTCCTCGGTGGGGGCCTGATGGTCGAACCACGTCGGGGGCGGGGTGTGGGGCGGGCGGCGTACCACGGCGTCGAAGCCCAGGGCGCAGAGGCCCTCCACGTGCCGGAAGATCATCTTGTTGCCGCCCGACTTCGAGCCGGCGTAAGGCGTCAGATAGACGATCCGCGTCATGGCTGGCGTCGGCCGCGCGGTCCCGTCCGGCGCGGGGGGCCCGGCGGGGTCTCGGGTTCCTGGTAGCCCTCGTCCACCGGATAGAACGCCGGCTCGGCCAGCATCGGCCCGGCGTCCGCATAGGCGATCGGCAGTTCGGGCAGCTCGCGGAGGCTGCGCTCGCGCCGCTCGAGCCGGGGGTGCAGCAGCTCGCCGGTTTCCGCGAAGGCGATGGCCAGACGGGCCCAGTCCTGGGCGTGGTAGGCGAAGGGGCGGCCCTCCGGGTCGAGGTCGGACCAGTCCGGTTCCGGCGGCGCGTTCATCCCCTGGGCCAGCCACATCCGCGCCTCGTCGATGGCCCCAGCCGCATAGGCGGCCCGCGCCAGGAGGCCGGCGACGCGGGCGGTGACGGGCTCTCCCTCCAGCGCCTTGGCCGCCTCGCGCGCCGCCGGGGCGTCGCCGGCGACGAGGGCCTGTTCCACGTACAGCAGCAGGCTTTCGCGGTGGGCGGGGTTCACGGCGGCCAGCTGGCCCAGACGCTGCGCGCGTTCCCGCGGCGTCTCGTCGGTCTTGAGGTCGCGGTACGCCAGCCACAGGGCCGGATGCGGGGCCGCGCGCCAGGCGTTCTCGATCAGGGCGGCGGCGCGCCCCATCTTGCCGTCCTCGGCGAGCAGGCGCGCGGCCATCACCACGCCCGGCGCGAAGCCCGGCTGCAGACGGGCGGCCTCGGTCGCCTGGTCCAGGGCGATGCCCCGCGCCTTCGGCTCGGGCGCATGTTCGAGCTGCGCCGCCGAGGCGGCCAGCAAGGCGGCGCGGGCGCGCTCGGCCACCACCGGCGGGACGATCTTGCGGTCGAGGGCGCCCTTCACCAGCGCCAGGGCGCCATCCCAGTCGGCGGTCTCCAGCCGCGACTCCAGGATCGCGCGCCAGGCCCAGCGGGCGGTGCGGGCCTCGCCATAGGCCTCCTGGGCATGACGCAGCGCCGTCTCCCGCGCGCCCTGCGCCAGGGCGATCTGCATCAGGCCCCTGTGCCCCGCCAGCCGCATCTCCGGGAAGCCCAGCATGGCGGTATAGGCCGCCTGCGCCTGGGCCATGTCGCCGGCCGCCTCCGCCGCCTGGGCGGCCAGCACGCGCACCAGGCCAGGGGCCTCCGCGGCGATCTCGGCCGCCTTCTTCGACAGCCGAAGCGCCTCGGACCCGTCGCCCGCGGCCACCGCCAGGAAGCCGCGCGCCAGTACGTCGTAGGATTGGCGCCGCCGCGCCTCGGCCCGCGCCCGCTCGGCCCGGCGGGGCGCCTCCAGGGCCCAGAGGATCGTCCGCCAGACCACGGCCGCGAACAGGCCGAAGCCCAGGGCGAGCAGGATCGCCGCGGCGGCCGTGGCGTCGGCGCGCCAGCCCAGCCAGACGACCGTCGCCCGGCCGGGATCGCCGCTCAGCGCCAGGGCCCCCACCGCGACGGCGGCGATCAGGATCAGGACCACGCCGGCGCGGATCATGCGGGCGGCCTCGGCGCCTGCAGCGCGCGGACGGCGCGGGCGCGCAGGGACGCCACCTCGCGGTCGACCTGGGCGCGGCGTTCCGCCTGCTCCCGCCACGGCGCCAGGGCGTCGCGCGCCCGCGGAGGCAGGGCCTCCAGGGTCTTCAGGGCGGCCACGACCTGGCCTTCCTCCAGCGCCAGCTCCGCCCGGCGAAGGATCGCGTCCGGCGTGGCGCCGTCTGTCTCGTCGACCCGTCGCACCGTAACGATCTTGGCCGCGGCATAGGCGATGCGCTGCCCAAGGTCGGCCTGTTCGGGCGGCTTGCGGGCGCGCCGCGCCGCCTTGGCGGCATAGGGCGCAAAGCTCGCGGCGAGCGCCGTCCGGCTGGGCGCGCCCGTCTGGGCCAAGCGGGTCAGGGCCGCGAGTTCCGGCAGGCCGGGCGTAGTGGCCTTGAGGGCGGCGAGCTCCCGGTCGAACGGCCGCGACCCCTGGCTGGCCTCAACCAGTTGCGCGGCGGCCAGGGCGGCGGCGGCGGCCTCGGTCGTACGCGCGCCCTGGCTCTCGAGCATGGCGATCCGCGCGTTCAGGCGGGCCACCTCCTCGGCCGCCGGCGAGGCCATCACCACGGGCAGGGCGGCGGGCGGCGGCGGTGCAGCCACGGTGGCGACGTCGTTGCTGGCGCTGGGCGCCCGCGGTCGCTCGGGCAACAGCTTCGGCGCCAGGAGGGCGACGGCCGCCCCGGCCAGTACGCACAGGACCCCGAAAGCGACCATCGCCCAAACGCCGGACCCCGCCAGCGACCGAGGCCGATATTCGGCCGGGTCCCTGGGCAGGTCGGGCTCGGTGGCGCTCATCGCTCAGGGCCGCCGGTCGATCAGGTTGAGCAGCGCCGCTTCGAGCGGGAAGGGGGGGAAGGCCTTGCCCGCCAGCCGCGTGCGCGCGAGCGGCCTCACCACCGCTTTCGAGAGACCGAGCGCGCGCAGGCCGGGCGCGGGGTGCGTCTTCAGCAGCCGGGCCAGCACCTGGGCCGCGCGCGGAGAGTGGAGCAGGACGGCGTCGCTTCGTGTCAGGGCCTCGGCATCGGCGGGCGCAAGCTCCACAGGGGCTGTTTCGTAGAGGATGAGCCGCCGGGCCTCGACGCCCTGTCGCTCGAGGGCGCCGGCCAGGTCGCCGGCCGGCTCGGCTGCGCCCGGATGCAGGACGGCGCCGCGCAGCTCGCCGCGCCGCGCCGCGATGCCCTCGGCGAGCGCCTCGACGTCGCCGTCCGCGGACAGCACCGATTTGAACCCCGCGGCCCGGGCGGCCTGGGCCGTGGCCGCGCCCACCGCGAACACCTTCAGTCCCCGCTCGCCGCTGGCGTCGGCGAAGGCGCGCACGCCGTTGGCGCTGGTGAAGGCCAGCGCGGCCACGCCGTCCAGGTCGATGCGCACGTCGGGCAGAACGCTCACCGCCAGGAGTGGGGCGACCACCGCGTCGTGCCCCATCGCACGCACCCGCTCGGCGGTGACGTCGGCGCCCGGCTGGGCGCGGGTGATCCAGATTCGCTGCCTGCGGCCCGCCATCAGGCGATCCTGTTATCCGACCCGTCCTGCTTCACCAACGACGATGCGGCCCGCCGCGGCCTTGTTCAACGCCGCAGTTTCCAAGCGTGGCTATAAGGCCTCAGAGGACGATGGTGTCGCCCGCCTCGTCCTTGATCGCCTGGCCCAGTGAGAAGCCCAGGTCCCTGGCCGACCTTAGCGGATCCGACAGCTGCGAGATTTCGGTGTCGCCCGCGTGGCGGAAACGCGCGCTGCCGCCGGGCGACAGGGCCTCGACGATGAGCTGGATCGAGCCCCCTTCCAGCCAGGCGTGGGCGCCGATGGGCGTCTTGCAGGACCCCTCCAGGGCGACCAGGGCGCCGCGCTCGGCGGTGACGCAGAGCGTGGTGGTCTCGCAGCGCAGGCCGGCCACCCAGGGCAGGTCGCGGTCCGCCTCGCGGGTCTCGATGGCCAGGGCCCCCTGACCGGGCGCCGGCGGGGCCTCCTTGGGGTCGATGAGGCTCTTGGGCAGGTCGCCCAGGCCCAGCCGGCGGAGGCCCGCGTAGGCGAGCAGGATCGCATCGGCCTCGCCCGCCGCCAGCTTGGCGAGGCGGGTGTCCACATTGCCGCGCAGCATCTGCACGTCGAGGTCGGGGCGGCGGTACAGCGACTGGGCCTGGCGCCGCAGGCTCGCGGTGCCAAGCTTCGCGCCCTGCGAAAGGTCCTCGAGCGTGAGGGGGCCGCGGCTCAGGAAGGCGTCGCGCGGGTCCTCCCGCTCGGGGATCGCGGCGATGCAGAGGCCGGGGGGCAGCTCGGCCGGCACGTCTTTCATCGAATGGATCGCGCAGTCGATGCGACCCTCGATCAGCGCCTCCTCGATCTCCTTGGTGAAGAGGCCCTTGCCGCCGATTTCCAGCAGCCGGCGGTCCTGCACCCGGTCGCCGGTGGTGGTGATCACCGTCAGCGGCGCCACCGCCTCGACCGCGGCCGGATCGGCGGGGTCGGCGCCGAGGGCGGCGGCGATGCGGCGCTGCATATGGCCGGCCTGGGCGAGGCTGAGCTTGGACCCGCGGGCGCCGATGCGGACCTGGCCGGGGTTGGCGGGCGGTTGCGAAGGCACGGTGGGCGGTCTACCTCGGGATAAGGAAACGTAGCAGGCCTGCTACAGTAGCAACCTGCCACCGGCAACCGGATGACCCTCAGCCTCACCGTCCTTGGACTGGAAACCAGCTGCGACGAAACCGCCGCGGCGGTCGTGCGCCGGCACGCGGACGGCCGCGCCGAGGTGCTGAGCTCGATCGTCGGCAGCCAGATCGCCGAGCACGCCCCCTTTGGCGGCGTGGTGCCCGAGATCGCCGCGCGCGCCCATGTGGAGACCGTCGATTCTATCGCCGAGACCGCGCTGGCCGAGGCGGGCCTGGGCTACGAGGACCTGGACGGCGTGGCGGCGACGGCCGGACCCGGCCTGGTTGGCGGGGTGATGGTGGGCCTGTCGTTCGGCAAGGCCGTCGCCCTGGCGCGCGGCCTGCCCCTGGTGGCGGTCAATCACCTTGAGGGCCATGCGGTTTCGGCGCGGCTGGGCGCGGACCTGCCCTACCCCTTCCTTCTGCTGCTGGTGTCGGGCGGGCATTGCCAGCTCCTGAGCGTGGACGGCATCGGGGCCTGCCGCCGCCTCGGCTCCACCATCGACGACGCGGCCGGCGAGGCCTTCGACAAGATCGCCAAGGCGATGGGGCTTCCCTATCCCGGCGGGCCGGCGCTCGAGCGGCTGGCGGCCGGCGGCGACCCCGAGGCCTTCCAGCTTCCGCGCATGCTGCTGGGCCGTAAGGATTGCGACTTCTCGTTCTCCGGCCTCAAGACGGCCGCCGCCCGGCTGGCCGAGGGCGTGGCGACCGACGACCAGCGCCGCGACCTGGCCGCCGCCGTCCAGGCCGCCATCGCCGGCCAGCTGGCCGAGAAGTCGGACCGCGCCATGAAGGCCTATGCCGAGGAGCACGGCGGCCGCGACCTGCGCTTCGTCGTCGCCGGCGGCGTCGCGGCCAACCGGACCGTCCGCGCGCGGTTGGAGGAGGCCGCCGCCAGGCGCGGCTTCAGCTTCGCCGCCCCGCCCCTGGCCTACTGCACCGACAACGCCGCGATGATCGCCCTCGCCGGCGCCGAGCGCCTGGCGGCCGGGATCTCCGACCCGCTCGACGCCGTAGCCCGGCCGCGCTGGCCACTGGACGAAGCGGCCGCGAACGCCAATCCCACCCACAAGGCCGGCCGCAAGGGAGCGAAGGCATGACCACCGCAGGGGTGATCGGCGGCGGCGCCTGGGGCACCGCCCTGGCCCAGGTCTGCGCGCGGGCCGGGCGCGACGTCATCCTCTGGGCGCGCGAGCCCGAGGTCGTGGCGGCGATCAACGCCGCCCACGAGAACGCGACCTTCCTGAAGGGGGTGCCGCTGGAGCCCTCCATCCGCGCCACGGGAGACCTGGCCGACCTGGCTGCCTGCGACCTGGTGCTGGCCGTGCCGCCGGCCCAGCACATGCGGGCGACGCTGACGGCGTTCGCCCCCTACGCCCGGGACGGCCTGCCCATCCTGCTCTGCTCGAAGGGGATCGAGCAGGGCTCGCTGAAGCTGATGACCGAGGTTCTCGCCGAGACGATCCCGCACGCCGCGCCCGCCGTGCTCTCGGGCCCCAGCTTCGCGGGCGAGGTGGCCCGCGGACTGCCCACCGCCGTGACCTTGGCCTGCCCGGAAGACGGCTGCGCCGAGGATCTGGCCGAGGCCATCGCCACACCGACGTTCCGGCCCTACTTCGCCACCGACATGATCGGCGCCGAAGCGGGCGGGGCGGTGAAGAACGTCCTGGCCATCGCCTGCGGTATCGTCGAGGGCCGCGGTCTCGGCCGCTCGGCCCACGCGGCCCTGATCACCCGCGGCTTCTCGGAGCTCACCCGCATCGCCGTGGCTTTGGGGGGCGAGGCCGAGACCGTCGCCGGCCTCTGCGGCCTGGGGGACCTGGTGCTCACCTGCTCCAGCCCGCAGTCGCGCAACATGAGCGTCGGCCTGGCGCTGGGCGCGGGTCAGACGCTGGAGGAGGCGCTGGCCGGCAAGCTGTCGGTGGCCGAAGGCGTCGCCTCCGCGCCCGCCGTGCGTCAGCTGGCGCGCAAGCTCGGCGTCGAGACCCCGATCTGCGAGGCGGTGGCCGCCATCCTGGCGGGCGAGACCGGCGTCGACGACGCCATCCGCGGCCTGCTCTCAAGACCGCTCCGAGAGGAAAACTGAATGCCGACGTTCGTCCTGCACTGCCTCGACAAGCCCGACTCCCTGGGCCTGCGCATGGCGACCCGCGAGCGGCACCTGGCCTATGTGCAGAGCCGCGCCGGCGACGTGAAGATCGCAGGTCCCATGTTCGACGATGCGGGCGGCATGGCCGGCTCGATGTTCATCCTGGACGTGGCCGACAAGGCGGCCGCCGAGGCGTTCAATGCCGCCGACCCCTACACCCAGGCCGGCCTTTGGCGTCAGGTCGAGCTGAACGCGGTGAAGATCACGTTTGGCCAGATCTGAGAGCGACAATCCCGCCCGCCCGCCGGCGGGCGTCCGCCTCTGTGCGCTGGACGAGATCAAGGACCCCGGCGGCAAGTCGTTCCGCTTCCGGGACGGCTCGCGCATGTTCGCCGGCTTCGTTCTCCGTGAGGGCGGTCAGGCGCGCGGCTTCGTCGACAGCTGCCCCCACGCCGGCTGGCCCCTGGCGCCCATGGACGACCGCTACCTCACCCGCGACGCCCGCCACATCCTGTGCGCCGGCCACGGAGCGCTGTTCACCCTGGACGGCCTCTGCGTGGCGGGACCGTGCACGGACGAGCGGCTGACGGACTGGCCGGTCGAGGTGCGCGGGGGCGAGGTCTGGACAGCGTAATTCCTTCCCTTGATGGGGAGGGACAGGCGACGAAGTCGCCAGGGTGGGGGCTGCACGACCGGGCTCGGAGCCTGGTCGGTGATTTCCCACCCGTCTGCTTGCTTCGCGCGCAGCCACCCTCCCCATGCAGGGGAGGGAAGGGATCAGCCCGGCCCCGTCTCCGCATCGAACGCCGCCACGTCCTGCAGCAGCGACGCCGCCGCCTGCTTGACCAGCTCGCCGCCCTTCTCGGGCGTGGCGAGGCCGGGGTCGGACCCCATGCGGCCGTCGGCGTAGCGGGCGCGGAAGTCGTGGGCCTCGCGGATCGGGCCGGTGGGCGCGATCTGCGGGGCGTAGTTCGCCGACTTGATCGAGTCCGGATAGGCCCACTGGGTCACGGCGATCTCGGAGGGCGTCGCATGGCTGCCGTGGCCCACCGGGAACTGGCGGTTGGCGAGGGCGGTGACCCCCGCCAGGTCCCACCAGTTCTTGAGCTTGCAGGCGAAGCCGCGGTTGCGGCCCGCATAGCTGGCCTCGGCGTACAGTTCGGAGAACGCCGCCTCGATGGTGGCGACGTTCCCGCCATGGCCGTTCAGGAAATAGAGCTTCTCGAAGCCGGCATGGCTGAGGCTGCGGCACCAGTCGCCGATCGCCAGCATGAAAGTCGATGGGCGCAGCGCGATGGTGCCCGGGAAGTCCAGGTGGTGCTGGGCCATCCCGATGTTGAACGTCGGCGCCACGATGATGTCGCCGGTTTTCTCGGCCTCATGGGCGATGATCTCGGGGCAGAGCCAGTCGGTGCCTAAAAGCCCTGTCGGCCCATGCTGTTCGTTCGAACCGATCGGAATGACGACAGTCTTGGATCGACCGAGGAAGCCCTCGACCTCGGCCCAGGTGGAAAGGTGCAGCAGCATGGGGAAGCCTTCGACTGGGAGGACTGATCGCCCCCTCCATAGGGTCTGCCGGCGCCTACAGTAAATTCCGAACTGGTTCAGCCGCCGGCGCTGGCGACCTCGATGCGCAGGTCCATGGCCTTCATCCCGACCAGCCGCCAGCGGCCGCCGGCCTTGGGGTCGTCGCCCTTGGCGAAGGTCAGCAGGCAATCTTCGGGAGCCTCGGCGTCGCGCAGGCAGACGTGCTTCTTGTCGACGACCTTCATCAGGGGCGCCACCTCGCTCGCCGTGGGGGCTTGGGCCGGGCGCTGGCCCGAGGCGTCCACGACGCGGAGGGCGTCCGGGCTGATCATCCGGTCCAGGGCGAATTCCGACGGGCCGCCGTCCACCTCCAGCGCGGTGCTACGCGCCAGTTCGGCCACCTGGCGACGGACGTCGTCGCGCACCGCGGGCCGGTCGATCTCGGCCTCGAACGCCACCCGATCATCGGCCAGCGCCGCCGCCAGCAGCCGGCTGGCGCTCTCGCTCGCCGCCTTCGGCGCCTTGTCGCCGCAGGACGACAGGCCCACGGCCGCGAGCGCGAGGATCATGGAAGCACGGAGCATCCGCGCAGAATCGCGCCGCGTCCGAGTCGCCGCAAGCGGAGCCGTCCCGGCGCAGCCGATTCTTCGCTGCGCCGCAACGTCGCGCACGGCGATCGGCGAGGCTTGAGGTTGCGCGACCGCGGCCGCACGGATACTCGACCGGGAGCGATCCTTCGGAGGTTCAGTCGTGTCCGACGGCGAGGTTTTCCCGGTTCCCCAGGAATGGGCCGAAAAGGCCCTGATGAACGCCGACGCGTACGACGCTGCGGTGCGGCGCGAGGACGCCGACTCGGAAGGCTACTGGCGCGACATCGGCAATCGCCTGGACTGGATCCAGCCCTTCACCGAGGTGAAGGACGTCTCGTTCGACAAGCACACCTTCCGCATCCGCTGGTTCGCCGACGGGGTGCTGAACGTCTCGGCCAACTGCCTGGACCGCCACCTCAAGTCCAACGGCGACACCGTCGCGCTCATCTGGGAGAGCGACGACGGCCAGACCTACGACGCCCTGACCTACAAGCAGCTCCACGCCGAGGTCTGCCGCTGGGCCAATGTGCTGAAGGCCAAGGGCGTCAAGAAGGGCGACCGGGTCACCATCTACCTGCCGATGATCCCGGCGGCGGCGGCGTCGATGCTGGCCTGCTCGCGGATCGGCGCGATCCATTCGGTCGTCTTCGGCGGCTTCTCGCCCGATAGCCTCGCCGGCCGCATCCAGGACTGCGACTCCAAGGTGGTCATCACCGCTGACGAAGGCCTGCGCGGCGGCAAGATCGTGCCGCTGAAGCTGAACGTCGACGAGGCGCTGCAGTCCTGCCCCGGCGTGACCGACGTCATCGTAGTCAAGCGCACCGGCGGGAACGTGCCGATGACCGCCGGCCGCGACGCCTATTTCTCGGACCTGAAGCAGACGGTCTCGACCGACTGCGAACCCGAGCCGATGAACGCGGAGGACCCGCTGTTCATCCTCTACACCTCGGGCTCGACCGGCAAGCCCAAGGGCGCGCTGCATACCACTGGGGGGTATCTGGCCTGGGCCTCGTGGACTCATGAAGTTGTGTTCGACTACAGGCCGGGCGAGGTGTTTTGGTGCACCGCCGACGTGGGCTGGGTGACCGGCCACAGCTACGTGGTCTACGGTCCCCTGGCCAACGGCGCGACCAGCCTGATGTTCGAGGGCGTCCCCAACTTCCCGACCTCGTCGCGGTTCTGGGACGTCTGCGACAAGCACAAGGTCGAGATCTTCTATACCGCGCCGACGGCCCTTCGGGCGCTGATGCGCGAAGGCGACCTGCCCGTGCTGCGGACCAGCCGCAAGTCGATCCGCCTCTTGGGCACGGTGGGCGAGCCGATCAATCCCGAGGCCTGGCTCTGGTATCACCGCGTGGTGGGCGAGGGCCGCTGCCCGATCGTCGACACCTGGTGGCAGACCGAGACCGGCGCCTGCCTGATGAGCCCGCTGCCGGGCGCCCATGCCCTGAAGCCGGGATCGTGCGCCAAGCCGCTGCCGGGCGTGAAGCCGCAGCTGGTGGACGCCGAGGGCCAGGAGCTGTTCGGCGCCGTCAGCGGCAACCTCTGCATCACCGACAGCTGGCCGGGCCAGATGCGCACGGTCTATGGCGACCACCAGCGCTTCATCGACACCTATTTCACCACCTACCCCGGCAAGTACTTCACCGGCGACGGCGCCCGCCGGGACGCCGACGGCTACTACTGGATCACCGGCCGGGTGGACGACGTCATCAACGTCTCCGGTCACCGCCTGGGCACCGCCGAGATCGAGAGCGCGCTGGTGAGCCACCCCGCCGTCGCCGAGGCCGCGGTCGTGGGCTATCCGCACGACATCAAAGGCCAGGGCATCTACTGCTACGTGACGCTCAAGGTCGGGATCGAGGCCACCGACGCCCTGATGGCTGACCTGCGCACCCACGTCCGGCACGAGATCGGGCCCTTCGCGGCGCCGGACGTGATCCAGTTCGCGCCGGGCCTACCCAAGACGCGCTCGGGCAAGATCATGCGCCGGATCCTGCGCAAGATCGCCGAGGACGACCTCTCCAACCTGGGCGACACGTCCACCCTGGCCGAACCCGCCGTGGTCGACGACCTGGTGAAGAACCGCGCGTCCCGGAAGGGCGACGACGAGGTGGTGGTGGCCGGCAAGCGCTTCTCGTGCGCCGAGCTGGAGACCACGCTCAAGAGCCACGGCGCGGTGGCCGACGCCTCCATCGTCGGCGTGCCCGACGCGCACAAGGGCGAGGTCCTCTGGGCGTTCGTGGAGCCGGACCCCGAGATCATGGCCTCTGACGTCCTGGGCGCCGAGCTGAAAGGCTTCCTGCGCCGGGAGATCGGCGAGGCGGCGGCCCCCGCCCACGTGATCTTCGGCCCCCTGCCCAAGACGCTGGCGGGCGCCGTCGTGCGGCCGGTCCTGCGGCGCATCGCCGAGAAGGGCGATCCGGGCGACGTCTCGGGTCTGGCCGATCGGGCCGTGGCCGCGCACCTGGCGAAGCTGCGGGCCGACGCCCTGAGCTGATGTCCGTAGAGCTCCCGCACGGCCTGCGGGCCGCCATCGATCGGGAGCTCTCGGGCGCATCCCGCCGCGACCTGGCCGAACGCACGGCGGCGACCACGGAGGCCTATCGCGCGGGCCGCGGATCGTCGGCCGTGATCAAGGGCCGCGACGACGCCCTGGCCTACGCCCTGGCCCGGCTGCCCGCGACCTATGCCGCGAACGCGGCGGTTTTCGCCGAAGCTGAAGCGCGGGCGCCGGACTTTTCGCCGCGGTCCCTGCTGGACGCGGGCTGCGGCCCCGGTGGCGGAAGCTGGGCCGCGGCCGAGGCCTGGCCGGCCCTCGAGCGCATCACCTGGTTCGACGCCAGCGCCCCCTTCCTCGAGATGGCAAGGCGCCTGGCGGCCGAGGCGCCCAGCCCGGTCCGTACGGCGGAGACGCAGAGCGGGGACCTGACGGCCGGGCCGTTCCCGAAGGCCGATCTCGTCCTGGCCAGCTACGCCCTGGCCGAGATTTCGCCCGCGGCGCAGGCGGGCGTGGTGCGCCGCCTGTGGGAGGCCTGCGACGGCCTGCTGGCGCTGGTCGAACCGGGGACGCCGGCCGGCTACGCGCGGATTCTCGCCGCCCGCGACGAGATCATCGCCGCCGGGGCCCGCATCCTGGCCCCCTGCCCTCACCACGGCCCGTGCCCCCTAACGGCCCCCGACTGGTGCCACTTCAACGTTCGCCTGCCCCGCTCGCGCGACCACCGGCTGGCCAAGGGCGCCGAGGTTCCGTTCGAGGACGAGAAGTTCGCCTACCTGCTGGCGGCCCGCCCGGCCGTCATCGGGAGCGCAGCGGCCGCCCGCATCCTGGCGCGCCCCCGCGCCGGAAAGCCCGGGATCGCGTTCAAGCTCTGCGGCGAGGGGGGTCTGGAGCAGCGGCTCGTGCTCCGCCGGGACAAGCCCGCACACGCCGTCGCGCGGCGGCTGGACTGGGGATCAGCTTGGCCATAGGCCATGTTTTCGCCCTTCGGTTACGCGAGGGACAAGCGTTCGGGGCCGACGCGTAAACGGGATGCCATGCCGCGGAGTTTTGCGGTCGCGCAGGGTCTGCGCCGACGAGAATTGATGGCCATGGCGCCGGCGGCGCTCATGGCGGCCGGCTGGGCGCCCAGCAGCGCCATCGGCGAGATGGTGCGAAAGCGGGCGCGCGATCTCGCCCGCGCGCGCTACCGCCCGGCCGACCGGCCCCTCCAGCCCGCCCTCGCGAACCTCAGCTACGACGCCTATCGCGACGTGCGCTTCCGCCCGGAGCGGGCCATCTGGCGCCACCAAGGCCTGCCCTTCCAGCTGCAGATGTTCCACCGCGGCGGCCTGTTCAAGGATCCCGTCGACCTGTTCGAAGCCGACCGCGGCTCGGCCCGGCCAATCCGGTTCTCGGAAGACCTCTTCACCTACGGCGCCCAGAAGCCCGGCCCCCTGCCCGTCGACCTGGGGTTCGCGGGCTTCCGCGTCCACACATCGATGGAGGTCCCGGGCCGCTTCGACGAACTGGTGGCCTTCCTGGGCGCCAGCTACTTCCGCGCGGTGGCCCGAGGCGTGAGCTATGGCCTCTCGGCCCGGGGCCTGGCCTTGGGGTCGGGCGAGCCGGGCGAGGAGTTTCCCGCCTTCCGCGCCTTCTGGGTCGAGCGGCCCGCCCCGGCCGCCCGCAGCATCGTGATCCACGCCCTGCTGGACAGCGCCTCGACCACGGGAGCCTTCCGTTTCGACGTGACGCCCGGGGCGCTGACCACCACGGAGGTGGAGGCGCGCCTGTTCCCCCGCCGCCCGCTGGCCGCGGCCGGGATCGCCCCGCTCACCAGCATGTACCTGTTCGGTCCGGAGCAGCCCCGCCGCTACGACGACTTCCGGCCCGAGGTGCACGACAGCGACGGCCTGCTGACCGACGACGGGCGCGGCCAGCGCATCTGGCGACCGCTGGTCCACACCCCGGCCACCCGGCTTTCGGACCTCGACGCCGGCCCCGCCCGGGGCTTCGGCCTGCTGCAGCGCCAGCGGGCGTTCGACGCCTACCACGACCTCGAGGCCAACTATCACCTGCGGCCCGGCGCCTGGGTGCAGCCGCTGGAGGGCTTCGGCCGCGGAAGCGTCCGGCTGGTGGAGCTGGGCGCGCGCAGCGAGGCCGAGGACAATATCGTGGCCATGTGGCGGCCGGCCGAGCCCCTGGCCGCCGGTCGCGAGCACCGCTTCCGCTACCGGCTCACCTGGGGCGCCTCGCCCGAGCCCGCGACCCGGCTCGCCCGGGCCGTGGCCTGGCGCACCGGTCATGGCCACGACCCCTCCCGCCGCCGGTTCCTGGTGGACTTCGCGCCTGTCCCCGCCATCGGGCTGGACGGCGTCCAGGCCCAGGCCAGCGCCACGGCGGGAGGCATCCGGGTGGAAACGGTGCAGCCGAACGCCTCAATCGCAGGCGCCCGGGTGAGTTTCGAGCTGGATCCCGCGGGCGCCAAGAACAGCGACCTGCGGGTGACGTTGATGCGGGCTGGAACGCCCATTTCGGAAACGTGGATGTATCGATGGCTAGCGTAGCGCGGCGCGTACCGGGAGCCGCGCCTGTGAAGGCCGCGGAGCCCTTTTTCCAGTCCCTGCCGCCCATGGCGCGCCTGGGCATGCCGGAGCAGGACCTGCAGTCCGCGCCGGGCCGGCTGGCGCCCCTGATGGACGTGCGAGGCCGGCGCATCGCGGTGTTCGGGGCCACGGGCGCAGCCACGGCCGCGGCCGGCGCGGTCATGGCGATCCTTCTGGCGGCGGGCGGCTTCACGGCCCTCGACGCCTGCGCCTTCGTGCTGTTCCTCGTGCTGTTCGGCTGGACGGCGTTCGGCTTCGTCAGCGCCACGGCGGGCTTCTGCGTACAGTGGCGGGCGACGCGGCCGCGGCGCGCCGACCCACAGCCGGTGATCCTCACGCGGACGGCCTTGCTGATGCCGACTTACAACGAGGACCCGGGGCGGGTCCTGGCCGCCGTGCAGGCGATCCGCGAGGATCTGGTGCGGCTGGAGGTGTCCGAGCTCTACGACATCTTCCTGCTCTCCGACACGCGGGACGAGGCCACCGCGCGCAACGAGGTCGTCGGCCTGCTGCGGGCCCGCGCCCGCCTCGGGCCCGACGCGCGCCTGTTCTACCGACGCCGCCCGCAGAACACCGATCGCAAGGCCGGCAACGTCGCCGACTGGGTCCGTCGGTTCGGCGCCGCCTACGAGGCCATGATCATCCTCGACGCCGACAGCCTGATGAGCGCCGACACCATCGTCCGGCTGACCGCCGAGATGGAGGCCGACCCCAAGCTCGGACTGTTGCAGACCGCCCCGACCCTGGTGGGCGCCGAGACGCTGTTCGCCCGGCTCCAGCAGTTCGCCGCCCGGACCTATGGCGGGATGCTGGCCGCCGGCCAGGACTGGTGGTCCGGCGCCGAGGGCAACTACTGGGGACACAACGCCATCATCCGCGTGAAGGCCTTCGCCGCCTGCGCGGGCCTTCCCCACCTGCCCGGCCGCCGTCCCTTCGGCGGCCACATCATGAGCCACGACTTCGTCGAGGCCGCCCTGCTGCGCCGCGGGGGCTGGGCCGTGCGGCTCAACACCCGCCTGGGCGGCAGCTATGAGGAGGCGCCGCCCACCATCGTCGACATGGCCCGCCGCGACCGCCGCTGGTGCCAGGGCAACCTCCAGCATCTGGGCGTCATCGGGGCCGCAGGCCTGCATTGGATCAGCCGCCTGCACCTGCTGCGCGGGATCCTCTCCTACGTCACCTCCCCGCTCTGGCTGCTGCTGGTGGGCTTCGGCGCCACCGCCTGGCTGGGCCAGATCGGCGAGGCGGTGCGGGTCGACGGCAACGCCGCCGTCTGGCTGTTCGCCGTCACCCTGGGCCTCCTGATCGCACCCAAGCTGATGGCCGGCGTCCTGGCGATGCGCGAACGGACCGTGTCCGGCGTGCGCCGAACCCTTCGGCTATGGGCCGGCATGGCGGTGGAGGTCAGCCTCAGCGCCCTCGTGGCGCCGGTGCTCATGCTGATGCAGAGCGCCGCGGTGTTCGACGTCCTGATCGGTCGCGACTCCGGGTGGAACGCCCAGCAGCGCGATGCGGGCCGCCTGTCCCGTGGCGAGGCCTGGCGCTCGCACCGGGGGCACGTCCTGATCGGCCTGGCCGGCGCGGTGATCGCCTGGCTGCTGGATCCGGCGATCTTCTGGTGGACCAGTCCGGTGTCGCTGGGCCTGTTCCTGTCGGCGCCGCTGTCGCTGCTGCTGGCCCGCACGGATCTCGGCCACCTGTCCCGCACCCTGGGCCTGCTGGTCACGCCGGAGGAACGCCACGTGCCGCCGGTGGTCGCCCGGGCCGTCGAGCTGCGCGCCCTATACGACCGCGAACAGGCCTCGCGCCTGGAGATCGAGCGGGTGATGCGCGCCCCGGTGCCCGTGCACCAGCCGGAAGTCCGCGGCTACGACGCCTTCGCGCCCCGCGCGCAGGCCGCTTAGTCGAGGCTCGGCCGCCTAGCCGACGCTCTTCGTTGGGAAGGGCACCACCGTGGCGGCGTCCTCGGCCAGGCGCAGGCGGCCGCGCTCTTCGGACCTGCGCAGCTCCTGCTGCAGGTGGGGCGCCATGAAGTCGATGAAGGCGCGCACCCTGGGCGTATCCTTGAGCTCGCGGCGGGTCACGATCCACGAGCTGGAACGCCCCTCCTCGATGATGTCCGAGCAGCGGACGAGGTCGCGGTCTGCGTCGGCGATGGTGCAGGGCAGGGCGCCGATGCCCAGCCCGGCCTTCACCGCGTACATCAGGCTGCCCATGCTGTTTGAGCGGGTGATCGGCGGCTTGCCGCCGGCGTGCTGCATCATCCAGGTGGCGCCCGGCAGCTCGCCCATCTCGGTGGTCACGTCGATCAGGTCGTGGTCCTTCAGGCCTTCCGGCGAGGCGGGGACGCCGCGCCGGCTGGCATAGTCGCGGCTGCAGTACAGCGCCATCTCATGGTCGCCGATCTTGCGCGCCACCAGATCCGAAACCTCCAGCGCCTTGGTCGTGCGGATCGCCAGGTCGGCCTCGCCGGCCTGGAGGTCCAGCTGCCGATCGGTGATCACCAGGTCGACCTGGACATCCGGATGCACCTTGCGGAACTCGACCAGGGCCGGGATGACCATGGTGTTCGCCACGAGTTCGTTGGTGGTGAACCGCAACGCGCCCGAAACGCCGCGCATCTGGCTGGCCGCGTGGTTGGCGAAGCGGATCGCCGCCCGCTCGACCCCCTCGGCCTCGACGATCAGCGATTGGCCGGCCTCGGTCAGGCGGCTGCCGGTCTGGCCACGCTCGAACAGCTTGAAGCCCAGGTCATGTTCCAGGCTCTCGATCCGCCGCGCGACGGTGGTCTGGTTGACGCCCAGCGCCTTCGACGCGGCCAGCGTCGAGCCGCCGCGCGCCACGGCCAGGAACGCCTTGAGGTCATTCCAGTCGAACATGGCGCCATTCTGCGGTTGTGCAGACCCTTCCTGCAAGAGCGCTGATTGCCGGGGCGCAGGCGAGGGCCGATCCTTTCTCCCCCTCGGCGGCGGCGATCCCGCCCAGATGACATCCTCGTAAGCTTCCGGCGCGGCGGTTGGGTGCTAGACAGGCCTGACCTTGCCCCAAACGGGATGCTCCATGCTCCGCACGTTCCGCGCCGCCGGCCTCGCCGTCCTCCTCGCCACCACGGCCCTCGCGCCCGCTGCGCTTCCCGGCCTCGCCCAGGCGGCGGAAGTCCCGCCCATCAAGTTCACCTCGCGGACCCTGCCCAACGGCCTGAAGGTCTATGCCTCTCTCGACCGCTCGACCCCGAACGTCTCGGTGCAGGTCTGGTACGGCGTCGGTTCCAAGGACGACCCGCAGGGCCGCTCGGGCTTCGCACACCTCTTCGAACACCTGATGTTCAAGGCCACGCGCAACATGCCGTCGGAGACGTTCGACCGCATGACCGAGGACGTAGGCGGGTTCAACAACGCCTCCACCGCCGACGACTTCACCGACTACTTCGAAGTGGTGCCCGCCAACCACCTGGAGCGGCTGATCTGGGCCGAGGCCGATCGGATGAGCACGCTGGTGGTCGACGAGGCGGTGTTCAAGTCCGAGCGCGACGTGGTGAAGGAGGAGCTGCGCCAGCGGGTGCTGGCCTCGCCCTACGGCCGGCTGATGGCGCTGTACCTGCCCCAGGCCAGCTACACGACCCACCCCTACAAGCGGCCGGGGATCGGCTCCATCGAGGAGCTGGACGCGGCCACCGTCGACGACGTCCGGGCGTTCCACCGCACCTATTACCGCCCGGACAACGCGGCCCTGGTCGTCGTCGGCAACTTCGATCCCGCGAGGCTTGACGCCTGGGTCGACCGCTACTTCGGCCCCCTGAAGAATCCGGACCAGCCCCTGCCCCGGGTCAAGGTGAAGGAGCCGCCGCGCACCAAGGCGGGCGTGTTCGACGGCTATGGCCCCAATGTGCCGCTGCCGGCGGTGGTGCTCTCGTGGCAGGGCGCTGCCGCGTCGGATCCCGACGCCCCGGCGCTGAAGGTGCTGGACGCCATCCTGTCGGCCGGCAAGTCGTCGCGGCTCTACAACAGCCTGGTCTATGACAAGCAGATCGCGGTGGAGGCGTTCTCCAACGCCGATCTGCCCCAGGACCCCGGCCTGTTCATGGTCGGCGCCATCATGTCGAACGGCAAGACCATCGCCGATGGGGAGGCCGCCCTGCTGGCCGAGGTAAAGCGCCTGCGCGACGCCCCGCCCACCGCCGCCGAACTGACCGAGGCCAAGAACGAGCTGTTGGCCGGCGCCCTGCGGTCTCGCGAGACGATCGAGGGGCGTGGAAGCGCGATCGGCTATGCGCTGACCGTGGACGGCGACGCCAACGCGGTGAACACGGAACTGGCGGAACTGCAGGCGGTGACCGCGGCCGATGTCCAGCGGGTGGCGGCCAAGTACCTGGCCGAAGACCGCCGCATGACGATCCGCTATCGCCCTGAGAGCGAGCGCCCCAAGGGCGAGGCCACGCCGCCGGCCCCGCCGCCGCCGAAGCAGGTGGCCACGTACGACGGCCCCGTTTTCACCCTCGCGCCTGAGGCCGAGCGCGTGAAGCCCCCGGGCATCGGCGAACCGATCCAGCCGGTCCTGCCCAAGCCGGCGGAGCGCGTGCTGGACAATGGGTTGCGCGTGATCGTGGCCCGATCCTCCGACCTGCCGCTGGTCACCGCCGACCTCACCGTCAAGACCGGCGCCTGGGCCGACCCGCAAGGTCTCGCCGGCGCCGCCAACATGATGGCCGGCATGCTGACCGAGGGGACGAAGACCCGTTCGGCGCAACAGATCGCCAGCGAGGTCGAGAGCCTGGGGGCCAGCCTCTCGTCCGGCGGCGGCCTCGAGTCCTCGTCGGTCACGCTTTCGGCCATGCCCGACAAGCTGCCAGCAGCCCTGGCGATCATGGCGGACGTGACCCAGAACCCGGCCTTCGCCGCCGAGGAGCTGGATCGCCAGCGCGAACAGGCCCTGGATGGCCTGCGCGTCGCCTATCAGCAGCCGGGCTCCGTGGCGGGCTTCGCCGCAGCGCCGGTGATCTACGGCGGCACCCCGTTCGGCCATGCGCCCCAGGGCACGCCCGAGTCCCTGGCCCGCATGAAGACGACCGACCTGGCGACGCTCCACGCGGCCTGGTTCCGGCCGGACAACGCCGTCCTCGTCCTGACCGGCGACATCTCCGCGGAGCAGGGCTTCGCGCTGGCGCAGACCGCCTTTGGCGGGTGGCGCAAGCCCGCCTCCCCCCTGGCCCCGACGCCCGCGATCAGGCCCGCCGGCAAGCCGCGCGCCATCGCCATCGACATCCCGGGCACCGGACAGGCGTCGGTGAACGTCATGAAGCCGGCCATCGCGCGGGACGATCCGGACTATTACCCGGCGATGGTGGCGACGACGGTGCTGGGGGGCGGCTATTCGGCCCGCCTGAACCAGGAAATCCGCATCAAGCGCGGCCTGTCCTACGGCGCCCGCGCCAGCCTCTCGACCGCGCGCACCACGGGGTCGTTCCGCGCCAGCGCCCAGACCAAGAACGAGTCGGCCCCCGAGGTGCTGGACCTGATCAACGCCGAACTCACCAAGCTCGCCGCCACGCCGGCCGGAGCCGACGAGCTGAAGGCGCGCAAGTCGGTGCTGGTTGGCGACTACGGGCGCGATCTGGCGACGTCCGGCGGCCTGGCGGACATTCTCGGCAACCTCGCCCTCTACGGCGTCTCGCTGGACGAGATCGGCCGCTACACCGCCAAGGTCGAGGCCGTCGACGCGGCCCAGGTGCAGGCGTTCGCCCGGCGCGCCTTCGACCCCGCCCAGGCCAGCGTGGTCGTCGCCGGCGACGCCAAGGCGTTCACGGCCGCCCTGAAAGCCAAGCTGCCGACTCTGGAGGTGATCCCGGTCGGGGAGCTCGACCTGGAGAGCCCCACGCTGCGGAAGAAGTAGGCGAGGGTCAGGCCCGCACGTCCCGCCGCCGCCTCAGCCGCGCGCCCAGCAGGCCGAAGCCGAGGATCATGAGCGCCCACGTCCCGGGCTCCGGCACCGGCGTCGTCGGCGGCGGGCCCACCGGGGGGCCGATTGGCGGCTCCACGCCGGGCGGAAACACCGGCGGCTGGTCGATGGGCGGCACGACCGGCGGAGGCGTCACAGTCGGGGGCTCTTCGCCCGGGGGCGTCACCGGGGGCTCGCCCGTGGGCGGCTCCGTGACCGGCGGAAAGACAGGGGGCGGCTCTTCCCCGGGCGGTGCGATGGGCGGGCTCACCGGGTTGCCGGGCGTGCCAGGGCTGATGAGGACCGGCCCCTCGTCGCCGGGTCCCGGCGAGACTATGAAAGGCGGCGCGAAGGTCCCGGCGTCGGGCCCGGGCGCCGGGGCCTCGGGCTCCAGGGGCGCGCGGGCCATGGCCAGCCTCAGCGGCGCGATCGGCGCGGCGGCGGGGCCGGTCTCGCAGATCGTGGCCGACACCAGAGCGTAGGAAAGCGGCGTCGCCAATCGGGCCGCCGCGACGGGCATCGGGGTGGGCGTTGGATAGACCCGGGCCGGCTTCGCCACGGCGACGCGACGCGCGACCGGCGCCTTCTTGCGTGCGGGGCGATGCACGGCGGCCTTGCGAACGGGGCGGGCTTTGCGAACCGCAGGGCCGCTGGCCTTGACGACCCGCGGCTTGGCCGCCGCCGCCGGGCGCGGCTTGGGCGCGCTGCGCAGCATCGCCGCGCGGTACTTGGGCGCCGAGGGCGCGGCGGGCGAGGCCATCGGCACGCGGCTCATCCGCTCCACGCAGTCCTGCGCCCGCGCGCCGTCAGGGAAGACCAGAACGCCACAGAGCACCGCCAACGCCAGCGCCCGGAACCGCCGCGACGCCCAAGATGCGCCGCCTGAACAGATGAGACCCGCCATTCTGGCGAGCCAAAGCCGCCGTAGGCGTGGCTGTTCCCACGGCACGGCTTGCGCGGCGATCAATAAAACTGTGACGAAACTTTCGGGGAGTCAGCGGGTTATGAGCGACTTCCCACGCAGGAATTCACCCCACGCGCGAAGTCCAGCGGCTCGAATCGGATTCTCTCGCCATTAGCGCGAGTCCGGCGGCGATGGACTCCAGCTCCGCGCCCGTCTCGATCCGCCCGGCTTCGAACCGGCGATGGAAGATCGCCCGCACGGCCGGCACCAGGGAGGACCCGCCCGTCAGGAACACCCGGTCCACTCCCTGCGGCGTGAGGCCAGCGTCGGCAAGCGCCGCATCCACGGCGGTCTCGATCTGGCCCAGCTCCGGCGCGATCCACCCCTCGAAGGTCGAGCGCGGCACCTCGCGCACGATGCTGATGGAGCCCGCCTCGAACCGGAACTCCGCGACCTCCTGCGACGACAGCGCTTCCTTGAGCCGGGAGACGGCGCGGTAGAGCCGGTAGCCGTAGTTCTCGTCCAGGGTCTCGATCAGCCGGGCGATTTTCTCCGGCTCCACCGCGTCGCGCTCGAGCCGGCGGATCTCGCGCATGTCGCGGCTGGCCCGCATGAGCGCCAGCTGGTCCCAGCGGGCGAAGGCGGCATAGTAGCGGTTGGGCGTCGGCAGCACCTTGCCCATGGAGGTGTAGCTCGACCCCTTGCCCAGCTCGGGCGAAACCAGGTTGTCGATGATCCGATAGTCGAACGCATCGCCCGCCACACCCACGCCCGCCCGGCCCAGCGGAATGGCCCGCATGGCTCCGGCCTGACGCTCGAAGCGGATGATCGAGAAGTCCGAGGTGCCGCCGCCGAAGTCGCCGACCAGCACCGTGGCGTCGTGGTCCAGCTCGCGGGCGAAGAAGAAGGCGGCGCCCACGGGCTCGTACGCATAGAGCACCTCCTTCACGCCCATCCGATGAAAGGCCGTCTCGTACCGCGAGAGCGCGAGGCCCTCATTGGGAGACCCGCCCACGAACTTCACCGGCCGGCCCACGATCACCCGCTCCGGCAGCCCCCCGAGCTCCGCCCCAGCATAGTCGCGGACCTTCAGCAGGAAGGTGGAGAGCAGGTCTTCGAACCGATAGCGCCGGCCCAGGATCTGGGTCTCGGTGAAGCTCTCCTGGGCCGCGAAGCTCTTGAAGGACTGGATGAACCGGGTCTCGGCCGGATCCTCCACATAGGCCTCGATCGCCCAGGGCCCGGCCGCGATCGACCGCTCGCTGGGCGCGTCCGGCGGCGCGTAGAACGACAGGCACGAGCGGAAGGCGAACAGCTCGCCCTCGGGCGCCGGAAACCGCACCAGGCGCGCGGGGCCGCTCTCGTCGGCCAGCGACAGGACGGTGTTGGTGGTCCCGAAATCGATGCCGAGACTGTAGGGCGTACTTCGACCGTTCATCGGCCGTGCTCCTTGTGCCGGGGAGGGACGACGGATCGCCCGCCCCCCGCTCGGCGCACGACCTCAGAACAGCGGCGCGAGGCCCCGCATCATTCGGACAGCTCCGCCAGCGGACGGTCGTAGGCGCACATGGTGGCCATGTTCAGGATCTTGGACACCGACGCACCCAGCGGGCAGATCTGCACCGGCTTGGACAGGCCCAGCAGGATCGGCCCCAGCACCTCGGCCCCGCCCAGCGACTTCACCAGCTGGGTCGAGATCGCGGCCGAGTGGATCGCCGGCATGATCAGCACATTGGCCGGGCCGGTCAGCCGCATGAACGGATAGGCGCCGCGGCTTTCCGGATCCAGCGCCAGCTCCGGCGGCATCTCGCCCTCATATTCGAAGTCGATGCCCTCCATCTCGTCCAGCATGGCGACGGCGTCGCGCACCCGCTCCGAGCGCTCGCCCATCGGATTGCCGAAGGTGGAATAGCTCATGAAGGCGACGCGCGGCTCGTAGCCCAGGGTCCGGACCGCGCGGGCGGCCTCGATCCCGATCTCCACCAGCTCCTCCGCCACCGGCATCTCGGTGACGTTGGTGTCGGCGATGAACAGGGTGTGGCCCTTGGCCATGACCACGCTCATCCCGATCACCCGGCCGTCGGGCGCGGGGTCGATGACGTTGAGCACCTCTTCCAGCACCTGGTCGAAGTTGCGGGTCACGCCGGTGACCATGCCGTCGGCGTGGCCCAGGGCGACCAGGGCCGCGCCGAAGCTGTTGCGGTCCTGGTTGATCAGGCGCTGGACGTCGCGGCGCAGGTAGCCCTCGCGCTGCAGACGCCCGTAGAGGTAGTCCACCGAGGCCTGGTTGTGGTGCGAGACCCGCGCGTTCAGCACCTCGATATTGGCCTCGGCCGGGTCGAGGCCCGCCGCGCGCATGTTCTCGTGCACCAGCTCTTCGCGGCCCACCAGGATCGCCTTGCCCAGGCCCTGGGTCTGGAAGGCGTAGGCGGCGCGGATGACGCTCTGCTCCTCGCCCTCGGCGAAGACGATGGTCTTCTGCGGCCCGCTCAGCACCACCCCCTGCAGCTTCTGCAGGAAGGCGGCGGTGGGATCCATCCGCTGCGCCAGCGAGGCGCGGTAGGCGTCCATGTCCGCGATGGGCTTGCGGGCCACCCCGGTGTCCATGGCCGCCTGGGCGACGAACGGCGGGATGTAGGCGAGCAGCCGCGGGTCGAAGGGCGTGGGGATGATGTACTCGGGCCCGAACTTCAGCTGGGCGCCGTGGTAGGCCGCGGCCACCTCGTCCGGCACGTCTTCCCGCGCCAGCATCGCCAGGGCGTTCGCCGTGGCGATCTTCATCTCCATGTTGATCTGCCGAGCGCGCACGTCCAGCGCCCCGCGGAACAGGTAGGGGAAGGCCAGCACGTTGTTGACCTGGTTGGGATAGTCGCTGCGCCCGGTGGCCACGATGGCGTCGGGACGAACCTCGTAGACCTCCTCCGGGGTGATCTCGGGGTCCGGATTGGCCATGGCGAAGATGATCGGCCGCGGGGCCATGGTTGCGACCAGGTCCTTGGTCAGGGCCCCCTTGGCCGAGACGCCGATGAACACGTCCGCGCCGACCAGCGCTTCGGCCAGGGTCCGCTTGTCGGTCTCGACCGCGTGGGCGGACTTCCATTGGTTCATGTCGTCCTGGCGGCCGCGGTACAGCACGCCCTTGCGGTCGACGGCGATGACGTTCTCCGGCTTCACGCCCATCGCCTTGATCAGGCCCAGGGTGGCGATGCCCGCCGCGCCGGGGCCGTTCAGCACGACCTTCACTTCCGACAGCTTGCGGCCGGTGATCTCGCAGGCGTTGATCAGGCCCGCCGAGCAGATGATGGCGGTGCCGTGCTGGTCGTCGTGGAAGACCGGGATGTCGAGCAGTTCCTGCAGCTCGGTCTCGATCCGGAAGCAGTCGGGGGACCGGATGTCTTCCAGGTTGATGCCGCCGTAGGTGACGCCGATGTTCTTGACCACGGTGATGATCTCGTCGGGGTCGGTGCAGCTCATCTCCACGTCGATGGCGTCCACGTCGGCGAAGCGCTTGAAGAGCACGCCCTTGCCTTCCATCACCGGCTTCGAGGCCAGCGCGCCCAGGTTGCCCAGGCCGAGGATCGCCGTGCCGTTCGAGATCACGGCTACCAGGTTGCCCTTGGACGTGTACTCGTAGGCCAGCTCGGGATCCTTCGCGATCGCCAGCACCGGCACGGCCACGCCCGGGGAGTAGGCCAGGCTGAGGTCCCGCTGGGTGCTCATCGGCTTGGTCGCCGTGACACCGATCTTCCCGGGCGTCGGGTAGCGGTGGAAGCTCAGCGCCTCCTCGTCCGTGAAGGTGCGTTTCTCGACCTGATCCATGCGCGCTTTGCCCCGTCCCCCGGGCTCTGTCTGAAAAGAAGCGCCAACCTATAGACCCGGACCCAGGCGGACAACGCTTCCCGCGGCCATGAGTCACGCAAGGGGAGCTTCAGCGTGAGGAACCATCACCGGCGCTATGGGTTGTGTGATGCCGGGTGCGGGGGCGCGCATATGGGAGCATGCATGCCTATGAATAAACGCCTTGCCTTCGCCGCCGCTGCGGCGCTCGCCCTGACCTCCGCGCCGGCCCTGGCGCAGAGCACGCAGGCCGATCCCGCGACGCCGCCCTCCACGGCCGCGACGCCTGCCACGCCGGCCACCCCGGCGACGCCCGCGGAACCCGGTGTCTCGTCGGCCACGCCGGCGACCCCCGCGACGGCCGCAACGCCGCCCGCTGACGACACGGCCACCACCTCGACGGGCACGAGCGCCACGGGCGCTGCCGCGGCCAGCGCCTCGGCGTCCGGCGCGGACGTCAGCGTCACCACCGGCATGGACGTGAAGGACAACACCGGCGCGACCATCGGCAAGGTCTCGGACGTCAAGACCGGCGCCGACGGCAAGAAGACCGCCACCATCAAGATGGGCGCCGACACCTTCGCGGTCGACACCTCCAGCCTCGCCGTCGATGGCGGCGCGGCCACGGTCAACGCCACCCAGGCCGAGATCAAGGGCATGCTGAAGAAGAAGTAGTCTCTTCGGCGAAGCCTGAACGAGGGCGGCCGGCCTGGCCGCCCTTTTTCATGCGTGCGGCGCGGGCCCGCAGATCAGCGCCACCGCCCCGCGCCCGATCGCCTTCAGCTCCGGGCCGCCGACACCCGTTCGGGCCCGCACGGCCAGGGTGTGGAACGTGGCGCTGGCCATGGGCCCCGCCACGGCCGGCGTAATCCCGGGCGCCAGCTCGGCCGCGCTGCGCTGGAACCGGGCGGTGAAGGCCGCATCCGTCTCGGCGATGAACCGGGAAAGCAGGTCCCGCGCCGCCGGATCGTCCACGGCCTGGGTGACCGCGGTGCCGATCAGGAAGCAGCCGCGCTGACCGACCTCGCCCGCGCGATAGATGTCGACAGTCCGGTCGAAGATCACCTGAAGGATCTGGCGCAGCGGAATCTCCGTCGCCAGCGCGGCCGAGAGCGCGGCGCCAGCCTCCCGCCGCGAGCGGTCCAGCGCGGCCATGTAGAGGGCGTGCTTGTCCCCGAACGCCGCATAGAGGCTCGGCCGGTTCAGGCCGGTCGCGGCGGCCAGGTCGTCCAGTGAGGTGGCGGCGTAGCCCAGGTTCCAGAACACGGCGCGGGCGCGGTCCAGCACCTCGTCCGGATCGAACGAGCGCGGCCGGCCCCGGGGCTTCGCCTCTTTTTGTACCATTCCGCAAAGAATCCTTGACCGCCGCTATTTTGTGCGAAACGGTACGAATATCAACCAGCGCCTCGGGAGGATCCCATGGACATCTATTTCTCGCCGCTCGCCTGCTCGTTGGCCAGCCGCATCACACTGTACGAAAGCGGCCAGGACGCCACCTTCCAGAAGGTCGACACCAAGGCCGGCCGCACGGCCTCGGGCGAGGACTATCGCCGGATCAACCCCAAGGGCCTTGTGCCCGCGCTCCGCACGGACGACGGCCTCGTGCTCACCGAGAACGCGGCGATCCTGCAGTACCTCGCCGACCGGAAACCCGAGGCGGGCCTCGCCCCCTCGGGCTTCGCCCGCTACCAGCTCCAGCAATGGCTGAGCTTCATCGGCTCGGAGCTGCACAAGACGGTGTTCACGCCGCTGCTCAGCCCCACCTGGCCGGCGGACGGCAAGGCGAAGGCGAAAGAGGACGCGGCCTCGCGCCTGGCCTATTTGAACCAGCACCTGACCGGACGCGAATGGCTGCTGGACGACTTCAGCGTCGCCGACGCCTATCTGGCCGCGGTGCTCAACTGGAACATGGCCGTGAAGCTGGACTTCTCGCCCTACCCGGCCCTCCAGGCCTACCAGCAGCGGCTCGCGGGCCGACCGGCCGTGGGCAAGGCGATGCAGGAAGAATTCGCCCTCTTCCAGCCAGCATGAAAAAGGCGGCGCATCGCGCCGCCCTTAAGCGAACCGCAGAAGGCGCAGAATGCGCAGAAGGGTGGTCGCCCGACCTTCTGCGTTCTTCCGCATTTTCTGCGGTTTAAGGCCTGCGGCTTAGCCGATCATGTCCTTGACGGTGTCGCGCTCGCCGATCAGCTCGTCGTTGGTGATCTTGATCTTCGACTTGGCGAAGTCGTCCATCTCGTAGGACATGATCACCTCATAGGCGCCCGGCGCGGTGGTCTTCACCGGCATGCCGGCCCAGACGCCCTCGGCGAAGCCGTAGCGGCCCTCGCTGGACACCGCCACCGAGTGGATCGCGCCCGGGGTCGACAGGTCGCGGACGTGGTCGATCAGGGCGTTGGCCGCCGACGCCGCCGAGGACTGGCCGCGGGCGTCGATGATCGCCGCCCCGCGCTTGCCCACCGTCGGCAGGTATTCGGTCTCGAGCCAGGCACGGTCGGTGATCACGTCGGTGACCGCCTTGCCGCCGATCTTGGCGTGGGTGAAGTCGGCGAACATCGTCGGGCTGTGGTTGCCGTAGATGAACAGGTCGCTGACCTCGTTGATCGACACGCCGGCCTTCTTGGCCAGCTGGGCGCGGCCGCGGTTCTCGTCCAGGCGCACCATGGCGGTGAAGCGGTCGGCGGTCAGGCGCTTGGCCTGGCTGGCGGCGATCATCACGTTGGTGTTGCAGGGGTTGCCCACCACCGCGATGCGGGCGTCGTCGGCGGCGACCTTGTCGATCGACTGGCCCTGCGCGATGAAGATCTTGCCGTTGTCCTTCAGGAGGTCGGCGCGCTCCATGCCGGGGCCTCGGGGCTTGGAGCCCACCAGCAGGCACCAGTTGGCGTCCTTGAACGCCACGTCGGCGTCGCCGGTCAGCACCATGTCCTGCAGCAGCGGGAAGGCGCAGTCTTCCAGTTCCATGGCGACGCCCTTCAGCGCCTTCTGGGGGCCTTCCACCGGGATCTCCAGCAGTTGCAGGATCACCGGCTGGTCCTTGCCCAGCATCTCGCCCGAGGCGATGCGGAACAGCAGGGCGTAACCGATGTTGCCGGCCGCGCCGGTGACCGCCACGCGAATGGGCTTCTTCGCCATGATACTGCTCCGTGTTGAAATGTCGGCGGGTCCGTAGCCCGTTGACGCCCATGCTGCAATGCCGCACGCGCTATCGGCGATGTTCGAGCTGCACCCCGCCTTCCCGCCGACCTCCGAAGCGCTGGGCGACCTCGCGCTCAGCCATGTCCGCCTGCAGGCGGACGCGCGCTATGCCTGGGTCGTCCTGATCCCGCGCATCGCGGGGGCGCGCGAACTAGAGGACCTGTCCGCGAACGACCGCGCCGCCCTGATGGAAGAGATCGTGCGCGCCGGGGCCGCGGTCCGGGCCGTGGGCGCCGCCCTCGTGCGCCCCATCGAGAAGCTCAACGTCGGCCAGCTGGGCAACGTCACACCCCAGCTTCACGTCCATATCGTCGGCCGCCGCGCTGACGATCCCGCCTGGCCGGGCCCCGTCTGGGGCGTGGGGACGGCGGAGGCCTATGCGCCGGACGCCCTGGTCCAGGCGATCGCCGCGGCGAAAGAGGCCCTGGGCCTGTAACCACCTTTGGCTAGCGCCGGATCAGGCTCACCGTCTCGCGCCGTCCGCCTTCGACGAGCTCGCCGGACCAGCGGTCGCCCTGCGGATGCAGCTCCGCCACGATCCCGTCGGCGAACCGGAACGTCAGCCGGCCGCCCGTCCGCTCCACGATGTCGAAGAAGCCGTAGGCGTCCAGCGCCCCGCTTCGCCGCAGATCGCGCCAGGCGCCCTCCACGGCCCCGTTGCGGTCGGTGAGCTGCAGGGCATACAGCGCCTGTCCGCCCGCCGAGAGCGTCCAGCCGCCGTCCATCGGCCCTTGAAAGCCCTGCACGGACGCCGCCGACGAACGCAGCCGGCTGTCGTAGGCCGCTTCGGTGGGCGTCGCCGGCGCGTCGGGATTCTTGCCGGTCTCATGGACGAAGACGGGCGCGGTCAGGGTCGGGTGCGGAGGCGGAACATAGGGGCGGTAGGGTTGCGGGCCGGCCGGCAGTCCCGGGTCCTGTTCCGCGTTCGGCGAGACGGACGTGTCCTCCGCCTCCTCGACGTCGGCGTCCTTGGGCAGCGGGCGCAGCAGCGCGTCGATCGGATCCTGGGCGGGCTGCGATCGCGCCGCGGGCGCCGCCAGCACCACCAGGCCGAGGGCCAATCCCGCCGCGGCCCGCCTCATGCGGCTTCCCGCGCGGCGATCGCCTCGGCGACCGACAGCAGCCGCTTCGCCTCGGCGAAGTGCAGCCGCTCCACCATGCGCCCCTCGACCTTCAGTACGCCCCGGCCGGCATTTTCCGGCTGTTCGAACGCGCTCACGACGGTCCGGGCCCAGGCCAAGGCGTCGGGATCGGGCGTGAAGGCGGCATTGGCGGGCTCGACCTGGGTCGGATGGATCAGGGTCTTGCCGTCGAAACCGAAGGCGGCCGACTGGGCGCACTGGCGCGCGAGACCCTCGGCGTCGGCGATCTCGTTGAACACCCCGTCCAGGATCGCCAGCCGGTGCGCGCGGGCGGCCATCAGGGCCAACGACAACGCCGTCACCAGCGGCTCGCGATCCACAGTGAGGACGCACCGCATCTCCTTGGCCAGGTCGTTCGACCCGATCACCCAGGCGTCAACGCCCACGTTCACGGATTCCACGCCGAGGGCGTCCAGCCGGAACAACGCCGCGCAGGTTTCGATCATCGCCCAGATCGGCAGGCCCTCGCCCAGTCGCGCCCGCGCCGCGGACAGGTCCTCGGGCGTCGAGACCTTGGGGATCAGCACGGCGTCCGGCCGCGCCGCGACCGCCGCCGCCAGGTCTTCCTCGCCCCAGGGGGTGTCCAGGCCGTTCACGCGGATGACCACCTCGCGACCCCCGAAGCCGCCGGCCTTCACCGCCTCGACCGCGCCGGCCCGGGCCTCCGCCTTGGCGTCGGGCGCGACCGCGTCCTCCAGGTCCAGGATCACCACGTCGCACGGCAGGGCGCGCGCCTTGTCCACCGCCCGCGCGTTGGACGCCGGCAGGTAGAGCGCGCTGCGGCGGGGGCGGGCGATGCGGTTCATGTGGACAGCGGCTCCTTCGCGCATTGGCGATACGCAGGTTCTAGCGTTTAGGATGTGCCCATGGCTACGCGCCCGATCCGCTACGACGCCGGCGCCCGGAACGTCCTCGGCGGCGAACTGGTCCCCTGTTCGCTGGACCCGGTGACCGGGTTCTTCCGCAATGGCTGCTGCGAGACCGGCCCGCACGACGTGGGCATGCACACGGTCTGCGCCGTGATGACGGCCGAATTCCTCAGCTATTCCAGGAGCGTGGGCAACGACCTGTCCACGCCCCGGCCCGACCTCGGCTTCACCGGACTGAAGCCCGGCGACCGCTGGTGCCTGTGCGCCCCGCGCTGGAAGGAAGCCCTGGATTCCGGCGCCGCCCCGCAGGTGGTCCTGGAGAGCACCCACGAGGAGACCCTGGCCATCGTGCCGCTGGGCGTCCTCAAGGACCACGCGGTCAAGGCTTGACGATCTCCACGGCCCATTGACCCGGCGCGCGGCGCGCGGGAACTAGCGTTGGCCCGCCGGAAACCTGGAGAGACCGTCCTGTCCGCAGCCCCCATCAAGATCGCCGTCGCCGGCGCGCTGGGCCGCATGGGCCAGGCGGTGACCGCCGCCGTGCAGGCCGATCCGACGCTCGATCTCGTGGCCCGTTTCGACCGTCCCGAGGCCGAGGGCCAGGGTCTGGTCACAGCGGATGAGGCGCTGGCCGCCGCGGCCGTCGTCATCGACTTCACCACCCCCGCCGCCTCCGCCGCCCTGGCGCAGCGGGCAGGCCAACGCGGCGTCGCCCTGGTGATCGGCGCCACGGGCGCCACCGACGACCAGCGGGCGGCCATCGCCAGCGCCGCGACACAGATCCCCATCGTCTTCGCCGGCAACTACTCGCTGGGCCTCAACATGCTCATGGGCCTCGTCGCCCAGGCGGCCCGGGCGCTGCCGGCCGAGACCTACGACATCGAGATCTTCGAGGCCCACCACCGGCACAAGGTCGACGCCCCGTCGGGTACGGCCCTGATGCTGGGCGAGGCCGCGGCCAAGGGGCGCGGCGTCAGCCTCTCGCAGGTCGCCCGCCGCGCGCGCGACGGCATCACCGGCGAGCGGCCGGTGAACGAGATCGGCTTCTCGGTGCTGCGCGGCGGCGGCATCGTCGGCGAGCACAGCGTCACCTTCGCCGCCGACGACGAGATCCTGACCCTCAGCCATTCGGCCCGCGACCGGGGACTGTTCGCCCGCGGCGCGGTGGCCGCGGCCCGCTGGGTCGCCGGCCGGCCGCCGGGACTCTACGACATGCAGGACGTGCTGGGTTTCGCGAAGGCCTGACCGCGATGGGTGAGTTCCTCGACCAGGACGCCACCAGCCAGCTCATCGCCCTGGCCTCCAAGCGCGTCTCGGCGGTGGAGCTGCTGAAGGCGGCTCTCGCCCGCCACGCCCAGACGCACGGCGACCTGAACGCCGTGGTGGCCGCCGATCCGGAGCGGGCGCTGGAGCGCGCCCGGGCGCTCGACGACGCTCGCGCGCGCGGCGAACCCCTGGGGCCGCTGGCCGGCCTGCCGATGACGGTGAAGGACACGTTCGACGTCTCGGGCATGGCCGCGTCCTCCGGCCTGCCCGAACTGCGCCGCCGGATGACCGAGGACGCCGCCGCCGTGGGCCATGCCCGGCGGGCCGGCGCGATCGTCTGGGGCAAGACCAACGTGCCCGTCATGGCCGCCGACTGGCAGAGCGCCAACGCCCTCTATGGCGCCACGAACAATCCCTGGGACCTCAAGCGGACGCCCGGCGGCTCGTCGGGCGGCGCGGCGGCGGCGCTGGCGGCGCGGGTGACGCCGCTGGAGATCGGGTCCGACATCGGCGGGTCCCTGCGCGTCCCCGCCAGCTTCTGCGGCGTGTTCAGCCACAAGCCGACCTGGGGACTGGTCAGCCAGCGCGGCCACGTCCCGCCCAGCCCCGGCTCCCACGCCGAACGCGACCTGAACGTCATCGGCCCGATGGCGCGGTCCGCCCGGGATCTGCGCCTGCTGCTGTCCGTCATCGAGAACGGCCCCCGCGCGCCCAAGGCCGATCCCGCCTACCTGAAGGAGACCCGGATCGGTCTCTGGCTCGACGACCCGCTCTGTCCGCTCGATTCCGAGGTGCGCGGCGTGATCCAGGCCTTCGCCGATCAGCTGCGCGAGGCCGGCGTCGAGGTCGAGACGATACCCAGCCCGGTCGACATGCGCGCCCTGCTGCACGCCTACATGACCCTGCTGGGCGGGGTGCTGGGCGAGGACCTGCCGCCAAAAACGCTGCGCGGCATGGAGCGGATGCGCTTTCTGACGCGCGGCCAGGTCGAACGAGCCGGTCCGCTGTCCAACGCCGCCATGGTCATGGCCTACACCGCCCGGCACACGGAGTGGATGGCCGCCGATGCGGTGCGGGCCCGCCTGCGCACCGAGATCGCGGGCGCGTTCGAAGGCTGGCACGCGATCCTGGCGCCCATCGCCCCGGTGGCCGCCTTCCCGCACGACCGGCGCGCCTTCCAGCGGCGCACCCTCGCCACCTCCGACGGCCGGACGCTGCCCTACAACGCAATGCTCACCTGGATCTCGGTGGCGACGGCCCTGCGCCTGCCCGCCACCGCCGTACCCGTCGGGTTCACCGCCGGCGGCCTGCCCGTGGGCGCCCAGCTCATCGGCCCCCACGCGGGCGACGCCCGCACCCTCGCCATCGCCCAGGCCATCGACGAGAACATCCGCGGCTACGTCGCCCCGCCCCTGTAAGCCTTAGCCCTCCGCCAGCTCCACCCACACCGCCGCATGGTCGCTGGCGCCGGCCCGGGCCCGAAACGCCCGGTCGACGCCGGCGCCGCTTAGCCGCGACGCGACGCCAGGGCTCAGCAGCAGGTGGTCGATCCTAAGGCCGGCGTCGCGCTCCAGGGCGCCGCGCCAGTACTTCCAGAAGGTGTAGATCGTCTCGTCCGGGAACTGCGCCCGCAGTGCGTCGGTCCAGCCCTGCGCCAGCAGTCGCGCGTAGGACGCCCGCACCTCGGTGTGGAACAGGGCGTCGTCCAGCCAGCGCTCGGGCGCATAGACGTCCCGCGGCTCGGGGATGATGTTGAAGTCGCCGGCCAGCACCACCGGCTGGCCGGTGGCGAGCAGGCCTTCGGCATGCTGTTCCAGCCGGGCCAGCCAGGCCTTCTTGAACTCGAACTTCGGCCCCGGCTGCGGATTGCCGTTCGGGGCGTAGAGCGAGGCGACCAGCACCCCGTTCACGGCGGCCTCGACATAGCGGCTCTGGATGTCGCCCCGATCGCCGGGCAGGCCCCGCCGCGTCTCGATGGGCAAGCGTCCCCTGGCCAGGATGGCCACGCCGTTCCAGCGGCTCTGGCCATGCCACACGGCCTCATAGCCGGCCCGGCGCAGCGCGGCCGCGGGGAACTTCTCCTCCGGCGCCTTCAGCTCCTGCAGGCAGACGACGTCGGGCCGAGTCTCCTCCAGCCACGCCAGGAGGGTGTCCAGCCGGCCGTTGACGCCGTTCACATTGTAGGTGGCTATCCGCACGCAGGGGTGAGAACCGCTGCAGGCGGAGCTTGTTCCTTGCGGTCAGCTGGAGCCGGTGGAGCCGAAGCCGCCGGCGCCACGCGCGGTCTCGTCCAGGCTGGCGACCTCGGCCCAGGTCGCCTGGACCACCGGGGCGACCACCAGCTGGGCGATGCGGTCGCCCCGGCGGATCGTGAAGGCCTCGGGGCCGTGGTTGATCAGGATGACCTTCACCTCGCCTCGATAGTCGGCGTCCACCGTGCCGGGGCTGTTCAGGCAGGTGATCCCCGACTTCAACGCCAGGCCCGAGCGCGGCCGCACCTGGGCCTCGAAGCCCGCGGGCAGGGCAAAGGCCAGCCCCGTCGGCACTGCGTGGCGGTCGCCGGGGCGCAGGATCACCGGCTCGTCCTCGGGCACCGCCGCGCGCAGGTCCATGCCCGCCGCCTGCGAGGTCTCATAGGCCGGCAGCGGGATGCCCTCGCCGTGCGGCAGGCGGGTGATCGGGACGGTGGGCGACACTCAGAATTCCTCGGCGATGCGGGCGGCGAGCCGGCGGGCGACCTCGCCCTTGGCCATGCGGTCCCATCGCTCGATTCCACCCTTGGAGACTATGGCCACGGCGTTCTGGTCGCCGCCCATCGTCCCCTCGACGCTGACGTCGTTGGCCACGATCCAGTCGCAGCCCTTTCGCTCAAGCTTGGCCTGGGCGTAGGCCTCCACGTCGTTCGTCTCCGCGGCGAAGCCCACCACCAGCTTCGGCCGGGCGGCGGCCTTGGACAGGGTGGCCAGGATGTCGGGGTTCTCGACGAGGGCGATGGCCGGCGGGCCGCCCGCGCCCTTCTTGATCTTGCCGCTCCCGACCGCCTCGGGCCGCCAGTCGGCCACTGCCGCGACGCAGACAGCGATGTCGGCGGGCAGCGCCGCCTCGCACGCAGCCAGCATCTCGCGCGCCGTCTCGATGTTCACCCGCTTTACGCCGGGCGGAGCCGTCAGGGCGGTGGGCCCGCTGACGAGCGTCACCTCCGCGCCCAGCGCCGCCAGGGCCGAGGCGATGGCGTAGCCCTGCTTGCCGGACGAGCGGTTGCTGAGGAACCGCACCGGATCGATGGGCTCGGCCGTCGGGCCCGCGGTGACGATCGCGCGCCGGCCCGCCAACGGCCGCGCCGCCGCGCCGCCGAGCGCGGTGAGGATCGCCGCGAGGATCGCCGGCGGCTCGGCCATCCGCCCCGGCCCGAACTCGCCGCAGGCCATGGCGCCCTCGTCGGGCCCCACGAACAGCACGCCGTCCGCCTTCAGCCGCTCGAAGTTCCGGCGGGTCGCCGCGTGTTCCCACATCCGCACGTTCATCGCCGGCGCCATCAGCACGGGCTTGTCGGTGGCCAGGATCGTGGTCGAGGCCAGGTCGCCCGCGAGGCCGTTGGCGGCCTTGGCCATCAGGTCGGCGGTGGCCGGCGCGACCACCACCAGGTCCGCCGAGCGGCTGAGCTCGATATGGCCCATCTCCGCCTCGTCGGTGAGGCTGAAGAGCTCGGAATAGACCTTGTCCTCGCTCAGGGCCGAAAGGCTCAGCGGCGTGACGAACTCATGGCCCGCCTTGGTCAGGATCGGTCGCACCGCGATGCCCGCCTTGCGCAGCAGCCGGGTCAGTTCCAGCGCCTTGTAGGCCGCGATCCCGCCGCCGACGATGAGGAGAACCCGTTGCTCGGCCAAGGCCCGACACCCCGTCAAAGAGGGCTCCGATGTAGGTCATCCGGCGGGACTCGACAAACGCCACAGCTTGTGTTCATTCTTTGTTCCAGCTCGACCATAAGACGGAACACGAGATGGCTAAATCGACGATTGCAAAGGCGGCCCTGCTGCTGGCCGGCGCGACCCTGATCCTCGCCGCCTGCGACAATGGCCCCTCGGCCGTGGCGCAGAAGCAGGCCGCCGGAACCCAGATGGCCGCCAGCGCCGACGACGCCGGGGCGGACGCCAGCTTCCGCAGCCGCGATGGCGAGCGCGAGGATCGCCGGCGCGAACCGGTCCCGGAGGTCGATGGCAAGCCGATGTGGTCGGCCAGCCGCCGATACTCCGCCCAGGAGAACGCCCAGCGCGCCTTCGACCGCAACGGCCGCGCGTTCGGCGCCGACAACGTCGATGCGTTCGTGGAGAAGGCCCACAGCTTCGTCTCGAACCCGCCCAAGGGGACCCTGACGCTCACCCGCAACAACGGTGACAGGCTGTTCTACGACCCCAAGGGCAATGTCTTCGCCGTCGCCAGCAAGGCGGGCGCGCCCCGCACCATGTTCAAGCCCGACGAAGGCATGGCCTACTGGGAAGAACAGAAGGCCCGCGAGGCCCGCCGGCAGGCCTCCCGCCGCACCCGCGACGACGACGAGGCCTAAAGACTGCCAGGGACTGAGGCGATCCCTTCTCCTCACCCGTAGGGGGAGGGGGACCGCCCGAAGGGTGGTGGAGGGGGAAACGCCCCATCCGCCGAGCTCGTGGCAAAGCCCCCTCCACCATGCTCCGCATGGTCCCCCTCCCCAATGGGTGAAGAGGATCAGCCAGAAAGCCGCCCCGCCAACTCCTCACAGCCGCTAAACGTGGAGGCTCTGCCTTCGCCGGCGGGAAGGCTCTACGCGAGCCACCCCCCGGCCAGGAACGCCACGCCCGAGACCAGCGCGCCCAGGGCGAACCAGAGGAAGGCGTTGCTCCTCGGCGGCTCGGCTTCGACGACGGCGACGGGCTGGGTCATCCGCGCGATGTTGCGCAGCGCGGTCTCGGCTTCGCCCGCGAACTGCTTCACCCGGCTGACGGGCGAGAGTTCCCGGGCGATCCAGCGGCGGACGACCGGCTCGGAGGCGGCCCAGATGTCGTGCTCGGGATCGATCCGCCGGGCCACGCCCTCCACCGTCATCATGGTCTTCTGCAGCAGCACCAGCTCGGGCCGCAGGTGCATGTCGTAGAGGGCGGTGATCTCGAAGAGCTGGGTCAGCACCCGGCTCATGGCCACGGCGTTGGCGCGCTGGCCGAATACCGGCTCGCCCACCGCACGCAGGGCCTGGGCGAAGGCCGCCACGCTGTGGTGGCTCGGCACATAGCCGGCGTCGAAGTGCACCTGGGCCACGCGCGGGTAGTCCCGCTGCAGGAAGCCCCAGAGGATCTCGGCCAGGTAGCGCCGCTCGACCGCGCCCAGCCGGCCCATGATGCCGAAGTCCACCGCCTGCAGCCGCGCCGGGGCCGCCGCGAACAGGTTCCCCTCGTGCAGGTCGGCATGGAAGACGCCGTGGTCCAGCGCCTGGGCCAGGAACGCGCGGGTCAGGTTGTCGGCCAGCACCTTGCGGTCCAGTCCCGGCTGGCTCAGCGCCGCCTCGTCGGACAGGGCAAGGCCCTCGGCCCATTCCAGGGTGAGGACGCGCTTGCCCACCCCCTCCCACAGAACGCGCGGCGCGGACATGTAGCCATCCTTGGCCATGACCTCGGCGAGCTCGTCCGCGCCGGCCGCCTCGAGCCGCAGGTCCAGCTCCAGCTCGGTGGCCCGCACCACCGTGTCGGCGAACTTCACCGGCTCCAGCCGGCGGATCGGCGGGGCCCAGCGCTGCAGCAGGCGCGCGGCCAGCTCCAGGACGGCCGAGTCCGCCGCCACGCGGCGCTCGATGCCCGGGCGCAGCACCTTCACCGCCACCCGCCGGCCGTCGGCGAGTGTCGCGTCATGCGCCTGGGCGAGGGAGGCCGCCGCCACCGGCTCGCCGAAACGGGCGAACACCTCGTCCACCGGCCGGCCCAGCTCTTGCGCGACGATGGTCCGGGCCACGGCCATCGGGAACGGGGGCAGCCGGTCCTTCAGATGCCCGAGGTCCTCGGCGAACTGGCGTCCGAAGATGTCGCCGCGTGTGGACAGCAGCTGGCCCAGCTTGATCGCCACGGGCCCCAGCCCCTCCAGCGAGCGCGCCAGCCGCTCCCCCGGGCGTCCCTGGCGCCGGGTGGCGAACAGCCGAAGCGTATCGGCCAGCACCCGGACCGCGGGGGAATAGAAGGCGTCGAGCTCGCGCGGCAGCAGGGCGTCGTTGCGGACCAGTGTCCACCCGGCCCCGAACAGCCGACCATAGGCGCCCAGCGAGGCCATCGAGCCTAGATCGCCCGCCCGGTGTGCATGGCCGCCACGCCGCCCGAGAAGTTCGTCCAGCCCACCTGGCTGAAGCCCGCCTCCGCGATCATCGCGGCGAACGCCTTCTGGTCGGGGAACCGCCGGATGCTCTCCACGAGGTACTGGTAGCTCTCGCGGTCGTTGGCCACGCGGGCCCCGATCTCGGGGATCACCTTGAACGAATAGGCGTCGTAGGCGGCGCGCAGCGCCTCGGTCGTGGGCCGCGAGAACTCCAGGCAGATGAACCGCCCGCCCGGCTTCAGCACGCGCCGGGCTTCGCGCAGCGCCGCGGGAATGTCGGTCACGTTGCGGATGCCGAAGCTGATCACATAGGCGTCGGCGCAGCCCTCCGGCAGCGGCAGCCGCTGCGCGTCGCCCACGGCCCAGGCCATCTCGGGCAGCGAGCCCTTTTCGCGGCCCGCCATGATCATCTCGGCGTTGTAGTCGACCACGAAGACCTTCGCGTCCGCCCCGCCCCGCCGCTCCTGGGCCCGCCGGGCCAGCTTGGCGAAGCGCCGCGCCATGTCGCCGGTGCCGCCGGCGCAGTCGACGATGACCTCGCCCGGCTGCGGATTGAGCCGCGCCGCCACCGCGTCCTTCCAGAGCCGGTGCACGCCCCCGCTCATCAGGTCGTTCATGAGGTCGTAGCGCTTCGCCACGCGGTCGAAGACGCCGCGCACGAGGCCCGCCTTCTCGGAGGCGTCGACGTCGCGGAAGCCGAAGGTGGCCGAAGGTCCCGTCATGCGGCGTCTTTAGCGGGTGGGGCCTTGGCGCGCCAGCGATGGCGTGCCAAGCGGAAGCGCATGCCTGAATTGCCCGAAGTCGAGACGGTGCGGGGCGGCCTGGCGCCCGTGCTGGAAGGCCATCGGCTGGCGCGCGTGGAGGCGCGGCGGCCGGACCTGCGCTTCCCTCTGCCGCCCAACTTCGTGCAGTTCCTCACCGGCGCCACGATCGAGAAGCTGGAACGGCGCGCCAAATACCTCCTGGCCCGCCTGGATCGCGAGGACACCCTGGTGATGCACCTGGGCATGAGCGGCCGGTTCGAGATCGCCCGGCCCGAGGCCTCCAGCCGTCCGGGACAGTTCCACTACGCGCCCGACCCGGACCCCAAGCACGCCCACATCGTCTTCGAGACCGAGGCCGGGGCGCGGGTGACCTATTACGACCCTCGCCGATTCGGCTACATGGCCCTGGTCAACACGGCGACCCTGCACCTGCACCCCTGGTTCGCCGGCCTCGGGCCCGAGCCGCTGTCCGACGCCTTCGACGCCGCCCACCTCAAGGCCGCCTTCGCGAACCGCCGGCAAGGGCCGAAGACGCTGCTTCTCGACCAGAAGATCGTCGCGGGCCTCGGCAACATCTACGTTTGCGAGGCGCTGAACCGCGCCCGGATCTCGCCGTTCAAGCCGGCGGGGCGGATCAGCGGCCGGCGCCTCGAAAAACTCGCCCCCGAGATCAAGGCGGTCCTGCAGGAAGCGATCGCCGCGGGCGGCTCCACCTTGCGCGACTTCGCCCAGGCCGACGGGGCGTTGGGCTATTTCCAGCATCGCTTCCGCACCTACGACCGCGAGGGCCAACCCTGCTGCAACACCGGTTGCCGCGGGATCATCGACCGCGAGGTCCAGGCCGGCCGCTCCACCTTCTTCTGCCCGGTCTGCCAGACGTGAGCCCCTCCAAAGTGAAGCGTATCCTGACGGGGCTCTGCGCCGCCCTCCTCTCCCTCGCCGCCATCGCCGCGCCGGCCCGCGCCGCGCCGCCTGTCTGGGTGGTGAAGGACGCCGATTCCGAAATGCTGCTGTTCGGGTCGATCCACGTGCTGCCGCCGGGCCTCGCATGGCGCCCCGCCGCGCTGGACGCCGGGCTGAAGCGCGCCGACGACCTCTGGTTCGAGCTGCCCGCCGGCCCCGCGGCCGAGCAGGAGATCAGCCGCCTGGCGGCCTCGACCGGCGTCCTGCCGCCCGGACAGTCGCTGTTCACCCTGCTCACGCCCAAGGACGCCCAGTTGCTGCTCCGCGCGGCCGAGGGCCTGGGCGTGGACAAGACGACCCTCGATCGGCTGGAGCCGTGGCTGGCCGAGGTGGCCATCGCGGCCGCCGCCTACCGGGCCGCCGGCGCCGACACCCAGTTCGGCGTGGAGAAGATGGTGGAGGCCGCCGCGCCGCCGCGCGTCCGCCGCCAGGCGCTGGAAACGCCCGCCGAGCAGCTCAGCCTCTTCGACCAGTCGCCCCTCGCCGAACAGATCGCCTCCCTGAACCAGACCGTCCGCGAGCTGCAGGAGGACCCCGAGGGCTACAACAAGCTGGTCCGCGCCTGGCTCGCAGGGGACGTGACCACTCTGGACCAGGAAGCGCTGGAGCCCATGCGCCAGGCCTCTCCTGGGGTCTTCCAGCGCCTGGTGACCGACCGCAACGCCCGCTGGGTCGTGGAGCTGGACGGGCGGCTCAAGGGCAAGGGCCGAACCGTGGTCGTCGTGGGCGTCGGCCACCTGGTCGGCGCGGACGGCCTTCCCGCCCGGCTGCGGGCGCTTGGCTATTCGGTCACGGGGCCGTAAGTCGCTCCCACCTGACCGGAGCGCCCCATGAGCTATGAGACCCTGATCGTCGAGACGCCCAGCGCGGGCGTGACCCTGATCCGCCTGAACCGGCCCGAGGCGCTGAACGCGCTGAACAGCCAGGTTTTGGGCGAGCTTTCGGCCGCCCTGGACGCCGCTGAGGCCGACGAAGCGGTGCGCTGCGTGGTGCTCACCGGTTCGGATCGCGCCTTTGCCGCCGGCGCCGACATCAAGGAGATGTCGGACAAGTCCTACGCCCAGATGTTCGCCTCGAACTTCTTCGGCGCCGCGGGTCGGCGCGTGGAGCAGTTCCGCAAGCCGGTGATCGCGGCGGTGGCCGGCTACGCCCTGGGCGGCGGCTGCGAGCTGGCCATGCTCTGCGACTTCATCATCGCCGCCGAGACGGCGAAGTTCGGCCAGCCCGAGATCAACCTCGGCGTCATGCCCGGCATCGGCGGCACCCAGCGCCTGCCCCGGGCCGTGGGCAAGGCCAAGGCCATGGACATGGTCCTGACCGCCCGGATGATGGACGCGGCCGAGGCCGAGCGCGCGGGCCTGGTCTCGCGGATCGTGCCGGCCGACAAGCTGCTGGACGAGGCCCTGGCCGCCGCCGCCAAGATCGCCGCCCAGTCGCCCCTGGCGGTTATGATGAACAAGGAACTGGTGAACGCCGCCTTCGAGACCACCCTGGCCACCGGCGTGTCCATGGAGCGGCGGCTGTTCCACTCCCTGTTCGCCTTCGAGGACCAGAAGGAGGGCATGGCCGCCTTCGTCGAGAAGCGGAAGCCCGACTTCAAGGGCAGGTAGGCCGCGGCGAGATGGCGCCGAAGCGGCATTGACCCGCCCGGCCTGTTTCAGTATATCCGCGCCTCCAATTTCGCCCGCCGGCCAACCGGCGGGTGCTACCCGTTTCGAGAGCAGTTCCGAATGGCCAACACGCCCGGCTCCAAGAAGGCGGTCCGCAAGATCGCCCGCCGCACCGAAGTCAACACCGCCCGTCGTTCGCGCGTGCGCACCTTCCTGCGCAAGTTCGAAGAGGCTGTGACCTCGGGCGACGCCGGCGCCGCCAAGGACGCCTTCGTGAAGGCTCAGTCCGAGCTGATGCGCGCCGTCGGCAAGGGCGTGGTGCACAAGAACACCGGCTCGCGGAAGGTCTCGCGCCTGGCCGCTCAGCTCAAGAAGATGTCGGCGGCCTGATCGCCCCGGCCGCGGGCCTGCAGGGCCGGCGACAAGCTTGAGCGTAGGGGGCGTCATTCCCCCTCTTCGCCTCTAGGAATTCTGATCAGCGGCGCCCTCGCGGGCGCTGCTTTTTTGTGCGCGGAAATTGGCTTGCGGATGCGTCGCCTGCGACCGATTTGCTCAGCCTCCGCACACGGTTTTGGGGCTTTCCCTTGGACTGAAAAGGGTCCCCCGCGAGTCAACAGAAATAAGTCTCGACGCCGCAAAGAATCACCGTTGACCCCCTAGGCCCCCTCATTAGTGTCGGGGGTCTTACAGGCGTCTTTGACTTGATCCCGGCGGAAACCGGGACGGCGGCGGACCACATGTGTTCGGCGAATAAGAGCCTGTTTGTGTTGAATAAATAGGTAGTCAGGGGGTTCGGGGCCCTGCCTGCCAGCATGGAACGATGGGGTTGCTAGGAATGACGAGCGGGGGGGCTGCGGGAGCTATGGCAAGCGCGCCGGCATTGGCCGTGTGGGGCAAGACCTGCCAGGTTCTCAAGCGCGAGCTGGGCGACGCGACCTTTGGGTCCTGGCTGGGTCAGGCGGCCCTGCGCGAGTCCGGCGACGAAGTTTGCGTCGTGGCGGCTACGGGGGTGGCGCGCGACTGGATTCGGCACAATGCTTGGCGCCGGATCGGCGAGATCTGGGCGCAGAACGACCCCCTGGGTCGGCGCCTGGACCTGAAGTCCCGCATGGAGGTCGAGGCGGTGTCCATGGCCGCCCGCCCGCCGATCGCGGCCAACGGCCCGGCTCCGCGCGCGGCGGTGGCCCAGGCGGCCCCGCAAACGGCCGCCCAGACGGCGCAGGTGTTCGAGATCGAGGTGGAAGCCGTGGCCCCCGTCGCCGCCCGCCAGGGACGTCTCCAGGGCCTTCAGGAGCGCTATTCGTTCGACACCTTCGTGTCGGGGCCCGCCAACGAGTTCGCCTTCGCCGTGGCGCGCCGCGTCGCGTCCTGGGCCGATGGCCACTTCAACCCGGTCGTCTTCCATGGCCCGTACGGCTTCGGGAAGACCCACCTCCTCAACGCCCTGGCCTGGGAGGCCCTGCGCGCCTGCCCCGACAAGCGCGTGGTCTACCTGTCGGCCGAACGGTTCACCTCGACCTTCGTGAAGGCGCTGCAGGACAAGCAGACCGCCGCCTTCAAGGACGAACTTCGCAACGCCGACCTGCTGCTGATCGACGACGTCCACTTCGTGGCCGGCAAGACCCAGACCCAGGAAGAGCTGTTCCACACGCTCATCGCCCTGGTCGAGGACGGCCGCCGCGTGGTGCTGACCGCCGACCGCTCGCCCACCGAACTCAGCGAGATGGAGCCGCGCCTGCGCTCGCACCTGCAGGCCGGCCTGGTCTGCGGCATCGAGCCGGCCGACCGCACCCTCCGGCTGGGGATCCTGGAGCGCAAGCTGCACACCCTGGCCGCCCAGGGCGGCTTCCACCCCGCCGCACGGCCCGAAGTGCTCCAGTTCCTGGCCGACCGCTTCACCGACAGCGTGCGCGAGCTGGAGGGGGCCCTCAACACCCTGGTGGCCCGCGTGGGCGGCGAGATCGCCCGCCTCACCCTGGACGAGGCCCAGGCCATCCTGCGGCCCCACCTGTCGGTGACCGAGCGCAAGGTGACCGTGGACATGATCCAGAAGGTCGTGGCCGAGCACTATGCGCTCAAGCAGGCCGACCTGATCTCCGAGCGCCGCGCCCGCGCGGTGGCCCGCCCCCGGCAGGTGGCCATGTGGCTGGCCAAGCAGATCACCACGCGCTCCCTGCCCGACATCGGCCGCCGCTTCGGCGGGCGTGACCACACCACCGTCCTGCACGCCGTGCGCCGCATCGAGGCGCTGAAGGGCGAAGACGCCACGATCGCCCGCGACGTGGACGTCCTGCTGCGCAAGCTGCGCGGCTGAACACGCCTTTTGTGGGGAGCGCTGACGGAGGGCCCGCCGCAAGGCGGGCCCTTTGCCGTTCCGGCCGCCCAGCAAACCTCGCTCCGCCGCGAGGAAATATGATGATCATCATATAAAAGTATGACCGCCCCTGCCTTGAGGGCTGAGGGGCTCCGTTTCCATCTGACTACGCATCGCCGGCGACTGTTCGATCGGCAGGAGATGCGAGATGAGCGACAAGATTTCCAAGGGCGCGGCGCTGGTGACCGGCGCCTCGAGCGGCATCGGCGCGGTGTACGCCGACCGCCTGGCAAAGCGGGGCTACGACCTGATCCTTGCGGCCCGCGACGAGGGCCGGATGAACGCCCTGGCCGCCCGGCTCCGCGCCGAGACCGGCGTGAAGGTGGACGTGGTCCGCGCCGACCTCACCCAGCGCGACGACCTGGCGCGGCTCGAGACCCGCCTCCGCGAGGACGCCAGCGTGACCCTGCTCGTCAACAATGCCGGCGCGGCGCTGTTCGGCAGCTTCACGGACAGCGGCCCCGACAGACTGGAGGACCTGATCCAGCTGAACGTCGTCGCCGTGACCCGACTGGCCCACGCCGCCGCCACCGGCTTCGGGCCGCGCGGGCGCGGAACCATCGTCAACATCGCCTCGATCGTCGGCCTGGCCCCCGAACTGTTCCCCGGCTCGGTCTATGGCGCCACCAAGGCGTACGTCACCTACCTCACCCAAACCCTGCACGCCGCCCTGGCGCCGCAGGGCCTTACCTTCCAGGCGGTCCTGCCGGGCGCGACGCGCACCGAGATCTGGGACCGTTCGGGCCACGGCCTGGCCAACGTCCCCGACGAGATCCTGATGCCCGTGGACGAACTGGTGGACGCCGCCCTGGCCGGACTGGACGCCGGCGAGCTGGTGACCATCCCTTCCCTCCCCGACCCGGCGGACTGGGCCGCCCTCGAGGCGGCGCGCCAGAAGCTGGGGCCGAACCTGTCGGCCAAGCGCCCGGCCGCCCGCTACGGCGTCAAGGTCGCCGAACCCGCTTAAGTCCAACGAAAAGGGCGGCCGCATCGCTGCGGCCGCCCTCGTCATCTCAGCCCAGGCTGCCGGCGTTTAGGCGTCGGCGGTTTCGGCCTGCTTGGCGGACAGGTCCTCGCCGGTCTCCTGGTCGACGACCTTCATGGAGAGGCGGGTCTTGCCGCGGTCGTCGAAGCCCAGGAGCTTCACCTTGACCGCCTGGCCTTCCTGCAGGACGTCCGAGACCTTGTTCACGCGCTCGTTGGCGATCTGGCTCACGTGGACCAGGCCGTCCTTGGCGCCGAAGAAGTTCACGAAGGCGCCGAAGTCGACGATCTTGACCACCTTGCCGGTGTAGATCGCACCGATTTCCGGCTCCGAGGCGATGGACTTGATCCACTCCTTGGCCGCGTCGATCTTCGACTGCTCGGCGGCCGCGATCTTAATCGTGCCGTCTTCGCCGATGTCGATCTTGGCGCCGGTCTCGGCGGTGATCTCGCGGATCACCTTGCCGCCCGAGCCGATCACTTCGCGGATCTTGTCGACCGCGATCTTGATGGTCTCGATCTTCGGCGCGAACTCGCCCAGCTCGGCGCGAGGCGCCTCCATGGCCTTGTTCATTTCATTGAGGATGTGGTCACGGCCGCCCTTCGCCTGCGCGAGGGCCTGCTTCATGATCTCCTCGGTGATGCCGGCGATCTTGATGTCCATCTGCAGCGACGTGATGCCGTCGGACGTGCCGGCGACCTTGAAGTCCATGTCGCCGAGGTGGTCTTCGTCGCCCAGGATGTCCGAGAGAACGGCGAAGCCGTCGCTCTCCAGGATCAGGCCCATGGCGATGCCCGACACCGGCTTCTTCAGCGGCACGCCGGCGTCCATCAGGGCCAGCGAGGAGCCGCAGACCGAGGCCATCGACGAGGAGCCGTTGGACTCGAAGATCTCCGAGACCAGGCGGATCGTGTAGGGGAACTCTTCGTAGGGCGGCAGCATCGGGCGGATCGCCCGCCACGCCAGCTTGCCGTGACCCACTTCGCGGCGGCCCGGCGCGCCCATGCGGCCCGTTTCCCCGACCGAGAAGGGGGGGAAATTGTAGTGAAGCATGAACTTCTCATAGTACTTGCCGTCGAGGGCATCGATGAGCTGTTCGTCGTCGCCGGTGCCCAGCGTCGCCACGACCAGGGCCTGGGTCTCGCCGCGGGTGAACAGCGCCGAGCCGTGGGCCCGGGGCAGCACGCCCACTTCCGAGACGATCTGGCGGACCTGGTCGACCTTGCGGCCGTCGATCCGGATGCCGGTGTCGAGGATCGAGCGACGGACCACGTCCGCCTCCAGTTCCTTGAACACGCCGCCCAGCTTGTCGGCGGCGATGCCGTTCGGGTTGGCATCGGACTTGCCGAAGTGACCCACGGCCTTGTCCTTGGCGGCGCTGAGGGCCGCGTGGCGCTCGGTCTTGCCGGTGATCTTGTAGGCCGCGGCCAGGTCCTTGCCGATCAGCTTCTTCACGTCCGCCTTGATGGCGTCGGTGTCGTCCGGCGTGAACTCGAACGGCTCCTTGGCGGAGTGCTCGGCCAGCTCGATGATCGCGTCGATCACCGCCTGCATGCCCTTGTGCGCGAAAGTGACGCCGCCCAGGACTTCGTCTTCCGACAGCTCCTGGATCTCGGACTCCACCATCATCACGGCGTCCTGGGTGCCGGCGACCACCAGGTCCATCCGGCTTTCCTTCATCTGGTCGGTCGTCGGGTTCAGGACGTACTCGCCGTCGATGAAGCCGACGCGCGCGGCGCCGATCGGGCCCATGAAGGGGGCGCCGGAGATCACCAGGGCGGCCGAGGCGGCGACCAGGGCGACGATGTCGGGATCGTTCTCGAGGTCATGCGCCAGCACCGTGGTGACGACCTGGACCTCGTTCTTGAAGCCTTTCACGAACAGCGGGCGGATCGGACGGTCGATCAGGCGGCTGGTGAGGGTTTCCTTCTGCGAGGGAGCGCCCTCGCGGCGGGGGAAGCTGCCGGGGATCTTGCCCGCGGCGTAGAACTTCTCCTGGTAGTTCACGGTAAGCGGGAAGAAGTCCTGACCGGGCTTGGCGCTCTTGGCGTAGACGGCGGTCGCCAGGACCATGGTCTCGCCGTAGGTGGCCAGGACGGCGCCGTCGGCCTGACGAGCCATGCGGCCGGTTTCGAGCGTCAGCGTCTTGCCGCCCCACTCGATGGTCTTGCGTTTGATATCGAACATTTCTGCTTCTTTCTCGTCCCGCGGGCGTATTCCCGACGGGGGCGGACAGGGGATCGGTCTTCCGAAATCCTCTCCAATGGCACAGGCGGTGAGGATCTCGTCCGACCCTCGGCGTGTGTGGGGGAACTCACGCCCCCCGGTCGCCGCATGGATCCCCCGGCCTGTGACGGAGGAGCAGCCTCAAATGAGAAACGGACCCGGTTTCCTGGCGGGAAACGGGTCCGTTCGAAGAACTAGCGACGCAGGCCGAGCTTCTCGATGAGCGCCTGATAGCGGGCCGCGTCGGCCTTCTTCAGGTGGTCGAGGAGCGAACGACGGGCGGAGACCAGCTTCAGCAGGCCCCGGCGCGAGTGGTTGTCCTTCTTGTGCGTCTTGAAGTGCTCGGTGAGGTTCGCAATCCGTTCGGACATGATCGCCACTTGCACTTCGGCGCTGCCCGTGTCCGCGTCGCCGCGGGCATGGGTCTTGATGACTTCGGCTTTACGTTCGGCCGTGATCGACATCGGGTTTCTCCGCTCTCAAAGATTGAAGACGCGCGAGGGTTCGAGCCGTCCCGCACGCATCTCGCAGAGCGCCACCATCGACCCGCCCGACATGGCTGAAACGGTTCTTGAGCCCGGCTTGAGCCCGGCCTTGACCGCTTCCACCTGTCGGGGAACGAGAACGATCGATCGTCCCTGCTTTAATCGAAAAGCGTCTTCATCGGTCACGGCGAGCACCGGGATGTCGTCCAGTGCCGTCTCGACCGGAAGCAGGGCCTCCGATTGGCGGGCCTTATGCCCTAAATCCTCAAGCAATTCCAGTGCGACCGCCGATTGCTCCGTGAACCGCCCCACACGCGTGCGGCGAAGCGCGCTCACGTGGCCGCAGGCCCCGAGCGCCTCGGCGATGTCGCGGACCAGGGCGCGGACGTAGGTGCCCTTGCCGCAGTCCACCTCCAGGTTGACGTGGTCCGGATCCTCGGCGTCCACCACACGGGCGTCGAACACGTTCACTTTGCGCGAGGCCAGCTCGACGGTCTCGCCCGCGCGGGCCAGGTCATAGGCGCGCTCGCCGTCCACCTTGATCGCGGAATAGGCCGGCGGAACCTGGTCGATCTCGCCGACGAAGCGCGGCAGCACGGCCTGCACCTGGGCGATCGTCGGCCGCACGTCGGACTCGGCGATGGTCTCGCCCTCGCGGTCATAGGTCGCAGTCGTGCGGCCCCAGGCGATGGTGAAGCGGTACGACTTGTCGGCGTCCACCAGGAACGGGACGGTCTTGGTGGCTTCGCCCAGGGCGATCGGCAGGATGCCGGTGGCCAGCGGGTCCAGCGTTCCGGCATGGCCCGCCTTCTGCGCGTCGAACAGACGTCGGATCCGGCCGACCGCGTGGGTCGAGGTCAGGTCGTAGGGTTTGTCGAGGTTGATCCAGCCCGAAATGGCCTGGCCCCGCTTGCGGCGGGCCATCAGTCCTCGTCCTTCCAGGAATCGGAGGGGGCGTCCGGGGTCAGGTCCTGGCGCACGCGCGGATCGTCGAACAGGCGCGCCATCCGCGCCGCCTCGTTGAAGCTCTCGTCGTGGCGGAAGTGGACGTCGGGCGTGAAGCGCATGTCGATCATCCGGCCCAGGTGGCCGCGCACGAACTTCGAGTGCCTGTTCAGCGCCTTGACCACTTCGTCGGCATTCTCGCCGCCCAGGGGCTCGACGAAGACGGTGGCGTGGCGCAGGTCCGGGTTCATCCGCACCTCGGTGACGGTCACCGAGACGCCGGCCAGCACCGGATCGTTGATCTCTTCCTCGCGGAAGATCTCGACCAGGGCGTGGCGAACCAGTTCGCCGGCGCGCAGCTGCCGCTGCGACGGGCCCTGCGGCGCGGCGCGGCCATTGGAGGGAGAACGTTTCATGGGGATCAGCCTTCGCAACCCTGCCGGGCGGATCGGACGCCCGCGCAGGAAAGCGCGGGCTTCTAGTCGCGCGCCGTCCGATTGTCCAGCGCGGCGCCCCCCGATCGCTTCGCGAGCTCTCCCGAAAGGGGAGCATCTACGGCGTGAGATCCTCCCCCTCCTGGGGAGGTCCCGAGCGCAGCGAGGGGGCGGGGGTTCACGCCCCCGTCCTCTCCTTGAAGAACGCGATCACCCGCTGTTCGGCGGCCTTCGTCGGGCCATCCTCCTTCAGGTGCAGCGTCAGGACCGAGTGTGGCGGGATGATCGCCGGCGCGGCGTCCTCGTCCTCGAGTTCGATGGCTTCAAAGCGGTCGCCCAGCTCGCGGCGATAGGTCTCGAAGCGCGCGTCCGGGACCAGCTTGTCGCTCTTAAACCGCAGGCCCAGCACCGACAGGTCCTCGCCCGCCAGTCGGCCTTTCACGCACGACAGCTCCTGCGGGGACACGCCAATCTGCGCCGCGCCCTTTTTGCTGATCGGCAGGGACGGCTGCGACAGCACGGGCGCAACCATCGACGGATCGGTCATCATCGCCAGGGCGAAGCCACCGGTGAAGCACATGCCGACCGCACCCACGCCCTTGCCGCCGCACTCCGCATGGGCCTTGCGCGACAGCGCCCGCAGCCAGTCGGCCACCGGGCTCGAGCGGTCGCCTCGCCAGACGTAGAATTCGCGCCGGATGCACAGCACGCCCAGCGCCGTCGCCAGGGTGTAGCCTCGGCTGACCGGCTTGCCCGGCGTGCCGAAGAGGCTTGGGCAGAAGACGGTCATCCCCGCCTCGGCCACCCGGTCGGCGAAGCGGACCACCAGGGGGTGCAGACCCGGCATCTCATGCATCACGATCACCGCCGGCCCGGAACCGCGGCGATAGACGGGATAGGTTCGCCCAGCGTGGGTGAAGTCGAACTTGTCGTACGCGGCCAGCGCGTCGTCGTGCCCCATGCCCATCCCCCCTGTTCGGAGGGAGCTTAAGCCGATCAGCGCTTGAGGCGCAGCATCGAAAGGTCGCCCTCGAAGCCCGACAGCTTCCAGCGGCCGTCCGGCGCCTTGGCGAAGATCAGCAGGCAGGGCCCGTCCTTCTTGGTCACCGCGCAGACGCGACTGTCCGGCAGCTCGCGCAGCATGGTCGAGATGCCGATCGGCCCGGGGATCTTCATGTCGGGCCGATAGCCGTAATAGTCGGCCACCGCGCGGAAGACGCCGGGCTGCACCAGCGCCTCGCCGGCCAGTTCGGCCAGGCCCGGCGCCAGGATGGCGGCCAGGCCCATGGGCACGCGCCCGTCCCTGGACGCCTCCGCCACCAGCCGCTGCTGGATCTCGCGCTTCAGGGCCGGACGGTCCACCAGCGTCTCGAAGGTGGCGGCATCGCCATCGCGGATCGAGATCAGCAGCGCATGGACGTCACCGGCCGCGTCGAGCTTCTGCACCGTCGCGCAGGCGGACAGGGTGAGGGCCATCAGAGCGATCAGGAACGCGCGCATGTCATTCTCCAGGTTACAGGCTGCGCCTTGGCGCCCTCATCCCATGTCGATTCCGAACCGCGCATGAACGGTCCAGACGGGCCCTCGGCGCCCGCGCGTCCAGAACGGCCGGCAAGCAACCGACGAAAAGGCCTCCCCCGTTTCCGGAGGAGGCCTTCGCAACTGCGCTGACGACAAAGCGGACGCTAGAGCGACCGCTTCACCTCCTCGAGGTTGAAGCACTCGATAACGTCGCCCGGCTTGATGTCCTGGAAGCCCTGGAACGCCATGCCGCACTCCTGGCCGGACGGGACCTCGTTGACCTCGTCCTTGAAGCGCTTGAGCGTCTGGAGGACCCCCAGTTCCAGCACCACCACATCCTGGCGGATGATCCGGACGCGCGCGCCCTTGCGGACCACGCCCTCGGTGACCCGGCAGCCCGCGACCCGGCCAACCTTCGAGATATCGAAGGCTTGCAGGACCTCGGCGTTGCCCAGGAAGGTTTCGCGCTGGATCGGCGCCAGCATGCCCGAGAGCACGCCTTTGATGTCGTCGATCAGATCGTAGATGATCGAGTAGTAGCGGATCTCGACGCCTTCGCGCTCGGCCAGCGCCTGCGCCTGCTTCGAGGCGCGGACGTTGAAGCCAAGGATCGGCGAACCGGCGCCCTTGGCCAGCATGACGTCGCTCTCGCTGATGGCGCCCGCGCCCGACAGGATGATCCGCGCACGAACCTCCTCGTGCGCCAGTTTCTCCAGCGACCCGATGATGGCTTCGGCGGAACCCTGCACGTCGGCCTTGATGATGACCGGCAGTTCCGAGACCTTCTTGTCGGCCAGCTTGGCCATCATGTCGGCCAGGCTCGCGCTCTGGACCGGCGCGCCGGCCTTTTCGCGCTTCACGCGGATCCGGTACTCGGTCAGCTCGCGGGCCCGGGCGTCGTTCTCCACGACGGCGAAGGGCTCGCCCGGGGCGGGCGTGCCGTCCAGGCCGAGGATCTCCACCGGGACCGAGGGGCCAGCCTCGTCCAGCTGCTCGCCGCGCTCGTTCAGCAGGGCGCGAACCCGGCCGAACGTGTCGCCGGCCACGACGATGTCGCCGCGCTTCAGCGTGCCGCGCTTGACCAGCACGGTCGAGACGGCGCCACGGCCGCGGTCCAGCTTGGCCTCGATGACGACGCCGTCCGCGGTGCGGTCGGGGTTCGCCTTAAGGTCCAGCACCTCGGCCTGCAGCAGGATGGCCTCGATCAGGTCGTCCAGGCCCATCTTCTGGGTGGCCGAGACCTCGATGGCCTGGGTGTCGCCGCCCAGGCTTTCCACCACGATCTCGTGCTGCAGCAGCTCGTTGATGACGCGGGTCGGATCGGCGCCGGGTTTGTCGATCTTGTTGATCGCCACGATGATCGGGGCCCCAGCGGCCTTGGCGTGATTGATCGCCTCGATCGTCTGCGGCATCACGCCGTCGTCGGCGGCCACAACCAGCACCACGATGTCGGTCACATTGGCGCCCCGCATCCGCATGGCGGAGAAGGCGGCGTGGCCGGGGGTGTCGAGGAAGGTGACCTTCTCGCCGCTTTCCAGGCGCACCTGATAAGCGCCGATGTGCTGGGTGATCCCGCCGTGTTCGCCCGCGACCACGTCGGTGGAGCGCAGGGCGTCGAGCAACGAGGTCTTGCCGTGGTCGACGTGGCCCATGACGGTCACGACGGCCGGACGCGGCGCCAGGTGATCGTCCACGTCCTCGGCGCCGATGAAGCCTTCTTCAACATCAGCCTCGGACACGCGCTTCACGGTGTGGCCGAACTCGGTGGCCACCAGTTCGGCGGTGTCGTTGTCGATGACGTCGTTGATCTTCAGCATCACGCCCTGACGCATCAGGAACTTGATGATCTCGACGCCGCGCGTGGCCATCCGGTTGGCGAGCTCGCCCACCGTGATCACGTCGGGGATGACGACTTCGCGGGCCACGCGGGCCTGCTCCTGGACGCCACCCTTGCGCTTCTCGCGCTCACGCTCGCGGGCGCGGCGGACCGAAGCGAGCGAGCGCATCCGCTCTGCGCCCTCGGCGTCGCCGGCCACGGTCTGGATCGTCAGGCGGCCTTCACGGCGCATCGGCGCGCCCTTGGCGCGGCTGATCGCCTTGCCGGGGCCGGCGTCGCGGCGACGGTCGTCCTCGTCCGGACGGCGGTCCATCGCAGCGCCGCCGGGACGCGGAGCCTGGCGCGCGGCGCGCTGGACTTCGGGCGTGCCGGTCCGGGGACCGCCGGGACCACGCGGGCCGCCAGGGCCGCGGGGACCGCCGGGTGCCGGACGGGGGGCCAGGGCCGAATAGCGAACGGTGCCGCCCTCGGGACGCGGAGCGCCGCCCTGGGGCGGACCACGGTCGTCGCGCCGCGGCGGACCGCGATCGTCCCGCGGCGGGCGCGGGCCGTCGGCGCGAGGCGCACGCTGGCCGAAGTTGGCGTTCTCGTAGCGGCCCTGGGGCCGCTCGGGACGGTAGGTGGTCGTGGTCGGACGATCGTCACGGCGATCGTGCGACGGCTGATAGGTGCGGGTCTGGCCGGCCGGCGGGGGGCCGGAAGGGGCCTGGGGACGCGGCGCGGGCGCGGCGGCCTGCGCCGGCGGAGCGGCGGCCTGGACCGGAGGCGGCGGCGCGGCCGCCGGAGCGGGGGCGGCCGGAGCCGGGGCCGCAGCCTGGGCAGCGGGCGGGGGGGTCAGGGGGGCCTGCGGCGCCGCAGCGGCCGGCGGGGCGGCCGGGGCCTGAGCCGCGGCCTGGGCGGCGCGGGCGGCCTCGGCCTCGGCGCGGGCGCGCTCTTCGCGGGCGCGGCGCTCGGCCTCCTGCTGGGCCTGGGCGGCGCGAGCAGCTTCGATCACGCGTTGGCGGGCGGCGCGCTCTTCGGGCGAGAGGCCGTCGTTCGGCTGGGCGGGGCGCTGGCCCTGCGGCGGGGCGGCGGGGCGCTGCGGCGGCTCGAACACGCGGCGCTCGGCGTTGGACGGAGCGGCCAGATTGCCGCCGCCGGCCGCGTGGGGACGCGCCCGCTTGGTCTCGACGACCACCGTCTTCGTCCGGCCGTGGCTGAAGCTCTGCTTCACCGTGCCCGAGCTGACGGACCCGCCGGTGCGGGGCTTCAGCGTGAGGGGCTTACGGCCGTTGTTGTTGTCTTCGCTCATTCGCTCGCTTTACTCAGCCCCGGGCGGATCCCGGTCATCCATCTCAAAACGTCGCCTGCCTCAAACGAGGAGAGGCGGAAAGCCTCATGGCTCCCGCTTGGCCTCGACAGGCTCCTCGCGCCAATCCTCAGGAAGGAGCGGACTGAACCCCGCCAGGCGTCGGACATCTTCGGCCCAACGCTCGGCGGCTCGCCCCGCAAGGAAGGCGGTGTGTATCACATTCTCCAGCCCTAAGGCCAAACCCAATTCGGCGGCGCCGAAGACGCCCACCACGCCGGGGGCCGGGGAAGCTTTGCGGGCCAGCGCCATGATCTTGCGCCGCCCATCGGCCGCGCCGTCGGTCGCTTCGATCAGCCAGGCGGCCTTGCCCGACGAAATGGCGGAGGAAACTTTCTCGAACCCGGAGGTAAGGTCGCCGGCGCGGCGCGCAAGCCCCAGGCCCGACAAAAGCCGGACCCGCAGCAGGGCTTCGACCTGATCGGCCAGGTCGGGCGGCGCCGCGACCTTGGCCTTGGCGGCCCGCGCGAATAGGCCCTTTTTCGCGGCCGCCGTCACCGAAGCGCGGTCGGCCGCCACCCACATGCCGCGGCCGGGCAGTTTGCGCGCCAGGTCGGGGACCGCCTGGCCGTCGGGGCCCGTCACGAAGCGGATCAGCCGCGCCTCTTCCATCACCTCGCCGGACACGATGTCGCGCCGTTCGCGCGACGCCGCGGCGAGGGTGGGATGGGGCCTAGCGGCGGATGTCTCCACGACGGGTCACCTCACCGACCTTACGCGTCGCGCGCTTCGCCGGCCATTTCGGCCTCGGCGAACGCTTCGTCGCTGGGTTCGGCTTCGCCGTCGGCCTCAGCCGCGACCTCTTCCTCGACAGGCTCCGGCTCCGGGGGAGCCTCGACCCAGCCCATGGCGATCCGGGCGCGCATGATCAGCAGCTCGGCGTCGGCCGGCTCCAGGTTGAAGCTCTCCAGGATGCCGGGCTCGCGCACACGCTCGCCGTTCTTGCTCTCGAACCAGCCGCGCAGATCGTCCGGCACCAGGCCGGCCAGGTCCTCGATGGTCTTCACGTCGCCCTGGCCGAGGGCCACGGCCATCGGCAGGGTGATCCCTTCGATCTCGAGCAGGCTGTCCTCGACCCCCAGCTCCTTGCGCTTGGCGTCGTACTCGGCGGCTTCCTTGTCCAGATACTCCTGGGCGCGGGCCTGGATCTCGGCGCCGGTGTCCTCATCGAAGCCCTCGATCGAGGCGATCTCCGAGACATCGACGTAGGCCACGTCCTCGACCGAGGCGAAACCCTCGGTGACCAGCAGCTGGGCGATGACCTCGTCCACGTCCAGGGCTTCCTGGAAGAGGGCCGTGCGCTCGGCGAACTCGCGCTGGCGACGCTCGCTTTCCTGGCTCTCGGTCATGATGTCGATCTGCCAGCCGGTCAGCTGGGAGGCCAGGCGGACGTTCTGGCCGCGGCGGCCGATGGCCAGCGACAGCTGCTCGTCGGGCACCACCACTTCGACCCGCTCGTCCTCCTCGTCCATCACGACCTTGGAGACTTCGGCCGGCGCCAGGGCGTTGACGATGAAGGTCGCCTCGTCCTGGCTCCACTGGATGATGTCGATCTTCTCGCCCTGCAGCTCGGCCACCACCGCCTGCACGCGGCTGCCGCGCATGCCGACGCAGGCGCCGACGGGGTCGATGGAGCTGTCGTTGGAGATGACCGCCATCTTGGCGCGGCTGCCCGGGTCGCGGGCCACGGCCCGGATCTCGATGACCCCGTCGTACACTTCCGGCACTTCCTGGGCGAACAGCTTGGCCATGAAGCCGCCATGGGCGCGGCTCAGCAGGATTTGCGGGCCCTTGGTCTCGCGGCGGACGTCGTAGATGTAGCAGCGGATCCGGTCGCCGATATTGAAGTTCTCGCGCGGGATCGACTGGTCGCGCCGCATGATGCCTTCGCCGCGGCCCAGGTCGACGACCACGTTGCCGTATTCGACGCGCTTGACCGTGCCGTTGACGATCTCACCCACACGGTCCTTGTACTCTTCGTACTGGCGCTCGCGCTCGGCGTCGCGGACCTTACCCATCACAACCTGGCGGGCCATCTGGGTCTGCACGCGGCCGAACTCGAAGGGCGGCAGCAGTTCCTCGTAGGTCTTGCCGACCACCGCATCCTTGTCGCGGCGCTTGGCGTCGGCCAGGCGCAGGATGCCCGGCGGCTCTTCGACCGGCAGCTCATTGCCCTCTTCGTCGACCCCGCCGCCGAACACGGCGTCGTCGGACACGACGGTCACCACGCGCTTGATCGTCGTCTCGCCGGTCTTCGGATCGATGTGGACGCGGATGTCGTGCTCGGCGCCGTAGCGCGAGCGGGCGCCCTTCTGGATCGCCTCTTCGATCGCCTCGATGACGATCTCCTTGTCGATCGACTTCTCGCGGGCCACCGCTTCGGCGATCTGCAGGAGTTCAAGCCGGTTGGCCGAAATGCCGGTCAGGCTCATGGGGTTCTTCCCTCTACTCGGTCGTCTGTTGTTCGGATGCGAGGCGGGCGGCGCGGCTGGCGGCCCCCCGCTTCATGAGTTCGTCGTTCAGCACCAGCTTGGCCTCGACGATCCAGGCGAAGGGGATCATGGCCGTGGCCTCCTCCCCCTCCAGGTCGATTCCGACCTGGTCGCCTTCGATCCCGGCCAGCACGCCGCGGAAACGCTTGCGCCCCTCGGCCAGCCGGTCCAGTTCGATCTTCACCTCGAAGCCCTCGTGGGCCTCGAAGTCGGACAGGCGGGTCAGGGGCCGGTCGATCCCCGGCGACGACACCTCCAGCAGATACTCCCCGCTGATCGGGTCAGCGGCGTCCATGACCTCGGAGACGGCGCGGCTGAGGCGTGCGCAATCCTCGACGTTCATGTCGCCATCGGAGGGGCGCTCGGCCATGATCTGCAGCTTCCGGCGCTCGTTCCCACCCATCAGGCGCAGGCGGACGATGGCATAGCCCGCCGCCTCGGCCACGGGGTCGAGCAGCTCCAGAAGTTTCAGATCCTCAGCGGTCTTCCCGCGCATGCCAAGCCTGGGCCCTAGTAAAGAAAAAAGCGGCCGGGCCGGAGCCCGCCGCTCGTAGGCGCCATACAGCGCTAACGGACGATGTTGAGGGATATATAGCCGGCGATCAGGGACTTGTCAGCCCTATTGCGACTCGTCCCCCTTCCCTCGCGCCGCCGGATGGGCCACAGAGCGCGCCTTCCTTTGTGTGTCTCGCGAAAGACCATCCTCCCATGGACCTCTCCAAGATTCCCGTCGGCAAGAACCCGCCGTACGACGTCAACGCTCTCATCGAGATCCCGCAGGGCGGCGAACCGGTGAAGTACGAGATCGACAAGGAAAGCGGCGCGATCTTCGTCGACCGCTTCCTGCACACAGCGATGTTCTACCCGGGCAACTACGGCTTCATCCCGCACACCCTGGCCGACGATGGCGACCCGATGGACATCATCGTGGTGGGCCCGACGCCGGTGGTGCCGGGCGCGATCATCCGCGCGCGGCCGGTGGGCGCCCTGATCATGCGCGACGAGGCGGGTGGCGACGAAAAGGTCCTGGCCGTGCCGGTGGACGCGCTGCACCCCTTCTACGCGGGCGTGGACAGCTGGCGGTCGCTGCCGGCCATCCTGACCGAGCAGATCGCCCACTTCTTCAAGCACTACAAGGACCTGGAGAAGGGCAAGAGCGTCGAGATCGTCCGCTGGGCCGATCCGGAAGAGGCCGGCGAACTGATCCGCCAGTCAATCGAAGCCTACCGGGTCGCCAACGCCGGCTAATTGCGGGCGAAGTCGAGGAAGACCGGCGCGCAATCGCCCAGGCGCTTCTCCTCGTAGCGGGTGGTGATGTGGTCGGCCGGCGGGATCCGCCAGTCGTCCGCACGCCCCGCCGTCCAGGCGAAGGCCGGATGGGCGAGGAAGCGCTCAAGGGCCTGGTCCACGTAGCTCGCCACGTCGCTGGCGAAGCGCAGCCGCCCGCCAGGGCGCAGGGTCCGGGCGAGCTCGCTCACCAGCTCCGGCTGCACGAGGCGTCGCTTCTGCTGGCGGGTCTTGGGCCAAGGATCTGGAAACAGGATGAAGACCCGCGCCAGGCTGGCGTCGGGCAGCCTGGCGATGAGATCGCGCACGTCGCCGTCATGCAGCCGGACATTCTCCAGACCCTGCTCGTCGATGTGGCGCACCGCGCTGGCGACCCCGTTCACGAAGGGCTCGGCGCCGATGATCAGGACGTCCGGCGCGCGCCCGGCCTGGGCCGCCATGTGTTCGCCGCCGCCGAAGCCGATCTCCAGCCAAGCCTCCCGGGCGCCGGGCATCAGCGCCGCCGGCGCGATGGGGCCCGCCGGGACGCGTAGGCTGGGCAGGCGCGCCTCCATCAGCGCGGCCTGGCGCGGCTTGATCGGCCGCGACTTCAGACGGCCGAACGAGCGGAGCGGCGGGTGGTGGTCGGACATCCGCAGGCTCTAGCGCAGAGCGTCGACGATCGCGATAGCGACAGCCGCCGAAAGCCCGACCCAGACGAGCCCGACGGCGATCGCCGCAGCTTTGCTGATCGGGCGTCTCGCGGCCGCCTCCGCCTCTTTGCGATGCGCGGCGAGCACCTCGGCCGGGATCAACCGAAGCGCCAGCCAGAGACCGGCCGGAACCAGGATGAGATCGTCGAGGTAGCCGAGCACGGGCACGAAGTCGGGGATGAGGTCGATAGGCGAGAACGCGTAAGCCGCCACGACGATCGCGACGGCCTTGGCGTACCAGGGCGTCCGCGGATCTCGGGCCGCGAGCCAGACGGCGTGGGCGTCACGCTTCAGCGCGAACGCCCAGGCCCGCAGGCCCATCAGGCCAGCGACTTCAATTGCTCGGTCAGGTCGGTCTTCTCCCAGGAGAAGCCGCCTTCGTTGTCGGGCTGGCGACCGAAGTGGCCGTAGGCGGCCGTCCGCGCGTAGATCGGACGGTTCAGCTGCAGGTGCTCGCGGATCGCCCGCGGCGTGGCGCCGCCGATCATCTGCGGCAGGGCCAGTTCCAGCTTCGCCGGGTCGACTTCGCCCGTGCCGTGCAGATCGACGTAGAAGCTCAGCGGATTGGCCACGCCAATGGCGTAGCTGATCTGGATCGTGCACTTCCGCGCCAGGCCCGCGGCGACGACGTTCTTGGCCAGGTAGCGGCAGGCGTAGGCGGCGGAGCGGTCGACCTTGGTCGGGTCCTTGCCCGAGAAGGCGCCGCCGCCGTGCGGGCTGGCGCCGCCGTAGGTGTCGACGATGATCTTACGGCCGGTCAGGCCCGCGTCGCCGTCCGGCCCGCCGATCTCGAAACGGCCGGTCGGATTGATGTGCCACTTGGTCTTCTTGGTGATCAGGCCGGCCGGGATGACGCTCTCGACGTAAGGCTTGATCACGCCTTCCAGGCGCTTCGGCGTGGCGATGTGCAGGCCCATGCGCTTCTTGTGCTGGGTCGAGACCACGATCTGCAGGATCTCGACCGGCCGGCCGTCCTCATACCGCACCGTGACCTGGCTCTTGGCGTCCGGCTCGAGCACCGCGCACTCGCCCGAGTGGCGGACTTCGGCCAGCTTCCGCAGGATGTCGTGGCTGTACTGCAGGGTCGCCGGCATCAGCGCCGGCGTCTCGTCGCAGGCGTAGCCGAACATGATCCCCTGGTCGCCCGCGCCTTCGTCCTTCTTGTCGGAGGCGTCGACGCCCTGGGCGATGTGGGCCGACTGTTCGTGCAGGTGGCAGGCGTACTTCGCCTTGTTCCAGTGGAAGCCCTTCTGCTCGTAGCCGATGTCCTTGATCGCGGCGCGGACCTTGGGCTCCAGCGACTTCACGATTTCCTTGGTCAGGGCCTTGTTCTCGGCCTTGGAGGCGCCCGGCTTGCCCGCGCGGACTTCGCCGGCCAGCACGATCCGGTTGGTGGTCACCAGGGTCTCGCACGCCACCCGGGCCTGCGGCTCGACGCTGAGGAACGCGTCGACGACGGTGTCCGAGATGCGGTCGGCCACCTTGTCGGGATGACCCTCGGACACGCTTTCGCTGGTGAAGATGTAGCTGGAACGGCTCAAGGGCTAGGCTCCGGAGAAGGACGCGGCATGGATGACGGCCGGCAAGTAGGTCGCTCGCCTATAAAGAAATCCTTATGTGGCGCCAAGGCTAGGTCCCCTGATCGGCGAGTGTGCGCGGTCGCCGCCGACGGCCGGCGAGCCAGGCGCCGGCGGACAGGGCGAGCAAGCCTGCGAAGGCGGCATCCCCGACCCGGCTGTAGATCGTCCGCGGGCCAGGCGCGGGCAGGCGCGCGTCGATGACCCCGAACTGACCCAGGCCGAGCATCTTGCCTGCGACGATCCGCCCCTGCGGGTCGATCACCGCGGAGACGCCGGTCGGCGTGGAGCGTACGATCGGCAAGCCCTGCTCGATGGCGCGATAGCTGGCGATGTTGAGGTGCTGCCAGGGTCCGCTGGTGCGGCCGAACCAGGCGTCGTTCGACACATTCAGGATCCAGGCCGGCCGTTCCCCGCCGGCGCCAAGACCCGGGAACAGGGCTTCGTAGCAGATCAGCGGCTGCACCGCGGGCATGCCTTCCACCACCAGCGGACGAGGCGGGGGCCCGGCGGTGAAATCGTCGGGCATGTGGACCAGGGCCCGGATTCCCAGACGCCCGGCGAGATCGCCCAGCGGCATGAACTCGCCGAACGGCACGAGCCGGAACTTGTCGTAGTAGCCCGCCACACGCAGCGCGGCGTCCTCGCGCCGGAACGCCACCAAGGTGTTGAAGTAGCGATAGGCGCCGCGGCCGTCGGGCTCGGCCCGGTTGGCGCCCATCAGCAGGATCTGCCCCGGTCGCACCGCATCGCGCAGGCGCGGCGCGTAGGGTGAGCCATCGGCGATCAGGTCATCGATCACCGCCGGCAGGGCGCCTTCCGGCCAGATCACCACGTCGGGAGGCCGCGCGGCGGGCCGCCGGGTCAGGTCCTCGTAGGCCGAGAACACCAGGTCAAGGTTTTCGGGCTTCCACTTGTCCTTCTGGTCGATGTTGGCCTGAACCACGCGGATTACCGGCGCGTCGGCCGCATAGGTCGTCCGCGCTGCGGCGGCGAGGCGGCCCGCGCCACCCGCGTAGAGGATCGTCAGGCCGATGCCAGCTGCCACAAGCATCGCCGCCTGCGCGGAGCGTCGGACCGAAAGCATCAGGGTCGCCGGCGTCGCGGCGAGGGCCAGGGTGATCCAGGTCAGCCCGTACACGCCCACCACGGCCGCCGCCTGGGACGGGGCGCTGCCGGCGCGCCAGGCCTCGCCCACCAGGTTCCACGGGAAGCCGGTCAGGATGTGGCCGCGCAGCCATTCGGCAGCGGCGAAGACCCCAGCGAAGACCAGCACCTTCCACGCGCTGCGGGGCCGCAGCGCCCGATAGGCGAGGCCGGCAAGTCCCCAGAACAGGGCCAGCCCGCCGCCCATCAGCACGACCGCGAACGGCGCCATCCAGCCGTAGATCGCCGCGTCGACGAGGAAGGGTTCGCCGATCCACCACGTGGAGAGACCGAAATAGCCAAGGCCCGCCAGCCAGCCCATCAGGAAGGCCTGCCGCAGCGGCTTCGGGCCCTGCACCGTCTCCAGCCGCAACAGGACGAGGCTGAATCCCAACAGGCCGAACGCAAGGCCGAACGGCGGATGCGCCAGCCCCGCGGCCAGGCCGCCCAGGAGCGCCGTCACTGGGGCATACCAGCGGGATCGCGCCACTCAGGCCTCGGCGGGGGCTTCGGCCACGGGCGCCCGGCGGACCCGAACGCGCTTCACGCGCCGGGGGTCGGCCGCCAGCACCTCGAGCAGGTAGCCGTCGGGATGCTCGATCCGCTCGCGTCGCTGGGGCACGCGCCCGGCCAAGGCGTTGACCAGGCCGGCGACCGTGTCGATTTCTTCGTCGAGGTCCTCTGGCGCAAGGTCGGCGCCGTCGCCGATGGCGTGCTCGAGCTCCTCCAGGGGCGCGCGGCCGTCGACGATCCAGCCCTCGTCGTCGGCAACGATGGGCAGGTAGGCCTGGTCGCTCTCCTCGTCGTGCTCGTCGGAGATGTCGCCGACCAGGGTTTCCAGCAGGTCCTCGAGCGTCACGAGGCCATCGACCCCGCCGAACTCGTCGATGACCAGGGCCATGTGAATGCGCTTGGCCCGCATGGTGGTCAGCAGGCGCTCGGCGGCCATCGACGGCGGCACGTAGAGAACCTCCCGGACCAGGTGGCGCCGGCCGGCCAGGACATGGTCGTCCGGCTTGGGCTGGCGCGACTTGCTGGCGAGCAGCTTGAACACGTCCTTCACGTGGACGACGCCCACCGGCTCGTCCAGCGTCTCCTTGTACACCGGCATCCGGCTATGCTCGGCGTCCACGAAGCGTGCGATCAGCTCGGCGAATGTGCAGCCCCGCTCGATGCCCACGATGTCCGCTCGCGGCTTCATCACGTCCTCGACCCGAAGGTCCTGGAACGCGCGCGCCTGGCTGACCAGCTCGCCGCCGGTTTCGCTCAAAGGCTCGGGAGCCTCGTCGGCGGCCGCCTCGGCGGTGCGCCGGAAGAGATCGAACAGGCCGAGGAGCCCGCGCCTGCGTCGGCGCGGGCTCTGTCGACTAGGAGGTTCGGGGTCGTTCATGCTCTCCTTCACCGGCCGCATAGGGGTCTGGGACGCCCAGACCGGCCAGCACCGCACGCTCAAGGCCTTCCATGGCCTCGGCCTCATCATCGCCGATGTGATCGTATCCGAGAAGATGCAGAACGCCGTGGACCGTCAGGTGCTGCAAATGGTGGCTGAGCGGCTTGCCCTGCTCGGCCGCCTCCCGGGCGCAGACCCCATAGGCCAGGGCCACGTCGCCCAGGTGCTCCTCGGGATTGGCGGGTGCGGGAAACGACAGCACGTTGGTGGCCGAATCCTTGCCCCGGAACCGGTCGTTGAGCTCACGCACCGACTCGTCGTCGGTCAGCAGAAGCGTGACGGCCCCCGCGGTCCCCTCACGCGCCAGCGCCGCCTCCGCCGCCTGGCGCACGACCGCTTCCGCCTCGGGAAGGGCCGCGGTCCACGACGGGTCCTCGACCTCGATGTCGATCAAACCGTGCGTCCGCGCTTGGCCGCATCGGCGTCGTATGCGTTCACGATCCGCTCGACCAGCGGGTGACGCACCACGTCTTCCGAGGAGAAGCGGACGACGCCGATGCCCCGGACGCCTTCCAGTAGGCCCACGGCATGGGCCAGGCCGCTGTCGCCGGGGTTGGGCAGATCGATCTGGGTCGGGTCGCCCGTCACGGCCATGCGCGAGCCCTCGCCCAGGCGGGTCAGCACCATTTTCATCTGGGCGCGGCTGGCGTTCTGGGCCTCATCGACGATGACGAAGGCGTGGCTGAGCGTCCGGCCGCGCAGGAAGGCGATCGGGGCCACCTCGATCTCGCCCTTCTCGCGCCGCCGGCGAAGCTGCTCAGCGCCGAGGATATCGGTCAGCGCCTCCCAGACCGGCGCCATGTAGGGATCGACCTTTTCGTTCATGTCGCCCGGCAGAAAGCCCAGGCGCTCGCCGGCCTCCACCGCGGGACGCGACACGATCAGGCGATCCACCGCCCCGCGTAGCAACATGCCCGCGCCATGGGCGACGGCCAGGAAGGTCTTGCCGGTGCCGGCCGGCCCAAGGCCGAACACCAGCTCGCACTGGCCGAGGGCGTCGAGGTACTTGGCCTGGGTGGCGGTCTTGGGGGCCACCTGCCCGCGGCGGCCGACCGGCAGGTTCGCCGCGCCGGGCGCGCCGGGCCCCGAACGCGCCTGGCCGATGGCGACGCGGACGTCCGCCTCCTCGATCTCCAGGCCCTGGTCGGCGCGCTCGGCGATGGTCTGCACCGCCTTCTTGGCCTGGCCGCGCGCCTTGGCGTCGCCGGACAGCGAGACCCCGCCGCCGGGCGTCTCGACCAGCACGCCGAACGCGTCCTCGATCAAGGCGGCGTGACGGCTGTTGGCGCCCGCCACCGCGCGGACGGCGGCGTCGGACAGGGCGATGAATTCGGGAGCTCGGCTCAAGCGGTTTCCAGTTCAAGCACGCCGGCCAGGCTGTTCTGGGCGGCGCTTTCCACCTTCACCGGAACGATCTGGCCCAACATCCGATCCGGGGCCGTCACGTGGACCGCCTGGAGGTAGGGGCTCTTGCCCACCAGTTGGCCGGGATGGCGGCCGGTCTTCTCGAAAAGCACCGCCAGCGTGCGGCCCGCCTGGGCGCGATTGAAGGCCAGGCGCTGTTCGTCCAGCAGGGCGTTGAGGCGCGCCAGCCGCTCGTCCTTGACCTCCTCGGCCACCTGACCCGGCATGGCCGCCGCCGGCGTGCCCGGGCGGCGGGAGTATTTGAACGAGAAGCAGCTGGCGTAGTTCGCCTCGCGGACCAGCTGCAACGTGGCCTCGAAGTCGGCGTCCCGCTCGCCGGGGAAGCCGACGATGAAGTCGCCCGACAGCGCGATGTCGGGCCGCGCGGCGCGCACTTTCTCGACCAGGCGCAGGTAGCTCTCGGCCGTGTGGGCGCGGTTCATGGCCTTGAGGATCTTATCCGATCCCGCCTGCACCGGCAGGTGCAGATAGGGCATCAGGGCCTCGACCTCCGCATGGGCGGCGATCAGGGCGGCGTCCATGTCGCGCGGGTGGCTGGTCGTGTAGCGGATGCGGTCCAGGCCGGGGATGTTCGCCAGGCGGCGAACCAGGCCGGCCAGGCCGCCTTCGGCGCCGTCGTAGGCGTTGACGTTCTGACCCAGCAGGGTGACCTCGCGCACGCCCTGTTCGGCCAGGCTGCGCGCCTCGGCCTCGATGTCCGCCGCCGGGCGCGACCACTCGCCACCACGGGTGTAGGGGACCACGCAGAAGGTGCAGAACTTGTCGCAGCCTTCTTGGACCGTGAGGAAGGCCGAGACGCCCGTGGGCCGGCGCGTGGCGGCGAGCACGTCGAACTTCTCGTTGGGCGCGAAGTCCGCGGCCAGCCGTTCGCCGCGGGCGCGATGGGCGCGCGCGATCAGTTCTGGAAGCTGGTGATAGGCCTGCGGCCCGACGACCAGGTCCACCGCGGGCTGGCGGCGCATGATCTCCTCGCCCTCGGCCTGGGCCACGCAGCCCGCCACGGCGATGGTCATCCGCGCGCCGCCCTCGGCGAGGCGCTCGTCGCGCATCTCGCGCAGCTTGCCGAGCTCGGAATAGACCTTCTCGGTGGCCTTCTCCCGGATGTGGCAGGTGTTCAGCACCACCAGGTCGGCGCCCGCCGGATCGTCGGTCATGCCGTAGCCCAGCGGGCTGAGCACGTCGGCCATCCGCTCGCTGTCATAGACGTTCATCTGACAGCCGTAGGTCTTGATGTAGAGGCGCTTCGAGGGCGCTTGCTCGGACATGGCCGGGGTTATGGGGTTGCAGGCGGGGCGGCGCAAGTTACGGCGGCGGCCAGCCCGGTCCACACGTGACAGGAATTTAATCGCCGCCGCCGCCTCCGCACGCACCAGACGCGGCCTCCTACCGATCAGGATGGGGAGACTGATGATGCGTCGGCGTTGGTTGCATTTGGCGGCGGTCGCGGCCCTGGCCGCCCTACCCGGGCTGGCGATCGGCCAGGAGGCGCCGCCTGCAAGCGCGTGCCACTTCGGCGCCTATCGCTTTGCGGATGGAAGCCATCTGGTCATCGATTCCAGCGACGAACCGAACCTCCGCTACCGGCGCATGGACGGCGTGAGCGGCAAGCTCTTTCGCGTCGACGAGGGCCGCTACGAGGGCGGAGCCGGCTGGGCGGTCCGCGAGCCCGTCACGGTCAAGGCGCATCTCGACGCCTGCAGCGAAGGACGGCTTGCGATGCAGCAGGGGGCCGGCCCGGTGATGGAAGCGCGCCGCGTGCCGTTGCCGACGCACCCGATCACCTTCCAGAGCGGCGCAGAGCGGCTTTACGGAGAGCTGGTCCTGCCGGCGGAAGGGCCGCCCAGGGCGGTCGTCGTGCTGCAGTACGGGTCGGGCCGCGAGTCCGCCGTCTACAACAACTATGTCCAGCACCTGCTGCCGCTGAAGGGCGTCGGCGTCTTCGTCTTCGACAAGCGCGGCACGGGGCGTTCCACGGGCGGCTACAGCGCCGACTTTCCGGTCCTGGCGGACGACATGGCGGCGGCGATCGACGCCGTACGGGCCCGGCCCGAGCTGGCCGGCATCCCGCTGGGCGTGATGGGCGAGAGCCAGGGCGGCTGGGTCGCCCCCTTGGCGGCCAACCGCCGGCCCGTGGACTTCGTCGTGGTCAGCTATGGCCTTGCCGTGAGCCCCGTCGAGGAGGACCGGTCCGAGGTCGCCGCCAGCGTCCGCGCCTTCGGTCCCGTCGCGCTCGCCCGCGCCCAGGCCCTGCACGACGCCGCGACACGGGTCGTCGCCAGCCGGTTCCGCGAGGGCCTGCCCGAGCTCGAGCGCCTGAAGGCCCTCAACGCACAGGAGCCCTGGATCGCGAACATCGGCGGCGACTACACGAGCCTGCTCGTCGCCACACCGGCGGCAGACATCGGGAAGGTGCGGGCCGCGTTCGACTTCCCCATCGACTTCACCTACGAGCCCCGCCCCGCCCTGGCTGGCCTATGGGCGCCGTCGCTCTGGATTCTCGCGGGCCGTGACACCGAGGCGCCGCACGAAAGCACGCGGGCGGTCCTCAGGCAGTTGCACGCCCAGGGCTCGCCCATCGACATCGCGATCTTCCCACAGGCGGACCACGGCATGATCGAGCGGGAGGCCGGGCGCGTATCCCCCGGCTATTACGACCTGCTCGCCGACTGGATCAGCACCCGGCGGCTGACGCGGACCTACGGTGACGCCAAGCTGATCCCGCGGCGCTGACCGCGCTCACTCCTCGATCGGCATCCCGTAGAGCTCGAGCCGGTGGTCCACGAGCTTGTAGCCGAGCTTCTTGGCGATCGCGATCTGCAGCGCCTCGATCTCTTCGTCCACGAACTCGACGACCTTGCCGGTCTTCATGTCGATCAGGTGGTCGTGGTGGTCCTCGCTATGCTCTTCGTAGCGCGAGCGGCCGTCCCGGAAGTCGAGGCGGTCGATGATCCCGGCTTCCTCGAAGAGGCGCACGGTCCGGTAGACGGTGGCGATCGAGATGTGCGGGTCGACGGCGTGGGCCCGGCGGTGCAGCTCTTCCACATCGGGATGGTCGGTGGCCTGGGAGAGCACGCGCGCGATCACGCGGCGCTGCTCCGTCATGCGCATGTTCTTCTCGAGGCAAAGTTTCTCGATGCGGTCCGACACGTGGGCCTCTCTTCGTTCACGTAGAGGATAGGTCTAGTCAGGTCCGGATGTAAGGTCGAGACGCATGACGAGCGCATCGGCGCGGCCGTCGGCGCCGCGATCGTAATAGCCCCGGCGCAGGCCGGCCCGGTAGAAGCCGAGACGCTCGTACAGCGCCACGGCGCCGGCGTTGCCCACATCGACCTCGAGGAACACCGCCCGTGCGCCGGTCTGGCGCGCCACGCCGAGCGCCGCCGTCATCAGCGCCTGGCCCACGCCGCGGCGGCGCGCCCAGGGGGCCACGCCGACGGTGAGGATCTCCGCCTCGCCGGCCACGGTCCGGCAGATCAGCACGCCGGCCGGGTCCTCTGCCCGCACGACGAATCCGAACACGCCGGTCCCGCCATCCAGCAGGGCGTCGAAGTCCGCCTCGTCCCAGGGCTTGTCGAAGGCCTGGGCATGGACGGCGGCCATGTCCGGCGCGTCGGCCGCGCTTGCGGCGGTCAGCTCCATGGGTCGATTCCGCCAGGCAGCTTGGCGTCCGGCGCGCGAAGGTAGAGTGGGCGGATCGGCGCGGGGGGCCGTGCGGCGGCCAGGCGCGCCACGGCGCGGGCGTCGCAGCCTTCCGGCGTCAGGATGTGCGCGCCCGGCGCCGCTTCGGCCAGCAACGGCGCGCCTGAGCCGACCAGGGTCAGGGCCCGCCCCATGGCGAGCTCGGCCAGCCGGGCCGCGGCCGTGCCGACCGGCAGGACATCGGGCGCCATCAAGGCGTGGCCGTCGTCGAAGACCTGGAGATAGAGCTGGTCCCGCCGGGCGTCGATGACGGCGGCGACCAGCCCCTGCGCCTCCGCGGCCAGCGCTTCCAGCGATCCCACGCCCACGGCCGGGACTCCAAGCGCCGAGGCGAGCCCCTTGGCGAAGGCGACGCCTACCCGCAGGCCGGTGAACGAGCCCGGTCCGACCGTGGCGCCGATCCGTTGCAGCTTGGAGAACGGAAGGCCGGCGTCGGCCATGACGGCCTTGGCCATCGGAGCCAGTCGCTCCTGGTGGCCGCGCGCCATCGCCTCGGACGCGTACGCGAGCACCGTCTCGCCATCGAGCACGGCGACCGAACAGGCGTTGAGGCAGGTGTCGAGCCCGAGGACGATCATGGGGGGGGGCGTAGCGGATGCGCGGCCGCTCGGGAAGCGGTCGCGCTTGGCCCCCGCCCTTACAGCGCCTGTTCGACCGCGGTGACTTCCGGGACGTAGTGCTTGAGCATGTTCTCGACCCCCGCCTTCAGCGTCGCGGAGGATGACGGGCAGCCGGAGCAGGCACCGCGCATGTTCAGCCACACCACGCCGGTCTCGACGTCGAAGCGGTTGAACAGGATGTCGCCGCCGTCCTGGGCCACCGCCGGGCGGATGCGGGTGTCCAGCAGGTCCTTGATCTCGGCCACGATCTGGGCGGTCTCGCCCTCGTAGACGCCGTCGTCATGGCCGCCTGCGTCGCTATCGCTCTCGTCCGCGAACAACGGCCGGCCCGAGGTGAAGTGATCCATGATGGCGGCCAGGATCGGCGCCTTCATGAGGGGCCAGTCCACCGAGGCGTGCTTGCCCACGGTGATGAAGTCGGGGCCATAGAACACCCGGGTCACGCCCATGATCTCGAACAGTTCGGCGGCCAGCGGCGAGGCGGCAGCCTCCTCCGGGGTGCGGAAATCGCGCGTGCCGTCGCCCAGCACGGTCTTCCCGGGCAGGAACTTCAGGACCTCGGGGTTCGGCGTGGCTTCGGTCTGAATGAACATGGCAGGAGATGTGGCGTCTGGCGGGGTCGGACGCAATAGCGCCAAAGGTCACGCCAGGTCGGTGATTTCCTCGTCGGTGAGGTCGCCGGGGACGATGGTGATCGGCACCTTGCGGCTGCCGAACTTCACGCCGTCCTTGGCGATGGCGGCGACCAGCGGACCGGGGCCGCGCCCCCCGACGGCGGCGGCCAGCACCATGACCTTGATGTCCGGGTCGTCCGACAGCACCTGCTTCAGGGCGGCGCGGGTGGAATCGGCCTCCTTGATCAGGAACTCGGGCGCGAGGCCCGTCTCGGCCTGGACGTACTCCGCCGTCTGCTGCAGCGAGGCTTCGGCTTCCTGCCGCTGCTGGCGGGCGATCTCGTCGCGGACGCCGGACCAATGCTCGAACACGGCAGGCTCGATCACCTTGAGGAGCGCCACATAGCCGCCCGTCGAGCGCGCACGGCGACAGGCAAAGCGGAGCGCCGCCTGGAACTCCGCCGTGTCGTCGGCCACCACGAGGAACTTGCGCCGGTTGCTCATGGGCGGAACCTGCGCTGCGGCGGGCGGGGAGGCAAGATCGCAGGGGCTGACAGCCTCAGCCCGCCCAGTAACCCACAAGCTTCTTGACCTCGGCCACCGTGGGCGCAGCGAGTTCTCGCGCTCGGCTCGCACCGTCGGCCAGGATCCGGTCGATCTCGGCGGGATCGGCCAGCAGCCGACGCATCTCGCCGCCGATCGGGCCCATGACCGACACGGCCAGGTCCGCCAGCTTCGGCTTGAACGCCCCGAAGCCCTGGCCGGCGAACTCGGCCAGCACCTGGGCCTCGCTCTGGCCGGCGAGGGCGGCGTAGATGGTCACCAGGTTCTTGGCCTCGGCGCGGCCCTCCAGCCCTTCCATCGTCTCGGGCAACGGGTCCGGATCGGTGCGGGCCTTGCGGACCTTCTGCGAGATGGCGTCGGCGTCGTCGGTCAGGTTGATGCGCGAATTGTCCGACGGATCGGACTTGCTCATCTTGGCCGTCCCGTCGCGCAGGCTCATCACCCGGGCGCCGGGGCCCTGGGTCAGGGGTTCGGGCAGCGGGAAGTAGCCCGGCGCCGAGAAGTCGTTGTTGAACTTCTGGGCGATGTCGCGAGTCAGCTCCAGATGCTGCTTCTGGTCGTCGCCGACCGGCACCTTGGTGGCCTTGTAGACGAGGATGTCGGCCGCCTGGAGGACCGGGTAGGTGTAGAGCCCGACGCTCTCGCGCTCCTTGTGTTTGCCGGCCTTGTCCTTGAACTGGGTCATCCGATCGAGCCAGCCGAGGCGGGCGACGCAGTTGAACACCCAGGCCAGTTCGGCGTGCTCCGGCACCGCCGACTGGGCGAAGATGGTCGCGACCTTGGGATCGAGCCCGGTGGCCAGGTAGGCCGCGGCGATCTCGCGGACCTGCTGTTTCAGCTTCGCCGGCTCCTGCCACACCGTGATGGCGTGCATGTCGGCCACGAAGATGAAGGTCGGGATTTCGTGCTGGAGGCGCGCGAACTTCACCAGGGCGCCCAGGTAGTTGCCCAGGTGCAGGTCGCCGGTGGGCTGGACGCCGGAAAGCACGCGTTCGGGGCCCGCGTAAGGGGCCGGAGCTTGGTCGGTCATGATGGTGGCTTCTCTAGGGAACGGACAGGCGGGCGCAAGCCCGGTTTTCACGGATGGGCGGTCAGCGCCATCGCCAGGTGAGACGTTCGAAAGCCATGCAGGAGCCGATAGCGCCGCCGGGCCGTCAGGGCAAGTCGGCGGGCGGCGCGGCCACATCGCCCTTGCGCCGGCGGAAGGCGGCGCGAGCCTCGCGGGGCGTCACGCCGCCGAAGGCGAACAGCAGGACGGGATAGAGCGCCGCGCCCGCCAGGCAGACGAGAAGCACCGCGATCTCCTTGGTCCCATGCCGCAGCATCGACGCCAGCGGCGCCTCCAGGGCCGGCCGGAAGTGCGAGGCCAGCGCCACGGCCACGCCCATGCCGACGCTGGCCAGAGTGACGCGCACAACCTTGCCCACCGCCCGCTTCGACGGCGTCCAGATGGATTTCGCGCGGAGATAGGCCACCATCTGAAAGACGGTGATCCACGACGCCGCGGCGGTCGCGAAGGCGATCCCCTGGAACCCCATCGTGAAGAACAGCGCCACGCCCAGCGCGATATTCACGGCTACTGAGATCAGCGAGTAAACCATGGGGTTGCGCGTGTCGCCGCGGGCGAAGAACGCCGGCTGCAGGATCTTGATCAGCACGAAGGCCGGGACGCCCCAGCCGTAGTGGAACAGCAGCTTCGCCGAATCCAAGGCGTCCTGGCTGGTGAAGGCGCCGCGGGTGAAGAACCCGTCGGTCAGGTAATAAGGCATGCCCATGAGGGCCGCGGCGGCCGGCAGGCTGAGCGCCAGGCCGAACACCACCGCCTGGTCCATGGCGCCCTGGGCGTCGTCCTTGTCCTCGACCTGGAGCGCGGTGGAGAGACGCGGCAAGAGGGCCACGCCGATGGCCACGCCCACCAGGCTGAGCGGCAGCTGGTAGAACCGCTCGGCCACGTTCAGCCACACCCGCATGCCCGCCACCTGGCTGGCCAGCATGGCCGAGATGAACAGGTTGATCTGGGTGGCGCTGGAGGCGATCACGCCAGGGACCATCCGGCGGAGCATCGTCTTCACCTGCCCGGTCAGCCGCAGGTGGCGCGGATGGATGCGGGCGCCCGAGCGGTGCGCGCCCCACCAGCAGAGCGCCGCCTGGCTGACCCCCGCGACCAGGACGCCCCAAGAGGCGGCGTAGGCGGCGGTGGTCGGGTCCTTCTGCGGCAGGACGGCGGCCAGCATCACCACGTTCAGCAGCGTGGGATAGAAGCCGTAGATGATGAAGCGCCCGCGCGCCTGCAGCGTGCCGGCGAACAGGGCCGCGATCACCATGCAGGGCAGGTAGGGCATGGTGATCTGGGTCAGGATCACGGCCAGCTTGAACTTGGCCGGGTCCTCCAGGAACCCATAGCTGTAGACCGTCATGATCCACGGCATGGCGAGCTGGCAGGCGATGGTGATGGCAATGGTCACGGCCGCCATCGTCGCCAGGGCGTCGGCGGCGAAGCGGTCGGCCGCCTCCTTGCCCTCGGCCACCAACCGCTTGGCGTAGTCGGGCACGAAGGCCGCGGCGAAGGCGCCTTCGGCGAACATCCGCCGGAACAGGTTCGGGAAAGCCAGCGCGGTGTAGTAGGCGTCGGCGGCGATGGTCTGGCTGGCGCCCAGCCGCGCGGTGATCGCCAGGTCCCGCGCCAGCCCCAGGAACCGGCTGACCAGCGTCAGGCCCGAGAAGATCGCCGACGAGCGGAGGAGGCCGCCCTTCTTGGCGGGAGGCTGGGCGTCGGCGGGGGTCTCGGTCACGGAGGCCTAGGTCGGCTGCGTCGGGAAGCGCGTCAACCTAGCCGCTCGCCGGGATGCAGGCGTGTGGAATCTCGATGCAGCCTCAGCCGGTGAGGCGCCGGATGTCGGGCCAGAGATAGGCCACCTCGTGCAGCATGGCCCCGCCTGGCCCCGCTTCCATCCGCGCAGGCTCGGCCTCCCCGCCCAGGTGCTCGTAGAACCCGCGGGCGGCGACGTTGTCCCGCAGCACCGAAACCATCAGCGACAAGGCCCCGCGCGCCGCGAGCGTCCGGGCGGTTTCCGTCAGCAGGCGCGCGCCGAGCCCTCGGCCCTGGGCGGCCCGTAGGAGATAGAGGGTCGCCACTTCGGCCTCGCCTGCCCGCTTGCGGCGCGATGGTCCCGCCTGGGCGTAGCCGACGATGCCGGCCCGGTCCGCGGCGGCCAGGGTCACGTCGTCCGGGCCGGGATGCAGCAAGGCGCGCGCGAAGCGGCGCGCGTGGCTCGGCTCCGACATCCGGGCCAGGTAAGCGTCCGGCAGCAGCCCGCGATAGGTCTCGCGCCACGCCGCGACGTGGACGCGGGCCAGCGCCTCGGCGTCCGCGGGGCCGGCGGGAAACACGACGAACTGCGTATCGACGCTGCCGTGGGCCATCTATCCACAGCTTGGCGCTCGCGCGTTGCCGTTCAAGGGGGTGCGGGACGCGGGGCATCCCGTTAACGTCCGCCGTTCCATGAACGCCCAGGTCGCCACCGCCACGCCCGATCCCGCCGCCGGCGCCACGCCGGTGATGGCGCAGTACTTCGAGGCCAAGGCCCGCCAGCCCGACGCGCTGGTGTTCTTCCGCATGGGCGATTTCTACGAGCTCTTCTTCGAGGACGCTCAGAAGGCGGCCGCGGTGCTGGGCATCACCCTGACCGCCCGCGGCAACCACGGCGGCAATCCGATCCCCATGGCCGGCGTCCCCGCCCACGCCATGGAAGCCTACCTGGCCAAGCTGGTCCGCGCCGGGTTCAAGGTGGCGCTCTGCGACCAGATGGAAGATCCCGCCGAGGCCAAACGGCGGGGCGGTTCCAAGGCGGTGGTCCGGCGCGACGTGACCCGCGTGGTCACCCCCGGCACCCTCACCGAGGATGGCCTGCTGGATGCGCGCGGCGCCAACCGCCTGGCCGCCGTGGCGGTGCGCGCGGGCGCGGCGGCGGTGGCCAGCGTGGAGCTCTCCACCGGGGAGGTGGAATGCCTGGCGGTGACGGTGGCCGGCCTGGCCTCGGCCCTGGCGGCGCTGGGACCCTCCGAGGTGCTGGTCCCGGACCGCCTCTTCGCCGACGAGGCGGTGTCCGCGGCGCTGAAGCAGGGCGGCGGGTTCGTCCAGCCCATGCCCAGCGCCCTCGCTGAGCCCGGCGCGTCCGAGACGCGGCTGAAGCGACTCTATGGCGTCGAGACCCTGGACGGCTTCGGCCAGCTTTCGGGCGCCGAAGTCTCGGCCCTGGGCCTCATCGCCGCGCACCTGGAAACTACCCAGGCCGGCCGGATGCCGGCCCTCTCCGCCCCTCGCCGCGCGGGCGAGGCCGACGTGATGGTCATTGACCCGGCCACGCGCGCCAGCCTGGAGATCGAGAAGTCCACCTCCGGCGCCCGGGACGGCTCGCTGCTGTCGGCCGTCGACCGCACCGTGACAGCGCCCGGCGCCCGGTTGCTTGCCGCCCGTCTGGCGCGGCCGCTGCTGGACCCCGCCGCCATTGACGCGCGCCTGGACGCGGTGGCCTGGTTCTGCGCCCACCGCGGGCAGCGCCAGAGGCTGCGCGAGACGCTGAAGGGCTTGCCCGACATGGCCCGGGCGCTCAGCCGCCTGGCCCTGGGCCGCGGCGGGCCGCGGGACCTGGGCGCCCTGCGCGATGGGCTGAACGCCGGCGGCGCGGTCTGCCAGCTGTTCAGCGACACCAAGGATCCGCTGCTGACCCTGCCGGCCGAGACCGCCCAAGCGCTCGGCGCCTTGCATCTGGCCCACACGCCGGACCTCGCCGCCTTCCGCGACCTGCTGGTCCAGGGGCTGGGCGGTGACCTGCCGGCGCTGACCCGCGACGGCGGCTTCGTGGCCGACGGCGTGCGGCCGGAGCTGGACCAGGCCCGCGCGCTTCGCGACGACAGCCGCCGCGTGATCCTGGCCCTGGAGGCCCGGCTTGCAGCCGAAAGCGGCGTGGCGCTGAAGGTCCGGCACAACGCCGTCCTCGGCTATTTCGTCGAGACCACCGCCAAGGCGGCGGAGCCGCTGATGCAGGCGCCGCTCAATGCGACCTTCATCCACCGGCAGACCCTGGCCAACCAGGTGCGCTTCACCACCGTCGAGCTCGCCGAATTGGACGCCAAGATCGCCCAGGCCGCCGAGCGGGCGCTGGCCATCGAGCTCGACACCTTCGAGGCCTGGCGCGCCGCCGCTACAGGCGTCGCTGCCGCCATCCAGGCCGCCGCGCAGGCCGCGGCTACGCTCGATGTCGCCGCCGCCCTGGCGGAGTGGGCCGACGACGTCGGCGCGACCCGCCCGATCGTCGACCGCTCCACCGCCTTCGAGGCCGAGGCCGCCCGCCACCCGGTGGTCGAGAACGCCGTCCGCCGCGCCGGCGAAGCCTTCACCCCCAACGACTGCCGCCTGGACGGCTCGGGCGTCGGGGCGGCGCGCCTGTCGCTGGTGACCGGGCCGAACATGGCCGGTAAGTCCACCTTCCTGCGCCAGAACGCCCTGCTGGCGGTGCTCGCCCAGGCCGGTTGCTTCGTGCCTGCCAGGCGCCTACGCATCGGCGTCGTCGACCGCCTGTTCAGCCGGGTCGGCGCGGGCGACGATCTGGCCCGCGGCCGCTCGACGTTCATGATGGAGATGGTGGAGACCGCCGCCATCCTGAGCCAGGCGACGCCGCGCAGCCTGGTGATCCTGGACGAGATCGGCCGCGGCACGGCGACCTACGACGGCCTGGCTATCGCCTGGGCCTGCGCCGAGGCCCTGCACGAGACCAACCGCTGCCGGGCGCTGTTCGCCACGCACTACCATGAGCTGGCGGTCCTGGAGGGTCGGCTCCCCTACGTGTCCAACCTCAGTCTGAAGGCCAAGGAGTGGAACGGGGACCTGATCTTCCTGCATGAGGCAGGCCCCGGACCGGCCGACCGGTCCTATGGGGTCCAGGTAGCCAAGCTCGCCGGCGTCCCTGCGCCGGTGGTGAGCCGCGCCCGCCAGGTGCTGGAGCGCCTGGAACGCGAGGCGGCCGGCCCGGCCAACCTCGACGACCTGCCCCTGTTCGCCGCCGTCGCCGAGCCGGAGGCCAAGTTCGGCCCCAGCAAGGTGGAGGAAGCCCTGCAGGTCCTCGACGTCGACGGCATGAGCCCCCGCGAGGCGATGGACGCGCTTTATCGCCTCAAGGGACTGCTGGGCTGAGGGTGGCGGCTCTGAAGGCCCTGATGGTCGACGTGGACGGGGTGGTGATCCGTCCTCGCCCCGGCGGCTGGGCGGCAGACCTGGAGGCCGACCTCGGCCTCTCGCCAGCCGTGCTGCATGACCAGTTCTTCGGGCCGCATTGGGCGGACATCGTGCTGGGCCGCGCAGGCTTGCACGAGCGGCTGGGACCCGTCCTCGCGGAGCACGCGCCGCACCTCACCAGCCACGACCTGGCCGCCTACTGGTTCGAGAAGGATGCCGAGCTCGACGAGACGCTGCTGGCCGACCTCGCCGCCCTGCGCGCCCGCGGGGTCCAGTTGCACCTGGCGACCATCCAGGAGCATGAGCGGGCGGCCTACCTATGGGACACACTGGGGCTCCGCGACCGGTTCGACGCCATGCACTACGCCGCCGACATGGGCTGCCGGAAATCTGAGGCTGCGTTCTACAAGATGGTCGAGGCGCGGACCGGCTTCCGGGCCGAAGACCTGGCCCTGCTCGACGACACGCCCGCCAATGTCGACGCCGCACGCGCTGCGGGCTGGGGCTCGGTGCTGTGGACCGGCGCGGCGCCGCTGGCAGACGTGCTGGCGACGCACGGTTTCGCCTGACGCCGGCTGCGCTCAGCTTTCCCGCGCCGGGCGCGGTTTCCGCCGCTTGCGGGTCACGACCGTCACCGTAAACGCCGAGCCGGCCCGCGCCTTGAGCCGCTTGCGCGCGGCGTCCGCCAGGCCCGACTTGCCCGTGCTGACCGTGGGGGTCGGGGCGGCTGACTTGGTCTTGCCGGGCGCGAGGCCGTGACGCTTGCGCGCACGCTCGTCCTGGCCCGCCTGCTCGGCGCGGCTCTGGGCCGTCCGGGCGGTGAGGTCCTTGATCAGCGCCTTGCCCTTGCGCGTGCGGCCGGTCAGCGAGGGGGCGATGTAGCTGTTGGCGTTCCAGCCCACCGGGGTAGAGCCGCCCCGATACGATCCTCTGCCCATGATCTACGCCAACTCTCGAACGCGGAGCGCGGGCATAGCGGGCCGTCCGCCCAGGGAAAAGCGCGAACCTCCTGCGCGCGTTAACGAACTCGCCTATATGCGTACTGCGCCATGCCGACCCGCCTGAAACCCACCCGCCTGGAATATGTCGTCGACGGCGTGCGGCTGCGCGCCCAGCTGTCGGCGGCGGCCCTGGAGCACCTGGGCGACGAGACGGCCCAGCGCAAGGCGGCGCTGGACATCCTGAAGGCGGCGCTGTTCCGCGGCCGAATGATCGCCAAGGAGCGGCTGGAGAACGGCGCCGGCGGGATCGAGACCGCGCGCCTCCTGTCCGGCGTCACCGACGAGGTGGTTTCGGCGCTCTACGACTTCACCACTGTCCACGTGTTCCGGGCCCGCAACCCCACCGAGGGCGAGCGTCTGGCGCTGATGGCGGTGGGCGGCTACGGGCGCGGGACCCTCGCGCCCTACTCCGACATCGATCTGCTGTTCGTCCGGCCCTACAAGCAGACCGCCCATACCGAGAGCGTGATCGAGTTCATGCTCTACGCCCTCTGGGACCTGGGCTTCAAAGTGGGTCACGCCTCGCGGACCATCGAGGAGTGCATCAAGCTCGCCCGCGAGGACTTCACGATCCGCACCTCGATCCTGGAGGCGCGGCGGCTGACCGGTGACGAAAGCCTCGCCAACGACCTGGTCCGCCGGTTCCAGACCGACGTGGTCAAGGGCACGGGCGCGGAATTCGTGGCCGCCAAGCTGAAGGAGCGGGACGAGCGTCACGCGCGCGCCGGCGCCAGCCGCTACATGGTCGAGCCCAACATCAAGGAGGGCAAGGGCGGCCTGCGCGACCTGAACACGCTGTTCTGGATCGCCCAGTACCTGCATCCCGGCCAGTCCATCGAGAAGGTGCTGCAGCTCGAGATGTTCGCCCGCCGCGAGGTGCGCGCCTTCATCAAGGCCACGGACTTCCTGTGGGCGGTGCGCGCGCACCTGCACTTCACGACCGGGCGTCCCGAGGAGCGCCTGACCTTCGACCTGCAGCCCGAGATCGCGCGGCGGATGGGCTATGGCGACCGCGGCGACGCGCCGGCGGTCGAGCGGTTCATGCGCCGCTACTTCCTGATCGCCAAGGACGTGGGCGCCCTGACCCGCGTGTTCGCCGCCAAGCTGGAGGCCGACCAGGTGAAGATGGCCCCCAAGGGCATCAGCCGCTTCATTCCGGGTCGCACGGTGAAGCGCAAGCCGCTGGACGAGCCCGGCTTCCACGAGGTGGGCGGGCGCCTGGACGTCGACCCGGACATCTTTGAGCAGGACCCGATCAACCTCCTGCGGATGTTCCGGATCGCCGACCAGCGGAACCTGGACCTGCACCCCGACGCGTTCACCGCCGCGTCGCGGTCGATCCACCTGATCACGTCGGCCGTGCGCCGCGACCGCCACGCGGCGAAGGTGTTCCTCGACATCCTGGCGCGCGGGCGCGACCCGCGCACGACCCTGACCCTGATGACCGAGGCGGGCGTCCTGGGCCGCTACCTGCCCGAGTACGGGCGGATCGTCGCTCAGATGCAGTTCAACATGTACCACTCGTACACGGTGGACGAGCACACCCTGCGCGCCGTGGGCGTCATCGCCGACATCGCCGCGGGCCGCCTGGCCGAGGACCATCCGCTGGCGGTCCAGGTCACGCCGCTGATCGCCGACCGCGAGGCGCTGTTCCTGGCCATGCTGCTGCACGACACCGGCAAGGGCGGGGCTGGCGGCCAGGAGGTCGCGGGGGCTCGCGCCGCCCGGCAGGCGTGTGAGCGCCTCGGCCTGGAGCGCTCGAAGATCGAGCTGGTCGCCTGGCTGGTCGAGCACCACCTGGTGATGAGCGACTATGCCCAGAAGCGCGACGTGTCCGACCCCCGCACGGTGTCGGACTTCGCCCGCATCGTGCAGACGCCCGAGCGCCTGCGCCTGCTGCTGGTCCTGACCGTGGCCGACATCCGCGCGGTGGGGCCGGGCGTGTGGAACGGCTGGAAGGGTCAGCTGATGCGCGAGCTCTATTCGGCCACCGAGGCGGTATTCCGCGGCGGCCGGGGCTCGGACGCCGCCGCCGCCCTGCGCCGCTACCAGGAGAACGCCGCCTACGACGCCCGCGTGCGCCTCGCCAAGGCCCAGCCGGGCGCCGAGACCTGGGGCGACGCCATGGAGGACGCCTACTTCACGGCCTTTACGGACGCGGAGGTACAGACCCACGCCCGCCTCGCGGCCCTGGCCTCGGCCGCCGGCGCGGGCGGAGCTGCGGAGTGCCGGATCCGCGCCGACCTCAACGCTTCGGAGGTCGTGGTGGCCGCCACCGACCGCTCGCGGCTGTTCGTGGACCTGGCGGAGGCGATCACGGCCGCGGGGGCCAACATCGTCGGCGCGCGCGTCTTCACCTCCAACGCCGGCCAGGCGCTGGACGTCTTCTACGTGCAGGACATCACCGGCCAGCCGTTCGGCGCCACCGACGACCGTGTGCTGAAGCGATTGGCTGAAAGCCTGGCGGGCGCCGCGCGGGGCGAGCCCCACGGCCGCGAGCCGCGCCGCCAGGACCTGGGCCGGGCGGCCGCCTTCACGATCACGCCCACCGTCATGCTGGACAACGAGGCGTCCGAGACCTCGACCGTCGTCGAGGCGTCTGGCCGCGACCGACCGGGCCTGCTCGCCGCCTTGGCGCGGACCCTGTCGGACGCGGGGCTGGAGATTACCTCCGCCCACATCGACGGCTATGGCGAACGGGCCGTGGACGCCTTCTATGTGGTGGACGAGGCCGGCGCGAAACTGAGCGATACCCGCAAGGGCAATGCGCTGAAGGCGGCGCTGCTTTCGGCGCTGAACGCCAGCGAGACCGAGGCCGGCCAGGCGCGCCGCGCCAACCTTCCACGAGCGCGCGCCAGCGTCGCACGCTAACGATTGGACTTGCGTTTGGGCGCGATGAGGCGTCCAAGGGCCGCCATTTCGCGCCTGAAGCGCGACTAAGGACTTTCCATGCCTTTTCCGACCACCCATCCGGCGCTGGCCCAGGCGCTCGGCGCCCAGGGCTATCGTGAGCCCACCCCCGTGCAGGAGGCCGTTCTGGCCGCCGAGCCCGGCCGCGACCTGCTGGTCTCGGCGCAGACCGGATCGGGCAAGACCGTTGCCTTCGGCCTGGCGGCCGCCGAGCCGCTGCTCGGCGAGGCGGCGCGTTTCGACCGCGCGGCGGCCCCCCTGGCCCTGGTAATCGCCCCCACCCGCGAGCTGGCCCTGCAGGTCAGCCGCGAGCTGGAATGGCTTTACCGCGAAGCCGGGGCCGTCATCGCCACCTGCGTCGGCGGGATGGACGCGCGGCGCGAGCAGCGGGCGCTGGCCATGGGCTCGCACATCGTGGTCGGCACGCCGGGCCGCCTGCGCGACCACCTGGAGCGGGGCAACCTGGACCTCGGCTCGCTGAAGGTCGTGGTGCTCGACGAGGCCGACGAGATGCTCGACATGGGCTTCCGCGAGGATCTCGAGGAGATCCTGGACACCACGCCGGCCGAACGCCGCACCTTCCTGTTCTCGGCCACGATCGCCAAGGAGATCGCCTCCCTGGCCAAGCGCTACCAGCGCGACGCCGTGCGCATCGACACCATCCGCCGCGACGAGGCCCACGGGGACATCGAGTATCGCGCCGTCCGCGTGGCGCCGAACGAGGTGGAGAACGCGGTGGTCAACCTGCTGCGCTACTTCGAGAGCCCCGGCGCCCTGATCTTCTGCGCCACCCGCGAGCGGGTGCGGCACCTCTACGGCAGCCTACGCGAGCGGGGCTTCGCGGTCGTCCAGCTTTCGGGAGAGCTGTCGCAGAAGGAGCGGTCGGATGCGCTGCAGTCCCTGCGCGACGGCCACGCCCGGGCCTGCATCGCCACCGACGTGGCGGCCCGCGGCCTCGACCTGCCCGAGCTGGGGCTGGTGATCCACGCCGACCTACCGTCGAACACCGCCGCGCTCCTGCACCGCAGCGGCCGGACGGGCCGCGCTGGGCGCAAGGGCACCTCGGTGGTCCTCGTGCCGCACACCAAGCGCCGCCAGGCCGAGCGGCTGCTGCAGCTCGCCAAGCTGGACGTCGAATGGTCGGGGGCGCCGCTGGCCGAGGAGATCCGCGCCAAGGATCAGGCCCGCCTGCTGGAGAGCCCGCTGCTGACCGAGGAGCCCAGCCCGGAAGACCTGGAGCTGGCCAAGCGCATCCTGGCCGACCGCAGCCCCGAGGCCGTTGCCGCCGCCCTGATCCGCCTCCACCGCTCGCGCCTGCCCGAGCCGGAGGAGATGTTCGGCGACGTGCCCAGCCACGACCGCGGCGCCGACCGGGGACCGCGCCCGCCGCGGCCCGAACGCGCGCCCCGCGACGAGCTGCCCGGCGTCAGCGACGGAACCTGGTTCCGCCTGCCGGTCGGCCGCTCGAAGAACGCCGACCCCAAGTGGCTGGTGCCGCTGATCTGCCGCCTCGGCCACGTGACGAAGAAGGACATCGGGGTCATTCGGATCTTCGACCACGAGACCAAGTTCGAAATCAGCAAGGAGGCCGAACCGCGCTTCCGCGAGGCGGTGAAGGCTGCCGCCGACGCCGGCGAGATCCGGATCAACCCGGGCAGCCCGCCCGGCGCCGCACCCGAACGGTCAGGCCCACGCCCGCCCCGGCGAGATGGCCCTCATCCCGCGGGGCCCCGTCCCGCCGGCCCGCGTTCGGCCGGCCCCCGGCCCGGCGGTCCGCGCAAGGATGGCCCGCCCCGTAAGGGTCCCCCGCCCAAGCGCGGGAAGGGAAAGCCGAACCAGGGCGGCTTCTAGCCTTTAGGCCTCGACCTTCGGCGCCGAGGTGAGCGAGACGAACACGTCCTCCAGGTCCGGGTCCTCGGTCGAGATGTCCCGGATGTGCAGGCCGGCGGCGCGGATGGCCGCCAGCACCTGTTCGACGCTGGACTGGCCGGTGCGATAGGTCACCGAGAACCCGCCGGACTTCAGGAGCTTGGTCTCGAATCCCGGCAGGTTCGGCGCGGCGGGCAAGGGCTCCTCGGGCGTCACCAGCACCATCCGGGTGTCCATCCGGCGCAGCAGCGTGGTGGTGGGCTCGCACGCTACGACCTGGCCGCGGTTGATGATCGCGATCTGGTCGCAGAGCTCCTGGGCCTCTTCCAGGTAGTGGGTCGTGAGCACGATGGTCACGCCCTTGCGGTTCAGCTCCAGCACATAGTTCCAGAGCTGCTTGCGCAGCTCCACGTCCACGCCGGCGGTGGGCTCGTCCAGGATCAGCACCGGCGGGTTGTGCACCATGGCCTTGGCGACCATCAGCCGGCGCTTCATGCCCCCTGAGAGCTGGCGGACATAGGCCTTGGACTTGTCGGCCAGGCCCAGGGCGGCCAGCAACTCGTCCGAGCGCCGCTCGGACTTCGGCACGGCGTACATGCCGGCGGCGACCTCCAGGGCTTCCTTGGGCGTGAAGAATGGGTCGGCGGCGATTTCCTGCGGCACCACGCCGATGGCGGCGCGGGCGTCGCGCGGTGACTTGTCGATGTCGCGGCCCCAGATCGAGACCGTGCCCGAGGTCTTCTGGCAGAGGCCGGCCAGGATGTTGATGAAGGTCGACTTGCCGGCCCCGTTCGGCCCCAGCAGGCCGAAGATCGAGCCGCGGGGGATCGCCAGGTCCAGGCCCTTCAGCGCCTGCATCTCCGGCGTGGTCTTGGTGGCGGCGTAGGTCTTGACGAGGTTCTTGGCCTCGATCGCGTATTCCGGAAGGTCCATGTCGTCCTGTCGTTGACGGCGAAAGCCGCGCTCGCATACCTAGGCGCGCGCCGACCCTGCGCCAAGCGGGCGGCCCTCAAGGTAACGAAGATCATGGCCCGTAAAGCTGTCGCGAAGCCCAAAGTCGAACCGGCGCCCGCCAAGCCGGCGCTCATCGTGGACGCGAACCCGCCCGAGGTGATCGTCGTCCGGACCGGCCGCATCGCCTGCGACGGCGTCGGCGGCGCCCTGGGTCATCCGCGCGTCTGGCTGGAGATGGGCGAGGCGACCTTCGTCGAGTGCCCGTACTGCGATCGCCGCTTCGTGCTGGCGGCCGGCAGCGAGGGCCCGGAGGATGAACGCCTGGCGCCCGGCGTCTACGAAGGCCCGCACGGACACTGAGGCCAATTCCTCCCCCCGATGGGGGAGCAATTCGTCCGTCAAACCCGGAGCGGCATCAGGATGTACTGGACGTCCGCATCGCCCGGGTCGAGGACCAGGGCCGGATCGTTCGGGCCGCCGAAGCGCAGCTCCATCGAGCCGCCCGAGATCTGGTCCGTGATGTCCAGCAAGTAGCGGGCGTTGAACGACAGCTCGAAGGGCTCGCCGTCGTAGTCGATCTCCAGCTCTTCCACCGCCTGGCCGGCTTCCATGTTGCGGACGGTCAGGACCACCCGCCCCGACTCGATGGCCATCCGGACCGAGCGGCTCTTCTCCGCCGAGATGGTCGCCACGCGGTCCACCGCCTGGGCGAAGAGCTTGGCGTCGACCATGACCGTGCGGTTGTTGTCCTTGGGGATGACCCGCGCGTAGTCGGGGAAGTTGCCGTCGATGACCTTTGAGGTCAGGGCCGCGCCGCTCATCTCCAGCCGCACCTTCTGGGGGCTGATCTGCAGGGTGACGTTCTCGCCTGCGTCCTCCAGCAGGCGGCGCAGTTCGCCGATGGTCTTGCGGGGCACGATGACGCCCGGCGTGCCCGAGGCGCCTTCCGGCGCGGCCATGTCGGCCAAGGCCAGGCGCGAGCCGTCGGTGGCCACGGCGCGCAGGCGCGGGCTGCCGTCCACCACCACCGTGTGAACATAGAGACCGTTCAGATAGTAGCGGGTCTCCTCGGCCGAGATCGCAAAGCGGGTCTTGTCGATCAGGCGGATGAGGTCGTTCACGTCGACCTCCATCTGGCCCGAGAAACCCTCGGCCGACATCACCGGGAAGTCCCCCGCCGGCAGGACCGGCAGGTTGAACCGCGAGCGGCCGGCCGCCACCGTCAGGCGCGGATCCTCACCCGTGAAACTCAGCGAGACGTCGGCGCCCTCGGGCAGCTTGCGCACGATCTCGTAGAGGGTGTGCGCCGGCGCGGTGATCTGGCCGGGCTGGTCCACCTGGGCCATGGCCTCGTCGATGATCTCGAGGTCGAGGTCCGTCGCAGAGAAGGTCAGCCGGTCCCGTTCGGCCGACAGCAGCACATTCGACAGGATCGGGATGGTGTTCCGGCGCTCGACGGCGCTTTGCACGTGTCCCAGCGCGCGGAGCAGCGCGGCGCGTTCGATCGTAAGCTTCATTTCGGTCCCGGCTCGCCAATCGCCCGCCGTCGGCGAATCACCCGTGCCGGCGTGCGCCCCGAAAAGAGGGGACTTGCGACATTAGCGAAATCGCAACGCTGTGAAAGAGCGAGGCGGCCTCGCCCACAGCAAAACGCCCCACGGAGGCCGCGGGGCGTATCGCTGACGTCACGAAACCGCGGTCAGGCGCGGGTATCGACCGACCCGCCGGCGTCGGCGCCCTCGTCGGAGGCATAGGGATTGGCCCCACCCTCGGGCTTCGGTGCGCCAGCGACCTTCGCCGCCACAACCACCATGGCGGGGCGGACCAGCCGCCCGAGCAACTCATAGCCCGGTTGCAGGACCTGGATCACCCCGCCCGGCTCCACGTCCGTCCCGGGCTGTTCCATCATCGCCTGATGCTTGTGGGGATCGAACTTCTCGCCCTTGGCCGGGTCGATCTTCTTCAGGCCGTTGTTCTCGAAGGCGCTCTGCAACGCCTTGGACGTCATCTCGACGCCGACGATGAAGTTCTTCGCCGGGCCATCGACGTCCGCGGGAACCGAAGCCAGGGCACGGTCGAAATTGTCCGCCACGCCCAGCAGGTCGCGGGCGAACTTGGTGATGGCGTAGGCCCGGGCGTCGTTCATCTCGCGCTCGGCCCGGCGCTTGGTGTTCTCGGCGTCGGCGGCGTAGCGAAGCACCTGCTCCTTCAGCGCCTGGACTTCGGCCAGCAGCGCCGGCGCATCGGCATCCGTGCCGTCCGCGGCGTCGAGGTCGGCGGGCGTGTTGTCTTCGGACATAGCTGTCGTCGTATCCCTAAGTGTTCATCACCTGGCCAAGCACCCGGGCAGTGTAATCCACCAACGGTATGATCCTGGCATAGTTCAGTCGGGCGGGGCCGATCACGCCGATCGCACCCACGACTTTCTGGGCGCCCGTCATATAGGGCGCGGCGATCACAGCGGAACCCGAAAGGGAAAAGAGTCGCGTTTCCGCGCCGATGAAGATCCGCACCCCCTCGCCGTCGCGGACCCCGTCCAGCAGTTGGATCAACTGTTCCTTCTGCTCCAGGTCCTCGAACAGGGACCGGACGCGCTCGAGATCCTCCAGGGTGTCGCGGTCCTCCAGCAGGTTGGCCCGGCCCCGCACGATCAGCGCCCGCTCCTCGGCCTCGCCGCCGCCCCAGGCCGCCAGCCCGTCCTCGACAAGCTTGGCGGCGGTCGCGTCCAGCTCCTGGCGGGCGCGATCCAGTTCGGTGCGCAGGTCGGCCTTGGCTTCGCCCAGGGTGCGGCCGCGCAGGCGGGCATTGAGGAAGTTGGAAGCCTCCTGCAGCGCCGACGGGGTCACGCCGGCGGGCAGGCGGATCAGCCGGTTCTCCACCGCCCCGTCGTCGAAGACCATGATCGCGAGCGTACGGTCGCCCGAGAGCTGGACGAACTCCACGTGGGTCACGCCTGCATCGCGCATCGGCGTCACGACCACGCCGGCGCCGCCGGCCAGACCCGAGAGGATCTTCGAGGCCTCGTTCAGCGCGTCCTCGTAGTTGCGCCCGTGCGCCTTCAGCCGCGCCTCGATGTTGCGCCGCTCCTCGTCGCCGACGTCGCCCACCTCCATCAGCCCGTCGACGAACAGCCGCAGGCCCGCGTGCGTGGGCAGCCGCCCGGCGCTGACATGCGGCGCGCCCAGAAGACCGAGCTGGGTCAGATCCTGCATGGTGTTGCGGATCGAGGCCGGCGACAGCGAGACCCCGGCCTTCGAAAGGGTGCGCGAGCCAACCGGCTCGCCGGTTTCAAGATAGCTTTCCACGATCCGGCGGAAGATCTCCCGAGCCCGGGAGTCCATGTCGGTGAGCGTGGGCCCATGCGAGAACAGCGTCGGTGGCACGGCGGTTTTCAGCGGCCTCTCTGGCCCATGGACGGCGTCATCGCGATCTAGGATAAGCGCGGCCCGAACCGGCGCAAGCCGCACCCGAAAGACCCTCGCACATGCGCCCGTCCGAACGCACCCCCGATCTGCTGCGCCCGATCACCCTGGAGACGGGCGTCACCCGCTATGCGGAAGGCTCGTGCCTGATCACCGCGGGCCACACCAAGGTGCTGGTGACCGCCAGCCTGGAAGAGGGCGTTCCCGGATTCCTGCGCGGCAAGGGCCAGGGCTGGGTCACCGCCGAATACGGCATGCTGCCCCGCGCCACCCACACCCGCGGCCGCCGCGAGGCCGCCCAGGGCAAGCAGTCGGGCCGCACCCAGGAGATCCAGCGCCTGATCGGCCGCTCGATGCGCGCGGTCATCGACCTGAAAGCGTTGGGCGAACGCCAGATCACCCTGGACTGCGACGTGCTGCAGGCGGACGGCGGCACCCGCACGGCGTCGATCACCGGGGCCTGGGTCGCGCTGCGGCTGGCCACGAAGTACCTGCTCGACGAGGGCGTGATCGCGACCGACCCGATCCTGGACCAGGTGGCGGCGGTGAGCTGCGGGATCTTCACCGGCACGCCGGTGCTGGACCTGGACTACGAAGAGGATTCCAACGCCGAGGCCGACGCGAACTTCGTGCTGACCGGCTCGGGCGACATCGTCGAGATCCAGGCGACCGGCGAGAAGCGCGGCTTCAGCCAAGCCGAATTCGAGGCCCTATTCTCGCTGGCCCGCAAGGGCATCGGCGAGCTGTGCGAAATGCAGCGGGCTGCAACGGCCTGAGCCGACTCGGAATCGAAAACGGCGCCGCCCGGGCAGGGACGGCGCCGCTTGCGTTCTCGGACCCCGGCCGTCGCCTACGGCGAGACCGGGCCCTGTTGGATCAGAAGAACACGTTGAAGCGCATCGCCGAAGCCGGCAGGCGCTCGAGTTCGCGCGCCAGCGGGGCGAACATCGCGTCGAGGAACTTTTCGATCAGGGCGACCATCTGCGTCACTCCATTGTGCAGTGCAATGTAGCTGGGCAGATAGGCTCTTCCCTCGCGGGATTCAATGATTTCCCGTCTCGATGAATAAATCTGCGCTGCAATGCCGCATGGTCCGATTGCGGCGCAGCATCCTGCGCGGCCGGAGCCTATTCCCCCTCGTCGTCGAGGAACCCGTCGTCGGGGCCGGCCTCGTACACGAGGAGGTCACCGGGCTGGCAGTCCAGTTCGCGGCAGAGGGCGGCCAGGGTCGAGAAGCGCACAGCGCGGGCCTTGCCGGTCTTCAGGATCGACAGGTTGGCGATGGTGACGCCCACGCGGTCGGCCAGCTCGGTCAGCGACATGCGTCGCTCAAGCAGCACGCGGTCGAGGCTTACACGGATCGGCATCGGGCGGACCTAGATCGTGAGTTCGGCTTCGCGGCGCAGGCGGGCGCCTTCGCGGAACACCTCCGCGAGCACGAAGACCACGAGGACGGAGAACCAGGCGGTGAGGCTCATGCTGGGTTCGATCCGGTTGACGCCCGGAAGGAGCCACGCGCTGACGGCCCAGAAGGCGTAGCGCCCCAGTTCCAGCCCCGCCAGCATCAGGCCGATCAGGCGCAGGCGCGCCACGTTGTCGGGGTGGAAGGGGTCGCCGGCGGTCAGGGTGGCGAAGATGCGCCGGAGCGATCCCACGATGACCAGGATGCCCGCGAGGTAGAGCGCGGCGGCCAGGAGGCCGCTGGTGATGGATGAACCGTTGGTCGCCAGCTCGCCCAGGGCGCTGTCCCGCGCGATCGCGCCGGGGTCGGTGGCCCGTGTGAGGTTGGCGAGGAGATCGGGGTTGAAGCTCAGCAGCAGCGCCGCGAGCGTTATCAGCGAGAGTGCGGCGACGCCGATCCAGAGGGCTGCGAAGACCACATCCAGAATGATCTTCAGAAAGCTCGAAACCGAACCCGGACCCAAGGCGCGCATGCCTGACGAACTCCCCCTGCGTGGCCGTCTGGATCCGCCGCGGCGTGGCCGTTCAGGCCAGGGCCGGGGCGGATCGGACGATCCTCATAAGCTCAAGGACCGGAGTCTTAGAGGAAGGCGGCGCGGGCGGCGATGCTGAGGATCGGCATGGCGGCCAGGACGACAACGAAGGTCATGGCGGCGCGGTCGAGTTGGTTCATGACATTGGCGAACATTTTCAGTCTCTTTCGGTTTGCTGCGCTGCAGCGTTGGGTGGTTCAGGACCCGTCGTCCTGATGTGATTATCGATACGCCCACATCGATTTTCGATCACGTGAATATCGAGTAACGATATTAAACTTTTGCAATGCAACACGCCGGGCCGCGGGTAATGTCCGCGCCCTGTGAGAGTGCGGAGCAGATCATGTCCCTGAAGCTGGAGCCGGGCGCCCGACTGGTGGTGGCGACCCACAACCCGGGCAAGGTGCGCGAGCTGATCGAGATCCTGGACGGCCGCTTCGACTTGGTCGCGGCGGGCGAGCTGGGCCTGCTGGAGCCCGACGAGACCGAGACGACCTTCGCGGGCAACGCCCTGCTCAAGGCCCGAGCGGCGGCCGACGCCTCCGGCCTGATCGCCCTCGCCGACGACTCGGGGCTGTCGGTGACGGCGCTGGACGGCGCGCCCGGCATCTTCTCGGCGCGATGGGCCGGGCCGGAAAAGGACTTCGCCATGGCCATGCGGAAGGTCGAGGAACGGCTGGAGGAAGTGGGCGCCGACGACTACTCGGCCTGGTTCACCTCGGCCCTGGCCGTCGCCTGGCCGCACGGTCCCGCCGTGGTGGTCGAGGGCCGGGTGGACGGGACGCTGACCTTCCCCCCGCGCGGCGACAAGGGCTTCGGCTACGACCCGATCTTCCTGCCGGAAGGCCACGACATCACCTTTGGTCAGATGGCGCCCATCTCGAAGGACGCCATGAGCCACCGGGCACGCGCCTTCGCCAAGCTCAAGGCTGCCCTGCTTTGACCGTCCCGCTCGGGGTCTATGTCCACTGGCCCTATTGCGCGCGCATCTGTCCCTACTGCGACTTCAACGTCTTCAAGGCCAAGGGCCGGGACGCCGAGGCGGCGGCGCTCGCGCGCGCCATCGTCGCCGACCTGGAGGCGCAGCGGGCGCTGACCGGGCCGCGCGAGCTGGTCTCGGTGTTCTTCGGTGGCGGCACGCCGTCGCTGATGGATCCGGCGTGGACCGCGGAGATCCTGGAGGCGGCCCAGCGCCTATGGACGCCCGCCGCGGACCTTGAGGTGAGCCTCGAAGCGAACCCCACCGACGCCGAGGCCGGCCGGTTCGCCGCCCTTGCCGAGGCCGGTGTGAACCGGCTGTCCCTGGGCCTTCAGGCGCTGGACGACGCGGCGCTGAGGTTCCTGGGCCGCAATCACGACGCCGCCGAGGGCCGGCGGGCGGCGGAGGCGGCGGCGCGCGCCTTCCCGCGCCTGTCGCTGGACCTGATCTACGCGCTGCCCGGCCAGACCGCGGACGCCTGGTCCGAAGAGCTGAGAGCCGCCATCGCCCTCGGCGCCGAGCACCTGTCGCCCTATCAGCTGACCATCGAGCAGGGCACCGCCTTCGATCGCGCGGTGCGGCGCGGAACGTTCACACCGCCCGACGAGGACCTCGCCGCCGACCTCTACGAGACCACCCAGGCCACCCTCGAAGCCCAGGGCTTCCAGGCCTACGAGGTGTCGAACCACGCCCGCGGCGAGGCGGCACGCTCGCGCCACAACCTCGTCTACTGGAAAGGCTGGGACTACGTCGGCGCCGGCCCCGGCGCCCACGGCCGTCTGACGCTCGGCGGGGTGCGTGAAGCGACCACCGCCGCCGACCGCCCGGCCGACTACATTCGCCGCGTCGCGGAGAGGGGGACCGGCTTCGCGGATCGGGAGGCCTTGAGCCCGATGGCCGCCGCCGAGGAGCGGGTGTTGCTGGGCCTGCGCATCGCCGAGGGCGTCCCCTTCGCGGAACTCGCCGCCCTGGGTCTCGGACCCGCACACCCCAGGGTCCGCCGCCTCGTGGAGCTCGGCCTCGTGGCCGACGATCCATTCCGCCTGCGGGCGACCCCGGCAGGCCGGCAGGTTCTGGACCGGCTGACCGCCGAACTGGCCGCCGGTTGACCCCGGAAGGCGGCGCGGAACACCCGATCCTGGGGTCACATGCAACCCTGGCGGCTCGATCTCGGTTGCGCCTGCAATGGTCGCTGAGCTTGCCTTTGCGCGCCGGAGCGGCGAACCCTCCCGCCATGGCCCGCGCCCTGCCCACCCCCGCCTTCGACGAAGCCCCGCTGGCGCCCGGGCTCTATGTGGTGGCGACGCCGATCGGGAACCTGCGCGACATCACGCTTCGCGCGCTGGACGTGCTGCACCAGGCCGACCTGATCCTGGCCGAAGACACCCGGGTCACCGGCAAGCTGCTGGCCGCCTTCGGCATCAAGGGCCGGATGGAGCGCCACGACGAGCACGCCGCCGATCGGGTCCGGCCCCGGGTGCTGGCGGCGCTGGCCGAGGGGCAGCGGGTGGCGATCGTCTCCGACGCCGGAACGCCGCTGATCTCGGACCCCGGCTACCGGCTGGTGCGCGAGGCGGCGGAGGCGGGGCATCGCGTGGTCCCGATTCCCGGGGCTTCGGCGCTTCTGGCCGGCCTGTCCGCCGCCGGCCTGCCGACGGACCGGTTCCTGTTCGTGGGCTTCCCGCCGCCGAAGAGCGCGGCGCGGCGCACCTTCCTGGCCGAGTTCGCCGGCGTGCGCGCCACCCTGGTCTTCTTCGAGGGCGGCTCGCGCCTCGCCGACAGCCTGGCCGACATGGCCGCAGTGCTGGGCGACCGCGAGGCGGTGGTCTGCCGCGAGCTCACCAAGCTGTACGAGACCTTCTACCGCGGACCGCTTTCGGGGCTCGCCGCAGACCCGAAGCTGGACGCGCCCAAAGGCGAGATCGTGATCCTGGTGGCCCCGGGCCGCGAGGTCGAAGCGACGCCGGCCGACGCCGACGCGGCGCTGGCCGATGCGCTGTCGCGCCTGAAGCCCGCGGACGCCGCGGCCGAGGTGGCAAAGGCGCTGGGCCTGCCGCGACGCGACCTCTACCGCCGGGCGCTGGAGCTGAAGCGGTGAATGTTCGCGCGGCCCGGGGCGCGGCGGCGCGGCTCTCGGGCCGGCGCGCCGAGGCCTGGGCCGCCGCCTGGCTGATGGCCAAGGGCTACCGCATCCTGGGCTTCCGGCTGAAGACGCCCCAGGCGGAGATCGACCTCCTGGCTAAGCGCGGGCCGGTGCTCGCCGTCGTGGAGGTGAAGAGCCGCACCAGCCTGGAGGCGGCGCTGGAGACCGTCACCCTCGACCAGCGCGACCGCCTGCGGCGCGCAGGCGCCGCCCTCGCGGCCAATCGGCCCGCCCTCGCAGCCTGCACGGTCCGCCTGGATCTACTTGCCCTCGCCCCGGGCAAGCTTCCTAGGCATATTCCCGATGCCTGGAAGGGGGACTGAGGCCGGGATGGATCGCGAAGAGGCCGAGAACATCCTGTCGGAAGCCGGGAGCGCCCCCGAAGGCGCCTTCCCGTTGCTGGAGGCCGCCATCGCCTGCGCTATCCACGAGGATCCGACCCGGGATCCCGCGGCGGCGCGCGAAATGGCGGCGATTAGCGTCGAACGCCTGGCCGAGCGGCTGAAGCGCGAGAGCCCGGAGGAAGCGATCGCCGAGACCATGGCCGGCGACATGGGCCTGTCCGGCGACCTGTTCACCATCGAGGACCCGGAGAACGCGGACGTGATCTCGGTCGCCAGCCGCCGCAAGGGCCTGGCCGTGACCATCGCCCTCTTCTACCTGCACGCGGCGCGCAAGTGCGGGTTGACCTTGCAGGGCGTCGACTTCCCGGGCCACTTCCTGCTGCGGATCGAGACCGACGAGGGGCCGCTGGCGCTGGACCCGTTCTCGGAAGGCCGGGTGGTGCTGCCGTCGGAGCTCACGCGCCGCGCCCTGCATGCGGGGCTCACCCCCAACGTCGCCGACCGGCTCGACCGGCTCATGGCGCCCGTGAGCGACCGGGCGGTGCTGCTGCGCCTGCAGAACATCATGTTCGCCAACGCCAGCGCCTACGGCGATTTCGCCCGCGCCGAGCGGGCGGCCCTGCGCCGGGCCCTGCTGGATCCCACCGACCACCGCCCGTGGCTCGACGTGGCCGCCGCCCGGGAGGGCCAGGGGGCGCTGGCCGGAGCCCTGGTCGCCCTGCAGCGCGCCACGGCCCTCGATGGCGGCGCCGCCCTCGCGGCCCGCGCCCAGCGAGAACGCGTGCGGCTGCGGCTGAACTGACGGGCAGCTTGGCTGGCGCTCGGCGCTCGGACCCCCTATGTCGGCGGGGCCATTCCCCGAGGAGCCGCGCATGTCCCTGAAGGTCGCCGTCCAGATGGACCCCATCGAAGGGATCAACATCGAGGGCGACACCAGCTTCCTGATGATGGAATCGGCCCAGGCGCGCGGCCACTCCCTGTTCGTCTACCTGACCACGACGCTGGCGATGGAGAACGGCCGCATCTTCGCCCGCGGCCGCGATGTGACGGTCCAGCGGGTGAAGGGCGACCACGCCCGGCTGGGCGAGATGCGGAAGGTCGAGCTCAGCGAATTCGACGTGGTGCTGATGCGCCAGGATCCGCCGTTCGACATGCACTACATCGACGCCACCTTCTTCCTGGAAGCGATCCACCCGAAGACCCTGGTGGTCAACAACCCGGCCGAGGTGCGCAGCGCGCCGGAGAAGCTGTTCGTCACCAAGTTCCCGGACCTGCAGCCGCCGACCCTGATCACCTGGGATCGGGCCGCCATCCTCGACTTCCGCGCGGAGCACGGCGACATCGTGCTGAAGCCGCTGAACGGCCGCGGCGGCTCGGGCGTGACCCGCCACCTCAAGGACGATCCGAACCTCGACACCCTGCTGGAGCTGCACGCCGAGCTCGGGCGCGAGCCGGTGATCGTGCAGAAATTCCTTCCGTCGGTGACCCGCGGCGACAAGCGGATCCTGCTGATCGACGGCGAGCCGGTCGGCGCCATCAACCGCGTGCCGGCCAAGGGCCAGATCCGGTCCAACCTGGCGGTAGGGGGCGAGGCCCAGCCCGTAGAGCTGTCGGCGCGCGACCGCGAGATCTGCGCCGCCATCGGGCCGGAGCTCAAGGCCCGGGGCCTGATCTTCGTCGGCATCGACGTGATCGGCGAGTGGCTGACCGAGATCAACGTGACCTCTCCCACGGGCGCCGTGGCGCTGAAGCGCTTCACCGGCATCGATGCCACGGAGGTGATGTGGCGCCGGATTGAGGCGCTACGCGCATAGGTTTAGATTGTCGTCTAAGATATGTCCGGAAGTTACGGAAACGTCTTACTTTCCCCATAAGTTCGTTTTTTGTTCTTGATCCGAGCCAGGCCGTGTGCTGGGTTGTGGATAACTTGAGGCGGACCACAAGGGGTTGAGGGATGTCGGCGCGGGTGGTGACCCTGGCCTTCCGGGGCGTCGAAGCGGTGCGCGTCGACGTGCAGGTCCAGTTCACCGGCGGCGAGCAGAAGTTCTTCCTCGTCGGCATGGGCGACAAGGCCGTGTCCGAGAGCCGCGAACGGGTCCGCGCGGCCTTCCAGGGCCTGGGCCTGGCCCTGCCCGCCCGCCGCATCATCGCCAACCTGGCCCCCGCGGATCTGCCGAAGGAGGGCAGCCATTACGACCTCCCGATCGCCCTCGCCATCATGGCTGCGATGGGGATCATCCCGCCCGATGCGCTGGAGGACTGGGCGGCGGTGGGCGAACTGGCGCTGGACGGCCGGATCACGCCGGTGGCCGGCGCCCTGCCCGCGGCGGTGGCGGCGGGCGGACTCGGCCTGGGGCTGATCTGTCCCGAAGCCTGCGGCCCGGAGGCGGCGTGGGCCGGCGACACCCGGGTGCTGGCGGCGCCGTCCCTGATCGCCCTCGTGAACCATTTCCGTGGGACCCAGATCCTGTCGCAGCCCAAGGCCGGCGACATGCTGGACGGCGAGCGGGTGCCCGACCTGCGCGACGTCAAGGGCCAGGAGAACGCCAAGCGCGCGCTCGAGATCGCCGCGGCCGGGGGCCACAACCTCTGCTTCGTGGGGCCGCCCGGGTCGGGCAAGTCCATGATGGCTGCGCGCCTGCCCGGCCTGCTGCCGCCGCTGACCCCGGCCGAGCTGCTGGAAACCTCGATGATCCATTCGGTGGCCGGGCTGATCGCCAAGGGACAGCTCAGCCGCGCGCGCCCCTTCCGAACGCCGCACCACTCCGCCAGCATGGCCGCCCTGACTGGCGGCGGCCTCCGGGCCAAGCCCGGCGAGGTCAGTTTGGCGCACAACGGCGTGCTGTTCCTGGACGAACTGCCGGAGTTCGGCGCCCAGGCGCTGGACAGCCTGCGCCAGCCGCTGGAGACCGGCGAGGTGGTGGTGGCGCGCGCCAACGCCCACGTCCGCTATCCCGCGCGCTTCCAGCTGGTGGCCGCCATGAACCCGTGTCGCTGCGGCCACGGCGGCGCGGGCCGCGGCGCCTGCGGCCGGGCTCCGCGCTGTCAGACCGACTATCAGGCGCGGATCTCCGGTCCGCTGATGGATCGCATCGACCTCCAGGTGGAGGTTCCGCCGGTCACCGCCGCGGACATGGCCCTGCCGCCGCCCGCGGAGGGCACGGCCGAGGCGTCCGCCCGGGTGCTGCAGGCGCGGGCGATGCAGGCGGACCGCGCCGCCGGGACCGATGGCGCGCCGCTCAACGCGCAGGCCGAGGGCGATTTCCTGGACGCCATCGCAGACCTCGACGCACCTGCGCGCGCCTTGCTGGCCAAGGCCGCCGAACAGGGTGGGCTTTCAGCGCGCGGCTGGACGCGGACCCTGCGTCTGGCGCGCACCATTGCGGACCTGGAAGGGTCGGGCCCAGTGCGCCGGGTCCACATCGCCGAGGCGCTGATCTACCGCCGGGTGGCGCCCGGGACGTCGCTGTCCGGCATGGCTTCGATCTCCGCATAGCGCCGCGGCGCGGTCCAGGCGCCGTAGCCGATCGCCGCGATCACCAGATAGCCCCAGATGATACCGGCGGTCTGATAGGCCCATCCGGAGACACCGGAATCGAGGGCGACGGCCACATGGGTCGCGACCGCAAGCAGTTGGAAGGCCCCCGAGAAGAGCGGCCAATATCGCCGGCTCTTGAGCGCGATGCCGAACAGCAGGCCGAGGAGCGCGACATCGATGATCATTACAGACCACTGGATGTCGCGGGCGCCCGCCCGGAACGCGACGAGGGTGAGCGCCCAGGCGGCGAGATAGCCTGCCGCCGCCAGGCGCTCCACATCACGACCCCGCCAGGCCGCCAGAGCGCAGACGCTCATCAGCGCTGTGGGCCAGACGAATGGCGGAAGCTGATAGGTCGTCAAGGAAGGCGGCCCCCGGAGTTGCCGAGGGCCGCAATGTGGCAGACGTCAGGGCGAGTTGGAAACAGCCGCCGCCCTCAGGAGGCGATGCGCAGGCTCCGCATGCGGACCCGCTCGACCTGCAGGCCCTCAGGCGGCGGCTTGTCTCCGCCTTCCCCGGCCATCCTCACCGCCCCCAGGCCGATCTGGCCCTGGACCACGCTGAGTTCCTTGTGGGTCTCAACGATCGCGCGACGGGCCTGGGCGAGGGCCGTGATGGCCTGGCTGGCGCGCTCCACGGCGTCCTGGCCGATGAGGGCCGAGGCGCCGGCCGCCTTGCGCAGCGCGGGCATCACCCCGGCGAGCTGGGCGGTCTTGGACAGGGCCGCGTCGATCGCGGCTTCGGCTTCGAACAGCGCGCCAGCGACTTGCTCGGCGGCCATGCGGCGTTCTTTGAGCATGAGTTCTCTCCATGCGCGGCGTGGTCACGGCGCGCTTCGATTGTTGCGTAACTGGGTTTCCTGGCCGTTCAGGCCTTTAGTAAACTGGCCGCCAGGTCGTTCAGGTAATGAAGCCCGGCCAGCATCCCTCCGAACGCGAGGGCCGTGACCAGGGCGATCCCGACGATCGCGCCGAGCCGGAGCGCGGGGCTCAGCTCGTTGCGGCGGGTCCAGCTTCCGGCTCGCCCTTGAAGTTCTCGTCCAGGAGAACCCAGGTCAGGCAGAGGATTTCCCGAAGCACCATTTCCGGCGGCTTGAACGGCGCCAGTTTCCGCGTGGCGGACACCAGGTGCCGCGCCATCTCGGCCTGCGTCGGCGTCGCCGAGAGATCGACGAGCTGCCGCTCGAGCTGCGTCCAGGAGAAGCCGGGAAGAAGCTCCTCCCGCTTCGCCAGGGCCGGCCATCGCGCCTCGAAGTCGTCGATCTCCCGGCGAAGGCGAAGCGCCCTCCCAACCACCGCTCTGTTCTCGAAACCCGGCTGCTGACCCATCGGACGCCTCATCAGTTGACGCCTCATCGGGCCAAGGTTGAGGCGGCGCGTCTGTCCTGATCGCGTCGTGTCCTGATTCAATCAGGACAGGATTGACCTCCACGTCACGGAGGAGCTTGGCCGCCTTGAAGCGGTCGTCGACGCCCAGCTTTCGGCGGGCGCGGTCGCAATAGGTATCCACCGACGTCTTCGACATCCCGAGCTCGCGGGCGATCTGCTTGGAGCTCAGGTGCTGGTCCACGAGGCGCAGGCAATCGCGCTCTCTCTGCGTCAGAAGCTCGACAGGGTTCATGACGCCCCCCCAAAGCGCACTACGGACCTCGCTCGACAGTAAACGACGGCTTCGGCGCGGCGTCTACTTGGTCGGGGACAAAACAGCGGTTCGCGTTGTTTTGTAGCATATCCGACGCTCGCTTGACTCACCGTTAAGCCGTTGGCCCTAAGCCTTCCCGGCCATGCGCAGACCGTCTCGACCCCTGTCCGAGCGCCGACCCAACCGCGCCCAGATCAGCGCGGAACAGCTCGCGTCGCTGAGCCATGAATTCCGTACCCCGCTGAACGGGGTGCTGGGGATGGCCCGCCTGCTGGAGGGGACCAAGCTCACCGCCGAGCAGAAGGCCTATGTGTCGGCGCTCCACGACAGCGGCCAACACCTGCTGACCCTCGTGAACGACGTCCTGGACTACGCCAAGCTCGGCGCCGGCCGCGTTGAGCTGCACCCGGCGCCCATGGAGGTCGAGGGACTGTTGCGCAGCGTCGCCGAGCTCCTGTCTCCGCGGGCTCGTGAGAAGGGCGTCGAGATCGCCTGGGCGGCGCCGCCCGCACCGGCCGCCGTCCACGCCGACGAGGGGCGCCTGCGCCAGATCCTGCTCAATTTCGCCGGAAACGCCGTCAAGTTCACCGACACCGGCGGCGTTCTGATCGCAGCGTCCTCGCCCGAACCCGGTCGCCTGCGCCTCCGCGTCGAGGACACCGGCCCCGGCGTGTCGCAGAGCGACCGCGAACGCATCTTCGAGGAATTCGCCCAGGCCGAGGCCGCACACGCCGACCTCGGCGGCGCAGGCCTGGGGCTCGCCATCGCGCGGCGGCTCGCGCGCGCCATGGGCGGCGAGGTGGGCGTCGAAACCGCACCTGGCGGCGGCGCCTGCTTCTGGTTCGAGGCGGCGTTTCCGACCATCCCGGCGGTCATACCCACGCGGCCTCTCGAGGGCCGGACGGTGGGGATCGCTTCGCCCAATCCGGTGGTCCGCGAAGCCGCGCGACTGCAGATCGAGGCCTGCGGCGGCGAGGTGGTCGCCACGGCCGCCCTGCCGGAAGCCATCGCCCGCACACGCCCGGGCGACGTGATCCTGGTGGACGCCAGCCTGGCCGCGGCGAACGGCGCCCTGCGGCCCCCGCTCCAGCGCCACGCCATCGTCCTGCTGGCCCCGGACGAGCGCGAGCGCCTCGCCCGCTATCGCCGCGCCGGATTCGCCGGCTACCTCATCAAGCCGCTGCGCCGCGCCTCGCTGGCCGAGCGTGTGCTGATCGCGGCAGGCGCCGCCGCCGACCCGAGCCAGCCCGCCCAGGTGGACGAACGCGTCGCGACGGCCGCCGCCCCGGGCGCACGGATCCTGCTTGTCGAGGACAACCCCATCAACGCCCTGCTCGCCAAGGCCCTGCTCAATCGCGAGGGCTGCGAAGTGGAGCACGCTGTCGGCGGCGCCGAGGCCTTGGCGGCGGCCGAGGTCGGCGTCTTCGACCTGGTCCTGATGGACATGCGGATGCCGGGCCTCTCCGGCGAGGAAACGGCCCGGCGGATGCGCGCGGGCGGGATCAAGACCCCGATCGTCGCCCTCACCGCCAACGCCTTCGAGGACGACCGCCACGCCTGCCTCGCCGCCGGCATGGACGACTTCCTGGTGAAGCCGCTGTCGCCCGACGCCCTGCGCGCCGCGCTGACCCGCTGGACCGTCTCCGCCTTGCCGAAGCCGGCGGCGCGCGCCAAGTTCGGCTGAGCGGAGCCCCGGGGGGCTCCCCTTCCGGAGACCCCATGAGCGCTGAAGCGGAACCGAGGCGGAGCGCGCTGTCGGCCATCGCGGTCTTCTTCGAGCGCCGGGCCCTGGTGATGCTGGCCCTGGGTTTCGCCTCCGGCCTGCCGAACCTGCTTATCTTCGACACCCTGTCCCTGTGGCTGCGCGAGGCGGGCCTGTCGCTGAAGGTCATCTCGATCTTCGCGCTCGCCACGCTCAGCTATTCGCTGAAGTTCCTCTGGGCGCCGCTGATCGACCGCACCCAGGTGCCCGGCCTCACCCGGCTTCTCGGCCATCGCCGCAGCTGGATGATCGTGCTGCAGGTCCTGCTGATGCTGGGCCTGTGGCTGATCTCGGGCGTCGACCCCGCGACGAACCTGGCGCTGATGGCGGCCTTCGCAGCCTTCGTCGCCTTTGTGTCCGCCACCCAGGACATCGTCATCGACGCTTGGCGCATCGAAGCCGCCGAGGTCGAGAAACAGGGCGCCATGGCCGCCGCCTACCAGTGGGGCTACCGCGTCGCGATGATCGTGGCGGGCGCAGCCCCCCTTTTGCTGGCCGAGGCCTACGGCTGGAGCGCCTCCTACGCCGTGATGGCCGGGCTGATGCTGCTGGGCGTGGCCGGCGTCCTGGGCGCGCCGCGCGAGAAAGTCCACGCGGTGCGGCCGATCCACGCCGAGGGTGTCCCCAGCCGGCCGGCGCTGGAGCTGCCCGAATGGATCGCGCGCCTGGCGGTCTTCGCCCTGGGCGCCCTGCTCTTGGGAACGGGCCTGGCGGCCGACGCCTCGCTGCTGGCGGCGGGCCTCTCCGCCATCGGCCTGCCGGACGCGGGCCTCGCCCTCACCGATGCCTGGGCGATGAAGCCACAGGGGGTCTATTTCCAGCTCGCCGCGGTCGCGGCGGGTCTGGCCGTCATTGTGCTGGCGGTCTGCCCGATCCCAGGGCTGAAGACCCGGCCCGGCGTCTATCTGTTCGCCGCCCTGGGCGAGCCGCTGGCCGACTTCCTACGGCGCTACAAGGGGGTGGCGGCGCTGATCCTGGCGCTGATCTGCCTCTACCGGCTGTCGGACTTCGTGCTGAACATCATGAACCCGTTCTATGCCGACCTCGGCTTCACCAAGGTGGAGATCGCGGAGGCCCGCAAGGTGTTCGGCGTCGTGATGACGGTGATCGGCGTGGGCCTTGGCGGCTTTTCCGTAGCCCGGCTGGGCATGATGCGGGCCCTGGTGGTGGGCGCCTTCGCCGGCCCCCTGAGCAATCTGGCGTTCGCCTGGCTGGCCACCCAGGGACCGCAGCTCTGGGCCCTCTTCGTAGCGATCGGTATCGACAACATCGCCGGCGGCATCGCGGGCACCTGCCTGATCGCCTACATGTCCAGCCTGACCTCCGCCGGCTTCACCGCGACCCAGTATGCGCTGTTCTCGTCGCTCTACGCCCTGCCGGGGAAACTGGTCGCCTCGCAGTCCGGGCGCATCGTGGAGTCGTCCGCCGCCTCGGCCGACGCGGGCGGCGCGTTCGGCGGGCTGAAGGCGCTGTTCGTCCGCCTGCCCCCCGAGGCGTATGCGGGCGCCATGGAGAAGTCGCAGGTGACGCCGGCGGCGCTGGGAGCCGGGTATCTGGTCTTTTTCCTCTACTCGGCGCTGGTCGGCGTGGCGGCCGTGATCCTGGCCTTCCTGGTGGCCCGCCGGCAGCCGGCGGCCGAGCGCGACTAGTTGTCGAGGCAGACCACCTGGGCCACCTGCAACTCGCGGCGCAAGTCGTCGGCCACATAGAAATAGTTCTGCGGCGTGATGGACTCGCCCACCGCGGCGGTATCGGCGCGGCGGTTGCTGGCGGCCAACGTGGCGCGGACGATCTCCGGCGCCGTGGTGTAGATGCGTCCCCGCCGCGGGCTCTCGGCGATGGTGACGCCCAACACCCGACCCTGGGCGTCGAGCGCCGGGGCGCCTGACAGACCGCCCAGGGTGCCCTGCAAGCCCTCGGTCCGCCCGGTCTCGGCCCAGACCAGCACCGGCTCGGTCCGCGCCCCGTGACCGCGCACGACCAGGTTCTCGCGGCCCAGCAGCCTGGAGCTGGCCTCCCCGGGCTCGCCCTGCGGGAAGCCGGGGTGGAAGGCCCGCTGGCCGCGCTTCAAGGGTTCGGCCAGCGCCAGGGGTAGCGGCGCCGATCCGCCCTCGGTGAACAGCAGCGCCGCCTCCCCGCGCGGATCGACGCGGACGTTCACCGCGACACCGGTCTCCGGGCCCACGACGATCGCCGCCCGCTTGCAGCCGTCGACCACGTGGCGGGCCGTCAGCCAGACCCCGGCGCGGGCGATGGAAAAGGCGGTTCCGGCGGCGGGACCGCCAGTGTCCGGCACATCCACGACAACCGAAGGGTCGAAGGGAGATGCAGGGCCCAGCGCCTCGCCCAGCGGGTCGGCGCCCTTGGGCGGCGGCGGCGGCGCGTCGGTGCGCTCGTCTCGGCCCAGGGCGGCGAACAGCAGCGCCACCACGATCGCGGCATAGACCACCCAGTCCGGCAGCCGCGGAAAGCGCATCCTAGCTGCGCGCCGCCGCGATGATCAGGGCGGTGGCGACTTTCGCTCCCACCAGCAGGGCCGCGGCCGACATCTCTCCCTCCTGGATCCGGCGCGGGAGGCCGCGCAGAAGCATGTCCACCAGCCGGAAGACCAGGAGCTGGACCACCACGGTCACCGCGCCCCACAGCCCGATCTCGATGACGTTGGTCGAAGCCCGGAGCGAGGCCGACAGCGGGATCGCAAGGCCCAGCAGCACGCCGCCCAGCGACACGGCCGCCGCCGTGTTGCCCTCGCGGATGAGGGTGATCTCCTTGTGTGGGGTCAGCAGCACATAGAGCGCCGCCGCCGCGAACAGGATCAGCACGGTCACCCCGGCGTGCGCCAGGAATACCGGGAAGCCGGAGGCGAAGGCCTGGATCTCAGGCGAAGGTATCGGCATGGACGCGTCCCCGTTACTGCGGGCGCAGGGTTACCACAGCGGCGCTTCTATTCCGAAGCTTCGGCCGCGGCCTTGCGGCGCGCCGACGCACGCAGCTTCTCGCTCTCGCTCTTCAGCTGCCCACAAGCGGCGAGGATGTCGCGGCCGCGCGGCGTGCGGATCGGCGAGGCGTAGCCGCCGCGGTTCAGGATCGCCGCGAACTGCTCGATGGTGGACCAGGAGGAGCATTCGTACTCGGTCCCCGGCCAGGGATTGAACGGGATCAGGTTGATCTTGGCCGGGATGCCCTTGAGCAGTTGGACCAGGGCCTTGGCCTCGGCCGGGCTGTCGTTGACGCCCTTCAGCATCACATATTCGAAGGTCACCCGCTTGGCGTTGCCGAGGCCTGGATAGGCGCGGATGCCGTCCATCAGCTCCTTCAGCGGGTACTTCTTGTTGAGCGGCACCAGCTTCTCGCGCAGCTCGTCGTTGGTGGCGTGCAGCGAGATGGCCAGCATGGCCTGGGTCTTCTCGCCGAGCGCCTGGAGCTGCGGCACGACGCCGGAGGTCGACACGGTGATCCGCCGCCGGGAGATGGCGATCCCCTCGTTGTCGGCGATGATGTCGATGGCCTGGGCCACGTTATCCAGATTGTAGAGCGGCTCGCCCATGCCCATGAACACGATGTTCGAGAGCCGGCGATCCTCCTTGGGCGAGGGCCATTCGCTAAGGTCGTCCCGGGCGACCTGGACCTGGGCCACGATCTCGGCCGCGGTCAGGTTGCGCACCAGCGCCTGGGTGCCCGTGTGGCAGAACGTGCAGTTCAGGGTGCAGCCGACCTGCGAGCTGACGCACAGCGCCCCGGCCCGGCCCACGTCGGGAATGTAGACGGTCTCGACCTCGATCCCCGGGCCCATGCGGATCAGCCACTTGCGGGTGCCGTCCTTCGACACCTGGCGCTCCACCACTTCCGGGCGGGCCAGGCTGAAGGCCCCGGCCAGGGCCGCGCGGGTCTCCTTAGCGACGTCGGTCATCTGGGCGAAGTCGGTGACGCCGTAGTGATGCATCCAGCGCCACAGCTGGCTGGCGCGCATCTTGGCCTTGTCCTTCGGCACGACGCCCGCGTCCACCAGCGCGGCCGCCAGCTCGGTGCGGCTGAGGCCCGTCAGGTTTGTTGGGGCCGTCGCAGTAGTGGGCCGGGCCGGCGCGCGGCTGAGATCGAGGGTCACGCCCAAGGAATTCGGTCCTTCTGGAGAGCGGCGAATATAGGTGACACGGGGCCCGTCACCAAATCGCTGCCGCCGGACCCGTCGCCGCAGGCGTTGACGGGGGTCAAGGCGCTGCTCGCCCTCGGGTGGGAGGAACGGGCGACGCGACAGGAGGCCCCCGCATGCTCTCACGCCGAACGGTGGCGCTTGGCCTGGCCGCCGCGCCCCTGGCCGCCTGCGGATCGAGCGGGTCCTATCGCGACGCCGCCACCTCGACTTGGCGGCTGATCGAGCCCAACGGGCCGGGCCTTCCGGCGCGGGCGCTGGTGCATGCCGCGACGCTGGCGGCGAACAGCCACAACACCCAACCCTGGCGGTTCGCGGTCGAGGGCCAGGCGATCCGGATCCAGCCGGATTTCACGCGGCGAACACCGGTGGTCGATCCCGACGATCATCACCTGTTCGCGAGCCTGGGCTGCGCAGCGGAGACGCTGCTTCAGGCCGCGCCCCACTACGGCTGGCGGGGGCAGATCGAGAGCTTCGACCGGAGTGGCGGTGTGCGCCTGGCGTTAGAACGCACCGCACGGCCGGACGGAGGTCTGGCCCCCGCGATTCCCCGCCGGGCTTCGACACGGGGCGACTACGACGGTCGGCCGGCGCCCGTCGCCGTCCTCCAGGCCCTGCAGCGCGCAGGCCCGGGCACGGTGGACACGGTGCTCATCACCGACGGCGCGCGCCTCGAGCAGGCCACGGAGTTCATCGTCCGCGGCAATGCGACCCAGGTTCGCAGCCCCGCTTTCCGCCGCGAGCTGAAGGCCTGGATCCGCTTCGACGGCGCCGAGGCTGCGCGCCACCGCGACGGGCTCTATGCCGCATCGTCTGGCAATCCCACGCTGCCCCGGGCGCTGGGAGCGCTGGCGTTCGACCTGGCGTTCACCGAGGCCGGAGAGACCGACAAGATCGTCCGCCAGATGCGCAGCTCGGCGGGGCTTGCGGTGTTCTCCGCAGGCACGAACGACCCCCGCGGGTGGCTCGAGGCGGGCCGCGCCTACACCCGCTTTGCCTTGACGGCTGAGATGGCCGGCCTGCGGACCGCCTTTCTCAACCAGCCCGTGGAGGACGCCGCCACCCGCGGCCCGTTCGCCGCCTGGCTGGGAACATCGGGCCGCCGCCCGGACCTGGTCGTCCGGTTCGGCCAGGGGCCAGGCCTGCCGCGATCCCTTCGGCGGCCGGTCCGCGACGTGCTTTCCGCCTGAGCCGCGCCCGACAGGCTTCAAACATCCGTTCGACTTGGTTAGGGTCGCGCCGCAAATCGCCAGACCAACCGGGAGAGACGTCCATGAAAGCACTTCTGAGCAAGGCCGTCGGCGGCCCGGAGACCCTGGTGCTGGAGGACGTGCCCTCGCCGGAGGCCAAGCCCGGCCAGGCGGTGGTCCAGGTGAAGGCCATCGGGGTCAACTTCCCCGACGTGCTGATCATCGAGGACAAGTACCAGTTCAAGCCCGAGCGGCCCTTCTCGCCCGGCGGCGAGATCAGCGGGATCGTCAAGTCCGTCGGCGAGGGCGTGACCCACGTGAAGCCGGGCGACCGGGTGCTGGGCAACACGGGCTGGGGCGGCATGGCCGAGGAGCTGGCCCTGGAGGCCGCCCGGCTGGTGAAGATCCCCGATTCCATGCCCTTCGAAGACGCCGCCGCCTTCATCATGACCTACGGCACCAGCTGGCACGCCCTGAAGGACCGGGCGAACCTGCAGGCCGGGCAGTCGCTGCTCGTGCTGGGCGCCGCGGGCGGCGTCGGCCTGGCGGCCGTCGAGTTGGGCAAGGCCATGGGCGCCAATGTGATCGCCGCCGCCTCCAGCCAGGAGAAGGTCGACCTGTGCCTCAGCCGCGGGGCGAAGTCCGGCGTGGTCTATCCCAAGGGACCGTTCGACCGTGATGGACAGAAGGCGCTGGCGGCGCTGTTCAAGGACGCCACCGGCCCGAACGGCGCCGACGTGATCTATGACGCCATTGGCGACGCCTATGCCGAACCGGCGCTGCGCTCCATCGCCTGGGAGGGCAAGTACCTCGTGGTCGGCTTCGCGGCGGGCGAGATCCCCAAGATCCCGCTGAACCTGGCCCTGCTGAAGGGTTGCGAGATCGTCGGCGTGTTCTGGGGCGCCTGGGTGGGCAAGAACCCGAAGAAGCACCAGGAGAGCGTCGCCGAGCTCCTGCAGATGTACGCCGACGGCAAGATCAAGCCGCACGTGTCCGAGACTTTCCCCCTGGCCGAGGCGTCCAAGGCCATCGCCCACCTCGCCAGCCGCAAGGCCATGGGCAAGGTCGTGGTCACCGTCTGACGGCTATGGCGAGGGCGGTCCGCCGCCCCCGCCGAAGTCGAAGCCCGGGTCGCGCGGCTTGCCGCCGCCGAGGGTCCAGACGAGGCCGATGGAAATCCCCCGCGTGTCGACACTCTGCGAGAGCCGCCGGGTCAGGCTCGGGGTGTCGACGACCTCCGTGTAGGAGAAGGTGTCCAGGGCGTCCTGGATGGTCACCAGGCCGGAGATCCGACCGTTGAATTTGTGGCGGTAGCCGATGTTCAGCATGCCCGCCGGCTTGATGTAGCCCTGGGCGGTCAGCCGCCTGGCGTTGGCGAAGCCGCTGACCTGGATCAGGTCGTCGGGCGTCACCTGCCAACTCAGGCTCGCCCGGCCGGACACCGTCACCGTGGAGCGCCTGTCCGTCAGCCCTTGGGCCGAGCCGTCGAGCTCGTTCCAGTAGAGGTTGCTGCTGACGTTGTAGGTGAGTCTGGGACCTAGCCGGCCATTGGCCACCAGTTCCAGCCCGCCCGCCCGCGTCTGGGCCACGTTGTCCCGGGTGATCAGGAAGACGCCGCCGCCCAGGTCGCGGGTGACGTCCGACAGCACCCGGTCGTTCTCGCGGTAGTACAGGGTCGCCAGGTAGTTGGCGGGGCTCTTCCGGTACTGCCAGCCCAGCTCGTACGACCGGGTCTGCTGCGGCTTCAGGTTCGGGTTGCCGGACCTGTAGGTCACGGGGTCGAGCAGGAACGGGAAAGGGTTGTAGACATCCGGATCCGGCCGCTGGACGCGTTCGCTGTAGCTGGCCGTGAAGGTCTGGGTGTCGGTGGCCTTCCACGACAGGTGCAGGCTTGGATAGGCGCGGGCGCTGTCGTTCTCGTCCTTTCGGTTCAGCGTCGCCTGGGTGAGGTCGATGCGGGAGTCCTCCAGCCGCAGCCCCGCCAGCACCGTCACATCGCCGATCGGCCGCTCATAGGTGACATAGGCCTGGCTGAGCAGCTGCTCGAACTTGAATAGGCTGGTGAGCGACGGGTCCGGGTTTGTGGGGGGCGACGCCGATCCCCGAAACCCGAGGTTGTGCTGGCTGTTGTCGTCGCGCTGGACGTCGAAGCCCAGCTTCAGCGTCGAGCCGTCGGCGAAGGGGCGGACGTAGTCGCCCTTGAGCTGGACCTGCTGGTAGTCGTTGTAGGTCGGCTGGTCGTCGAAGGCCTCGCCCGCCATCGGCAGCCGGGTGAACGTGGCGCCCGTGCGCCGGCGGTCATAGTCGGTGGCCTCGTAGCTCAGGCTCAGCGACACCTCGTGGCCCTCGCCCTCGAGCTTGCGGCGCAGGCTGGTGGTGAGTTCGCGGTTGAACCGTTTCTGGCGGACGCTGGTCTGGCGGTCGAACACCTCTGCCAGCACGCCCAGACCATCGCGCCGCTCGGTGTGCGTGAGGCTGTCGAGGTCGAAGCGAAAGCGCTGCAGGCGCAACTCGCCGCTCAGGCGGGTGTCGGCGTCGAGATCGTAGTCCGCACTGGCCCTGCCGCCGATCAGCTCGACCGTGACGTGGTTCACGCCCGCGACCGCCGTGTCGGCGAGGAGGCCCGTCGCCGGGTCGAGCCGGGAGCGCTCCTCGCGGGTCTGCTGCTTCTGCGGGTCGTGGCGGAAGAAGGCGTCGGCCGAGACGCTCAGGTCCTTGCCGTTGTAGCCGGTGCTGGCGCTGGCGAAGACCCGCTCGCTGGTCCCGGCAGTGAGCCGGGCCGAGCCGGTCTGACCCGCGCCCTTGGCCTTCTTGGTGATCAGGTTGATGACCCCGGCCGTCCCGTCGGCGCGGAACTCGGCCGAAGGATTGGTGATCACCTCGACCCGTTCGATCCGATCGGCCGGCAGGGCCTGGAGCGCCTGGCCCTTGCCTTCGCCCCGGAACTGACCCGAGGGCTTGCCGTCGATGAGGATGGTGACGTTCGGGTCGCCGCGCAGGGCGACGTTGCCGTTCACGTCGACGTCCACGGAGGGGACGTTGCGCAGCGCGTCCCCGATGGAGCCGCTCTGGGCCTGGAGGTCCGAGGCGACGCTGTAGCTGCGCCGGTCGATGGACGCCTGCACCGCCGGCGCCTGGCCGGTGACCACCACCTCGCCCACGGTTCCCGCGGGCGGCGGCTTCCGCGCCGGGTCCGGGGGCGTTTGCGCCAGGACGGCCGTGGGGAGGAGGGCGACCGTCGCCAGCCAGATCAGCCTCTTTCGCATCACCCCCTCCAACATGAACGCAAAGTCACTGGCCCCGAGGACCGATCCAGCTCAGGATACAGCTGTACTTTCGTCCAAAATACACGTGTATTTTTGGTAAGGCGGAGGATTGGGCTTGGCCGTGAAGATCTCGGGCGCCGAGAGCCAGATCATGGAGGCGCTGTGGCGGAAGGGCCCACTGACCCCCGACGGCATCGTCGACGAGGTCGGCGAGGCGCACGGGTGGGCGCCGGGCACGGTGAAGACGCTGATCACCCGGCTGCTGCGCAAAAAGGCCATCGAGGGCCGGCGCGAAGCCGAGGGTTACCTCTACCGCCCACTGCTCAGCCGCACCGACTATGTTCAATCCGAGAGCCAGAGCCTGGTGGACCGGCTGTTCGACGGCGAGGTCGCGCCCCTGGTCGCCCATTTCGCCGAGCACCGCGCCCTGACGCCCAAGGACATCCAGGTGCTGAAGAAGCTAATCTCGGATCTCGAAGATGAGTGACGCCCTGCTCATCCTCGGCGCCGCGAACCTGGCGGCGGCCGTCGCCGTGGCGCTGGTCCTGATCCTGCGCAGACCGGCGCGGAAGCTGTTCGGTCCGCGGATCGCCTACGGCCTCTGGCTGCTGGTTCCCCTGGCCGCCCTGGGCATGCTGCTACCGGCCCGCGTCGAGACCGTGACCGTCCGAGCGACCCCGGGATCGACGGCGCAGGCCTCTTCGTTGGCGGCGCAAGGCGTCTCGCCGAACGTGCCCGACGCCCCGTTCGACGGCTGGGGCCTCGTCATGGGCCTGTGGATCGCCGGCATCCTCGCCCACCTGGCCTGGATCGCGTTGCGGCAGGCGCAGTTCGGCCGCGACGCCGAGGCCGGTCTCGCCGGGCCGGCGGCGGTGGGCGTGCTGCGGCCGCGCGTCGTCACGCCGTCCGACTTCAGCCGTCGCTATTCCCCGCGCGAACAGTTCATCGTGCTGGCGCACGAGGAGACCCACATCGTCCGCCACGACACGCGCATCAACGCCTTCGTGGCCGCCGCCCGCTGCGTCAACTGGTTCAATCCGATGCTGCATGTGCTGCAACGGTTCCTGCGGATCGACCAGGAACTGGCCTGCGACGCCCAGGTGATCGCCAGGCATCCGAAGGTGCGCCGCTCCTACGCCGAGGCCATGCTGAAGACCCAGCTCGCCACGCGTCCGCTGCCCTTGGGATGTTACTGGTTGCCCGCCCGGGCCCATCCGCTGGCCGAGCGCATCCGGCTGCTCTCCCGCACTGCCCCCAGTGCGCGCGACCAGGCGCTGGGCCTGACGTTGCTGACCGCCCTGACCCTTGCGGTCATGGGTTCGGCCTGGTCCGTGAAGCCCGTCCGCGTCCATGTCGTCGAGCTGCCCACGGTCGCCCTGCACCGGGCGCCTGTCTCGATCGCCGCCGCGCCCGCGGAGGTCCCGTCGCCAATCGCGAGCCCGGCGGCGGCAACGGCCCCGGCCGCCATTCCCGCCCTGCCCTCGACGCCGGACGCGGTGCTCACAGAAGCGCAGGCCGACGCCCAGGCCGCGCCCATGCCGCCGGACGTCGTCGAACCCACAGTGCGCCTGCCCCGCCAACGCCGGATCTATGCCGTCGCCGAACGGTCCTCGGTGGAGCCCGGCTCGGCCGTCCGCCTGGTCGCCACCGCGCTCGATCCCGAAGGTCGCCCGCTCGCGGCCGACTTCACCGCGTTCGGCTCCCAACGCGAATACCGGATGGGCGCCTTCGTGAACTCCGGAAGCCGGCAGAGCCTGTTCACCAGCGTCGTCCAGCGTGGCGAGCGCCTCTGGGTGACGGCCAGCCTGAACCGCCGCTTCCGGGGCGACGAGGTGGGGACGATCGAGATGCGGTCGGGCGAGACCCGGGACCTCGTTCTGCCCAATGGCCAGGTGGTCACGCTGACGCCGACGCTGCGCACCGAAACCCCGGAAGAGATCGCCGGCGCCATGGAGCCCAGGGGCCGGGATCTTGAGGATGCCTGGCGTTTCTACCGCCGACGCTGCGGCGAAGGGGGCTGCTGATCCGGGTTGCCGCTGGGTCCGCTCGCCCTTACTGATCGATGATAACCAACACGAGGGGGAGACGGCGATGGCGGGCAGACTCGAAGGCAAGGTCGCGGTGATCACCGGCGGGGTGTCGGGGATCGGCCTGGGCACGGTGGAGCTGTTCGTGGCCGAGGGCGCGAAGGTGGTCGCCGCGGATATCCAGGACGAAAAGGGCGCCATGCTGGAGCAGCGGTTCCCGGGCCGGGTCCGCTACGCCCACTGCGACGTTACCAAGGAGGCCGAGATCAAGGCCGCCCTCGACCTGGCGGCCAGCGAGTTCGGCGGCCTGGACATCCTGTTCAACAACGCCGGCATCTCGGACGCCATGCGCGAGATCCCCACCATCGAGGCCGAGACCTGGAGCTGGATCTACGACGTCCTGGTCCGCGGGCCGGCCTTGGGCATGAAGCACGCTGTGCCGCTGATGCTGGCTAGGGGCGGCGGGGCCATCGTCAACACGGCGTCGATCGCGGGTCTCCAGGCCGGCTATGGCCCCATCGCCTATTCCTCGGCCAAGGCGGCGGTGATCCACATGTGCCGGGTGGCCGCCGCCCAGCTCAGCCCGCAGAAGATCCGCGTCAACGCCATCTGCCCCGGCCTGATCGCCACCTCGATCTTCGGCGCTTCCTTCGGCCTGCCGCGCGCCGTCGCCGACCAGATGGCCGCCCAGGTCGTCGAGAATGCGCCCAAGGTGCAGCCCGTGCCCAAGGCCGGCCTGCCGGAGGACATCGCCCAGGCCGCGCTTTACCTCGCGTCCGACGCCTCGGCCTTCGTGACGGGCACGCACCTGGTGGTCGACGGCGGCATCACCGTCGGCCCGCGGCATAGCTGGGACGCCACCGGACCTTCGCCGTTCGCCGAGCTGTTCGGGGACCTCGCGCCGCCGCAACCCGCCCAGTCGTGACCGGCGCGGGCGCACAGTCCTCCGGCAATCCCGGCCTGTCGCCCAACCTCCAGGGCGCGCTCTGGATGCTGCTGTCGGCCGTCACCTTTTCGGTGATGACCACGCTGATCAAGTTCCTGGGCGACGACTATCCGGCGGCGCTGCAGACCTTCTACCGCCAGGCGGCCGGCGTCGCGATTCTGCTGCCGGTCATCCTGCGGCACCGCGGCGCCGCCTTCGCCACCAGCCGGCCCGGCATCCTGATCTTCCGGTCTCTGGCCGGGACGGTGGGCGTGATCCTCTCATTCTACGCCTTCCAGAAGATGCCGCTGGCGGACGCCAACGCCCTGTCCTTCACCCGCACCCTCTGGCTGGTGCCGCTGGCGGCCCTGATCGTGAAGGAGCCGGTCGGGCCCTTGCGCATCGGCGCAGCGCTGTTCGGCTTTGTGGGGGTGCTGGTGATGGTCCGGCCCGGCGCGGGCGGCGAGTTCGCCATCGGTCTGCCGGCGCTGGCCATGCTGGCCTCCGCCCTGCTGTTCGCCTTCACGGTGACCGGCATGAAGGTCCTGACCCGCGACCATTCTACCACCGTGATCCTGGTCTGGTCGGCGGTGCTGGGTTTCGTGCTGTCGATCCCGGGGGCGATCCTGACCTGGCGCGTGCCCGAGCCCACGGACCTCCTGCTGCTATGCCTCATGGGCGTGATCGCGACGGTCAACCAGGCCTGCTACATCAAGGGCATGTCGCTGGGCGATGCAGGCGCCATGGCCCCCATCGACTACACGCGGCTGGTCTTCACCGCCGCCATCGGCTTCTTCCTGTTCGCCGAGATCCCCGGCGTCTGGACCATCGCCGGCGCCGCCATCGTCGTGGCCTCCACCCTCTTCATCACGATCCGCGAGCAGCAGATCGCGCGGTCGGCCCGGCTCTCCGCAGAGCCCGACGCACGCTGAGGAGGGTCAGTCCCCGCGCAGCCGCTCGATGTCGCGCTTGGCGGCCAGCTTGTGGCGGGGTTTCAGGTTGCGGCCGAGCAGGGCCAGCAGGGCGGTGAAGACCGCCGCGTCGTCGGTGTAGCCGAGGCCCGCGATGAAGTCGGGGACCGCATCCACGGGCATCACGAAATAGGCCAGGGCGGCCAGCATCATCCCCTTGGCCGCCAGCGGCGTCTCGTCGTCCTTGGCGCAGTACCAGACCGACAGGGCCTCCTTGGCGAAGGGGACCTTGGCCGCCACCCGGCGCATCTTGGGCCAGAAACCTTCGTCGACCCGCTGCTCGTTCAGCTTCATCACGGCCGGGACCAGCGCGCGGCTGGGCGCGATCTCGGCCTCGGGATCGAAGCTGACGTCGGGTGACACTTTTTTGCGGGCGCTCATCAGGCTAAGCCTTCGCCGAATTCACTTACGCCATCATATGGGAGCGAAGCGTCCATGGAACTCAATTCATCCGTCGCGGCGGTGGTCACGGGCGGCGCCTCGGGCCTCGGCGAGGCCACGGTCCGCGCCCTGGCGGAAAAGGGCGTCAAGGTCGCCATCTTCGACATGAACGAGGCCAAGGGCGAGGCCGTTGCCAAGGAGATTGGCGGCGTCTTCTGCAAGTGCAACGTCACGTCGGAAGAAGAAGTCGACGCCGCCTTCGCCAAGGCCCGCGCGGCCCACGGCCAGGAGCGGATCCTGGTGAACTGCGCCGGCACGGGCAACGCGTTCAAGACCGCCAGCCGCGACAAGGCCACCGGCGAGACCAAGCACTTCCCGCTCGACGCCTTCAACTGGATCATCCAGATCAACCTGGTCGGCACCTTCCGCTGCATCGCCAAGTCGGCGAAGGGCATGCTGGACCTGGAGCCGATCAACGGCGAGCGCGGCGCGATCGTGAACACCGCCTCGGTGGCGGCCGAGGACGGCCAGATGGGCCAGGCGGCCTATTCGGCATCGAAGGGCGGCGTGGTCGGCATGACCTTGCCCATCGCCCGCGACCTGGCCGGCGACGGCATCCGGGTGAACACCATCCTGCCCGGCATCTTCGAGACCCCGCTGATGGCCGGCGCCCCGCCGCAGGTGAAGGAAGCCCTGGCCGCCTCGGTGCCGTTCCCCAAGCGCCTGGGCCAGGCGCCGGAATACGCGCAGCTGGCGCTGACCATGATCACCAACGGCTACTTCAACGGCGAGGACGTCCGCCTGGACGGCGCCATCCGCATGGCGCCGCGCTAAGCGGCCACGCCGCCACCGAAACAATCGAGCCCTCGCGAAAGCGGGGGCTCTTTTGTTTGGGCAGCCGAAACTTTTCTAATACCGCCGCCGACGCGTCGGCCGGCTTCCGCCTGCAAGGCCGCCCAGGACGCCGCGGATCAGTTCGCGGCCGACCTGGCTGCCGATGGTGCGCAGCATCGACTTCGCAAAGGCCTCGCCCATGCTCTGGCGGTTCGAGGCCCTCGCGCGCGGCGCGGGCTGGCCTGAGGCCTCGTCCCCTTCCCAAGATCCGCGGCGCGGCGCGGGCGCCTCCGGCTCGGGCTCGGCCTTCTGCTGCAGCATTTCGTAGGCGGACTGGCGGTCGACCACCTGGTCGTAGACCCCGCGGACCGGGCTGGCGGCCAAGACCGCCGTCCGCTCCGCCGGCTGCAGCGGCCCGAGCCGGGAGGCGGGGGGCCGGATCAGCGTCTTCTGCACCACGGTGGGGGCGCCCTTCTCGTCCAGCACGGAGACCAGGGCCTCGCCGACGCCCAGGCCCTGGATCGCCTCGGCGGTGTCGAAGGCGGGGTTGGTGCGGAAGCTCTCGGCCGCCGCCCGCAAGCCCTTCTGATCGGCCGGGGTGTAGGCGCGCAGGGCGTGCTGGATGCGGTTGCCCAGCTGGCCCAGCACCGTGTCCGGGATGTCGGCGGGGTTCTGGGTGACGAAATAGACGCCGACGCCCTTGGAGCGGATCAGGCGCACCACCTGCTCCACCTTCTCCAGCAGGGCCTTGGGCGCGTCGCGGAACAGGAGGTGCGCCTCGTCGAAGAAGAAGGCCAGGCGCGGTTTCTCAGGGTCGCCCACCTCGGGCAGCTCCTCGAACAGCTCGCTCATCAGCCAGAGCAGGAAGGTTGCGTAGAGCCGGGGGCTGGCGATCAGCCTGTTGGCGGCCAGGATGTTCACATAGCCGCGGCCCGACGGATCGGTCCGCATCAGGTCCGAAAGCGCCAGCGCCGGCTCGCCGAAGATGTTGGTCCCGCCTTCGGTCTCCAGCACCAGCAGGTTGCGCTGGATCGTGGCGATGGTGGTGGGCGAGATGTTGCCGTAGCGGGCCGAGAGTTCCTTGGCGTTCTCGGAGGCGTAGGTCAGGGCCGCCTGCAGGTCCTTGAGGTCCAGCAGCAAGAGGCCCTCCTCGTCGGCGGCGCGGAACACCACCATCAGGACGCCTTCCTGGACGTCGTTGAGCTCCAGCATCCGCGAGATCAGCAGCGGCCCCATCTCCGAGACGGTGGCGCGGATCGGATGGCCGGACTCGCCGAACAGGTCCCAGAACACCGTCGGCGCGGCGGCCGGGGTCAGGGCGAGGTTCATGGTCTGGGCGCGAGCGAGCATCTTCTCGTTCGGGGCGCCGAGGGCTGCGATCCCGGAGAGGTCGCCCTTCACGTCGGCGGCGAAGACGGGCACGCCCGCATCCGACAGGCCCTGGGCCAGGATCTGCAAGGTGACCGTCTTGCCGGTCCCCGTCGCGCCGGCCACGAGTCCGTGGCGGTTGGCGCGGTTCAGCAGAAGCTGCTCCGGATGGTCAGAGAACCCGATCAGCACGCCGTTGTCGGCCATCTTCCACTCCTGGTTTCCCGTCATCACTACGCACGCCGCGTCACGGGCTCAACGGCGCCGTTCCGCTCGCCACGGGGAGCAGGCGGGAAGGACGCGGGCCGGCACGCGACATCGTTGCCGAAAACTGCCCGGTGCGGGGCAAATTCGCTCCCCTTTTCAGCGCAGACAGGGTAGAGCACACCCGATTTGACGGCGACGCCGACGCCGCCGACATTGCCGCCGAGCCATCCTCCCGAAAGCGTGCATGCCCGTCCCCGCCGCCGATCCGGTCTCGCGAAACGCCCTGGTGATCCTGGCGACCATCGCGGCCGGCGCCGTCCTCTACATGCTGTCCGACATCCTGACGCCGCTGGCGCTGGCCATGTTCCTGGCGGTGATGATCGACGGGTTCGCCCGCGTGCTGCAGGCTCGCCTTCCGGGGGTCGGAGCCCGCGCCGCGGTGCCGCTGGCGGTCGTGCTGTCGGTGGTGATCTTCGGCGGCGCGGCGTTCTTCATCGCCGACAATGCGACGAGTTTCGCCAGCCAGCTGATCACCTATACGCCGAAGCTCAACGGGCTGATCGCCCGCATCGCCGGCCTCGTCGGCATGGATGTGCCGCCGACCCTGACCCAGCTGATCCAGCAGGTGGACCCCGCGAGCCACCTGGGCCAGGTGGCCCGGGGGCTGCAGAGCTTCGCCTCAACGGCGGCCTTCGTCCTGGTGTACCTGGGCTTCATCCTGGCGTCCCGGCGCGGCTGGGAGCGCAAGGCAGTCAGCCTGTTCGCCACCCGCGACGAGCGCCAGGAGGCGGTGGGCGCCTTCCTGCGCATCCGCAACGGCGTCGAGCAGTACCTGTGGGTGCAGACGGTGACGGGCCTGATGATCGCCGTGGCCTCGTGGCTCGCCATGGCCGCCGTCGGCCTCGACAACGCCCTGTTCTGGGCGATCCTGATCTTCATGGCCTCGTACATCCCCGTGGTCGGGGGAATCGTGGCCGTCGCCCTGCCGCCGATCTTCGCCCTCGTCCAGTTCGACGGGCTCTGGCAGGCCATCGTGCTGTTCGCCGTGCTGCAGGTGATCGGCATGTTCGTCGGCAATGTGATCCAGCCCCGGATGCAGGGCCGAAGCCTCAACATGGACCCGATCGTGCTCCTGCTGGCCCTGGCCTTCTGGAGCGTGATCTGGGGGCTGCCCGGCGCCTTCCTCTCCACGCCGCTCACCACCGTGATGATGGTGATCCTGGCCCAGTTCGCCGGCACCCGCTGGATCGCGGTCCTGCTATCCGCCGACGGCGACCCGGGGCAGCTGAAGCAGCATTTGGCCGACGACCCGTCCGCCGGCGGGCCGTCTCGGGGCGCCCCCAAGACCTCTTCAAAGACGGCCGCAAAGCCGGTCGCGAAACGCGGTTCACGATCTTGAGAGCTGGGACTTCAACTGTGCTGACCCCCTCCCTATCTACTGTTGGCTGGACGACACATTCGTCTGGCGGGTGCGTCCGTTTCCCAACCCCGCGGGCGCAGCGAGCACCCAGCATTCCGTCGCTCCCCCACGACGGAAGCACGCGGCGCCGGACACTCTCCTCCGGCGCCGTTCTCGCGTCTGGTGCGGAGGAGCGGCAATGAGCCGCTCTCCCCGCGCCGGATCAGGGCTGGCCAAGTCCCTTCAGACCGAACTCCAGGATGATGCGGCTTCGGCCGGCGTGAAGGCCTTCGCCAAGCAGGCCGCCGACGACGCCCAGCCCGACGAGCTGCCCGAGCTGTCGGCCGCCGACCTCGCCCGCAATCTCGCCGACTTCTGGCGCTTCGCCGAGCGCCGACGCGGCCGCGCGCCTCAGATCCGCATCGCCGCCGCCACGGGCGCCGAACTGGATCGGCTGGAGATCGTCCAGGACGACGCCCCGTTCCTGGTGGACAGCATCATGGGCGAGATCGCCGACCAGGGCCTGTCGGTCCGGGCGATGTTCCACCCGATCGTCGAGGTCCAGCGCGACCGCAGCGGCCAGCGCGGCGCCTCCGGGACGGCCCGGCGCGAGTCGATGATCCAGGTCTTCCTGGAGAACATCGGCCCCGACCGCGAGCGCGCCCTGCTCGAAGGGGTCAAGGCGACCCTGGCCGATGTCCGCGCGGCGGTGGAGGACTTCCCCGCCATGCTGGCGCTGATGTCCAAATCGTCCGCCGAGCTGGCCGAGACCGGCAAGGCGCGGCCCGACGAGATCGAGTTCCTGGAATGGCTGCACGCCCAGCACTTCGTGTTCCTGGGCGCCCGCGTCTATGAGTATCCGCGCCTGAAGAGCGGCGAATACGCGGCCGAGGAGCCCGTCTACCAGGCCAAGGACGGCCTGGGCGTGCTGCGCGACCCCGACCGCACGGTGCTGCGGCGGGCGAACGAGCCGGCGGTGCTGATGAGCGCGGTCAAGGACCGCATCGTGCGCGACCCGGCGGTGACCATCGCCAAGTCCAACGTAAAGAGCCGGGTGCACCGGCGCGGCTACATGGATTACGTCGGCATCAAGCGCTACGGCGAGGATGGCCGGCCCACGGGTGAGGTCCGCTTCGTGGGCCTGTTCACCGCCGAAGCCTACGACCAGCCCGCCGGCGCCGTGCCGCTGGTCCGCGAGAAGGTCGCCCGGGTGATGAAGCGGGCCGGCGCCGCGCCCGGCAGCTACAACGAGAAGCGCCTCAAGAACATCGTCGAGAACCACCCCCGCGACGAGCTGTTCCAGGTCAGCGAGGACGAGCTCCTCGGCATGGCCATGGGCATCCTGCACCTTTCGGACCGCCCGCGGGTGAAGCTGTTCGAACGCCGCGACCCGTTCGACCGGTTCGCCTCGGTGCTGCTGTTCGTGCCGCGCGACCGCTACGACTCCGACCTGCGCAAACGGGCCGGCGAGCTGCTGACCGAGGCCTATGGCGGCCGGCTGTCGGCCTACTATCCCAGCTTCAACGACACGCCGCTGGCGCGCGTCCACTTCATTATCGGCTTCACCCCCGGCCAGCACCGCAACCCGGACCTGCGCAAAGTCGAGGCCGAGATCGCCGAGGCGGCGCGCACCTGGGAGGACCGCTTCGACGCCGCGGTGCGAGCGAGCGGTCGTGATCCCGACGCCGTGGCCGAGATGGTCGCGCGCTATCGCGAGGCCTTCCCGGCCGGCTACCGCGACCGTTTCGATGCGGCCGAAGCCCTCGCCGACACGGCCGAGTTCGAGGCCTTCGCTGAGGGCCAGGCGATCCGCGTGCGCGCCTATCGCACCCCTTCCGACAGCCCGCTGCACTTCCGGTTCAAACTGTACCGCCCGGGTGAGCCGGCCCCCCTGGCCGATGTCCTGCCGATCCTCGAGAGCATGGGCCTGAAGGCCCTGGCCGAGGCCGGCTTCAAGGTGACGCCGGAGGGCCAACCGGCGGTCTGGGTGCACGACTTCGAGATCGAGGATCCGCGTGGCGGCAACCTGGTCTTCGCCGACATCAAGGACGTGTTCGAGGACGCCGTGGCCGCGGTCTGGACCGGCCGCACCGAGAACGACGGGTTCAACCGCCTGGTGATGGAGCTCTCCATTCCCTGGCGCGACGCCGCCCTGGTCCGGGCCCTGGCGCGCTATCGCCAGCAGTCCGGCCTGGATCCGTCGCAGCGGGTGCAGGAACAGGCGCTGTCGAACCATCCGGGCGTCACCCGCCTGATCCTCGACCTGTTCCGCATCAAGTTCGATCCGGCGATCGCCGCCGACCTCGACGCGCGTCGTGCGCAGGCCGAGGCGGTGATGGCCGAGATCGTCGAGGCGCTGCAGCTGGTCGAAAGCCTGGACGACGACCGCGTGCTGCGCCGCCTGGCGCTGCTGGTCGGCGCCATCCAGCGGACCAACTTCTACCAGCGCGCCGGCGACGGGGCGGTGAAGCCCTACATCTCGTTCAAGGTGGCCAGCGGCGAGCTCGCCGACCTGCCCGCGCCCAAGCCGTTCCGCGAGATCTTCATCTGGTCCACCCAGGTCGAAGGCGTGCACCTGCGCTTCGGGCCGGTGGCCCGCGGCGGCCTGCGCTGGTCGGACCGGCGCGACGACTTCCGCACCGAGGTGCTGGGTCTGGTGAAGGCGCAGCAGGTGAAGAACGCGGTGATCGTGCCCGTTGGCTCCAAGGGCGGCTTCTATCCGAAGCAGCTGCCCAAGGGCTCGCCCGACGCCGTCCGCGCCGAGGCCATCGCGGCCTACAAGACCTTCCTCTCGGGCCTGCTCGACATCACCGACAACCTGGATGCGGCCGGCAAGGTCATCCGGCCCGACAGCGTGATCGCCCACGACGGCGACGACCCCTATCTGGTGGTGGCCGCCGACAAGGGCACCGCCACCTTCTCGGACATCGCCAACGGGGTCGCCGAGTCCTACGGCTTCTGGTTGGGCGACGCCTTCGCCTCCGGCGGGTCGGTCGGCTACGACCACAAGGCCATGGGCATCACCGCCCGCGGCGCCTGGGAAGCCGTGAAGCGGCACTTCCGCGAGATGGGCAAGGACATCCAGTCCGAACCCTTCACCGTGGTCGGTTGCGGCGACATGTCGGGCGACGTGTTCGGCAACGGCATGCTGCTGTCTCGCTGCATCCGCCTGCAGGCCGCGTTCGACCACCGCGACATCTTCCTGGACCCCGACCCCGACCCGGCGAAGAGCTATGCCGAGCGCGAACGCATGTTCGCCCTGCCGCGCTCGTCCTGGCAGGACTACGACAAGAAGAAGATCAGCAAGGGCGGCGGGGTCTTCTCGCGCGCGCTCAAGTCGATCCCGCTGTCGCCGGAGGTGCGGCGGTTCCTCGGGACCGAGGCCGAAGCCCTGTCGCCCAGCGAGGTCATCAACCTGATCCTCAAGGCGCCGGCCGAGCTGCTCTACCTCGGCGGCATCGGCACCTATGTGAAGGCCAGGACCGAGTCCCACATGGACGCGGGCGACAAGGCCAACGACGCCGTGCGCGTCAACGGCGCGGACCTGCGGGTCAAGGTCGTCGGCGAGGGCGCGAACCTGGGCCTGACCCAGGCCGGCCGCATCGAGTTCGCCGCCGCCGGGGGCCGGGTCGAGACCGACGCCATCGACAACTCCGCGGGCGTCGACAGCTCGGACCACGAGGTGAACATCAAGATCACCACGGGGATCCTGGAACGGCAGGGCAAGCTCAGCCGCGCCCAGCGCAACAAGCTGCTCCCGACCATGACCGACGACGTGGCCCGCCACGTCCTGGTCCACAACTACGACCAGACCCTGGCCCTCTCCCTGCTGGAGATGGACTCGGCGGGCGAGCTGGAACCGCACGCGCGGTTCATGTCCGAGCTGGAGCAGGCCGGCCGCCTGGACCGGGCGGTCGAGGGCCTGCCCGACGCCATGGAGATCGCCGAACGGCTGAAGTCCGGGCGCGGCCTGCTGCGGCCCGAGCTGGCCGTGCTGCTGGCCTATGGCAAACTGGAGCTGAAGCGGGAGATCGTCGCCAGCCACGCCACCCGGGACCCCTTCTTCGAGAGCCGGCTGGAGGCCTACTTCCCCAAGCCGCTGCGCAAGTACAAGGACGCCATCCGCGCCCACCGCCTGCGGCCCGACATCATCGCGACCGTGATCGCCAACGACATGATCAACCGCTGCGGGCCCAGCTTCCCGTCGCGGACCATGACGTCGGCCGGTTGCGACGTGGTGGCGCTGACCGCCGGCTACGAGGCCGCCAAACAGGCCCTGGATTTCGAGACGCTGTGGGCACAGGTCGAGGCGCTGGACCTCAAGATCCCGGCCTCGGGCCAGATGGCGCTGTTCCGCCGCCTGGTCACCGGCCTGCGGGGCGCCACCTTCTGGCTGGCGCGCCGTGCTGGGCGTGAGGGGCTGACGGTGGCCGAGCTGACGGCGCAGTACGTTCCTGGGTTCCGTCGCCTCCAGGGCCTGATCCCGGAGATCCTGTCGCCGGTGGAGTGCGGCCAATTCGACGACCGCGTCCGCCAGTTGCAGGACGCCGGGGCGCCAGCGGCGCAGGCGCGGGCGGTCGCCGCCCTCGGCTTCCTCACCACCGCCGCCGACCTGGTGGACCTGGCCGAGGCGTCGAGCTGGCCGCTGCAGAACGTGGCCCGGCTCTACTACGCCACCGGCGCGGCCTTCGCCTTCGACCGGTTGCGGGCGGCGGCCGGGGAGTTCCGCGCCGGCGACATCTTCGAACGGACGGCGCTGCGCCGGCTGATCGAGGACCTGCTGACCGAACAGACCCAGCTCACGCGGGCCATCATGTCATTCTCGGGCGGCGCGCAGGCGGGCGACGACGACATTCACGCCCGCAGCGCGGTGTCGGCCTGGGCGGCGCTGCGGCCGGAGCAGTCGCGGGCGGCGACGCGCACGGTCGACGAGATCGAGGCCGGCGGCGGCGGATGGACGTTCGCCAAGCTCACCATCGCCAACGCGGCCCTGCGTGAACTGGCCGCCGAGGCGGCGAGCGGGCGCAAGCGGCGGAGCTGAGCCGGACGTTCCACCTCCGCCGCCCTGGGGAGGCGCCCGCATCGGGGTGCGGGGCGTCGCTGAGAGGCCGGTCGGGGGAACCCGGCCGGTGCGGCGGCGGAGGCGGGTCCGGGGCCACGGGGAAAATTGCGGCCCCTGGATCGGCGTCAGCCCGATGACCGTGCCCGCCGCGGGCCTTGGCCGCACGCCCCGTGCGATGGACGCCGCCCTTGCGTCGACGAACGACCTCAGGCCGTGGCGTTGAGACCCAGCCGTGCGAGGACCGCCTTCACATAGGTGGGGCCCACCGCGACGTTCACGCCATCGCGCAGCACGAGTGCGATCAGGCCCTTCCCCAGACGCTGCACCTCCTGGACCCGGCTGAGGTTCACGAAGGCCGAGCGGTGGACGCGGGTCAGCATCGTGGGGTCGAGCATTTCCTCGAGCGCGGTCATGGTCAGCCGGTGGATGTGGCTGCGCGTGGGGGTGTGCAGCAGCACATAGTCCCGCGCCGCCTCGATCCAGTCGAGGTCTGCGGCCGAGACCCGCACGTGGCCGTTGCGCCCCGGCACCCAGAACGACACGGCCTCGGCCGCCACCGGCGGGACCTCAGGCGGCGCTTCGCGCAGGGCGCGGCGCCGGCGGGCCCGCTCCACCGCCTGGCGCAGCCGGTCGAAACGCACCGGCTTCAGCAGATAGTCGGCCGCTTCCACGTCGAAGGCGTCGGCGCCGTACATCTCGAACGCGGTGACGAAGACGATTTCCGGGCGCTCGTCGGCCGGCAGCGTCGCGGCCACCGACAGGCCGCTGCGTTCCGGCATCTGGATGTCCAGCATGACGAGGTCGGGGGTCAGCGCCTGGATCTGCTCCAGGGCCTCGCGCCCGTTGCGCGCCACGCCGACGACCTCGACCCCCGAGATCTGCTCGAACAGCGCCTGCAGCCGCTCCAGCGCGGCGGGCTCGTCGTCCACCAGCAGCACGCGCATATCAGGCCACCCGCCGCGCCGCTTTCGGCTTCAGCGTCCGGATCAGCGGCATCCGAACCATCGCGAGGAATCCCCGCTCGCGCGCCGTGGTCTGGAGCACGCCGCGCGGGCCGTACAGGACCTCGAGCCGCTGGCGGATGTTCTTCAGGCCGACGCCGCCGCCCTGGGCCGGCTCGCCCAGCCGCTCAGCGTCGTCCTCGACCAGCACCACCAGGTCGTCGCCATCGCGCGCGACCTCGAGGCGGACGGTGACCGCGCCGGTGGCGCGCGAGACCCCGTGCTTGACCGCGTTTTCGATCAGCGGCTGCAGGATGAAGCTGGGCACCACGGCGCCGCGCAGGTCGTCGGGACACGAGAAATCCACGCCCAGCCGGTCGCGGAAGCGGACGCTCTCGATCTCCAGATAGGCCTGGATGTTGGCCAGCTCGTCCTCCAGCGGGATCATCCCTTCCGGATCGGCCGCCAGCGTCACCCGCAGGAAGCCGGCCAGCTTCTCCAGCATGTCCTCCGCCTCGGCGTTACGCTTGGTGATGACGGCGGACGAGACGGCGTTCAGGGTGTTGAACAGGAAGTGGGGGTTGAGCTGGTAGCGGAGCGCGGCGAGCCGGGCGGCGGTGGCCTGGCCCTCGGCCTCGGCCGCGGCGGTGCGGGCGTCGGCAAGCTGGCGCTCGTGCTCCAGCAGCGCCCGGTTGGCCTGCAGCATCATGTAGAACGCCCCCAGCAGCCCATACATCCACGACAGGCCGAATAGGTTGCTGATACCCCGAAACACCAGGCGCTGGTTGGCAAGCTGCGCCGCGGCGGGGTCGATCAGGTCGCGCAGTGCGCCGCCGAGGGTCAGGTCGGCCAGCGAGTTCACCGCCCCGCAGGTCAGGGCCAGCCCGACCAGCGCCCCGTAGCGGACCGCCGCCGACCGATGTCGCAGCCGCGCCATCACCCGGTAGACGATCAGCGACAGGCCGCAGCCGACCACCGCGATGAGCAGGACGCTGGCGCCCACCGCTGCGTTGGCCCGGCCGTCGATGGCGATCGGCAGCAGGTTGAAGACGATGTCGAGGCCCCACACCGCCAGGGTCAGCCAAAGGGCCTGGCGGGCGGTCTTGCGGTCGATCTCGCGGATGAAGGCGGCTGGCATTGCGGCGACCATAGCGCAGGCGTGGGGTCCGGACGCCAGGGTTCGTCGCAGGCTCGTCCGGTCCGGTCGAAAGGCCGGTGGGTCCGCGAGCCGCCCTGGTCGGCGTCCCGCCGGGGTTCGTCGATGCGGCGCAGGCGGACCGGCGCAGGTCGCCCGGCGGCTGACGGCGCCCCGACCGCCCGTCAGTTTCGCCGCGATCCCAGCAACAGACGGAGTAACAGCGTGCGTAAGCTTGTTTCCCTCGCCGCCCTGGCCTGTGCGGCCTCCATGGCCACCGGCGCCGAGGCGGCCCAGATCTTTCGGCAGAACTTCTCGGGCGGGCTCACCGCGCAAGAGCAGGTGAGCGGCAACTTCCGGGTCGGCAACGGCATCGTCGGCCACGCGACGGGCGGCTACCGGGACTACGAGTACTCCTTCTACCAGCTCTCGCTGGACCTGACGCAGTACCTCGACGCCCTGCTGGTGTTCGACTTCGACATCGTCTCGGAAGCCCGCTACGACGGCTTCAACGTCGTGGCCTCGGACACCGGCGTGTTCGAGCCCAAGGCGGGCCTGCTGTCGCCCATCACGGCCGGCGTCTACGCGCCGATGAGCAACAACCTCTCCCGGCTCGGGGACACCGGCGTCTCCGGGACGAAGGCCGGCCGGGCCACCTTCGACCTGAGCCAGTTCGCTGGCGGGACCGTGGACCTGCGCTTCCAGTTCCAGTCCGACTACTTCGCCACCGGGCGGGGCCTGCAGCTCGACAATCTCGTCGTCACCGGCACGCCGGTGGCCGGGGTTCCCGAGCCCGCCACCTGGGCGATGATGATCTTGGGCTTCGGCGCGGCCGGCTCGGTCCTCCGCCGCCGTCGGATGGCCCTGGCCTAGCTTCCCAGCCGGAACGGCACCGTGCGGCGCTCGTGCTTGGGCACGCTGAGCCGCCGGTCCACCGGCGGGAAGGCCCGCTGGGCGCAGTCGTCGCGCTCGCAGATCCGGCAGCTGACCCCGATCGGCGCGGCGGGCCCCTTGAGGTCCAGACCTTCGGAATAGACCAGCTCATGGGCGTGGGCGATCTCGCAGCCGAAGCCCAGCACATAGCGGCGGTCGGGCGCCAAGTAGCTCTCCGACCGCTTCACCACCGCCCGCGCTACGCAGAGGTAGCGGTCGCCGTCCGGCATGGACGCCACCTGCACCAGGAACCGGTCCGGCGAGGCCACCGCGTCGTGCACGTTCCACAGCGGGCAGGCGCCGCCGAACCGGGCGAACCGGAACCGCGTGGCGCTGTGCCGCTTGGTGATGTTTCCCGCATAGTCCAGCCGCACGAAATAGAATGGCACCCCCCGCTGGCCCGGACGCTGGAGGGTGGAGAGCCGGTGGCACACCTGCTCCAGGCTGGCCCCGAAGTGGGCGGCGAGCTGCTCCACGTCGTGCCGCTGCTCCCGCGCCGCGGCCGCGAACCGGCGGTAGGGCGTCAGGAGGGCGCCGGCGGCGTAGTTGCCCAGGCCGATGCGGCAGACGTCCACCGCCTCCGGGCTCTTGAACCGCGCGTCGCTGAGCTCGGCCTCGATGATGTCCGAGAGGTTCGCCACCGCCACGTGGAACGCCATCTGGAAGGCCCGGGTGGCGGCGGGCTGGGCGGTGTTCAGCCACAGCTCGTGCACGGCCGGGTCGTAGCGGCGCATCACGTCGCCCAGCGGCGCATAGCGCACACGCACGCCCAGCCGCTCGCGCAGGTACATTTCCAGCAGCATGTCCGCCGACGCCGGCTGGTCCAGGCCGATCTCCTGGGCCAGGTCCTCGGCCGCCCGGTCCAGGCTGTCGATGTAGTTGTCCTTGAAGTGGAAGAAGTCGCGGACCTCTTCGTAGGGCAGCAGCGAGCTGGCCGACATGGCCTCGTCCAGGGCCACCGCCTCCTCGGTCAGCTTCAGGCGCTCGGCCAGGCGGTGGTTGGCGCGGTGCAGGTCCAGGAACCGGCGGGCCAGCCCCGGCGACTGCTGGGCCACCTGGCGCAGCTCGCTGAGCGGGATGGGAACCTCGGCCGAGCCGCTCTCGGCCACGGCCTCCCGCAGGTCCGCCAGCAGGCGCTGGTCGCCATCGGCCTCGAAGGTTTCGGCCGGGACGCCGAAGGTCTCGATCAGGCCCATCAGCACGCGGTCGGTGACCGGCCGCTGGTTGGCCTCGATCTGGGAAAGATAACTCACCGAGATGCCGAGCTTGCGGGCGCAGGCCTCCAGCCGCCATCCGTTCCGGGCGCGCAAGCTGCGCACCTTGGGTCCGACGAAGAGCTTGTATCGCATTTTACAATTTCACAAATGCGGCGCCCGCGAAGGCCAACTCTTCGCACGATGTCATTTGAGCTGCGAGGGAAAATAGCGCGTATTCCGCGGCGAGTGTTCCGGAGCGTCGCCTCGCAGGCCCCGTACAACTTCACTGGCTTGTGTAGATCTCCGGTCTCCAACGGGATGGAAGCCATGACCAGAGAGAACATCCACCACCTGCCCCGGCTCGGCATGTCGGGCGCCATGCGCCTGTTCGGCCTGACCGCCCGCGCGCTGCGCTTCTATGAGGAAAAGGGGCTGGTCGAGGCCCGCCGCGACCGGCTGAACGCCCGCTACTACGACCCCGTCGCCCGCGGCCGGCTGGAATGGATCGCCCGCCTGCGCAAGGCCGGCGTCTCACTGCCCGACATCGAAGAGGTGCTCAGCGCCGACGAGGACGGCCGCGGCCACGACTGCGCCCTACGCAAGCTGGAACGCCGCCGCGAGGCGCTGACCGCCGAGCTCGGCCAGCTGGACGAGGTGCTGGCCGATCTCCAGACGCCGCGCACCGAAGGCGCCGCCCGCAGGCTGGGACGCTCGATCTAACACCTACTGGGATGTCGTCCCGGTTGGCGCCGCCAACCGGGACGATGGCTTTAGTGCCGGAAGACCCGCACGCCGGTGAACACCATGGCTAGGCCGCGGTCGTCGGCGGCCGCGATGACCTTGTCGTCGCCGATGGAGCCGCCGGGCTGGATCACCGCGGTGCACCCCGCGTCCGCCGCCTGGATGAGGCCGTCCGGGAACGGGAAGAACGCTTCCGACGCACAGGCCGAGCCCCTCAGATCCAGGCCGAAGTCCGCGGCCCTGAGGGCGGCGATCCGAGCCGAGTCCTTTCGGTTCATCTGGCCGGCGCCGACGCCCAGGGTCTGGCCCGCGCGGGCATAGACGATGGCGTTCGACTTCACGTGCTTGGCGATGGTGAAGGCGAACAGCATGTCCCGCACCTCCTCGTCCGTCGGCGCGCGCTTGGTCACCACCGTCAGGTCCGCGGGCGTCAGGCGAGCCGCATCACGGCTCTGCACCAGGAAGCCGCCGGCCACCGAGCGGAAGGTGTTCCCGGCCGCCGCCGGGTCGGGCAGGCCGCCGGTGGTCAGCAGGCGCACGTTCTTCTTCTTCGCAAACAGCGCCACGGCGTCCGGATCGGCGTCCGGAGCGATCACCACCTCGGTGAAGATCTCCAGGATCTTTGCGGCCGTGGCGGCGTCCAGCGTCGAGTTCAGCGCCACGATGCCGCCGAACGCGCTGGTGGGGTCGCACGCCAGCGCCCGGTCGTAGGCCTCCGCCATCGAGGCGCCGGTGGCGACCCCGCACGGATTGGCGTGCTTGATGATCGCGCAGGCGGGGCCGCTCGCCGGGTCAAACTCGGCGATCAGCTCGAAGGCCGCGTCGGTGTCGTTGATGTTGTTGTAGCTCAGCTCCTTGCCCTGGAGCTGCCGGGCCGTGGCGACGCCCGTCCGGGGGTTCGGGAAGCGGTAAAAGGCGGCCGACTGGTGCGGGTTCTCGCCGTAGCGCATCGTCTGGACAAGCTCGCCGGCGAAGGCCAGGCGCTTCGGCGCGGTCTCGCCCAGGGCGCCCGCGAACCAGGTCGAGATCGCCGCGTCATAGGCCGCCGTCCGGCCATAGGCCCGCGCCGCCAGGGTCTTGCGCAAGGCCAGAGATGTCGCCCCGCCGTCCGCCAGCTCGGCCAGCACCTCGGCCATATCGGTCGGATCGGTGCAGATGGCGACGTAGCCGTGGTTTTTCGCCGCCGATCGGATCATCGCCGGCCCGCCGATGTCGATGTTCTCGACGCAGGTCTCGTAGTCGCCGCCGGCGGCCACCGTCTGCTCGAAGGGGTAGAGGTTGACGTAGACGAGGTCGATCGCGCCGATCCCGTGCTCGTCCATGGCCACCCTGTGGGCGGGGGCGTCGCGCACGCCCAGGAGGCCGCCGTGGACCACCGGATGCAGGGTCTTCACCCGGCCGTCCATCATCTCCGGGAAGCCCGTCAGGTCGGCCACGTCCTTCACCGGCAGACCCGCGTCGGCGATCGCCTTGCGGGTGCCGCCGGTGGAGACCAGCTCGACGCCGAGCGCCGCCAGCTTCTGGGCCGCCTCGATCAGGCCGGTCTTGTCGGACACCGAGATCAGGGCGCGGCGGACCACGACCTTGTCGGGCGAGGGCGGGAAATCGGGGGCTGCGGGCACGGCATTCTCCTCTGAGGTTCGATCAGGAAAATGCCCAGGCGCGCGGCGGTCTGCAGTCCGCGCTCCCCGGTGGTCGCCCACCTTTAGTCGCCAGTCACGCGGAATGGGCGCGCCTTACGCCTGCGCCTTCGGCCCGTCAATCTGCTGGCGGGCCGGCGCGAGCTTCCACCGCACCCGGGCGCCGGAGTCCGCCCGCCGCTGGCCCCGCAGCACGAGCTGCAGGCCCCGCCCGCCGGCCAGAGGTTCCAAAGCGATGTCGAGGGCGTCGTTACGCAGGATCCACCCCTCGTGGCCGCTGATCGGACGCAGCAGCACGCTCCGCCTGTCCTGCGACACCAGCGCCTGCACGCCGGGGTGCAGCGGGAAGCGCAGGGCGTAGGGGACGAAGTGCCGGCCGTCGGGACCCTGCGCCCGGGCGGTGGGCGTCAACCGGTCCTCGCCCCGCAGCTCGCCGGCCTGGGTGTCGAGGTAGAGCCGCCGCTGGTGCACCAGCCCGTGCTTCGCCATCCAGCCATGGTGCGCGAGATCCAGCCACACGGCGCCGGGAGCCTCGTGCCGCTGGGCGTTCACCGCTGCGGCGGGCGCGGCCAGGCGCGCACCCAACACCCGGGCGGGAAAGCCCCGCAGCACGCGCGCGTCAGGCAGTTCGCCCACCTCGACCGTGCAGGCGCTGGCGATCCCCCGCCCGGCGCCCGCGTCGATCAGCCGGCGGCCGCCCACCAGCACCTGCATCGCCAGCGGCTGGTCGCAGGCGTGCTCGCTCCAGGCGCCGCGGGGCGGCGGGGCGGCGTCCGCCACGATTTCCAATGTGCGCGCCTCGAGCCGCTGGTAGCCGCCGAGGTCGTTGGCCGCCGGACGGTCGCCGGTCTCGTCCTGTGCGCGGGCCGCCGCCACATAGGACGCCGAACGCGCCGCCCCGCCGTGAAAAGCCGCGAGGGCTCCATCGGCCAGGGTGAAGAAGCGCACGGTCGCGGCCAGGCGGTCGATCGCCCGCTGCACGGCGTCGGGAGCGGCCAGGCCGCGCTGGACCATGGCCTCGTCGAGGGTCTGCAGATCGAACAGCAGCTCCAGCGCCAGGTCGGGGCGGCGCGAGGCGTGGCCGCCCTCGGCCCCGACGGTCAGGTCCAGCGCGCGGCCCAGCTTGCCCAGCGCCCGGTCCAGCAGCCGCTTGCCTGCCGGCCCGCGCAGGGAGACCCCAGCCACCGCCGCGCAAGCCGCCCGCTCGGCCGCCGTCGCCACGCTGCCCGGCCCCAGGAGGTCGCGCGCCTGCCGGGCCAGGTCGCCGGCGATCTTCGCCGTCTCGGCCTCGGACGCACGGGCAGCCAGCAGCGGCCCCGCGCAGGCCAGGTTGAACACCCGGCGCGCCATGACCTCCGGCGCCCAGGAAAACGCGTTCCAGGTTCCGAATACCCGGCGCCAGTCCAGCACCAGGCGCAGGGCCTCGGCCGCCCCCTCCGGGCCGGCGGCGATCAGGTCGGGCAGCCAGTCGAACCGGTGCAGGGCCTCGGCGAAGGCCTTCGTCGGGCTGGGACGGTCCCAGGGATCCCCCCGCACGCCCACCACCAAGGTCACGCCGTCGTGGACGAAGGCGCCGGCCAGGATGGCGCGGCCGGCCTCAGCGTCCGCCGGGCGGAAGTCGCGCGGCTGCAGGCTAAAGCCGGTGGGCCGCGGCCGGGCGGTAAGCCATCGGTTGAGGGCCGCGCTGCGCCACTCCTCCGTCAGGATCCGCCCGCCGCCGACGACCAGGGCCCGCGCCAGGTGGCGGCCGGGAAGCGGTGGCGCGCGGAGCCCGGCCAAGGGCGGCTCAGCCCCGGAGGGCGGCGATGTTGGCGGCGTAAAGCTCCGCCCCGCCGCGGAAGACGGCGGTTCCGGCCACCAGGGCCGTGGCCCCCGCGGCGATGCACAGGGGCGCGGTCTCAGGCGTGACCCCGCCGTCCACCTCGAGCGGGATGTCCCGGCCCTCGGCGTCGATCATCTTCCGCAGCGCCTCGATCTTGCGAAGCTGGGAGTGCATGAACGTCTGGCCGCCGAAGCCCGGGTTGATCGACATGACCAGGATCAGGTCGATCTCGTCCATCATCCACTGGATCACCGACGGGTCGGTCGAGGGGTTGAACACCACGCCGGCCTTCGCCCCCAGCTTGCGGATCTGCTTCAGCGTCCGGTTCAGGTGTGGCCCCGCCTCGGGGTGGACGCTGACGTAGTCGGCCCCGGCGTTCACGAAGGCCTCGATATACGGGTCGGCCGGGGCGATCATCAGGTGGCAGTCGAACGGGATCTTGGCATGTGGCCGCAGCGCCTTCACCACGTCCGGCCCGATCGTGATGTTCGGCACGAAGTGGCCGTCCATCACGTCCACATGCACCCAGTCGGCGCCGGCGGCCTCGATGGCGGCAACCTCCTCCCCCAGCCGCGCGAAGTCGGAGGCGAGGATCGAAGGGGCGATGATGGTCCTGCTGGCCATGGTTCCGCTTAGCCTGATGCGGGCCCTACTGCCAATCACGCGTGGCAGCGAAGGCCCATGACGCCGCGCTCACGCCTGCCGCCTCATCCGGGCGACGTAGAAGCCGTCCGTCCCGCCCGCGCGATGTTGCGGCAGGATCCGCAGGGTCCCGTCCGCGCGCAGGCTGGCCTCGGGCGCCCCGCCTTCGCCGGGCGTCATCGGCTCGAGGGCGAAGTCGGGATGGCGCGACAGGAAGGTAGCCACCTGGCCTTCGCCCTCCTCCAGCTCCAGCGAGCAGACGCAGTAGACCAGCCGGCCGCCGGGCTTCACCCGCCTGGCGGCGCTGGCCAGCAGCCGGGTCTGGACGCTGGAGAGCTTGGGGATGTCCGCCGGGCTCGCCACCCACAGCATGTCGGGGTGGCGGCGGAAGGTGCCGGTGGCCGAGCAGGGCGCGTCCAGCAGCACGCCGTCGAAGGTCCGCCCGTCGCTCCAGTCCGCACCGTCGGCGACCACCACCTCGGCGGTGAGCCCGGTGCGGGCGAGGTTCTCGGACACCCGCTTGATGCGGCCGGCCGAGCGGTCGAGGGCGGTTACCTTCGCGCCCGCCTCGGCGAGCTGTAGCGTCTTGCCACCCGGCGCGGCGCACATGTCCAGCGCAGTCTCTCCGGCCTTCACCCCCAGTAGCCGCGCGGGGATGGCGGCCGAGGCGTCCTGCACCCACCAGCGGCCTTCGGCGAAGCCGGGCCACGTCGAGACCTCGCCCTTCAGCCCCACGCGCAGGCTGCCGCCCGGCAGGGGCTCGGCCTCCAGCGCGGACGCCAGGTCGCCCGCGTCAGCCTTGGGCGTCACATCGGTCGCAGGCTCCGCGCCGATCAGGGCGGCGATGGCGGCGGCGTTGTCCGGGCCATAGGCGGCACGCCACCGTGCGGCCAGCCAGGTGGGCGCCATCAGGTCGGGATCGTCGAGGTTCGGCGGCTCGCGCGTCAGGCCGCGCAGCACGGCGTTGACCAGTCCTTTCAGCGCCGCCCCGCCCTTCTGGGCGGCGGCCAGATCGACCGTCGCCCCCACCGCCGCGTGCGCCGGCGTCTTCAGCACCAGCAGCTGGGCCGCGCCCAGGCGCAGCACGTTCACGATCCGCTCGGGCGGCGCCTTCTTCAGTCGCGCCTGCAGGGCGGTGTCGATGGGTCCCAGCCAGCGCAGGGTGGCCATCACCAGGGCGCGGGCGAAAGCGCGGTCCCGCGGCTCCAGCGCCGCGAGGGCCGGGTGCGAAAGCCCTTCGTCCAGACCCGCCCGCCGCGACAGGGCGGTGGTCAGGAGGTCGAGGGCGGCGGCGCGTGCGGGCAGGCCGCGGACGTCTTCAGGCGTATCGGTCGAAGTCACGGCGGCGGCGTGCCCTCTTGGGCCGGCGCGCGCAAGGGATTAGATCAAGGGCATGGACGATCTCCCGCCCAACGCCGCCCCCGACAAGGCGCTGACGCCCGCCGCCCGCCGCGCCCTGGAAGAGGCCGCCGCCCGCCACGCCGCCGAGGCTGAGGCCGCCCGCGCCTATGAAGAAGGCGGCCCCAAGGGCCCCGAGCCCACCCGCTTTGGCGACTGGGAGCGCAAGGGCATCGCGGTGGATTTTTGATTGCTCCCCCGTCGGGGGAGCTGTCGGCGAATGCCGACTGAGGGGGTCTTCAACGGCCCTGGAGACCCCCCTTCCCTTCGGGCCGCCTCCCCCGACGGGGAGGAAGCGGCTCGTTAAACCCCTAGCATCTCCGCCGCCACGCGCCGGGCGGCGGCCTGGGGATCGTTGGCGGCGGTGATGGGACGGCCGCAGACGATGTGGCTGGCGCCGGCCTTCAGGGCGTCGGAGGGTGTCGCGGCGCGCGCCTGGTCGTTCTTGGCGGCCCAGTCGGGGCGTACGCCCGGGGTCACCACGAGGAAGTCCTTGCCGCCGAGCTTGCGCGCCAGCTCGGCCTCGTGCGGGCTGGCGATCACCCCGTCGCAGCCGGCGGCAATGGCCTGGTGGATGCGGCGCTCGACCAGGGCGCGGGCGGTCTCGTGGTAGCCGGTCTCGATCAGGTCTTCGTCCGTCAGGCTGGTCAGCACGGTCACGGCGAGGATTTTGAGGTTCGACGCCCCCCGGCCCCGCACCGCCGAGGCCATCACCTGGGGCTCGCCGTGCACCGTCAGGAAGTCGCAGCCCGAGCCGGCCAGCACCGCGGTCGCGCGCTGCACCGTGGTGCCGATGTCGTGCAGCTTCCAGTCCAGGAACACCTGCTTGCCGGCCGCCTTCAGCTCGCGGGCCAGGGTCATGCCCTCGCCGCCGGCGAACAGCTCCAGGCCGACCTTGTAGAAGGCGACGGCCTCGCCCAGGGCCTCGACCATCGCCCGCGCCTCGGCCACCGAGGGCAGGTCCAGCGGAATGATCAGGCGCGGATCGGCCTTCACGGACGGTTGCGCGAGCACGGTTGCGGCGGCCATGGTTCTGGCTCCGGGTTGGGCGGCAGGGTGGCCCGCCGTCTTCGAATTGGGCTAAGACCCTGACATGAGCCAGGCCGAGTTCGCGGTCAACTTCTTCGTCGCCCTGTTCGCCCTGATCGACCCGGTCGGGAACGTCCCGCTGTTTGCCGCCGCGACGGCCGGCGCGAAATCGCGCGATCGGGCGTGGATCTCGCTCTACATCTCGCTCTTCGTCCTGGGCTTCCTGACGCTGTTCTACTTCTCGGGCCTCAGCCTGCTGGAGTTCTTCGGCATCTCGCTGCCCGCGTTCCGCATCGCCGGCGGCATCATCCTGTTCCTGCTGGGGCTGGAGATGGCCCGCGACGACTTCACCGCCACCTTCACCGAGGCCGCGGACGCGCCGGTCGTCACGGGGCGCGCCTATGTCCGCAAGCGGTTCGAGCGGATGATCGTGCCCTTCGCCATGCCGCTGCTGATCGGTCCGGGCGCGATCTCCACCGTGGTGATCTATGCCAGCCAGGCCCGCAGCTTCGGCCTGCAGGGCGCCGCCATCGGCGTGGGCGTCATCGGCGGGGTGGCGCTGGCCACCTTCCTGTCGTTCCTGGCGACGCCGATCATCACCAGGATCCTGGGCCGGATCGGCCTGACCATCGTGGTCCGGGTTCTGGGGCTGATCCTCTGCGCCCTGGCGATCCAGTTCATCCTGGCCGGCTTCGCCGAGAGCACCACCGGCTTCATCCGCCCCGGCGTCGCCAACCCCTACGGGCACTAGAGCTTGCGGAAGCGGCTGCCCTGCGACGCCATCAGGCCCAGGACCCAGTCCTCCGGCACGGCCTTCGCGATGGCGGCGATGGCCTTGTTGGGCGCACCAGGAACGCAGACGGCGCGGTTGGCCTCCACCGCCTCGTAGCCCGCCGCGGCGACCTCGTCGGCGCCCATCCAGAGCCAGGCCGGCGTGGACGAACTGGCCAGCTCACGGGTGCCGTTCACGTCGTGGAATTCGGACCAGGTGAAGCCCGGGCACAGGGCCGAGACGTGAACGCCGTCCCCGGCGACTTCCAGGTGCAGACTCTGGGAGAACCGCACCAGGAACGCCTTCGACGCGGCGTAGAGCGTGTGGCCGGCCGCCGGCGGGACCAGCCCCGCCAGGGAGGCGACGTTGACGATCCGCCCGAACCGGCGCTGCCGCATTCCGCCCAGCACCCGGTGCGCCAGTTCGCAGGACGCCGTGGTCATGACCTGGATGAAGGCGGCCTGGTCCTTCCAGAGCGTCTCGCCGTAGCCGCCGGGCAGGCCGTAGCCGGCGTTGTTCACCAGGCAGTCCACGGTGCGGCCGTGCGCGGTCAGGTGGTCCAGGATGTCGCCCGGCGCCTCGGGCTCGGCGAGGTCGGCGGCCACCGTCAGGGTCTGGACGCCCCAGCGCAGCCGGATCTCCTCGGCCAGGGCGTCCAGGCGCTCGATCCGTCGGGCGGTGAGCGCCAGGTCGTACCCGTGGCTGGCCAGGATACGGGCGAAGGCGGCCCCGATGCCTGCCGACGCGCCGGTCACGAGCGCCAGTTTTCGATCCATTCCGGGCCCCCGAACCGTTCGCGTCGAAACTAGAGCGACAGTCGCCCCGTTCAAGGCGCAAGCTGGGCTGCGACACCTGCGACGGAGGTCGTGCGATTGTACGCCGTTCGGATTGGGTGTATTCGCGCCCGCCGCGACGGCATCGGGCCGCGAACGAGGGTCTTTCGGGACCCTTCGGAGATATTGGATGGCTGATCCGTCGGTCGACGCTCAAAAGGCGTCCGAAGACACGTCGCAATCCCAGAACGGGCACGGCTCGAAGAAGGAAGGATTCTGGGCGCTGGCGCTCGGGTCCGTCGGCGTGGTGTTCGGCGACATCGGCACCAGCCCGCTCTACGCCATGCGCGAGGCCCTGGGGCACAGCCGCGGCGGCGGCGGCGGCGAGATGGCCGTCCTGGGCGTGGTCTCGCTGATCACCTGGGCCCTGATCCTGATCGTGACGATCAAGTACGTCGTCTTCCTGATGCGCGCCGACAACAAGGGCGAGGGCGGCACCCTGGCCCTGATGGCCTTGGCCCAGCGGGTCAGCCCCGGCGGGCGCTCGCGGATCATCTTCTTCCTGGGAGTCCTCGGCGCGGCGCTGTTCTACGGCGACGGCATCATCACGCCGGCGGTCTCGGTGCTGGGCGCCGTGGAGGGGCTCAGGGACGCGCCGGGCGTGCCGGCGCGCGCCGGCGACCTGGTGCTGCCGATCTCGGCGTTCATCCTGATCTGCCTGTTCCTGGTGCAGTCGCGCGGCACGGCCAGCATGGCCAGGTTCTTCGGGCCCATAACCGCCGTGTGGTTCCTGACCCTGGCCGGCCTCGGCCTGCTCCACATTTCGGACGACTTCTCGATCCTGCGCGCCGTGTCGCCGCACTACGGCGTCATGTTCCTGATCGACAACGGTTTTCTGGGCTTCATCATCCTGGGCAGCGTCTTCCTGGCGGTGACCGGCGCCGAGGCGCTGTACGCCGACATGGGGCACTTCGGGAAAGGACCGATCCGCGTGGCGTGGCTGGGCCTCTGCCTGCCGGCCCTGGTCCTGAACTACTTCGGCCAGGGCGCCCTGGTGCTGGCGCACCCGGAGTCCCGCGCCAACCCCTTCTTCGACATGATCCCCGAGGTCGCCTACTGGCCCGTCCTGCTGCTGGCGACCCTGGCCGCCATCATCGCCAGCCAGGCGGTGATCACCGGCGCCTTCTCCATGACCCAGCAGGCGGTATCGCTCGGACTGTTCCCGCGCATCGACATCCGGCGGACGTCCGAAACCCAGGCCGGCCAGATCTATGTCCCGCAGGTGAACACCTTCCTGCTGGTGGGCGTCCTGGTGCTGCTGGTGATGTTCCGCACCTCGTCGAACCTGGCCTCGGCCTACGGCATCGCGGTCACCGGCTCGATGTTCGTCGACACCCTGCTGTTCTTCTACATCGTGCGGTACATGTGGAAGCGGCCGGTCTGGCAGGCTGCGGGCGCCTCGCTCGCCTTCGGCGCCCTGGACGTGGTCTTCATCACGTCCAACCTCCTGAAGTTCTTCGACGGCGCCTGGCTGCCCCTCGTCCTGGGCGCGGCCCTGGTGGTGATCATGTGGACCTGGACCCGCGGCGCCCAGATCCTCACCGACAAGACGCGGCGCGACAGCGTTTCGCTCACTGAGCTTGCCGACATCCTCAAGGCGCGCGCGCCGCACCGGGCGCCGGGCACGGCGATCTTCCTGACGAGCGATCCGGACACCGCCCCGGTCGCGCTGATGCACAACCTCAAGCACAACAAGGTGCTGCACGAGAAGAACATTATCCTGTCGGTGCACACCGCCGAGACGCCGCGGGTCAGCGACGACAACCGCGTGCGGATCGAGCCGGTGAACGAGGACTTCAAGAAGGTCATCATCGGCTACGGCTTCATGGAGCAGCCGAACGTGCCCAAGGCCCTGGGCCTGTGCCGCAAGCAGGGGCTGAAGTTCGACATCATGGCCACGTCGTTCTTCTTAGGGAGGCGCAGCGTGGTCCCCTCCGCCCAATCGGGCATGCCGCTCTGGCAGGACAAGCTGTTCATTTTCCTGATGAAGAACGCCGCCAACCCGACCGACTTCTACAAGATCCCGCCGGGCCGCGTGGTCGAGATGGGGACCCAGGTCACCGTCTAGATGCTCACCGCCCTGCACTTCATCGCCGACGGCCTGTGGATCGTCGCCATGGCCCTGATCGCCTCCACCAGCCGGGGCGCGCTGAAGCGCGTGCCGGCCGACGCGAGGATGCCGATGCAGTGGGGCAAGGATGGCCGTCCCACCTGGCGGCTGGCCCGCAACGTCGCCCTGGGCGCGATGTTCGGCACGCCGCTGGTGCTGGGCCTTGCGCTGTCGGCCCTGTCGCGGCTGGCGGTCCACGACCTGCAGTCGGCGGTCATCCTCTTCCTCACGCGCGCCCTGCTGGCGGGGCTGTTCGCCGTGGTGTGCCTGACATGGCTGCGAGGCAGTCTGCGCACGCTGGAGGACGAGGGCGTGGTTTCGCCTTGAACCCTCGGGCCGCCTGCCCTTAAAGGCGCGACGTCTCCGCTTCTCTCCGAAGGCTCCCAACCCCATGGCCGACATCAAGAAGGTCGTCCTCGCCTATTCCGGCGGGCTCGACAGCTCCACCATCGTCAAGTGGCTGCAGACCGAGCTGGGCGCCGAGGTGGCGACCTTCACGGCCGACCTGGGCCAGGGGGAGGAGGTCGAGCCGGCGCGTCACAAGGCCATCACCCTGGGCGTGAAGCCGGAATACGCCTTCGTCGAGGACGTGCGGGAGGAGTTCGTCCGCGACTACGTCTTCCCGATGTTCCGCGCCAACACGGTCTACGAGGGCCAGTACCTGCTCGGCACCTCGATCGCCCGGCCCCTGATCGCCAAGAAGCAGATCGAGATCGCCCGGAAGATCGGCGCCGACGCGGTGGCCCACGGCGCGACCGGCAAGGGCAACGACCAGGTCCGCTTCGAGATCGCCTACTACGCCCTGGAGCCCGACATCCACGTGGTGGCGCCCTGGCGCGAGTGGGACTTCAAGAGCCGCGAGGCGCTGCTGGACTTCGCCGAGAAGCACCAGATCCCGATCACCAAGGACAAGCGCGGCGAGGCGCCGTTCAGCGTCGACGCCAACCTGCTGCACTCCTCCTCTGAGGGGAAGGTGCTCGAGGACCCGGCGGTCGAAGCGCCCGAGTTCGTCCACCAGCGCACGATCAGCCCCGAGGATGCGCCGGACAAGCCGACCGTCTTCACCATGGATTTCGAGAACGGCGATCCCGTGGCCATCGACGGCGAGAAGCTGTCGCCGGCCGCGCTGCTGACCAAGCTGAACCAGCTGGGCCACGACAACGGCGTCGGCCGCCTCGACCTGGTGGAAAACCGCTACGTCGGCATGAAGTCGCGCGGCGTCTACGAGACCCCCGGCGGCACGATCCTGCTCCACGCCCACCGCGGCATGGAATCGATCACCCTCGACCGCGGGGCCATGCACCTGAAGGACGAGCTGATGCCGAAGTACGCATCGCTCATCTACAACGGCTTCTGGTTCGCCCCCGAGCGCGAGATGCTGCAGGCGGCCATCGACCTCTCGCAGAAGAACGTCACCGGCCAGGTGCGGGTGAAGCTCTACAAGGGCGGCGTGACCGTGATCGGCCGCACCAGCCCCTATTCGCTGTACGACCAGGAGCTGGTCACCTTCGAAGAGGGCAAGGTCGCCTACGACCACCGCGACGCGGCGGGCTTCATCAAGCTCAACGCCCTGCGCCTGCGCGTGGCCGCCAAGCGCGACAAGCGCAGCGGTTAGGTTTCCAGCCGGTTGTAAGGGTACTGGTCGCGGATCTCGGCCTGGAAGAAGCGGCCCTTTGAGTCCGCGTCCAGGAACGAGCGATGCACCTCGCCCGGCACGCCCACATAGATGTAGCGCTCGCCGCTGGCGAAGCGGACGAGCAGCTTCTCGTGGTCCTGGTCGTAGTCGATGGCCTGGATGGCCGTGGATTCGACGTCCATCGGCAGTCTCCCAAGGGCTGTTCGCCCCGTAGAACGCGCGGCGCGATCCAATCGGTTCCCCCGGGACGCATAAGGCGCCACTGTCGCGGCAACGGCGGCGCTTGTTCGCCGCGGGCTCGGGAGGCCTCATGCAAAGTCACGCCTACGTCGCGATCGTCAGCCTGCTGGCGCTGCTGGTCTACTTCTGGATGGGGCTCCAGGTGGGCAAGGCCCGCGCCAAGTGCGGGATCCAGGCGCCGACGATGACCGGCGATCCCGTGCTGGAGCGTACGATCCGCGCGCACCACAACACCCTGGAATGGCTGCCGCTGTTTCTCGTGCCCCTCTGGCTGTTTGCCGTCTACTGGAGCGATCTCTGGGCGGCCGTGATCGGGCTGGCCTGGATCGTGGGCCGCATCGTCTACCAGCTGGGCTATGTGGCCGACCCCAAGAAGCGCGAGGCCGGCTTCCTGATCCAGGCCCTGGCCGTCGCCGTACTGCTGTTCGGAGCCCTCGGCCGCCTCGTCTATGTGCTGGCGGTGACGGGCTGATTGATACGCCGCAACCACAATTGCGGCGAAGTGTTGTGAAATATAAGTTCGCCCAAGAGGGGCTGTTCGAGTTCGAGATCCGACAATGTCAAGGAAATCAGCCGCTTTCGTCGTCGCCCTGGCCCTGTCGGCCGGGCTCGCCGCCTGTGCGACGCCGACGCCTTACCAGCCCAACGTCAAGGGGCAGTCGACCGCCGGGGGTTATTCCGAGATCCGGTTGGAGCCCAACCGCTATCGCGTGAACTTCATGGGCAACTCTTTGACCAGCCGCGAGACGGTGGAGGGGTATCTCCTCTTCCGCGCCGCCGAGCTGACGGTCGAGAGCGGCTACGACTGGTTCGCCATCGTCGACCGCGACACCGACAAGAAGACCCAGACCTACGTCGAGCCCGATCCCTTCTACCGGCCCTGGTACGGATCCTACGGCTTCTGGCGGCCGTCGTGGCGGTATTACGGCAGCGGCTATGGCTGGCGCGGCTGGGATCCCTTCTGGGGCGACCCCTTCTGGGCCGACCGCGTCGATGTCCGCACCGTCGAGCGTTTCGAGGCCTCGGCCGAGATCGTGATGCAGAAGGGGGCCAAGCCCGCCGACGACGTCCGGGCCTTCGACGCCCGCGCCGTCATCGAGAACCTGAAGCCGCGGGTTCAGTACCCCGAACCCCGGCGCTGAGGCCGACGCTTTCCCCCCGCCGCCCGGCGACGGAGGGAAGGCGCGACATCGACCCGCACGCCCGGCGCCTCCAAGCGCGCCCTTCCAACGAATAAAGAGAATGTTCCGCGAATCCGCCGGCTTGCCGTTTGCAAGCGGCGCCGTATCGGATTTTCGGGTACTGTGAAGGTTGGGCTGGAGGGTGGAAGTCATGCGTAGGGCGTCGTCGCCCCGTGTCGGCCGTTGGCCGAAGCGCCGCTGGAAGGCGGTGTTCGCGGCGGTCGTGATCAACGTCGTGGCGGTCAACGGGGCCTGGGCGGCCCAGCGCGTCGCCCTCATCGTCGGCGTCTCCAAGTACGACAAGGTCCCGAGCCTGGCGAACCCGGCCAAGGACGCCCGGCTGGTGCAGACCACCCTGCAGAAGCTGGGCTTCCAGGTGAAGGTGCTGACGGACCCCAACCGCAACCAGCTGATCGAGGGCCTGGGCGAGTTCGAGGAGGACGCCAAGGGTTCGGAGGCGGCGGTCATCTACTACGCCGGCCACGGCGCGATGATCGATGGCGTCAACTACCTGCTTCCCAAGGACGCCCTCAGCACGAACAAGTCGGCCCTGACCGGCACCTCCGTCGAGTCCGCCCGCCTGGGCCAGGCGATGATGGGCGCCAAGGCCGTGCGCCTGATCATCCTGGACGCCTGCCGCAACAATCCCACCGCCACCCGCAGCATCGGCGGCAACAGCCGGGGCCTCGCCCGCGAGACCGGCCCTACCAGCGTCGCCGTCGTCACCCTGATGGCTGCCGGGCCCGGCCAGGTGGCCCAGGACGGCGCGGGCGGGGCCGCCAACAGCCCGTTCGCCATCGCCCTGACCCAGGCCCTCACCCGGCCCGGCATCACCGTAGGCGAGCTGCCCAGCTACGTGCAGGCCGAGGTCGAGCGGATGACCGAGGGCGAGCAGACGCCCGACCTGCAGGGCATCTGGCCCAATGTGCACTGGAGCTTCGACCCCAACGGTCCGGTCAAGTCCGCCGCGGCCAGCGGCGCCGACCTCACCAAGATCAAGTGGGAGAAGGACCAGGTCTTCTGGAACACGGTCAAGGATTCGGACGATCCGGCCGACTTCAGGGCCTATATGGAGGCCCAGGACCGCGGCGAGATCACCGGCTCCTTCCGCAAGCTCGCCGCCAACCGGATCCGGGCGCTCGAGAGACTGCCCGCCGGCTCGTTCCAGGTGGCGTCGCGCTCGGCCCAGCCCGGGCAGGACCTGGTGGTCAGCGCCCGCGAGGCCTTCGCCCGCGGGGATTACGCCGCCGCCGCCCGCGACTGGAACACCGCCGCCAAGGCCGGCAACGGCGCGGCCATGTACAACCTCGGCGTCATGTCGCTCACGGGCAAGGGCGCGCCCAAGGACGCCGCCGCCGCCGCGCGCTGGTTCAAGGCCTCCGCCGACGCCGGCCATTCGGGCGGCATGGTCAACTGGGCCCTGTGCCGCCTGAACGGCTTCGGCACAGCCAAGGACGAACGCGACGGGTTCGGCTGGCTGCAGAAGGCGTCCGACAAGGGCTCGGCCACCGCCATGGGCATGCTGGCCGAGGCCTATCTGCGCGGCCGCGGCGTGGCCCAGGATCCGCGCCAAGCGGCCGGATGGCTGCAGAAGGCGGTGGACGCCGGCGACGGTCCTTCAATCGCCCAGCTCGGCGACCTCTACGAGCGCGGCCAGGGCGTGCCGCGCGATCCGCGGCGGGCGTTCACCCTCTACGAGCGGGCGGCCGTGGCCGGCGACACCGACGCCATGGTGCGCCTGGGCTACGCCTACGAGGACGGCGAGGCGGTGGCCAAGGACGAGGTCCAGGCGGCCACCTGGTACCAACGCGCCGCCGAGGCCGGCAACAGCGAGGGGATGTCCAGCCTGGCCGTCATGCTCGAAAGCGGTAGCGGACTACCGCAGGACTATGCGCGCGCCGCAGAATACTATCGGTTGGCCGCAAACGCCGGTGACGCCCGCGGCTATCTTGGCCTAGGCAGCATGACCGCGCGTGGGGCGGGCGTGCGGGCCAATCCGGCCGAGGCGGTGCGGCTGTTCCAGGCCGCCGCCGACCGGGGCAGCGCGCTCGCCATGCGAAACCTCGGCATCATGTACGAGACCGGCCAGGGCGTGCGCGCCGACCGGAAGAAGGCGATCGACTACTACCGCAAGGCGCTTGCGGCCGGCGACCAGGACGCTCGCGGCGAACTGGAACGGCTCGGGGCCGAAAGCTAGACGACGGGAAGACGGGGGACGACGATGGAAACGCTTCGCAACGCACGCCGCCTGCGTATGGCGGTCAGCGCTGTCGCGCTGCTCAGCCTGACGGTGCAGCCGGTCATGGCCCAGGGCAAGGGCGGCAAGGACGCGGTGCTCAATGCCTGCGCGGCCCAGCGGGCGCCGCTGCAGAAGCTCGACAAGGAGTACGACGACCTCAAGAAGTCGAAGATGAGCGCCGCCATCGGCGAGGGTCTGAAGACCGGCGCCATGGTGCTGGCCAAGGGCGTGGCCAGCGGCGGGTTCGGACGCGGCGGCGGCGGCTTCGGCAGCGGCTTCGGCGGCGGCCTGGGCGGCATGGGCAACCTGATGGGCGCCGTGGGCGGCATGGCTATGCAGAGCGCGGCGCAGCAGCAGGCGGGTGGCGGCCAGGCTCCATCCGGCGGCGCCTCGCTGATGTTCGGCCAGGACATGCTGACCGGCGCCATGGGCCTCAATGTGCCGGGCGTCAGCGGCTACGGCGGCTTCGGCGGCAGCGGCGGCGACAGCATGAAGGCCTATGCCGCGCTCGCCGTGCTGGTGGCCATCGTCGCCACCGCCGACGCCTACGCCAAGCTCAAGGAGCAGGAGGCGGGCGGCGACCTGAAGAAGGCCTCGTTCAACATCGACCAGGACGCCGGCCGGCAGCTGGCCGTGAGCCGGTCCATCGCCGACAACGGCGCGGCCTTGGTGGAGTGCCGCTCGGCGCAGCTCACCGACATCAACAACCGCCTGGCCACCGCCAGCAACGACAAGGATCGCAAGGCGATCCGACGCGAGCGCACCGAGCTGACCAGCGCGCTCAAGAAGGACATCGACCTCACCGGCGGCGTGGTCGAGCAGCATACGGGCATGGCCAAGACCTTCACCCAGGGCCGGGCCATGACGGACGGCACGTCCGAGGCCGAGGTCCTGGGCTCCCAGGCGCCGGCCTATGCCGCGGCGCCGGCGGTGACCAAGCTGTCGATGCCCAAGGGCTCGGGCGCGGGCGCGTCGGGCGAGGCGCCGTCCACCGCCCCGGCCGCGGCCCCGCCGGCCCTGGTGACGGTGAAGGCGGCCGTCGTCCGCTCGGCGCCGGTGGCGTCCGCCGCGCCCGTGAAGAGCCTGCCCGTCGGCAGCGCCCTGCAGGCCAAGGTGGCCGCCGCCGACGGCGGCTGGTGGGAAGTCGATGTGGGCGGCCAGACGGGCTATGTCCGCGCCTCGGAAGTCGGCCCGCCGGGATCCGCCCCCGCCGCGCCGGTCCAGACCGCCGCCAAGGGCGGGGCTCGCGGTAAGGCCGCCGCCGCCCGCCCCGCGCCGCCGCCGCCGCCCGCCCCGGTCGGCCCCAGCAACATCCGCGCCTACAACCAGTCGGTCATCGCCGCCCGCGACAACGGCAAGGGACGCCTCGCGACCCTGATGACCGACATCCAGACGGCGGAGCGCCGCGAGTCGGTCCTCTACGCTTGGCTCTCGAACTTCGGGCTGGGTTAAGCGGCCAACGCCTGCCGCCGGCGCGCCAGCAAGGCGTCGGCGCAGGCGTAGGTGCGGGCGTTGTCCACGTCGATGGCGTGCGATCCGTCCGCAAGCACCACCGGTTCGACCCGCAGCCCGAAGCCGCGGGAAACCCGTCGGAGCGCGCCGCGCAGGGTCAGCCGTCCCAGCAGCATCAGGGCCAGGTTGACGGGCCCCAGCGCGGCGATCATCCGCAGCGGCTTCTTGGCGAACTGCCCACCGCTGCGAAAGCTCTCCGCCGCCCGCAGCGCGCCGGCGCCGGCCAGGGCGTAGAGGTTGCAGTTGGAATAGGCGTCGTCGGCGAAGCGGTAGAACCGGCGCTGTCCTTCCGGATGCGCGGCCAGCACCGCGGCCCGCGTCGCCACGGCCAGGGTCACGTCCGCCCCGCCCGCCAGCTGGGCCAGCACGGCCCGCACCGCGCCCGGCGTCAGCAGCACGTTGTCCGACGTCGTGATGAGCATCGGGCCGCCGACCCCGACCGCGGCGGCATGGACGCTGTCGGCCAGGTTGTCGGCGGCGGTCACGAAGTCCACCGGCGCGCCGCGGGGCATGGCCTCGGCGATGGCCGCTTCAGCCTGCGGCTCCACGACGATGCGGATCCGGGTGAGGCTGGGCGTCGCGAGCAGGGCGTCGACCACGTGGCGGACCAGCGGCGCCCCCTGGATCGGCGCCAGGCTCTTGTTCGCCACGCCCGCCTCGGCGGCCAGGGGATCGACGCGCCCGTCCCGCTGGGCGGCCAGCACGATCGCCGTGAACGGCGGGACGTCAGGCCGCGACATCGAGCCGCTGTCCCAAGAGGCCCTGGCGGCGCAGGCTCTCGGCCAGGATGGTCTCGATCAACTCGCCGTGGCTCCAGCCGATCTGGGCGGCCGCCATGGAGATGGTCTTCCGGGACCAGAGATTGCAGTTGAGGTTCACCTCCAGGAACTGGATCGCGCCCGTGGTCACGTCGATCCGGAACTCGAACCGCCCGTAGTCGAAGGGCGTGAACTCCCGCATCATCTCGCGGGCCCGCTCTTCGACGACCGCCAGCACCTGCGGGTCAGCCAGGGGCCGGATCTCGTAGGCCTGGCCGGCGGTGAGGTTGCGCTTCTCCTGGTAGGTGCGCAGCAGGGCCGGATCGGCCTGCTCGACGATGTGGGTCGGCAGGATCACCGGCGCACCGTCGACGGTGACGACCGAGACCTCGATATCGTGGCCCGCGATGAAAGGTTCGACGAGGGCGTCGTGGCCCTCCTCCTGCAGGCGGATGACCGCGGACTGGACGCCCGCCCAGTCGTAGGCGTCGCCGACGCCCCAGCTGGCCGAGCTGGCGTTCGGCTTGATCACATAGCGCTCGGCTGTCGGGACCTGCGCCTGCTCGACCGGCGCGCCCTGGCGGAAGATGGCCCACGGCGCGGTCGGGATACCCCGGGCCAGGGCGGCGCGCTTGCTGAGATGCTTGTCGTCGGCCAGGCCGCGCAGGATCGGGCTGGCGCCCAGGTACGGGACGCCCTGCCGCTCACAGAGGAGGGGCAGCATCATCTCGGAGTTGAGGAAGCCGCCGCGGTTCAGGAGCGGAAAGACGAAGTCCACCAGCGGCTCGTCGAACAGCACCCGGTAGTCGTCGGCCAGCATCAGGTTCAGGCCCATCGCCTCCAGCGTGGAGCGCATCTCGCGGTGATAGGTGGCGTGGGTCCCGTCTTCCGGGTGCAAGCCGCCCTCCCAGCGGGCGTGCTTGGCGATGAACAGGATCCGGAGGGCGCGCTTGAGGCTCGCCGGAATGCTTCGCGGCGTCGGGTGACGGCTCATCGGATTCTCCCACATCCGTGGACCGGCGAGCGGTCGGCTCCCCATGGCCGACTCCGGGACGACGGGCCTTCCTGTACTGACGTACCGGCCCGGCGTGACGTCTCCGCTACGCTTTGTTGGCAAGATGATGAGCGAGCAGCTCGCCATAGCGGCCCTCGCCCAGGCCCCGGCGCGCGGCGCGCTGGGGCATCAGGACACCGGGCTTGCCGTTGCCCTCGATCAGCAGCGGGCCCTCCGGCGTCATGGCGATGTCCCAGCCGATGAGGGCGTAGTCGGCGAAGGCCTCCGCATGGGCCCGCACGGCCAGCGCCTTCACGCCCGTCCAGTCGGGGAGCCTGCGGCCCAGGATCGGGGCGCCCGTCACCGGATGTCTTTCATGATCGCCCCCGCCATAGCCCTTGCAGGCGAGACCCAAGGCGCCATCCTCTAGGTCGACTGACGAGATCAGGCCGCCGGCCTTCATGTTGTCCACGCGGGCCGCGGGATCGGAGGCGAAGCGGAACGTCGCGCTGACGACCTCGGGGACGCCCGCCTCGTCCAGGATGGTCACGACCCGGACGGTGGGCAGGGCGTCCAGCGCGAGGTCGGACAGGGCCGGATGGGTGGCTATGCGCGGCTGAACCACCAGGGTCCCGCGCGCCGTCTTGAGGGTCGCGGGCAGCCGCGCGGCCAGGTCGGCGGCGTCCGCGAAGGCGCCCAGCAGGGTCAGGCCGTCGCCGCCTTCGCCGTACGCCGGCTTGGCGACCAGCTCGCGGCCCGCTGGATCGGCGCCGGGCGCCAGCCGATCCCGCGCGACGATGGCCACGATCTCGGGATGCGGCAGACCGGCGGCCCGGCACCGGTCGTAGAACAGCGCCTTGTCGGCCAGGGCGCAGCCCGCGGTCCAGCCGAGAGGATTGATGCGCTTGTTGAGCGCCGCGTCCTCGAAGCGGCGGATATAGCCGTCCAGCGCCGCGGCCTCCTCGATCCGGAAGAGAGCCACGTCCTGCGGGTCGGCGAACCGCGCCCGGGCGATCTCGATGGCCCGCGCCCGCCAGCTCTCCTCCAGGCCAAACTTCCGCTGCACCTTGCGGGCCCGCCACGGGATCCAGGCGCGGAAGCCCAGGCCGACGGCAGCGTCCAGGGCGGCGCGCAACGGCCCCCGCGTCGCCCGTCGCTGGCGATAATGCTCGGCCAGGAAGCCGCCGCTCACGGGGGCCAGCACCCCCGGATAGATCGCGTAGGCCTTCTTGAGGAAGTAGAGCCGGTCATACCCCATCCGGCGGCCCTAGCATCGGATTGTTACAATCACCCGGTAGCGCACGTGACACAGGGCCGGAGCCGCCGATGCGCCACGTCTACCTTTATGTCCACGACCTGCGTTCGAGCGGCGTGGTGCGCAACGCCCTTGATTTCGCAAAGCGGCTGTCGCAGGACCATCCGACAACCCTCGTCGCCGGCTATGGCCAGGGGTTCTTCGCCGAGGAAGCCGTGCGAGGCCCGTTCCGGCTGAAGATCCTGGCCGGGCGGGAGGGCGCGCTGGGACGCGGCGTCGCCGCCCTGCGGCTGCGCGCCTGGCTTTCGAAGCAGCCGGGCGGCGTCCTGATGTCGGTGGGCAACATGGGCCACTGGACGCCGTTCCTGGCCTGCCAGGGCCTGCGCCACATCGCCCGCATCTACTGCATCAGCAACGAGGTGGCGCGGGATGACGGCTTGAAGAGCCGGCTCCGCCTGGCCTGGATGGCGGCGCTTGTGCGGGACGCGGCGCGGATCGTCGTCGTCGGCCGCGCGCTGCGGCGCCTGCCGCTGTTCGCGCGCGCCATCGAGACCGGACGGGCAGCCGAGCTGCCGAACGGTGTCGACAAGGCCCAGGCGACGCGGCTCTCCCGCGCCCCCGCGCCGCATCCGTGGCTGGAGGAGCCGGTCCCCGTCGTGCTGGGCATCGGGCGGCTGCGGCCGCAAAAGAACTTCGACCTGCTGATCGAGGCGATGGGCCGGGCGCGCGCCAGCCGCCGCCTGCGCCTGGCGATCATCGGTGGCGGCGCGGACGAGGAACGGGAACGGCTGGCGAGGCTGGCCCGGGCCGCGGGCCTGGATCAGGACTTCCTGCTGGCGGGCGAGACCGACAATGTCTTCGCCTGGCTGTCGCGGGCGGCCGTGTTCGCCCTGCCGTCGCGGTGGGAGACCTCGTCCCTGGCCCTGCTCGAAGCTCTGGCGGCCGGAACACCGGTGGTGGCCTCGCGGCTGGCGGGGGACGCCGCCCTGGTGCTGGATGAGGGCCGCTATGGGCTGCTCTTCGATGGCGACGACCCGGACGCCCTGGCGCAGGCGGTGCTGGCCCAGGCGCAGGCGCCGGTCCGTCCCGGCGAGCGCGCGCTGGCCTACGACCTCAGCCTTACGAACGACCTCTACGCGGGACTGGTGGACGAGGTTCTCGCTCGCGGGATACGCAGCGCCTGATGTGCGAACGGCGGCCCGAAGGCCGCCGCTGGATCGCCGATCAGCTTGAATTTGGAGCGGGCGAGGCGATTCGAACGCCCGACCCCAACCTTGGCAAGGTTGTGCTCTACCCCTGAGCTACGCCCGCGCTCCGTAGGGGCGATAGTCAGCCCCAAATGCGAGAGGCGGCCTTATGGCAGACGGCCTCTGCGTTTGCAAGCGGGCCGAAGCGGCATTTTTTAAGGTCGCCCGACCCGCCTGCGCCGACCCTGTTCTAACGGAACTTCGGCGCCTTCAGCCGGCGCTTGTTGACGTGGCCCTCCGGGGCGTCCGCCTTCACTTCCTCCGGGTACTCGCCCTTGAAGTAGTAGCGTTGCCAAGCCTCCTTGGTGGCTTCGGGGTCGCCGCGGAAGATGCGCTGGTTGAACTCGCTGCGATGCTTCTCCCAGACGTCGTACTGGTGGCGCAGCTCCGGGTCGGAATCCATGCGGCGGATCACCGGCTGGATCTCGTGCAGCGTGTGGTCCTGCAGCAGAGTGATGAAGCAGAAGGGCTCGCCCTTCTCGAACCGCACCCGGCCGGGGCGGGTGAAGATCCAGTTCATCGTGAAGGGAAAGGGCAGCCAGTCGGTCTCGACCACGCCGGCGAGCGGCTGAATCCCGTCCTTCACGTGGTTCGGCGGGCCCATGGCCATCATCGACCAGCCGGGCGGCGTGCGGAACAGGTAGCCGGGGTGCAGCGTCAGCACGCCATGGCTGAAGTGGCTGGTGGCCAGCCGGTGGAAGTCCGGGTTGGGGTAATCCGGCTTAAGGGTCAGGTCGGACTGCATCAGCCCGCCGTTCCATTCGGCCGTGAATGCGACGGGGCAGAGGATTTCCCAGCCGGACGAGTTGGCCATGTTGAGCGGCAGACACCGGTAGGGATGCCGTGCGGTGAAGGCGTCCATCCAGGCCCGCTGCGGGCGGCCCGGCACGATTTCCGGGGGCCGCTCGGTGGTGGGGAAGCACTCAAGTTCCATGGACCCTCGCTCTTGCTACTCGCGAGACCCTTAAGCGCGGCCCTGGCGGTCCGTCCAGTGGACGAGCTCGGCCCCAGACATGGAAAAACCCCGGCCGCTCGCGCGACCGGGGCTGTTCCTTTGCCCTGGAAACCCGAAGGTTCCCGAGAGGCGTATGCTTAGGCCAGAGCCGCCTTGCGTCGACGGAGCATGGCGCCAGCGCCGCCGAAGCCCATGATCATCAGGGCCCAGGTGCCGGGTTCCGGAACCGCCAGCGAGCCAGCGAGGCCGTCGAACTCGAACGAGTTTTGGGCAGATTCGAAGGTGATCGAATTCACGCCCATGCCGCCGAAATCGTAATAGACGCGGTAGCCCAGCGTCCGGTCGCCATTGCCGTCGGGCGAGCCGCCCCAAATCTGATCGCCGGTGAGGATCTGGGAGGTGCCGTTGCGGAAGTTGAACGTCACCTTGTTGAAGAAGTCCGGCGAGCCCATGTAGAAGCTGAACGAGGTCAGAGCGTAACCGTTTTCGCCAGAGAACGTCGCGGAGCCGCCAGCCGGCACCGACAGATAGTCGGTCGGATCCACGTAGATCGTGTTGCCATCGCTCGTGACCGGCACGCCGCCATCAGCGAGCGGAAGCGGCGGCGGAGCGGAGGTGTTGATCGGATCGGGCGTCGTCGTGACTTCGATGCCGCCCGAGAACGAAACGTTCGTGTTCGCGATCCCGTCGAAATCGTAGAGCATCGTCTGACCGTGGGCGGCAAGCGTGCTGCCGTACAGGTCATTCTGCACCGTGTCGCTCACCGTGACGGCGGCGTTCGCGGCCGAGGCCGCAGCGAGGATACCAAACGCGGCGGAAGCCGCGGCAAGCGTACGAATCTTCATCTTGTCTTCCCCAACGTCTGGCCCCCACCACATGTCGGAGGCGACCTTCAGACTTAACAATATATGAATGCCAAGCGCTCTGCGACTCGATTCGCCTAACAAGCGTATGTCAGAAAGAAGCGCCGTGGTTTCAACCGGTTGGTGTCAAGTCGCCCCGGTGGCCCAGGGTCGATTCGTCGCACGGCGCAGCTTTGTTATGACGGGGTCTATGAAGCGCTGCAACGATCTTCTTGCGTTCCTGTCGGATCACCGAATCCAGGCCGTCACGCATGAGCACCCCGCCGTCTTCACCGTGGACGAGGGCGAGGACATCAAGGCCCGGATCCCAGGCGCCCACACCAAGAACCTGTTCCTCAAGGACGCCAAGGGCCAGCTCTGGCTGATCTCGGCCGAGGGGCGCGCCCGCATCGACCTGAAGCGGCTTCACACGGTGATCGGCTCGGCCCGCCTCTCGTTCGGCAGCGCCGAGCTCATGGGCGAGACCCTTGGCGTCACCCCGGGCTCGGTGACCGCCTTCGGCCTGATCAACGACAACGACCGCCGCGTCCGCTTCGTGCTGGACCGGACGCTGGCCGAGGCCGACCGACTCAACTTCCACCCGCTGACCAACACCGCCACGACCACGGTCACGCGCGACGGGTTCCGCGCCTTCCTGGCCGCACTGGATGTCCGGCCGATCATCGTGGATTTCGCCGCGATGACGCGCATCGACTAGCGCCGGGCCCCTGTTGCGACCATCTTGGCAAAAGGACGTTAGAGACCAAGTGACAGGGGACTTTCGGGCATGACCCTCATTGGGGAAACCCAAGGCGCGCCGGCCGCCGCCGATCTGATCAAGGACGCCACCGACGCGAGCTTCATCGCCGACGTCGTGGAAGCCTCGAAGACCACGCCGGTCATCGTCGACTTCTGGGCGACGTGGTGCGGCCCGTGCCGCCAGCTCGGCCCGGCCCTGGAGAAGGCCGTGCTCGCCGCCAAGGGCGCTGTGAAGCTGGTCAAGGTCGACATCGACGCCAACCCCGCCTACGCGGGCCAGCTGCGGGTGCAGTCGATCCCGGCCGTGTTCGCGTTCGTCGATGGCCGGCCCGTGGACGGCTTCATGGGCGCTCTGCCCGACAGCCAGGTGAAACAGTTCGTCGACCGCCTGGCCAAGCAGGGCGGCGCCTCGCCCATCGACGAGCTGTTGGGCATGGCGAAGGAGTCGCTGGAGCTGGGCGACGCCGGCGGGGCGGCCCAGGCCTACGCCCAGGCGCTGCAGATGGACCCGACCCACGTCAAGGCGATCGGCGGCATGGCGCGCGTGCTGCAGCAGGCCGGCGACCTGGACCAGGCGCGCGAGGTGCTGGAGATGGCGCCGCCGGACGCAAAGGATCCCGACATCGATGCGGTGCGCGCCGCGCTGGCGCTGGCGGACCAGGCCCCCTCCGAGACGGCGGTGTTCGAGGCCCGGATCCTGGCCGACGCCGACGACCACGAGGCGCGGCTCGAGTACGCCAAGGCGCTCGCCGCCTCCGGGCAGATGCACGAGGCGGTCGACCAGCTCATCGAGAGCATCCGCCGCGACCGGGAGTGGAACGATCAGGCCGCCCGCAAGCAGCTTCTCACCATCTTCGAAGCCGCCGGACCCATGTCCGACGTCGCCAAACAGGGCCGGCGCAAGCTCTCGACCATCCTGTTCAGCTGAGGCGCGATGGCTCCCTACCGTCAGCTTTCCGACCTGCCGCAATTGATCCCGGTGTTCCCGCTGGACGGGGCCCTGCTGCTCCCCGGCGGCGAGCTGCCTCTGCAAATCTTCGAGCCGCGCTACCTGAACATGGTCGACGACGCCATGGCCGGCGACCGGGTGATCGGGATGATCCAGACCCGGGGCGGCAGCCGGGCCCGCCCGAAGCTCTCGGACGTCGGCTGCCTGGGCCGGATCACCAGCTACGCCGAGACGTCCGATGGCCGGTACATGATCACCCTGACCGGCGTCTGCCGCTTCGAGGCGGGCGAGGAGCTGGACCTGCGGCTGCCCTATCGCCAGCTGCGGGCGAACTACGAGCGCTTCCGGGTCGACCTCGCGGACGAGGAGGCGGGCGCGACCGAGGCCGCCCGCGCCCGGTTCGCGACGGCGCTGAAGCGCTACCTCAATCGCCGCGAACTGGACATCGACTGGGAGACCGCCAGCGAGGCTCCGCTGGAAGCGCTGGTCAACAGCCTGTGCATGGGCCTGCCCTTCGAGCCCGCCGAGAAGCAGGCCTTCCTGGAGGCGCCCGACTTGGCCAGCCGGTTCGAGGTGCTGACCACCCTTCTCGAGATCGACGCCTCCGATCCGGATGACGAGCCCCATCAGCTGCAGTAGAGGGACGCCATGAGCGATCCTGCGCCCGCCCTCGACGTCGATCCCCGCCTGTTGGAGGTCCTGGTCTGTCCGGTCACCCGCGGACCGCTGGCCTACGACCGCGCCCGGCAGGAGCTCATCAGCAAGGGCGCGCGCCTGGCCTATCCGATCCGGGACGGCGTGCCGATCATGCTGCCCGAGGAAGCCCGCCCGCTGGGCGAGGGCGAGTAGCTACAGCGCCTCGCCGCGCAGCAACCGGGGCAGGTCGCCCACCGCGCCCCCGGCCTCGTGCATGAAGAACCGCCGCGCCGGGGCGATCCTGTTCACCGCCGCCATGCCGGCGCCGCGCGCGATGCGAAGCAGCGGGTTGTCGTTGGAAAACAGCCGGACGAAGGCGTCCATCCCGGCCGAGAGCGTCACCGTATCGAAGCGGCGCCAGGCCGCGTAGCGCTCCAGCACGACCTCCGAGCCGATGTCCTCGCCCACGCGGACCGCATCGACCAGGACCTCGGCGAGGGCGGCTGCGCCCTTGAGGCCCAGATTCAGGCCCTGGCCTGCGATCGGGTGCACCCCGTGGGCGGCGTCGCCCAGCAGCGCCACCCGCGGCGCCGCGAACCGCTCGGCGAGCTGGAGGCTTAAGGGGTAGGTGAAGACCGGCCCCTCGATGGCGACGGCGCCCAGGAATTCGCCAAACCGCCGCTCCAGGTGCGCCTGGAACACCTCGGGCCGCGCGCCGGCCAGGGCGGCGCCGCGGGCCGTGCTTTCCGTCCAGACCAGGCTGGCGCGATCGTCCGTCAGCGGCAGGATCGCGAAAGGTCCGCCCGGCAGGAAGTACTCATGCGCCACGCCCTGGTGAGGGCGCTCCAGCCGCACGGTCGCGACCACGCCGGTCTGGCGATAGTCCCAGCCGATGGCGCCGATGCCGGCTGCTGTCCGGATCACCGAGCCCCGGCCCTCGGCGCCGACGGTGAGGGGCGCACGCAGGACCCGCCCGTCGGCCAGGGTGACCTCGGCGAGACGGGGGCCGAAGGTCGCGCCGGTGACGCGCGCGGGGGCCAGCACCTCGATCCCGGCGGCCTCCACCGCCGCCGCGAGCGCTACGCGGGTGCGGCGGTTCTCCAGCAGGTAGCCCAAGGGCTCGCCGTCCGAACGGTCGGCGATCTCGCCGGAGTAGAAGCGCAGGAAGAACGGCAGCGGACCGCCGGACGCCGCGCCGGGTGTCGTCGCATCGGTGACCAGGATCTGCTCGATCCGCTGGGCATGCGGCTCCATCGCCTCGCCGAGATCCAGCGCCTTCCACTGGCGGAACGCGGCATAGGCGATCGCCGAGGCGCGCCCGTCGAAGGTCGGCGCCAGCTGGGCGTCGAAGGCCACCGGATCGATCAGGATCGGCTTCAGGCCCGCCCTCGCCAGGGACAGGGCAAGGGTCGCGCCGGCGATGCCGGCGCCCGCGATGATGACGTCTGCGTCCTGGCTCATGGCAGGGATAGGCCACGAAACCCGGCCCGGCGTCCAGCGGGCGCCTCGACGATCCGGAATGATGGACACCCGCGTCCATTCTTCACTTGCCGCTAACGCGGGCGAGGCATATCTCGAGACAGGGATTGGACCGCAGAGTCCACTTTTCGTTCGAGAGGCGTTCGCCGAATGGCTGGTATGCCGAGAGGCCGCATCGTTCCCCTCGCCGCCGGGGGTCTGGCGGCCGTAGCCGTCGCCGTGGGCGGCGGGCTCTGGTGGCTGGACCGCCAGAAGTACGAGACCACCGACAACGCGTTCGTGGCGGCCGACAAGGTGACGGTCGCGCCCCTGGTGGACGGCTACGTGGCCGAGGTGCTGGTCGACGACAACCAAGCCGTCAGTCCCGGGCAGGTGCTGGTCCGGATCGATCCCGCGACCTTGCGGGCGCGTCTGGCCCAGGCCGAGGCCAACGCCCGGGCCCTTGAAGCGGCCGTCAGCGCGGTCGACGACAAGGCCCGGCTGGAGCAGGCGATGATCGCTCAGCGCGCGGCGGCGGTCGACAGCGCCCAGGCCCAGGCCAAGTGGGCCGACAGCGAGTTGAAGCGCTACGGGTCGCTCGCGGGCGAGGGCTGGGTGTCGCCGCAGCGGGCGCAGACCGCAAGGACGGCCCAGGAGCAGGCGGTGGCCGCCGTGACCCAGGCCCGCGCGGCCCTCGAGGCCGAGCGTCGCACCGCCCAGTCGCTGGGCTCGGCCCGCGAGCAGAGCGTGGCCCAGGCCGCCGCCGCCCGGGCCGCCGCCGAACAGACCCGCATCGATCTCTCGAGGACTGAGATCCGAGCCCCAGTGGCCGGCGTCGTCGGCGCTCGCGCCGTGCGGGTCGGCCAGTACGTGCGGCCCGGCGGCGCCCTGATGAGCATCGTGCCGCTCGCCGACGCCTATGTGGTGGCGAACTTCAAGGAGACGCAGGTCTCGCGCCTCCGGATCGGCCAGCCCGTGGAGATCCACGCCGACGCCTTCGGCGACACCGCCATCAAGGGCCGGATCGACAGCTTCGCCCCGGCCACCGGCGCCGAGTTCGCCCTGATCCCGGTGGAGAACGCCGTCGGCAACTTCACCAAGATCACCCAGCGCCTGCCGGTCCGCATCGCGATCGACCGGAACCAGAAGCTGGCCGGCGGCCTGCGGCCCGGGCTGTCGCTGAAGGTGAAGGTGGACGTGACCCGCGACACCGGCCCCGCGTTCGCCGAGGCCGGCCAGACCCCCGAGCGCTTCGCCCGCCAGGGCGCCCAGAACTAGTCCCGTGACCGACGCGGTCCTTCCCCCCGACCCGGCCCGGGCCCGGAAGCCCGAGGCCCCCGCCGTGCTGGGCGCGGACGGATCGCACGTCGACTGGGTGAAGGTGTTCCTGGGCTTCGGCGGGATGGTGATCGGCCAGTTCATGGCCATGCTCGACATCCAGATCGTCGCCAGCTCCCTGGTCCAGATCCAGTCGGGGATCGGGGCCACGGCCGACGAGATCAGCTGGGTGCAGACGATCTACCTCCTGGCCGAGGTCGTGATCATGCCGCTCACGGCCTACCTGACCAAGATGTGGGGCACGCGGTCGTTCTATGTGATCGCCGTGATCGGCTTCATCGCCACGTCGGTGGCGGTGGGCCTGTCGTCCTCGGTGGCGATGATGATCGTCTTCCGCGCGCTGCAGGGCCTGTTCGCCGGGGCCATGATCCCGCCCGTCTTCGCCACCGCCATGACGGTCTTCCCGCCCGAGCGCCGCATCACCGCCAACGTCATCGTCGGTCTGATCGTCACCCTTTCCTCGACCATCGGCCCCACGCTGGGCGGCCACCTCACCGACCTGCTGAGCTGGCGCTGGCTGTTCTTCATCAACATCCCGGTGGGGATGCTGGTGATCTTCCTCGTCGGGCGCTACGCCAACTTCGACAAGGGCGACCCCAGCCTCTCGCGAGGCATCGACTGGTGGGGCCTGGGCCTCATGACCGTGTTCCTGCTCTCGATGCAGTACGTGCTCGAGGAGGGCAGCAGCGAGGGCTGGTTCGAGGACGGCATCATCCTGTGGCTCACGGTCCTGGCCGTCCTGACCGGCGTCGCCTTCATCTGGCGCCAGCTCACCTACTGGCAGCCGATCGTGTCCCTCGCGCCGTTCCGCGACCGCAACTTCAGCCTCGGCATCGTGATGACCTTCGTCACCGGCGTCAGCCTGTTCGGCGGCACGTTCCTGATGCCGATCTTCCTGGGACAGGTGCGGGGCTTCTCGTCGGCCGAGGTGGGCAACACCATGCTCGTCTCGGGCCTGACCATGTTCCTCTCCGCGCCGATCGCCGGCCGCTTCGTCCGCATGGTGGACGCGCGGATCGCCATGATCGGCGGCTTCGCCCTGGCCGCCTGGGCGATCCAGCTGGGGGTGCGCGTCACCGACGAGTGGGGCTTCAACGAGTTCTTCGTGCTGCAGGTGGCCCGCGGCCTGGGCACCATGGTCGCCATGATCGCGGCCCAGCAGATGAGCGTCGCCTCCCTGCCGGTCACGATGATGAAGGACGCCTCCGGACTCATAAACCTGGTGCGCAACGTCGCCGGAGCCATCGGCCTGGCCATGCTGACCACCATCCTCAGCCACCAGGGCGCCATCCACTACATGGACTTGGCCAGCGCCGCCGGGCAGGCGAACGCCTCCAGCGCCGCCTTGCTCGACGGCCTCACCGCCATGATGACCGAGGGCGGCGTGGCCGACCCCGAAGGCACGGCCCGCAAGGCGATGAGCGCCATGCTCCACCGCCAGGCGGCGGTGCTCAGCTTCGGCGACGCCTTCGCGGTGCTGGCCCTGGCCTGCTGGGTCGCCGTCGGCCTCGCCTTCTTCGCGCGGCCCGGTCCGGCGATGCCGGGGCCCTCGGAGGGCGGAGGCCACTGACATGCCGCGCATCGCCGGCCAGATCGACGTCTCCAAAAACGAGGCGATCCTGGACGCCGCCATTGAGGTGTTCGCCGAGCGCGGCGTGACGGCTTCGATGGAGGACATCGCCCGCCGCGCCTGCGTCTCCAAGCAGACCATCTACAATCACTACGGGTCGAAGGCGGACCTGGTCCGGGCGGTGATGGACCGCCGCGTCCACGAGATCACCGCGTCGCTGGACGCCCCCAGCTCGGTCGAGCGCCCGGGCGCGGCCCTGGCCGAGTTCGCGCGCGTGCTGCTGCAGGCGGTCATGCGTCCGCAGGGCCCGGCCTTCCTGCGCATGGCGATGCTCGGGGTCTCCGAGATGCCCGAGGTGGCGGCGGCGATCTACGAGGCCGGCGCCCGGGCCAGCCGCCAGCGGCTCGCCGCGTTCCTACAGCTGGAGACCGACGCCGGCCGCCTCGCCTGCCCCGATCCGATGCAGGCGGCGGAGTTCTTCGCCGGCATGGTGCTGGGGTCGCTGCAGATGGCCACCCTGCTGGGCGTCGACCCGCACCTCGACGAAGCAAGGATCGACCACATCGCCACCGAGGCCGCGGCCCGCTTCATGCGCGCCTACGCGCCCTGAGGCGGCCTGAGGGCGGCCTGGCGCCTAGCCCTCGCCGTCCTCGTCGTCCGAAAAGCCCATGATGTGGAAGCCGGCGTCGACGTGGATAACCTCGCCGGTCGTCGACTTGCCGAGATCCGACATCAGCCACAGGGCCGCGCCGGCCACGCCCTCCATGGAGGTGTCTTCCTTCATGGCCGAGAGCGAGCGGCCTTTTGCCAGCATGCCGCGGCCGCCGGAGATGCCGGCCAGCGAGAGCGTCTTCATGGCGCCGGGCGAGAGGGCGTTCACCCGGATGCCCTTGGGCCCCAGGTCGCGGGCCGCATAGCGGGTCGCCGCCTCCAGCGCCGCCTTCGCCACGCCCATGGTGTTGTAGTTCGGGATCGCCCGCTCCGAGCCCATGTAGGTCAGGGTCACGATCGAGCCGCCCGCCTCGGGCATCAGCGCGGCCGCGCGCCGGGCGCAGTCGACGAAGCTGAAGGCCGAGATGTTCATCGCGCGCAGGAAGCCTTCGCGCGTCGTGTTGTCCACGAAGCTGCCCTTCAGCTCGTCCTTGTTGGCGAAGGCGATGGCGTGGAGGAAGAAGTCGATCTGGCCGAAGGTCTTGGCCACCGCGCCGAAGGCCTCGTCCATGGAGGCGTCGTCGGTGACGTCGGCCGCGACGATCAGCTTGGCGTTCACGCTTTCGGCCAGCGGCGTCACGCGGCGTTCCATGCCCGGCAGGTGCATGAAGGCCAGGTCCGCGCCCTGGGCAGCCAGCTGGCTGGCGATGCCCCACGCGATGGACTGGTGGTTGGCGACCCCGGTGATGACCCCCCGCTTGCCCTTCATCAGGGTTCCGGTCGGCATCTGATAATCGTCGGCCACGTGGTGTTCTCCCATCCGTCGTTGGGCGGTTTGTGGCCGATCCCCCTTCCCATGTCGAGGATGTGGAGGGCGCGGCGGCGCTACCTCCGATCCACGGCGAAGGGGCCGAAGGCCTGTTGGACGGGCATGATCTCCAGGGTGTTGACGTTGATGTGGGCCGGGAGCTTCAGCACGCTCTCGCACACGAGGGCTACGTCGTCGGCGCTCATAGCCTGGACGCCCTGGTAGACCTTGCCGGCCGCGTCGGCGTCGCCCTTGAACCGGACCACCGAGAACTCGGTCTCGGCCATGCCGGGCTCGATGGACGTGACCCGCACCTTCGCGCCCAGAAGGTCGGCGCGCAGGTTCAGCGAGAACTGGCGCACGAAGCTCTTGGTCGCGCCGTACACATTGCCGCCGGGATAGGGATAGTTGGCGGCCACGGACGAGATGTTGAGGATGTCGCCGCGGTCGCGGGCCACCATGCCGGGCAGGACGGCGCGGGTGATGCGCACGAGGCCGGTCACGTTGGTGGCGATCATGGTCTCCCAGTCGCTCAGCGCCGCCTCGTGGGCCTTGTTCAGGCCCAGGGCCAGGCCGGCGTTGTTGTAGAGGATGTCAATCGCCTCGAAGGCGGCCGGCAGACTCGGGAGCAAGGCTTCGACCGACGCCGCGTCGGTGACGTCGAGTTCGCGGGTGAGCAGGCGGTCGGTCCCGAGCTCGGCGGCGAGGGCTGCCAGGCGCTCGGCCCGGCGGCCGGTGGCGATCACCCGCCCGCCCGCGGCGATCAGCCGACGGGTCATGGCCTCGCCGAAGCCGGAGGTGGCGCCCGTCACCAGGGCGATGCGCCCGTCAGCCCACGTCTCGCTCATCATCCCACCTTCGCCACGGAATCCACGATCTGCGCCGCCGCCTGCGGGCCGATGAGGCGCTCCACGATCCAGGCGGCCAGGTCCTGGGTGGCCAGGCAGCCGCCGCCGGTGGCGACATTGCCGTGGATCACCAGGGGCCGGCGCTCGGTGCGCACGCCCATCGCCTCGAGCTCGGCGAAGACGCTGGGATAGGTGGTTGCGCTCAGCCCTTCAAGCAGCCCCAGGGCGGCCAGGATCAGGACGCCGGAATCGATGGCGGCGATGAGCTGCCGGGACGGGTCGAGCCGGAGGGACGAAAGGAAGGCCGGATCCTTGATCTTCAGGCGGCTGCCGGGACCGCTGACGATGAAGACCGCATCGGCGCCCTCGGCCCAGGACAGCGGCTCGTGCCGGTCGATGGCGAGGCCGGAGTAGGAGGCGAAGCGCGCACGGTCGGCGCAGATCCGCACGTCCCACTCCCCGTCGAAGGCGGCGTAGGTGGGGTCCTTGACGCGGTAGAACAGGTCCCAGGGCATGAACAGGTCCACGTCCGTGAACCCTTCGAACCCGATCATGGCGATCTTCATGCGCGGCCTCCAACCCTGCTGACGGCCTCAGTTGGGGCGGCGGGCGCCCGGGCCGTGAGAGCCAGTTCCGCGGGCGTGGACTTCGGCCTATCCTGCGAGGCCATGAGCCGGCCGCTCTACATGGACGCCGAGATCAAGCCGAACCGCTCGCTGTCCGAGCGGGGGTTCGTGATTCTCATCTCGATCATCACGGCGGCCAACGTCGCCTCGGCGGTGGTGTTCATCCGCATGGGCGCGCACTACGTCGTGCCCTTCCTGGGCCTGGACGTGCTGGCGGTGGTGGTGGCCTTCGCGGTGAGCTTCCGGGCCGGCAAGGTGATCGAGCGCGTGCAGGTCAGCCCGACGCAGGTGCGGATCACCCGTGAAACGCCCAAGGACATCCGGGTGATCTGGGAAAGCCCCACAGCCTTCACGCGCGTCGCCACGGTGCGCGACGAGGAGGATCGAGTGATGGCGCTGACCCTCAGGCTCTCCGGGCGGGAGACCGCCGTGGCCGCAGCCTTGAGCCCCGGCGAGCGCGGCGAGTTCGCCAGGGCCCTGGAAGATGCCATCTGGCGCGCGAGGCGCGGGGCTATCTGACCTGGGCCGGAGCGCCCGAGACAGCCGCCTTCAGTTCGGCCAGGCGGCGGTCGTCGGCGGGATGGGTGGAGATCACCTCGGGCGGCTTGCCGGCGGCCTCTGCCCGGGCCGCCATCCGCTCCCAGAAGCGCACCGCGGCGGTTGGGTCCATGCCGGCCTTGCGCATCAGGTCGACGCCCACGCGGTCGGCCTCCAGTTCGTGCCGGCGCGAATAGGGCAGGATGACCCCGAACATGGCGCCCATGCCGAGGGCCGCGCCGATCTCGTCGGCGTACTGGCCGGCGTCCTCGGCGATCAGGCGCTCGATGATGGCGACGCTGGCCTGGACCGCCAGTTCCTGGCTCACCCGCTCCGCGGAATGGCGCGCGATCACGTGGCCCACCTCGTGCCCGAGCACGGAGCCGACCTCCTCGTCGCTTTGGGCGAACTCCAGCAGGCCGCGGAAGAACCCGACCTTGCCGTTGGGCAGGACGAAGGCGTTGAACTCGGGGCTGTCCAGCACCGTGAACGACCAGTCGAGGTCGGTGCGGCCGGCGGCCTTCACCAGCGGCGCGCCGATCCGCGCCAGGCGGGCGTGGGCCGCGGGGTCGGCCACCGGCGGGATCTTGGCGGACATCTCCGCCCAGGCCTGGTCGGCGAGGGTGGCGAGCTGGCCGTCGTCCACGACAACGAACTGCCGGCGCCCCGTGGCCGCGTTCTCGCTGCAGCCGGCGAGGGCGGACGCCCCCAGCGCCGCCATGAAGCCCCGGCGCGACAGTCCCCAGCAGGCGGCGCACATCTAGAGGATGAACTTGCTGAGGTCGGCGTTGCCCGCCAGTTCGCCCACCCGGCCCTGCACATAGGCCGCGTCGATGACGATGGTCTCGCCGGTGCGGTCGGCGGCCGTGAAGCTGATCTCCTCCATCACCTTCTCCAGCACCGTCTGCAGCCGCCGGGCGCCGATGTTCTCCACCGAGCCGTTCACCGCCACCGCGGCGTCGGCCAGGGCGTCGTAGGCGTCCTCCGTGAAGCTCAGGGTCACCCCTTCGGTGGCCAGCAGGGCCTGGTGCTGGCGGACCAGGTTGGCCTCGGGCTCCACCAGGATCCGGCGCATGTCCTCGCGGGTCAGGGCCTTCAGCTCCACGCGGATCGGCAGGCGGCCCTGCAGCTCGGGCAAAAGGTCGGACGGCTTGGCCACGTGGAAGGCGCCGGAGGCGATGAACAGGATGTGGTCGGTCTTAACCGGCCCGTACTTGGTGGAGACGGTGGTGCCCTCGATCAGCGGCAGCAGGTCGCGCTGTACGCCCTCGCGGCTGACGTCGGCCCCGGCGCGCTCTCGGCTGGAGGCCACCTTGTCGATCTCGTCCAGGAAGACGATGCCCTGGTTCTCGGCCAAGGACAGGGCTTCGGTGGTCAGGGCCTCCTGGTCGACCAGCTTGTCGCTCTCCTCGGCGATCAGCGGCGCCCAGGCGCCGGAGACGCTGGTCTTGTGGGTCTTGGTGCGGCCGCCGAAGGCCTTGCCGAACATCTCGCCGATGTTGAGCATGCCCATGTTGGGCTGGCCCGGGATCTCCATCATCGGCATGGACGGCCCGCTGTCGGCGAGCTGCAGCTCCACCTCCTTGTCGTCCAGCTCGCCGGCGCGGAGCTTCTTGCGGAAGCTCTCCCGCGCGGCGGTGGAGCCGGGGCCGGTTAGGGCGTCGAGGATCCGCTCCTCGGCGGCGGCCTCCGCGCGGGCGCGGACGCCCGCCCGCCGCTTCTCGCGCACCATGGCGATGGCGCTTTCCACCAGGTCGCGGACGATCTGGTCCACGTCGCGGCCGACATAGCCCACCTCGGTGAACTTCGTGGCCTCGACCTTCAGGAACGGCGCCTGGGCCAGCTTCGCCAGGCGGCGGGCGATCTCGGTCTTGCCGACGCCCGTGGGGCCGATCATCAGGATGTTCTTCGGCGTGACCTCGTCGCGCAGGTCGTCCGGCACGCGCCGGCGGCGCCAGCGGTTGCGCAGGGCGACGGCCACGGCCTTCTTCGCCTCATGCTGTCCGACGATGTAGCGGTCGAGTTCGGAGACGATCTCGCGGGGGGAAAATTCGGTCATGTCGGCCGCTAGATAGTCACGAAGCGGGCGGTGCGACAGCCTCTGCCTGAACCGGGGGCGCCTGGAGGGGCGGGGCGGCGAGCAGTTCGTCGAACAGCAGCCGCCATCCGCCCGCGTCGTTGCGCCAGATCCGCACGTAGTGGCCGCGCTGTTCGGCCCCGCCGGCCGTCCAGCGCGCCGCGCCATAGGTCCAGGCCATATCCCCGGCGCTGGAGGCCTGGCCGCCCAGGGGGGCGAAGGCGATCGACGTGGCGCGGGTGGCGAGCTCGGCCTCCAGATCCGCGCGGCCGGTCGGCGGTTTGCGGCGCGAGCCGACGATGCGCCCGTCGTCCGCCACCACGGACAGGAACGCGGCCTGCACGTCGGTCTTCGCCGCGGCGTGCAGGGCGATCTCGGCCTTCATCACCTGGTCCATGGCCTTAGCCGAGGAGCCGGCCTGGTGGGCGGCGGGCCGGGCGTAGGCCACGTCCGACCCTTTCGGCGCGGCGCCGGTCTGGTCGCTGGGCGGGCCGCCGTCGAACAGCCACTTCCACGACCCGTCCGGCTGCTTGGCCCAGACCGTGAAGTAGTAGCCGCCCGGCTTGCCGTCGGCGGTGTAGGGGCCGGTGGTGAAGCCGAGGTCGCCCGAGCGGGCGATCCCCGCCCACAGGGGCCACCAGGCCAGCTCTACGCCTTTCGGCCGCGGCTGGCTGTAGACCGCCTTGGCCAGCAGCGGTTCGGGCGCGAACACGATGCCGTCGGGGGCCGAATGCTTCAGGAAGCTGGCCTGCACGCCCAGCGCCTGGCCGTCGGCCGCGAAGGCCCGCTCGGCGGCGACGACCGGCGCCGGGGTCACCGGCGCGGCAAGGGCAGGGAAGGCGAGGAAGGCCGCGATCAGGGCGACGCTAGAGGACCTCAACCGTCAGTTCTCCATTGGTGTAGACGCAGATGTCTGCGGCGATACCCATGGCTTTGCGTGCGACCGTCTCGGCGTCCAGGCCGTTTACGTCCAACAGCGCCCTGGCTGCTGCGAACGCATAGTTCCCGCCGGAGCCGATGGCGGCGACGCCGTATTCCGGCTCCAGCACGTCGCCGACGCCGGTCACGGTGAAGATCTGGTCCTTGTCGGCGACGAGCAGCATGGCCTCGAGCCGCCGCAGGTAGCGGTCGGTCCGCCAGTCCTTCGCCAGGTCCACGCAGGCGCGGGCGAGCTGTTCCGGATACTGCTCCAGCTTGGCCTCGAGCCGCTCGATCAGGGTGAAGGCGTCGGCGGTGGAGCCGGCGAAGCCCGCGATGACCCGGCCGCCGGCCAATTTGCGGACCTTCTTGGCGGTCCCCTTGACGATGGTCTGGCCCATGGACACCTGGCCGTCGCCGGCCACGACGGTCTTGCCGCCCTTGCGCACCGCCAGGATGGTGGTCCCGTGCCAATCGGGGAAGGCTGAGCTATTCGACATCCGGGCGATGTGAGCAGCGCGCCGGCCGAGGTCAAGGGAATGACATTCGACGACGAGGAGATCGAACGCTACGCCCGGCACCTGGTGCTGCGCGAGGTGGGCGGTCCGGGACAGCAGAAACTGAAGGCGTCCAGTGTGCTGATCGTCGGCGCGGGCGGCCTGGGCGCCCCCGTGGCGCTGTACCTGGCGGCGGCGGGCGTGGGCACCATCATCCTGGCCGATCCCGACGACGTCGACCGCTCGAACCTGCAGCGGCAGGTGATCTACGCTGAGGACGACCTGGGGCGGCCCAAGGTGGATGCGGCGGCCGACCGGCTGGCGGCGCTCAACCCGCATGTGTTCGTGGCGGGATTCCAGGGCGCGTTCGACGCCTCCACCGCCGACCAGCTCGTCGAGGGCGTAGACCTGGTGCTGGATGGCACCGACGACTTCGCAACCCGATACTGCGTCAACGACGCCTGCGTGCGCCACGGCAAGCCGTTGGTCTCGGGCGCCATCGGCCGCTGGACAGGCCAGGTGGGGGTGTTCGGCCGCCAGCCCTGCTACCGCTGCCTCGTGCCCGAGATCCCGCCCGACGCCGAAACGTGCGTAGCGGTGGGGGTGGTGGGCGCGCTGGCGGGCGTGATCGGCTCGATGATGGCGCTGGAGGCGGTTAAGCTGATCGTGGGCGCCGGCGAGCCGCTGGCGGGCCGCCTGCTGATCTACGACGCCCTGGCGGCGGAGACGCGGACGGTGCGGGTGGCCGGGGATCCCGACTGTCCGGTCTGCGGGGGCGCCGCCGCCTAGATGTGCTTGCCGATGAAGGCGGTCGCGGTTTCCAGCACCGTCTTCCATGTGGCGTCGGACCAGCCCCGGTGGCCTTCGCCTTTCAGCTCGACGAGATCGCACGTCTTGCCGGCGGCCTTCAGGGCCTTGGCCATCAGGCGCGACTGTTTGGGGTCGACGATGGTGTCCTCGGTCCCGTGGATCAGCAGCACCGGCGCCTGGATCTCGGCCACGCGGCGCGCGGGGGAGGCGCGGATCAGCAGGTCCTCGTCGGCGCGCGGGTCGCCCATGGACGCGCGCCAGTAGGCATAGGTCGGCGAATCCACCCCGTCCTCCCGGCGGGAGAAGGCCAGGCTCTCGATCAGGTCCGCGTCCCCGGCGATGGAGACCACCGCCCGATAGAGATCCGGCCGCCGCACGGCGCCCATCAGGGCCGAGTAGCCGCCATAGCTGGCGCCCAGGATCGCCAGCCGCTTCGGGTCGGCCCGGCCCGCGGCGACGAGCTGGTCGACGGCGTCCTCCACGTCCGCCTGCATGCGGTCGGCCCACTGGCGGCGGCCCTGCTCGGCGAACGCCCGCCCGTAGCCGCCGGAGCCGCGGAAGTTCGGCTGCAGCACCAGCCAGCCGCGCGCCGCCAGGGCCTGGGCGGTCAGGTCGTAGTCCAGATAGTCGCGCACCTCCGGTCCGCCGTGCGGCATGACCACCATGGGCAGCGGCTTGCCCGCCGCCTGGATCGGGACAGTCAGGTAGGCGGGGATCTCGGCCCCGTCGCGCGTGCGGACCTTCAGCGCCTCGCCCTTGGCCAGCCGGTCGGGCGTGAGCCACGGCTTGCAATGGCCGACATATTCCAGCCGCCGCGTCTGGCGGTCGTAGACCTGGAACGAGCCGGGCTCCTGCGGACCCGTGGCGCGGAACAGCATCCGCTTGTGGGCGACGTCGATGTCGTAGAGCTGGACGTTGCAGGTGTTCTTCAGGGCGGCGTTCACGGCCCGGAAGTGCGGGGCCAGCGCCGGGTCGGCGAATTCGTAGTTGAGCCGGTCGTCCCAGTAGGCGCTGGCCACCAGCTTGAGGTTCTCGTCGACGAAGCACGTCTCGAAGTCGCGATCCGGGCGCTCGGCGATCACGTCGCCGAACGTCTGGCTGGCCAGGTCGAAGGTGCGGATCACGCTGGTGTCGCGGCCCTCCATGCGCTGGCAGACCAGGAACACGCCCGCCTCGGGGGTCGGGCCCACCACGTCGAAATCGGGCAGCTTCTTGCCCTCGGTGAACCGCGACTTGCGGATCAGCTTCCAGTCCTTCTCGCCGGGGGCGCGGCCATAGACCCACCCGATCGTCCCACGGGCGTTGGAGTCCATCCGCAGCATCGGAACGCCGCCCTGGGTCAGCCAGAAGTCGGTGGCCGCCACGCCCTGTTCCACCAGTTCGGCGGCGCCGGTGTAGACGTCCACCTGGAACAGGCCATAGGCGCCGCGGCTGTCGTTCCAGGCCTGCATCAGCACCCGGCGCGGATCGTCCTTCAGGTAATCCACCACCCGCGAGGCGTCGAAGCCGCGGCGCAGCACCGAGCGCGATCCAGCGAACATCACCACCGGGTCCTGGCCCTTCAGGTCGACCGAGATCACCCGCTTCACCGGCACGGGCACGAAGGTGTCGTAGAACCAGAGGCCGTAGGGCTGGCCCTTCTCGTCCTTGTGGAAGGTGATCCAGATCAGCAGCCGCTCGTTGTTGGCCCACTCCACGTGGCTGACCGATTGTTCGCCGATGACGGCCGCGTCGGGTCGCGCCGAGAGGTCTGCCAGGCGCGAGAGCGTGACGTAGGCGTTCTTCTTCCCGTCCTTGACCTGGGTGCGCAGGATCGCCAGCTGCTCGCCGTCGGGCGAGATCGCGGCGTCGTGAACATCGGGCTCGCGCAGCAGCTCGTCGATGCTGGGCGGCGTCGGGGCCGCGCCGGCCGCCTGCGCCGCAACGGGCGCCATCGCCGCGGCGGCGAGCATCGCGCGGCGCGTCAGCATGGTCCGAACGGAAGTCGCAGGCGCATTGAACGCCGATGCTTGAGCGTCGCGCGAGCGCCCGTCAATGGCGCCGGGGCGCACGGAGGCCGGCGTCGCCGTGGCAACAGTTTGTCACGATCGGTCACGCGCCGCTCACAGGCCGGCGCCGTCCCCGCAGGAAGGTCCCGCTCCCCCGAGTGAGGAGTATCCCATGCCGTCCTTTCCGAACGCCGCCCCCCGCCGGCTGACCTCGCGCCTGCTGGCCGCCGGCGCCACGCTGGCCCTCGCGGCGCCGGCCGCCGCCCAGGAAGCTTCGCCCTACGGCCGCATGGTGGTGTTCGGCGACAGCATCTCGGATGGGGGCGCCTATGGGGCCAAGGCGCCCGCCGGGGCGGGCAGCTTCACGACCAATCCCGATCCGGTGTGGGTGGAGGTCATCGCCTCCGGCATCGGCCTGCCGCTTACGACGCACGTCGCGGGGGGCGACAACTACGCCGAAGGCGGCGCGCGAGTGAAGGAGCCCAGGCCCGATGCGCCCGGCGACCTGCCACGCACGCCGGTGGTCAACCAGATCGACGCCTTCCTGGCCAAGGGCGGGACCTTCGACCCCGGCACCCTCGTGGTCATCCAGGGCGGCGGCAACGACGTCTTCGCCACCCAGACCAATGGGCTGGGCTTCACGCCCATCGACCTCGCGATCCTGGATCAGGCCGCCCTCGACCTCGCGGCGCAGGTCAAGCGCGTCGAGGACGCGGGCTCGGCGACCATCGTCTCCGTTAGCGTGCCCAAGTTCGAGGTCTTCAACAGTCGCTACCGGTCCGCCCTGGCAGCCACCGGGGCCAATGTCCTCTATTTCGACGTGGCGGCCCTGATCGCCGAGATCGAGACCAATCCGGGCGAGTTCGGCATCGTGAACACCACCGACCGCGCCTGCCGCGGCACGGCGCTGGACTCGTTCCGCTGCCTGCCCGGGACCTACGTGACGCCCGACGCCAACCGCACCTATCTCTACGCGGACAACGTCCACTTCACCGGCGTGGTGCACGAGATCGAGGGCGACGCCGTGCTGGCGACCCTGCGCGCCCCGAGCCAGGTGGGCCAGCTTCCGTTCACGGCGCACGCGATCATGCGCTCCACCCAGGACGGCCTCGCCGAGTTCGCGCGCGCCGAGCCGGGCCGCGGCGGCGGCTGGACCCTGTTCGGCTGGGCGGAGGGCGGCCAGTTCGACATTGACACGCGGGCCCGCGCCAGCGGCCTGGACGGCGACACCGCCGCCGCCACCGCGGGCGCCATGCGGACGGTGCGCCCGGGGATCAGCGTGGGCGGGGCCTTCAGCTGGAGCCAGACGGATGGGGAGTTCGGCAGCGACACCGGCGGCTTCGACCTGCGCACCGTGACGGTGACGGCGATGGCCCGGGTCGAGCGCGGCCCGTTCGACGCCGCCCTGCACGCCGCCTATGGCGACCTGGCGTTCGACGACGTCGAGCGGCGCGTGGTGCTGGGCCCGGCCGAGCGGATCGAGGCCGGCGACACCAACGGGCGGATGTGGTCGGCCGGCGCCGAGGTCGGGCTGACCCGGCAGGCGGGCGACTTCACGGTGCGGCCGCTGGCCGGGCTGCGCTACGAGCACGTCACCGTGGGCGCCTATGCCGAAGCCGGCGCGCGATCGACCCAGATCACGTTCGGCAAGCAGACCGTGGAGAGCCTGACGGCTTCGCTCGGCGCCCAGGTGGGCTGGGCCGCGACGGAGACCGCCCGGCCGTTCGCGCGGCTGAGCTATGAGGCCGACCTCCTGGACGAGGCCCAGTGGCTGACGATCACGCCCAGTGGCGCGCCGGTCTCGTTCACCAGCGAGACGTTCCGGCCAGACGACAGCTATTTCGCCTACGCGGTCGGCGTGACGGCCGAACTGCAGGCCGGGCTCTCCGGCAGCCTGCTCGTGTCCGCGACGTTCGGGCGCGGGGCGATGGACTCGGCGGCGCTGCGCGCCGGCGTGCGCGGGCGGTTCTGACTTAGGCCCCCTGCAGTCGAACGGTGGCGCGCAGCCCGCCCTCGGGCCGGTTCTCGAGGGTGAGGCTGCCGCCCTGGCTCTCGGCCAGCCCCTCCACGATCGCGAGCCCCAAGCCCGCGCCTCCCGTGCCACGGCCGCGCGAGGGCTCCAGGCGCTCGAAGGGCTGGGTGAGGCGGGCGAGAGCCGCGGGCGGCGCGCCAGGCCCATCGTCCTCCACGGCCAGGGCCACGGTCTCGCCCTCCCGCCAGGCCCGCAGCCGCGCGCTGCCGCCGTAGCGGACCGCGTTGTCGACCAGGTTGTCGACGATCCGGTGCAGGGCGATGGGCGAGGCGCGGACGCACAGCGGCCCGCCGGGCGGGGTGGCGTCGGACACCGGCTGGCCCAGCTCGCTGCGGCGCTGGACCAGGGCGGCGAACTCGGCGCGGACGTCCAGGATCTCGGCCTCGCCGCCGGGCGCCCGCGTGGCGTCCCGGGCGAACAGCAGGGCGTCGTCGACCAGCTGGCCCATCTCCTCCAGGTCGGCGATGGCGCGGGCCTGCTGGTCCGGATCGGCGATGAACTCGGCGCGCAGCCGCAGGCGGGTCAGGTAGGTGCGCAGGTCGTGGGCGATGGCCGCCAGCATGCGGGTCCGGTCGTCGAGCAGGCCGCGCACCCGGTGCTTCAGTTCGTTGAGCGCCGACGACAGGTCCCGCACCTCGCGCACCCCCCGCTCGGGCAGGTCGGGGGCATGGACGTCGTCGGCGATGCTGCGGGCGGCCCGGGCGAGGCGGCGCACCGGCCGGATGGTCCACAGGCTGACCGACAGCACGCCCAGCATCACCGCCAAGGCCGCCAGGGCGAAGACGTAGGCGCGCTCGGTGACCCGCTGCACCAGGGTCTGGTTGCGCTGGACGATCATCACCTCGCCCGTGCGCAGGCCGACGAGCAGGCGGATGCGGCCCTTGGAGGGTTGATCGCGCCGGACCTGGATCCGGAAGGGGCGATCTTCAAGGTCCCGGCCGTAGCGATCGAAGAAGCGGGCGAGGCGCGGGACCCGCTCGGCCGCCTCGCCGTTCGGCTCGATGGGGAAGCCTTCCACGACCTCGACCGCCATCGGGCCGCGGTTGAGGGCGTCCGCCACCAGGGGCCGGACGTCGGGCGGGGCCGCTTCCAGCGCCCGGGCCATCGCCGCGGCGTCGCGGGCGGAAGGCAGGCGAAAGACCAGGGGTCGGCCGTCCGGCCAGATCACCACCGCCAGGACCGCCGCCTGCAGCAGCACCAGCCCGATGGTCATCACCAGGGCCAGGCGCAGGGCCAGGCTGTCCCGCAGGCGCGGCATCAGCTCTTGGCGACGGGCAGGGCGAAGAGGTAGCCGCCGCCCCGGATGGTCCGGATCACGGTCGGCGCCCGGAAATCGTCCCGCAGCTTGCGGCGCAGCCGGCTGAGCTGGACATCGATGGTGCGGTCGAAGGGCGTAGCGTCCCGGCCCCGCGTCCAGTCCAGCAGCTGTTCGCGGGTGAGGACCCGCTGCGGATGGGTCACGAAGGCCAGCAGCAGGTCGAACTCCCCGCCCGTCAGCTCCACCTCCTCGTCCTGCGGGTCGGTCAGGCGGCGTGCCGGGGCGTCGAGGGTCCAGCCGCCGAAACGGTAGGTCTCGCGCGGCATCGGGCGCGCGGTGCTGTGCGCCTCGCGCGTGCGACGCAGGACCGCGCGCACCCGGGCCACCAGCTCCCGGGGGTTGAACGGCTTGGCCACATAGTCGTCGGCCCCCAGCTCCAGGCCCAGGATCCGGTCGATGTCGTCGCCCTTGGCGGTGACCATGATCACCGGCGTCTGCACCGGCGCGTTGCGCAGCCGCCGGCAGATGGACAGGCCATCCTCGCCCGGCAGCATCAGGTCCAGCAGCACCAGGTCGACCCGCCGCCGCTCGAGCAGCCGGTCCAGCTCCTCGCCCCGGGCGCAGGTCGCCACGTCGAACCCCTCGCGGGTCAGGAGGCCGTCCACCAGGAGGCGGATCTCAGGGTCG
>Ga0155080_109_pt1 | contig 195237 bp, 197 predicted proteins | sample RifCSPhighO2_01_FD_106048 | JGI IMG/M metagenome (GOLD analysis project Ga0155080, IMG submission 106048) | Phenylobacterium sp. RIFCSPHIGHO2_01_FULL_69_31 | reverse complement strand
ACCATGCTGCGCATGGTCCCCCTCCCCCTACGGGTGAGGAGAGGCAACCAGGAAGGCCCCGCGCCAAGTTCCTAACAGCCTCTAGACTTCGTCCACCCCGCCCGGATTGCGGGCCCGCGACTGCAGCCACATCACGCCGAACAGGTCCGACAGCGAGGCCACGAGCCGGCCGAAGTTCGTGTACTTCGACTGGCCGGTCTGGCGGTGGCGGTGGTTCACGGGCCGGAATTCCACGCGGTAGCCCTCGCGCAGCATGAGCGCCGGCAGGTAGCGGTGGATGTGGTCGAAGTAGGGAAGCCGCAGGAACGCCTCGCGCCGAAAGGCCTTGAGGCCGCAGCCGGTGTCGTTGGCGGTGTCCTTCAGGAGGCGCTTGCGCACGCCATTCCCGATCCGGGAGGCGAACTTCTTGGCCTGGCTATCCTGGCGCTTCACCCGCTCTCCACCGACCAGGGCCAGCTCGGAGGGGCCCGCCACCAGCGCATCCACCAGGGCCGGTCCGTCGGCCGGGTCGTTCTGGCCGTCGCCGTCGAGGGTCACGACCACCGGCGCCCGGGCGGCCAGGATGCCGGTCCGCAGCGAGCGGCTCTGGCCCGAGTTCTTGCGGTGGGCCAGGACGCGCAACTGCGGAATCTCGGCGGCCAGCGCCTTCAGCGCCGCGCGCGTGCCGTCCCGGCTGGCGTCGTCCACGAAGATCATCTCGTAGGACCGGCCGGCGAAGGCGGCGGCGATTTCGCGCGCCAGGGCGGGCGCCGCGCCCTCCTCGTCATAGACGGGGATCACCACCGAGATGTCGGGCGCGGAAGCCATCGCCCGCTCATAGCGGAAAACGTGGCGTGAGAAAGGATCGTGGTATGCACGGCCCATGACGCTGGATGCGGTCCTGACGAAATGGAGCGGCGGTTGGCGGGGGCCGGCGCTCGCCGCCTTCATCGCCTTCCTGGCCGGCCTGCCCGGCCTCGTGGCCATGCCGCCGCTCGACCGCGACGAGGCGCGGTTCGCCCAGGCGACGGCGCAGATGCTGGAGAGCGACGACTATGTGGTGATCCGCTTCCAGGACGCGCCACGGTTCAAGAAGCCGGTGGGCATCCACTGGCTGCAGGCCGCCAGCGTGAGCCTGGTGTCGAGCCCCGAGGCGCGGCAGATCTGGGCCTATCGCCTGCCCTCGCTGCTGGGCGCCATGCTGGCCGCGGCCGCCTGCGCCTGGGGCGCGGCGGGCTTCTTCGACCGGCGGACGGCGCTGCTGGCCGGGGCGCTGCTTGGCGGCTGCCTGCTGGTCTCCACCGAGGCGTTCATCGCCAAGACCGATTCGGCCCTGGCCGGGACGACGACGCTGGCCCTGGCGGCGTTGGGCCGGCTCTATGCGGCGCAGCGGGGCGGCGAGCCGGCCGGACGGCGCGCCGTCTGGATCTTCTGGGCGGCGCTGGCGGCCTCGACGCTGATCAAGGGGCCCATCGGGCCCATGGTGGCGTTCTTCGCCATGATCACCCTGGCGGTCTGGGACCGCCGGACCGGATGGCTTGCCGGGCTGAGGTGGTGGTGGGGCCTGATCATCGTCCTGGCCGTCGTCGGCCCCTGGGCCGGCGCGGTGACGGTCGCCACCGATGGCGGGTTCTGGTCGGAGGCGGTCGGATCCGATCTCGCCCCCAAGCTGGCCGGCGGCCAGGAGACCCATGGCGCGCCGCCGGGCTACCATCTGCTGCTGACGCCCCTGCTCGCCTTCCCCATGACCCTGCTGCTGCCGGCCGCAGCGGTGGCGGCGTGGCGGCATCGCGCCGAGCCTGGGGTCCGCTTCGCCCTCGCCTGGCTGATCCCCATCTGGATCGTGTTCGAGGCCCTGCCGACCAAGCTGCCGCACTACCTGATGCCGGCCTATGGCGGCCTGGCCTGGCTGGCGGCGCGGGCCCTGGCCGAGCCCATCGGGGCGGTCGCGCGCTGGCTGGGCGCGGGCCTGCTGGCGGTGATGGGCCTGGTCCTGGCGGGCGCGGTCTTCTACCTGCTGTCGGTCTATGGCGATCCCTCGGACGCCTGGGCCGCGACCCTGGCCGGCGGCCTGTTCGCGGCGGCCGCGCTGGTCGGCGCCTATCTGATGGTCCGCCGGGCGCAGCAGGCGGCGGCGCTGGGGGCGCTGGCCCTCGCCATCCTGGCGCACGCCGCCCTGGCGGCCGCCTTCGCGCCACGGCTGGATCCGCTGTGGCTGTCGGCGCGGTTGGAGCGGGCGCTGGAACAGACCCGCCTTCTGCCGCGGCAGGGGGTCGCCGAGGCCCCCGTCGCCGTCGCCGGCTTCGCCGAGCCCAGCTTGGTGTTCGCCCTGGGCACCGCCACCGAGCTACACGGCCCCGCCGAGGCCGCCCAGGCGATCGTGGAGGGCCGCCCGGCCATCGTCGAGCAGCGCGAGGAGGCGCCCTTCCGCGAGGCGCTGGAGGCCCGGGCGGGAACCGCCGTGCTGGTCGCGAGCGTTGGCGGCATCAACTACTCCAAGGGTGATCCCATGACGCTTCGGGTCTATGTGGCGCCCGAAGTCCTGAACGAGGTCAGACGATGAGCCGGCGTATCGAGATCGTGGAGGTGGGCCCCCGCGATGGTCTGCAGAACGAGAAGACGCTGCTCGAGGTGGGCCAGAAGCTGGAGATGATCCAGCGGCTCGAGGCCGCCGGCGCCCGGCGCATGGAGGTGGTTTCGTTCGTCAATCCCAAGCGCGTGCCGCAGATGGCCGGCGCCGAGGAGATCATGGCCGCCCTGCCCCGCAAGGAGGGCCGGTCGCGCATCGGCCTGGTGCTGAACCTGCGCGGCTGGGAGCGCTGCCTGGACGCCGGCTGCGATGAGGCGAACGTGGTGGTGTGCGCCAGCGACGGCTTCGGCATCCGCAACCAGGGCGCCTCGGTGGACGAGCAGATCATCACCATGGCCAACATCATGGGCGTCCGCCGCAAGGAGGATCCGCCGGTGACGGTCACCGTCTCGGTGGCGTTCGGCTGCCCCTTCGACGGCGAGGTGCCCGAAGAGCGGGTGGTCGAGATCGTGAAGGCTGCCGCCGACCTGCGCGTGGCCGAGATCGCCCTGGCCGACACCATCGGCGTGGCCGACCCCTGGATGGTCCGCCGCCGGGTGGAGCTGGCGAAGAAGGCGGCGGGCCACATCCCGCTGCGGCTGCATTTCCACGACACCCGCAATACCGGTTTGGCCAACGCCTATGCCGGCGTCGAGGCGGGCGTCGACATCCTGGACGCCAGCGTGGGCGGCCTGGGCGGCTGCCCCTTCGCGCCGAACGCCACGGGCAACATCGGCACCGAGGATCTGGTCTACATGCTGGAGCGGGGCGGCTTCGAGACGGGCTACGACCTCGGCAAGCTGATCGAGATCGGCAACTGGGCGGCGGGCCTGCTGGGCAAGCGCGCGAGTTCGGCCCTTAGCCGGGCGGGCGGCTTTCCGATGACCGTGCCCGTGGCCGTGCCCTGAGCGGCTACTGGACCCGTTCGACGCGGAAGCCGCGAGCCGCCAGCAGGGTCGGCAGGCCGTCGGGGCCGATCAGGTGGAAGGCGCCGACATTGACCAGTTCGACGCCAGAGCCCGCCATCCCTTCGGCGAGGCGATCGGCCCAGGCCTCGTTCCGGCGGCGCAGGAAGGCGTCGTACAGCGCCGGGTTCTCGCTGCGCATATCCGCGATGTGCCCGTCGCCGAGACTGCCGGCGGCCCAGGCGTCCTCCAGGCTGGCGGGCTTGAACGGCAGGCGCAGGCGTGGCCCGCGGCTGCGCTCGCGCACCACGTCGGCCAGGTAACGAACCTCTGAATCCTCGGGCAGGCTGGCGAACATGCGGGCCTGGTCCTCCAGCGTCTCGAAGGTGCGGATGCGCTTGGATTCGGCCCGGGCGGCGCGGGTGATGGTGACGTCCGCGCCCTTGTCCACCGAGGCGCCGCGGGCGAGGGCCGGCTGCATGGACAGCATCAGCGCCGCCGCCCAGGGCCGCAGGTGGTCCACGCGGGCAAGATCGGTCTGGCGGGCCAGGGCCCCCAAGTCGGATGGCGCCAGCTTGCGGCTGAGCGGCCGGTCAGGGTCGACGCCGTAGCGGCGGACCAGCAGGCGCAGGGTGTCCGGGTCGCCCGACTGCAGGTCCGCTTCGAACCAGACGGTCCCCGCCCGGGCCAGGACCGCGTCGTAGAGCGGCGTGCGCCAGGCCTGGCCGGGCTGCAGCGCATGCAGGGTGCCGAAGAGGTAGACCTGGCTGTCGGCGTCCGAGACGCGCCACATGGCCGGCGCCGCCTGGGCCGTCCCCGCAAATCCCAAGATCATCGCGCCCGCCGCCCCGGCGAGCCTGCGCATCCAACCCACGGTGTCCCCCGACATCGAGCGCCGATCAGGCGTGGGGGATTATGGCTCCCAAACTCGGAAATGCTTCGACAATTTCAGGCCCTGGCGCTGGTAGTGCGACCCTAGGTCGCCATAGAGGCGCGTCGGGCGCTCGGTGAGCGGTTCGTAGACAAGCCGCGCCACCGTCTGGCCGTCCTCCAGGATGAACGGGGTCTCGTGGCTGCGGACCTCCAGCACGCCCTTGGAGCCCTTGCCGTGCGCCTCGTCGGTGCCGAAGCCGGGGTCGAAGAAGCCGGCGTAGTGGACCCGGAACTCGCCGACGGACGGATCGATCGGCGTCATCTCCGCGGCCTCCATGACCGGGATCTCCACCGCCTGCTTCGAGGCCAGGATGTAGAACTCGCCGGGGTCGAGCAGCAGCTGGCCGTTGCGCGGGACCAGGGGCTCCCAGAAGTCCTTCGGGTCGTGGCCGTCCTCGTGGTCGAGATCGACGACGCCGGCGTGGCGGCGGCCGCGGAAGCCCGCGATGTCGCCTGTCAGGTCGACGCCGACGCTCTCCGTCCGCAGGCGGGCGGGGACGCCAGCCTTGAGCCGGAGCTGGTTGAGGCGGGTGCCCGAGCGGACCAGCACCGAGAAGGTCTGCGGCGCGATCTCCATGTAGAGCGGGCCCTCGTAGCCCTCGTCCACATCGTCGAAGGCGTCGCCGTAGTCGGTGATCACCCGCACGAAGACGTCCACGCGGCCGGTGGAGCTCTTCGGGTTGGCCCGGGCCGAGACGCCCTTGGGCAGCTTCACCCGCTCCTGCAGCTCGGCGATGTAGACGCAGCCGCGCTCCAGCACCGCGCCCTTGGTGAGGTCCAGCTCGTGCATGGCTACCTCGGCGATGCGCTGGCGGACCGTGCCGTGGCGCGGCAGGAAGGAGGCGCGCACGCGCCAGGCCTTGCCCGCGAGGCGCAGGTCCAGGCTGGCCGGCTGGACCTGGTCGGGCTCCCACGGCGTCGCCGACGCGATGGCGCCGCCGGCGATCAGGGCTTCGATGGATTGGCAGGGCAGGATGCCCGGGGCGTTGAACTCGCTCATGGGCCGCGAACCCTTACCGCAGAACCGCGATGTGGCAAGGCTTGGCCGAGAGGAATTGGGGCCGGCCCCAGGAAAGCGGACCTTGACGGCGCCGGGTGCGGAGCGTTCAAGCGGCCCAGTTTTTCTTGAAGGAGGCCATGATGGCTGAAGACCCGCGCGACTGGGAAATCGAGACCCGAGCGGTGCGCGGCGGCCTCATGCGCACCGAGCACGGCGAGATTTCCGAAGCCCTCTTTCTGAACCAGAGTTTCGCCTACGAGACCGCGGCGGCGGCCGACGCGCGGTTCGCCGGCAACGCACCGGGATTCATCTACCAGCGGTTCGGCAACCCGACCACGCAGATGTTCGAGGATCGCCTGGCCCTGATCGAGGGGGCCGAGCAATGCAAGGCGACCGCCTCGGGCATGGCGGCGGTACAGCTCGCCCTGATGGGCCTGGTCCGCGCCGGAGACCATATCGTGGCGGGCCGTGCCCTGTTCGGCTCGTGCCGCTGGATCCTCTCGGAATGGATGCCGCGGTTCGGGGTGGAGACCACCTATGTCGACGCCACGGACCTGGAGGCGTGGAAGAACGCGGTCCGGCCCAACACCAAGTGTTTCCTGGTGGAGAGCCCGGCCAATCCGCTGCTGGAGGTGACCGCCATCGGCGCCGTGGCCGATATCGCCCATGCGGCGGGCGCCAAGCTGGTGGTCGACAACGTGTTCGCCACGCCGATCTTCCAGAAGCCGCTGGCTCTGGGCGCGGACATCGTCGTCTATTCGGCCACCAAGCACATCGACGGCCAGGGCCGCGTGCTGGGCGGGGCGATCCTGGGCGCCGCCGAGCTGATGACCGAGGCCTACAAGGACATGCACCGCCACACCGGGCCGGCGCTGTCGCCCTTCAATGCCTGGGTGCTGCTGAAGGGGCTGGAGACGCTGGAGCTGCGCGTGCGCCGTCAGACCGAGAACTGCGCCAGGGTGGCCGACGCCATCGCCGCCCATTCCAAGGCGCTGAGGACCATCTATCCCGGCCGCCCGGACCACCCGCAGGCCTCGATCATCGCCAACCAGATGACCGGCGGCGGCAATGTGGTGGCCTTCGACCTGGGCAGCCGCGACGCGGCCTGGCGGTTCCTGGACGCCCTGCAGATCGTCGACATCTCCAACAACCTCGGCGACGCCAAGTCGATGGCCACGCACCCCTGCACCACCACCCACCGCTCCATGCCCGAGGCCGAGCGTCTGGAGATCGGCCTGACCGAGGGCTGGGTGCGGATGAGCGTCGGCCTGGAAGGTCCCGGCGACCTGGTGCGCGACGTATCGCGAGCTCTGGACGCCGCCTAAGCCGCCAGCCTGAACACCTTGCGCGCCGCGCCCCCGAGGAACAGCTCGCGGGCGCGGTCGTCGAGGCCGAGATCGTCCAGCGCCGCCAGGGCGTGCTTCGGCGAGACCATGGGCCAGTTAGTGCCGAACATCACCCGGCCCGCCCCCTGCCCGCGCATGAAGTCGGTGAGCTGGGGCGGCAGCCGCGCCACGGTGTAGGCCGAGGTGTCGACGTAGAAGTTCGGGTACTTCCGCGCCAGGGACAGCACCTCGTCCATCCACGGGAAGCCCACGTGGCCGCCGACGACGCGCAGGTCGGGGAAGTCCAGCAGCACGTCGTCGAGGTAGGGGATCGGACGGCCGGGCTCGGAGCGGCACAGCGGGCCGGTGTGGCCGATCTGGGTGCAGAACGGCAGGCCAGCCTCCACGCAGGCCACATAGACCGGATAGTAGCGGCGGTCGTTGGGCGGCAGATCCCACAGCCAGGGCACAACGCGCACGCCCACGAAGGCGGGGTTGGCGGCGTGTTCGCGGATCGTGCGGACCGCCCCCATGGGATCGTTGAGGTCCACCGTCATCAGCCCGCGCAGTCGGGCGGGCGCCTGGGCCACCGCCTCGGCCACCTCTTCGTTCGTGATCAGCCAGCCGCGGGGGCCGCACCAAGCCGAGAGGAAGGTAATATCGACGCCGGCCGCGTCCATGGCTGCCAGGGTCCGGTCCGTGGTGACCGGCGGCTCGTCGCCGCTCTTGCCGGTCCAGCGGTTGAGAGTCGCGAGCCAAGGTTGCTGCTGGAACAGCGCATTGGGCTGCTGGGCCCAGACGTCGACGGCGCCCATTGGACGGCTCCCGAATTTACTTCACATCACAAGTAAATGCGCGTTGAGCGGCGCTGTCAACGCGGGCTAGCTTCGCCCGCATGGATCCGGCCGGGCGCGAGCGCCTCTACCATCTGCTCCAGACGGCCGCGCACCGGCTGAAGACCCGCGCCGACCGCGATTCCCAGGGCGTGGCGGGTGTGACCGCGGCCCAGGCGGCGGTGATGTTCGTGATCGCGCGGGAGCGGGCGACGACGCAGCGGCGGGTGGCCGAACAGCTGAAGCTGAACGAATCCGCCGTGACCGGCATGGTGGGGCGGCTGATGGAGGCCGGCTTCGTCGCACGCGCGCCCAGCCCCACGGACGGCCGCGCCTGGACCGTGACCCTGACGCCGGCCGGAGAAGCGGCGCTAGACCGCTTCCGGGTCAACCTGGACGCCCTGAACGCCGAGATCACCGCCGCGCTGGGCGGTGAGGCCGAGGTGGCGCGCTTCGCCGACGGCCTGCGCGCGATCCTCGCAATCGCGCCCAGCCGCGAGGCCTAGGCGATCTCCAGAGCCTCAGGCGCGACGGCGTAGACGCGGCTGCAGTACTCGCAGGTGACGTGGATCTTGCCGTCGTCCTCGACCATATCCTCGCGCTCGGCCCGGTCGAACGACTTCAGCACCGTCACGATCCGCTCCTGGTTGCAGCGGCAGAAGGCGCGCAGCGGCTTGGAGCCGAACACGCGCACGCCGTCCTCGTGGAACAGCCGGAACAGCAGGCGGTCGGACGACAGCTCCGTGTCCAGCAGTTCGTCCTCGCCCAGGGTCTCGAAGAACGCCTGGGTGCGAACCCAGGCCTCCAAGGTGTCGCCTCGGGCGTCGTCGGCGGCGATGTACTGGATGAGGAAGCCGCCGGCGCGCCAGCCGGTCTCCTCGCGGCCCACGGCCAGGCGCACGCGCGTCGGCGTCTGCTCGGACTGGGCGAAGTACTGCTCGGCGCAAAGGGCCAGGGTCTCGCCGTCGATGGACGTCATGCCCTGGTAGCGATCCATGTCGCTGCCCTGGTCGACGGTCATCATGAAGACGCCCTCGCCCAGCAGCGTCCTGGCGCCCGGGCGCAGGAAGCCCTGGGACACGGCCTCGACCTCGGCGGCGTCGAACCGGCAATAGCCGCGCAGGCCGCCCGAGGTGTCGTAGTCGGCGACCACGTAGCGCACGGGGCCAGCGCCGCGAGCCTCGACGATCAGCCGGCCGTCGAACTTCAGGTACGAGCCCACCAGGGCGGCGAGCGCGCACGCCTCGCCCAGCAGGTTGGCGACCGGCTCGGGATAGTCGTGACCCCGCAGGATCTCGTCGATGGCGGGGCCGAGCCGGGTGACGCGGCCGCGAACGGGTTCGCCCTCGATCTGGAAGGCGCCGACGAGGTCGTCGGGGGTCTGTGTATCGGACATGGGGCGCAATATAGGACGCGTCGGCGAGGTTGCGAGCGGGCGAGTTGTCCTAGGCGCCCGCCCACTCCGGCGTCAGATGGCGCCGAAGCACCAGGCCAGGATCGACTTCTGGGCGTGGATGCGGTTCTCCGCCTCGTCCCAGACCAGGCTGGCCGGCCCGTCGATGACCGAGTCCGTCACTTCCTCGCCGCGGTGGGCCGGGAGGCAGTGCAGGAACACGGCGTCCTTGTTCGCCACCGACATCAGCTTGTCGTCGACCTGGTAGGGCTCCAGCGCCTCGATCCGCTCGTCGTGGTCGGTGTCGCCCATGGACACCCAGGTGTCGGTGATCACGCAGTCGGCGCCGCGGACAGCCTCGACCGGATCGTGGGTGGTCATGACATGACCCTGCTGCTCGGCGGCGCGCGCGAGGTCCATCATGTCGGGATGGAAGACGGCCGGGCTGGCGATGTTGAGCTTGAAGCCCAGCTTGGGCGCCGCATGGATGAAGGACGAGCACACGTTGTTGCCGTCGCCCACCCAGGCGAACGTCTTGCCGTAGACGTTGCCGCGGTGCTCCTCGAAGGTCATCAGATCGGCCAGGATCTGGCACGGGTGGCTCTTGTCCGACAGGCCGTTGATGACCGGCACGGAGGACCACAGGGCCAGGCGCTCCACGTCCTCATGGACATTGGAGCGGATCATGATGGCGTCGACCATGCGCGACAGCACGCGGGCGGTGTCTTCGATCGGCTCGCCGCGGCCGAGCTGCATGTCGACGGCGTTGGAGATGATCACGTCGCCGCCCAGCTGGCGCATGGCGGCGTCGAACGAGAAGCGCGTGCGGGTGGAGTTCTTCTCGAAGATCATGGCCAGGGTCCGGCCGCGGGCGGGATGGTCCTCGTCGGGCTTGCCCTTGGGCCAGCCGGCGCGGGCCGCCTTTCGGGCCTTGGCGTCTTCGAGGATGATCCGCAGCTCAGTCCCGTCGAGCCTCCACAGGTCGAGGAAGTGGCGGACGGCCTTACTCATGCCGCCGCCCCCGCCTTTTCCTTCGCCGCCTTGGCCTGAGCGGCTTCGCAGGACTTCTCCAGCAGGCCGATCGCCTCGCGGGCTTCGTCGAGGCTGAGGGTCAGCGGCGGCAGCAGGCGCACGCAGTTGTCGCCGCCGCCTGCGATCAGCAGGTGGTTGTCGCGGGCGTGCTGCATGAACTCGCGATTGGGCGTCGCCAGCTTCACGCCGATCAGCAAGCCCTTGCCGCGGATGTCGAGCACCACGTCGGGATAGCGGTCCTTCAGCCCCGAGAGCTGCTGGTTCAGGTAGCCGGCCACCTCGCGGACGTGGGCCAGCAGCTCGGGCTTGATCAGTTCCTCGACCGAGGCGACGCCGACCGCCATGGCCAGCGGGTTGCCGCCGTAGGTGGAGCCGTGGCTGCCCGGGCCCATGCCCTTGGCCGCCTCGGCCGTCGCGAGACAGGCGCCCACCGGGAAGCCGCCGCCCAGCGCCTTGGCCACCGCCATGATGTCCGGATCGGCCGCGCCGTCCGCCCACTCGTAGGCGAAGAGCCGGCCCGTCCGACCCAGGCCGCACTGGATCTCGTCGTAGATCAGCAGGGTCCCGGTCTCGTCGCAGAGCTGGCGTATCTCCTTGAGCTGGGCCTCGGTCCAGGACCGGGCCCCGCCCTCCCCCTGCACGGGCTCCAGGAGGATCGCCGCGGTGGTCGGACCGACCAGCGCGCGCAGGCCCTCGAGGTCCCCGAACTTGGCCTGCACGAACCCGGGCAGCGCAGGGCCGAAGCCTTCGACGTAGCTGGGATTGCCCGCGGCGAAGATGGTGGCGATCGTCCGGCCGTGGAACGAGCCGTCGAAGCCGATGATATCGATCCGCTCCGGCTGGCCGTTCGCCCAGTGATACTTGCGCGCCGTCTTGATCGCGCACTCGATCGCCTCGGCGCCGGAGTTCGTGAAGAAGGCCACGTCGGCGAAGGTGTTGTCGGTGAGAAGCTTCGCCAGCTTCTCCTGGTGGGGGATCCGGAAGATGTTGGAGGTGTGCCAGAGCTTCTCGGCCTGGTCCTTCACCGCCTGCACCAGCTTGGGGTGATTGTGGCCCAGGGCCGTCACGGCGATGCCAGCCATGCAGTCGAGGTAGGCCTCGCCGTCGGCGGTAAACAGTCGCGAGCCCTCGCCTCGCTCGAACGCCAGCGGGGCGCGCGCATAGACGCCCATGATGTGATCGCTGGGAACGGGGGCGGAGGTCGTCTCGGCCACTGTCTGGGCCCTCCAAAATGAAACGTCCCCGCCGCGTTGAGCAGCGGGGACTGGAAGGCTTCGCCTTTTCCGCGTGAAGTGTGACGGTGTCAATCTTTTGCTCCCCCTCGGCGAGGGAGTGGGCGGGAGGGAGCACGCCCCCTCCCGCCAAGCAGCTAGAAGTCCATCGTCGCGCCGACGAACAGGTAACGTCCGAACGCGTCGTACATCTGCGCCCAGGTGTTGCCGTTGCAGGGCCCGGTGGGGCAGTTCGACGAACCTGTCAGCGGCGGATCCTTGTCGAACAGGTTGTTCACCCCTGCGCGGAAGTTGATGTTGTCCCGCATCGTCCAGGACGCCGTCAGGTCAAAGTAGTCCCGCGCCTTGAGCGTCTTGTCCGAAGCGTACTGCAGACCGGGGTTGTTCAGGCCCGGATCCTTGGAATAGGCGTCCAGCGTCACCTTCGAGAAGTGGCGCCACTGCAGGCTGAGGGAGAAGTCCTTGAACCAGTCGCCGTACTCGAGCGGCGTGGTCCAGGTTACGCGCGCCTTGTGGCGCCATTCCGGGTTCGGCGCCGACAGACCACCCGAGACCGAACAAATGTTCCCGAAGTAGCCGGCGCAGTCGAACGCGTCTTCACCGGGGAGCGGCTGCACCTTCAGGGTGTCGAGATAAGTCCCGACGAAGTTGAAGCTCAGGCCCCCGCTATTTCCAAGCCCAAAGTTCTCGAGGTCGGTTCGATAGCCCACGTTGATGTCGAAACCGGTCGTCGCCAGCGAGCCGGTATTCAGGGTGGTGTTTCGCACGAAGCCCTGGTTCGACAGATAGAGCGAGTTGTCGGCGTCGCGCTGGACGAGGTTGCAGTAGAAGGGATCCAGCGTATCGACGCAGCGGGTGATGATCGTGTCCGCGCCGATGCCCGAGATGAAGTCCTTCACCTTGATATCGAAGTAGTCGACCGAGAGGTTGAAGCCCGGCAGGAAGGACGGCTGATAGACGAAGCCGACGGTGTAGGTGTCGGCCGTCTCCGGGTCGAGGTCCGGGTTGCCGCCGTTGAGCCCGTTGTACTGGTTGGCGCTATTCGCTTCGATGGCCAGGACCTGGGCAGTCGTGAGGCCAAACGCCTGGGCGCAGCGGGCGACCAGCGGATCATTGGCGGACAGGCCCGCACAGGGATCCTGCGTGCCGTCGAGGACGACGTTCTGCGGGCTGAACAGTTCGAGGACGTGGGGGGCGCGAACGGCGCGGTTGTAGCCGCCGCGGATCCGCAAGCCATCGATCGGTTCCCAGTCACCGGCAATCTTGTAGGTCTCGGTGGTGCCGATTGTGGAATAGTCGGAGTACCGGAAGGCGAGTTCCATCGTCAGGTTCTTGGCGAAGGCCACGTCCTGCACCAACGGAATTCGGGTTTCCGCGAACATCTCATAGACGTCGAAGCTGCCGTTGACCGGGGGAGCCGCGCCGCCCGAGCCGTTGAGCTGGCCAGACGAGGAGATGAAGTCGGACGAGAAGTCCATGGTCTCGCGCCGGTACTCGGCGCCGATCGAGACGCCCACGCCGTCGGTAGCCCAGGGTGTCTTCACGCCGTATTCGGTGAGGTCGCCGCCCAGCGAGAAGTTCACGACCCGCTCGAAGAGGTTGCCCATGGTGGTCGACGGCGTCTCGAGATAGGCCAGCGCCTCGGGCGTGACGCCGCCCAGTTGCATGATGTTGTAGGGGACGCACGCCAGGTCGGTCTGGTCGATCACCGATTTGCAGGTCGGGACGCCGTTCACGTTCACCACGTTCAAGGCGTTGTTGATCGCCTGGGTGCGGAAGAAGCCGGTCTGGACCTGGTTGAACGACACGCGGCCATACTGCATGGCGAAGTCGTAGTTCCAGTTGTCGCCCAGATCGCCGCGGACGCCCACGACGTAGCGATACTGCTGATGCTGCATCGCGCCTTGGCGACCGCCGCCCTCGACGTTCCGGCGCGCGATGGTGCCGCGGAACATGGCGTTCGGGTTGGTGGTGTTGGCGCAGGTCTCGCCCGCCGCGCCCTGGAACACGCCGAGCAAGCCGCGCTGCTGGGCGGAGAGGAAGGGGTTGGCGCAGTTCACGTTGAACGAGCCCGCGAACACGCCGCCGGCCGCGATCTGGAACGTGGACTGGTCGTCCATGAACATCACGTCGGCGTAGGCCGTCGCCCAGTCGGTGAGCTCATACTCGGCGAAGGCGCCCAGCACGTAGCGATCGTCCGGACGCTGGTAGTAGTTCTCCGGGCCGAAGTTGAAGACGTCGCGGCTCGCATCGCGGGTGCGGAAGGTGTTCCCGGGCCCGGTGATGTCGACCACGTAGTTGCCGAAACGGGCCGGGAAGGCGGTGCCGGAGCCACCGCAGCCGGCGGCGGCGAAGGTGTCGCCGGAATTCAGGGTGCAGGACGAGAAGTCGCGGTTGCCCTGCAGGATCGGCTCGACGTGACGGTAGCCGGCATAGGCGGTCACGTTGCCCTTGCCGTCTGGCGAGTTCACGCCGATCACGAGGGTGACCTGGCTCGACTCCCCGTCGCGAACGTTGTCCTTCGGCAGGCGGAAGAACTCGGGGCTGGCCGCCTTCGCGGCGCTGGCGGAGACGACATCGGCGATCGAGCTGCCGTTGTCGTGCTGGTAGATGCCGTACTGGGCATCGACGCGCACGCCTTCGAAGCGGCGCGACATGATGAAGTTGACGACGCCGCCCACGGCGTCGGCGCCGTAAACGGCCGAGGCGCCACCCGTCAGCACGTCAACGCGCTCGATCAGGGCTGAGGGGATGAAGTTGATGTCGGCGGCCAGGTTGGCGCCCGTGGTGTTGGGCGTGCCGGGCATCAGGCGGCGGCCGTCGATCAGGACCTGGGTGCGCGTCGGACCGAGGCCGCGAAGGCTGATGGTCGCCGTACCCGTCGAACCGTTGGACACCGAGGAGCCCTGGGCCGCGAAGGCTTGCGGCAGGCTGTTGATCATGTCCTCGACGCGGGTCACGCCCGTCGCCTTGATCTCGGCCGCGCTGACCGCGGTGACCGGGCTGACGCTCTCCAGGTTCGGCGACGGAATGCGGGTGCCGGTGACGACGACCTCGCTGATCTCCTCGCCGGCGGTCTGCGCCAGCGCCGGGGACGCGGTCATGGCCGCCCCGCAGATCATCGAAGACGCCAGGAGGCGCGCACGGACAGTAAGCTTGCTCACGATCAATATCCCCTTCGCGGCCGACCGCCAGTTGGGCGGCCCCGCTCCCCACAAGAAGGTTTCGGCCCACCGCTCGCGGGCCAGGTGACGGTGAGTTACGGTTGCGTGACAAAGAGGGTCAATCATGGCCCAGGCAACGAACGATGCGTTCTGAGCAACACACGGACCGAGCGGCAATAATTCCTGGATTTCCAGAAGTTATCGGGTTTTTGATCGCCGTCTTTTTCTATTTCTGTGTTGATTCCGACACAGGCCTGCGCGGGCCGGACGATGTAATCGCAGCCGAGGTCAGGGCCGCGTCGAAGTAGCGGCGCAGGCGTCTCAGTCCCTCGGGCCGAATGGTCGCCTGGCGACGGCGCAGGTCGACCAGCCCGGCGGCGGCCAGGACGCCAAGGTGATGGCTGACGTTGACCCTCGGCAGCGCAAGGGTTCGGGCGAGATCGCCGGCGGACGCGGGGCGGGCGACCAGGCGCTCCAGCAGGACCCGGCGCGTCGGGTCGGCCAGGGCCCGGAACATCTCCGCCGGGGCGTCGGCCGGCGCGCCGCGCCCAATCTCCATCAGGCCGTCCTGGACCGCGGCGCGGCGTGCTCGACCTCCAGGGCATGCAGGCGCCGCGAGACCGCAAAGCGCTCGCGCAACCAGCCTTCGCCCACCGAGGCCTCGAACCACAGGCGATCGAAATAGATCCGCAGCTGCGGCAGCGGTTCGACCGTGGCCACGAGCAGGCCATCCTCCTCGCGGACCAAGCCCGCCTCCTTCAGCACGCGCACGTGGTGGGAGACGGCCGGCCGGGTGACGGCGACGGCCGCCGCGAGGCTTCCGATCCGCGAAGGCCGCGCCAGGATGCGCTCGTAAAGGTCGCGGCGGGTGGCGTCGCCCAGCGCGTCCAGCGCCGCGCCGACGGGATCGCTCATCCCCAGCCCCCCGCCGCGCGCAACGGCTTCACCACCGAGTCCGCGTCGAGAGGGGTCGAACGCAGCAGGCTGATGAAGCGCCGCAGCGCCGGATTGTCATGGTCGTTGCGCCAGGCCGCCGCGATCTGCAGCGTCGCCGGCCGGCCGGGCAACGGCGAGAAGGCGACCCCGGCGCGGGTGGCGTGGGCGACGCTCTGCGGCGCGACCGCATGGCCGACGCCGGCGGCGACCAGACTGAGGACGCCGTCGTGCGAGGTCATCTGCACCCGGACGCCGGCGCGGGCGCCGCCCCGGTCGGTCACCAGCCTCTGGATACGGCCCCAGTCGTCGCCCGCCGCGCAGAGCACGGGCGCCTCGCCCAGCGCCTCGTCGGGCGCCTCCAGCGAACGGGCCAGGAGCCAGGGCTCGCTCCACAGCGACAGGCTGTCGAGACCGGCTGGCACGTCTTCGGCATCGATCAGGATCGCGTCCAGTTCGCGGTCCAGCACCGCCGCCACCAGTTCAGCCGCCGATCCGCCGCGCAGCTCCAGCTCCACGTCCCGGGCCGAGCGGCGATAGGCGCGAAGGATGGCTTCGGCCGGCCCGGCCGTCACCGGCCACACATGGCCCAGCCGCAGGCGGCCCACCTCGCCCCGTCCGGCGGCGCCGGCGCGGACCGCCGCCTTGGCCAGCAGCTCCAGCGCGCGCTCGACTTCCGACAGGAAGCGTTCGCCGGCCCCGGTGGGACGCGCGCCGCCCGACGAGCGCTGGAACAAGGACACGCCCAACGCATCCTCCAGCGCCAGCACCCGGCGCGACAGCACAGACGGGTTCACGCCGAGAACTTCCGACGCCCGTCGAAAGCCGAGATGCTCGCGCACCATCAGGGCGGAGCGAAGGGTGGCGATGTCCTGCGCCGCGAGGGCCTCAGCCCCGCGGCGCACGGGAGATCCGCGGAAGGGTTGGTTCGGTTCCTGGGGCGACATCAGGCCGCACGCGCCTTTCGCGACGACACCGTCCAGGCGATGACGAGGCCCACGGCGACATGGGCCAGGATGTCGAGGCCAGACTTCGCGCCCTGCCAGCTGGGAAAGGCCCCGGGCCAGCGGAGCGGCAGGACGACGAGGTACATGACCCCGTAGAGCATCAAGCCGTAGAGCGCGCCCGCGATCATCGGCCGGGCGGTCAAGGCAGGGACCCGGCGGGCCGCCAGGACGTAGACCGCAGCCATGGCCAGGGCGATGCCGAAGTGGGTGGCCACGCCGAGCAGCACCGCCGCCATTCCGCCATCGCGGGCGGCCGGCCCGCCGATCCACCCGCTGGCGACGGCCTGCCAGGGCCGGGCGGCGGGCTGGCCGGACGCGACGGACATGCCGGACGCATAGAGGAGATCGACCGCGCCGCCGGCGAGGCCCGCGATCATCGTTTGCGACAACGTACCCCGCCCCGGCGGGGAGGCGGCCGGGGAAGCGGCGGCGGCGGTCATGGGGAGGTCCTCCTGCGACGCCGCGACGTTGCCGCTACGTCGCCCGCCGGGTCGCGCACGTTCCGAGGGCGAAAAGCACATTCCGATGACCGCGTGCCGCCGCCGACCGCTTGGCCTTTGACTTCGCTCGCGTCTGGCGTTGCTCTTGCAGGCACAGGCTGCCGATGACGTACCCGTTCAAGTTCCAAGACACGCCCGAGCCCACCCTGACCTTCGGGCGCCAGCGCGAGTGGGGCCCGCTGGCGGCGACGGAGGTGCACGCCACGCCCGGCCGCTATCCCGGGCAGGCGATCTCGGACCATCGGGTGATCTTCTACCTGACCCCTGGGGTGCCCACGGATTGCACCTGCGAGGGCGTGGGCCAGTTCCGCATCCAGAGCCCCTACGACTTCGATCTCGTCCCCGGTGGCGCCAGCGGGTTCTGGGAGGATCATACGGACTGCGACATGGTCTCGGTCCGCCTGTCGCCAGCGTTGTTATCGTCCACGGCAGAGGCTCTGGCGCTCCCGGGCGGCCGGGCCGAACTCGCGCCGAAGATCGGGGCGCGCGATCCGCTGGTCGAGCACGTCGTGCGGGCGCTGATCGCCGAGCTGCAGGCGCCTGCGCCCGCCGGAAGGATCTACGCCGACAGCCTCGCCATCGCCCTGGCCACGCGCCTGCTGCAGAACTTCGCCGTCGTGGGCTTCGCCGGCCGGCAGACGCTGTCGAAACCGCAGATCCGGCGCATCGTGGAGTTCATCGAGACCAACCTCGATGGCGAACTCACGCTGGAACAGGTCGCGGGGGTCGCGGGCATGAGCATCCCGCACCTCACCACGCTGTTCCGCCGCACCATGGGCCAGTCCGTGCACGCCTACGTCATGGAGCGCCGCGTGCATCGGGCCCGCAGCCTGCTGCTTGGCCGCGGGATGACGATCGCCGAGGTCGCCCTGGAAACCGGCTTCGCCCACCAGAGCCATTTGGCCCGCTGGATGCGCCGCCTGCTCGGCGTCACGCCCTCGCAGGTGCTGCGGGACTAGGTCTTGATCTTGTAGCCGGTGCGGAACATCCACAGGCAGACGGCGCCCGTGACCACCGTCAGCACCGCGGTCATGGCCGCGCCGATGGCGAGGTTGCTTTCGGCCTGGCCCGTGAAGCCGTAGCGGAAGCCGTCGATCAGATAGAAGAACGGGTTGAAGTGGCTGAACGTCCGGAAAGGCTCCGGCAGCCGCTCGACCAGATAGAAGGTGCCGGACAGGAACGTCATCGGCATGATGACGAAGTTGGTGACGGCGGCCATGTGGTCGAACTTCTCGGCCCAGAGCCCGGCCATGATGCCGATGAAACCCATGATCAGCGCGGCGCCCAGGCCGAAAAAGACGATGGCCCAGGGCTGGGCGATCGGCAGGCGCGCGAAGGGCAGCACCGCGACCAAGCTGACGAGGCCGACCACGATGCCGCGGGTGGCCGCGCCGCCGCCGAAGCCCACCACGTGCTCGCCGGGGGTCAGCGGCGGGGTCATGAAGTCGCCCATCAGCCCGTTGAACTTGGCCTGCAGCAGCGACGATGAGGAGTTGGCGAAGGCGTTCGAGAGGATCTGCATCATGATCAGCCCAGGCGCCACGAACGTGCCGTACGCGACGCCGTGCACCTCGCGCGCGCCGCCCACGGCGACCACGAACACCAGCATGTAGAGCAGCGCGGTGACCACCGGGGCGGCCAGGGTCTGCATGCCCACCTTCATGAAGCGCCGCACCTCGCGAACGTAGAGGGTCTTCAGCCCCTCCCAGTTTACGCCGTGATAGGCGCGCGGCTGCGGGGGCAAGGCGACTTCGGCGTCAGGCATGTCTCGCATGGCCGAGATGTGCGCGCTGCGCGGCGGCTGCGCAAGGCCATGCCTCAACCACAGCCCAAACTCGAATCAACATCTAGTTCCTGTGGAGAACCCGCAGGGCGCCTATTGTGGCTCTTATCGAGTTGTTTACTACTGATGGTGGTTGGTGGCGGTTGAGTTAGCTCGGCGCCACAAGATGTTGATCCCGGCGCCCCGGCGGCGCGCCGGATCCTCTGGGTGGGAGGCGAGACCATGGGCTGGACCGACGAACGCGTGGAACTTCTGAAGAAGCTCTGGCAGGACGGCCTCTCGGCCAGTCAGATCGCCAAGCAGCTGGGCGGCGTCACCCGCAACGCGGTGATCGGCAAGGTTCACCGCCTGGGGCTTTCGGGTCGCGCGACCCCCTCCAAGCCGCAGCGGACGGTATTCAAGGCCCCGCGTCCGGCGCGTCCGGCCCAGGCCTCGCCGTCGGCGCCGCGCCGCATCGCCGAGCCCGTCTCGGCGGCCCATCCGGCCCCCGCGCCCGTGCGCTATGTCGACGAGACTCCTGGCACGGCCACCGTGCTGACCCTGGGCGCCCACATGTGCAAGTGGCCGATCGGCGATCCGTCGCTGGACAGCTTCACCTTCTGCGGCCGACGCTCGGAAGAGAACGGCCCCTACTGCCACGAGCACGCCACGGTTGCCTACCAGCCGGCCCAGGCGAAGAAGAAGTCCGGCGCCGCCGAGCTGGCCCGGAGCCTGCGCCGCTACATCTGAGTTCCGCTGCAAAGCGGCCCGACTATCCGTTGGGGATGGGAGGCGCGCCTGAGAACCGAAGCTGCGCAAGCTGCTTAAGGTCCCGGGCGCGCCTCTTTTCTTTTGCGACGACGCCCCTAGCTTCGTGAGCCCATGACCGACGTCGCCACGCCCCCCGACGAGACCGGCAACGCCAAGGCCTATTCGGTCTCGGAGCTGGCGTTCGCGCTGAAGCGGACGCTGGAGGACTCGTACGGCTTCGTGCGCCTGCGCGGCGAGCTGTCGAAGGTCACCCACCACTCCAACGGCCACGTCTATCTGACCATCAAGGACGAAAAGGCCGCCATCGACGGCGTCGTCTGGAAGGGCAGCGTACGCGGGCTGTCGGTCCGACCCGAGCAGGGGCTGGAGGTGATCGTCACCGGCAAGATCACCACCTATCCGCAGGGCTCGCGCTACCAGATCGTGATCGAGAGCATGGAGGCCGCCGGGATCGGCGCGCTTCTGGCCCAGCTCGAGCGCCTGAAACAGCGGCTGGCCGCGGAGGGGCTGTTCGAGCCCTCGCGGAAGAAGGCGCTTCCCGAGATGCCGGCCGTGGTGGGGGTGATCACCAGCCCCACCGGCGCGGTGATCCGCGACATCTTGCACCGGATCCGCGACCGCTGGCCCTGCCGCGTCATCGTCTGGCCGGTGGTGGTGCAGGGTGAGGCGGCGGCGGCCCAGGTCTGCGGCGCGATCAAGGGCTTCAACGCCATGGCGCCGGGCGGACCGGTCCCACGGCCGGATGTGCTGATCGTGGCCCGCGGTGGCGGTTCGGTGGAGGACCTGTGGGCCTTCAACGACGAGACCCTGGCCCGCACCGTCGCCGAAGGAACCATCCCGCTGATCAGCGCGGTGGGCCACGAGACGGACACCACCCTGATCGACTTCGTCTCCGACCGCCGCGCGCCGACCCCCACCGCCGCGGCCGAGATGGCGACGCCCGTCCTGGCCGAGCTGAAGGCGCTGGTTTCGGACCTGGGCGGGCGGATGCACCGCTGCGGCGGGCGGGTGGTGGACGAGCGGCGGGGGCGGATCGAGCACGCCGACCGGGCGCTGAAGCGGATCCCCGACCTGGTGCGGCTGGCCGAGCAGAGGTTCGACATCGTCTCCGGCCGGCTCGGGGCGGGCCTGGCGCGCAACGCCGCGGCCCACGAGCGCGACCTGGTGCGGGTGGCGTCCAGGCTGTCCCCCCTGCTGCTGGAGCGGCCGCAGCAGGTGCAGAAGGACCGGCTGGACCGGCTGACGGTGCGACTGGAGCCTTCGGTCCGACGGCGGCTGGAGCGCCTGTCCGAGCGGCTGGACGGACTCTCCAAGCTCTACGGGTCGGTCGATCCGGACCGGCCGCTGCAGCGCGGCTTCGCCCGTGTGGCGCGCGCCGACGGTTCGCTCGTGCACGCCGGCGCATCGCTGGCGAGCGGCGAGGCGGTCGCCATCACCTTCGGCGACAAGGTCACCCGTCAGGCAGTCATCGACGGTGCGGGTGGCGCGACCCCGCCTCCCCTCACGCCCGCCAAGCCGGCGAAGGCGAGACCCAAGCCCGAAGGTCCAGCGCAGGGCGACCTGTTCTGAGCGCGTCCGAAGCGCTAAATAGGGGCGCATGAACGCCCACGACCGGAACCTCGGCGCCAACGACCAGGCCAAGCTCCACTACGGGGATGGCGACTACGCGGTGCTGCGCCCAGGCCGACACGTCCTCTGCGCCGTCACCGGCCAGAAGGTCCCGCTGGAACAACTCCGCTACTGGAGCGCCGAGTTGCAGGAGGCCTACGCCGGACCGGCCGAGGCCCTCAAGCGGTGGCAGGAAACCCGGGGCTAGTCGCGCCGGTACTCTTCGTTCGGCCAGCGGCGGTGGACCCAGAACCACTCGGTGGGCCGGGCGCGGACGCGGTCCTCGATGAAGGCGTTGACGCGGCGCACGCCCGCCTCGATGTCGGCTTCCCGATCTCCGGTGTCCTCGAGGCGGATCGGGTCGTGAACGATCACCTTGAACCGGGCGCCGGGGCCCACCCGCTGGACGCTCATGGGCTGGAGCGGGATGCCGAACCGCAGCGCGAAGGTGGATGGGCCCGGCGCGGTGTGAGCCATGTGGCCGAAGAGCGGCGCGGCCACGCCGCCGTTGAACTTCTGATCGTTCATCAAGGCCACGCTTTCGCCACGCTGCAGCGCCCTCATAAGTTCGCGGGCGCCGTCCAGCCCCTTGGGCGCAAACAGGCGTACGCCGTAGCGGAAGCGGTTCTTCCGCACGCGTTCGTCGACGTAAGGGTTGTTCATGGCGCGGTACGTGACCTGGCATTTGACGCCAGCGCGGACGATTACGGCGGCCATGAGTTCGAACGCCGAGAAGTGTCCCGAGATGAACACCACCGGCCCGTCGCCTGCGGCGATTGCGCCCAGCCGCGCCTCGCCCTCCACCTGCACCCGGTCTGTGTCGGCTACAATACGGTCGAGGAGCAGTAATTCCGTTAGCGATCTACCGAGTTCGATCCATTGCAGCCGGAGGAGACGGCTGATCTCGGTGTCATCGGCCTGCGGGAAGGCGATACGAAGATTGCGCTCCGCGACTCTGTTGGCACGGGTCAAGGGGCCGAGAACGGAAAACAGCGATCCGCCGAAATTTGAAACAGAATCAATCGGGAAGGCCCGGATGAGGGCCGAAGCGGCGTCAAATAGCGCAGCCTCGAGCATCCAAATTAGTTTCGACACGTATGAATGGTTAAGCGCGGCCATCCACTCTTCCTAGGCTTGGTCGCTCACGTTCGGCAATGGAGGCGGCTGGCGTGCGAATTGCGATGTCTCAACCGCGGAGTCCCGAACCGGGACGAAGGGAAATCATGGTCGGGGATTCCATGGACGAGATCGACATCCACCTGGGCCGGCGTCTTCGCCGCCGCCGCCGCCTTCTGGGCCTGACCCAGCAAGAGCTGGCGCACGCCTGCGGGGTCCGTTTCCAGCAGATCCAGAAATACGAATGCGCGGCCAACCGCATGTCGGCCGCCCGCCTGTGGCAACTGGCCGAGGTGCTGGAAGTGCCCGTCAGCTACTTCTACGAGGGCCTGACCCGCGACCAGCGCGAGAGCCTGGAGCGCGAGACCGCCTCGTCCTCGACGGAGACCCTGGCCAGCAAGGAAACCCAGGACCTGATCCACGCCTACTACCAGCTGGGGGAACGGCCCCGCCGCCGCCTGCTGGACCTGGCCAAGGCCATGAACGGCGAGATCGAGGCTTAAGTCCGACCGCAAGGCGGGTTAAGCGGGGGCCATGACCCTCGACCCCGCCCGCCTTGAAGAGCTCGACGCGTTCCTTGTCGAACTCAACCGCGCCGCCGCCGGAGCCATCCTCCCCTTGTTCCGCGGCGAGCACGGCCTTTCCAACAAGCACGAGGCGGGGTTCGACCCCGTCACCGAAGCGGACAAGGGCGCCGAGCGCGCCATCCGCGCCATGATCGCCCAGCGCTATCCCGGACATGGGGTGATCGGCGAGGAGTACGGCGAGGATCGCCCCGACGCCGAATTCGTCTGGGTGCTGGATCCCGTCGACGGCACCCGGGCGTTCATCGCCGGCTTGCCGCTGTGGACCACCCTGATCGGCCTGCGGTTCCAGAGCTCGCCCGTCCTGGGGTCGATCGGCCAAGCCTTCCTGGGCGAGCTCTACATCGGCCATGCCGGCGGCTCGCGCCTGGTGAGCCGGGACGGGACGCGGCCGCTGAGGGTGCGCCCCTGCCCCAAGCTGACCGACGCGGTCATCGCCACCACCGATCCGGAGGGCTGCTTCACCGGCGCGGAACTGGGCGCCTGGACGCAAGTGCGGGCGGCTGCGCGCCTGGCACGCCTGGGGTGCGACGCCTATGCCTACGCCATGGTCGCGGCGGGCACGATGGACATGGTGATCGAAGCCGGGCTGCAGAGCTGGGACATCGAGGCGGCGATCCCGCTGATCGCGGGCGCCGGCGGGCTCACCACCGACTGGCGGGGCGAGCCCATAGGACGACACGGCGGGCAGATCGCCATCGCGGGCGACCGCGCCTGTCTGGACGAGGCGCTGGTCGCCCTGAGGCGTTCCGCAAACTAGGCGCTAGGCCTTGGCGGCCGGGGCCTTCTTGGCCGCGGCGGGCTTCTTCGGCGCAGCCGGCTTCTTGGCGGCAGCGGGCTTGGGCGCCGCAGCCGTCTTGCCGGCGGGCTTGGCCGCCGCTTTCGGAGCCGCCGCCTTGGGAGCCGCCTTCGCAGCCGCAGGCTTGGACGCGGGCTTGGACGCGGGCGTTGCAGCGGCCTTCACCGCCGGCTTGGCGGGCGCCTTGGCGACCGGCTTCGCCGCGGCGGCCTTCGGAGCAGCCTTCGCTGCGGCCGGCTTGGCGGCAGGCTTGGGCGCCGGGGTCTTCTTGGGCGCGGCAGCCTTCGCCGCCGGTTTGGCCGCGGCAGGCTTGGCGACCGCAGGCTTGGCGGCGGCCTTTGCGGGCGCAGCCTTCTTGGTCGCAGCAGGCTTGGCGGCCGGCTTGGGCGCCGCAGCCTTGGCGGCGGCGGGCTTCGCGGCGGGGGCCTTGGGCGCAGCAGCCTCCTTCGCGGCCGGCGCCTTGGTCGCAGCGGGCTTGGCCGGAGCCTTGGCCGCCGCCGCGGGCGCCGGGGCGGGCGTCGGAGCCGGGGTCGGCGCGGGCGCAGGCGCGGGTTTCGGCGCTTCCGCGGCCGGCGGGGGAGCAGGCGCGGCGGCCGGGGCCGGCGCGGGCTTCGGAGCTTCGGCGGGCTTCGGCGCGGCCTTGCCGGTGAGCGCGTCGAACACTCGCAAGAAGATGTTACGCATGTCGTCCGTCTCCATGAGGATTTCGTGGTAGGCGCCGGGTACGGTGATGAGGCGCCCCTGGGGGAGGTTGCGGGCCGCAGCGGCCTGCGCAGAATTGTCGACGAGGCGATCCTCGCCGGCGGAGACGATCTCCACCGGCACGGTGACGCCGCGCAGCCGTTCGGGCCGGCTGAGGAAAGCGGTGGCCTTGAGCGCAAAGTCCAGCCAGCCGTAGGTCGGGCTGCCGAGCGCGAGATCCGGATTGGCGCGGACCTGGGCCCGGTGCCGGGCGAACCGGCGCGCATCGTGGGTCAGGATGTTGCCGTCGAACGTGTCGTCGAACGGCTTGCCGGCCTGGCCCAAGGTGTACTTGCCCGCCCGACCGAGGGTCAGGTTCAGCCATGTCAGGACGCCGGCCACGGCGGGCGAGACCTTGCCGAACTGAAGGCCCAGCATTGGCGCCGACAGGCAGGCGCCGGCGAAGCGCCGCTCGCCGTTGGCCATAGCCAGCAGCGTGAGGCATCCGCCCATCGAATGTCCAACCGCGATCCAGGGCTTGGGCAGGCGCGCCTCATAGGCGTTCAGCAGCCGGCGGAAGTCTTCGAGGAACGACTTGTAGCCCTTGGCGTGGCCCTTCAGCCGGTCGGGAAGCTCCCGTGCCGACAGCCCCTGCCCGCGCCAGTCGTGCGCCAGCACCACGAAGCCGCGGTCCATGAAGTCGCGGATGGTCTCGAAGTATTTCTCGATCGGCTCGGTGCGGCCGCCGGACAGCACGACGGAGCCGCGGGCCCGACCCGGCGGCGTGAACAGCGCGGCGCGCAGCTTCGCCCCGCCTGCGCCCACGTACCAACCGGCCTCCGCCCCGGGCGGGATCGGATCTTCGGGCGTGTCGACGAGAGGGGCGGGCTCGAACATGGCGCCGCCTAGACCGCCTTCTCGAACAGGGCCTTCACCTTGGGCATCAGGCCCATGGCGACGCCCATGTCGGAAAGCTTGAGCCGGCCGGTCATCACTGCGCGCATGGGATCCAGTTCGCCCTTGCCCAGCTTAACAAGGTCCGAACGGCTGACCGACACCGTCAGGTCCGCCGGTCGATCCTCGTTGGTCACGGCGGCGCCGTCGACGTGGATCACGCCCTCGCCCCTGAGGTCGAGCTTCACCGTCCGGCCGAGGGCGTCCCCCGCCCCCGCGGCGCGGCGGATCCGGTCGGTGAGCTCCTCCAACGTCGCCATGCCCCAGATTATCTTTCGTGAATCAGGGCGAGCTTCGCCGCAGGCGTCGGTTGTGTAAACTGCTCCTGACGCGGGCGAGGCTCTAGACGTTAGAATGTAAAGGAAGAGTGCGCCCGTCGGGCAGGCCCGCGTGGGGCTGGCGTCAGGCTGGCTTGACGAACTTCAGCGTCATCCGGTCGCTTTCCCCGATGGCGTCGTACCGGGCCCGATCGAACTTCGGATCGAACGCCTCGCCCCGCGGCGACGACCGGCGCACGGGCGGCAGCGTCCAGACCCCGAAGGGATGGTCCCGCGTGTCCTTGGGGTTGGCGTTGATCTCGCTGGCCGCCGCGAGCCGGAACCCAGCCTCCTGGCCTAGCTTGATGGCATAGGCCTGGTCCACATAGCCGCTGTCGGCCAGCAGATCGGGGACGCCGCCCGGCGCGGCCCGGTGTTCCTCGACGCCCAGCACGCCGCCGGGCTTGAGGGCGAGGAAGGCGTCCCGAAACGCCTTTTCGGCGATGCCGGCGGCCATCCAGTTGTGCAGGTTGCGCAGGAAGAGGACCAGGTCGGCGCTCCCCGCCGGGGCGACCGGTCCGCTGGTCGGCCCGAAGGCGGTGATCTCGACCACGCCATAGGGTTTGCGGCCGGCGGCGAACCGGGCCCGATAGGCCTCCACCACCTGGGCGGCGGCCGGGTCGACGGGCTCGGCGAGTTGCAGGTGCGCCGCGACAAGCTTGCCGGCGGTTGCGTCCAGGAACGGCGCCAGGATCTCGCTGTACCAGCCGGCGCCGGGCCAGAACTCCACCACCGTATGGCCGGGCTCCAGGCCCCAGAACGCCAGGCTCTCGGCGGGATGGCGCCAGCGGTCGCGGGCCTTGTCGGCGGCGCTGCGCCAGGATCCGGCGACCGCCGCGGCGATGGTCTTGGGCGGCGCGACCGCGGGAGCCTTGGGGCCGCGCTGGCAACCGGCCATGGCGATCGCGCCGACCAGGGCCGCGCGCCGGGAGAACATGATCATGGACGCCGCTTCACTCACGAGCGCCCCCCGGCCGACCCGCGAGCCTAGAGCTAGCGGGTCGGCCGGGCCGGGTCAAAGGCCTCAGCCCGCCTTGACGAAGCGCAGGGTCATCCGGTCGCTTTCCCCGATCGCGTCGTACTTCGCGCGGTCGAAGTTGGGGTCCGCCGGCTGGCCCGACCGGGCGGACTGGCGCGTCGGAGGCAGGGTCCAGACGCCGAAGGGGTGATCCTTGGTGTCCTTCGGGTTGGCGTTGATCTCGGACTTGGCGTCCAGCTTGAAGCCGGCCTTCTCAGCCGCCGCGATGACGGTGGCCGTGGCGACGTAGCCGTTCGTCACGCCCGGCAGTTCGGGCTTGGGATCGGCGCGGTGTTCCTCGACGGCCAGCACGCCGCCCGGCTTCAGCACGGCATGGGCGTCCTTCAGGATCTTGTCGAGGCTGCCGTTCATCATCCAGTTGTGGATGTTGCGGGCGGTGATCACCAGGTCGGCCGAGCCGGGCGGGCCCAGAGGACCTGAGACGGGTCCGAAGTTCACGTATTTGATGGGTCCATACACGGCGGCGTCGGCGTACTTGGCTTCGAACGTCGCCCGGCCCTTCTTCGCCGCTTCGGAGAGCTGCGGATTGGCGAGATCGGCGGCGGTGGCCACATAGGTCCCACCGGTGGCCTTGGCGTAGGGCGCCAGGATTTCGGTCCAGTAGCCGCCGCCGGGCTGCAGTTCGATCACCGTCTGCTTCGGCTTCAGGCCCCAGAACGTCAGCGTCTCCACCGGGTGGCGCGCGGCGTCGCGGGCCTTGTTCGCCGGTGCGCGATGGGCGGCGTCGACGGCGGCCTGCAACTGGGCGTCGGCGGCCTGGGCCGGAACGGCGGCGGAAAGGGCTAGGGCGACGGCGCAGGCCGAGGCGAGGCGGAGCATGGGGGGTTCCCTCCTGGATTGAGGGCGGAAACCTAGGCTGCGAATTCATACGCGAACAGCCCTTGAAGAGCGATTTTGCGGTCCCCAACTCATGGGCTGGAGGCGCTGGATGTCCGGGCCTCCTGGACTGCAGGCGTCGCCGTATGGGGCGCCGACAGGTCCATCAGACAACGCAACCTTGCTTTGAAAGAAGGATGTGACCGCATGCGTACGATCGACTTCTCCCCCCTGTATCGCTCCGTCGTGGGCTTCGACCGCCTCGCCGGTCTTCTCGAGACCGCCGCCGCCGACGCCGCCACGGGCTACCCCCCCTACAATATCGAGCGCACGGACGAGAACGCCTACCGCATCGACATCGCAGTGGCCGGCTTCCGTCCGGATGAGCTCAATGTCGAGGTGAAGGAAAACCTGCTCACCGTCACCGGCCGCAAGGCGGCCAACGACGAGGGCCGGAAGTACCTCCACCGCGGCCTCGCCGAGCGCAACTTCGAGCGCCGGTTCCAGCTCGCTGACTACGTGATCGTGACCGACGCCAACCTGGCGGACGGCCTGCTCTCGATCAGCCTGAAGCGCGAGCTGCCGGAAGCCCTGAAGCCTCGCACCGTGCAGATCACCACCGGCGAACAGCCGACCCTGATCGAAGCCGAGAAGGCCGCCTAAAGCCTCTCGACTCTCAGGACCTGACCAGGGCGGCGTCCTCGCGGGCGCCGCCTTTTTCTATGCCGGAAGCCTGGCGCCGCGCAGGTCGGCGCCGTCCATGACGGCCCCTTCCATCAAGGCGGTCTGCAAGCGGGCGTAACGCAGGCGGGCGCCCGCGAGGCTGGTGGCCGTCGAACGGCCCGGAGCGATCTCAAGCGGCGTGAGGTTCGCCTCGGAGAGATCGGCGCGCGTCAGGTCGGCGCCGCCCAGCCGGGCGCCCCGCAGATCGGCGCCGCGCAGGATCGCGCCGCGCAGGTCGCAGCCTTCGAGGTTGGCGCCCTGGAGGTGAGCGCCGCTGAGGTCGAGGCCCGCAAGGTTGGCGCCCTTGGCGCTGACCGCGGTCAGCTTCAGCCCCTGGAGTTCGCCGGCGAGGGAACGCAGATCCGCCCCGTCGAGGCGTACCGGCGCGCCCTCGCGGCCGCCGGAGCCGACCCAGGCGTCGTGGGCCCGCGCCTCTATCGCCAGCTTTGCCGCGCGCGCGGCATCCTCGCGGCTGGGCGGGGCGGCGGCCTGGTCGAGGCGGGCGCCGCGGGTGCGGGCAGCGGCGAGCACCACGCCGGACAGGTCGGCGCCGCCAAAGTTCGCGTCCTCTAGGACCGCCCCCGAAACATCCACCCGCGCCATCAGGGCGCCGTCGAAGTTCGCGCCCTTCAGGTTGGCGTCGGTGAGCTTCGCGCCGGCCAGGGAGGCGTCGGAAAAGTCGGCGTCGGCGGCGTACAGGCCATCCAGCCGCGCGCCGTCCAGGGTGGCGCCCGACAGGTTGGCGCCATCGACCTCGCCGCCACGGTCCTCTTCCACCACCGCCGGAAAGCCGCGCGTCGGATGCGGCCGGGCGATGGAGCCCGGCCGGAAGTCGGCGTCGGTCAGGTCGGCGCCGGCCAGGTTGGCGCCGGAGAGGCACGCGCCGCGCAGGTCCGCCTTGCGCAGGTTGGCGTTGCGCAGGTCCGCGCGGCGCAGGTCGCAGCCGGCCAGGATCGCACCGTCCAGCTGCGCGCCGGCGAGCTGCGCGCCATCGAAGACCGAACCCGAGAAGTCGCCGCCGGACAGCTTGCGGCCCTTCAGGTCGAGGCCGCTGAAGTCCACGAACGGCAGGTGCGCACGCTTGCCGCCCTTGCCGGCCAGAAAGCGCGCGTGGTTGTCGAGCAGGATGGTGATCTCGCCGTCGCTGAGGCGCCGGCGCCCGGGCAGGGTCGGCTCACGGGGCTGGCCTTGGAGGCGGATCACGGGCCGAGCCTAGATCACATCTTCCAGGCCACGCGCGCCGAACCGGATGATGCCGGTGAAATCGGCCTGCTTGAGAAGCGCGCGGGTGAAGTTGGAACGGCTGACGTCCGCGTCCACGAACACGGCGTGGCGGACATCGGCGGCGGTCAGGTCGCAGTTCTTGAGCTGGGCGCCGGTGAGGTTGGTCGGCAGCACGCGGTCGGCCCCCAGCAACAACGGCCCCATCTGGGCCTCGCGCAGGTCGGCGCCGGAGAGCTTTGCGCCCACCAGCCGCGCGCCACGCAGGTCGGCCCGGCGCAGCACCGCGTTGCGCAGGTCGGCGCCCTCGAGGTGGGCGCCCTGCAATTGCACGCCCTCCATATCGATGCCGTAGAAGGTGGCGCCCTTGGCCGAGAGCGCCGTCAGATTGTAGCCCTTGATCGAGCCCAGCTTGCGCAGGTCGGCATTGTCGAACGACGACGGCTTGCCCTCGCCGCCGCCGCTCTCGCACCACTTGGCGTGCTCGCGGATCATGTCGTCGTACGGCAGATCGGTGATGGCGCGGCCCACCGCCTCGTCGGTCAGCGCGCCGGTCATGTTCGCGTCCGAGACGTTCCAGGCCACCGTGCGCGCCCCCACCAGGATCGCGTCGCGCAGGTCGGCGCCGGCCAGGTCCGCACCCGACAGGTCGGCGCCCGACAGGTTCGCGCCGTTCAGCGAGGCCTGCTTCAGGTTGGCGCGGATCAGCTTGGCGTCCTTGAGGACCGCGTCGGTGAAGTCGGCGCGGACCGCCATGGCCCCGGACAGCCGCGAGCGCTCAAGGTTGGCGCCGGCCAGGATGGCGCCCTGGAGTTCGCCCTGGCTAGGCGAGCCGATCTCCAGCTTGCGGAACCCGAACTGCCGGTCGCCGGCCGCCAGGGTGCCCTCGCGCAGGTCGGCCTCGAACAGGTCGGCGCCGGTGAGGTCGACGTTGCGCATGCACGAGCCGCGCAGATCGGCGCGCCGCAGGGACCCCTCGCGCAGGTCGCTGCCGGTGAGGTCGGCGCAGAAGAGGGTGGCGTTGTCCAGCCGAGCGCCGCGCAGCTTGCAGCCGTTCATGATGGCGCCGGTGAAATCGGCGTCGCAGAGGTTACGGCCCACGAGCTGGGTGCCGGACAGATCCTTGAACGCGAACACCGCGCGCGCGCCGCCGGGCTTGGAGCTCCACAGGCGGTCGTGCTTCGCGCAGATGGCGTCGACCTCCGCCTGCGTGAGGCGCGTCTGCACGAGCGATCTGGCGTTGTTGGCTGACATTCGGGTTCGCTAGCGAAAGACCATATGAACCATGTTAGCCCCCCGGGATTAACGGCGACTTTCCAGGGTTTTAGCCGGGCGATACGTCGCATAGAGCGCGTCGGCCTCGGCCTCCAACAACCCCCGGTCGGTAACGATACCCGCGTTATGCAACCGGCGGCATCCTTCGCCCCCGGCGAACACCGACGAATCACGCGAGGCGATCACCACGCGGGCCACCCGCGACGCCACCAGCCGTTCGCTGCAGGAGGCGACGCCCGTCGACCTGAGGGCGCACGGCTCAAGGGTGACGTAGGCGGTGGCCCCTTCAGCCGCGGAGCCCGCCTGATCGAGCGCGACCTCTTCGGCATGGGGCCGGCCGCCCTCGCCCGTCACGCCCTCGCCGACCACGGCGCCGTCCCGGACGATCACGCAGCCGACCGACGGGTTGTCGCCCGTCCGACCCACGCGCGTGGCCGCCAGCGCGATGGCGCGGCGCATGAAGGCTTCGTCGCTCATGGGCGCAACATGGCCCCTCCGCGGGCCCGCCGGAAGGCGGAAAGCCCGATGGCTCGGCCTAGAGAGCCGGCAGCCGGGTCGCCCGCTCGGCGTCCAGGTAGCGCGCCGCGGTGGGCTTCAAGGCGGCGTCCAGCTCGATCACCAGCGGATTGCCGGTGGGGATCTCGATGTCGATGATCGCCTCGTCCGACAGGGCGAACAGCAGCTTCACGATGGCGCGCAGCGAGTTGCCGTGAGCGGCCACCAGCAGGGTCTCGTTCGCCTTCAGGCACGGCACGATCTCGGCGTCCCAGTAGGGCTGCACCCGCACCAGGGTGGTCTTCAGGCTCTCGGTCGACGGCAGGTCGAGGCCGGCGTAGCGGCGGTCCCTCGAGAAGTCGAACTCGCCGCCCGGGGCCATTTCCGGCGGCGGGATGTCGTAGGAGCGGCGCCACACCTTCACCTGGTCGGCGCCGTGCTTGGCGGCGGTCTCGGTCTTGTTGAGGCCGGTGAGGCCGCCGTAGTGGCGCTCGTTCAGGCGCCAGTCCTTCACCTCGGGCACGAAGGCCTGGCCGGCCGCATGCAGCGCCAGCCACGAGGTGCGGATCGCCCGTGTCAGGACCGAGGTGAACACCCGGTCGATGGCGAGGCCCGCCGCCTTGATCAGCTCCCCGCCCTTCTTCGCCTGGGCCTCGCCCTCGGCGGTGAGGTCCACGTCCACCCAGCCGGTGAAGCGGTCTTCCAGGTTCCACTGGCTCTGGCCGTGACGCAGCAGGATCAGGGTGGGCAAGGTGCGTTCTCCTTCGCGGGAGGTTCGGCTAGGGCATGGGCCGCGATGCAGTCAAGCAGGACCGGAGGGCGAATGATAATCTTGGAGCGCACGTTCAATAGCGATGGCGGCGACTCCATCCTGCTGGAGGTGAGCAAGCCCGAGCCCGATGAAGCCGACTTTCGCTGTAGCTTCCGTCTCATCCGACCGGACGGCGTCCGAGAGGGATACGCAATGGGCGTGGACAGCCTCCAAGCCTTGCTGCTGGCCCTCCAAAAGGCGCACATCAACCTCCTGGCCTATCGCCGAGATAGCGGCCGCCAGGTCCAGTGGCTGGAGATGCAGGATCTTGGGCTACCGCTTCCGCCCTACGTCACCGCCAGCGATTTCGATGCCCTACCCGATTAGCGACGCGGCCCAAGTCGGCTATAGCCAGGGCATGCTGGACCGCTTCTACCTGCCGCTGCTGGCCCTGGCCGCCGCCGCCGCGATCGCGCTGGCGATGGTCTGGCCGCAGGGACTGGGCGACCGCTCGCCAGGACCTTTCGGCCATACGCCCGTGCAGCGCACGGCTGAAATGCAGGCCCGGATGAAGCGGGAGCACGAAGCCGCCCAGCGACGCGCCGCCGCAGCGCGCGAGGCCGTGCGCAACATCCAGAACCAGGCGATCGCCCCCGCGCAATGAGCTCTCAAGACACCATCGCCGTCGGCCGCCGCGTGCTGGACACCGAGGCCGAGGCGCTGCGCCGGATGGCCGCCGAGCTGGGAGAGCCCTTCGCCCAGGCGGTGGAGACCCTGTTCACCGCCCGGGGGCGCGTGATCTGCACCGGCATGGGCAAGTCCGGCCACGTCGCGCGCAAGATCGCCGCCACCCTGGCCTCTACGGGTTCGACCGCCATGTTCGTCCACCCCAGCGAGGCCAGCCACGGCGACCTGGGGATGATCGGCGCCGACGACGTGATCCTGGCGCTCAGCAAGACCGGCGAAACGCGGGAGCTGGCCGACGTGATCGCCTACGCCGCCCGCTTCGACATCCCGCTGATCGCGCTTACGGCGGCGGCCGACGGGACCCTGGCGCGGGCCTCCGACATCGTCCTGCTGCTGCCGGACGCACCGGAGGCGACGGACGCCGTGAATGCGCCCACGACCTCCACGACCCTGCAGATAGCCATGGGCGACGCCCTGGCGGTGGCCCTCTTAGAGCGGCGGGGGTTCAAGCCGCAGGACTTCAAGGTGCTGCACCCCGGCGGCAAGCTGGGCGCCATGCTGCGCACCGCCGCCGACCTGATGCACGGGCGCGAGGAGCTGCCGATCGTGGGGCCGGACACGCCCATGCGCCAGGCCCTGCTGGTGATGACCCAGATGCGCTGGGGGATCGTGGGCGTCGTCGACGCCGGCGGCCGGCTGCTGGGCGCGATCACCGATGGCGACCTGCGCCGCCACATCGACGGGCTGATGGACCACACCGCCGGCGAGGTGATGACGCCGGGCCCCAAGAAGACCGTCGCCCCGGGCATGCTGGCCGGCGAGGCCCTGGCCCTGATGAGCGATCCGCAGCCGGCGGTGACGGTGCTGTTCGTGGTCGAGGACGGCAAGCCGGTGGGCATCCTGCACGTCCACGACCTGCTGCGCGCCGGAGTGATGTAGGGCCGCCAACCCGAACACGTTATCTGCGTTAAGGCTTACGAAGTGGCGTGAGGGCTATCGGCTCGGTTAAACACGCGCCGAAACGCCGCACCCCCGGAGCCCCGATGCTGCCTGCCCCTCGCGCCGACCTGTCGCCCAACACCTGGGACTATGAAGTCACCCCGCTGGTGAAGCCGACCGGCTTCCGGGAGTATGACGCGCGGTGGCTGTTCGGGCCCGAGATCAACCTCTTGGGCGTGCAGGCGCTGGGCCTGGGCCTGGGGACGCTGATCCAGGAGATGGGCCAGAAGCGGATCGTGGTCGGCCACGACTACCGGTCCTATTCGCTCTCCATCAAGCAGGCGCTGACCATCGGGCTGGTGGCCGCGGGCTGCGAGGTGCTGGACATCGGCCTGGCCGTCTCGCCCATGGCCTACTTCGCCCAGTTCGACCTGGACGCCCCGTGCGTCGCGATGGTCACCGCGAGCCACAACGAGAACGGCTGGACCGGCGTGAAGATGGGCGCCCAGCGTCCCCTCACCTTCGGCCCCGACGAGATGGGCCGGCTGAAGGAGATCGTGCTGGAGGGCAAGTGGTCCCAGCGGCCCGGCGGCTCGCTGGCGCACATCGCAGGCGTGGCCGAGCGCTACATCCAGGATGCGGCCGGACGGGTGAACCTGAAGCGGCCGCTGGTGGTGGTCGCCGCCTGCGGCAACGGCACGGCTGGCGCCTTCGCGCCCAAGGCCCTGCGGGACATGGGCGTGGCGACCCTGATCGAGATGGACTGCGAGCTCGACTACAACTTCCCCCGCTACAATCCGAACCCGGAGGACAGCGTGATGCTGCACGCCATGGCCGACGCCGTGCGCACGCATAACGCCGACCTGGCCCTGGGCTTCGACGGCGACGGCGACCGTTGCGGCGTGGTGGACGACGAGGGCGAGGAGATCTTCGCCGACAAGATCGGCCTGATGCTGGCCCGCGACCTGTCCGAACTGCACAAGGACGCGACGTTCATCGTCGACGTGAAGTCGACCGGACTCTTCTCTACCGACGAGGTGCTGAAGAAGAACGGCGCCAAGACGGTCTACTGGAAGACCGGCCACAGCTACATCAAGCGCAAGACCGCCGAGCTGGGCGCCTTGGCCGGCTTCGAGAAGAGCGGCCACTTCTTCATGAACCCGCCGATCGGGCGGGGTTACGACGACGGCCTGGTGGCGGCCGCGGCGATCCTGGCGATGTTGGACCGCAACCCGGACAAGAAGCTCAGCGACCTGAAGAAGGCCCTGCCCGTGGCCTACACCTCGCTGACCATGAGCCCGCACTGCGCCGACGAAGAGAAGTACGGCGTCGTCGACGACGTGGTGGCCGAATACACCGCCCTGGCGGACGCCGGCGGCACGATCCTGGGCCGCAAGATCGTCGACCTGATCACGGTCAACGGGGTCCGCGTGGCGCTGGAGGACGGCTCGTGGGTGCTGGTGCGCGCCTCGTCCAACAAGCCCGAGATCGTGGTGGTGGTGGAAAGCACCCAGTCGGACGACGACATGCGCCGCCTGTTCCGCGAGGAGGTGAAGCCCAGGCTCGCCAAGCGGCCGCAGGTCGGGGCCTACAACCAGGAAATCTGACCCGCTCCGGCCTGCGGCGCGAATTTTGCTGCACTGCGGGACGATGTGTCGTTGCGGCTGCCTTTCGCCCGTGGTGAAAGGCCCGGCCTTCCTAGGAGAGTTCTGAATGCGCGTGGCGATGATCGGTACGGGCTATGTCGGCCTGGTGAGCGGCGCCTGTTTCGCCGACTTCGGCCATACGGTGACCTGTATCGATAAGGACGCCTCGAAGATCGAGCAGCTGAAGAGCGGCGGCATCCCGATTTACGAGCCTGGCCTCGACCTGCTGGTCGCAGCCAACGTCCGGGCCGGGCGGCTATTCTTCGATACCGACGCCCGCCAGGCGATCCGCGAGGCCGATGCCGTGTTCATCGGCGTCGGCACGCCCTCGCGCCGCGGCGACGGCTATGCGGACCTGTCGTACGTCTATTCGGCGGCCGAGGAGATCGCGGGCCTGGTGGATGGGTTCACGGTGGTGGTCACTAAGTCGACCGTTCCGGTGGGCACCGGCGACGAGATCGAGGCGATCTTCAAGCGCGTGCGGCCGGACGCCGACGTGGCGATCGTCTCCAACCCGGAGTTCCTGCGCGAAGGCGCCGCCATCGAGGACTTCAAGCGCCCCGACCGCGTGGTGGTGGGCACCGAGGACGAGCGCGCCCAGGCGGTGATGCGCGAGCTGTATCGGCCGCTGTACCTGAACGAGACGCCGATCCTGTTCACCAGCCGCCGGACCAGCGAGCTGATCAAGTACGCCGCCAACGCCTACCTGGCCCTGAAGATCACCTACATCAACGAAATGGCCGACCTGTGCGAAGCCGTCGGCGCCGACGTGCAGCAGGTAGCCAAGGGCATCGGTCTGGATGGCCGGATCGGCGGCAAGTTCTTGAACGCCGGCCCCGGCTACGGCGGCTCGTGCTTCCCGAAGGACACCATCGCCCTCGTCCGCACCGCCCGCGACGCCGGCAGCCCCGTGGAGTTGGTCGAGACCACCATCAAGGTCAACGACGAGCGCAAGCGCGCCATGGCGCGCAAGGTGATCAAGGCCCTGGGCGGCGACGTGAAGGACAAGACCGTCGGCATCCTGGGCCTGACCTTCAAGCCCAACACCGACGACATGCGCGACGCCCCCTCCCTGGCCATCGTTCCGGCGCTGCAGGACAAGGGCGCGAAGATCCAGGCCTTCGACCCCGAAGGCCATGAGGCCCGCAAGCTGATGACCGGGGTCGAGTTCATGGACGACCCCTATGCGGTGGCGGCGGGCGCGGATGTCCTGGTGATCATCACCGAGTGGGACCAGTTCCGCGCGCTGGACCTGGACCGCATCAAGCTGACCATGAACCAGCCGGTGCTCGTCGATCTGCGCAACATCTACAAGCCCGCCGACATGCGCGCCCGGGGTTTCGCCTATCACAGCATCGGACGCGCCTGAGCCGACCGTCAGCGCCCGCGGCCGGTGACGGCGGCGCGGCCTGGGGCGTTCTGGAGAGCCAGACGGCGACCGAGATCGACGTGCAGGTCGCGCGTGCAGTCGCACACGTTCCTGCGGGCCTTAGGCCCCGATCAGACGAGCGGCGCGAGCCTCGCGCCGCCTCAGAAGCCCGGACCGGGCATCCTCATGAAAGCTTCGGCGATCCAGACGGCGCCGGCCCAGAAGGCCGTGCCCAGGACAGCCACGAAAGCGAGGCAGGCGATCGAGCGGGCGGGCCGCTCCACCTGCCGCGCCACGCCCATGACGGCGAGGTCGCGACGCATTTTATTCCTCCCAGAGCCCGTTATTCACGTCGGTCCGGGTCGAGCCGGCCGATTTGTGACGATGGTGACACAACATTTTGCCCTTAGCTAGGGTTGCTGCGCCATCCCTGACGTGACGTCATTCTGTGCGATCCGGCGTTCGGCGCGGGCCTTGAGATACGCCTGCAGAGCCTGGATCTGTTCGGGCGTCAGGTCGCCGAACCGCGCCGGGGCCACCATCGTCATCAGCCCGACCTTGCGGTTCCCGGCCGCGATGCCGGTGTGCAGCAGGCGTTCGAAATCCTCAGGCTCGTACGAGGCGACCATGTCGAGGCCGGGGGCCTTCAGCATCGGGTTGCCCTCGAGCTGCTGGCCGTGACACTCGATGCAGGTGCGGGCCAGCTCGCGGCCCTGCACGTGCTCGGACCCCAGGTCGACAAGCTTCACGCCCGGGCCGTTCGCCCGCAGAAGATCGGGTTCGGACTTCATCTTGCCCAGCAGCACGCCGATGCGGCCGACCGGCCCCACCTTGACGCGCGGTTGAACCTCCCCCGTCGGCGGGAAGGTCCGCAGGTAGGCCAACAGGTCCGACGTCTCCTGGTCGGTGAGGTGGGCATAGGCGCTGGAGGGCATGATCCAGAGGCGCCGACCGTCGGCGGCGACGCCGTGGCGGATGGCGCGGTCGAGGTCCGCGTCGGTCTGGTTCGCGATCAGCCGCGACAGGTTGGGCCCCCAGGCGCGGACCACCGGCATCTCGTCGTGGAAGAGCTGCCCCCCCAGCGTCTGGCCATGGCAGTCGTGGCAGCCGTTCAGCTTCGCCACGCGCCGGCCTCGCTCGACCGCCCCCGAATCGCTCGCCGCGACCAGCCGCACCTCGGGCTTGTCGACCGGCCACCGGATCATCGCCTCGGAAACGACGAACGCGCCGCCCGCGAGGACAAGCAACAGGGCAGCGACGCCGGCCAGGCCATAGCCGGCCCACTTCAGCATAGGTTTCATCTCACACACCTGGTCTTGGACGTGGCCCTTTGGCGGACCATCGTTCTGGGGACCGGCGAGATACGGGGGGTGGCGGACGCCCACAATCCGCGTGATTGCAGGGCGCCTCTGCAGCTTTGCAGTGCGTCAAAAGCGGAGGTTTAGACGTAGGCGCCCGAGAGGGTCCGCCGCAGGCCTGGGCTAAGCGGCGGCCTTTTTCACCGCGCCGGCGATGTCCTTGATCACCTGTCTCACCAAGTCTTCGTCGTCGGCCTCGGCCATGATGCGGATCAGGGGTTCGGTGCCGGAGGCGCGGACCACGATCCGGCCCGTTCCGTTCAGCCGCTGCTCGGCGTCGGCCATGACCGCCTTGACCTGGTCGCTCTCCAGGGGCTTGCCGCCGGCGAACCGCACGTTCTCCAGCCGCTGGGGCACCGGCTCGAACTGGCGGGCCAGGGCGCTCATCGGCTTGTCGCTCTCCTTCAGCACCGCCAGGACCTGCAGCGCGGCCAGCAGGCCATCGCCCGTCGTGGAGAAATCCGACAGGATCAGGTGCCCAGACTGCTCGCCGCCGACGTTGAAGTCGCCCTGGCGCATGCGGGCCATGACGTAGCGGTCGCCCACCTGGGTCCGCTCGAGGGTGAGGTTGCGGCTGGCCAGGAACCGCTCCAGGCCCAGGTTCGACATCACCGTGGCCACCACCCCGCCGCCGCGCAGCTTGCCCCGCCGGGCCCAGTCGCCGGCGATCAGGGCCATGATCTGGTCGCCGTCCACGACCTGGCCCTTCTCGTCGCAGATCACCAGCCGGTCCGCGTCGCCGTCGAGAGCGATGCCGATGTCGGCCCGGTACTCCTTCACCGCCTTCTGCATGGCGGCCGGGTGCGTCGAGCCGCACTCTTGGTTGATGTTGAAGCCGTTGGGCGCCACACCGATCCGGATGACCTCGGCGCCGAGTTCGTAGAGCGCCTCGGGGGCCACCTTGTAGGCGGCGCCGTTGGCGCAATCGATGACGATCCGCATGCCCGACAGGCTGAGGCGCCGGGGGAACGTGGCCTTGGCGATCTCGACGTAACGGGCCTGGCTGTCGTCGATGCGCTGCACCCGGCCCAGGGCGGCGGGCGCGGCCAGGTTCTGCTGCAGGCCCTCGTCCATCAGGGCCTCGATCTCCAGCTCCTTCTCGTCCGACAGCTTGTAGCCGTCGGGGCCGAACAGCTTGATGCCGTTGTCCGAATAGGCGTTGTGCGAGGCCGAGATCATGACCCCGAGGTCCGCGCGCAGGGATCGGGTCATCATCGCCACGCCGGGTGTCGGCAGGGGCCCGAACAGCCGCACGTCCATGCCGACGCTGGTGAAGCCCGCCACCAGGGCCGGCTCGATCATGTAGCCCGACAGGCGGGTGTCCTTGCCGATCACCACCAGGTGGCGCCGCTCGTCGCCCGACATAAACATCTTGCCCGCCGCCATGCCGACCCGAAGGGCGACCTCGGCCGTCATGGGATGGCGGTTGGCCTCGCCCCGGATGCCGTCGGTGCCGAAGTAGGCGCGCTTACTCATGAGGGTGCTCGTGCAGAGGGTCGGGGGAAACGATCCGAAACAGACTTTTAGTCGCCGCGACCTTGGCTGATGGTAAAGCGCCGCATCGCTGGCGAAAACCGCATGGATTCGCCTTAGAGCGCGGCAGCCGAAAGTGGAAGCCGGTTTCGGCGCCCGCCGCGCTCTAAACTCTTGAATCAGAGGCGTCTCGCCGCACGGCGAGGAGCCTCGGCCACGAAGGATACCTAGGCCACATGTGCGGCATCATCGGCATTGTCGGGACGCGTTCCGTCCAGGAGCGGCTGATCGAGAGCCTGAAGCGGCTGGAGTACCGCGGATATGATTCCGCCGGCATCGCCGCGGTCGTGGGCGGCAAGGTCCAGCGCCGCCGGGCCGAGGGCAAGATCCGCGCGCTGGAGGACGTCCTGGCCGCCGAGCCGCTCGCCGCCACGGTCGGCATCGGCCACACCCGTTGGGCGACCCACGGCGCGCCGTCGCTGCGCAACGCCCACCCGCACAGCCAAGGCCGGGTGACCCTGGTCCACAACGGCATCATCGAGAACTACGCCGAGCTGCGCGAGCGGCTCCAGGCGGCCGGGCGCACGTTCGAGAGCGAGACCGACACCGAGGTCATCGCCGCCCTGCTGGACAGCGAGCTGGCCACCGGTCTCGACCCCGTCACGGCCTTGAAGGCGACCCTGGACCAGCTCAGCGGCGCCTATGCCCTGGGCGTTCTGGTGGAGGGCGAGGAGGGCCTGATCATGGGCGCCCGCCGCGGCAGCCCGCTGGTGGTAGGCTATGGGGACGGTGAGATGTTCATCGGCTCCGACGCGCTCGCCGTCGGCCCCTTCACGAACCGGGTCTGCTACCTGGACGAGGGCGATTTCGTCGCCATCACCCACGGTGAGGCGAAGATCTTCGACCACGCCGGCCGGCCGGCGGAACGTCCCGTGCGCACCGTGCCGGCCTCCGCCGCCCTGGTGGAGAAGGGCAACTACCGCCACTTCATGGAGAAGGAGATCCACGACCAGCCCGAGGGGTGCCAGCACACCATCGCGGCGTATGTGGACACGCTTACCGCCCGCACCGCGATTCCGGGCAGCGTGGACTTTGCCGCCCTCGGGCGGATCCAGATCGTGGCCTGCGGCACGTCCTACATCGCGGGCCTTTTGGGCAAGTACCTGATCGAGCAACTGGCGGGGCTGCCGGTCGACGTCGAGATCGCCTCGGAGTTCCGATACCGCGAGCCGGCCCTTTCTGCGGACAGCCTGGTGATCGCCATGTCGCAATCGGGCGAGACCGCCGACACCCTGGCCGCCCTCCGCTACTGCATGGCCAAGGGGATGAAGAGCGCCGCGGTGGTCAACGCCGTGGAGTCCACCATGGCCCGCGAGGTCGACGTGGTGTGGCCGATCCACTGCGGGCCGGAGATCGGCGTGGCCTCCACCAAGGCCTTCACCGCCCAGGTGAGCGTGCTGACCGCCCTCGCCGTGGCCGCCGCCCGTGCGCGCGGCCGCATCGACGCGGCCGAGGAGCAGCGGATGGTTCGGGTGTTGCTGGAGGCCCCGCGTCTGATCGCCGAGTCGATCGAGCTGGAGGACGCCGTCCGCAAGGTGGCGCTGGAGGTCTCCAAGGCGCGGGACGTGCTCTACCTGGGTCGCGGGCCCATGTACCCGCTGGCTTTGGAGGGGGCGCTGAAGCTGAAGGAGATCAGCTACATCCACGCCGAGGGCTATGCCGCGGGCGAGCTGAAGCACGGTCCCATCGCCTTGGTGGACGAGCAGACGCCGATCGTGATCCTGGCGCCCTTCGACAGCTACTTCGAGAAGTCGGCCTCGAACATGAGCGAGGTCATGGCTCGCGGCGGCCAGGTGATCTTCATCACCGACCGGGAAGGCCAGAAGCACGCGCCGTCAGGCGCCCGGGTGGTGGTGACGGCGCCGCGCTGCGACCCGCTGATCGCGCCACTGGTCTATTCCCCCCCGATCCAACTGCTAGCCTATCACGTCGCGGTGCTGAAGGGGGCTGACGTCGATCAGCCGCGCAACCTCGCCAAGTCGGTGACGGTGGAGTAGCGGGCTTCCCAGCCTTCATGGGGGAGACAAAGAAAAACGGCCGCCCCAGAGGGACGGCCGCTTCCAAGCGATCTCTTGGAGAGAAGGCTTACTTCTTTTCCGGCTCGGCGGCCGGCGGCGTGGCGGACATCGCGCCAGCGTCGGCGGGCGGAGCAGCGGCGGCGTCGGCCGGCGGCGTGGCCGCGGCGTCGGCGGGCGGAGCCACGGCGGCCGGATCGGCAGCCGGAACAGCAGCGGCGTCAGCGGCCGGGGCTTCGGCCGGAGCGGCTTCTTCTTTCTTTTGGCAAGCGGCGAGGCTCAGGGCCAGGACGCCGGCGGTGGCGACGGTCAGAATGCGAAGCTTCATTGAGTAGGCTCCCCGTGGGGTGAATCCCCGACGAGGCGAACCTACACAACTTCGTGCGATCTCAAAATCGTGATCGCGACACCGTCGCCAAAAATTCTCGCCCTGCCTCCGCAGAACGCATTAGGGATCGCAGAGGAGCATGCGGAGGGATTGATGGCGAAGCGCGTGAGGAAGGCCGTCCTGCCGGTGGCGGGGCTGGGCACCCGGGTCCTGCCGGGCGCCAAGACGACGCCGAAGAACCTTTTGAACGTCGTGGACCGTCCGATCCTCAGCTACATCGTCGAGGAAGGCCGGGCCGCCGGCATTGAGCACTTCGTGTTTATCGTCGGCCGCGGCCAGGGCGCGATCGAGGACTATTTCGACGCCAGCCCCGAGGTCGAAGGCATCCTGGAAGCCAAGGGCAAGACCGAGATCCTGGCCGACCTTCGCCGCGACCTGCCGCAGCCGGGCCAGATGAGCTTCATCCGCCAGATGGCGCCGCTGGGCTTGGGCCACGCGGTGTGGTGCGCCCGCGACGTGATCGGCGACGAGCCCTTCGCGGTGATGCTGCCCGACATGCTGATGATGGCGAAGCCCCCGGCCCTCGCCCAGGCGGTCGCCGCCTACGAGCAGAAGGGCGGCAACATCGTGGTGGTCGAGCCGGCGCCCGAGGGCGAGGCTCACAAGTACGGAATCGTCGCCCTGGACGGGCAGGACGGGCGGCTGAACCGTATGACCGGCATGGTCGAGAAACCTGCGCCGGGAACCGAGCCTTCGAACCTCTTCATCTCGGGCCGCTACGTCCTGCAGCCCGAGATCTTCAACATCCTGGAGACCCAGGAGCGGGGCGCCGGCGGGGAGATTCAGCTCACCGACGGGATGGCGGGCCTCATGAAAACCCAGGATTTCCACGCCCTGGAGTACGAGGGGACCACCTACGACTGCGGCGACAAGATCGGCCTGCTGCGCGCCAATGTCGCCTTCGCCCTGGCCCGCCCCGACCTGGCCGCCGACGCGCGCAAGGCCATCGCGGCCCTGCTGTAAGGACCCGGTGCGCCTCTTCCTCTTCGGCTATGGGTTTTCCGGCCGGGCGATGGCCCGGCGGATGGCCGGCAAGGGCTGGGAGGTTTTCGCCACCTACCGTGACGACGCCGGCGCGGCGCGGATCGCCGCCGACGGCCATCGCGGCGTGGACCTGGGCGACCGGGACGCGGTGACGGAGGCGCTGTCCCGCGCCAGCGCCCTCCTCGTCACCGCTCCGCCCGGCCCGCAGGGCTGTCCCGGGCTCAACAGCCTGGTCGGACCGCTGGCCCAGGCCGGCGCCTTTCCGGACTGGATAGGCTATCTCTCCACCACCGGCGTCTACGGCGACCGCCGCGGCGGCTGGGTCACCGAGGAGAGCCGCCTGGCCGCCCAATCGGTCGAGGGCGCGCGACGGGTCGGCGCCGAACGGGACTGGTGGGAGGTCGGCCGCGGGATGGGCCTCACCGTCTGCGTCTTCCGCCTGCCCGGCATCTACGGCCCGGGCCGCTCCGCCTTCGACCGGCTGCGTGAGGGACGCGCCCGGCGCATCGTCGCCGAGGGCCAGGTGTTCTCGCGCATCCACGTGGACGATCTGGCGGCGGGGCTCGAGGCTTCCATCGCCCGCCCCCGGGCCGGCGCGGCCTATAACCTGTGCGACGACGAGCCGGCGCCCAACAGCGAGGTCATCGCCCACGCCGCCCGCCTCCTGGGCCTGGAGCCGCCGCCCGAGGTCCGGCTCGAGGACGCGCAGCTGACGCCCGCCGCCATGCGCTTCTATGCCGAGAGCAAGCGCGTCTCGAACGCCCGCGCCAAGGCGGAGCTGGGATGGCGGCCGCGGTACCCGACCTATCGCGAAGGGCTGGCGGCGATACTTGCGCCCCCGCTGGGGGAGCTCCCGGCGAACGCCGGCTGAGGGGGCTTCCGCTCAGAACGATCGATTTGAGTGGAAGCCCCCTCCGGCGCTACGCGCCACCTCCCCCAGCGCGGGAGGAACTAGAACTCTTCCACCACCGCGATCAGGCGCGCGATGTCCTGCGGTCGGGACAGACGGTGGTCGCCGTCCTTGATCAGGGTGAACACCACGTCGTCGCCCTTCAGGCCCTGGGCCAGTTCCAGGGCGTGGCGCCAGGGCACGTCGGGATCCTCGCCGCCCTGCAGGATTCGCACGGGGATCTGGATGGGGATCGGCTCGCCGCCCAGGATCGACCACCGGGCGCCGTCTTCCAGCAGGTTGCGGGTGATCGGATAGGGATCCCCGTATTCGGACGGCCGCAGCCAGACCCCGTTGGCGGCCAGGGCCGCGCGGCCCTCAGGCGGAATCTCGGGCGCCATCAGCTTTTCGGTGAAGTCAGGGGCGGGCGCGATCAGCACCATGGCCGCCACCCGCGGCGGAAGGGCCATGGCCGCCAGGCAGGCGATCCAGCCGCCCATGGACGACCCCACCAGCACCAGCGGACCGGCGGTCAGCTCGTTCAGCACCGCGATGGCGTCCTCGCGCCAGCGGGTGATCGTGCCCTCCGCGAAGTCGCCGGAAGACGCCCCGTGGCCGAAGTAGTCGAACCGGACGTAGGCCCGTCCCTGCGCCAAGGCCCAGTCGGCGAGGGCCTCAGCCTTCGTCCCGGTCATGTCCGACTTGAAGCCACCCAGCCAGACCACGGTGGGCCCTGCACCTTCCACCAGCCGCCAGGCGAGCCGCGAGCCGTCGGGCCGGTCGAGGAATCCTTCGATCTCACTCATGCGTGACCCTTAGCAGGTGGGCGCAACTCAGTTTAGAGAAGGCCTCGTGTCCCTACCCCCCGATTTCACCCTGCTGCAGGTGGTCCCCGAACTGGAGACCGGCGGCGCGGAACAGAGCACGATCGAGGTCGCCAAGGCCGTGGTCCGCGCAGGCGGCACGGCCCTCGTGGCCACGCGCGGCGGGCGCATGGTCGCGCGCCTGGAAGCCGATGGGGGGCGCCTGGCCCAGATGCCGGTGCAGACCAAGAATCCGCTGGTGATGCTGGGCAACGCGGCGCGCCTGGTGACGCTGATCCGCCAGGAAAAGGTCTCGATCGTCCACGCCCGTAGTCGCGCACCCGCCTTTTCCGCGCTCTGGGCCGCCAAGACGACCGGCACGCCGTTCGTCGCCACCTACCACGGGGTCTACAAGGCGCAGTCCGGCCTCAAGCGCTGGTACAATGCGATCATGACCCGCGGTGATCTGGTGATCGCCAACTCGGACTACACCCGCGATCACGTGCTCGCGGAACACGACATCGATCCCGAGAAGCTGGTCACCATCCCGCGCGGGGTCGACTTCGAACGGTTCGACCCGACCTTCGTCACGGCCAACCGGATCGAGGGGCTGCGCGCCGCCTGGGGCCTGGAGCCCAACGACCATCGCACCCAGATCCTGCTGGCGGGCCGCGTGACCCGCATCAAGGGCCACCTGATGATCGTCGAGGCGGCCCGGCGGCTGGCTGCGGCGGGACGGCGCGACTTTCAGATCCTGTTCGCCGGCGACCACCAGGGGCGGACGGGCTACGCCGCCGAGGTCCAGGCCGCCATCGACGCCGCGGGCCTGGGCGACGCCGTGAAGCTCGTCGGCCATTGCGACGACATGCCGGCAGCCTACCTGCTGGCCGACCTCGCCATCCTGCCGACCAACGTGCCCGAAAGCTTCGGCCGCGCGGCGGTGGAGCCGCAGGCCATGGGCCGGACCGTCATCGCCTCCAACCACGGCGGGGTCACCGAGACGGTGCTGGACGGGGTGACCGGTTGGCTGGCGCCCGTCGAGGACCCGCAAGCCTGGGCCGACGCCCTCGCTCGCGCCATCGACCTGGGCCCAGCCAAGCGCCTGGAGATGGGCGAAGTGGGCCGCAAGCGTGCCCGGCAGCTCTATTCCGCCGAGACCATGTGCGACCAGACCCTCGCCGCCTACGAACGGGTGCTGGAGGCCCGCGCCTGATGCCCCGGCATGTCGAGCGGATTCTGATCATCAAGCTGTCCGCCCTCGGCGACTTCGTCCTGGCGCTGGCGGCCATGAAGAAGATCCGCCAGGCGCATCCCAAGGCGCACATCACGCTCCTGACCACGCCGCCCTTCGAGGCCCTGGCGCGGATCTGCCCCTATTTCAACGCCGTGGACATCGGCGGGCGTCCCGAGAGCTTCCCCGAGTGGATGGCGCTCCGGAAGCGGATCAAGGATGCGAACTACGCCCGCGTTTACGATCTGCAGACCTCGGCGCAGTCGAACCGCATCTTCCAGCTCCTGCGCCCCGGGCCGCCGCCCTGGTCCGGCGTGGCCTTCGGCTGCTCGCTGCCGCACAAGAACCCGCTGCGGAACGGGATGCACACGCTGGAGCGGCAGGCCGACCAACTGATGTACGCCGGCATCTGGGAAGACGCGCCGACCGAGCCAGGGACGGCGCCGCCGCCGGACCTGTCCTGGATCATGAAGTCGGCCCCGCCCGACCGGCCCGTTCCCGGCGCCAACAAGCCCCGCCCTTATGTGATTTTCGTGCCCGGCGGCTCGGCCCACCGACCCGAGAAGCGCTGGCCGGTGGAGCGTTATTCCGAACTGGCCCGCATCCTCTATTCGCGCGGGTTCGACATCGTGGTGATCGGTGGGCCGGCCGAGTCCGACCTGGCCCACGCGATCCAGCGTGCCGTGCCGCGCGCCCGCGACCTCACCGGGCGGACGGACTTCGCCTCGGTCGCCCGGCTGGGCGCGAAGGCCGCGCTCGCCGTGGGCAACGACACCGGGCCGCTGCACCTGGCGGCGGCCGGCGGAGCCCCCACTATCGTGCTGTTCTCGAAGGCGTCCGACCCCGCCCTTTCGGCCCCGCGTGGCCGGGTGGCGATCCTGCGGGCCGAGAACCTGGCCGACCTGCCTGTGGCTCAAGTGGCGCAGGCGGCCAATTCTTTGGCCCCTACCCCCTCTGCCGCGCCTTGATACGACGGGGCCCGCGCGTCATATACTAGCCGGAACGACCGGAGCGCCCCGCGCCCGGCGTTTTTCGCGTTTCAACAGTCCGGAGCACTGCCTATTCGCCGCCCCATGCAAGCGCCGCCCGTCAAGGAAGGGCCGCGCATGAACGAAGACATCCGCGTCCCCCGGGTCCTGCTCATCGATCAGCACGGTGAGAAGCAGGGCGTCATGCCCACCTCCGCCGCCATCGAAGCCGCCGAGGAAGCGGGTCTCGATCTCGTGGAGATCGTCCCGAACGCGGATCCGCCCGTCTGCAAGATCCTGGACTACGGCAAGTTCAAGTTCCAGGAACAGAAGAAGAAGAACGAGGCGCGCAAGCGGCAAAAGGTCGTAGAGATCAAGGAGATCAAACTCCGGCCGAACATCGACGTCCATGACTACGAGGTCAAGGCGAAGTCGATGCACCGCTTCTTCGAGGAGGGCGACAAGGTGAAGATCACCCTGCGCTTCCGCGGCCGCGAACTGGCCCACCCGGAACTGGGGATGAAGCTGCTCCAGAAGGTGAAGGCCGATTTCGAGCCGGTCGCCAAGGTGGAGTACGAGCCTCGCATGGAAGGCCGCCAGATGATCATGATCCTGGCCCCGCGATAGCGAGCGTTCGGTTGAAAGCCACGGCTTACGGAATTCTGAGCGCGGCCGTCCTTGGGACGGCCGCTTTCGTTTCGCCTGCGCTCGCGGCCGACAAGCCCGATGCGCCTGCCGCGCCGTTCAAGATCGGCGAGGGGCTCTACTACGTGGGCTCCGTCGACTATGCGTCCTATCTGATCGCCACCCGGGCCGGCCTGATCGTGCTGGATGGCGGCAGCGCCGAGACCGGCAAGCAGATCCTCGCCAACATCCGCACGCTGGGCTTCGACCCGGCGAAGGTGAAGATCCTGCTCAACACTCACCAGCACTTCGACCACGCCGCCGGCCTGGCGGCGCTGAAGGCGGCGGCGCCGGCGGCGAAGCTCTACGCCAGCGCCGCGGACGGACCGATCATCGCGGCGGGCGGCCGCGGCGACCCCTTCCTGAAGGGCGAGCGCTTCTACTACGAGCCGGTGCAGCCGGCCGTGATCCTGAAGGACAAGCAGAAGGTGACGCTCGGCGGCTGGACGCTGACGGCCCACGTCACCGGCGGACACACCCAGGGCTGCACCACCTGGACGTTCCCGGTCACCGTGGCCGGCAAGGTGCGCCAGGCGCTGGTGCACTGCTCCTCCTCGGTCCTGCCGGGCTACAAGCTGGGCAAGACCGAGACCTACCCCGGGCAGACCGCCGACTACGAACGCAGCTTCGCCACCTGGAAGGCGCTACCCTGCGAGGTCTTCCTGGGCTCGCACGCCATGTTCTTCGGCCTAGCGAACAAGAAGAAGGCGCTCGAGGCCGGCCATCTCGAGGCCTTCGTCGACCCGGCCGGCTGCAAGGCCTTCTACGGCCGGCAGGAAGCGGCCTTCCGCGCAGAGCTCAAGCGGCAGAACCCCTAGCTCCCTCTGCTCGTCATGGCCGGGCTTGTCCCGGCCATCCAGAAGCACGGGCGCGTCTGTGTGAAGCTGAGGCTTCGACGGCAGCCTGCTAACCTCCGCGTATCTGGATGGCCGGGACCAGCCCGGCCATGACGAGCGTTGGAGGGGATGGTGAACGCAGTCTACATCATGGCCAGCCGACAGCACGGCACGCTCTACGTCGGCGTGACGAGCGACCTCCACAGTCGCGTCGCGCAGCATCGGGACGGTTCGGCCGACGGCTTCACGAAGCGCTATGGGGTGAAGCGCCTGGTGTGGTTCGAAGAACACGACAGCATCGTCACTGCGATCCGGCGCGAGAAGTCGCTCAAGAAGTACAAGCGCGAGTGGAAGGTGAACCTGATCGAGCGGGAAAATCCGAGATGGACCGACCTGTTCCCCCTGCTCTTCCGGGCCGAGGGACCGCTCCAGCACCTCCAGCCGCCCGAACGCTCAATGTGACACTGTGGCCTCCCGCCCATGGCCGGTGGGGTATCGAGCAAAGGTCGCGTCCCGTGCTTGCCGCCCGCGCGCGGGCGTCCTAACACCGTTCACATGTCCGACGCCCCGCCGCGGCAGGCGACACCGTCTGCCATGGCGGCGCCGTCGCTGATCGCCGTGATCTTTATCAACATGCTGGGCTTCGGGATCATCGTCCCGTTGCTGCCCTTCTATGCCAAGTCGTTCGACGCCGAGCCCTGGCAGATCGCGCTGGTGTTTTCGGCCTACGCGGCGGGCGGCTTTTTCGGCGAGCCGTTCTGGGGCCGGCTCTCGGACAAGTACGGCCGCAAACCGCTGCTGATCTCGACCCTGTGCGGAAACTTCCTCTGCTACCTGGCGCTGGCCTTCGCGCCGAACGTCTGGGCGGCGCTGGCGATCCGTTTCGTGGGCGGCCTGGCCAGCGGCAACGGCGCGGTGATCCAGGGCTACATCTCGGACGTGACGCCGCCGGAGAAGCGGCCGCGGGTGATGGGCTACATGGGCGCGGCGTGGAACGTCGGCCTGATCGTCGGCCCGTCGGTGGGCGGCCTGTTCGCCCACCCGGAATCCGGCCCGATCGGCTTCCAGATCCCCCTGTTCATCTGTGCGGGGCTGTCCGCCCTGTCGGCGATCTCCATCGTGCTGTTCATCCGCGAAAGCCGGGACCGGCAGCCGACCGTCACCGAGCGGCCAAACCGCTGGGCCGCCACCGGCGAGGCCGTGCGCCACCCGGTAATCGGCCGCCTGATGCTGCTGACCTTCCTGGTGGGCTTCGCCTTCACCGGGATCGAGTCCACCTTCGGCCTCTGGACCCAGGCGAAGTTCGGCTGGGGGCCGAAGGAGATCGGCCTCTGCTTCGCTTTTGTCGGCGTGGCTGCGGCCTTCACCCAGACCTTCATCACGGGACCGATGGCCGAGCGCTTCGGTCCCGGGGCCATGCTGGCCGTCGGCATGACCATCACTCTGGTCGGCCAGGCGCTCCAGCCGTTCGCCTTCCATCCGGGCATGGTGATCGCGCTGATGTGCCTGACCGCTATCGGCCAGTCCGTGGCCTGGCCCAATGTCAGCGCGTTGATCTCCGAGACGGCGCCGCCGGATCGCCAGGGACAGATCCTGGGCCTCAACAACGCCATGGGCGCGGCTGCGCGCGTGGCGGGGCCGTTCTGCGCCGGCCTCGCCTTCGCCCACGTCAGCCTGGACGGGCCCTTCATCCTGGGTGCGATCATCGTGGCGCCTTCGATCTGGCTGGCCGTCATCGCCGCCCGCAGAGCCCAGGCCTGGCGACAGGCCCAGACCGGGAAGGCGCCGGAATGACGGATCTGCCCCCCGCTCCCGCGCCGCGCATGGGCCTGACGGAGGAACGCCGCGCGCTCGTCATCCTCTTGACGGTGATCTTCCTGATGATCGCCGGCTTCGGCCTGGTGATCCCCCTGCTGCCCTTCTTCGCCCAGGCGTTCGACGCGCCGGCCTGGCAGGTGACCCTGCTGTTCTCGGCGTTTTCGGTGGGCCAGTTCATCGGCGAGCCGTTCTGGGGAAAGCTGTCGGACCGGATCGGGCGGCGGCCGGTGCTGATCGTCACCATCGCCATGGTGGGGCTGAGCTATGCGGCGCTGGCCTTCGCGCCGAACATCTGGGTCGCCTTCGCCCTGCGGTTCCTCACCGGCATCTTCGCCGGCAACATCTCCACCCTGCAGGGCGCCCTGGCCGACATCACCCCGCCCGAGAAGCGCGCCCAGCGCATGGGGATCATGGGCTCGGCGTTCAGCGCCGGCTTCATGACCGGCCCGGCCATCGGCGGCTTCCTGGCCCAGCCCAGCCGCGGCGCCCTGGGCTTCCAGCTACCCCTTCTGGTGGCCGCAGGCTTCGCCCTGGCTTCGGCCCTGGCGGTGATCCTGTTCGTGCGCGAGAGCCGCCCTGCGAACGCCGCCCCGCAAAAGCGGGTGCGCGCCGCCGGCCTGCGGGAGGGCTTCGCCGACCCGATCATCAGCCGGGTGATCCTGGTCAGCTTCATCGTCGTGGTGGGCTTCGCTGGTATCGAGGCGACCTACGGCCTGTGGACGGAGCAGCGCTTCGGCTGGGGGCCGCGCCAGATCGGCTTCGCCTTCATGGTCATCGGCCTTCTGGGCGCCGTGTGCCAGGGGTGGCTCTCGGGGCGCCTGGCGCGGACCTATGGGGAAGCGCGCACGCTGACCGGCGGCCTGGCCTTCATGGGGCTGGGCCTGGTCACGCAAGGGCTGTCGCCCACCTGGCCCGTGGCCATGCTGGGTTTCGCCCTGGTCTGTCTGGGGCAGTCCATCTGCTTTCCCAACATCAGCGCGCTGATCTCGCGCGCGGCCCCGCCCGACCGGCAGGGCGAGATGCTGGGCCTCAATATGAGCGGTATGGCGCTGGCGCGGATCGGCGGGCCGGTGGTGGCCGGCCAGCTCTTCTCGCTGGTGGCGCCAGGCGCGCCCTTCGCGTTCTCGGCCCTGCTGATCCTGCCGGCGCTGTGGTTCGCCTGGGCGGTGATCCAGCGGACGCCGCGACTGGCCTAGATCTTGAGGTCGATCACCAGGCCCTTGCCGACTTCCTTCGCCGACTGCGCCGCGACGGCCGTCTGGGTCAGCTCCGTGACCTTGGCGCTCCGCTCGGCCGCCTTGGCGTCCTGCTGGGGCTGCTCGGTCCGGACGGGCGGCGTGTAGGGGACGGGCGGTTGCGATGCGATCGAAGCCGCGGGGGTCGTGCTCGACATTCTCGTCTCCTCAGGCCGCAGTTCGCGGCCGATGCGCTCTTTTAGGAGGCCTCGGGTAACCGACCTTTAAGAGATGGGGTAAATCCCGGGAAAGCATGGCGCCGCCTTGCATTCCGCCCCCCTTTCGTCTACTAGCCCGCCCCTTCGGAACCGCCTGGCCCCAAGGCATGCCAGGGCGGTTCATCAACACGACCAGAGGACGGGACCTTCGGGGCCCGACGTGAAATGCCCAAACTGAAGACCAAGTCGGGCGTGAAGAAGCGCTTCAAGATGACGGCGTCTGGCAAGCTGAAGGCCGGCGTGGCCGGCAAGCGCCACCGCCTCATCAGCCACAACGCCAAGTACATCCGTCAGAACCGCGGCACCAAGGTGATGAGCGAAGCTGATACGAAAATTATCAAGCTCTGGCTCCCCTACGGCCTCTAAGGAGAACTGACAGATGGCACGCGTGAAAAGGGGCGTCACCGCCCACGCCAAGCACAAGAAGGTTCTCGAGCAAGCCAAGGGCTTCTACGGGCGCCGCAAGAACACCATCCGCACCGCCAAGGCGGCCGTGGACAAGGCCGGCCAGTACGCCTACCGCGACCGCAAGGTCCGGAAGCGCAACTTCCGCTCGCTGTGGATCCAGCGGATCAACGCGGCGGCGCGCCTGGAAGGCTTCACCTACTCGCAGTTTATCCACGGCCTTGAGAAGGCCGGGATCGAAATGGACCGCAAGGTTCTCGCCGACGTCGCCGGCGCCGATCCGACCGCTTTCAAGGCCATCGCCGACAAGGTTCGCGCCGCGCTGGCTTAAGGCCTGGGATCGTCTCGATCCTGACGCTTTCAAGAAGCCCTCCGGCCGAACCGCCGGGGGGCTTTTTGCTGCCTCGCTTCTCCCCCGTCCCGAAGAGGACGGGGGAGGTGGCGGCGAAGCCGACGGAGGGGGCGCTAGGCCGCGGGCTCAGAGCCGCCGCCTAGCGCCCCCTCCACCACGTCGTGGTCCCCCTCCCCCGAACTCTTCGGTTCAGGGGAGGAGCGGGTTCCACTTGAAACGAACGTCATCTAGGACACCGGTTCCATGACCGACCTGACCCAACTGGAAGCCGAGCTCACGGCGCGCGTCGGCGCCGCCGCCGACCTGGCCGCCCTGGAAGCCATCCGCGTCGAGGCCCTCGGCAAGACCGGCTCCGTCTCCGAACTGCTCAAGACCCTGGGCAAGCTGTCGCCCGACGAGCGGCGCGAGCAGGGGCCCAAGATCAACGGCCTGCGCGATGCGGTCTCGGCCGCTATCGCCGCCCGCAAGGCCGCCTTAGAGACCGCCGAGCTCGACGCCAAGCTGGCGTCGGAGCGGGTCGACCTGTCCCTGCCGGCGCCGCCGGAGCGCAAGGGCCGCGTGCACCCCACGATGCAGGTGCTGGACGAGATGATCGCCGTCTTCGCCGACATGGGCTTCAGCCTGGCCGAAGGCCCGGACATCGAGGACGATTTCCACAACTTCACGGCGCTGAACTTCCCGCCCAAGCACCCAGCGCGGGAGATGCACGACACCTTCTGGCTGCCCGAGGACGAGCACGGCGAGCGGCGCGTGCTGCGGACCCACACCAGCCCGGTGCAGGTGCGCGTCATGCAGCGGCTGAACGAAAAGCTGCCCAGCTGGATCGCCAACGGCCAGGAGCCGCCGATCCGCGTGATCGTGCCGGGCCGCACCTATCGCTCGGACAGCGACGCCACCCACACGCCGATGTTCCACCAGATGGAAGGCCTGGTCATCGACCGGAACATCCACATGGGCCACCTGAAGTGGACGCTGGACACCTTCATCAGCCGGTATTTCGAGACCCCGATGGTCGAGACCCGGTTCCGGCCGCACCACTTCCCGTTCACCGAGCCGTCGGCCGAGATGGACGTCCGCTGCGACCGCTCGGGCGCGGACGTGAAGATCGGCCAGGGCGCGGACTGGATGGAGATCGTCGGCTGCGGGATGGTGCACCCGAACGTGCTCCGCAACTGCGGCCTCGACCCCGACCAGTGGCAGGGCTTCGCCTTCGGCTTCGGCATCGACCGGCTGGGGACGCTGAAGTACGGGATGCCTGACCTGCGCGACATGTTCGCCTCGGACGTCCGCTGGCTCGAGCACTACGGCTTCTCGGCCTTCCAGGCGCCGAACACCGCCACGGGCCTTTCGTGATGGACGGCTCGGGCAACGACTGGCGGTCGCTGGAGAGCTTCGCCTTCGGCGACAGCCCCGACATGGCCGACCGACTGCTGGGCTTCGTGCTGTCGGGCGCGAAGACGGCCACCTGCTGGTCGGTGCGCGACGGCCAGCAGACCGAGATCGGCAAGCGCATGGTGGTCAATGACGGCGCCGGCCAGCCACGCGCGGTCATCGAGACCGTGTCGCTGGAGCAGCTGCGCTTCAACGAGGTCGGCTGGACCTTCGCCCTCGCCGAGGGCGAGGGCGACGAGTGCCTCGAAGACTGGCGCGAAGGCCACCGCGCCTATTTCACCCGCAACGGCGGCTTTGCTCCGGACATGATGCTCTGGTGCGAACGGTTCCGCCTGGTCGAGACCCTGGACGCCAAGACTTTGGGCGAAGGAGCCCGCCGATGAAGTTCACCCTCTCCTGGCTCAAGGAGCACCTCGACACTTCCGCCACCGTGGACCAGGTGGTCGAGGCCATGACCATGGCCGGCCTCGAGGTCGAGCACGTGGAAGACCCCGGCAAGACGCTGGCCGCCTTCACCGTGGGCAAGATCGTCGAGGCGGTGCAGCACCCCAACGCCGACAAGCTGCGGGTCTGCCAGGTCGACACCAAGGACGGGCGGCTGGAGATCGTCTGCGGCGCGCCGAACGCGCGGGCGGGCCTGACGACCATCTACGCCCCGATCGGGGCCTATGTGCCCGGCTCGGGCGTCACGTTGGAAGCGCGGCCGGTCCGCGGCGTGGTCTCCAACGGCATGCTCTGCTCGGCCAAGGAGCTGGAGATCGCCGAGGAGTCCGACGGCATCGTCGAGCTGCCCGACAGCCTGCCCGTCGGCGCCAGCGCCGTGGAGGCCTTCGGCCTGGAGGCGGCCATCGACTTCGAGGTCACCCCCAACCGGCCCGACTGGCTGGGCGTGCGGGGCATCGCCCGCGACCTCGCCGCCGCGGGCCTGGGCACGCTGAAGCCGGATACGGTCGCGCCCGTCCCGGGGACATTCCCCTGCGAAATCGAGATCCGCGTGGACGGCGACGCCTGCCCGGTGTTCGCCGGCCGGGTGATCCGTGGGCTGAAGAACGGCCCCTCGCCGGCGTGGCTGCAGCGCCGCCTGGCGAGCGTCGGCCTGCGCCCCATCAACACGCTGGTCGATATCACCAACCTGATCACCTACGACCGCGCCCGGCCGCTGCACGTCTATGACCGGGCCAAGCTGGTGGGCAATGTGATCACCGCCAGGCTGGGCCGCGGCACGGCCGAGGCGAGCTCGGACGCGCCCTCGCCGGCGCCGCATCACGACGAGCAGCTCATCGCCCTGGACGGCAAGACCTACGACCTCGGCTCCGAGATGAGCGTCATCGCCGATGCGAACGGCGAGCGTCCGATCGGCCTGGGCGGCGTCATGGGCGGCGAGTCGACGGGCTGCTCCGAAGAAACGACCGAGGTGTTCCTGGAGAGCGCCTGGTTCGATCCGATCCGCACGGCCCAGACCGGCCGCGCCACCGGCATCACCTCGGACGCCCAGTACCGCTTCGCCCGCGGGGTGGATCCGGACTCGGTAGTCCCCGGGATCGAGCTGGCCACCCGCCTGATCCTCGACCTGTGCGGCGGCGAGGCCTCGGAGGTCCGCGTCGCCGGGCACGCGCCGGCGCCGCCGGCCGCCATCGCCTTCGACCGCGGCTATGTGAAGAAGCTCTCGGGCCTGGACGTCGGGCCGGCGCGCATCGACGAGATCCTGACCAAGCTGGGCTTCGAAGTGGACGGCGATGCCGTGACCCCGCCGTCCTGGCGCCGCGACGTGGAGGGCAAGGCCGACCTGGTCGAGGAAGTCGCCCGCATCGAGGGCTTCGACAGCCTGCCGGTGGAGCCCCTGCCGGAGATCGCCCGACCCGTGGGCGGCGCCTTGACTGTCCGCCAGCGCCGGATGCGCGACGCCCGCCGCCTGATGGCCGCCCGCGGCTTCGCCGAGGCGGTGACCTGGAGCTTCATGCGCCGGGACTGGGCCGAGATGTTCGGCGGCGGCGACGAGAAGCTGGTCCTGACCAACCCCATCGCGGCCGACCTGTCGACGATGCGGCCCACCGCCCTGGCCAACCTGATCGACGCGGCCGCCCGCAACGCCCGCAAGGGCTTCGCCGACGCAGCCATCTTCGAGGTGGGCCCGAACTTCCGCGGCGATCAGCCGGCTGACCAGTGGACCGCCGTCACCGCGCTGCTGGCCCCGCACGCGCCCAAGCATTGGGCCAAGAGCGGCGGCGACCCGCTGTTCGAGCTGAAGGCCGACCTGCTGGCCCTGCTGGAGGAGATCGGCGCCCCCACGCTGCAGGTGGTCCAAGGCCAGAACGCCGCCTGGTGGCACCCCGGCCGTTCGGCCCGCCTGCAGCTTGGCCCCAAGGTCGTGGTCGCCGAGTTCGGTGAGCTGCACCCGCGGGTGCTGAAGGCCATCGACGCCGACGGGCCGATGCTGGCGTTCGAACTGAACCTGGACGCCATCCCCGAGCCGAAGAAGAAGGGCGTGAAGACCAAGCCGGCGCTGGAGCTCTCGCACCTGATGCCGCTGCGGCGCGACTTCGCGTTCCTGGTCTCCGCCGAGACCCCCGCCGGCGATCTGGTGCGCCCGATCCTCGGCGCGGATAAGACCTTGATCGCCGAGGCGCGGGTCTTCGACGTCTACGCCGGCCAGGGCGTCCCGGAAGGGATGAAGTCGGTCGCGGTGGAGGTGGTCGTGCAGCCGCGGGAGAAGACCCTCACCGACGGCGAGATCGAGGGCCTCTCCGGCCGGATCGTCGCCGCGGCCGAGAAGGCAGTGGGCGCGAAGCTGCGAGGCTAGCGGTCGCGGGGAGCGTCAGGCGCGCTCCCCGGCCTCCTCGGCCCGGCGACTGGCGATCCGGTGGAAGGCCGCGGCCCCCAAGTGCCAGGCGATCAGCAGCGCCAGGGCGATCGCCAGCCAGACGTGCGCCACGCGGGTCGGGAAATGCTCCAGTCCCGCGGGCAGCGACTGGCCGGGCGCCCCGAACACCACCAGGTTCACGCCGGTCAGGACAGCGGTCGCGAAGCCGGCGCCGATGAGGGCGAAGATCAGCAGGTAGAGGCCAAGGTGCGCCAACCGCGCCACGGGCGGATTTTCGGGCGCCTGCGTCCGCCAGCGCACGATCACGCGGGCCAGCATCAGGGCCAGGATCAGGGCGCCCGTGGCCATGTGCAGCTTCAGCACCCCGATCTTGGCGGGATCGTCGGCCGACATGGGCGCGATGACGAGGAAGCCGATCGCCAGCATGCCGAGGATCAACACCGCCACGACCCAGTGCAGGGCGACGAGCAGCGGATGATAGCGGGCGGCCGTCATGACAGCCCTCCCACCACCCGCTCGAGGGCCTCGAGGTTGCGCTGCCAGCCATAGGTGGCGCCGGCGGCGTTGCGGGTGTCGTCGGGGCCGAAGCCCGACTGCTCCATCCGCACGTGCGCCCCGCGGTCGGTGGCCGTCAGGGTCCACGTTACCTCCGTGGAGAGGCCGCCGGCGACCCAGGTATAGGCGAGGCGGCTGGGCGGCTCGACCGCCAGCACTTCGGCCTCCACGATACCGTCCCAGTGCGGCGGCGCGGGCTGGCCGCGGAAGCGGAACCGGTGGCCGACGACAGGGGCGAAATCGTTCGACATCAGCCAGTCCTCGATCAGCGGGCCCTCGGTCAGGGCGCGCCAGACCTTCTCCGGGGCATGCGGGATCTCGCGCTCGACGACGACGGAACGGCTCATCTCTATTGGTCCATGCGGTTGAGGGTGTCTTCCAGGGCGTCGAACCGCGCATCCCAGAAGCGGGCGTAGAAGCCCATCCAGTCGAACAGCGGCCGCAGGCCTTTCGCGTTCGCGCGGTAGAGGACCGTACGGCCAACCCGCGTCTCCTCGACCAGCCCGACCCCGCGCAGCGCCTTCAGGTGCTGCGAGACGGCCGGCTGCGAGACGCCCGCCCCGGCGGTGAGCGCCGAGACGCTCAGCTCCCCATCGCGGGCGAGTCGTTCGAAGAGGCCGCGACGCGTGCCATCGGCCAGGGTGCGAAAAAGCTCTGCGGCGCTGTCCATGCCGAACTCATAAGCGCCCACTTATTCATAAGTCAATGCTTATGTATTGACACCCGCCGCGTCCAGCGGCGCATCGTTCCGCACATGGAGATCAATGGCGTCGCGCACACCTTCATCACCGCGGGCGACTTCGAGCGCTCGGTGGCCTTCTATCGCCAGCTGCTGCCATTCCTGGGGATGCGCGAGGTGGCGGATAGTCCGGACACCTACTACTGCGTGGGCGGCCGCACAGGCTTCGGCATACGCCGGCCGGATCCGGAGCACGCAGGCGAGCGCTTCGTGCAATTCCGGGTGGGCTTGCACCATCACTGCTGGCGCGCCCGCGAACGCACCGACGTGGACGCGCTCTACGCCTTCCTGCTGGAGATCGGCGCCAGGATCGTCCATCCGCCCCAGGAAGAGCCGTGGGCGCCCGACTACTACGCCGTGCTGTTCGAGGATCCTGACGGCATCCGCCTGGAGCTGAACCACGTGCCCGGCCGGGGCCTCTTCGACACCCCGACCCAGCGCGTCGGCGCCACCCTGGACGGGCGCTAGAACGGAATGATGTTCCGCTTCCGGGTGTAGGCTAGGTAGCCGACGTTGGCGCCCAGGCGCACGCCGACGCCGGCGCGGATGGGCGCCAGGGTCACGTCCTCGGCCCGCTGGTAGTTCACGCCCAGGCCGCCGATCAGGTAGGCGGAGCCTTCCACGCCCGGGTAGCGCTGGAAGATCAGTTCAGGGACCTGGAGATTATAGCAGAGGGTGAAGACGCGGCTGGCGTTGCCGCCGAAGTCCCAGCCGGCCGACGGGCCCTGCCAGAACACCTCGATCGGCTCCCGATCCTTCATGTAGAGCAGGCCACGGCCGTAGCGCAGGCCGAAGACGATGGCGCCCGAGCCCTCTTCACCGGCGATATAGGCCGTGGGACGCCCGTTGTTGGCGAACAGCCGCTCGACCGCCGCGCCAGCCGCCTCGGCCGTGACGCCCAGGAAGTCGGAAACGTTCGTGACGATCTCGTCCTGGCTGTAGGTCTTCGGCCCGGCCTCGCCCGTCGGGCCAGCCGAGGGATAGGCGGGCGAGCTGTTCGGCGGCGGCGGGCCTTCGGCCGGCGGCAGCGGCTGCGAGCTTACCGGCTGCGCCCAGGCGATCGCCGGCGCGCCAAGGGTCGCAAGGCCCGATACGATGAGTGTGCGGCGGTCCATGGCGCTTCTCGCCTCCGAAAGTGAATCACCCGTCCCCAGCGGCCTTCGATGCCAAAGGTCGCCTTAACGGGCGATTAACCACGTTCGCGCGGCAGCTTCGGGGCGGGCCGCGACAGGCCGGCTGCTATCTCGCGCGTGCGAATGTGCTAGAGGGCGCCCCATGGCTACCCCGCTTTCGCATATCCGCAACTTCTCGATCGTCGCGCACATCGACCACGGCAAGTCCACGCTCTCCGACCGCCTCATCCAGGAGACCGGCGGCCTGACCCAGCGCGAGATGACCGAGCAGGTGCTCGACAACATGGACATCGAGCGCGAGCGCGGGATCACCATCAAGGCTCAGACCGTCCGCCTGGAGTACAAGGCCGACGACGGCGAAACCTATGTCCTCAACCTGATGGACACGCCCGGCCACGTCGACTTCGCCTACGAGGTCTCCCGCTCGCTGGCTGCCTGCGAGGGCTCGATCCTGGTGGTGGACGCCTCCCAGGGCGTGGAGGCCCAGACACTGGCCAACGTCTACCAGGCCATCGACAACAACCACGAGATCGTCCCGGTTCTGAACAAGATCGACCTGCCGGCCGCCGAGCCCGAGCGGGTGCGTCAGCAGATCGAGGACGTCATCGGCCTGGACGCCTCGGACGCCGTCGTCTGCTCGGCCAAGTCGGGCCTCGGCATCCACGACGTGCTCGAAGCCGTGGTGAAGCGCCTGCCGCCGCCCAAGGGCGACCCGAACGCACCGCTGAAGGCCCTGTTGGTCGACGCCTGGTACGATCAGTACCTGGGCGTGGTGGTGCTGGTCCGCGTCTTCGACGGGGTCCTGAAGGTCGGCCAGAAGGTCAAGATGATGCAGACCGGGGCCCAGTACCAGATCGACCGCCTGGGCGTGTTCAAGCCCAAGCAGACCGACCTGGCCGAGCTCGGCCCCGGCGAAGTCGGCTTCATCACCGCCTCGATCAAGGAGGTGGCGCACGCCGCCGTCGGCGACACCATCACCGACGAGCGCCGGCCCACGGACGCCGCCCTGCCCGGCTTCCGCGAAGTGCAGCCCGTGGTGTTCTGCGGCCTCTTCCCCGTTGACGCGGCCGAGTTCGAGGACCTGCGCGCGGCCATCGGCCGCCTGCGCCTGAACGACGCCTCCTTCACCTACGAGATGGAGACCAGCGCGGCCCTGGGCTTCGGCTTCCGCTGCGGGTTCCTGGGGCTCCTGCATCTTGAGATCATCCAGGAGCGGCTGAGCCGCGAGTTCGACCTGGACCTGATCGCGACGGCCCCCTCGGTCGTCTACAAGGTCAAGCTGACCAATGGCGACGAGATCGAGTTGCACAACCCGGCCGACCTGCCCGATCCCGTCAAGATCGCCGACATCTCCGAACCCTGGATCAAGGCCACAATCTTCACGCCCGACGACTATCTCGGCGCGATCATCAAGCTCTGCCAGGACCGCCGCGGCCAGCAGCGCGAGCTCTCCTACGTCGGGGCCCGCGCCATGGTGGTCTACGACCTGCCGCTGAACGAGGTGGTGTTCGACTTCTACGACCGCCTGAAGTCGATCTCGAAGGGCTACGCCAGCTTCGACTACTCCATCGAGGAGTACCGGGTGGGCGACCTGGTGAAGATGTCGATCCTGGTCAACGCCGAGCCGGTCGATGCGCTCTCCATGCTGGTCCACCGCGATCGGGCCGAGCAGCGCGGCCGCGGCATGGTCGAGAAGATGAAGGAACTGATCCCGCCGCACATGTTCCAGATCCCGATCCAGGCGGCGATCGGCGGCCGGATCATCGCCCGCGAGACGGTGCGCGCCCTGCGCAAGGACGTGACGGCCAAGTGCTACGGCGGGGACGCCAGCCGCAAGCGCAAGCTCCTCGACAAGCAGAAGGAGGGCAAGAAGCGCATGCGCCAGTTCGGCAAGGTCGAGATCCCGCAGGAAGCCTTCATCGCCGCCCTCAAGATGGACGAGAACTAGGGGCCGGGGGCACGACTCGCCTGCGACGCGTTCGCTATTGCCAAGCTAGGCCGCTCCATTACAGGTTGCCGATGGGGGCGTAGCAAGGATCGGAAGAGTGCCGACCTAAACCCCTGCTTAGCGGGGTGTTCCATGGCCAATCCAATTCCGTCCGGCGATCCTTCGCCGCCGACTGGCGATCCCCTGATCGACGCCCTGACGACGGGGTTCCGCTGGACCCTGGGCCCCGACCGCTCGATCGACTGGTCGATCTCCGGCGGCTTCAATGGCGAAGCCTGGACGTCCCCCACCACGACGATCCTGAACGCCACAGCGATGCTGGAGACGTTCTCGCGGTACGCCGACGTCCGGTTCAACTATGTCGGCTCGTTCGCCAACCCGACGGCCGCGGTGCAAGGCGGCAGCGAGATCAATTTCTATCTCTCAGGTAACACCACGACCTTTCCGTCGACCGATTTCTGGGCGCGGGCCTATTTCCCCACCAGCAGTTCCGAGACCGCCTACGTAGGGGCCACGGGCGACGTCGTGCTGAACTTCAACAGCCCGTCCATCACCCTGCCCAGCTACGATCCGGGCAGCGCGGGATGGTTCGTGTTCCTGCACGAGATCGGCCATGCCCTGGGTCTGAAGCACCCGTTCGACGACGGAGGGACGGGCCACCCGACGTTGGAAGACTTTGACCTCGGGGACCTCGACGTCGACTGGGCCACGATCATGGCCTACTCCGACAGCTACGACTACGACCAGCGCTTCTACGATCCGGCCACGCCGATGATCCTCGACGTGATGGCCCTGAGGGCCCTGTACGGCCCTAACATGGCCACCAACGCGACTGACGACACCCACAGCCTGCGCGCGCTCGGGCGCTACGAGACCCTATGGGACGCGTCGGGACGAGACATCCTGAGCGCCGAAGGCTCCATCCGCGGGTGGTACATCTATCTACCGGACGACCAGTTCTCGCTGAACGACCCCGTGAAGGTCGGCTACGCCACGCCGCTCGATGAACTCGACCTGGAGGCTCCCGGCTCGCTCACCTGGCTTCTGGGCGACATCGAGGACGCCCGCGGTTCGGAGCAGGCCGACGAGATCTACGGCAGCGTGCTGCGCAACGTCCTGGCGGGCAACGGCGGCGACGACTACCTCGACGGCTGGGACGGCGACGACAGCCTGGACGGTGGGGCGGGTAGCGACATCGTCTGGGGCGGGCTTGGCAACGACACGATCTCGGACGCCAGCGGCGCCAACTATCTGCGCGGCGAAGAGGGCGACGACCGGATCGCCGGCGGCTCGGGCTTCGACGACATCAACGGCAACATGGGCGCCGACACCGCCTCGGGCGGCCTGGGCGAGGACTGGGTCGTGGGCGGCAAGGACAACGACAGCCTGTCGGGGGACGCGGCCTATGACCTCGTCTACGGCAACCTCGGCGCCGACACCTGCGAGGGCGGCGACGGGAACGACATCGTCCGCGGCGGCCAGGACAATGACCTGGTGCGCGGCGGCGCCGGCGACGACTACGTCTCGGGCGACAAGGGCAACGACACGGTTACGGGCGGGGCCGGCGCCGACATCTTCCACAGCTTCGGCGATGCGGGCATCGACCGGGTGACCGACTTCAGCCGCGCCCAGGGCGACCGCGTCCTGCTGGACGCCGGCACGACCTATACCGTGGCCCAGGCCGGCGCGGACACGGTGGTCAGCATGACGGGCGGCGGCCAGGTCATCCTGGTGGGCGTCAGCCTGTCGTCGCTGGGCGACGGCTGGATCACCGCGGGCTAGCGGGCGATCGCCGCCTCCGTGGCAAGCCACACAAAACTGTCAAAGGTCACTGCTACCTGACCGGCGTTCGGGGACGCGAATGGCGGCCCTGCGCCAGAGGGGCACCACCAATGAGATCCCGTATGCTGACGGGCGCGGCCACGGCCGCCCTGAGCTTTGCCATGGCCGCATCGGCCGCCGCCGCCGACGCGCCCACAGGCGCCGCGGTCGCCACCGCCGCGGCGGAGGCCGGCGAGAGCTCGGTCGAGGAGATCGTGGTCCTGGGCCGCGGCGAGACCCGCCAGGTGCAGACCGTTTCCGGCGAGGAGCTGTCCCTCGAGATGCCTGGCGCCAGCCCGCTGAAGCTGGTGGAGAAGCTGCCCAACGTGAACTTCCAGTCCGCCGACCCCTTCGGCTCGTACGAGTGGTCGGCGCGGATCACCATCCGCAGCTTCAACCAAAGCCAGCTGGGCTTCACCCTCGACGAAGTGCCGCTGGGCGACATGACCTACGGCAACCACAACGGCCTACACATCAGCCGCGCCATCGCCAGCGAGAACGTCGGCGCGGTCGAGCTGGCCCAGGGCGCGGGCGCCCTGGACACGGCGTCGGCCAACAACCTCGGCGGCACGCTGAAGTATGTCTCGCGGGATCCCTCGAGCACCTTCGGCGGCCTGGTGGCCGGGACCTACGGGACCGAGAACACGCTGCGGGGCTTCGCGCGCCTGGAGAGCGGAGAATTGGCCACGGGCGCCCGCGGGTATCTGAGCTACTCCTACAACACCGCCGACAAGTGGAAGGGCGAGGGCGAGCAGCGTCACCAGCAGATCAACTTCAAGCTGGTCCAGCCGATCGGCGAAGGCTCGCTCACCGGCTGGGTGAACTGGTCCAAGCGCCGGGAGCAGGACTATCAGGACATGTCCCTCGAGATGCTGAGCCGCCTCGGCAACAGCTGGGAGAATGTCGCCGGCAACTGGCCGCTGGCGGTCCAGATCGCCGAGGTGGGCAACAACACCGGCTACACCGGCGTGACGCCGCGCTTCCCCAGCTTCGGGACCACCTACCCCGGGCCGATCACCAGCGCGGACGACGCCTACTACGACGCGGCGGGCCTGCGCGACGACGTCCTGGGCGCCATCACCCTGCGGCTGCCGGTGGGCGAGACCGTCGACGTCAAGGCCACGGTCTATGGGCACGACAATGAAGGCCAGGGCCTCTGGTTCACTCCCTACGTGCCCTCGCCGAACTATGGCGTGCTGACGGCGACGACCGACAACGCGCCCATCTCCATCCGCACCACCGAGTACGACCTGCGCCGCTACGGCGTCGTCGCGGCGGCCACCTGGCGGGTCGGCCAGCACGCGATCAACGCGGGGCTCTGGTACGAGGACAACGACTTCAACCAGGCCCGCCGGTACTACGGCCTGAACCGCGCGGCGCCGCAGCGCGACTCCCTGAAGATGCAGTCGGACCCGTTCCGCACCGACTGGGAATACGACTTCAAGACCACCACCTGGAAGCTGTTCATCCAGGACACCTGGACCGTCTCCGACCAGCTCACGGTCAACTTCGGCTTCGCGTCGCTGAAGGTGGAGAACGAAGGCGAGACGGTGATCGCCCGCACCGCGTCGCTGGAGAAGAACGGCAAGATCGAAGCCGAGGAGAACTTCCTCCCGCAAGGCGGCGCCCGCTACGCCCTCAGCGAGGACAGCGAACTGTTCGCCAACTACAGCCGCAACATGCGCGCCTTCCCCAGTTCGGGTACGTCCGGGCCCTTCTCGGCCAACCAGGCGGGCTTCCTGGCGATCAAGGACAAGCTGAAGCCCGAGATCTCCGACACCTTCGAAGCCGGCTGGCGCTTCCGCACCGCCGACTTCCAGGGCGTGCTGGCGGCCTACCACGTGAAGTTCAAGGACCGCCTGTTCTCGGTGCCCGTGGGCTCGGGCATCGTCGGCAACCCCTCGGCGCTGTCGAACGTCGGCGGCGTCACGGCCAAGGGCTTCGAGGCGGTCGGGACCTGGGACTTCGCCGAGAACTGGTCGGCCTTCGCCTCCTACGCCTTCAACGACTCCACCTACGACGACGACACCGTGGACGGGAACGGCGTCGTGGTGGCCCGTACCGAGGGCAAGACCACAGTGGATACGCCGGAGCACCTGTTCAAGGCTGAGCTGGCCTATGACAACGGCGGTTTCTTCGGGCGCTTCTCGCTGAACTACATGACCAAGCGCTTCTTCACCTACGAGAACGACCGCAGCGTCCCCTCGCAGATGCTGGCCGACCTCTCGGTCGGCTACCGGTTCTCCGGATCGCCCTGGCTCGACGGCCTGGAGGCGCAGGTGAACATCTCGAACCTGTTCGACGAGGAATACATCTCGACGATCAACTCCAACGGCTTCCCGCTTCGCGGCGACAGCCAGACGCTGCTTGTGGGTTCGCCCCAGCAGGTGTTCTTCACGCTGCGCAAGACGTTCTGAGGAGAGATGGCGATGCGGGGGTGGCGGTTTCGAGGCCTGGCGGGCGTCCTGCTCGCCGGCCTGCTCGCGACGGCGGCGCAAGCGGCGGACGGCGGCCGGAAGCTGGTCCTGGTCACCCTGGACGGGCTTTCCTGGACCGAGGGCTTCCGCGGCGCCGATCCCGCACGGGCCGCCGACCCCGCGTTTGCGCCGGACCGCGAGGGGCGGGAGCGTATCCGCGCGGCCTTCGTCGAGCCGTCCGACCGCGCCGCCGCCCTGATGCCCTTCCTGCACGGGGTGATGGCCAAACAGGGCGTGCTGCTGGGGGACCGCGAGCAGGGAAGCTGTGCGGCGGTCGCCAACGACAAGTGGTTTTCCTATCCGGGCTACAACGAGATTCTCACCGGCAAGCCCGACCCCGCGATCACCTCCAACGAACATGGGCCGAACCGGAACGTGACGTTCCTGGAGTGGCTCAACCGCCGGCCCGCCTTCGCCGGCCGGGTGCAGGCCGTGGGCTCATGGAACGTGTTTTCCAACATCCTGAACGCACCGCGCAGCGGACTGCCGGTCAATGACGGCTGGGACGACGCGCCGGCCCGTTGGCCCGCCGAGGCACAGATCGCCGCGATGCAGGCCGGAGCCCCGCCGATCTGGCCCACCGTGCGATTGGACACCTTCACTCACGCCTACGCGCTGGAGACGCTGAAGCGCCAGAAGCCGCGCGTCCTCTACGTGGCCTATGGCGAGACCGACGATTTCGCGCACGAGGGCCGATACGACCAGACGCTCTGGGCCGCGCGCCACGCCGACGCCTACATCGCCGAGCTCTGGAGCACCTTGCAGGCGGAGCCGGCCTATGCGGGCCGCACCACCCTGATCGTCACCACCGACCATGGGCGGGGCGGGGCGGCGAACGCGGCCTGGAAACACCACGGCCGGCACATTGCGGGATCCGACGCGGTGTGGATCGGCGTCCTGGGGCCTGGGATCGCTGCGGGCCGCAAGCCGGGTGGCTGCGCATCCTCCAGCCAGATCGCCGCCACGGCGCTGGAAGCGCTGAGATTGGACTGGCGGGCGTTCGATCCCGGGGCGGGTGCGCCGCTGGACGTACGGGCGCGCCCCTAGGCGGCCTCGGCGTCGCTGTCGCGGTCGGCGTCGGCGTCCTTCGGCAGGAAGCCCAGCATGGGCTTGGCCCACCGCTCGGCGTCCTCGCGGGTCAGCAGGGCGCCGGCGTTCACCGCCTTGGTCAGGTGGCGGTAGAACTCGGAGGCGGCCAGGGTCAGCTTGAAGTCGGTGGCCACCGCCTGCAGCGTCGTGGCCTGGGCCAGCATGGCGCGCATCGCCTGGTGAGGATCGGTGTCGGCCGCGGCGACGGCGGCGCGGATGATCTTCAGCGCCTGGTTGATCTTCTGCTGGTAGGGCGTTTCCGTGCCGTCCGTGCGGCGCTTGAGCGGGCCGGCGTAGTCCCCGGAGTTGAACCGGCGGCGGTCGGGGCCGATGTAGCCCACGCCTTCCACCCAGTCGCGGTCGCGCAGGGTCACGGCTTCCAGCCGGCGCAGCAGGTCCTTCATGCTGTAGGGCTTGCGCAGGAACTCGTGCACGCCCGCGTCGCGCGCGGACAGGATCATGCCCGCGGTGGCCGCGCCGGTGATGGTGATGATCGGCGCCTTGCGGCAGCTCCAGGTGGAGCGGCGGACCTTGCGGGTGAAACCCAGGCCGTCCACGCGGTCGTCGCCCAGTTCGACCACGATGATCTGCGGATCGCAGGTCTCGGCGATCTTAAGGGCGCGCTCGGTATTGCCGGCGATCCAGACGTGGCTGTGGGCGATGTCGCGCATGAGTTCGCTGAACATGCGCGCGCTGGCCGGCTGCGGGTCCGCGATCAGGACCCGCTTCAGCTTGGGCTGCATCTTCTCGAGGATACGTTTGTCGCCGTCGAACAAGGGCTTAGCTCCCTCACACCTGGCGCTACGATCTATCCGCAATGCGTAAAAGATCGCTTGATGCGGGGGCGCAATAAATTGCCGCAGCCGGCGCCACGCACCGCGGTCAGTCGTGGAAGGGATCGCGCATCAAAATCGTGTCGTCCCGCTGGGGGCTGGTCGACAACAGCGCCACCGGCGCGCCGATCAGTTCCTCGATCCGGCGCACGTACTTCACGGCGCTGGCAGGCAGGTCCTTCCAGGACCGGGCTCCCTGGGTGGTTTCGGACCAGCCTTCCATCTCCTCGTACACCGGCTCGAGCTGGCTCTGCGCCTTCAGGCCGGCGGGCAGGTAACCGATGTCCTGGCCATTGAGCCGGTAGCCGGTGCAGATCTTCAGCGTGGGCAGGCCGTCGAGGACGTCCAGCTTGGTGAGGGCGATCCCGCTGATCCCGTTCAGCGCCACCGACTGGCGCACCAGGGCCGCGTCGAACCAGCCGCAGCGGCGCGAACGGCCGGTGACGGTCCCGAACTCGCGGCCCACCGTGCCCAGATGCTGGCCGACCTCGTCGAACAGTTCGGTGGGGAACGGCCCCTCGCCGACGCGGGTCGTGTAGGCCTTGACGATCCCCAGCACATAGCCGGGCCCCTTGGGCCCCAGGCCCGAGCCGGCGGCGGCCTGGCCGGCCACGGTGTTGGACGACGTCACGTAGGGATAGGTGCCATGGTCCACGTCCAGCAGGGCGCCCTGGGCGCCCTCGAACAGCACGCGCTTTCCTGACTTCACGATGCCGTCCAGCTTCAGCCAAGCCGGCTGGGCGAAGGGCAGGATCTTGGGCGCCATCGCCTCCAGTTCGGCCAGCAGAGCCGCGGCGTCCACGTCCGGCAGGCCCAGGCCCCGGCGCAGCGGGCCGTGGTGGGCCAGCAGGCGGTCGATCTTGGCCTCCAGGGCCTCGTGGTCGGCCAGGTCGGCCACGCGGATGGCGCGCCGGCCGACCTTGTCCTCATAGGCCGGGCCGATGCCGCGGCCGGTGGTGCCGATCTTGTTGGTCGCGGCCGCCTCGCGCGCCTGGTCCAGGTCGCGGTGGATCGGCAGGATAAGACAGGCGTTGTCGGCCAGCACCAGCAGGTCCGGCCCGATCGCAACGCCCTGGCCGCCCAAGGTCTCGATCTCCTTGAGCAGGTGCCAGGGATCGACCACCACGCCGTTGCCGATGATCGACAGCTTTCCCTGGACCACGCCCGACGGCAGCAGCGACAGCTTGTAGGTCTGGTTGCCCACCACCAGGGTGTGGCCGGCGTTGTGGCCGCCCTGGAACCGCACCACCACGTCGGCGCGGTTGGAGAGCCAGTCGACGAGCTTGCCCTTGCCCTCGTCGCCCCACTGGGCGCCGATCACGGTGACGTTGGCCATCTGGATACGATCTCCCGACCTGCCCGGAGAACGCGCCCAAGCCCTTCGACAGGTGCTCGGCAAAGGCGCGGAGATCAAAATGCGGCGCCGGTCTAGACGATGTGGGCCTCGCCCTCAAGTGACTCGCGCGCTATCTGCGGCCGCATGGACATCCCGCGCTTCCATCTCGCCTTTCCCGTCCGCGACCTCGCCGAGGCCCGCGCCTTCTACGGCGGCCTGCTGGGATGCCCCGAAGGGCGGTCCAGCGCCGAGTGGGTCGACTTCGACTTCTACGGCCACCAGATCGTGGCGCACCTGTCGCCGGATGAAGCCGGGCACAAGGCCACCAATCCCGTGGACGGCCACGACGTGCCCGTCCGCCACTTCGGGGCGATCCTGACCCTGCCGCAGTGGGAGGCCCTTTCACAGAAGCTGAAGGCCGCCGGGACCAAGTTCGTCATCGAGCCCAACATCCGCTTCAAGGGGCAGCCGGGCGAGCAGGCGACGATGTTCTTCCTAGATCCCTCCGGCAACGCCCTGGAGTTCAAGGCCTTCGCCGACGACAGCATGGTGTTCGCGAAATGAGCACGCTTGCCGTCTCCCTCGCCGACATCGAAGCCGCCGCCGCCCGTTTGAAGGGCGTGGCCGTCGAGACCCCGCTGATCGAGAGCCCGGCGCTGAACGAGCGGCTGGGCCTGCGGGTGCTGATCAAGGCCGAGACGCTGCAGCGTGTCGGAGCCTTCAAGTTCCGCGGCGCCTACAACCGGCTGGTCCAGCTCTCGCCGGAGGAGCGCAAGCGCGGCGTGGTGGCCTTCTCGTCCGGCAACCACGCCCAGGGGGTAGCCCTCGCCGCGAAGCTGCTGGGCATACCGGCGCTGATCGTCATGCCGGCCGATGCGCCCAAGGTGAAGGCCGAGGCCACGGCCGGCTATGGCGCCGAGGTGAAGTTCTACGACCGCCTCACCGAGAGCCGGGAGAAGATCGCGGCCGCCATCGCGCAGGAGCGCGGGGCGGTGGTGGTTCCCGCCTTCGACGATCCGCACATCATCGCAGGACAAGGCACGGCCGGGCTCGAGCTGATGGCCCAGGCGCAGGCCCGCGGCGTGACGCCGGGCGCGGTGATCGTCCCCTGCAGTGGCGGCGGCCTGCTGGCCGGGATCGCCACCGCGGTGAAGGCGCTGTCGCCGCAGACCGCCGTGATCGGCGTCGAGCCGGAGGGCTACGACGACACGCTGAAGTCCCTGCAGGCCGGCGTGCGCACGCCGATGACCCCGACGCACCGCACGCTGTGCGATGCGCTGGAGACGCCCTGCCCCGGCGAGCTGACCTTCCCGATCCTGAAGGCCACGGTGGCGGACGTCGCGGTGGTGACCGACGCCGAGGTGGCCGAAGCCATGCGCGTGGCCTTCTCGACCCTCAAGCTGGTGGTCGAGCCCGGCGGATCGGCCGGCCTCGCCGCGCTGCTGGCGGGCAAGGTGAAGACGTCGGCCGACGCCGTCGCCCTGGTCCTCTCCGGCGGCAACGTCGACCCGGACCAGTTCGCCCGGGTGCTGCGCCGCGAGCTTTAGAGCCGGTCCTCGGGCAGGGCCTCGCGGGGCGCCTCGCGCGGGGTGACCAGGCGGGCCAGCTTGGGCTTCAGCCAGTTCTCGAAGTCGTCGACGAACTCGTAGACCACGGGCACCAGCACCAGCGACAGGACCGTCGAGGTAATCAGCCCGCCGATCACGGCCACGGCCATGGGCTGGCGGAACTCGGCGCCCTTCTCCAGCGCGAAGGCGGTCGGCAGCATGCCGGCGGCCATGGCCAGGCTGGTCATGACGATCGGACGCGCCCGTTCGCGACAGGCCTCCAACAGCGCCTCGCGCTGGGACATGCCGTCCCGCTCGCACTCGATCGCGTACTCGACGAGCAGGATCGAGTTCTTCGCCGCCAGGCCCATCAGCATCAGGAGGCCAATGAGCGACGGGATCGAGAGCGAGAGGTTGAACGCCAGGAGACCCAGGAACGCGCCGCCGATCGCGAGCGGCAGGGCCGCCAGGATCACGATGGGCTTGAAGAACGACTGGAACAGCAGCACCAGCACCCCGAAGATCAGCGCGATACCCGCGAAGAGGGCGATCCCGAAAGAGGCGAACATCTCGGTCATCGCCTCCTGCTCGCCCGTCTCGGCGGGGGTCACGCCCTCCGGCAGCTTTTGCATGATCGGCAGCTTCTTCACCGCCTGCGCGGCCTGGCCCATCTCGATGCCATTGAGCTCTGCCTGGACCGTCTGTTGACGCTGGCGGTTGAGGCGCTCGATCCGCGCGGGGCCGGCCTGGAACTCGACATCGGCCACGGCCTCAAGCGTGGTCACACCGCCGCTCGCGGTCGGCAGGCGCAGCGACTTGATCCGTTCCAGATCGGCGCGAGCCTCGGCCGGCAACCGGATGCGGATCGGGATGCGGCGTTCGCCGGCGGTGAGCTTGGCGACGTTGGCGTCGATGTCTCCGACCGTGGCCACGCGGGCGGCCTGGGCGATCGCGTCGGCCGAGACGCCCAGACGGGCGGCTTCGGCGTGGCGCGGCCGGATCACCAGCTCGGGCCCGGTGGGCGGCACCGACGGACGCGGTTCTGCCAGGACGTCCAGCGTCCGCATCTGGCGTTCCAGTTCGATCGAGGCGGCGAGAAGCTTGGCCGGGTCTTCGCTGGTCAGAATCTGCTGGTAGCCCGCGGACCCCTGGAAATCGAGGAAGTTGACCCTGGCGTCCGGGATCTCGCGCAGCTTGTCTCGCAACCCGGCGCGGATTTCGTCGCCGCTGGCCTTTCGCTTGGGATCCAGCAGGACGTTCAGGCTGGCCGAGCGCAGGTCGCTGCCCCCGCCGCCTCCGGCGAACGGATTGGCGGGGCCAGACGAGCCGACCTCGGCGAAGACGTCGGTCACCGACGGGTCGGTCTTCACGGCGCGGGTGACCCGCTGGACCGTATCCTCCATGTCCTTGACGGTAGCGCCCGGCGGGCCCTGAACGCTGATGAACAGATAATCGGGGTCCCCCGCCGGCTGGAAGCCGGACGGCAGGAAGAAGACGATCGTGCAGGACGCGATGAAAGCCGCCAGGCCCGCGAACGAGGCCACGATCCGATGGTCCAGCGCCCAGTTCAGCGCGCGGGCGTAGAACCGCGGCATCGGCTTCCGGACCTCGGGCACAACGTTGGGCTTCAGCAGGTAGGCGGCCATCAGCGGGGTCAACAGGCGCGCCACCAGCAGTGAGAACAGCACCGCCACGCAGACGGTCAGGCCGAACTCCCGGAAGAACTGGCCGACCATGCCGGTCATGAACGACACTGGCGCGAACACCACCACGATCGCCGCGGTGGTCGCCACGACGGCCAGGCCGATGGCGTCGGCGCCCTGCATAGCGGCTTCGTACGGCCGCATGCCGGACTTCACCCGCTTCTCGATGTTCTCGATCTCCACGATGGCGTCGTCGACCAGGATGCCGATGACCAGCGTCAGGCCAAGGAGGGTCACCACGTTGAGCGAGAAGCCCAGCATGTTGATCACGAAGAAGGTCGGGATCAGCGACACGGGCATGGCGAAGGCCGTGACCATGGTCGCCCGCCAGTCGCGCAGGAACAGCCAGACCACGAACGCCGCCAGCAGCATGCCCTCAAGCAGGACGTGCTGGGTGGCGCGGAAGCTGTCACGGGTCTCCTGCACCATGGTGAAGATGCGGGTGAACTTCACGCCGGGCTGGGCCTTTTCGACCGCCGCCAGCTTGGCCAGCACGGCGTCCTCGACCGCGATGTCGGACGCGGCGCGGGTCTTCATCACCTGGAAGCCGACCACCGGGCGGCCGTTCAGGCGCGCAAAGCCGCGGACCTCGCCGGCGCCGTCGCCCACCTCGGCCACGTCGGTCAGTTTCACATAGCTGCCCGTGCCGGTGGGGATGGTCATCTCGCGCAGCTGCGCCAGGGTGGTGGCGGCGCCCAGCACGCGCACCGTCTGCTCGCGGCCGCCCACCTCGACCCGTCCGCCGGGCACGTCGAGGTCCGCGGCGCGAAGCGCGGTGTTGACCTGGGACGCGGTCAGGCCGCGCGCCGCCAGCTTGTCGGGGTCGACGACGACGTTGATTTCGCGGCTCACCCCGCCCACCCGGCGGATCTGGGCCACGCCCTTCACCGCCTGCAGCGAGCGGGACATGGTGTCGTCGATGAACCAGGATAGCTCGACGTCGGACATCGCCGGCGCTTCCACCGCGAAGGTGGTGATCGGCAGGCTGTCGAAATCCACACGCTGGACCAGCGGCTCGTCGATCTCGCGGGGCAGGTTCGGCCGGATCTGATCGATCCGCGTCTGGACCTCATCGGTCTTCTTCTGAAGGTCCTCGCCGATCTCCAGTTCGATCATCGTGGTCGAGACGCCCTGGGTGACGGTCGACTGGATGTTGCGGACGTTGGGGATGGACGAGACGGCGTCCTCCACCTGGCGGGTGATCTGGGTCTCGATCTCGCCGGGCGCCGCGCCGCTCTGGGTGATGGTGATCGAGACGGCCGGGAAGGTCACGTCCGGGAAGTTCTTCACCGCCAAGCCGAAGTAGGCGATCACGCCGGCCAGGACGAGGCCGACGAACAGCACCGTCACCGGCACCGGGTTCTTGATCGCCCAGGCCGAGATCTGAAGCCCGCCGCGGGGGTCGTGGGGCTGATGGCTCATGGGGCGCTACTGCTTCTTGGCGGGCGCTGCGGCCGGCGGCGGCGCGGCGCTCTCGGTCGGGCGGACCAGGTCGTTGTCGAGCAGGAAGGCCGCGGCGTTCTGGACGATGCGGGTTCCGGCGGGCGGGCCGCGGACAAGCTGGACGTAGCCGCCGCCGCGCGGGCCGGTCTGGACCGCCACGCGCTTCACCCGGTTGTCGGGACCCACGGTCATGACGCTGGCGCCATCGGCGTCGTAGCGGATCGCGGTCTCGGGCACGGCCAGCGCCTGTCCCGCCGCGTCGGTGAAGACGGCGCGGGCGAAGCCGCCGGCCCGGATGTCGGAGCGGACCGGCAGCAGGATCCGGACTTCGCCCAGCTTGGTCTGGGGGTTGATCTGCGGGCTGATGAGGCGCACCCGGCCCTGGGCGACGGCGCCCGACGGCAGGGTCACGGTGGCGGTCTGTCCGACGCGGACGCGGGCGAGATCGGCCTCGCCCAATTCGGCCGAGAGTTCGACCTGGCCGTCGCGGGACATGCGGAACCAGGGCGTCGTGCCGCCGGCCGAGAGGTCGCCGGGCCGCACGGTCTTTTCCAGGATCAGGCCGGAGACGGGGGCGGTGACGGCGAGCTTGCGGCGCTGGGTCTGCAGGTTGCGCAGGTTGGCCGCGGCCGCCTGGGCCTGGAAGCGCCGCTGGACGATCTGTTCCTGGCTGAGCACGCCCTGGCCGTCCAGGTCCGCGACACGCTTGGCCTGGTCCGCGGCCTGGGCGGCCTGGGCCTGGGAGGCGGCGATCTGGGCCTCGAGCAGCGTCGGGTCCAACTGCACCAGGGTCTGGCCGGCGCGGACATAGTCGCCGACGTCGGCGAGGACGCGAGACACCCGGTAGCCGGTGACCTCGGGCATCACCGCCGCCTCTTCCCGCGGCAGCAGGTCGCCGGATGCGGCCAAGCCGCCCACGACCGAGCGCGGCTCGATCCGTATCACCCGCACCGCGCGGGCCTGGTCCTTTTCCGAGACCTTCTCGGGGGGCTTCTTGCAGGCGCTGAGCGCCAGCACGGCGGCCAGGGGCAGGAGGGCTTTCGCGAGCTTCATGCGTCGACTCATTTGGCGGATGCGTAGGCCTGGGCGGGCCAGCCGCCGCCCAGGGCCTTGTAGGCCTGGACCGAGCGGCGAAGCGCCTGGACCTGGGCCGAGGTCAGCTGGGTGCGCACGGCGCGCCAGGCCTGCTCGGCAGAAAGGGTGGAGTTGAGGTCGGTCAGGCCCCGGGCATAGCCGATGCGGGCCGCCTGGTAGGCCTTGGCCGCGCGGGTCTCGCCCTCGGCGAGCAGGGCCACGCGGCGACGGTCGGCGTCGAGGTTCACCAGCGCGCCCTCGGCCTCCTGGAAGGCGGTCTGCACGGCCTTCTCATAGGCGGTCACGGCCTGTTCGGTGCGAGCGTTCTGCACCTTCAGTTCGGACAACAGGCGCGGAATGGAGAGCACGGGCTGAAGCACCGAGCCGCCGATCGACCAGTTCTGGGTCTCGGTCGTGAAGCCCGGCTGCTCGATCCGCTGCCAGCCGATCCCCGGGCTGAAGGTGAAGGTCGGGAAGAAGGCGAGCTGCGCCAGGCGCTGCTGGCCCGCGGCCGAGCGCACCGCCGCCTGGGCGCCGCGCACGTCCGGGCGCCGCTGCAGCAACTCGCTCGGGATCGCCGCGGGCACGGCGGGCGCCTGGCCCACAAGGGGCGGGGTGTCGATGCTGGCCGTGGGATCGACCACGCGGCCGGCGAGGATGAGGATCGCGCGCTTCTGGACCTGAAGCTGGGCCTCCAGCGCCGCCACCTGGCTCTGGGCCTGGGCCAGGTCACCGGCGATACGGTCGGGTTCGGTGGTGGCGGCCAGGCCGTTGACGGCCCGCTTGGCGGCCACGTCGTAGAGGTCCTGCTGGATTCGGGCCGTCTCGCGCGCGTCGGCCAACTGGATCGCCAGCCCCCGCGCCTGGAACCAGGCGTCGGCCGTGTCGGCCGCGATCTGGGCGCGGGTCGTCTCGTAGGCATACAGGATGCGGTCGACCTCGGCGTTGGCGGACCGATAGGCGAACAGAGCACGGCCCCAGGGGTCGAGCTCCCAGCTCACGTCGAAGCCGGCCGAGTACTGCCGGGACACGCCGCTGGTGGAGAAGCCCGGAATACTGGCGGAGGTGCCTCCGATCTGCTCGGTGTCCGTGCGCCGGCCCGAGGCGGTTGCATCGCCCTGGGGAAGGTATTGCAGGATCGCGGTCGTCCGCTGAGCCTTGACCTCGTCGATCCGCGCACGGGCCGTCCGGACGTCTGTATTGCGGAGCAACGCCTGTTCGATCAACGCCGTCAGCTCAGGGTCGCCATAGGCGGTCCACCAGGTGTCGAGTGCGATCGCGCCGGCCGGAGCGCCGGCGGGCGCCTCGTAGCCGGCAGGCAGGCTCACGTCCGCCTTGCGGGGCGTGGCGCAGGCCGTGAGCGCGAGCGCGGTCAGGGCGATGTAGAGGCCAGGGCGGCGGATCATCGTCGGCAGGGCTTCGGAACCGGCGTTGTTGACAGGACTTTGTATCCCCCGGCGCATGATCTGCGCAGGGCCCATATTCCCGACATCGCCTCCGCCAGCGACTCTTGCGGTCACCGTGCGGCAAGCCGTCTCGCTTAAACTCCGTATGATGTAAAGTGTTTTATCTGTAATGTGGCCGGGACGATGACACGGGAACTCGCAGGCGGGGGAGACCCAAGGCGCAGCATCGACCTGCTGTGGGGGTTGTCCGAGCCCGGCCGCCGCGGGCCCAAGCCGCGCTACTCGGTCGATCAGGTGGTGGAGGCGGCTGTCGCCGTGGCCGACGCCGAGGGGCTGCAGGCCATCTCGGTGCGCCGTATCGCCCAGGAACTCGGCGTCTCGCCGATGTCCGTCTACACCTACGTCCCCTCCAAGGCCGAACTCGTCGGCCTGATGTTCGATCGCATCCTGGGCGAGGTCGACGGGCCGCCGCCGGAGGGCCAGGGCTGGCGCGAGGCGCTGACCTTCGTGGCCTGCGAGCGCTGGCGGCTCACCGAACGCCACCCGTGGATGCTGGACCTGGCGCTGCACCGCCCGCCGCTGGGCCCCAACCTGGTGGCCCGCCACGAAATCGCGCTACGCATCCTGGACGCCACCGGCCTGGACGATCTGACCAAGGACCTGGTGATCGACGTGCTGCACAGCTTCCTCGTCGGCGCCCTGCTGGAGGCGCGGGAGGCGCGGGAGGCCGAGCGGGTCAGTGGCATCACCGACGAGCAGTGGTTCGCCATGGCCGAACCGGCGCTGACCGCCCAGCTCGACGCCGACAAATACCCTCACGTACTGCGGCTGGGCGAAGCCTGGCGCAAGGCCGACAAGGCGGTGTTCGCCGACCCGCTGTGGCGCTTCAAGTTCGGCCTCGGCGTCGTCCTCGATGGAATCGGAGCTCTCATTCAAGCCCGGTCGCCGGGGGTCTAGCCGACAGCGCACGTCCCCTCTAGGGTCGCGCAACTTTCGCCCCCTGATCGAGTGAGTTGATGCAAAAGTTTCTCCTGAGCGCGGCCGTCTCGGTCCTGGTTGCGACCTCGGCTATGGCCGCGCCCTCGGCGGTCGACGTCGGCCGGATCATGACGGATACCCAGGTGCTGTCGTCCGACGCCTATGAGGGGCGTGCGCCGGCCAGCGAGGGCGAGAAGAAGACCGTCGCGTACCTGATCGAGCAGATGAAGGCCGCCGGACTGCAGCCCGCCGGCGACAGGCAGACGGACGGCAGCCGCGCCTGGACCCAGGACGTGCCGCTGGTGCGCTCGGCGACCAAGGGCCCGGTGGCCGTCAGCGTCACCATGGGCGGCGAAACCAGGACCTGGACCCAGGGCGAGGAAATCGCCATCCGCGCCACCATGATCGGCAACCGCCTGACGGTGAAGGACGCGCCGGTGGTGTTCGTCGGCTATGGCGTCAGCGCGCCCGAGCGGAAATGGGACGACTTCAAGGGCATGGACCTCAAGGGCAAGGTGGCCCTGGTCCTGGTGAACGACCCCGACTTCGAGACCGGTGAGGGCGATTTCGGCGGCAAGGCCATGACCTACTACGGCCGCTGGACCTACAAGTTCGAGGAGGCGGCGCGCCGCGGCGCCATCGGCTTCCTGGTGATCCACGAGACCGCGCCGGCCTCCTACGGCTGGGCGACGGTCAAGAATTCCAACACCAACGAGATCTTCGACGTCATCCGCAAGGACCCGAGCACCGACCATGCGCCCCTGGAGGGCTGGGTGCAGCGCGACCAGGCCGTCGCGATGCTGGCCGCGGCGGGCCTGGATTTCGAGGCGCTCAAGAAGCAGGCCCAGACCCGTGCGTTCAAGCCGGTGGAGCTGAAGGGCGTCACCTTCTCCACCGACTACGCGGTGGATGCGCAGAAGGTGGTCTCCAAGAACGTGGTCGGCGCCCTGCCGGGGTCGAAGCATCCGGAGGAGCGGATCTTCTACACCGCGCACTGGGATCACCTGGGCGTGGGCCAGCCGGACGCCAAGGGCGACACCATCTACAATGGCGCGCTCGACAACGCTTCGGGCACAGCGATGCTGCTCGAGCTGGGCCGCGCGTTCGCCAAGGGGCCGAAGCCGCAGCGCACGGTCGTGTTCATGGCGGTGACGGCCGAGGAAAAGGGCCTGCTCGGGTCGGAATACTATGCCTCCTCCCCGCTCTATCCGCTGGCCACCACGGTGGGGGTGATCAACATGGACGGGGTGGGGCCCAGTGGCCTGGCCAAGGACTTCACCACCTCGGGCAATGCGCCCCTGACGCTGCAGGATGAGCTGATCGCCGTGGGCAAGACCCACGACCGCTACTACAGCCCCGACCCGCGGCCGGAGGCGGGCAGCTTCTTCCGCTCGGACCACTTCCCGTTCGCCAAGGTGGGCGTGCCCGCCATCAGCTTCGGCGGCGGCCAGGATCTGGTCCAGGGGGGCAAGGCGGCCGGCATGGCCCGGCGCACCGCCTACACCGCCAACCAGTACCACCAGCCCGCCGACGAGTTCGATCCGAACTGGGATCCGAAGGGCTTCGAAGCCGACGGGACCCTGCTGTTCGACCTCGGCCAGAAGCTGGCCAACAGCCGCGTCTGGCCGGAGTGGAAGGTCGGCGCCGAGTTCAAGGCCGAGCGCGACAAGACCAAGGCCCAACGGAAGTAGGTCGCCGCTTGTCCATGCGTCCTCGCCGGCGCCGGCCGGAGAGGACGCATGATGCCGCGGGAACATCTTGAGAACACCCCAAACAGGCGCTAACTGTGACGGGGAACGAGGGAGGCGGCCGATGGCCGAGACCGGCAGGATCCGTTGCGGTATCGGCGGCTGGACGTTCGAGCCGTGGCGGGGCGTCTTCTACCCCAAGGGCCTGAAGCACGCGGCCGAGCTGGAGTACGCCAGCCGCCACCTCTCGGCGATCGAGATCAACGGGACCTACTATTCCAGCTTCAAGCCGGAGAGCTGGGCCAAATGGCGCGCGGCCACGCCCGACGGCTTCAAGTTCGCGGTGAAGGCCTCGCGGTTCTGCGTGAACCGCAAGAAGCTGACCGACGCCAAGCCGTCCATCGAGGTCTTCATGGGCCAGGGCATGGAGGAGCTGGGCGACCGGCTGGGACCTATCCTGTGGCAGTTCATGGCCACCAAGAAGTTCGACTACGACGACTTCGCCGGCTTCTTCGACCTGCTGCCCGAAACGCTGAACGGGGGCCGGCTGCAGCACGTCATCGAGGTGCGCAACGGCACGTTCGCCGACCCCAAGTTCGTGGGCCTGTGCCGGGACCGGGGGGTCACCATCTGTGTGTCGGAGAACGAGAATTATCCCCTGATCCCGGACGTGACGGGCGACCTCGTCTACCTGCGGCTGATTTCGGCCGACGACCGGATCGAGACCGGCTATGCGCCTGCGGACCTCGACCTTTGGGCCGGGCGGTTCAAGGAATATGCGCAGGGCGGCGTGCCGGGCGACTTCACGCCGGTCGACCGCACCGGCCCGCCGGAGACGCCGCGCGACGTCTATGCCTTCGTAATCCACGAGGGGAAGGTCCGCGCACCGGCGGCGGCGATGGAGTTCATCCGGCGGGTGGAGCCAGGGTTCCAGTTCCCCGCCGATTGAGCGGTTACGACGCGAGGCTCCGGTCGCGAACGTGCATCCAGCCGGAGAGCGACATGGGCAGCCGCTCGGGCGGGAGGCTGCGCCCACCCACGGGAGCCGGGACCGGCGTGCACACCCCAGGACCGGTCACGAACGGGACCCGCAGCCGCGCGGCCGCTTCGACTTCGGCGCGTCGACGGACGTTGGTGACGCCCGGCCAGATGCGCCGCTGCTTGTAGTGCACAAGGTGGTCCGCAAAGCGGCGCAGGGCCGCCAGCCGGACGTGATCGTCGCCCTCGGGAAGCACCAGGGTCACGCTGTTGACCGACTCCGGCGGCAGTTTCTCGATCTCGAACCCGGGATCGCTGACCCGAAGGTCGATGGTGCCGAAGTGCGGCTCCAGCAACGCGCGAGCCTGGCGTAAGCCGGTGAAGGCCGGGTCGCGCGGCACGTCGTAGATGGTGGCGGCCAGTTCGCTCCGCCGTTCGACCGGCAGCTCGGCCAGCAGAGCCACGTAGGCGTCGCGAAGCGACGGCCGCGCCAGGCTGGTGAAGCTTATGGGCACGAAGATCAGCGAGCCTTTGGCCCGTTCCGACAGCAAGCGGGCGGCGATCCGGACGCAGTCGGCATCGAAGGCGCTCGGCTCCTTCGGCATGTGCTCGGCGCCGTCCACCACACAGAGGTGGGTCCGGGCGTTCTGCGGAACGTACATCACCACGTCCCCATAGAAGACGCCACGGGGGATGAAGTAGACGCCCTGCACGCCCTCCCAGGCGGGGGGCGGCGGCGGAAGCGGCTCGAGCAGTTGGCGTTTGAGCGACGGGGCGGGCCGCCATTCGGCGCCCTTCTCCGCATCCGGCGTCGGCTCGGCGGATCCGTCTCCTCCGCCCCGACATTCCGGCAGGATGCGGGTGAGCCGCCCGCCGGCCGGCAGCAGGCTGGGGTCGGCGAGGGCTTCGACCACCTGTCTGGAATCCAATGCGGCGAAGGCGGTCACGGCGGCATGCGTCCCTTCGAACACGAGGAGGGCGACCTCTCCCTCCTCCGCCGTACCGAACAGATGCCGCTGCAGTTCGTCCGAGAGCCGGCGGAGTTCGGCGAGGTCCAACTCGTCGGAGCGCGGGTCGGTGAGCAGGAAGCTGACGTCCGTGAGCGGCGCGAAGCGGCGGGGCCAGGACCAGCGGGTCTCGAGATAGGCGCTGGCGAACTTGTGGACGAGCTGCTCCAGCGTGGGCAGCGGCATCAGATCGCCGTGCCCGGAGACGTCCACGCGAAGGCATGCGACCGCCGTCACGACACAAACTCCTTCCGCTTCCGCTCAGCCAAAATCATCCGCCACCTCACGACGCCAGGACTTCCAGGACGTTAAGGCCTCCGGCGGTTTCCCCGCCTCCCACGGCCTGCCGGCTCCGTCCCCCTCGGGAGGTCCGCCCGCCTTGACCGCCGCTGCGTCAGCAGGCCGCATGTGGGCAAGGAAGCGGAAGGAAACCCGGATGAGCGAACTCTCCATGGACGACCTGATGTTCCGGCCCGGACTGATGAAGGGCCAGCGCATCCTGATCACCGGCGGCGGCACCGGCCTGGGCAAGGTGATGGCCGAGGCCTGCGTGATGCTGGGCGCCCAGGTCTATATCTGGGGCCGGCGCGGTTCGGTCATCGCCGAGACCGCCAAGGAACTGACCGACGCGCACGGCGCGCTGGCGGGCGGTCGCTGCACCGGCATCGCCTGCGACATCCGCGTGCCCGAGGCGATCCACGACGCCATGGACGAGGTGTGGGTCGGCGGCGCCCTGACCGGACTGGTCAACAACGCGGCCGGCAACTTCATCAGCCGCACCGAGGATCTGTCGCCCAAGGGCTTCGACGCGATCGCCAACATCGTCTTTCGCGGCTCGTTCTTCGTCACCCTGGACGCCGGTAAGCGCTGGCTGGCCGAGGGCAAGCACGCCTCGGTGGTCTCGATCCTCACCACCTGGGTCTGGAACGGCGGGCCGTTCACCGTACCGTCGGCCATGTCGAAGGCCGGGTTGAACGTCATGACCCAGTCGCTGGCGGTGGAATGGGGCAACCGCGGCGTCCGCTTCAACGCCATCGCCCCGGGGCCCTTCCCCACCGAGGGCATGAGCGCGCGGCTGAACCCCGGCGGGGGCGGGATGCTTGGCGAGGCCGACCCGACCATTCCGCTGAACCGCAACGGGGAGATGCGCGAGCTGGCGAACCTGGCCGTCTACCTTCTGGACCCGGGGTCAGCCTATGTGAACGGCCAGACGATCGCCATCGACGGCGGCTCGCACCTCAAGGGGGGCGGCGGGTTCGCGCGGCTGGCCGAATGGGGCGACGCGGAGTGGGAGCAGGCCCGCAACGCCATCCGCGCCACGAACGAGAAGGACCGCGCTCAGCGCACGGTCTGAGGTCCCACGAAAAAGACGCCCCGAGGGCGGGGCGTCTTTGGGTATTCCTGCAGTCTTCGAAAGGTGCGGCTGCTTACGCGCCGCCCGGGAAGCGCATCGGGATCTTCACGTCGCCCGACTTGTCGCCCATCGGCATGGCTTGAGCCACGCACAGGGCGGCCTTGTCGAAGCCCTTGCCGGGCGCGCTGTCCGACAGGACGGTGCAGCCATCGAGCTTGCCGCCGTTCGCCGTGCACTGAAGCATCACCGTCGCGGCGTCGCGCGTGTTGGCGTTCTTCATAAGGCACTTCGACATGCTTTCCTGGAAAGATGCAGCACTCGCCGCACCCGTCAGAGCAACGCTCAAAACAATACCACCGAAAAGAGAGACAGCTTTCTGCATCCCCACCTCCTGTTGAGAAACAATGATGGGGGAATACCGCCCGGCGGTGAACGAACCCTAAACTTCCCGAAAAAATGGGAAAAGTGAGAAACGGTTAGGGAGTTCCATTCAGCATAGCCAGGCTCGCGGGGTGTGCCCCAAGGCAAGGTAGACATGCGGGGGACACCCAAATGAAGCGCTTTCGACTCGACGATCTGCCGTTGATGGTAAAGGTGGGCTTCGCGCCCGCGCTCGCACTGCTGATGCTGGCCCTGATGGCGGCCGGCGCGGTGGTGATCCAACAAAATCAGATGCGCGAGCTGGAACAGGTGGTCCGCACGGACATGCCGAACAGCCTGCGCATGCAGAAGATCTCCGAACAGATCACGGCCGTGCATGGGGACCTCTACATTCTACTCACCCACCAGGCCGCGCAGATGGAGACCGACAAGATCGGCGCCAAAGGCCAGCAACTGCTGACCACCGTCGACAAGATCAGCAAGGAAGTGGGCGTCGCCCGCGCCGCCGCTGAGCCCGCCCAGCGCCCGCAGTACGACAAACTGCTCAAGGACCTGAAGGAGACGCGCGAGGCCCTGGACATCATCGTCGCGATGATGAGCGCCGACTTCGCCTCCGCCGCCGGTTTCGCCGCGCCGTTCGAGGACCAGTACGCCAAGATGAGCGCCAACCTGCAGGCGATCGTCGCGGCGACCCAGGCCCAGACCGACAAGCAGGCCGCCGCCGCCAGCGAGCGATCCAAGACGGCCCAGGCGGTGACCATCGCCGCCTCCGTCGCCACACTCCTCATCACCGGCGTGATCGCCGTCTTCCTGGTGCTGAACATGCGCCGGGCCGTCCAGCGCATCGCCGGCGCCACCGAGCGTCTGTCGCGCGGCGAGAACGACGTCGATCTCGACAATCTGGAGCGCAAGGACGAGCTGGGCGCGATCGTGAAGTCGCTGAACGTCTTCCGCGACAACCAGCTGCACCTGGAGCGCATGCGCCTGGAGCAGGAGGAACAGCGGGCCGCCGCCGAAGCCACCCGCCGCGAGAGCGCCGCTGCCGCCGAGGCCTCCGCCGAGGAACAGGCCCGCGTGGTCGATTCCCTGGCGGGCGGGCTCGAGCGCCTGGCCGCCGGCGACCTCACCGTCCGCCTGCAGGAAGGTTTCCCCGGCTCGTACGAGAAGCTGCGCAACGACTTCAACGACGCCGTCGTGAAGCTGGAGAAGGCCATGTCGGCCATCGCCGCCTCCACCTCGGCCATCCGGTCGGGCGGCAGCGAGATCTCGGGCGCCGCCGACGACCTGTCGCAGCGGACCGAGCGCCAGGCCGCCACCCTCGAACAGACGGCCGCGGCGCTGGATCAGATCACCGCCACCGTGCAGCGTTCGGCCGAGGGCGCAACCCTGTCCCGCGAAGCCGTGGCCGCGGCCAAGACCGAAGCCGAGCGCTCGGGCGACGTCGTCAGCCGCGCGGTCACCTCCATGACCGCCATCGAGGCGTCGGCCCGCGAGATCAACCAGATCATCGGCGTGGTCGACGAGATCGCCTTCCAGACCAACCTGCTGGCCCTGAATGCCGGGGTCGAAGCAGCCCGGGCCGGCGATGCGGGCAAGGGCTTCGCGGTCGTGGCCTCGGAAGTCCGGGCCCTGGCGCAGCGCTCTGCGGAATCGGCCAAGCAGATCAAGAGCCTGATCTCCACCTCCACGGCCCAGGTGTCCGAGGGCGTGAGCCTGGTCGGCGAGACCGGCCAGGCCCTGCACCGGATCGTGGCGCACGTGGACGAGGTCTCGAAGCTGGTCAGCGAAATCGCCGCTTCGGCCAAGGAGGAAGCGACCGGGATCGCCGAGGTGAACACCGCGGTGAACCAGATGGACCAGGTAACCCAGCAGAACGCGGCCATGGTGGAAGAAACCACGGCGGCCAGCCGCATGCTGGCCGACCAGACCGAGGAGCTCTTCGGCCTGGTGTCGCGCTTCCAGCTCAGCCAGTCGAGCGAGGCCGCGCGGGCCAACACGCCCCCGCCGCGCTCCGCGCGTCCCACCTTCGCCACCGCCGGCAACACGGCGCTGGCGGAAGCGGCGGACGACTGGACCGAGTTCTAGGGCCGCTCGAACAGGATCGGGGCGCGGGACCATACGCGCCTTGGTGACGGGGGCCGGCGCACGGGACCATACGTGGGCCGGCCCTTTCCGTTTGCGCAAAGTTGCGACGACTCTAATATGACACCCGTCAAGTTTTTCGGGGGCGTTGGGGTTCGAATGTCGCAGGTCGCTTATCTTCCCGTGGGCAAGCGGGAGCAGACCAAGGTCCAGAACCGCCAGGCCATCCTGGACGCCGCGCGCGAGGTCTTCGGCGAGCTGGGCTACGAGGCCGCCACGGTCCGCGACATCATCCGGCGGACCGGCCTCGCGGCCGGCACCTTCTACAATTACTACCGCTCGAAAGAGGAGGTGTTCGCCGCCCTCGCCGACGACGGCGCGCGCCGGTTCGCCCCGATCCTGAAGGCGCTCCGCAGCAAGGGCGGCCCGCTGGAGTTCTTCGTCCGCGACGCCATCGTCGCCTATTTCGAATTCATGGCCGACGAGCACATCAGCTGGGCAGCCCGCCGGCCGGCCGGCGAACAGCAGCCGCACGTCCACGGCGAGACGCCCGAGATGGCCGCCGTGTTCGCCGAGGTGAAGGACGCCATCCAGGCGGCCATCGTCGAGGGGCGCGGGCCGATCTCCGACCCCGACTATATGGCCGCTGCCTGCATCGCCGTGGCGCGGGAGGTGTGCGACCGGATGCTGATGCGCCGCCCCATCGACACCGCTGCGGCCGCCGACTTCGCCGTGGAGATGATCCTGAACGGCCTGAAGGGCCTGCCGGGAGCCAGGTGCTGATGGCGTCTGCCGCCGCGCAGCGCCTCATCGCCCGCACGATCCTCTCGCTGCCTGCGCCCCTTCTGCGCCTGATGGCGGGCGGCGGAGTGGTCTACAAGGGCGGCCGCACGCTGGATCCGCGCCTGCAGTTCCTGGCCGCCCAGGCCCGCAAGGGTCCTGCGATGGAAACGCTGCAGCCGGCGGAAGCCCGGCGCGGCGAGACCCAGGCGCTGGCCGCGGTCAGCGGCAACCTGGAGCCGGGCGTGCGGTGGGAGCCGCTCAGCGTGCCGGGCGCCGAGGGAGTCATCCCGGCCCGCCTCTATCGCCCCGAAGCTCAGGATCCTGGCGCCCCGCTGATGGTCTGGGCCCATATGGGCGGCGGGGTGATCGGCACCCTCGACACCAGCCACTGCTTCTGCGCCCTGCTGGCCCGGATAACCCGCGCACCCGTGTTGTCGGTGGACTACCGGCTGGCGCCGGAACATCGCTTCCCCGCCGGCCTGGACGACGTGCTGGCCGCCTACCGCTGGGCCCGCGACCAGGCCGCCTCGTACGGCGCGGCGGGTGTCGCCATCGGGGGCGACTCGATGGGCGGGAACTTCGCGGCGATCGTCTGCCAGGACTTGAAGCGGGCGGGCGAGCCGCAGCCGCGGCTCCAACTGCTCGTCTATCCCTGCACCGACGCGGCCTCGCAGAGCGCGTCCATGACCACCTACGCCGACGCCTTCCCGCTCACCAGCGGGATGATGGTCTGGTTCATGGGGCACTACCTGGGGCCGGACGACGACCCGGCCGGCGTGCGCCTGTCGCCGCTTCGCCAGAAGGACCTCACAGGCCTGGCGCCCGCCGTCATCGCCACCGCCGGCTTCGACCCGCTGGTGGACCAGGGCGAGGCCTATGCGAAGGCGCTGAACGCCGCTGGCGTGACGGTGCGGTACCGTTGCTACGATAGCCTCTCACACGCCTTCACGGCCTTCACCGGCGCGATCCCGGCGGCTGACGCGGCCTGCCGCGAGATCGCCGGCCTGGTGCGGGGGCTCTACGAGGAATAGGCCGATGCGCGCGCTGGTCGTCGAGGAACTGCTCCCGGACTACGCCGGCGTGCGGGTGAAGGACATCCCGCTGCCCGAGCCGGGGCCGGGCGACGTGCGCGTGAAAATCCGCGCCGCCGCCGTGAACTTCCCCGACCTGATGCAGACCCGCGGCGAGCACCAGCACAAGCCCGCCCTGCCCTTCATCGGCGGAATGGAGATGGCCGGCGAGGTCGACGCCGTCGGCGAGGGCGTCACCACCTTCAAGCCGGGTGACGAGGTGTGCGCCGGCGGGCGAGGCGTGTTTGCGGAGTATGCGATCTTTCCGGCGGCGGCCCTGCGGCTCAAGCCCAAGCGCCTCTCCTTCGCCCAGGCCGCGGGATACCCGGTGGCCTACCTGACCGCCTATGTGGCCCTGAAGCGTTGTGCCGATGCGCAACCCGGCGAATGGGTCCTGGTGCACGGCGCCGCGGGCGGCGTCGGCCTCGCCGCCGTCGACTATGCGAAAGTCCTCGGCTGCAAGGTGATCGCCGCCTCGGCCTCGGACGAGAAGCTGGCGGTGATCCAGCGCGAATACGACGTCGACGCCGTGGTCAACGTCACCGGCGGCTTCCGCGAACGGGTGAAGGAGCTGACCGGCGGCAGGGGCGCCGACGTCATCTACGACCCTGTGGGCGGCGACATCTTCGATGAGTCGACGCGCTGCATCGCCTTCGGGGGCCGCATCCTCTCCATCGGCTTCACCTCGGGCCGCCTGCCGACGCTTCCGGTCAACATCGCCCTCATCAAAGGGTTCTCGGTCCACGGGGTCCGCGCAGGCGAATACGGCCGCCAGTTCCCCGAGAAGGGCCGCGAGAACAACGAGGCGATCTGGAAGCTCGCCGAGGAAGGCGCCGTGAACCCCCGCGTCGACCGCGAATACGCCCTGGACGACTGGCGCGAGGCCTACGAGACTCTCGCCCGGCGCAAGGTGGTCGGCAAGACGATCATCCGGCCGGATCTGTAGGACCCCCATGACCATCGGCAGCGAAGAAGAACTGGAAAAGCTCAAGGCGGCCGGCCGCCTCGTGGCCCGTACGCTGAAGGCCATGGGCGAGGCGCTGGAGCCGGGGATCACGACCCGCGAGCTGGACCAGATCGGCCGCCGGATGCTGGAAGCCGAGGGCGCGCGCTCGGCGCCGGAGCTGACCTACAACTTCCCGGGCGCCACCTGCATTTCCGTGGGCCCGGACGTGGCCCATGGCATCCCGGACGACCGCCAGGTCAAGGCCGGGGACCTGATCAACATCGACGTCTCCGCCGAGCTGGACGGCTTCTTCGGCGATACGGGCGCCAGTTTCGCCGTGCCGCCGGCCAGCAAGCGGGTGGAGCGCCTGTGCCGCGACGGGCGCCGGGCGCTGTGGACCGGCATCCGCGCCGTGCGGCCCGGCGCGGCCCTCTCCGAGCCCGGCCGGCAGATCGAGGCCTTCGCCCGGAAGAACGGCTATAGCCTGGTGCGCAACCTCGCCAGCCATGGCGTCGGCGCCTCGCTGCACGAGGATCCCACCGAGATCCCCACCTGGCACGAGCCCCGCGAACGGCGCCGGATCACCGAGGGCCTGGTCTTCACCCTGGAGCCGTTCCTGTCGCTGGGCGCGGACTGGGTGGAAGAGGCCAACGACGACGGCTGGACCCTCCGCCCGCCAGGCGGCCAGCCCACCGTCCAGTACGAGCACACGCTGGTGGCCACCCGCAACGGCCCGGTGGTGTTGACGCTGGCAGACTGAACCGCCCTCAGGTGGTTGACAGGCCCCCACCCTTCCACTATCCACCGCCGCTCGATTTTCGACCCCGGAGCTTTCGTCGTGAAGCGCACTTTCCAACCGTCTCGCCTCGTGCGCGCGCGCCGTCACGGCTTCCGTCTGCGCATGTCCACGAAGAACGGCCAGAAGATTCTGGCGCGCCGCCGCGCCAAGGGCCGCAAGCGCCTCAGCGCCTAGGACCGGCCAGGTGTCCGCATGACGGACGCCGCGCCGCCAGGCCGCATGACCATCGAAAAGCTGAAGAAGCGCAGCGAGTTCCTCGCCTGCGCCCAGGCCCCCTCGTGCGCAAAGGGGGCCGTTGTCGTTCAGGCCCGCCCCCGCGGCGACGAGACCTCGCTGGTCCGCGTCGGCTTTACAGCCACCAAACGCATCGGCGGCGCCGTCGAGCGCAACCGAGCCAAGCGCCGGATGCGCGAGGCCGCCCGGGCCCTTCTGCCGGAATTCGCCACCCCCGGCGTCGACTATGTGATCATCGCCCGCGGCGGCGTGCTAAAGCGCCCCTGGGTCCGTTTGCTTGACGACGTGAAAAGCGCGCTGATAAGGCTCGCCGCCGAACGCGCGGCCCCCCAACTGTAGACGGCCCCGCCCCTTCTCTTCCTCGACGGAAACCTGCGTCCCGCTCATGAGAGACGACAACACCCGCAACACGATCATCTTCTTCGTGTGCGCGGCCCTCCTGCTCCTGGTCTACCAGGTGTTCGTCATCGACCCGCAGGCCAAGCGCCAGGCGGAGGAGCGCGCCCGTCAGGCGCCGCCCGCCGCCACCAGCACAACCGGCGTCGCCGGCCCGCTGGCGCCGCAGGTTCCCGTGGCCGTCACCCGCCAGGCCGCCATCGCCGCCATCCCGCGCGTGCCGATCGAGACGCCGGCGCTGAAGGGCTCGCTGTCGCTGAAGGGCGGCCGCATCGACGACCTCTACCTCGTGAAGTACCGCGAGACGCTCGAGAAGGACGCGCCGCCGGTCGAACTGCTGCGCCCCGAGGGGACGCAATACGCCCAGTTCGCCGAAGTGGGCTGGGTCGGCGCCAATATCCCCGGCGTGCCCGGCCCGCAGACCACCTGGACGCTCAGCCAGGGCTCGGTGCTCGCGCCCGGCCAGCCGGTGACACTCACCTACGCGAACGGCGCTGGCCTCACCTTCACCCGGGTGATCTCGGTCGACGACAAGTACATGTTCACGATCACCGACACCGTGGCCAATACAACGGGCCAGCCGGTGACCCTGGCCCCCTACGGCTCGGTCGTACGCCAGGGCGTGCCGCCGACGTTGGGCAAGAACGGCGTGATCCACGAGGGCGGGATGGGCTGGCTCGATGGCAAGCGCCGCCCGCTCAAGTACGCCAAGTGGCAGAAGGACGGCTCGACGCCGATCTACAAGTCCACCGGGGGCTGGATCGGCGTGACCGACCACTACTGGCTGACCGCAGTGATCCCGGCCCAGAACGAAGCCTTCGACGGCCAGTACCGCCTGACCAAGACCCCGGGCCTGAACCTGCTGGACGCCAACTTCGTCGGCCAGGCCCGCTCGATCGGCGCCGGTCGCCAGATCACCCACACCACCCGCGTCTTCGCCGGCGCCAAGCAGAACCCGGTGCTCCAGGAGTACCAGGACAAGCTCGGGGTCCAGAACCTGGACGAGGCCATCGACTGGGGCATGCTGTGGTTCATCACCCGGCCGATCTTCCAGTTCCTGGCCTGGATCTACGGTCACGTCGGCAACTTCGGCGTCGCCATCCTACTGCTGACCGTCGTGGTCCGCCTCATCTTCTTCCCGCTCGCGAACAAGCAGTACGAGTCGATGACGAAGATGAAGAAGGTGCAGCCGGCGATGGAGGAGCTGCGCAAGAAGTACAAGGACGACCCGGCCAAACAGCAGCAGGAGCTGCTCGCCCTCTACCAGCGGGAGAAGGTCAACCCGCTGGCCGGCTGCCTGCCCATCTTCCTGCAGATCCCGGTCTTCTTCGCCCTCTTCAAGGTGCTGCAGCTCGAGATCGACATGCGGCACGCGCCGTTCATCGGCTACATCAAGGACCTGTCGGCGCGCGATCCGACCACCATCTGGAACCTGTTCGGCGCGATCCCCTGGGACCCGGGCAGCGCGCCCTTCATCGGGGGCATCCTGGCCACCAGCCTGCACATCGGCATCCTGCCGATCCTGTACGGCTTCACCACCTGGCTCACCACCTCGATGAGCCCGCCCGCGCCTGATCCGATGCAGCAGCGGATCTTCCAGCTGATGCCGATCCTGTTCACCTTCATCATGGCGCAGTTCGCGATCGGCCTGCTCGTCTACTACACGTGGTCGAACATCCTGACGGCCATCCAGCAGTACGTGATCATGCGGCGCTTCAAGGTGGACAACCCGATCGACCAGCTGATCGGCAAGTTCACCAATCGGGGCAAGGCGGTCGGGTGAGCGAGACGCCCCCAGCTCGCGACGGCGCCGAGCCCTTCGATGCCGAGGCGCTGGAGGCGGCGCGGGTCTTCTTCGCCCACCCCGTTCGCTTCCTGATGGGCGCGGTGGCCATGGACGGCCTGCCGCCCGCCGACCTGCCGGAGGTGGCCTTCGCCGGGCGGTCCAACGTCGGCAAATCCTCGCTGATAAACGCCGTGACCGGCCGCCTGCACCTGGCCCGCGCCTCCACGGCGCCGGGCCGCACGCGGGAGCTGAACTTCTTCGTGGCCGACGAGACGCTGCGCCTGGTCGACCTGCCCGGATACGGCTTCGCCAAGGTCAGCCGCGGCGAGAAGAACAAGTTCCAGAACCTGGGCCGGGCCTACCTGCGCGGCCGGCCGAACCTGAAGCGCGCCTACCTGCTCATCGACAGCCGCCATGGGCTGAAGGACGTGGACCTGGAAGCCATGGAGGCCTTCGACCTGGCGGCCGTCAGCTACCAGATCGTGCTGACCAAGGCCGACAAGCTGAAGCCCCGCGACGTGGCGCAGGTCAGCGCCGAGACGGTCCGCAAGATCGCCAAGCGCCCGGCCGCGTTTCCCCGCGTCGTCGCCACGTCAGCCGAGAAAGGCACGGGCATTCCGGAGCTGCGCGCCGAGATCCTGGCCGCCTGCGAGCTCTGAGGCCGGGGGCGCAGCTCTAGCCGTCCGCTGCGTCACCCGGCTAACTGGCGGGGCGAACCCCAGGGACCCGCCATGATCCAGACCGACTCCCGCGCCCCGTTCGACGAGGAGCTGAACCTGTTCCGCGACCAGGTGCGCAAGTTCTACGACCGCGCCCTGACGCCGAACCTCGATCGCTGGGAAGCCGACGGCATCATCGACCGCCAGTTCTGGCTGGCGTGCGGCGAGGCCGGCATCCTCTGCCCCACCGTCCCCGCCGAGTACGGGGGCCTGGGCCTCGACTTCCGCTACAACGTGGTCATCTCCGAAGAGCTGTTCTACGCCGGCTCGTCGGCGGGCATCACCCTGCAGTCCGACATCGTCGCCGACTACATCGCCAACTACGGCTCCGAGGAACAGAAGCAGCAGTGGCTGCCCAAGATGGTCTCGGGCGAGGCCATCACCGCCATCGCCATGACCGAGCCGGGCGCCGGCTCCGACCTGCAGGGCGTGCGCACCACGGCCCGGCGGGAAGGCAATGAGTATGTCGTCAACGGCTCGAAGACCTACATCACCAACGGCCAGAACGCCGACCTGATCATCGTGGTGGCCAAGACCGATCCGAACGCCCGGTCGAAGGGTATCTCGCTGATCCTGGTCGAAGCGACCCGCGAGGGGTTCAAGCGCGGCCGCAACCTCGACAAGATCGGCCAGCACTCGGCCGACACGTCGGAGCTGTTCTTCGAGGACGTCCGGGTGCCGATCACCAACTGCCTGGGCGAGGAGGGCAAGGGCTTCGTCTACCTGATGACCCAGCTGCCGCAGGAGCGGCTGGGGATCGCCGTCCAGGCCCAGGCCGCGGCCCAGCGCGCCTTCGACGAGACGGTGAAGTTCACCAAGGACCGCAAGGCCTTCGGCCAGACGGTGTTCGACTTCCAGAACACGCGCTTCACCCTGGGCGGCCTGAAGGCCAAGCTCCAGGCCGGCTGGGCGCACTTGGACTGGGCGATCGCGCGGCACCTGAAGGGCGAGCTCAGCGCCGCCGAAGCCTCCGCGGCCAAGCTCTTCCACACCGAGCTGCAGTGGGAGATCTGCGACGCGGGCCTGCAGCTGCATGGCGGCGCCGGCTACATGAACGAGTATCCCATCGCCCGCCTGTGGCGCGACGCGCGGGTCCAGCGGATCTACGGCGGGACCAGCGAGATCATGAAGGAAGTGATCGCCCGCACCGTGTGACGGCGCGAACCGCGTTCCCCGCCCGATGCAACAAGCGCCGCCGTTCGGCGTTTCGCTGGTGTCGAATGGGGAATGCTGATCGATGGAAAAGCCCGGGATAACGCTTGAACGCAAAGACGGCGCCCGCACCGTGGTGCGCCGGGCCAACCGCCTGCTCGGCGCCCTTTCGGCCCGCGACTTCGAGGTGCTTCAGCCTCATCTCGAACTGGTCGACCTGCCGCGCGGCAAGGTGCTGTTCGAACCGGGCGACGATGTGGTCACGACGTATTTCCCGTGCCACCGGACCATGGTCTCGCTGCTGATCGTGACCCGCGATGGGCGCGAGGTGGAGGCCGCCACGGTCGGGCGCGAGGGCGCCATCGGGGGGATCGTCAGCGAGGGGCACAAGCCGGCCTTCGGACGTGCGGTGATGCAGATTGGCGGCCAGGCCCTGGCCATCCCCACCAGTCACCTGGAGGCTGCCAAGACCGGCTCGCCCCGCTTCGCCGACCTCTTTTCGCGCTATGCCGACGCCCTGCTCGCCCAGATGATGCAGTCGGTGGCCTGCAACGCCCTGCATCGCACCGAGGAACGCTGCGCCCGCTGGCTCCTGGCCACCCACGACCGCGCCGGCGACAACATCATCCAGCTAACGCAGGAGTCCCTGGCCGAGATGCTGGGCGTCCAGCGCACGACGGTGACCGCGGTGACCGGCGTGCTGCAGGATCGCGGACTGATCCGCACCCATCGGGGCCGGGTCGAGGTGCTGGACCGGCCCGGCCTCGAGCGCGCGGCCTGCGAATGCTACCGCGCCGTCGAGGACCACTTCGTTCGCCTGCTGCCCGAGGTGGCGGACTAGTTTCGCCGCACCACTTCACCGCCCTTCATCACGAACACGGGCTTCTCCAGCGCGGTGACGTCCGCCAGCGGATCGCCCGCGACGCCCACGAGGTCGCCATAGAAGCCGGGCGCGGCCTGACCCACGTCCTTCTCCCACCCGAGGGCCTCGGCGGCGTTCAGCGTGGCCGACTGGATGGCCTGCAGCGGGGTGGCGCCGAAGCGGACCATGACCGCGAACTGCTTGGCGTTCAGGCCGTGCGGATAGACCCCGGCGTCGGTGGCGAAGACCATCCGGGCGCCGGCTTTCAGGGCCTTGCGATAGTTCTCACGCTGGATACCGCCGATCTCCCGGTCCTTGCGCAGGTTGTCTTCCAGCTCGCCGTTCTTCTTGCCCTCGGCCTGGGTGAAGTCGGTGTTGTAGATGTCGAAGCCCAGCCACGTGCCCTTCTGGACCGCCAGCTTGATCCCTTCGTCGTCGATCAGGCTCACGTGCTCGATGGTGTCGACACCGGCCCGGATGGCGTCCTTGATGCCCGGCGCCCCGTGGGCGTGGGCGGCGACCTTCATGCCCGCCATGTGCGCCTCGTCGGCGATGGCCTTCATTTCCTCAAGGGTAAGCTGCTGGGCGCCAGGTTCCGTGCCGCGCGAGAAGACGCCGCCGGTCGCGCAGATCTTGATCGCGCGGGCGCCGTACTTGCGCTGCGTGCGCACCTGCTTGCGCCCCTCCTCGGGGCTGTCCACGAGGGCCGGGCTCTTCTCCTCCATCGACGGCGGGAAGAAGGTCTCGTCGCAATGGCCCCCCGTGGCGCCCAGCGCGTAGCCCGAGGCCATGATCCGGGGCCCCACGATCCAGCCCTCGTCAACGGCCTCGCGCAGGCCCACGTCGGCATAGAACGCCGTGCCGACGTTGCGGATCGTCGTGAAGCCCGCCTCCAACGTCGTCTCGGCGTTGGCGACGCCGACGGCCGTCCAGAAGCTGTCGGTGAATTCGTAGGGCCGGTAGCCGCCGTACTTGCCGGCGCTGGTCAGGTGGACGTGCATGTCGATCAGGCCGGGCAGCAGCGTCACGCCCGCCAGATCCACGCGTTCTGCGCCGGCCGGGATCGCATCGCCGGCTTTCCCCACCTTGGCGATGCGGCCGTCCTCGATCACGAGCAGGGGCTTTTCCAGGTATTTGCCGGTCTTCACGTCCAGCAGCCGCTCGGCGGTGACCGCCACCGTTTTCGCCTGCGCGCCGCCCGCCAGCAACGTCGCCGCCAGCGCGGCGCCCCAGATCGCTCTCATCACCAACTCTCCCGACTGTGACGGTTCGACTATCACACCCTTGCGCGGGTGACAGGGGGCGCCCTGTCCGCTATCCGGTCGCCCGGGTTTCGAGGACGATCATTTGAGCCAGGGTACGGAAGAGCAGGGCTGGGCGACGGCGAAGACGCTGGCCGAGGCGCTGCCCTACATCCAGATCTACGACCGCGAGACGGTGGTCATCAAATACGGCGGCCACGCCATGGGCGAGGAGTCGGTGGCCAAGCTCTTCGCCGCCGACGTGGTGCTGCTGAAGATGCTGGGCCTGCACCCGGTGGTGGTGCACGGCGGCGGCCCGCAGATCAGCCGCATGCTGGAGCGGGCGGGGGTGAAGTCCACCTTCATCGACGGCCTGCGCGTCACCGACGACGCCACCATGGAGGTGGCCGAGATGGTCCTGTCCGGCGCGATCAACAAGGAGATCGCCAACTGGATCACCTTGGCCGGCGCCGAGGCGGAGGTGCGGGGCGTGGGCCTGTCCGGCAAGGACGCCCGCCTGATCACCGTCGAGAAGGCGGTCCGCACCAAGAAGGACCCGGACAGCGAGATCGAGAAGGTGGTCGACCTGGGCTTCGTGGGCGAGCCGAAGAAGATCGACACCACCCTGATCGACGCGCTGCTGAGCGCCGAGGACGACTACATCCCCGTGATCGCTCCGATCGGCGTGTCCGAGGAGGGTCAGACCTACAACATCAACGCCGATACGGTGGCCGGCGCCATGGCGGGGGCCCTGGAGGCCAAGCGCATGCTGCTGCTGACCGACGTGGCCGGCGTGCTGGACAAGAACGGCGAGCTCATCCGCCAGCTCACCGTCGCCGAGGCCAAGGACGCCATCGCCACGGGCGTGGCCACCGGCGGCATGATCCCCAAGCTGGAGACCGCGATCGCGGCGGTGGAGGCCGGGGTCGAGGCGGTGGTGATCCTGGACGGTCGCCGCCCGCACGCCATGCTGGTCGAGCTCTTCACCGAGCACGGGTCGGGCACGCTGGTCTGCCGATGAGCGCCAACCTGTTCCGGGCCGATCTGCGCCACATCGACACCTGGCTGTTCGACCTGGACAACACGCTCTACCCGGCCGAGTCGGGCTTCATGGCCGCGATCGTCGACCGGATGACCGACTTCGTGGAGAAGGTCACCGGCCTGCCGAGGGACGAGGCCTTCAGGCTGCAGAAGGCCTATCTGTCCGAGCACGGCCTGACCCTGAAGGGCATGATGCTGAACCATGGCGTCGACCCGAAGGATTTCCACGCCATCTTCCACGACATGTCGCTGGAGGCCCTCGCCCACGACCCGGACCTGCTGACGGCGCTGGAGCGGCTGCCCGGCCGCCGGCTGATCTTCACCAACGCCGACGACGTCCACGCCGAGCGGGTGCTGGAGCGCCTGGGCCTCTCCCACCTGTTCGACGACGTCTTCCATATCGGCTCCTCGGGCTATGAGCCCAAGCCCAGCGCGGCGGCGTTCGAGCGGATCGCGGCGGCGCACGACATCGACCCGGCGGTCACGGCCTTCTTCGAGGACTCCGAGCGCAACCTGGCGCCCGCCGCGGACCTCGGCATGACCACCGTGCTGGTGGGCGCCTACGCCGCCCAGTCCACCGCCCCCTTCATCCACCACCGCACCGACAAGCTCGCGCCCTTTCTGATAGACGCGAGACTGAAAGAGGCCGCCTGAAGATGTCCGACGACCTGAAGAGCGTGATCGAAGCCGCCTGGGAGGCGCGCGACGGCATCAACACCGCCACCACCGGCCAGGTGCGCGATGCGGTGTACGAAACGATCGAGTTCCTGGATTCCGGCAAGATCCGAGTGGCGGAGCGGATGGCGGATGGGACGTGGGTCACGCACCAGTGGGCCAAGCAGGCGATCCTGCTGTTCTTCCGCCTCACCGCGAACCGCCTGATCGACGCCGACGCGCCGCATCCCTACTGGGACAAGGTGCCCCTGAAGTTCACCGGCTGGGACGCCGCCCGCTTCGAGGCCGCCGGCTTCCGCGCGGTGCCGGGCTGCATCGTCCGCAAGGGCGCCTACGTGGCCCGGAACGTGGTCATGACCCCCTCGTTCGTGAACATCGGCGCCTATGTGGACGAGGGCACGATGGTCGACACCTGGGCCACCGTCGGCTCCTGCGCCCAGATCGGCAAGAACGTGCACATCTCCGGCGGCGCGGGCATCGGCGGGGTCCTGGAGCCGCTCCAGGCCAACCCGACGATCATCGAGGACAACTGCTTCATCGGCGCCCGGGCCGAGGTGGCCGAGGGTGTGATCGTCCGCGAGGGCTCGGTGCTCTCAATGGGCACCTTCATCACGTCCACCACGCCGATCATCGACCGCAAGACCGGCCAGACCTTCACCGGCGAGGTGCCGCCCTATTCGGTGGTGGTGTCCGGCAACCGGCCGAACCCGGTCGATCCCTCGCTCCCGTCGACCTACTGCGCGGTGATCATGAAGACGGTGGACGAGCGGACCCGGTCGAAGACCAGCATCAACGAGCTACTGCGGGAATAGCCCTGGCAGCGCGGAAAGAATACAACCCTTGATAGGCCGCGACCTGCGGCCGGCTTCCTGGGAGTGTTCGATGCGCCGCGCCATCGTCCTGGCCGCCGCCCTCGTCGCAGGCGCGATGGGGGCCTCGCCCGCGTGGGGCCAGCAGGGCGAGGCCGCGTTCCGCACCACCACGCTGAATATTTCGGCGCAGGGCGAGGTGCGTACTGTTCCCGAGATAGCCACCCTGGTGATCGGCGCCACGTGGGAAGCGGCGACGGCCCAGGGCGCGAGCGCCGAGACGAACGGCCGCGTGAACGCCGCCGTGCAGGCTCTGAGGAAAGCCGGCGTCGCCCAGCGCGACATCCAGACCCAGCAGGTCCAGATCACCCCGAAGTATTCGGATCGTTCCGGAGGGCCTGTCCGGATCATCGCCTATGAAGCCACCACCATGGTCTCGGTCATTGCCCGAGACCCCGGGCGGGCTGGCGATCTGCTGGACACCGCCATGGGCGCTGGTGCGAACCAGGTGCGCGGCGTCCGCTACGGGCTGGCGGATCCAGGCAAGGCCCAGCGCGAGGCCCGCGACCAGGCGCTTCGCGCGCTGCAGGACGACGCCGCGCGCGTGGCTGATGTCATGGGCCAGCGCGTCGTGCGTCTCGTGCGCGTCGACTCCCAGGGCTGGAGCCAGGTGATGAGCGCCAACCGGATCGAGGAGATCGTCGTCACCGGCACGCGGATCGAGCCGGGCGAACTGGTGGTGCGCACCTCGGTCAGCGGGCTGTTCGAACTCACGCCGAAATAGGGCGCGATCGCGCCAGCGCCGCAGGTCCTCGTCGCCCCCCTATACAGGCCCAGTGACAATCCTGGGGGAGCGGCGATGGGACGGGCCGCCACGCTTGCGCCCGCTACGCTGCGGCGTCCAAATAGCGGCTGGCGCGTCGTAGGCGGGGAGTGAGCTGTGACGGAGCAGGACGAGGCCCAGCCGTTCGACCCGCTGAGCCTGGACGTGCAGCTATGCTTCGCGCTCTACACCGCGAGCAACCTCATGACCCGGGCCTACCGGCCGCTGCTCGAGCCGCTGGGCCTGACCTATCTGCAATACCTGGCCCTGATGGCCCTGTGGACCAAGGCGCCACAGTCGGTCGGCGATCTCAGCCGCCGGCTGGGGCTGGAGTCCAGCACCCTGACGCCACTCTTCAAGCGCATGGAGAAGGCGGGCCTGGTCACCCGCACGCGTGACGCGACCGACGAGCGCCGGGTGATGATCGGGCTGACGCCCCACGCCCGCGCCCTGCGGGAAAAAGCCCTGGCCGTCCCAGGCGCCATGTTCTGCCAGCTGCCCATGCCGCTGGAGGAGATCACCGCGCTGAAGGCCGGCGTGGAGCGGTTGATCGCCGGCCTGCGCCGCGCCGATCCGGACCCTGCGTGACCTAGATCCCGGCGTACCACTGGTAGCCGCGGTCCTCCCAGTAGCCGCCCTTGCCGCGACCGAAGTTGGCGAAGCTGTCGATGAGTTCGATCCGCATCACGTACTTGGCCATCTTGTAGCCGAGCTGCCGTTCCAGCCGCAGCCGCACCGGCGCCCCGTGCGCCACCGGGAGCGGCGCATCGTTCATCTCATAGGCGAGCAGGGTCTGCGGGTGGTGCGCGTCGGCCAAGTCGATGGTCTCGTAGTAGTCGCCGGTCCCGTCCAGAGTCAGCTCCAACGTGTCGGCGCAGAAGAAGGCCACATAGCGCGCCTGGGGCTTCACGCCGGCCCGATCCAGCAGAGGGCCCAGCCGCGCGCCCCGCCACTTGCCGATGCAGCTCCAGCCCTCGACGCAGTCGTGGCGGGTGATCTGGGTGCGCGCCGGCGCTTGGCGCAGGTCGTCCAGGGACAGCAGCAGCGGCCGCTCCACCAGGCCGCCGATCTCCAGCCGCCAATCCTTAAAGCCGGTCGTCACGTGCCGTTGGTAGTCCTCGTTGTCGGGATTGACCGTCCCGTTGGCGCGGAAATCGGGGGAGATGGCGCTCGCCGGGTATTCCCGCGCCAATGCCTGGCGGCCCAGAAGCAGGCGCTGGACGTGGAAGGTAAGCCCTTCCGCGGCGCTCAGGCGTTCGTTCACGGCCGGAGAGGTGGCGAGCCGGTCGCAGCCGGCCAGGCCCGCCCCCGTCGCGCCCAGGGCCGCGCCCAGCAGGCCGCGCCGGGTCGAGATCGGTGTGCGCTCGCTCATGGCGTCTTCTTCTCGCGGCGAACGACGAACCAGCCGGTGACCATCGAGCGAATCTCGTTGATCGGACCGGCGGCCAGGACCATGGCCAGGTGGACGGCGACGAAGGCGACGAGCCCCGAGGCGGCCAGGAAGTGAAGCGTCCGCGCCGATTGCCGCCCCCCCAGCAGGTCCCCCAGCAGCGGCAGGCGGGCGTACACCGCCGGCGACATGACGAGGCCCGTCGCCAGCATGAGGGGCAGCAGCCCGAAGACCACGGTCGAATAGGCCAGCTTCTGCAGAACGTTGTAGCCGCGGGCGTCGTCCCCATGCGCGAAACGAAGGCGCAGGTGATCCCAAAGCGCGCGGCCGACGTGCCGCAGCTCGGCCGGCGAAGGCCACAGCAGGCCGCTCAACCGGCCGGTCGCGGCCGCGAAAAGGGCGTAGAGCAAACCGTTGATCACCAGCACCCACGCGAAGGCGAAGTGCCAGCGCCGGCCAGCGCCCAAGTCGGGATACGCCGGCAACGTCAGCCAACTGGGAAACGCCCGCGCCTGTAGCTGTTCACTCCCAGACATCGAGGCGCCGAGCACGCCGGTGGTGTCGAAAACCGCATCGCCGACGAGGAGCCGGCCGCGCAATTTCCCATCCGGCTGGGGCGCCGCCTCGATGGCCGCCAGCGGCCGGTCGAACCGCGAGGTCTCGCCCCAGTAGAGCGCCGGGTGCGCGTTGAGGATCTGGAGCCCGCTCAGCAACAGGACCAGAAGGCACAGCGCATTGACCCAGTGGGTGGCGCGCACCGCCAGCGGATGGCGATAGACCGCTGTCGCCCCACCCCGCGTACGTTCCCGAAACGGCTTCATGATGGGGCCCCGCCTACATCGGCGGCGGCGAGCCCTTTTCGCCCACGGCGACCGCACCGGTGATCAGGCCGCCGCCACCCGGCTTCGGGAAGGCCAGCAGGAAGACGGGGGCGCCCTTCTTCACCATGGGACGCGCGCCCGGCATGATCTGCACCACGGGCACCTTGGGCGGCACCACGATCTTGCGCTGACCGGTCGGATAGCTGACCTGGAGCTCCCGCCCCTTGGCGCCCACTGTCACCTTGCCGACCGTACCGTTGGTCATCATCGAGCCCTTGCGCAGGTTCCAGGCGTAGTGACCCTCGCCAACCTTCACGCCGGGCGGGAAGACGTGGACCTCCAGCGAACGCCCTGTGCCGTCGGCCTGCGGCAGTTCAGCCGTCCCGATGAAGCTGCCTTCCTTGATCTCGGTCACGGCGATCGGCTTGGTCACCTGGACCGTCCAGTCCGGCGTCAGGTCGACCGTCACCGGCTTGCCGGACTTGGGCTTCACGGTCAGCCGAGCCGCATCGATCTGTGTCACCACACCTCGGACGGGCAGCGGCGCGGCCGGCTGGGCGGCGGCCGGGGCGGCGACGGCGAGGGCCGCGGCAAACAGCAAAGCAAGGCGCATGAAGACTCCCTGGACAAACTTCCCAGGAAGAATTGCACGCGATCATATCGCATGCAAACTATTAGGGGCTAACTCAGTCCTCCGGGTAGAGCCGCCCGTCGCGATGCTGATAGCCGCCGGGTCCCGTGACCATGTCGATGTCGGGATAGTCGCACTCGTCCGCATCGGGCTTGCGCGAGCCGACCTCGATGTAGACGGCGTCGCGGTCGCTGCGGTTCTGCAGGTGGTGGGCCTGGCCGGGCTCCCCCGCCTTCCAGGCCGCGCAGTCCCCCGCGCGCAGGACATGGTCGTCGTCGTCCTCGACCAGCACCACCTCGCCCTCCAGCACATAGACGAGCTCGTCTTCGTGCGTGTGCCAGTGCCGCTGACTCGACCACTTGCCCGGCGGCAGGCGCACGAGGTTGACGCCGAAGTCGGTCAGGCCTGCGGCATCGCCCAGCCTTCGCCACGTGGCGCCCAGGCAGATTTCCTTGAACGGATGCGGATAGCTGCACCCCGAACGCACCTCCAGCGCGTTGATCTCGATCTTTGGCATCGTGTCCTCAGCGTTTGCGCCCGTCGTCTTCCGCGTAGGGCGTCCCGTCGCGGTGGCGGTAGATGTCGTCCGGCCCCACGATCATATCGATGCCTGGATAGTCGCAGGCGTCGATCCCAGGGCGCCGCGACCCGACCTCCAGCAGCACCGCCTCAGCGTCGGAACGGTTCTGGATGCAGTGTCCGTTGGGCACACCGGCCTTGAAGCCTGCGCAATCTCCCGCGCGGAGCACCGTCTCCCCGCCCTCCTCCACCAGCACCACCTCGCCCGACACGACCCAGACGAACTCGTCCTCGACGGTGTGCCAGTGGCGCTGGGCGGTCCACACTCCAGGCGCCAGCCGGATAAGGTTCACCCCGAAGTCCGTCAGCCCGGCCGCGTCGCCCAGCTTCCAGCGGCGGCGGTCCCGGCACGGCGTGTCGAACGGCGGTGGATAGGCGCTGCCGAACCGCGTCGGCGCCTTGTCGATGTCGATCTTCGGCATGATCCCCTCGCCTCTCCTGTCATTGCTAGGTATGGCGAAGCCATGCCCGCCGCCATAGACGCCGTCGAACTCACCCGCGACCTGATCCGCCGCCCCTCGGTGACGCCCGCCGATGCAGGCGCCATGGCGATCGTCGAGGAGATGCTGTCGAACCTTGGCTTCGCCTGTCGGCGGATGAGGTTCGGCGAGATCGAGAACCTCTACGCCCGCTACGGGACCGGCAGTCCCAACCTCTGCTTCGCCGGCCACACCGACGTGGTGCCGGTGGGCGACGCCGCCGCCTGGTCCAAGGATGCCTTCGGGGCCGAGGTGGTGGACGGCGTGTTGATCGGGCGCGGCGCCGTGGACATGAAGAGCGCCATCGCCGCCTTCGCCGCCGCGGCCGCGGACGCCATCGCCGCAGGTAGGGTCACCGGCTCGCTCTCCTTCCTGATCACCGGCGACGAGGAGGGCGTGGCCACCCACGGCACCAAGCTGGTGGTCGAGGCCCTGGCCGCGGACGGCGAGGTCATCGACCACTGCGTCGTGGGCGAACCGACCTCGGCCGAGATCTTTGGCGACATGGTCAAGGTGGGCCGCCGCGGGTCGATCAACGCCGAGATCGTGGTCGAGGGCGTCCAGGGCCACGTCGCCTACCCGCACCGCGCCGCGAACCCGGCGCGGCCGCTGATCAAGATGCTGACCGCCCTGCAGGAGCGCCGGCTGGACGAGGGCTACCCCGAGTTCCAGCCCTCGAACCTGGAGGTCACCATGATCGAGATGCCGAACGCCGCGACGAACGTGATCCCCGGCGTGGCGCGCGCGCGGCTGAACATCCGCTTCAATCCCAACCACACGGGACAGCAACTCGCCGACTGGTTCGACCTGGAGGCCTGGCGCGCTTCCGTGGATTTTGGCGGCAAGATCACCGTCACCTCCAGCATCAGCGGCGAGGCGTTCCTGACCGAGCGCGGCGGGTTCACCGAACTGGTGGCGGCCGCCGTCGCCGACGTCACGGGCCGCGAGCCCGAGCTCTCGACCAGCGGCGGCACCTCGGACGCTCGTTTCATCCGCGCGCTGTGCCCGGTGATCGAGGTGGGCCTCGTCGGTAAGACCATGCACCAGGTGGACGAGCGCGCCCCCGTCGAGGAGATCCGCACGCTCCAGCGCGTCTACGCCCGGATCATCGAGCGCTACTTCGCCTGACGGCTCAGTAGGTCACGCCGGTCAGGTACAGCCCCTCGGCCGGCGCCACCGGGCCGCACGCCCGGCGGTCCCGCGCCGCCAGCGCGGCGGCGACGTCGTCCTTCGTCCAGCGTCCGACACCCACCTCGGCCAGGGTGCCCGTCATCGAGCGGACCTGGCGGTGCAGGAACGAGCGCGAGGCGAACTCCAGGATCACTTCCTCGCCCTCGCGGCGGACGTCGGCCACGTCCAGCGTCTTCATCGGCGACTTCGCCTGGCAGGCCAGGTCGCGGAACGTGGTGAAGTCGTGGTGGCCTACCAGCACCTGGGCGGCCGCGTGCATGGCCCCCGCATCCAGCGGCTTCTTCACATGCCACACGCGGCCCTGGTCCAGCGCCGGCGGGCTGATGCGGTTGAGGATGCGATAGCGATAGCGCCGGCCGGTCGCGGAAAATCGGCTGTGCCAGTCGCCTTCGGCCACCTCCGCCGACAGAACGGAAATGGGGTCGGGCATCAGGTGGAAGTTCATGGCGTTGCGGACCGTCTCGGCGGGCCAGTCCTTGGCGAGGTCGATATGGACCACCTGGCCCGTCGCATGCACGCCGGTGTCCGTCCGACCGGCGGCGCTGACCCGCAGGTCCTCGCCGCAGAACTTCTTGACCGCCCGCTCCAGCGATCCTTGCACCGACGGCAGGTCGGCCTGGGCCTGGAAGCCGTGGAACGGCCGGCCGTCGTACTCGATCAAGAGACGGTAGCGAGGCATCAGCCCAGCTTCGTTCCAGCCGGCACGGGATTGCCGCGCAGGAAGACGTCGGCCTCCTGCGGCCCCTTGCCCTCGCGCTGCACCCGCAGCAGGCGGACAGCGCCCTCGCCCGCGCCCACCAGCAGCCGGTCGTCCAACGTGACTCCAGGTTCGCCCGCCTCGTCCTCGATGGCCGAGAGCAGCGCCTTCACCCGGACCGGGCCCTTGTCGGTGGGCAGCTCGAACCAGGCGCCGGGAAATGGCGACAGCCCGCGGATCTTGCCATCCAGGACGGCGCCGGGCTTGGTCCAGTCGAGACGCGTGAACCTCGGACTGATCTTCTTGGCGTAGGTGACGCCGTCCGCGGGCTGGGGCGTCGCCACGGCCGTTCCAGCCTCGATGTCGGCCAGGGTGCGGACGATCAGATCGGCGCCCGCCGCGGCCAGCCGGTCGTGCAGCGTGCCGGCGGTCTCCAGGGCATCGATCCGGACGGTCGCGGTGGCCAGCACCGGGCCCTCGTCCAGCCCCTCGGTCATGCGCATCACCTGAACGCCGGTGACCTTGTCGCCGGCCATGATGGCGCGCTGGATCGGCGCGGCGCCCCGCCAGCGCGGCAGCAGCGAGGCGTGAACGTTGTAGGAGCCGAGCCTCGGCGCCTCCAGCACTGCTCCGGGCAGTATCTGGCCGAAGGCCACCACCACGGCGGCGTCCAGCCCCAGCGCCGCGAAGGCCGCGACTTCCGACGGGTCGCGCATGGAGGCCGGCGTCCGCACCGGAATGCCGTGCGCCTCCGCGAAGGCGTGCACCGGCGAGGGCTTCAGTTCCTGCCCCCTGCCGCGCGGCGCGGGGGGCTGGGAGTAGACGCAGGCCACCTCGTGCCCCGCCGCCACGATGGCCGCGAGCGCCGAGACGGCGAAATCCGGAGTGCCGAGGAAGGCGAGACGCATGGGCGGGTCTTAGCGGGCGGCGAGCCGCAAGGGAACTTCGCGCCAAGCGTGGCCGTTGGATGAGGGAAGTCGCAGGGAGCCCGCCACATGCAGAAGTCGATCATGGTCGCGACCGCCAGCCTGGTGTTCGCGCTCACCGCCTGTTCGCAGGCCGAACGCGAGGACGCCGCCGGCGACGTGAAGGCCGCCGCCCAGGATATCGGCCAGGAGGCGAAAGAGGCCGCCAACAGCCCTGCCGTCAAGGAAGTGGGCGCCGAGATCAAGGAGGCCGCGGGCGACGCCGGGCAGGTGATCAAGGAAACCGCGAAGGGCGCGGCGGAGGGCGCCCGCGAAGGGGCCGCCAAGGTCGAGGCCGAGAGCAAGGACGCCGCCCACGACGCGGCGCACTAGCACCCCTGGACGGCTACCAGATGACCAGGCCCTGACTCGTGGGCAGTTCCAGCACGTGGCGGCCACGCTGCTGGAACCACCTGGTCTCCAGCACGTGCTGCTGGCGGTAGGCCGAGGCGCCGAAGTCGTCGAGCACGATGACCGCGCCGGGAACCAGCCGGGACCCGATGGCCTCCAGGGTCTCGATCTCGCCGCGCGCGCTGTTCATATCGATGTGGGCGAAGGCGATCCGCTCGGGCAAGCCTTGCTCGAAACTCTGCGGCAGAAAGCCCTTCACTACCTTCACGTTGGGCCGATCGGCGAACCGCGCCGCCACGAATGCGAAGAGGTCGGGGCCATGTTCCGGCATGGCATGATGGTCCATCGAGGCATCGTGTTCGAAGAGGTCGTAGAGGAACACCTCGCGGTCGGTGATCCCGGCGGCGTCCAGCATGATCAGCGCCGTGGTGCCCTTGTAGCAGCCGCACTCGATGAAACCGCCCTCGAGGCGCGAGGCCTGGCGTGCGCCCCACACGACGCTCACGGTCCGCCACAGCACGCCGCGCTCGAAGCCATCCTTGGCGTGGGCGTTGAAGGCGTTCAGGAAAGCCGGATCGTCTAGGAACCCCAGGTTCCGGCCGAAGGCGATAAGGTTGTCCGACGCGAACCAATGGTTGTCGAAGTGGGTGGACGCGACCAGCTGGTCCAGCGCCGCATTGAACGCCGCGTGATCGCGGACGCCCCAGAAATAGCGCGAGCGGAACGATGGGGCACGCAAGTCGGACGCCTGCAACAACCGAGACGTCTAGTACGCCTCGGCCGTGAGCTATAGCTGCGCCGCCCGGAGGCTTCTAGGCCGCCCGGACCAGCTTCTTGACCTTCTTGACCGCCTGTTCGCGCTTCAGACGCGACAGATGATCGATGAACAGCACGCCTTCCAGGTGGTCCATCTCGTGCTGGATGCAGACCGCGAAGAGGCCCTCGGCGTCTTCCTCGACCTGTTCGCCCTGGTAATTCAGATAGCGCAGCTTCACACGCGCCGGCCGCTCGACCTCGTCGTAGATCTCGGGCACCGACAGGCAGCCCTCCTCATAGGGGGCCGTCTCTTCCGAAGCCCAAAGGATCTCTGGGTTCACGAAGTAGCGGGGCTGGGGCGGCTCGTCCTGGCGGGCCAGGTCCATGACGATCACGCGCTTGGGCACGCCGATCTGGATCGCGGCCAGACCGATGCCGGGGGCGTCGTACATGGTCTCCAGCATGTCATCCATCAGCGCGCGCAGCTCGTCGTCGACCACATCGACGGGCTGGGACACCTGCTTCAGGGCAGGGTGGGGGACGACGAGGATCTCGCGAAGGGCCATGGCGGGCAGGTAAGGGTCCGATTGTTGAGCGTCAAGGTAGGAGAAGGATGGGAGGCTGCTACCCTTCGCCGCCAGCCGCCAGGCGCACGGGCGGCGCCTCGCTGGTGGTCAGCTTGGCGAGCGGCCGCACCGCCACTTCCACGGGCTGAAGCTCGACGACCTCCTTGCCCTGGTGGTCCACCTTCAGCTCCTCGAACCGACGGGCCTGGGTGAGGACCTGGGTCTCCAACGAGCCGACGAACTGGTTGTAGCGGCTGACCGCCGCCTCCAGCGCCTTGCCCACCGAGCCGGCGTGCGCCCCCATCACCGAGATGCGCTTGTAGAGCTCCTTGCCGAGGTCGGCGATCTTCTGGGCGTTGGCGGCCTGTTCCTCGACCCGCCAGCCGTAGACGACAGCCTTGCAGAGGGCGAACAGGGTGGACGGCGTGACGATCACCACGCGCCGGTCCATGGCGTCGTTCATCAGCTCCGGCGCCCGGTCCAGCGCCGCCGCCAGGGCCGAGTCCAGCGGCACGAACATGGCCACGAAGTCCGGCGAATTCTGGAACTGGTCCCAGTAGGCCTTGGCCGAGAGTCCCTGGATGTGGCCGCGCACGCTTTGCACATGGCGCACGCCCGCCGCATCGCGGGCGTAGTCGTCGACGGCCTCCTGCAACTCCAGGAAGGCATTGAGCGAGCACTTGGCGTCGATGACGAACAGGCCCCCGCCGGGCAGGCGCACGGTCACGTCCGGCCGCCGGCGGCCCTCTTCGGTGTCGGTGGACGTCTGCTCGTCGAAGTCGAACCGGCCGGACAGCCCCGCAGCCTCCAGCACGTTGCGCAGCGTCTGCTCACCCCACCGCCCCTGCACGCCCGCGCCCCGGCGCAGCGCCGCCGACAGCTTGCGCGCCTCATCCTGGGTGGCGGCCGAAGCCTGCATCAGCTGGGCGATCTGTTCTTTCAGGCCGCCCTGCTCCTCGGCCCGCTGTTTTTCCACCGCGGTCACCTGCTCCTGGAACTTCTGCAGGGTGTCGGCCACAGGTTTCAGCTGCGCCTCCAGGCGCGCCTGGGCCAGTTGTTCGCGGTTGCGCACGGCCTCCTCGTTCTTGCGCAGAATCTCCTCGGCGACGCTGGCCGCAGACTGGGTGAGCTGGGCGCGGACGAGGTCGCCCTGCTCGGCCATCAGCTTCATCCGAAGTTCGGCGTGCGAGGCCCGGCCCCGCTCTCGCAGCGCCCAGGCGATGGCCGCCGCGGCGATGAGCACGCAGAGGATCGCGAGGAAAAGGAGTCCGTTCATGGTGCGTTCTTAGCGCGCCTGGCGAGTCGGCGGAAGCGCGCCCGCCGCCATGGCCGGCGGCGGCGATCCATGCCAGCTTGCCGCGTTGGCGCCCCGCCAGAGGGCGCAGGGGGACCAGGGCATGGCGACACTCGCGGCGGCGACGTCCGCGCGGACCGGAATCGGGCCCTGGGTGGTGCCGCTCCTCGCGCTGGCCGTGTTCATCAACTACGTCGACCGCGGCAACCTCGCCACCGCCGCCCCGCTGATCAAGGGCGAGCTGGCGCTGAGCTCGACCCAGATCGGCCTGCTGATCTCGGCCTTCTTCTGGACCTACACCCCGGGCCTCGTGCTCTCGGGCTGGCTCGCCGACCGGTTCAACGCCTACCACACCCTGGCCGCGGGCCTGGCCCTATGGTCCGTGGCCACGCTGCTCAGCGGCTTTGCGGGCGGCTTCATGGCGCTCCTGGTCCTACGTCTGGTGCTCGGGATCGGCGAGAGCGCGGCATTCCCCTGCAGTTCCAGCCTGATCGCCCGGCACGTGCCCAGCCATCGCCTGGGCGCCGCCAACGGCCTGATCATCGTGGGCCTGTCGCTGGGACCGGCGGTCGGGATCTTCTTCGGCGGTCTGCTGATGGCCGAGCTCGGCTGGCGGGGCGTATTCCTGCTGTTCGGCGCCGTCTCGCTGCTCTGGCTGGTCCCATGGCTGGCGGTGACGCGCCGGCTATCCGCCGCGCCCGCGCCGGCGGAGGGCCGGGGCGGCCCCTCGTTCGGCGCCATCCTCCGACGGCCGGAGATCTGGGGGGCGAGCCTCGGCCACTTCTCGGTGAACTTCGGCTTCTACTTCATCGTCTCGTGGATGCCGCTCTACCTCGTCCAGGCCCAGGGCTATTCACTGCCGCAGATGGCGACCGTCGGCGGCCTGCTCTACCTGCTGTACGCCGCCTCGTCGTTCCTGGGCGGCTGGGCCTCGGACCGGTGGATCCAGGCGGGCGGCGCGCCGAACCGGGTCCGCAAGACCTTCTTCGTCGCCACCCACGCCCTCGGCGCCGCCAGCCTGCTGGCCTGCGCGGTGGCCCCGCCGGCGGTGGCGATCGCCTGCCTCTTCGTCACGGCCATGGCGTTCGGCGCCGTGGGTCCGCACATCTTCGCCAGCAGCCAGACGCTTGCCGGACCGCAGGCGGCGGGCAAGTGGGTGGGCGTCCAGAACGGCTTCGCCAACTTCGCCGGCATCCTGGGCCCCATCGCCACCGGCGTGATCGTCGACCGGACGGGCGGCTTCGAAGGCGCCTTCGTCCTGGCGGCGGCCATGACGCTGCTGGGCGTCGTCGGCTGGGGCCTGATGATCCGCAAGATCGAACCCGTCGACTGGGCCGAGACCTAGCCGACCAGGCGTCCGCCGATGGTCTCGCCGCGGGAAAGCGTCGAGGTGATCGGGGCCAGCAGGAACATCTCGCCCAGGCCCGCGGCCGCCGCAGCCGGGCCGATATCGCGGATGAGGTGGTGTTTCAGGTCGTCGGCGATGCTGCCCTCGGGGGCCAGCGGATCGCGCGCCAGCAGTTCGGCGCAGGTGGCGTCGTCCGCCGCCCGGTCGCCGGTCAGGTCGCCGATCCGCTCCATGACGATGGGATAGGCCGAGGGCGTCCGCGCCGCATTCAAGGCCGCCGCCATCACGATCCCGTCCAGGAACGAGGCCTTCGACAGCGGCACCCCGTTCCAGATCACGAAAATGGGGGTCTGGCCCACGGTGTCGAACAGGATCGCGAACAGCTGGCCCTCGGCCGGCAGAAGCCAGCCGTCGAACAGCAGGCCGGCCCCGCCCACCTTGAACTGCAAAAGGCCGTTCTCGTGCCGGCGCACCATCCCGTGGTCGTGGAAGAACCGCCCCGGCATCATCACCGAGGGCCGGGTGGTGCGCCAGAACCCCTCGTAGGCGTGTCCGCGCCGCTCGGTGGTCAGGCGCGACATCTCGAGCACCGGCAGGGGCAGGGAGTCCGGCGCATCATGCAGGCCGGCCACGCCGTGGCCGCTGACCGGCGCCGCCACGCCCAGCAGGCCCGCCAGGCCCGGCAGGTCGCGGTCCCAGTCCAGCATGGTGAAGCCCGGGCAGTGGTTCGAGATCACCCGCGTCAGGTTCTCGAGATTGTGCGCGGACGGCGTCACGACCCCTGAAGCCCATCGCCCGACCAGCGACTTGTCCACGCCGAGCTCCGCCGCCAGGCGCCCACGGCTCATGGAGAGCGCCTTGAGCACCAGCGTCAGCTTCTCGTGAAAGTGCACGAATAACGCCATCACCGAACATTGTTTCACAATGCAACCCGATGATGCAACGGTTGCGCACCCGGTTGCATCGTCGGCTCGGCGCGCGGCGCCACGGTTGCGCCTTTCGCAGGCGTCCGCTGCACCTGCGCGATCACGCCGCACCCGCCTAGGGTTCAGCCAACGACAAGCGGCCGAAGGTCGTGATCCCGGAGGAAACGATGCGGCTGGCCAACCACATTTTCTATGCGCTCGCGGCGCTGATCGGCGTCTCGCTAGTGGCGCTCAGAGATCCCTCGGTGGCGATGCTGACCGCCACCGCCGGCCAGCCGACGACGGCCTGCCGGAGCGATCATCTGGAGCAGCCCTGCGACCCGGGCGTCCGGGGCGACCTGCTACGCGGGGGCCAGGTGGTCGCCCGCTGAACGAGGCAACGGGCTGAGGCGCGCATTCTCCCGTGCAGCGCGCTCTCGGCTCCGCGTCGAGGCCGTCTCTCGCGGCTCTCGGCGCAGCGGCGGCAGGGCGAAGGCCCGCCCCGCACGGTCCCCGAAGGGGTGCTGGCGCTCCGCGTCGCTGGCGGCCATCCCACGGCCGCCAGTGGCGCGGAAGTGTCTGCTAAGCCGGGCGTCTCGCCCGCATCGCCTGGGCGATCGTCCCGTCGTCCAGCCAGTCCAGTTCCCCGCCTACCGGCACGCCGCGGGCCAGCATGGTCACGCTGACGCCCGCTCCTGCCAGGCGGTCGGCCAGGTAGTGGGCCGTGGTCTGTCCATCGACGGTGGCGGGCAGCGCCAGGATCACCTCGCGCACGCCTTCGTCCGCGGCGCGGCCGACCAGCGAGCCGACCCGCAGCGCCTCCGGCCCCACCCCGTCCAACGCCGACAGGAGGCCGCCCAGCACATGGTAGCGGCCCCGGAACGCGCCGGCCCGCTCCATGGCCCAGAGCGCCCCCACCTCCTCGACCACGCAGATCAGGGCGCCGTCGCGCGTGCGGTCGGCGCAGATGGCGCAGGGGTCCTGGGTGTCGAGCGAGCCGCAGGTCTGGCAGGTCTTCACCCGCGCCGCCGCCTCGGCCAGGGCGTCCGACAGCGGCAGCAGAAGCTGGTCCCGCCGCTTCAGGAGCGCCAGCGCCGCGCGCCGGGCCGACCGCGGCCCAAGGCCGGGCAGCTTGGACAACAGGCCAATCAGGCGCTCAATCTCGGGTCCGGCGGAGGCGGCCAAGCTCAGTCCTTCCGTCGCAGGCCGGGCATCAGAATTTCGGCATGCCGGGAATGTTGAGGCCCGCCAGCGGCCCGGCCGCCTCGCGCATGACCTCGGCCTGCTTCTCGTCCAGCTTGCGCTTGGCGTCGGCGTGGGCGGCCACGATCAGGTCGGCGATCACCTCGCCCTCGCCGGGCGCCATGAGGCTCTCGTCCAGGTCGACGCGGGCGAGCTCGCCCGTCCCCTTCAACACCAGCTTGACCATGCCGCCGCCGGACGTGCCCTCGACCTCCAGCGCGCCGATCCGCTCCTGCGCCTCGGCCATGCGCTGCTGCATGGCCTGGGCCTGCTTCATGATCGAACCCAGGTCTTTCATCGGTCAGTCCTCGTCGGCGTCGTCTTCGGGAGGCGGCGCTTCGGCCGGCTCGGGTTGCTTGAGGTGGCGTATGCCCACGATCTCGGTGCCGGGGAAGGCCTGCATCACACCCTGGATGAACGGGTGCTGCTCGATCTCGGCGCGCACCTCGCGCTCCTCGCGCTTCTGCTTCTCCCACAGGCTCTCGGCGCCGCCGCCGCCCTCGGCCGCGATCAGCCAGCGTTCGCCGGTCCATTCCTTCAGTCGCGACACCAGCCGCTGCGCCAGGTCGTTCGGCGCGCCCGGGGCGGGCTCGTAGGTGATGGCGCCGGGCCGGAAGTTGATCGGCCGGATGAACCGCTCCACGTCCAGCTTCAGCCGGATGTCGCGGCGCCGGTCGATCAGCCCCAGCATGTCCTCGAAGGTCTGCAGGTTGGCGACCGGCTCGGTCGATGGAAGACCGGGCGCGATCTGCTGCCGCGCGACCGCATTGGTGGCCAGGCCGGCCCGCGGCGCGCCGCCCCCACCGCCACCGCCGGGCGGCCCGCCGCCGGACCCGGAGCCGCCGGCGGGATTCTCGCCCGCCTGCAGCCGCTTCAGGGCCTCTTCAGGTCCCGGCAGGTCGGCGGCGTAGGCCATGCGGATCAGCGCCATGTCCACGGCCGCCGCCGCGTCGGGCGCGCGCCGCACCTCCTCATAGGCCTTCAGCGTCAGCTGCCACATCCGCGACAGCACACCCGCCGACACCGCCGCCCCAATGGCCGCCAGCCGCAGCGCCTGCTCCTTGGGCATCACGAGGGCGTTCGGGCCGATCGCCTTGGCCACCGAGGCGCCGTGGATATGGTCCAGCAGGTCCATGACCACCTGGTCGGGGTTGGCGCCATAGCCGTAGAGCTGGCGGAAGGTCTCGATGGCGCCCCCGGACTCGCCGCGCATCACCTGCTCCAGGAGGGTGATCGTCTGGGCCCGGTCGGCCAGGCCCAGCATGTCGCGGATGGAGGCGGCGCTGACCGTCTGGCCCGGTTCGGCCTGGACGATGGCCTGGTCCAGCATGGACTGCCCGTCGCGGACAGACCCTTCCGCCGCGCGGGCGATCAGCATCAGCCCCTCGGCCTCGACGCGCGCGCCCTCGTTCTCGCAGATCATCTCCAGGTTTTTGACCAGCACCTCGGGCTCCACCCGGCGCAGGTCGAACCGCTGGGTGCGCGACAGGATGGTCACCGGCACCTTGCGGATCTCGGTGGTGGCGAAGATGAACTTGGCGTGCGGCGGAGGCTCCTCCAGCGTCTTCAGGAGCGCGTTGAACGCCCCCGTCGACAGCATGTGGACCTCGTCGATGATGTAGACCTTGTACCGCGCCTCCACCGGCGCATAGCGCACGCCGTCCAGCAGTTCGCGGATGTCGTTGACCCCGGTCCGGCTGGCGGCGTCCAGCTCCAGGACGTCCATGTGCCGGCCTTCGATGATCGCGCGGCAGTGGATGCCCTCGTCCTTAAGGTCGAGCGACGGCTCGTGGACGGTCTCGGTCTCGTAGTTGAGGGCCCGGGCCAGCAGGCGCGCGGTCGTGGTCTTCCCCACCCCTCGCACGCCCGTGAGCATGAAGGCGTGGGCGATCCGGCCCGTGGCGAACGCGTTGCGCAGCGTCCGCACCATGGCCTCCTGGCCATAGAGGTCCTCGAACGAACGGGGCCGGTATTTCCGGGCGATGACCGTATAGGCGGCCCCCTCGTCCTCCGCGGGCTTGGGCGCGGGTGGGGCCTCGCCGCCGAACATGTCGCCGGTGTTGGGGTCGCGCTCAGGCGGCAGGTCGGAATCGTCGCGCGTGAGGTCGTCGTCGCCCATGCGAGCATCTAACGGGACGTCAAAGCCCCGGCAAAGCGGAAAGCCCGGATATGTGTGGAGAAGGTGGAGACCGGACAACGACCCGAGGCGTGACCCGTTGTGGCTGCTTCCTTCCGGACCTGACCAGGTTGGCGGGGCGTCCGTCCGCCGCCGATCTCCGCGGCGGCATATGGAGGATTAGCAACGCCGGGGCAAGGGGCGGCCGAGTCGCAGGCCGGGCGGCCCACGCCCGCCCGCCTCAGTCCGCCTGCACCTTGGCGCCTTGATTTTCGTACTTTGCGGCAATGTCCTGGTGTTCGGCCGAGCGGATGGCGCGGGAGACGTTCAGCCGGGTCATCACGTGCGTGGCCCCGCGCTTGGCCGCCGCCGCCCAGGCGCCGCGCGCCTTTGACAGGTCGTTGGTTTCGCCGACCTGCAGCACCTTCACCCCCGCCTCGTCTGCGCGGACGTAGACGTAGTTGCCGCCCACCGGCGTGTGCGGCGCGCCTTCCGGCCAAAGGCGGAAGCGGTAGCGGGCGCCGGACGCCCCTTCCAGATCGATGAAGTCCTGCATCTCAAGTCTCAAAACGCAACGGACCCGCCGCGTATCCAACGGACGCGTGCGGGTCCAGTCGGGCGCGGCTTTGCCGTCGATCACATCGGCGTTTGGAGACGTCCTGTCGCAGGGCTCCCGCCGTGGTCGGGCGTCGAACGGCAGAGCGCCGGTCGGCGAACCGCCGGCCTACCCGGCCTCCGCCTTGGCCGCGAGCGCCTCGTCGATATCGCGGGCGTCGTGGCGCTCCAGCAGCGCCGGCGTCCCCTGCGCGCGGTTGACGATCCGGCCGCGCTTCACCGCCGGGCGTTGGCCGATCTGCTCGGTCCAGCGCTGGACGTTCGTGTAGCTCTTCACGTCCAGGAACTCGCCCGACTCATAGGCCCCGCCCTTGGCCAGGAGGCCGTACCAGGGCCAGATGGCGATGTCGGCGATCGTGTAGTCGTCGCCGCCCAGGTATTCGCTCTCGGCCAGCCGCCGGTCCAGCACATCGAGCTGGCGCTTCACCTCCATGGCGAAGCGGTCGATGGCGTATTCGATCTTGAACGGCGCATAGGCGTAGAAGTGGCCGAAGCCGCCGCCCAGGTAGGGCGCCGAACCCATCTGCCAGAACAGCCACGACAGCGTCTCGGCGCGCCGGGCCGGATCGGTCGGCAGGAACGCTCCGAACTTCTCGGCCAGGTGAACCAGGATCGCGCCGGACTCGAAGATCCGGATCGGCGTCGGTCCGCTGCGGTCCATCAGGGCGGGGATCTTAGAGTTCGGGTTCACATCGACGAAGCCCGAGCCGAACTGGTCGCCCTGCCCGATGTTGATGATCCAGGCGTCGTACTCGGCGCCCTTGTGGCCGAGGGCCAGCAGCTCCTCCAGCATCACCGTCACCTTCACCCCGTTGGGCGTGGCCAGGGAATAGAGCTGGAACGGATGCTTGCCGACCGGCAGCTCCTTCTCGTGCGTCGGCCCAGCGATGGGACGATTGATGGCGGCGAACCTGCCCCCGCTCTCCTTGTTCCACTGCCAGACTTTCGGCGGCGCGTAGCCGGCGGGGTGGTTCGGAGGCGGCTCGGACATCTTGGGCTCCCTGGCGGTCTTTCGCGCCTTGAACCGGCGCCTGTCTGGATGTGGGGCGCCCAGCCACTTTTGGCCAGCCGCCCCTCGCCCCAGAAAAGCTCAGGCCGCTTCCAGCGCCGCGGCAGGGGCCGCGTCGCGACGGGGCAGCGCGGGCCAGACCAGGCGCTCGGCGAGCGAGCCGTCTCGCAGGCGGATCCGCAGCTCGCTGGCCTGGCCACTGTGCGCCAGCTGCGCGGCGAGCCGCCGGGCGGCGCTCTCCGCCGCTCCACCCCGGGCGAAGACCATGTCGCCCGCCAATGCCCCCAGGGACACGCGCCAGCCCGGGCCGAGCGGCGCGACTTCGATGACCTGCATCGTGGTCCTCCTTCGTCAGGCTGTGGTGGAAAGTCAGGCGTCGAAGCGCTCGATCCGGTCCAGGCGTTCCAACGCCTCGCGAACCTCGCGGAACGGCACGGGTTCGGGCGTGCCCAGAAGCCAGCGCAGCGTCGGCTGGTCCTGCACGGCCGACGCGTCCGAGGCCCATGACGAAAGCACGGCGCGTTTCTCGTCGTGCCCGAGGTCCGGGTCCTTAAGCACGTCACGGGGGTGGCCGAAGCCGACGGCGGGCCTGAGCCAGCGCTCCAGCGCGGCGGCCAGTCCCTGTTCGCGGATCAGATCTTCCGAGGTCGCGAGCCTCATGTCGGTTCTCCTGAAAGCTGTCCTTTCTCCACGCGCCCGGCGAGGAGGCGGCGGGCGCGGCGAATGATTTGGAATCTGCGCGGCCGGTTTCAAGAGGCGCCGCCGCCCGCCTCGACGCGCGCCGAGCCGCACCGTAAGTAGGTCGCCATGGCGCTCTCCTTCTTCCAGAACACCTTCGCCGGAAACCCGCTGAACCGGGCCAGCGACCGTCGCGGCGACGCCGCCTGGCTGGCCGCCCAGCTGTCGTCCTCCGACGCGCTGGGCCTCGTGCTGTGGAACGGCAAGCCGCTGGCCGAGAAGACCAAGGACGGCGGCGTACAGATCGCCTACCTGCCGGCCAAGCTGGCGGCCGAGCTCGCCGGTGGGAACGAGCGGCTGCTGTTCATGGGCCTTTGGCAGGAGACCGCCGTGTTCGCCGTGGACATGGAAGGCTCCAGCGACCCGGCCCAGGGCCCGCTGCAGGGCCTGGGCGAGTTCATGGACCTGCGCCAGGTCGCGCTGCGCCTGCCCGCCGCCGACGCCGGCATCCTGGCCACCGCCAAGTCCATGTTCGAATGGCGCCGCCGCCACCAGTACTGCGCCGTCTGCGGCCAGCCGTCCGAGCCCAAGGACGGCGGCTGGAAGCGCCAGTGCCCGTCCTGTGAGGCGGAGCACTTCCCGCGCACGGACCCGGTGGTGATCATGCTGGCCTACCATGGCGAGCGCTGCATGCTGGGCCGCCAGGAGGCCTGGCCCCCCGGCATGTTCTCGGCCCTGGCCGGGTTCCTGGAGCCGGGCGAGAGCATCGAGGAGGCCTGCGCCCGCGAGCTTGGCGAGGAGGCGGGCCTGCGCACGCGCCAGGTGCGCTACCACTCCACCCAGCCCTGGCCCTATCCGTCGTCCCTGATGATCGGCCTGATCGCCGAGGTCGAGGACGACGAAGGCACGCCCGACCAGACCGAGCTTTCCGAAGTCCGCTGGTTCACCCGCGAGGAGGCGCGGAAGCTGCTGAAAGGCGAGATCGAGGGCGTGTTCTGCCCCCCGCCCCTCGCCATCGCCCACCAGTTGCTGAAGGGCTGGGCCGACGAGGCGGCCACCTAGGTCGGCGACCGTCCCGTGAGCCAATCGCGGGTGTGACGCTGATAGCTGGGCCCGACGGCGACGGCCGTCCCGTCTGTGAGGATCAGGACATGCCCGCTGGTCTGCAGGGCCTGGACGGCGCCCGGACGCACGAGCGCCGACCGGTGCACGCGCAGGAGCGCCGGCGGCGGGAAGCGCTCGGCGATTGAGGCCATGGTCGCCCGCAGGATGTAGGAGCGATTGCCGGTGTGCAGCAGGACGTAGTCCTTCGCCGCCTCGATCCAGGAAATCTGCTCCAGACTGACGCGAACCAGCCCCTCGCGGCCCTGGACCCAGAAGCCGTCGGTCACGCCTGCCGGCGCGCGCGCCGGAGCCTAGGCGGCGTCGCGGTGCGCCCCCTGCAATCGGCGACGTGCGCGCACCACCGCCTGGCGCAGCCGATCCAACCGCAGCGGCTTCAGCACATAGTCCGCAGCCTCGACGTCGAAGGCGTCCACGGCGTGGCTGTCGAAGGCGGTGAGGAAGACGATTTCCGGCCGGCCTTCCGGCGGCAGCGCGGCGGCGACGCCCAAGCCGGTCCGCCCCGGCATCTGGATGTCCAGCACGGCGAGGTCCGGCCGCAGCGCCGCTATCATTTCCAGCGCCTGCAGGCCGTTGGCCGCCGCGCCCACGACCTCGGCCCCCTCGATATCGCGGAAGGCCAGCGCGAGCCGCTCGAGCGCCAGCGGCTCGTCGTCCGCGATCACCACGCGCAGCGGCCGGTTCATGCGTCGTCCCCCGCGCGCCGCAGCGGAACCCGCACCGCCGCCACGAAGCCCTCGCCCCGCGGTCCCGCCGCCAGCGACGCCCGGTCGCCGTAGAGGAGCGCCAGCCGTTCGCGGACGTTGCGAAGCCCGGTCCCGGTGCCGGCCGCCTGGCCGCGCGCGCCCCCGGCCCCGCTGTCGGCCACGGTCACCACCAGGTCGTTCCCTACCTGGCGCGCCGACACGCGGACCTCCACCGGGCCCAGCGCGGGCGAGACGGCGTGCTTGACCGCATTCTCCACCAGCGGCTGGAGCAGGAAGCTCGGGATGAGGGCGTTCCCGAGGCCGGGCTCCAGGTCATAGGCCAAACGCAGCCGCGCGCCGCGAACGGCCTCGATGTCCAGGTAGTTCTGCAAGGTGGTCATCTCGTCGTCGAGGGTCGCCAATGGCCGCGCGTCCACCCCCAGCGATGCGCGCAGGAAGTCGGATAGCCGGCCGATCATCGCCTCGGCGTCGTCGCTGCGCCGCATGGCGACGAGAGAGGCGATCGCGTTCAGCGTGTTGAAGATGAAATGCGGGTTGAGCTGGTGGCGGAGCATGGCCAGTTGGGCGCTGACCGCCAGCGTGCGGGCGGCCGCCAGCTGCGCCTCGCGCTCGCGGGTCTCGGCGGCGGATCGCAGGATCGTCGAAGCCATGCCGAAGAAGGCGTAGAGCGTCGCGAAGATCACCACGTGGCTTTCGGCGATCAGCGACATCACCCATGCGCGCAGGACGCTGTCGGACAGGATCCGCCGCACGTGCAGTCCCGGGTTCAGCCAGGCCTGCAGAAGGTGGTCGACCTGCAAGTCCAGTAGGGTGTGCGCGGTGGTGGCCGCCAGCACGCCCACGCCGAGCGCCAGGATCGCCCATCGGGGCCGCGCGGCCACGGTCGACACGCGCCACAGCGCGAGGCTGAACACCCAGCCGAGGATCGCCATCAGCAACGCGCGCAGCACGTTGATGGTCAGGGGCTCGAACCGGGTGGCGACGCCGCTGGCCACCATGGCGCCCATGCCCAGAGCCCAGATCCCCGCGGCCAGCCACAGCACCGGCGGCGGCGGGAGCCCGTCGGGCCTGTCGGATGACGGGGACGTGGCGACCAAGGGACCTCCAGGAAGCGGGGCCATAGCATAGCGCCTGGCGCCTGACGCCGGGCTTCGTCGCAGTCTCGTCGCGCGCCGGTCGCTTCGTCGCGCGGCCGTCGCGCGGTCGCAAACGGCGCGACCGCGACGGCCTCTGCGGAGGATCGGGGCGGCCCACCGTTTCACGGAGGTTTCATGTCCATCCGCCCCGCGGCGTTCGCCGCCGCCCTCGCGGCCCTAGCGGCCATAGCGGCCCCGGCGCTCAGCGCCGACGCCCCTGCCGTCGCGCCCGCCGCCACGGCCTCCGCCGCCCGGTTGTCCCCGACCGATCAGCGGGAAGTGCTCGCCCGGCTCGCCGAGGTGTTGGCGGGTCGGTTCGCCGATGCGGATACGGGCCGCCGCTACGCCGCCCGCCTGCGCGAACAAGCCGCCCGCGGAGACTACGCCAAGCTGACCGATCCGGTGGCGTTTGGCGACGCGGTGACCGCCGGGCTCCAGGCCGTCGCACCCGACGGGCACCTGCGGCTCGCGCCCAAGGCGGCCCCGGCTGCGTCCCGGAGCACACCGGCCGACCTGCCCGCCAGCGCCCGCGCCAGCGGTCCGCCGGGCCTGGAAGAGGCGCGGATGATCGGCGACGTCGCCTACCTGCGCTTCAATGAGTTTCCCCAGGACACGCGCACCGGCGAGGCTGCCCGGGCCTTCCTGCTCGCCCATGCCGCGGCCCGCGCGGTGATCTTCGACCTGCGCCCCCACCGCGGCGGCGGCCAGGCGACGATGGACGCGATCCTGCCGCTCTTCTACGGCCAGCCCGCGACGCTGCTGCGCATGGACACCCGCGCCGACGCCGAGGCCGAGGCGCCGCTGGAGGTGGGCCCAACCCTGGTGCGCCAACCGGGGCCCGACGGGGTCATCCGCCGCGACCACATTATCCAGCCCGACCCGGCCGAAACGCGCCTTCGCGATACGCCGCTTTACGCGCTGACCTCGCGCCGCACCGCCTCCGCCGCCGAACACCTGGTGCTTGGCCTGAAGCGGACGCGTCGCGCCGTGCTGGTGGGCGAGACGACCGCCGGCGCCGGTCGCTTCGGCGGGTTCGTGGATCTGCCCCACGGCTTCCGGGCCTTCGTCCCGATCGGCCGCACCTACGATCCGGACACGGGCCTCGGCTGGGAAGGGCGCGGCGTCGCCCCCGACATCGCCGTCCCCGCCGACGACGCCCTGGCCGCCGCCCTCGCCCACCTCGATTCCCGCCCGGCGGGCGCCTCCACGGCTCCGGCCAATCCCTGAAAGGACTTTTCGATGACGATACCTGTTAAGACCCTCGCGCTCGGCGCGCTCGCCGCTGCGTTTGCTCACCACCGCCCCGGCGCACGCGGCCACGGCCGTCCTGCTCAGCCAGAATTTCAGCGGCGGACTCGGCGCCAACGAGCGGCTGGCCGGAAACTTCTCGGTGGGCGGCGGCCGCATGGGCCACATCGCCGGCTACTACACGAACCTCGAGTATTCCTATTACGACGTGAAACTCGACCTGACCGGCATGATCGACGCCCTGTTCAGCTTCGACTTCGCCGGCGCCGCCGAGCTGGGCTTCGACGGGTGGAACCTGCTGGGGGCCACCGAAGGCTCGCCCTTCGACCCGAGCGCGCCGCTCATCGCCCAGCCGAACGTCCATAACCGCTTCGTCGAGGCGCTCGTGGCGTCGGGCGTGACGGGCGTCGCCTCCGGCCGGGCCACCTACGACCTCACGGCCTTTGCCGGCGAGGTGGTCAACCTGCGCCTGCGTTTCGCGAGCGACCACAGCATCACCGGGTCGGGCGTGACGTTCGATAACATCCTGGCCACAGGCACGCAGAAGGCGGTCTCGGCGGCGCCGGAGCCCGCCACCTGGGCGATCATGCTCATGGGCTTCCTCGGCGCGGGGGCTATGCTGCGCCGGCGCGCCGCCGCCGTGAGCTGACGCGACCCGGACGCCGGACCTTCCGCAGCTTCTAGCGGCTGCGGAAGGGGTCCGCGGGATAGACCCCGAGCACCTCGAAGCGCTCGGAGAAGAAGGCCAGCTCGTCGAAGGCCCGGGCCAGGCCGATGTCCTCCGGCCGGCCGTCCACCTCGGCGTAGAAGAAGGTGGCCGTGAAGGCGCCGTTCTCCATGTAGCTCTCGAGCTTGGTCATGTTGACGCCGTTCGTCGCGAAGCCGCCCAGGGCCTTGTAGAGCGCCGCCGGCAGGTTCTTCACCCGGAAGATGAAACTGGTCACGCAAGGGGTGGTGAACGGCGGCGGCGCGGGCGCCTTGTCCGCGGTCATCACCAGGAACCGGGTGGTGTTGTTGTGCTCGTCCTCCATGTCCCGCGCCAGAATCTCCAGGCCATAGATCTCGGCGGCGAGCGCGGGCGACAGGGCGGCCTTGGTGGGGTCGGGATGCTCGGACAGCAGCTTGGCGGCGCCGGCGGTGTCGCCCGTAGCCTCGGTCTTCAGGCCCATGCGGCGCAGGGTCTTGCGGCACTGGCCCAGGGCGATGGGCATGGAGAGGGCGGTCTTCACGTCCTCCAGCTTCACGCCCGGGTTGGCCATGAGCTGGAAATGGATCGGCTTGAAACGCTCGCCGATGATCTTCAGGCCCGACGACGGCAAGAGGTGGTGCACGTCGGCCACCCGCCCGGCGATGGAATTCTCCACCGGGATCATGCCGAGCTGGCAGTCGCCCGAGCGGACGGCCTCGAAGGCTTCCTCGAAGGTAGCGTGCGGAACCGGCTCCATGTCGGGAAACGCCGCCGTGCAGGCCTCATGGCTGTTGGCGCCGAGCTCGCCCTGGAAGGCGATGCGTCCCTTAGTCATGGAGTGTCCTTGCATACTCGCGGGCGCGTTCCAGGTCGGACGGATTGTCCACCGAGATCGGCGCGTCCTCGGCCACGGCGGCCCAGATCGATAGTCCCAGTTCCATGGCGCGCAGCTGTTCCAGCTTCTCGCGCTGCTCCAGCGGCGACGGTGGGGCGGCGTTGAAGGCCTCCAGCGCCGCGCGGCGGTAGCCGTAGATTCCGATATGCCGCCACACCGGCTGGTCGCCATAGAGCGTGGAGCGGGTGAAATAGAGCGCGCGGCCGGCGCGGGCCCCCGGACCGAGCGACATCACCGCCTTGACGACGTCGGGGTTGGCCCGGTCGGCGGGCGAGGCTTCCGGGGCAACGACGGTGGCGATATCGCACGCCGGCTCCGCGGCCAGCAGCCCGGCGCAGGCGGCGAGCACCGACGGCGCGACAAACGGCATGTCGCCCTGCAGGTTGATAACCACGTCATGGCGACCATCGGGGTCCAGTGCGGCCAGGGCGGCCAGGATCCGGTCCGAGCCGGACGGCAGGTCTGGATCGGTCAGCACAGCCTGTCCTCCGGCAGCCCGGACGGCGTCGACGATCTCGGGATCGCCCGCCGCCACCGCCACGGGACCCGCACCGGCCGCCTGGGCCTGGCGCAGCACGCGCACGATCATCGGCGTCCCGCCGATGTCCGCCAGGGGCTTCCCCGGCAGGCGGGTCGCGGCCATGCGCGCGGGAATGAGGACGATCGGGTTCATGCCGTGGGGGCTGGGACGTCTTGGGCGGTTGCGCGAGCGCCGGTAGCGTGTAAGAGAGCCGCACGCAATAAGGGGCGGGATTCCCGCGCGTCCGGGGGCTCTGCTCTACGGCCGAATAGAGGCGTGACTAGGGGATTATGAGCGACCTTACGTTCAACAAGATCGCCGGTGCTGTCCTGGCGACGGGCCTGGCGATCGTCGGCCTTCGTGAGCTTTCGGCGGGCGTGTTCACGCCCGAGCATCCCGCGAAGCCGGGCTATCTGGTCGAAGTCGCCGAAGAGGGCGGTGAGGGCGGCGCGGCCGCCGACACCCTGCCCGACTGGGGCACGGTTCTTCCGACCGCCGACGTTGCGGCGGGCGAGGCCGCCTTCGCCAAGTGCAAGTCGTGCCACGTGGTCGACGCCTCCAACGCCAACGGCACCGGCCCCGGGCTGCATGCCGTGGTCGGACGCAAGCCGGGCGCCCATCCGGGCTTCGCCTACTCGCCCAGCATGACCGAGTTCGCCGGCAAGGCCCCGGTCTGGGACTATGACCACCTGTACGAGTTCCTGAAGGCGCCGCAGAAGTACATCCCCGGCACCAAGATGACCTTCGTCGGCCTCAAGAAGTCGGACGAGCGCGTCAACATCATCGCCTATCTGAAGGCCCAGGGCGGCACCCTGCCGGTCCCGGCTCCCGATCCGTCGCGCGCTCCGGGCGCTGCCGCGGCGGCGGCTCCGGCCGCGGAAGGCGCTGCGGCTCCGGCGGCCGAGGGCCAGCCCACCACGACGGAGGCGGCTCCGCCCGCTTCCACCAGCGGCGGCCCCGCCGGCCAGGCTCCGGCCCAGCCCGGCGCGCCGGCGCCTGCGCCCGCGGCGGCTCCGGCCAAGAAGTAGGCCGGCGCGACAATCTGATTTCGGAATGGCCGGGCTCAGTCCCGGCCATTTTCGTTGGGGCCGTCAGACCCTGCGGTAAGCCGTCGGCTGGCCGGAGCCGGCCGCGTCGATGCGGGCGATGGCCTCGGCCAGGGGCTCGATCACCGTCGCCATGTAGAAGCCGTTGGCATGGATGATCCGGCCTTCGCCAAGGCCCATGGCCACGTGGCCCTTCCAGAACACCAAGTCGCCGCGGCCGAAGTCCGCCGCCTCGATGGGCGCGCCCATCGCCTGCTGCTGGTCGGTGTCGCGCGGGCAAGCCCGGGCGCAGGCGAACAGCGCCTGCTGGATCAGGCCGGAGCAGTCGAGCCCGAGGCTCTCCCGGCCGCCCCAAAGATAGGGCGCGCCCACGAACCGCTCGGCCACCGCGGCCCAGTCGTCCTCGAACTCGCCGATGGGCGACAGGTGCGCGGCGGTCATCCAGCCGGCGCCGGTCACCTTGGCCAGCTTGCCCTCGATGGCTTCTACGGCGACGAGGCTGTTGATCGAATAGGGACCGACGGCCCGCGACTTGATGCTAGCTTCGGCGAAGGCGTAGGTCCGGAGCGCCGAGACGCGATGCGTCGGCATGGCGCCGGCCGGCTGCAGCGTCGCCGCTTCAACGAAGCCCACATAGCCGTCGCGCGCGGCCTGGCCGAACAGCCATCCGCCATCTTCTTCCAGCACCTCGAACCGCTCGCCGAACAGCAGCTGGTCCATCTGTTCGGACCCACCGTCCGGCGCCGAACGGATGGCGGCCGCGGCGGCCACACAGCTCATGGCCTTGGGATCGAGGTAGACCTCGGCTTCCAGCACGCCTTCCAGGCTGCGGGCGGCGATGCCGTCGCGCCAGGGCGTGATGCGGGGATCGTGCTTCATGCGAAACGCTCGCGGATCATGCGGTAGAGGCCGCGGATGGCCTGGGCTTCGCCGCCTGCGGGGAATCCGGGACGGCCGCGCGGGTTCCACGCGAAGATATCGAGGTGGACCCACGGACCTGCGGGCGCAAACTTCTGCAGGAACAGGGCGGCCGTCACCGAGCCGGCCTGAGCCCACCCGTCGGGGTCGTTCTTGATCTCGGCCACGTCGCTGTCCAGCGCGTCGGCATAAGGTCTCCAGAGCGGCATCCGCCACACAGGATCCGATTCCGCCGCGGCCGCCGAGTCGATCTGCGCCGCGAGCGTGTCGTCGTCGGTGAAGAACGGCGGCAGTTGCGGTCCCAGGGCGATCCGGGCCGCGCCGGTCAGGGTGGCCAGGTCGATGGTCAGCGCCGGCTCCAGCTCGCAGGCGCGGGTCAGGGCGTCGGCCAGGATCAGCCGGCCCTCGGCGTCGGTGTTGCCTACCTCGATGGACAGCCCCTTGCGCGAGGCCAGCACGTCGCCGGGCCGCATGGCGTCGCCCGAGATGGCGTTCTCGACCACCGGCAGCAGCACCGACAGCCGGACGGGAAGGCCCGCCGCCATCACCATTCGGCCGAGGGCCAGCGCGTGGGCGGCGCCGCCCATGTCCTTCTTCATCTGCCGCATGCCGGCCGATGGCTTGATATCCAGGCCCCCGGTGTCGAACACCACGCCCTTGCCGACGACGCAGACCAGCGGCTTACCCGCCTCGCCCCAGCTCAACTCAATGAACCGCGGGCTGCGGGTGGGATCGGCGGCGCGCCCCACCGCGTGGATGGCGGGATAGTTGGCCTCCAACAGCCCCTCGCCCTCGATCACGGTGATCCGGGCGGCGTACTGTTCGGCGATCTCGCGGGCGATCGTCTCGATCTGCCGCGGGCCCATGTCGTTGGCCGGCGTGTTGATCATATCGCGGGCCAGGGCGCAGGCGTGCGCCACCTGGCGCACCTCGGCCACGTCGCAGCCCTGGGCCAGCAGGCGCGGGCGCTCGCCGCCGGCGGTCTTGTAGCGGTCGAACCGATAGCTCCCCAGGGCGAAGGCCAGCGCGGCCTGGTCGGCCGTGATCGCGTCCGGCGTCTCGACGATCCGATAGACGCCGACCGGCAACTTTGCCGGCAGGGCCCGCAGCGCCGTCCAGCTCTCGCCGGCCCCGAACAGCACGCGGGCGAGCCCGCCCTCCGTGTCAGGGACCAGCAGGAGCTGACCCGCCTTGCCCTTGAACTCGGCCGTGCGGGCCAGGGCGGCGGCGAAGGCGTCGGCCTCGAGCGCGGCGGCGGCCTGCGCCTCCGTCAGCACGTGGATCGGCGTCGCGGAGCCTTCCCAGGCGTCGAGGATCGCGTCCGCCATGCTCTAAAGTCCCAGCACCGCGCCGAACGGCGAGGCCGGCAGCGCCCAGAGCGCGCCGGCGGCGATGGCGACGCCATAGGGAATGCCATGGCCCGGCTCGGCTAGTTTGCTCACCCAGGGCGGGCCCAGGACGACGATCGGGCGAATGGGAGCCGAGCGCAGCGTCAGCAGGAGAACGGCCAGTCCGCCCCCGGCCACCGCTACGCCCAGCAGGAAGGTCGGCAGGCCGCCCAGGCCCAGCCAAAGGGCGACGGCCGAGACCAGCTTGGCGTCCCCCCCGCCCATCCAGCGCAGGGCGAACATCGCCATGCCGATGAGGAGGGCGGCGACGCCCACCGCCAGGTGCAGACCCATCGCCGGCAAGGAAAGCCCGGCCGCCAGGGCGGCCACCGGAAAGACCGCGACCAGCGCCAGCGAGATCCAGTTGGGAATGGTGAAGGAGACGGCGTCCCAGGCCGCTGCGGCCAGGACCAGGGCGGCGAAAACGATCACAAGGGCGGCGGCGAGCAGCGCGAGCATCGAGACGAAGACCTCTTTCCGCCCACCTTATGCCTTCCAGCAAATGAACGGAGCGTTGCAGCGAAGCTTGAAACGAAAAAAGCCCCCGGCGTCTCCGCCGGGGGCCTTCATTCCGCGGTGGCGTGCCTTAGGTGGCCGCGCCGGCCAGGGCGGTTTGGATGCTCTGGAAGGTCGCCTCCAGCGAGTCGCCGACCAGGGGCAGCACGCCCACGATGGCGACCGAGATCAGGGCGGCGATCAGGCCATACTCGATGGCGGTGGCGCCGGATTCGTCCTTCAGGAAACGGGTCACGAACTTCGACATTGGGCTCTCTCCTTGGATCTAGCGAGCAGACTGTGCGGGGGCCTCAAGCGGGTTGCCTGCTCGCCCCTAAGAACACGTCCAATGTCCCGCCCCGCGCTTAAGGCGGCATGAATCCAAATGCCTAATATTCTTACACTATTAGCGCCGGTTAAGCCTTTACGCCCGGAAACCATGATGCGGCGCAGCTCGAGATTATCCTGTAGAATCAATCGCGCTTCAGGCACCGTAAGCCGCGCCGCGGCCGCCCCCGCGGACCAGGAACAGGCCCGCCAGGCCCACGGCCAGAAGTAACAGAAGGGTCGCAAAGCCCCCCTGCTGCGTGCCCGTCGCGCGGGTCCCGATGTTGACCAGCGTCGGGGCGAGCCAGGCGGTGGCCACGCCCGACAGCGCATAGACGCCGAAGAACGCCCCGGTCTGGTCCGGCGGCGTGATCCGGGTCAGCAGCGTGCGGCTGGAGGCGTACTGGGCCGTGATGAAAATGGCATTCACGAAGCCCACGAGCACGAAGACCACGTCCGGCAGGTGCGTGAAGACCGGCCCGGCCCAGATCGGCGCCGCGGTCGTCGCGTCATAGGGCCAGAAATAGAGGATGAGGTCGGGCCGCATGCCGAGAAAGCCGGTCAGGCCCAGCATGGTCATGAAGATCTCGATCCGCAGGGCGTTCTTCGGACCCACACCGGCGTCCAGCCAGCGCGCCACATAGCCGCCCAGCACGGCGAAGATGCTGAGCAGGATGCCGTAGGCCAGCATCTCCAGCGCGCCCCACTTCATCACGCCGACGGCATAGACGCCGGCGTAGACCAGCACCCCGTTCATCCCGTCGACGAAGAACATCCGCGAGCCGATGTAGATCGCCGCGTCCTTGAAATGGCTGATCGTCTTCAGCATCCGCCACAGCTCGGCCGCGCCCTGGGCGAAGGCGCGCAGGACGGGCGTCCCGGTCCGCGGCGCGTCCGGCGTCCAGAGGAACAGGGGGATCGAACCGAAGAACAGCAGCCCTGCCGCCAGCCAGGCCACCACCCGCTCCGGCTCGTGGGTCGCGGGGTCCAGGCCGAACAGAGGCACGGCGGGAACCCAGCTCCAGTCGACCTTGCCGGGCAGGGCGAAGGCCCAGGCGGTGAATATCAGCGCCAGCACCGAGAACAGGTTGCCCAGCGACAGCGCCAGCCCGGAGGCGCGGTGCGCCCCCGACAGCCCCGCCGCCCGCACCAGCAGGGAATTGTGGAGCACCTCGTTGTAAACGAACAGGACCTGCACGGTCATGGCGAACAGCATGGTCATGCCGACCGACAGGCCGGAGCCGTCCGGCTTGGCCCACCAGAGGGCGGCGCACAACGGGACCATGAGCCCGACGATCAGCGCCAGCCAACCCTTGCGCTGGCCCACCTTGTCGATCGAGGCGCCGATGAACGGGGCCGTGGCCATCACCGCCCAGCCAGCCCACTGCTGCCAGCGGGAGATGGTCTCCTGCCCCAGCACCGGGTCGCCGATCATCGACCCGGCCACGTAGGGCATGAAGATGTAGATCGTGATCAGGATGACGAAGGGGTCGCGGCCGCCCTCGAAGATCGACCAAGCCACGCCGCCGCGGTTCAGTCGCCCATCGGCGGGCAGTCCATGGTCGGCCTGGTCTTTCACGGCAACGCCCCCGCACAGCCGTTCTCGGGGACGGCGCTCGGCGTCACCCTATCCCGCGAAGATAGGTTGTCGATGATTACCTGAGGCGCGCGTCGGCCGCCGCGACCGCTGCCGCCGCATCGGTCTTCACGCCCTGCGCCGCCAGCGCCTCGCACAGCGCGGTCAGGCACAGCCGCACGTGCCAGGGGGTGGCCGATGCGCCCATCAGCCCGATGCGCCAGACCTTGCCCTTCAGCGGCCCGAGCCCGGCGCCGATCTCCAGGTCCCAGGCGTTCAGCACGTGGGTCCGCACAGCCGCCTCATCGACCCCGTCAGGGACCCGCACAGTGTTAAGCTGCGGCAGGCGGTCCTTCGGCTCTACCAGCATCTCGAGGCCCGCCGCCTCCAGGCCAGCCACGAGGGCCTCGTGCATCCGCGCGTGCCGCACCACGGCCGCCTGGACGCCTTCCTCGAAGATCGCCACCAGGCTTTCGTGCAGGCCGTAGAGGGCGTTGATCGGCGCGGTGTGGTGATAGGTCCGGCCGCCGCCCCCGCTCCCATCCGGGCCGCCCCAGTAGGCCATGAGCAGGTTGAAATCGAGAAGCCAGTTGCGGACCTTCTCCTTGCGCCCCCTGATCGCCGCCTGGGCCTGCTTGCTGATGGCGATCGGCGACAGGCCGGGCGGCGCGGAGAGGCACTTCTGCGTCCCGGAATAGATGACGTCGGCATCCCAGGCCGCGGCGTCCACGACGATCCCGCCCAGCGAGGTCACGCAGTCCACCACGGACAGGGCCCCGTGCTTGCGCGCGAGGCCGCACAGGCTCGCCGCGTCGCTGCGCGCGCCCGTGGATGTCTCGGCGTGGACGAAGGCCAGCACCTTGGTCGGCGCCTCGGCCAGCGCCGCCTCGACGCGCGCCGGGTCTACCGGCCGGCCCCATTCGTGATCGACCGTGACCACCGTGGCGCCGGCGCGGCCCGCCATGTCCGCCATCCGTCCGCCGAAGGCGCCGTTTACCGCCACCACCGCCCGGTCGCCCGGCTCCAGCAGGTTCATCATCGCCGCCTCCATGCCGGCGGTGCCGGGCGCGGGCAGCGGGACGCAGGCGTGGTCGGGCGCGTTGAACAGGCGCTGCAGCGCCGCCTTGATCTCCTCCATCAGCGCCTGGAAATCGGGGTCCAGGTGCCCGATGGTCGGGCGGGCCAGGGCGGCCAGCACGCGCGGGCTGACGTCGGAGGGGCCGGGTCCCATCAGGATCCGGCGCGGCGGTTGGAAGCTTTGCATTGAGATCCTAGGCGAGCAGGCGGTCGTGGAGTTGGCCGCGGAGATCCGAATTGAGGCCCAGCGCCTGGTCCAGGTAGCCGTCGAGCGAGCCGTGCGCCTCACACATCACCCGGAAGGCCTCGGCCAGGTATTCGGCCTCGACACGCATGGCGACCATCAGCGCCTCGTCCGAGGCTTCGCGACCGGTCGCCTCGCGCACGGCCTCCCTGACCATCGGCAGGCGCTTTTCCATGCGCGCGGGGTCGTTGGTCAGCAGGTAGTCGGCCTGGATGTCGTCGTCATGCACGCCAGCCAGGTGATGGGTCAGGGCGCAGATGATCCCCGTGCGGTCCTTGCCTGCCGCGCAGTGCACCAGGATCGGCCCCTCGCTCTCGGCCAGGGCATGGAAGTAGCGGGTGTAGAGGTCCACATGCCGCCGTTGGAACGGCAGGTGGCGGTAGTAGTCCATCATGTAGTTGTGGAACGAGGCCGCGGTCAGGTCCGAACTCTGGATGAAGGTCGTCCACTCGTCGGCGGTGTCCTGGCCGATGTCGTTCTCGATCACCCGCGCCGCGAACCCGTTCCACCGCCGCGACGGCTCCCGCTCGCGCTCGTTCGAACGGCGCAGGTCGACGATCACAGACAGCCCGAGGGCCGAGAGGCGGTCCAGGTCCGCGTCGGTGGCGCGCGCCTGGCTGGCCGACCGGTATAGCAGCCCCTGCTTCAACCGCTTCTGACCGGCGGCATACCCGCCGAAGTCGCGGAAGTTCTCGATGGCCTCGAAGGGAATGTGGCGCGTCATCCCCGGTCTTCTAATCGCCTTCCGCGAAGATTTCGAGGCGGGGTGACGCAGCGTGACGGCCGGCGGCGGCTCAGCCCGGCCCCAGAATCCGGTCGTGGATTCGCGCGCGAAGATCGGCGTCGACGCCCAGCACCGCCTCGGCATAGGCGTCCGCCGAGCCGTGTTGTGCGCAGATCGATCCAAAGAAGGCGTCCAGGTACGCAGGGTAGACAGAGGCCGCCACCCGCATCGCCTCGTCGGTGGGCCGCCGTCCGGTCACCCGCTCCACGAAGTCCGCCCCATGGACCATCTTCCGCTGGATACGGCTCTCGTCGTTGGTCAGCAGATAGTCCGCCAGCGTCTCCTCGTAGGGCACGCCGGCGATGTGGTGCACGAGGGCGCAGGCCGCGCCGGTTCGATCCTTGCCCGCCGCGCAGTGCACGACCACGGCGCCCTCGCCGTCCGCGATGTGCCGGAACATCCGGCGGAACACCTCGATGTGCCGCGGTTCGAACGCATGCAGCCGGTAGTGCGACATGGTGCTCTCGTACCACCACTCGGCGGTCAGGGAGGCGGTGTGCAGGGCCTCCACCCAGTCCGGCATTACCGACGGCGCATCGCTCTCGATTACCTCGCCGGCAAAGCCATCCCAGCGGCGAGCGGGTTCGCGCGCCCGCTCCGACGGCTGGCGAAGGTCGGCGATGGCCCCGACCCCCAGGGCGCGCAGCCGCGCCAGGTCGGCGTCGGTGGCCAGGCCGTGGTGCCCCGAGCGGAACAGCCGGCCGCGCGTCAGGCCTCGCCCGCAGGCGGTCGCATAGCCGCCGAAGTCGCGGAAGTTCTCGATGGCCTCGAAATTGATATGCCGATCCATGAGGCGAGACGGTCCCGCGAGTCGCCGGCTACCGGAAGGGTGGCTCATCGAAGCTGCGCAGCTTGCGCGAGTGGAGGCGCGCGCCCTCCTGCTTCAGGAGGTCGATCGCCGCCAGTCCGATCTGCAGGTGCTGGCCGATGGCGCGGTCGTAGAAGGCGTTGGCCTGGCCGGGCAGCTTGATCTCGCCGTGCAGCGGTTTGTCCGACACGCAGAGCAGCGTCCCGTACGGCACCCGGAACCGATAGCCCTGGGCCGCGATGGTGGCGCTTTCCATGTCGATCGCCACGGCCCGGCTCTGGTTGAACCGCAGGGCGCTGGACGAGTACTTGAGCTCCCAGTTGCGGTCGTCGGTGGAGACCACGGTGCCGGTGCGCAGGCGCCGCTTCAGGATGTCGCCGGTCTCGCCGGTCACCTGCTCCGCCGCCCCGTTCAACGCCAGCTGCACTTCCGCCAGCGGCGGGATCGGGATCTCGGGCGGTAGGACCTTATCCAGCACGTGATCGTCGCGCAGGTAGGCATGGGCCAGGACGTAGTCGCCGATCTTCTGGCTGCCGCGCAGGCCCCCGCAGTGGCCGATCATCAGCCAGGCCTGGGGCCGCAGCACCGCCAGGTGGTCGCAGACCGTCTTGGCGTTGGACGGGCCGACGCCGATGTTCACCAGGGTGATGCCGCCCCGGCCGGGCGCCATCAGGTGGTAGGCCGGCATCTGGTGCTTGCGCCACGTGCCCGCCGCGACCGCGGCCTCGGGGTTCGGCGTGTTGGGCGTCACCATCACGTGGCCCGCCGCGGACAGCGCGGTGTAGGGTCCGCCCGCCTGCAGCTGCTTGCACCCCCAGGCCACGAACTCGTCGACGTAGCGGTGGTAGTTGGTGAAGAGAATGTACTGCTGGGTGTGCTCGGCCGGCGCGCCCGTGTAGTGGGCCAGCCGCGCCAGCGAGAAGTCGGTGCGCAGGCCATCGAACAGGGCCAGCGGCCGTGGCTCGTCGCCGACGCCGATCCAGGACCCGTCAGCCACCTCGTCGCCGATGAACGCCAGTTCGGTCGTGGGGAAGTGCCGGGCGATCTCCACCGAGCTGATGTCGGCCATGGCCATGTCGGCCGGGTCCAGCACGTAGGGGAACGGAATCTCCTGGGTCGAGCGGGCGACCTCCAGCGTGATGTCGAAATCCTCCTGCAGCAGGGTCAGCTGCTCGACGAGGTAGTCGCGGTAGAGGTCCGGGCGGGTGACGGTGATCGCGTAGTGGCCCGCCGCCGGCAGGCGGGCGAAAGCCCGGCTCGTGCGCGGATAGGGCAGGCCCGGCGGCCAGGCCAGCCGGAGCTCCGGATAGACAAAGGCGCCGCCCCGCCGCACGGCGGGATCGGGCGGCGGTCCGCCGGACAGGAAGGATTTCAGGGCGGTGCGGAGAGACTCGACGCTTTGGCGGTACTCAGTCTCAAGCCGATCGACGATGCCGGCTGCTTCTTGTTTCTTCATCGCGCGACTTATAGCGCCGGACCGTGACGCTTGCGAATCTCCCGTGCTGGACGGACGGCTCCATCCCGGCGACAAAGGCCCCCGAATATCCTCGGGGTCAGCATGAATCGTCTCTTCACCGCCTTCGTCGTGGGCGCCATGGTGCTCGGCGTCGTCGTCGGTTACCTCATCAACCAGTCGATGTCGGCGGAGGGCGCGAAAGAGGTCGCCTCCCACCTCTCGATCATCACCGACCTGTTCCTGCGGCTGATCAAGATGATCATCGCGCCCCTGGTGTTCACCACCCTGGTGGCCGGGATCGCCCACATGGGCGACGCCTCGGAGGTGGGCCGCGTCGGGGTCAAGACCATCGGCTGGTTCATCCTGGCTTCCATCGTCTCCCTGACCATCGGCCTCGTGATGGTGCACATCATTCAGCCCGGCTCGGGCCTGTCCATGGTCGCCCCGCCCATCGACGCCAGCTCCGGGATCGAGACCGCGAAGTTCACCCTGCGGGAGTTCGTCACCCATCTGATCCCGACGTCCATCGTCGACGCCATGGCCAGGAACGAGATCCTGCAGATCGTGGTGTTCTCGGTGCTGGTCGGGACCGCCGTCGCCGCCATCGACGACAAGGCTCCCGCCGTCCTGAACCTGGTGGAACAGGGCGCCTCCATCATGCTGAAGGTGACGGGCTATGTGATGAAGACCGCCCCCCTCGCGATCTTCGCCGCCCTGGCCGCCAGCGTGGCGACCCAAGGGCTGGAGGTGCTGGCCACCTACGCCAAGTTCGTGGGCGGCTTCTATCTGTCGCTCGGCATCCTCTGGGGTCTCCTGATCGCCGTCGCCGTGCTGATCATCGGCCGGCGATCGCTGAAGCTGATTTCCGCCCTGCGCAGCCCCGTCCTCCTGGCCTTCTCCACCGCCTCTTCCGAGGCCGCCTATCCGCGCACCCTGGAGGAACTCCAGAAGTGGGGCGTCTCGCGCAAGGTGGCCAGCTTCGTGCTGCCGCTGGGCTACTCGTTCAACCTCGACGGCTCGATGATGTACTGCACCTTCGCGACGCTGTTCATCGCGCAGGTCTATGGGATCGACCTGAGCATCGGGCAGCAGATCACCATGCTGGCCCTGCTGATGGTGACGTCCAAGGGCATGGCCGGCGTGCCGCGCGCGTCGCTGGTGGTCATCGCCGCCACCCTCACCTTCTTCGATCTGCCCGAGGCCGGCCTGCTGCTGATCCTGGCCGTCGACCACCTGCTGGACATGGGCCGTTCGGCCACCAACGTGGTCGGCAATTCGGTGGCCGCCGCGGTGGTCGCCAAGTGGGAGAACCAGATCGAGGAGCCGCCGGCCGAACCGGCGCCCGCCCGGGCCTGAAGGGGCGCAGGCTATGGCGCCTGCGTCCTAACGCCCGCTAACCCTATGCTTTAACGCGGCGTTCGCCTCGTATGCGGAATGGTGTGGCCTTACGCAGGACCCACACAGACCGACCGTGCCGCAACTGTCGAACCGCCTTTCCGAACTCGCCGCCCGCGTGGCCGAGCTGGAAGCCGAACGGGAGATGACCCTTCGGCTCGCGCAGACCGATTCCCTGACCGGCCTGGTCAACCGCGGCGCCTTCACCTCCGGCCTGTGCGAGCGCCTCGAGGCGGCGCGCGAAAGCGGCGCCCAGGTGGGCCTGTTCGTCATCGACCTCGACCGCTTCAAGCACCTGAACGACAGCCTGGGCCACCACGCCGGCGACCTGCTGCTCGCCGAGCTGGGCCGCCGCCTGCGCGAGGACGCCGGGCCCGACGACCTGATCGCCCGCCTGGGCGGCGACGAATTCGCCCTCGTCACCAGCGACGTCGACGTGGCGGGCCGCGCCGAGCGCCTGCTCACCGCCCTGGGCCAGCAGCAGCTCATCTACGGCCGCGCGGTGGCGCCCGGCGGCTCGGTCGGCGTGGCGGTGTTCCCGCACGACGCCCAGGACGCCGCCGACCTGCAGCGCTTCGCTGACATGTCGCTGTATCGCGCCAAGTCCGACGGCGGCCGTCGCTGGTCGCGCTTCGACGCCGCGCTCCGCGAGGAGAGCGAGCGCCGCCGCACGCTGGAAGACGAGCTGCGCCGCGCCATTCCGGCCGGCGAGATCGAGCCCTGGTTCCAGCCGATCATCGATTCCATGACCGGCCGCATGGTGGGGGTCGAAGTGCTCGCGCGCTGGCGCCACCCCGAGAAGGGCCTGCTGGCTCCCGGCGCCTTCGTGCCCATGGCCGAGGAGCTGGGCCTGATCCGCGCCATCGACGAGGCGGTCTTCGAGGCCGCCTGCGCCCGGACCGCGCCCTGGGTCGCCGAGGGCCTGATCGAGTCCGTGGCGTGCAACGTCTCGCCCCGCGACCTCCTGGACCCCGCCTTCTCGCGCAAGCTGATCGGCCGGCTCTCGCGCACCGCCCTGCCCGCCACCGCCCTGACCGTCGAGATCACCGAGACTTTCCTGTTGCAGGATCTGGCCCTGTCGCGCCGCCACATCGAGCGGCTGGCGGCCAAGGGGGTCAACGTCGCCCTCGACGATTTCGGCACCGGCTATTCCAATCTGCGCGCCCTGATGCACCTGCCGATCCAGACGGTGAAGCTTGACAGGTCGCTGATCGACGACGTCGGCCGCGACAGCCGGGTGTCGAAGCTGGTGGCCTCCCTGCTGCACGCCGCGCGCTCGCTGGGCGTGCGGATCGTCGCCGAGGGCGTCGAGAACGAGAGCCAGGCCCTCTTCCTGCGCTCGGCCGGCTGCGAACGGATGCAGGGCTACTTCTTTGCCCGCCCCATGCCCGCCGACGCCATGGAAGCGCTGCTGCGAGAGTCCAACACGCCCGTCCCGCGCCTCGCCGTCGCGAGCTGATCTTCCATACGCGTACGAAATCCCCATATAGCCGTCAGGGCCTTTGAAGGTCCGCCGAACGTCATATGGAGACCATGCGCAACCACCTTCGCACCTTCACGCTGCTCGCCGTCCTGACCGCGCTGTTCGTCGGCGCGGGCTACATGATCGGCGGCGCGACGGGCATGCTGATCGCCCTCTTGTTCGCCGGCGCGATGAACCTCGTCAGCTACTGGAACGCGGACAAGATCGTGCTGGCCATGTACCGGGCCACGCCGGTCGACGCCTCGCATCCCGAGCCGCTGATCCGCAACTATGTGGCCGACGTGCAGGCGCTGGCGCAGCGGGCGAACATGCCGGTCCCCAAGATCTACGTGATCGACCAGGATCAGCCGAACGCCTTCGCCACCGGCCGCGACCCGCACCATGCGGCGGTCGCCGCCACCCGCGGCCTGCTCACGATGCTGGACCGCCGCGAGATCCGCGGCGTCATGGCCCACGAGCTGGCGCACGTGAAGCACCGCGACACCCTGACCATGACGGTCACGGCCACCATCGCTGGCGCAATCGGAGCCCTGGCCAACTTCGCCTTCTTCTTCGGCGGCCGCGACGAGGAGGGCCGCCCCACCGGCCTGATCGGCGCCATCGTCATCGCCGTCCTCGGCCCCATCGCCGCGGGCCTGGTCCAGATGGCCATCAGCCGCGGCCGCGAATACGAGGCCGACCGCACGGGCGCCGAAATCTCCGGCGATCCGCAGGCCCTGGCCTCGGCCCTGCAGAAGATCGAGGCCTACGCCAAGGGCGGCTACTTCAACCCGGACGCCGAGCGCAATCCGGCCACGGCGCACATGTTCATCATCAACCCGCTGGCGCGCGGCAAAGGCGACAGCCTGTTCTCCACCCACCCGGCCACGCACAACCGGGTCGAAGCGCTGATGAGCATGGCCGGCCAGGCTCGGGCCGCCGTTCCCGAGCGGCGCGCCACGGCGGTCCCGGTCACCCCGGCGCGCCGCCTGGGCCCCTGGTCGTAAGGGCTATTTCAGCGACGCCAGCGGCCGGCTCTTCTCCCCGCCAGCCATCAGGGTTCTGGCCTCGGCGATGGCGCTCGCCGCGGCCGCCTTGGCCACCTGCACATTCTGTCGCACCTGAAACCTTTGCCGCAATCCGGCCTTGTTCGACCCCAACATCGCTAGGGGTTGAGTTAGGGCGCGCCGGGACGGGAATTTCTTGTGGCGCCCAGCCGGGATGGCTCAACGCGCGTGTCCAGGCGAGCACACGCCGGGATGCGGGAACATCGCCGTCTTCTGGAAGGTTCTCCCCAGTGTCCAAGCCATGTCACACATGCCTGCCCTGAAACGATCCCTCGAGATCGACGCTCCGCCGACTGAGGTCTGGCGGGTTCTCACAAATCCCGAACTCATCCGGGAATGGGCGGCCGTCTACCTGGACGGCGTCTCGATCCGCACCTCCTGGCGGGAAGGCGAGCCCGTCACCTGGAAGGCGCCCGACGGGTCCACCCAGGCGGTGGGCGCCATCGCCGCCTTCCAGCCCGAGCGCCTGCTCCGGATCGAATACGACGCCCAGGCGCGCGGCGCCTTCCCCGACACGTTCGAGATCGTGGCGAAGGAAGACCGCACCTGGCTGAGCGTCAGCGCCGAGAAGCTCGACGAGGACGACCTCGTGGCCGCCGAGGAGGCGATCCGCGAGATCAAGAGCCTCGCCGAGGAGTCGGCCCAGATCCACGGCTTGAGATAGCCGCCGCCCTGGCTGGCGAGCGTCAAAAGCGCTCGCCGACCATCTCCTCGCTCCTGGCCCAGAGCGCCGTGGCGCGCTCGGGATCGAGGGCGTAGGAGCGGACGCCGCCGCGCAGCCCCTCGCCGTCGACGACCTCGGCCACACGACAGTCCTCGCAGTAGCGCCCGCCGACCGCATCGGCCGGGGCGACGATGCCGGCCCAGACCGACGTGGCGGCGCCCTGGGGAATGGATTTCCACTCGAACTGGCCCGTGCCCCCTGCCGGGGTGGAACGGGCGACAGAGTCCAGAAGTCCCTGCAGCATCTCCTCGGTCATATGCCGGCTGAGTTCGGTCTGGATGCCGCCCGGATGCACCGCCGTAGCCCGCACGCCGGCGTCCCTGTGCCGCCGGTCGAACTCCACCGCAAACAGCACATTGGCGGTCTTCGACCGGCCATAGGCGACGAACGGCTCATAGCCCCCGCGGTCGAAGTTGGGATCCTCCAAGTCCACGTCCGAAAACCGGTGGCCCGCGGAGGCCAGGCTGACGACACGCGCGCCGGGCTTCAGCAGCGGGGCGATGCGGTTCACCAGCACGAAGTGGCCCAGGTGGTTGGTCCCGAACTGCGTCTCGAACCCGTCGGAAGTCTTGCCGAACGGCGGCGCCATGACCCCGGCGTTGGCGATCACCACGTCGAAGTCCAGGCCGTCCGCCACCAGCTCGTCGGCGCAGCTGCGGACGCTGTCCAGCGACGCCAGGTCCAGCGCCACCAGTTCCAGAGTCCCGCCGTTCGCCGCCGCGGCGCGCACCGGCTCGGTCGCCGCCTGCGCCTTTTTCAGGTCCCGGGCCGCGCCCACCACATGCGCCCCGCGCGCGGCCAGAGCCCGGGCGGTCTCGACGCCCAGCCCGGCGGACACGCCGGTCACCAGGATGCGCCTGCCGCTCAGGTCCACGCCGTCCAGCACCTCGTCCGTCGTGGACCGGGCTCCAAAGATCTTGCTCATGACGATCTCCCTCGAAAGCGGTCGGGGGGAACGGTCCCCCCGGTCGGCTGGGATGTGGGCCTCGTCCCGCTCCGGCGCGCGCCCGATCGCCTCGAACTCTTGCCTGATCCTCTCACCGGCGGCCGTCGCGAAGCGACCGCCCTTGCGTGAGGCCTGCCGCGATCCGATCATGACGACGTGGAAGACCTCCTTCGCCAGATGCGCGCCGCCGCCGTACGCCACGCCGCCGGCCGGCGGACCGACACCGCGGTCCCGGGCCTGTCCATCCACACGGCAGACGCCCCCACGGCCCTCCAGCCCGGCGTGTTCGAGCCGATGCTCTGCCTCGTGCTCCAGGGCGCCAAGGAGGTCCTGATCGGCGAGCAGGTGCTCCGCTACGACCCCTCCGGCTACTTCATCGCCTCGCTGGAGTTCCCGGCCTCTGGCCGCGTCGTGGAAGCCAGTCCGGCCCGCCCCTATGTGTCCATCGCCATCGCCCTGCCGCCGGAGGGGCTGGCGGCCCTGCTCACCGACGCCGCGCCGCAACCCGAACCGCCGGGCCAGTCGGCAGGCTTCGGCGTCAGCCCCCTGACGCCCGAGTTGGTCGACCCGTGCCGGCGCCTGCTCGGCCTGCTGGATACGCCGGGCGACATCCCCGTCCTCGCCCCGCTACTGGAACGCGAGATCCTCTATCGCCTGCTCCAGGGACCGCAGGGCGGCGTCATGCGCCAGATCGCCCGCGCGGACAGCCGCCTATCGCGCGTCCGCCGCGCCATCGGCTGGATCCGCGAGCACTACGACCGGCCGCTGCGCATCGACGACCTGGCCGCCCTGGCCGGCATGAGCTGCGCCTCGTTCCACCGCCACTTCCGCGCCGCCACGGCCATGAGCCCGCTGCAGTTCCAGAAGAACCTGCGCCTCCAGCAGGCCCGCCGCCTGCTGATCACCCATCAGGACGTCTCGCGCGCCGGCTACGCCGTGGGCTACGAAAGCGCCTCCCAGTTCAGCCGCGAATACGCCCGGGCCTTCGGCGCCCCGCCGGCCCGCGACGCGGTGCGCCTGCGCGGCGACGCGAGCGCCCTGGCCGACGCCTAAACCTCGGCGATCCCCTTGCCCACCGGGGTCAGGGACAGGACCGCCAGCTTCACGTGCTGCCAGGCGAACGGGATGCCGATGATCGTCACCGCCAGGGCCAAGGCCAGCGCCAGGTGGTGCAGCGCCAGCCACCAGCCGGCCAGGATCAGCCACAGGATGTTGAGCAGCAGGCTCACCGCCCCGGGGTCGCGTTCCACCACCACCTTGCCGAACGGCCAGTAGCTGAAGCCCGCGATCCGGAACGCGGCCGGCGTCCACGGCAGGCCCACGACCGTGATCGCCAGGATCACGCCCGCGAGCAGCCACAAGGTTCCCGAGATCCACCCGCCCAGGATGAACCACAGGACGTTCATCAGAAGGCGCATGTTCGGGCTCCGAGAGGTCTGGGCCGCCAGCCTAGCAGGCCCGGGGCCCCTCGTGCGAGGACGGAGCCGCCGGCGCCGGCGGGCCGAGCAGATCTTCCAGGAACAGGCTCGCCAGGCCCGAGCGCGAGTTGACCCCCGCCTTCTCGTAGACCCGCGCCAGCTGCGCGCGCACGGTCCCCGCGGCCGCGTTGCGGAAGGTCGCGATCTCGGCGACGTCGAAACCCTTCAGCGCGAAGGCCGCCACGTCCGCCTCGGCGGGCGTTAGGTTCCAGTCTCGGAAACGGGCCGCCACCACCTCGCTGAGCGCGCCCGCGGCGATCGCCAGCGCAGCCTCCTTCCGCCGCGCCTCGGCCAGCATCGCGCGCGCCTGGAACGCGCCCGCCGCCACGCCGGCCACCAGCGCGGCGGCGATGGTCGCCTCGATGACGAGGTGCGGCGTGAAGCCCTCCGTCGCCAGGTCGGCGATGGCGTCGGCGATGAAGAACACCGCCGCGACCGACTGCAGTGCGGCCAGGGCGGCGACAAGACCGACCGCAGAGCCGCCGCCGCTGCGGCCGCGCCGGCTCATTCCGACCTGGCCGCCCGACGCGGCCCGCCCACCATCGCGCGGACGACCTCCGGACCGCTCCGCCGGGTCTCGAACACCACGCCAGCCAGGTGCAGCGCCGCCAGCAGGAACAGCAGGTTCGCGGCCGCCTCGTGGACTTCCTCGATCATCTCGCCGCCTTCGCCGCCGTCACCACCTTCACCGGCCTCCTCATGCTCGTCCTCGTCCGCCTCGGGCGATGATTCTGCGACCATTGAGGCCGGCTCCGACGGCAGAGTCGAGACGCTGGGCGGCCCCGACATGGCGATCCCCGAGAGCACGACGACCGCCAGCGTCCCCCACAGGGCATAGACCATCAGGGCGCCCAGCGGATTGTGCGAACGGTGCGACGTGCGCCGGCCGGCGGCGATGTCGCGCATGTGGCCCAGCGCCGCCTTCGGACTGGGCGGGAAGGCGCTGAACCGCGCTTCCTTCGGGCCGATGAACCCCCACAGCAGCCGCAGCAGCAACAGGGCGCCGGCGGCATAGCCGATCCAGATGTGGAACGCCGAGCCCTCCTCCGTGGCCAGGCCGTTGGCCACGATGGCGGCGGCGACGCCCCAGTGGGTGATCCGCACCAGGGGGTCCCAGCGGCGCGAGGGCGCGGGGGGCGTGGCGGCGTGTGCGGCGTCGGTCGTCGGCATGGCGGGTCCTTCTCGTTTCCCGCCGGATGTTCGGGCGCGCGCCGGGCGCCGCCATTGCCGTTGCGCTTATTCGCGCCTTCGTAAGCGCGCGCTTACGGGCCGGCTCCGTACGCCGGCGCAGGCTTTGCTGCCGAAACGGCAGAACTGTTCTGCAAAATCGGTCAGTGCGCCGGAGCGCGCGAACCCCCACCTTGGCTGGCGAGCAAGGAGCCTCCCATGAACATCGCCCTGTCCCTGATGACCCTCGGCTTCACCGTCGTCATGGCGATCCCCATCGTCGGCCCGATGCTGGTCGCCGCGTTCTGAGGGGCTCCGGTTCGCTTTGAGCATCGCCGAGCCGATGCGGACGTCGGCGCATCTCCTCTCCCCCACGCGAAACGAGAAGGGAAGGCCGATAGCCTCGCCGCCGGCCCTCTAGCAGGCCCGCCTCAACGCCTCAGGGGGAGCCACCAGATCCTGCACCGCGGCCACATAGGCCTGGATGTTGCGCCGGGCCGCGGCCACGCCGCCGACGCCGTGCGCTTCCAGGGCGTCCAGTCCGCCGCCCACCTCGAATAGGGCGCGGAAGGCTTCCTTCTCGATCAGGGCGGCCGGCAGGATCTCGATCTCGCGCTCGCGCAGCTGCGCCACCACCGCGCCCAGGGAGCGGGGTTTCAACGCCGCCGGCACGCGCGACAGCAGGCACCGGTGCAGGAGGTTGTTCCCCGCCCGCTTGCCGAACGAGGCCACCAGCTCCGAAGCCTTGATCGCCTCGATGGCGTCCATCTGCGATCCGGTCAGTGGCGTCACCACGAGGTCGAAGCGAAGGGCCGCGAAGACCATGGCCCCACGCACGGAGCCTTCGGTGTCGACGATGATCCAGTCGGGCTCACGCCGGCGTGCTTCCTGGGCGGCGTCGCGGATGTCCTGCACGGTCGGCGCGGCGTGCACGCTGATCGCCTGCGGCCGGCCGGGCAGCGACGCCCACCGCACCAGCGGCTTGTTCGGATCGGAATCGATCAGCGCCACGCGGGCGCCCTGGTCCGCCAGGCCCAGCGCCAGGGCTAGCGCCGCCGTGGTCTTGCCCGCGCCCCCCTTCGGGCTGATGAAGGCGATGTTCGGCACCCGAGCTCCCGTGGCTAGGGATGTCACCCGCCCGCGACCGGCGAAACGCGCCGCTCCGAGCGTCACAGGATCGCCACGGTAGAGCCGGGAGCGAGTCGACGCCAGTCCTGACCCAGCGTCAGCCCGCGGTGCGGCCGGTGACCGGCGTCAGGCGCGTCCCGCCGGCTGGAACAGCTCGACCACATTGCCTGCAGGATCCTCGGCCAGGATCTGCGATCCGCCGGGGCCCACGACGATCTCGTTGCGGAACCTCACGCCTTCGGCACGCAGCCGCTCGACCTCGGCGCCCAGGTCGTCGACGATGAGCTGAAAGCGGTTCCACCCGCCGGCCTCGGGCTGGCGTCCGTCCGGCATCGGGCGGCCGGCCGAGCTGGCGCGCCCGCTCAGCAGCAGCCGCAGCGGCCCGCGTTCCACCGACGCGAAGGCCGGCGCCGCGTTGAGCTGCACGCTGAAGCCGAACCGGCCGACGTACCAGTCGACGCACGCCTGCACGTCGCCGACCATGTAACGCACGTTCACCTGGCTCTCGCTCATGGGAACTCCTCCGGCCAGCCCGGCGCGAGGGCGCGCCGGATCAGGGTCTGCAATGCTGCCACCATGGCGTCGCGGTCGGCGCCGGCGGCCACCGCGCGCGCCGCCTCGTCCAAGCCGGCGAACAGCAGAAGGGCGGTCGGTTCGGGATCCACCGGCCCGAAGGCCTCCGCCTCCTGGCCCGCGCGGATGATGGCGGACAGGCGCGTCACGGCGTTGTCCGCCGACGCCTGCCGCTCCGCGAAATCCGAGTGGAACAGCGCCTGGCCGATGCCCTGACGGGCGCTGGCGAAGTCGATGTACGCCGCCGCCAGGCCGGCCACGACGGACGGCCAGTCCACCGGCCCGTCCACTTCGGTGGGCAATGGGTAGGCTGCGTCCAGCTCAGCGATCAGCCGCTCGCGCACCGTCGCCAGCAGGTCGTCCCACGAGGGAAAGTAGAGGAAGAAAGTGCCCTTCGCGACGCCGGCCTCGCGGACCACGTCCTCGACCCGCACCCGCTTGCCGTGCGCCTGCAGCAGCCGTTCCGCCGCCTCGACGATCTCCAGCTTCCGCGCCTCCGGGCGCAGGCGTCGCCGGACGGGCTTGCCCATGGCCAGCTCCTAATGACTGATGGTCATTAGTTACTGACCGACGGTCAGTGTCAAGTCTCCGGGGAGGAGCCGTGCCGGCTCACCAGCCAATCCACGCCGAACTGCACGATGTCGGCCGCCTCGATCAGCTGGCAAGCGGCGCCTCCGACCCGTCCTGCCGCATGCCGGCCCAGGGCCAGGTAGTCGCGGGCGATCCGCTCCACCGCGTCCGGCTCCCCCTCCACCGCATAGGCGTCGAGGATGCCGTTGGAATCGAAGTTCTCCGCGCGCCGCCACACCTTGCGGCCCCGGCCATCGCGAACCGGCATCTCGTAGGTCACCCGCCGCTTGCCGGGGATCGGCGCGATGGCCTCGGCATAGTGCAGCACGGTCACCGCGTCCGGCGGCGCGCCCAGCATCAGCACCTTGCCCCCGGACTTCACGAGCCGTTCCAGGGGCGATCCGGGCCCGAACGCCGCCGCCATCGGGTGTTCGGCGACCAGGTGGTCGGCCAGCGCCCCAATCGCCACCATCGAGGCGTCGGGCTGCCCGCTGCGGCGCGCGCCGGGCAGCTTGACCAGGTAGGCGTTCAGCGCCCCGAACCCCAGATAGACCCCGGCCGTCGCGGGATCGAACGCCGGCCAGGACGCCTTCTGCGCCGGCGACATCCGCGCCCCGTTCAGCGTCTCCTCGTAGGGCGAGCGATCCCAGGACGCGTAGGCCATCAGCGTGCCCCTCGCGCCCACCGCCTCCCGCAGCGCAAGCGCCAGCTCGGCGGGACCACCGTCTACCGGCCCCACCGCCTTCAGCGAGGCATGGACCATCACCAGGTCGCCCTCGGCCACGCCCAGCCGGCGAAGATCGGCGACCAGCTCGGCCCGCGTCAGCGCTGCGCCAGCCATTGCCGCGCCACATGCAGGGGATCGTCGCCACCCGGCATGTCGGGGCGCACGCCGCGGCCCTCCCAGTTGCCGCCGGTGGTCCGGTTGATGGGGCGCGCGTTGGGAACCATGATCGCATAGCCGCCGGCCACCGGGATCGGGTCGTCCAGCAGGTGCGCCGCGCCGCCGCTGCGGCTGCCGATCACCTTGGCCCGCCCCGCCGCCTGCAGCGAATAGGCCACGAACTCGGAAGCCGAGGCCGAGCGCCGGTCGACCAGAACCGCCACGCGCCGGTCGGCCGAGTAGCGCGGCAGGTCCAGCTTGGGCAGCGGATCGGCCTCCTTCCGCCCCCGCATGTCCACGTCCTGCACGGCCGTGACGTCCGGCCCCAGGAAGGCCCCGGCGAGCTGGCCGGCGGTCTGGTCGTCGCCCCCGCCGTTCTGCCGCAGATCCAGGATCAGGCCGTCGGTCTCCGCCAGCAGAGCGAAGGCGGCCTTCAGCTTCGGGCCAGCCAGATCCCACGGATAGAAGCTGGTCAGCCGCAGGTAGCCGACGTTCCCTTCCAGGACGCGCACCTCGCGCACGCCGGCGTTCACCTTGCGGCTCTCGGCCCGCCAGGCGGTGAGCCAGTCGTCGCCGGTGTCTTCGACTCCCGGGCGCTCGAAATGGAAGTGGCCGTCATAGACGTCGAGATCGCGGTTGAACCGCGCCATGAAGGCGTCCCGGTCCTGGCACACGTCGCTGTATCGTCCGGCCCGCGCCCACGCCCGGACGTCCGCCGCGATCTGGCCTGCGACGCGGGCATCGAGATAGGTGCGCTCGATCACGTCCGCGGCGCTGTTGAGGGCGCGGGTCTGTTCGGGACAGCCGGCGGCGATGGCGGCGGCGAGCAATACACTGGAGATCATCACGCGATCCTCGTTGGATATATAACAGCGCTAATATATTATCCCCCGACATGACAAGGGTCGACTCAAGCCTGGGCACGCTGCTGCGCACCCTGATCGACGCTCTGGATGGGGACGTGGAGCGCGCCTACGCGCAGGCCGGGCTCGATTTCCGGCCCCGGTTCACCCCGGTGGTCCGGCTGCTGGCCGCGGAGGGCGCGCTGCGGATCAAGGACCTGGCGAGTTGCATGGGCATCAGCCACTCCGCCGTCAGCCAGACGGTCGGCCAGCTTGTCGCCCAGGGCTGGGTGCGCCTGGAGCCCGGAGCCGACGGCCGCGAACGGGTAGCCCGCCTGACGCCGCAGGCTCTCGCCGCACTGCCCGAGCTGCAGCGCTGCTGGGCCGCCACCGCCCGCGCGGCGGACGCCCTCGACGCCGAACTCGGGCTCGACCTGGAAGAGGTGGTCCGCGGGGCCGTGGCCGCCCTGCAACGCCAGTCCTTCCTCGCGCGGATCGCCGAAGCCGACGCCTCTTAGCGGCCGACGCTTTCCGGACGGAGCACCGCGTCCAGCAGGCCGGGGAAGCGAGCCTCGACCTCCTCGCGCCGCAGCCGGTTCATGTGCGCCGTGCGCTCCCCCCGGGTCTCCACCAGGCCGCTGTCCCGCAGGACCCGGAAGTGATGGGACATGGTCGACTTCGGCCGGTCCCCGTCCAGGGCCGCGCAGGTCTGCTCGCCGTTCGCCGCCAGCGACCGCACCACCTCCAGGCGCACGGGATCGCTCAGCGCATGCAGCATGCGCGTGAGCTCGAACGCCTCCGGCGGCGGGTGATGGAAACGGCTCATCCCTTGCGTCCTCGCTCTGGCGTCCCATCTACGGCTTGTTCGATCATTTTCGAACAAGCAAACAACAGACGGAAGATAAGCACGATGCCGGCTCTTTTCGACCCCTTCACGCTGAAGGACGTGACCCTCAGGAACCGCATCATGGTCTCGCCCATGTGCCAGTACTCGGCCGAGGACGGGCGGATCAACGACTGGCACTTCGCCCACCTGGCCGGTCTCGCCCGGGGCGGCGCGGGCCTGGTGGTGGCCGAGGCCGCCGCCGTCTCGCCGGAAGGCCGCATCACCCCGGCCGACGCCGGCATCTGGACCGACGAGCAGGCCGGGCTGTGGGCCAAGGCTGCGGGCCTGATCGCCGCGGGCGGCGCGGTGCCGGGGATCCAGATCGCCCACGCGGGCCGCAAGGCCAACGCCAACCGCCCATGGGAAGGCGACGATCACATCCCCCTCGAAGATCCGCGCGCTTGGGAGACCCTGGCGCCCTCCGCCCTGGCCCAGGGCGGAGGCCTCTGGCGCACCCCGCGGGAGATGATCCTGGCCGACATCGCCCGGGTCCAGGCCGACTTCGTGGCCGCCGCCGCACGCGCCCGCGACGCCGGCTTCCGCTGGCTGGAACTCCACTTCGCCCACGGCTACCTCGCCCAGAGCTTCTTCTCCCGCCATGCGAACCGGCGCACCGACCAGTACGGCGGCGACTTCGAGAACCGCATCCGCTTCGCCCTGGAGACCGTGCGGGCCGTCCGCGAGGTCTGGCCGGCGAACCTGCCGCTCACCGCCCGCCTCGGCCTGATCGAGTTCGCCGCGGGCGATGACCTAGACGAGTCGCTGGAGTACGTCCGCCGCCTGAAGGCCGAGGGCCTCGACCTGGCAGACGTCAGCATCGGCTTCACCGCCCCGGACGCCGCCATCCCCTGGGGGCCCGGGTTCCTGGCGCCCCTCTCCGGCCGCGTCCGGACCGAGGCGGCCATCCCGACCGCCACCAGCTGGTACATCAGCGAGCCGCAGCAGGCCGAGGCCATCGTCGCCTCGGGCCAGGCCGATCTGGTCGCACTCGGCCGGCCCCTGCTGGAAGACCCGCACTGGCCCTATCGCGCCGCCCGGGAGCTGGGGATCGACAAGGCCGCCTGGACCACCTTGCCGGCGCCCTACGCCCACTGGCTCGACCGCTACCGTCCCGCCCGCGACCCCGTCGCCCAGCCGGCGGACGTGGCGGCCTAAGGCGGCTCGCCGCCACTCGCGATTGCGGCGCCCCGCGGTCCCGTTCTAAGCCGGACGGGCCAAACCGGAGCGCCGCATGACCGACCCCATCGCCCCTACCCTGCAGTCCAGCCTGGGCCAGATCGAAGTGGTCAGCTGCCAGGACGGGCGAGCCGTGATTGCCTACGAGGTCGGGCCCCACATGTGCCACTCCGGCGGCGTGGCCCAGGGCGGCTTCGTCTGCGGCTGGATCGACGCGGCGATGGCGCACGCCTCCCTGTCTCTCGCCCCCGACGTGACGCCCATGTCGCTCGAGCTGAAGGTCAGCTACTTCGCTCCCGCCCGCCCGGGCCGCGTCACCGCCGAGGGGTGGATCGAACGACGCGGCCGGGCCACGTGCTTCGCTGAAGGGCGGCTCCTGGATCCCGCGGGCAATGTCCTGGCCAAGGCCAGCTCGACCATCCGCCTCATCCCCACCGCCGCCGTCGAAGCCAGCGCCCGCCGCGACATGGGCTAAGCCGCAGCCCGGGCCACCACAGCCTCGACCACGTGGGCCCGGTAAAGGACGCCGATCAGGTCGGTCTGGGTGATCACGCCAACCAGCCTGCGCGCGTCGTCCACCACCATCGCCTCGTGCGCCATACCGCTGGAGAGCAGGGGCAACAGCGCGTGCACAGGTGTCCATGGCCGGACCTTGTGCACGAAGGGATCGAGCACCGCCTCTACCAGCCGCCCGCGACCGGCCTGCAGCTCGGCCCGCCGCACCATGCCCACGACGCGCCCCTCGCGATCGACCACCGGCGCCGTGCGCAGGTCGTGCTGGCGCATCCACGTCAGGGCGCTTTCGGCAGTCTGCTCCACGCCCACCGAGACGACGTCGCGAGACATGATCTCGTCGCAGCGGATGCGGGCGTGGAGCCGCCGGTGCGCCTCCAGCTCCACCTGGCGGAACAGGGCGTCCAGGTCCTCGCGGCTCACGTCCAGCAGCTCGCCGTACTGGGCCAGGGCGTGGTCCAGGTCCGCCGCCGTGTAGCCCACCCGGTCGGCCGGCTGCGGATCTGCCGTGCCGTGCGCGCTCGCCGCCTTGGCGACGCGGTGCGGGTACGATCGGCCCGTCGCGCGGCCGAACACCGCCGCCGCCAGCACCAGCAGCGCCGAACCCAGCCCCACGATCGCCAGTGGATGCTCCAGGCTGAGGGCGTGAGGCGCCGCCCCCGCCAGGGCCGCGCCCAGGGCGATGGCCCCGCCGGGCGGATGCAGGCAGCCGAACAGCGCCATCAGCACCACCGCCAGCCCGACAGCCATGGCCGCCGCCAGCGTCGCCTGAGGGATCAGCGCCGCGCAGGCGAGCCCGACCACCGCGGCCACCACGTTGCCGCCGATCACAGCCCGGGGCTGCGCCAGGGGGCTGGCCGGGATGGCGAACATCAGCACCGCCGAGGCCCCCAGGGGCGCGATCAGCAGGGGCTCGGCGGAGAGCCGCCCCTCGACTACCGCCCGCGCGACGAGGCCGCAGGCTGCGATGCCCACCCCGGCGCCCAGCCCGGCGCGCAGCGCCTCGCGGGGCTGGATGGGCGCGCGGCCGCGCAGGCTCGAATAGACGGAAAGCCACATGGGCGCCCTGGTGTCGCACCGCGCCCACGGGTTCAATCCAGCTTTCGTGAGCCCACCATCGGCAAATCTGCGGCGCTTCGGCGACATTGACTTTCCCCGCCCGACCCGGCGCAATGGCCGGAGTGTTCACGCGCCCCGCATTTCGCCGGTTCCGCTGCCACGGCGGCACGCTCCAGGCAGGCTCCTAGCCCCGGGCCGACCCGCGCGCTGCGCCAGGTCCGGGGCGCAGCAACCTCTCAATCCCCACGTCCAGACAGATCGCGGCCGAGCCTCGGCGCGCGCCCGATGGGCGTTACTCAAGGAATTTCTCATGACCACTGCCACCGCCCACGCGCCTGCGCGCCCGCCCATCACCCTGAGCGAAACCGACGCCGAGCGGCTGACCGCCCTGGCCCTACAGGCCGAGGACCGGACGCCCGAGCTCGCCGGCCTCCTGCTGGCCGAACTGGAGCGCGCCCGGATCCGGCCCGACGGCAAGACCGCGCCCGACGTGGTCGGCGTCGGCTCCACCGTGGAGTTCGTCGATGAGGCCCATGGCGAGCCTCGCACCGTCCAGCTGGTCTGGCCGGGCGAAGCCGACATCGCCGCCGGCAAGGTCTCGGTGCTCACCCACGTGGGGGCCGGGCTCCTGGGCCTGGCGGAGGGCCAGTCGATCCTCTGGCCGGACCGCGACGGCCGCAAGCGCGCCCTGCGGATCGTCAGCGTCCGCAGGGGCTGACGGCCGACTAAAGGACCCAACTCGCGGGCGCCGCGTTCTGGAGCGAACCGCAGCGAACAATGGGACCGATCATGGGCGAGCAGAACCGCAGAGCCGTCGAAGTAGAACCGCCGGCCAACGGCGCCGCGCCGCCGCGTCCGCCGCACAAGACTGCGGCCGCCCCGCCGGACGGCCCGCCGCCCGGCGCGCTGGGCCGGCAGGCCGATGAGCGTCAGACCTTGCGCCAGGCGCCGCCGACCGCCTCGCCGGGCGAGAGCGCCGAAGGCGACAGCATCGGCTGACGCCCCAGCGGCTGCCTAGTCCTCCAGCGTGTAGCCGAGCTTCAGGGTCACCTGGAAATGGGCCACCTGCCCCTCCTCCACGTGGCCGCGCACCTGGGTCACCTCGAACCAGCGGATGTGCCGACGGTTCTCGCTCGCCTTGCCGATCGCGGTGCGGATCGCCTCGTCGATGGACGTCTTCGACGAGCCGACGATCTCGCTGACGCCATAGGTGTTGTCTTCGCTCATGATGCCTCCTGGGCTCTTCGGGAAGCCCTGGAGCGCGCACCACCCCCGTCGGTTCCAGCCCGACGGCCGAGAAGGCCGCGGCGGCTCAGGCCTTGCTTTGGCCGCGGAGCGAAGCGGCGCCGCGCCAGTCGACCCAGTCCCCATAGGGGTGGCAGGTGGCCAGAACCGCGCTTTCGCCATCCGGCCAGCGGGTGAAGCGCAGCTGGACCTCGCGACGATCGGCGGTCCACTCGAGGCCGATCTCGATGAGCGGCCGCTCGGCTGTCGCGCCGGCGCCGGCCGCGGCCATCATGGCGGCGATCGCCGACCGGTCCCCGTCGCCAAGGTACTGCAGGAACATCGTGTGCACGACGGCGCGGCAAACCCCGTCGGGCTGGCGCTCGGCCAGGCGCTGGGTGAGCCAGAGTTTTGCGTCGCCCCGGTGTACCTGGGGCGGATGCGCGACGGCGATCTGAAGGGCCGCCTCCAGGCGCCGCGACCGCGACGGCTGATCGGCCCAGGTGAAGGATAGCAGGCGTTCGCGATGCGCCGGATCCTGGGCGTTGAGCGGGTTCAGATCGACGCCTTCCGCCGACAGGATCGACACCGGTGCGACCGGCGGATCGGCGCCGCGCCACTGCGGCTCGATGCGAACCGGCGACGACAGATCGCCCGCGGCGACCCCGCCCAGCCGATAGGCATACCGCGCCAGATTGAGGTTCAGGCCGCAGCTCGAGCCCAGCTCCAGGATCTGGAAGGGCATGGGCCGCTCGGCGGCGACAGTCATCAGCGTGGACATGATCGCCGCCCCCCGCGCCACCTCATTGGTCTGGGTCGGATACCGCATCCAGTCGGCGATGAACTGGTCCTGCTGCGACAGGGCCTCCGCGACGGCGCCGTCGAAGTCGTCGTGTTGGCCGCTGTAGAGCGCGGCGAGATGGGACGGATTGCCCCGCCGGGCGAGCGCGTGCAGCGCCCCGTTGACGCGCAGCGCGACGGCGGCGGCGGCCGGGTCGCCGGTCCAGCTCTGGACCATGCGGCTGCTCAAGGGAGCAAGGTGGAGCTGGCGATCGACCGCCTCGAGCACCGCAGCGACGAAGTCCGAGCCCGCTGAGCGACAGCTTTCGGCCTGACGCGCAAATGCGTGCCTTGCGCCAGTCGCCGCGAGCATCTTCATGGAAATCACAACCCAACCGAGCAAAGCGTCCCGCACAATCTGGGACAAACTGGTTTGCATCTGCGCGCGCCCGGAAGACGCGCACGTCTTGCTATTTGATAATTCTCGCCCCCGGCGACCCGCACTGAGCAACGGCGCCCGTTAAGGCCGTCTAAATCGCCGTCTTATCTTCGCGGGGACTTTATGTCGCAGGCCTAAAGCGACGGTTCGGAATCGCCGTTAATGCCCGGGCAAGCACTGTTCCCATACCTCTGCTCGCGTTTTCGAAGGAGCGGTCTGACCCTCTTTCGATGACTCTTCGCGACGAGGCGCCCGAATAGACGATCGTCGTCGATTGAATATTCAGTAGTGGAATGATGAATTTCGAAATGAACATCCCGAAAAAGCTCAGCTTGTCGTTCGTTTTGATCTGCGTCTCGGCCGCAGTCATGATGGTCGTCTTCCTGGCGACCATTCTGATGATCCGCGCGACGACGGAGAGCAATAACCGCAGCCAGTCCATTCACGCGGACGCGTTGGCGCTCGAGACCGCTATCCTGAGGCAGAACAGCCAACTGCGCGGCTACCTGGTCACAGGCGATAAGAGCTATCTCAAGTCCTACTACGAGGGCCGGGATGAATACGATGAGGTTTCGCAAAAGCTGAAGTCGACCCTCACCGATCCCGCCATGTTGAAGGCGGTGGAGGCCTCGCGGGTCGCGACGGTCGCCTGGCGGAAGGACTGGGGGGACCGGCTGATCCAGGTCGTCGGATCCGGGGGTCGCGACCAGGCCCAGCAGGAAGTCCGCGACGCCGGCAGCAAGGTCCTGGTGAGCGCCGCGGTGCTGCCGCTCCGGGACGTCCGCAATGCCGAGGCCAAGCACATCGCCCAGAACGGCTCGCGCCAGCAGATGGCCATCGTCACGGCCATGGTCGCGCTCGCCATCGGCGGCGTCGCCCTGATCGCGATCGCCATGACGCTGTCGCGCATGCTGAGCCGCACGATCGCCCGCCCGATCACTACCCTCACCGAGGCGATGACCCAGCTTGCCAAGGGCGACAATGACATCGCCGTCGACGCCGACCGCGCCGACGAACTGGGCGACATGGCCCGCGCCGTGCTCGTCTTCCGTGACGCCGCCCTGGCCAAGGCCGAGGCCGACCGCGCCAAGGCCGAAGCCGATCGGGCGAAGGAAGAGGCGGACCGGGCCAGGATCGGCGCCGAGGCGGCTCAGCGGCGGGTGGTGGAAACCCTCGACACCGCCCTGGCCGCCCTGGCCTCGGGCGACCTCACCCACGTCATCACCACCCCGTTCGAACCCGAGTACGAGCGGCTGCGCCAGTCGTTCAACAGCGCGGTGGAGGGCCTGGAACAGAGCATCTCCGGGGTCGCGAAATCGGCCCAGAGCGTGCATTCGGGCGCAGCCGAGATCTATTCGGCGTCCGAGGATCTATCGCGCCGGACAGAGCAGCAGGCCGCCAGCCTGGAAGAAACGACGGCCGCCACTCAGCAGGTGACCGTCATGGTGAGCGAGACCGCGCGACGCGCCGCTGAAGCCAGGACCGCGATCGAGGTCGCGAACGGAAACGCTGCGGAAGGCGGCGCCATCGTGACCGAGGCGATCTCGGCGATGGACGCGATCCAGACCAGCTCGGAAGAGATCAGCCAGATCATCAACCTGATCGACAGCATCACGTTCCAGACCAACCTGCTGGCCTTGAACGCGGGCGTCGAGGCGGCTCGAGCGGGCGACGCCGGCAAGGGTTTCGCCGTGGTGGCGTCCGAAGTTCGAGCGCTGGCTCAGCGGTCCGCCGACGCCGCGCGGGACATCAAGGCCCTGATCCACACGTCGTCGGAGCAGGTCGCCAGCGGTGTGGGCCGCGTGGGACATACCGGAGAGATGCTCACGCTCATCGGCGCCAAGATCGGCGACACCAACGACCTCATCAACGAGATCGCGCAGAACACCGAAACGCAGGCCGAGAATCTGAAGCAGGTGAGCAGCGCCGTGACCAGCATGGACCGGATGACCCAGCAGAACGCGGCGATGGTCAACGAGGCGACGGCCGCGGCTCGCAGCCTGGCCACTCAGGCCGACGAACTCGCCACCTTGGTCGCCCGGTTCCGGCTGCGTTCCGCGGCGGCGACGGCCGATCGACCCGAAGACGAACCGACCGCGCCGGTCGTGCGCCTGCGGGCCGCCGCCGGACGCTGACCACCTCCAGCCCGGGCGGCCGCACGCGGGGCGTTCCCGCAGGCTGCCGCCGCCCGGGCGCACGCTCACTCCGAGCTGAGACCTGAAAGCTGCGCTCGCGGATCGCCGCGCGCAGTATGTCGCAGCGACGTGCGCAAGATGTCGCAGGTAATCGTCCAATATGTCGCAGGCATTTCGGCAACCGAAGCCGCCTGCATTTACTAACTCGTTAGGCATTAGGCCGCATTGCGACGGTCGAAGACAACTGTTCTAGAATTAGAACCTGGGGACTATATCCAATGAAGCATCTCTACATGTCGGCGGCGATCGCGCCCTTCCTGCTGATCACGCCGGCGGTCGCTCAGACCGCTGACGCGGCGAAGCCCGCCAAGGGCGAAGCGGTCTTCTCGACCGGCGTCGCCAAGGGCCGCGACCGCCTCGACAGCGCCACCTCGACCAGCGCGCTGCGCGAGTCCGAGATCGAGGTGCTGGGCGCGCGCTCGCTGGGCGAGGTGCTGCGCAACATCCCCGGCATCCGCGCCGAGTACGCCGGCGGCGAAGGCAACGCCAACTACTCGATCCGCGGCCTGCCGCTGTCCGGCACCGGCTCGAAGTACGTGCAGCTCCAGGAGGACGGCCTGCCGGTCCTGGAGTTCGGCGACATGCAGCAGTTCGGCTCCGACATGTTCATGCGCGCCGACCTCAATCTGGCGCAGATCGAAACCATCCGCGGCGGCTCGGCCTCGACCTTCGCGTCGAACTCCCCCGGCGGCGTGATCAACCTGATCTCCAAGACCGGCGACACCGAAGGCGGCGCGATCCAGGCGACCTACGGCCTGAACTACGGCGAGAAGCGGGTCGGCGGCGACTACGGCTACAAGATCAGCGACACCCTGCGCATGCACATCGGCGGCTTCTACCGCCGGGGCGAAGGCCCGCGCGACGTCGGCTTCACCGCCTACAAGGGCGGCCAGATCAAGGCCAACATCACCAAGACGTTCGAGAACGGCTACGTGCGGGTCAACGCCAAGTGGCTCGACGACCGCACGCCCTCGTACCAGTTCGTTCCGATCCGGGTCACGGGCACGAACGCCGACCCGACCTTCACCGGCCCGGCCAACTTCGACCTGAAGAAGGACTCGCTGCTCTCCCCCAACAGCAGCAGCATCGTGACGCTCGACGGCGACAACAACATCACGCGGGACGACGTCCGCGGCGGGCAGCACGCCGTCGTCAAGTCGGTCGGCCTCGACGCCCAGTTCGACGTGGGCGGCTGGACCATCAGCGAGAAGTTCCGCATCGCCGACATCTCGGGCAGCAACATGAGCATCCGGCCGATCGCCGTGGCGCCGGCGGCGGCCCTCGCGTTCGTCTACGGCGGACCGGGCGGCGCGCTCAGCTTCGCCACGGGCCCTCAGGCCGGCCAGGCGATCCCCAACCCTGCGGCCCTCAACGGCAACGGCCTGCTGACCTCGTCGCTCCAGCTCTACACCAAGGTCAACAGCCTCGATAACGCCACCAACGACATCCGCGCCAGCCGCGTGTGGCGGGTCGGCGACGGCAACCTGACCACCACCGTGGGCTACTACAAGTCGTCGCAGGACTACGGCGTGGAACTGTCGTTCCTCAACGTCCTGACCGACGTGCGCGGCGACGGCGACTCGGCGCTGGTCGACATCCGGACCGCCGGCGGCGTGCCGGTGACCCAGGACGGCTACCTCGCCTACGGCATCGGCGGGGCGCTCTACCACCGCACCTACGACATGAACTACGACGTCGATGCGCCCTACGCCTCGATCAACTATCACGTGGGCAAGATCGCGGTGGGCGCCAGCGTCCGCTACGACATCGGCAACGTGAAGGGCACGCTCTACGGGGCGGAGCTCGGCGGCGGCCGGGTCGGCGTCACCACGGTGGACATGAACGGCGACGGCGTCATCACCCGGGCCGAAACCCAGGTCGCGACGCTGCCGCTCGGCCAGCCGGGCCGCGTCGACTACAACTACGACTATCTCAGCTATTCGACCGGCGTGAACTATCGCGTCGCCGAGCAGCTGGCCGTCTTCGGCCGCTACAGCCGCGGCGGCCGCGCCTCTGCCGACAAGATCCTGTTCACGCCGGCCGTCGACTACGCCACCGGCAAGCTGGTGGACTCCGACAGCGCCTACGACACCGTCAAGCAGATCGAGCTCGGCCTGAAGTACCGGGTCTCGGGCGTGACGTTCAACGTCACGGCGTTCTCGGCAAAGACGGGCGAGCGCAACACCCAGGTGAACAGCAACGCCGCCGGCGACATTCAGGTCGAGAACATCGTCCGCGGCTACAAGGCCAAGGGCGTGGAAGTCGAGGCCGCTGTCAGCCGTGGGCCGTTCAGCGTGACCGCCGGCGCCACCTATACCGACGCCAAGATCTCCAAGGACGCGGCCCATCCCGAGTTCATCGGCAACAAGCCGCGCCACCAGGCCGACCTGATCTTCTCGGTGACCCCGCAGGTCGAGCTGAAGTACGCGACGGTCGGCGCGAACTTCATCGGCACGACCAGCAGCTACGCCCAGGACACCAACCAGCTGAAGCTGCCCGGCTACACCCTGGTCAACGCCTTCGTGCAGGTTCGTCCGACCGAGCGGGTCCAGTTGATGCTCAACGTCAACAACCTGTTCAACAAGCTGGCCCTGGCCGACGTCGAACAGGCCGCCATCCCGGCCAGCGGCGTCGTCGCCGGCCGCGCCTACCTCGGCCGGACCGCCTCGGCGACCCTGCGGTACAGCTTCTAACGAGAATTATCGAAGGGGCGGAACGCGCAAGTGTTCCGCCTCCAAGGAATTCGTGGCCGGAACGCGCGATCGTTCCGGCCACATTGCTTTCTGCTAAAGTAACAACGGACAATATGTCGCGGACTGCCGCAACACTGCACCTGAGATAATTTACCGAATATCGACGCTATCCCTCCATTCTCGATCCACGTTCGAAGAACGCTATGGGGAGACCGGAGTTATTCCATGAAACATCTTTATCTGTCCGCGGCCGTTGCGCCACTGCTGCTCGTTACGCCGGCGCACGCTCAGGCCAAGGACGCAGGCGCCAAGTCGAATGGCGAAGCGGTCTTCTCGACCGGCGTCGCCAAGGGCCGCGACCGCCTCGACAGCGCCACCTCGACCAGCGCCCTGCGCGAGTCCGAGATTGAGGTGCTCGGCGCACGCTCCCTGGGCGAGGTCCTCCGCAACATCCCCGGCATCCGCGCCGAATACGCGGTCGGCGAAGGCAACGACAACTACTCGATCCGCGGCCTGCCGCTGTCCGGCACCGGCTCCAAGTACGTGCAGTTCCAGGAAGACGGCCTGCCGGTCCTGGAATTCGGCGACATGTACCAGCTGGGCGTGGACATGTTCATGCGCGGCGACCTGACCCTCTCGGCGATCGAGACGATCCGCGGCGGCTCGGCCTCGACCTTCGCGTCGAACTCGCCCGGCGGCGTGATCAACCTGATCTCCAAGACCGGCACCACGGAAGGCGGCGCCGTTCAGGCGACGTACGGCCTCAACTACGGCGAGAAGCGGGTCGAGGGCGACTACGGCTACAAGATCAGCGACACCCTGCGCATGCACATCGGCGGCTTCTACCGCCAGGGCGAAGGTCCGCGCGACGTCGGCTTCACCGCCTACAAGGGCGGCCAGATCAAGGCCAACATCACCAAGACGTTCGAGAACGGCCACGTGCGTCTCTACGCCAAGTATCTGGACGACCGCACGCCTGTGTACCAGTTCGTTCCGATCCGGGTGACGGGCACGAACGCCGACCCGACCTTCACCGGCCCCGCCAACCTCGACCCGAAGACCGACTCGCTGCTGTCGCCCTACGTCAGCAACGTCGTCACGCTCGATCGCGACAACAACATCGCGAACGACGACCTGCGGGGCGGCCAGCATGCCGTGGTCAAGTCGGTCGGCCTCGACGCCCAGTTCGACGTGGGCGGCTGGACCATTACCGAGAAATTCCGCGTCGCCGACATCGGCGGCAGCAACCTGACGATCCGCCCGATCGCCGTGGCCCCGGCGGCCACGCTCGCCGTCACCTACGGCGGCGTCGGCGGCCAGCTCAGCTACGCCACCGGTCCGCTGGCCGGCCAGGTCATCGCCAGCCCCGCAGCCCTCAACGGCAACGGCCTTCTGACGAACGCGCTGCAGCTCGACACCAAGATCAAGAGCCTCGACAACGCCACCAACGACATCCGCGCCAGCCGCGTTTGGGAAGTCGGCGGCGGCAACCTGACGACCACGGTCGGCTTCTACAAGGCGTCGCAGGACTACTCGACGTACCTGTCGTTCCTGAACGTCCTGTCCAGCGTCGCCGGCGACGGCGAGACCACGCTGATCAACGTCACCAACGCGGCGGGCGTCCCGTTCACGCAGGACGGCTACCTGGCCTACGGGCTCGGCAACACCTTCCACCGCAGCTACGACATGAACTACGACGTCAACGCGCCTTACGCCTCCATCAACTACCACATCGGCAAGATCGCCGTGGGCGGCAGCCTGCGCTACGACATGGGCAAGGTGAGGGGCACGCTCTTCGGAGCCGAGCTTGGCGGCGGCCGAGTGGGGCAGACCTCGTTCGACATCAATCGCAACGGGACGATCTCCACCGCCGAGACCAAGGTGGCCGTCCTGCCGCTCGGCCAGCCCGGCCGCGTCGACTACGACTACAACTACCTCAGCTATTCGGCGGGCGTGAACTACCGCGTCGCCGAACAGCTCGCCGTCTTCGGCCGCTACAGCCGCGGCGGTCGTGCGTCCGCCGACAAGATCCTCTTCACGCCGGCGGTCGACTACAACACCGGCAAACTGGTCGACAACGACAGCGCCTACGACACCGTCAAGCAGGCCGAACTCGGCCTGAAGTACCGGGCAGGCGGCGTCACCTTCAACGTCACGGGCTTCTCCGCCCGGACGGGCGAACGCAACGCTCAGATCGTCAGCGGCGCCGACGGCACCGCCTCGGTCCTGAACATCGTGCGCGGCTACAAGGCCAAGGGCGTCGAGCTCGAGGCCGGCGTCCGCCACGGGCCGTTCAGCGTCACGGCCGGAGCCACCTACACCGACGCGAAGATCTCCAGCGACGCCACAAACGCCGCCATCGTCGGCAATACCCCGCGTCACCAGGCCGACTTCATCTACGCCGTGACGCCGCAGGTCGAGCTGAAGTACGCCACGCTCGGCGTCAATGTGATCGGCACCACCAGCAGCTACGCGCAGGACAGCAACCTGCTGAAGCTGCCGGCCTACACGCTGGTGAACGCCTTCGTGCAGGTGCGCCCGACCGAACGGGTGCAGTTGATGCTCAACGTCAACAACCTGTTCGACAAGCTCGCCCTCTCGGACGTCGAGCAGGGGTCCATCCCCGCGAGCGGCGTGGTTCTGGGCCGCGCCTATCTCGGCCGGTCCGCGTCGGCGACGCTCCGGTACACGTTCTGATCGCGCGCGAGCGGTCGCCCCCACCCCACGGGAGCGGCCGCTCGCGGCGTGTTGCAAGCCCCCCGGCGCAACGAGCGCCCCGTCGGTCGAGAGCCCGGCGGGGCGTTTGCCGTTCCGCGCGGGCCTGTCGGTCGGAAAATGCACGAAGCGCCTTGCGAGGCTCCGCCATCGACCCACTTAAGGCGGCTCCGGGTCAGCAAGGTTTGCGATGTTCGAGTGGGTTGTAGCGGTGGTCGCGGCGGGCGGGCTCCTGGCGGTCGCGGCCCTGATGTTCGCCGAGAACATCGTCCCGCCCATTCCCTCGGAGGTGATCATGCCCCTCGCCGGCTTTGCGGCGGCGCAGGGCCACCTGAGCTTCACCGGTGTTGTCGCAGCCGGCACGGTCGGCGCGATCGCCGGGGCAAGTGCGTGGAAGGTCGTCGGGCGGAAGGTGCGGCGGGACAGGCTGCGCGGCTGGATCGGACGGCAAGGCCATCTTCTGACGCTTGAGCCCAAGGACTTCGACCGGGCCATGGCGCTATTTGAGCGCCACGGGGCCGTCGCCGTCTTCGTCGGCCGGCTCATCCCGACCGTCCGCACCTTCATCTCGGTCCCCGCCGGCATCGTCCGGATGCCGTGGCCGAGCTTCCTGTTCTGGACCTTTCTCGGAACGACGCTCTGGACCTTCGGCCTGGCCGCGGCGGGCTATCTGCTCGCCGCCGAGTATCACCGCGTGGAGGCGTGGATGGATCCGGCGACTCAGGTCGTCTTCGGCGCCGTCCTGATCCTCTACCTCTACCGGGTGTTCCGGCTGCGGCGGAACCGCGGCTAGGCCGTGTGGTCGAAGATCACGCGCTCGCGGGTCATGAACAGGCGCGACCGGTCCATCTGCACGAAGCGCCGCTCGTCCTCCACCAAGGCCGCCGCCGCCGCCCGCGCCTCGTCCGCGTTCGCCGTCCCGGGAGCCTCCGGATCCACCCAGACTTCGGTCAGCCCGTCCAGCGGCGCCTCGTAGTTGCGTCCGGCCTGGAGGGCGGCGTTGATCTTGGGCGCGATGGCATGGCTCTGGACGTACTTCGCCATCCGTAGCGGCCCGGCGAAGCTCGCCACCAGGGGCCCGTGATCACGCAGCCAAGTCTCGTGGCATTCACCTTGGGTGAGACCATCGCGCCGGGTCAGCAGGTACGTCGCCTTCGGGGCGCCCGGCGCCGGGCCACGCCCGGCTGTGTGGTCAAAGATCAGATGTTCGTGCGTGAGAAAGACCGCCGACCGTTCGAAGTCGATGAACTTGGCCTCGTCCTGCGCCAGCACCTGCCCCGCCGCCTGGCCCTCCGGCGTGGCGTAGGCGGCCTGGAAGTCCTCCAGCGAGTCCCACCACACTTCGGTCAGCCCGTCCGCCGGGCCGCGCATGCCCCGCACCGCCCGCATGGCCTCGCTGCCCTCCGGGTCGATCGGATGGCTCTGGACGTACTTTCTCAGCCGCAAGGCCTTGGCCTTGGACGCCACGAGTGGCCCGTGCGTGTTCAGCCAATAGTCGCCGAAGGCTTCGGACGAGAGGCCCTCGCGCCGCACAATGACATAGACCAGCTTGATCACCGGGCATTCTCCGTGAGCTGCAAATGCGCCCGCCCCGGCCGCGTCCCGTCAACAGAAACACGCACATTCCTGACCCAGCGGCGCCCGCGGAAGCGGGCAATATGCCAGTCATATCAACCTGGAGCGCCGCCATGTCCCGGATGCCGCTGGTCGAGCCGCAAGCCCTGCCGCCCTATCTGAAGGCGATCTACGACGCCACGCCGGAGGACAACTGGATCGGCCGTCACTTCGCCCAGGCCTTCGCCCCGAACCCCGACCTGGTCCAGGCCTACCAGGCTTTCTACACCCCCTGGCACACCGGCGGGGCGGGCGTGCTGGAGCCGCGGCTGAAGGAACTGGTGCGCCTGCGCATCGCCACCCTGAACGGCTGCGTCCTCTGCAAGACGGTCCGCATGGCCCCCGACGTGGTCGCCGAGGACGAGGCCGCCTCGGGCGTCGACGACGCCGACAACGCCAGCTTCACCCCCCGCGAGCGCGCCGCCATCCACTTCGCCGAGAAGATGGCCCTCGACCACCACAACATCGGCGACGACGACGTGGCGGCCATGCGCCGGCATTTCACCGACGCCGAGTTCCTCGAACTGGCGATGATGACCGGCCAGTACATCGGGTTCGGCCGGGTCCTCGCCATGCTCCAGCTCGAGGTGGCGGCCTGTCCGATCTAGGCACGGGCGCCCCCGCGACCGCTTGAATGACGCTACGGCGCCCGTCTCGATAGGGCCGACACACGCGGATGGCGCATGCCCCGCGAGATCCCAGAGGGCTCCATGGAATTCGACGACGTCATCCTCGGTCGCCGCAGCATCCGCGGCTACAAGCCCGACCCGGTTCCAAGGGAGCTGATCGAGGAGATCATCACCCTGGCCATGCGGGCGCCGTCGTCGATGAACGTCCAGCCCTGGAATTTCTACGTCATCACAGGCGAGCCGCTGGACCGCATCCGGGCCGGCAACACCGAGCGCAACCTGGCTGGCGTGCCGCACTCGCGCGAGTTCCGCGTCGGGACCCGCGGCTTCGAGGGCAAGCATCGCGACCGGCAGGTGGGCGTGGCCAAGCAGTTGTTCGGCGCCATGGGCATCGCGCGCGACGACAAGGAGGGGCGCCAGGATTGGGTGCTGCGCGGCTTCCGCCAGTTCGACGCTCCGGTCTGTATCATCGTCACCTTCGACAAGGAGCTGGAGGGCATGGACGATGCGCCCTTCGACTGCGGCGCCGTGGCCACCGCCCTGGTCAACGCCGCCTGGTCGCGTGGCCTGGGCGCGGTGATCAACAGCCAGGGCATCATGCAGTCGCCCGTGGTCCGCGAGCATGCGGGCGTCGCGGACGACCAGGTGATCATGAAAAGCATCGCCTTGGGCTGGCCGGACGAGACCTTCCCCGCCAACGCCGTTGTCTCCGAGCGTAAATCGGTCAAGGAAGCCGCCGTCTTCGTCGGCTTCGACGACTAGGCGCCCGGCGGCGCCCGAATGCGGGGGCCGCCGCCTAGGGCCGGGCGTCGGAGGGGCGGAAGCCGTAGCGCGCCTTGAACTGCCGATAGAAGGTCGAAGGCTCGACCCACCCCGCATTGAAGGCGATCTCGGCGATGGGTCTCAGGGCCAGGCGGGGGTCCTTGATGTCCCTGAGCACGCGCTCCAGCCGGCGTTCCACGACGTAGTCCGAAAAGCTGCGGCTCTCGGACTCGAACAGCCGCCGGACCTGACGCGCACTGAAGCCAAGGGCCCGGGCGGCCGTCTCTGCAGACAGGCGCGGATTGGCAAGGTTCTCCGCGACGTGCTGCTTCAGCGCCCGCATCTGCGCCGCCCGCCCCCCGCGCTGCCCGACTGTCTGCCGGGCCTCCCCGCTCGCGCCGAGGCAAAGGGCGACCAGATCCGACAGGTGCTGCGACACCAGGGGCGCCAAGGCAGGTCCCAGCTCCGCGCCACTGACCGCGGCGGCGTAGTCCAGAAGCAGCCGGCCTTCGGCGCTCTGCGGATTGATCGCGTCGGGCGCGAGGTCCCCGAGGTCGTCGATGAGCGGGGTGAGTTGGGCGCGGCGCAGTTGCAGGCAAACCGTCCAGTCCCCGTCCCCGGTCTGCGCCCGCCACGCCTGGTCCAGGGGCATGAGGCACGCCGCGCCCGGCCGCGTCTCGATGCTCTCGCGCCCCTGCCGGTCGAAGCGATAGCCGCCGGACATCCAGGAGATCACGAGATCGTCGTTGGCGTCGGCCATCAGGGCCGATGTCCGCTCCCACGACATGGGCGCGACGCGCCCGCGGGTCACGCTGGCGTTCGGAAGCACCGTGGTCGCCGCCTCCAGGCGTAGCGTCCGGTCCTCGGCGGGCGCAAGGTCCAGCCGCATGCAGATGCGACCGTAGAAGTCTCGGACGAGGCCATCGCGGTCGCGATCCTCGATGGCGTCCGTCGAGAGGACAATCCGGCTGTCCAGCGACAACTGCTCCACGGCCCAGGCGCCCTCTCGCAGCGAAAAACAACCCTAGGGTTGTGAGCCTACAACCGATCGCCAGGCCCTGCCACCCGACTTCCGGGCAGGCCGGGCTGTCCGGTGTCGCCATACCGTCGGTCCGTGAGCGCCACACGCCCTCGGGAGGTTGCGGCCATAACCGACGTCATGAACGCGGCGCTCAGCCGCCCCAAATGACGAAGAGGCATGATGCAAGTTCAGTTCATTCGCGTCGCCGCGGGCCTTGCGCTTGCGGCTTGCGCCTCGGCCGCCTCGGCGGCCGCGGTGCTTCCCCTGCGCGGCAACGACCTGTCCTCGGACGAGCGCTACAGCACCAAGGTCCATAAAAGCGGCATCCAGGCCGAGGGCAAGGACATCGGCGCCGTCCGCAACGTCTCCGGCAAGAAATGGTCGGGCCTGAAGGCCGGGGCCACGGACAAGTCCGTCGTGACCAACTGGGTGGTCTACGGCAAGCCGGTCTACGCCATGGCCGCGGGCAAGATCTACAGCTGTTGGCGCAACGCGCCGGACAACGTGCCGGGGAGCAAGCTGCCTGAATACGATCAGAAGAAGATCAGCGGCGGCGGCAACCATCTCTGGATCCTGCAGGATGACGGCGTCCGGACGCTCTACGCCCATATGCAGCCCGGAAGCGTGCCCGCGGACCTCTGCCCGCACAACAAGCCCCTCATGAGCGGGACCGACCCGAACGAGGACGCGGTCGCCGATGGCGCTCGGGTCAAGGCCGGCCAGATGATCGGGCGGGTCGGCAACACAGGCTCGTCGGACGGGCCGCACCTGCACGTCCATATGCAGAAGGACGGAAAGCCCCTGCCGATGACCTTCGCCAGGGGCATGACGACCCCGCGGACGGCGGACGGCGAGGCCGACCCCAACGGGCCGTGGACGCGCATCGCTGGGAAGGAGCTGCCCAAGGCGTCCATCCTGCTCTGGCCGCCGCACACCATCGGGTCGTACGGCTTCGATGGGGTGAAGGCGGCAAACTACCAGCGGCTGTTCGACCACATGGCCGATTCCGGGATGATGCCGAAGCTGATCAGCTGCGCGTCCAATGGCGCCACCTACGACTCCACCTGGATCCCGGCGGAAGGTGAGTGGCGATCCCATCACGGGATGAGCGCGGCGGACGCGGCCGCCAAACAGGCGCTCTACACGGGCCAGGGTTTCACGCGCACCTCCAACTTCACCTGCGGAAGCGCCACGGTCTCGGTGTGGCGCAAGTGATCGGGGAGCGAACGCCCGGACGGTGAGCCCCTGCGTCTCACGTCCAGCCCAATGGCGCCGACGGGCAATCCGTCGGCGCCCCTCTTGGGCCCGGCGCCGTTCCGCTGATGGAGATCGTCCCCTTCGGCTTGGCCCCGAGGGAGAGGCGGCAACGGACGTTGCCACCCGGCCCCACGTCGGGCGTTCCCGAACCCCGCGCCCCGTGAAATCATGGTCGGACGGAGGACCAGAGCGATGATCACGGTATGGGGTGGAGAGGACTCGCGGTCGCTGCGGGTTGTGTGGCTCGCCGAGGAGATGGGCCTGCCCTACCGCGTGCGGCCGGTGGACATGCTCGCCGAGGAAAAGGATCCGGCGTGGCTGGCCGTCAATCCCGGCGACTTCCTGCCCGCGATCCAGGACGGCGACGTGACGATGGTCGAGTCCGTCGCGATCATGGAATATCTGATGGGCCGCTACGGCCCCACGCCGCTGCAGCCGCAGCCCGGCGATCCGGCCTTCCCGGCCTACCAGCAGTTCCTCCACCTGGGCGAAGCGGGCCTGGCGACCTTGATGATGGTCCCGCTGGTCAGCGGCTTCATCGCGCCCCCGGCCGAACGCGACAACTGGGGCGCCCGCTGGGCCCGCGAATGCGTCGAGCGGCGGCTGCTGCTCGTGCGCCGGAAGCTTGCAAGCGCCCCCTACATGGCCGGCGACCGGTTCACGGCCGCCGACATCTCGGTGACCTACGCCCTCAACCTCGGCGCCAACCACGCCGGCTTCGCCCCCAACGACGCCGAACAGGCCTACCTCGCCCGCACCACCACCCGCGACGCCTACAAGCGCGCGGTCGAGCGCTCGCATGAGGGGGTGGCAGCGTAGCCGCCCGTGCGGGCTGACGCTGGCCAGGTCCGCACCCAGCAGGAGGCATTGACTCTGGACAGGGGTCAGCCTGCGCGGCCAGGGAGGTTCGCCGAGGGCGTGGAAACGCCCTCTGCGTCCTGGGTTCAGGTCAGCGCGCCGCCATCGACGTTGAGGATTGTCCCGGTGATCTGGCGGGCGGCCGGAGACGCCAGGAACGCCACGGCCGCCGCCACATCCTCGGGCTTGCCGTAGCGGCCAAGCGGGATGAGCGAGCGCTGGAAGTCGGCGGACTCGCCATCGGACGGGTTCATGTCGGTGTCGGTCGAGCCCGGCTGCACCAGGTTCACGGTGATGTCGCGCGGCCCGAGTTCACGGGCGAGGCCCCGGTTGAACGACTGCAGCGCCGACTTGGTCATGTAGTACGCGGCGCCGGGATCGCCCACGATGCGGTCGGCGCCCGCCGAGCCGATGGTGATGACGCGGCCACCGGCCTTCAGGTGCGGAATAGCGGCCTGGGCCGCGAAGATCGGCGAGCGCACGTTCACCGCCAGCAGGGCGTCCACGTCCTCCTGGCTGATCTCGGCGAACGGAGCGTAGCGGGCGATGGCGGCGTTGTTGACCAGGATGTCGAGACCGCCCAGCGCGGCGGCCGCCTCGTCCACTGACCGCTTCACCGCCGCGACATCCGCGCTGTCGGCCTGGATGGCGACGGCTTTGCGGCCCTTGGCCTCGATGGCCTTCACGACGTCGGCAGCCTTGTCGGCGGCGCGTTCGTAGGTGATGGCGACGTCCGCGCCCTGTTCGGCCAGTTCCAGGGCGATTGCGGCGCCGATGCCGCGGGAAGCGCCCGTCACCAGGGCGCGCTTGCCAGCCAGGTTCGTCATGTCGGTTCAGAGTCCATTTATAGAGTGATCGATACACAAATAGCTGGGGGCGTTGCCGGGCCCGTTCAAGGGACTTATCTAACGATCGATGCAGAATTCAGGACGACGTCCGGAATGCGCTGAAGCGACCGCGGGTCGCGGACGCGGTCGCCCGCGCGCGTTTGACCGCGACGCAGCGTTGGCCCAGGCGATGCGGCTGTTCTGGGAGAAGGGTTACGAGGCCACGTCCATCTCCGATCTCACCGCGGCGATGGGGATCGGTGCGCCGAGCCTTTACGCCGCGTTCGGCTCGAAGGAGGCGCTGTATGGCGCTGCGCTCGAGCACTATCGCGAGACCTACGATGAGATGGGCTGGGGTGGATTTCGGGCCGGGGCGACGGCCCGCGAGGCAGTGGCGGCGCTGCTGCGGGACTCGGCCGCATCGTTGACCGGTTCGCTGGGCGACATGCCGCGGGGCTGCATGGTGACCTTGTCCATGGTCGGCGATGAAGGCCATCCTGAGCTCGGCGAGGCGGTCCGTGCGGCGCGCCTTGGCGGGCTGGAGCGGCTGAAGGCGCGACTAGCCCAGGGTGTGGCAGACGGCGAGCTTCCGGCCGGAACCGACGTCCATGCCCTCGCCCGCTTTGTTCAGACGATCCAGAGCGGCATGTCGATCCTGGCGCGGGATGGCGCGACGCGAGAGGAACTGGAGGCCGTGGCGCAGGTCGCGATGCGGAGTTTCGCGGCGTGCGAAGACCCAGGCTCTTAGTCCACGCGCTGACGTTTGTGTCGTGAGCAGTAAAGTGTGAGCGCGCCGGAGACGCCCGCCTCCGGAAGCGCTCTCCCCCCTACTCCCCCGCGACCAGCCCCTCGGTGCGCTTGGCCTGCATCTTGTCGAACTCGGCCCAGACGCCGGCGTCGCCGTGCCATTGGCCGCGGGTGGCGGCCTTGGAATATTCGGTGCTGCGGGCCTCGAAGAAGTTGGCGTGTTCCACGCCGCTCAGCATGCTCTGCAGCCAGGGCAGCGGGTTCTCCTTCGCGCCGTAGACCTCCGGAAGCTGGAGCTGGCGCAGGCGCCAGTCGGCGATGAAGCGGATGTATTTCTTGATGTCGTCGGGCGTCATGCCCTGCACTTCGCCGGCTTCGAACGCCAGATCGATGAACTTGTCCTCCAGACCGACGACGGTCTTGCAACAATCGACGATATCGTCCGCCACGCTCTTGGTGACGGCGCCCGTCTCCTTGTTGAAAGCGTGGTACAGCTTGACGATGCCTTCGCAGTGCAGGCTCTCGTCGCGCACCGACCAGCTGACGATCTGGCCCATGCCCTTCATCTTGTTGTGGCGCGGGAAGTTCATCAGCATGGCGAAGCTGGCGAACAGCTGCAGGCCCTCGGTGAACCCGCCGAACATGGCCAGCGTCCGGGCGATATCCGCGTTCGTTTCGACGCCGAACTGCTGCATGTAGTCGTGCTTGTCCCGCATGGCCTGGTAGTCCAGGAACGCGGTGAACTCGGCGTCCGGCATCCCGATCGTCTCGAGCAGCAGGGCGTAGGCGGCGATGTGGATCGTCTCCATGTTGGAGAACGCCGCCAGCATCATCTTCACCTCGGTGGGTTTGAAGACGCGGCTGTACCGCTCCATGTAGTTGTCGTTCACCTCGACGTCCGACTGGGTGAAGAAGCGGAAGATCTGGGTGAGGAGGTTGCGCTCCTTGTCGTTCAGCTTGGAGGCCCAGTCCTTGAGGTCCTCGCCCAGCGGGATCTCCTCCGGCATCCAGTGGACCTGCTGCTGCTTCTTCCAGAAGTCGTAGGCCCACGGATAGCGGAACGGCTTGTAGGCGTAGGAGGGCGTGAGGAGCCCCGGCAGGTTGCGGACGTTGGACGTGGTCATGAACTTGGCCCTGCGACGAATCAGGAGCACGCGCTTCCCGTTATGGAAAGGTAAGCCTGAACCGCGCCGGGCGGCAGGGGTAAGTTGCGCACAGGCGGGGATATTTTCCCCATGGATTGTGGATAGACGATGGCCGACCACTACATCTTGTATTCCGCCGAGGGATCCGGCGGGGTGGCCGTGGAGGCGGCCCTGGCGCTGATCGGCGCGCCCCACGAGGTGATCGAGGCGCCGACCTACGATCCGGCCCAGCGGGCCGACGGCGACCGGGTGCTGGCCGCCAATCCGATGCGCCAGGTGCCGGCCCTCCTCACCCCGGGCAGGGAGGTGCTGACCGAGAGCGCCGCGATCCTGATCTGGCTGGCGGAGCAGCACCCCGAGGCGGCCCTTGCGCCGGCGGCCGGCGATCCGGCGCGGGGCGCCTTCCTGCGCTGGATGGTCTTCGTCTCCTCCGCGATCTACGCCCACTACTGGCTGAAGGACGATCCCTCGCGCCTGGTGGCCGATCCCGCCCTGCACGCCGACGTGGACCGGCGGATCCAGGACCGCATCTCGGACTGCTGGGCGGTGATGGAGGCGGGGCTGGCGCCCGGCCGCTACCTGCTGGGCGACCAGCTGACGGTGCTGGACCTCTACGTCGCCGTGGTCAGCCGGTTCCGGCCGCGGCGAGAGAGGTTCTATGCGGCGGCCCCGCGGATGGGCGAGGTGGTGCGCCGGCTCGACGCCGACCCGCGGCTCGCGGACCTGTGGGCCCGGCGCTATCCGTTCGCCGAGGGCTGGGACCGCCTCTAGCGGCCCGTGGGCTTCAGCGAGAAGGTGAAGGCGGCCACCGTGTCGTCGCGGGTCTGCTGGCCGAACACCATGTGGCGGCCCTTCACCTCGCGGTGGATGACGCCGAACGAGGACTGCACGTCACCCTTGCGCCAGCCGACCCCGACCTGGGCGTCGCCGACCAGGGCGCCGGAGGCGTCCGTACTCCAGCCCGCCCGATCCCAGCCGTGCTCGCCGCGCAGCATGTTTAGACCCACCGCCCGGCCGCTGGCCGCGGCGAACAGGTACCAGCGGCCGCGGTCGCCGAAGCTGGCCCCGTCCTTGACGCCTAAGTCGCGCAGCTGCTCCAGCGCCCGCTCGCCGCGCGATTTGGAGATGGTCAGGGTGGCGCCGCCCTCGGCCTGGGTCCCTGCGCTGGAGACGCCGAAGCCCGCGTGGGGGGCGAGGTCGAACGCCAGGCCGTCGGAATCGAAGCTGACCGCGCCCGGCCACTTGCGGACCAGGGTCACGTCGTACCGGTCCCTACCGGGCGCCAGGCCCGGCAGCCGTATGCTGCTCGCGACGTTGATGCGCAGGGAGTCGACCGGCCCGTCATCCCGGCCCGGCAGCCGGACCTCGCTGGAGGTCCAGGTCACCGCGGCCGCCGTGGTCTCGGCGAACGCGGCCTCGGTCAGGGCGGCATGATCCGGAGTCTGCGCGAGGGCGCCGCCGGCGGAGGCCGCCAGTCCCGACGCGATCGCAAAATGCGCCAGCAAACGCATCCGCTACTCCCACACACGTCCGTGCAACGTGGTCCCCGCAGGCATAGTTGGTCGGGCGGAGCGGACCGGCAAGCGCAAAAGCGCCGCAGCCGAACTAAGGCAGCCTTAATGCCCACTCACTGGCAGGCGAGGCATTCCTCATAGTCCGTCTTGCCTTCGGCCTGAACGACCGCCGCCAGTTCCTCGCCCCCGGCGTGGCTGGCCCGCTGCACCGACTTGGAACGCAGATAATACAAGGACTTGCACCCCCGCTCCCAGGCCTGCCAGTGGAGCATGTGCAGGTCCCACTTATCCACGTCGCCGGGCAGGAACAGGTTCACCGACTGCGACTGGCAGATGTCGGGCGTGCGATCCGCCGCCAGTTCCACCACCCAGCGCTGGTCGATCTCGAAGGCCGTCTTGTAGACGTCCTTCTCGTCCTGGCTGAGGAAGTCGAGGTGCTGAACCGAGCCTTCGTTCTGCAGGATCGTGTCCCAGGTCTCGACGTTGTTCTGTCCCTTCTCGTCGAGCAGCCGCTCAAGGTAGGGGTTCCGCACCGCGAAGGTCCCCGACAGGGTCTTGTGGGTGTAGATGTTGGCCGGGATCGGCTCGATGCCGGCGCTGGTGCCGCCGCAGATGATCGAGATCGAGGCGGTCGGCGCGATGGCCAGCTTGTGGCTGAACCGCTCCATCACATTGCGTTCGGCCGCGTCCGGGCACGGGCCGCGCTCTGCGGCCAGCTTGCGCGAGGCCGCGTCGCACTGCCGGCGCAGGGTCTTGAAGAGCCGCATGTTCCAGCTCTTGGCCATGGCGCTCTCGAACGGGACGTTCTGGGCCTGCAGGAACGAGTGGAAGCCCATGAGGCCCAGGCCGACGGACCGCTCCCGGCGCGCGGCATAGACCGCATGCTTCATCTCGGGCGGCGCCCGGTTGATGAAGTCCTCCAGCACGTTGTCGAGGAAGCGCATGACGTCCTCGATGAACGTCGGATGGTCGCGCCACTCCAGGAACGTCTCGGCGTTGACCGAGCTCAGGCAGCAGACGGCCGTGCGCTCCAGCCCCTGATGGTCCTTGCCGGTGTGCAGCATGATCTCGGAGCACAGGTTCGACTGCCGCACCGACAGGCCCAGCTCGCGCTGGTGCTGCGGCATGGCGCGGTTCACCGTGTCGGAGAAGATCAGGTAGGGCTCGCCGGTCTGCAGGCGGATCTCGAGGATTTTCTGCCAGAGCGAGCGGGCGTCGACCTCGCGGATCACCTCGTCGGTCTTCGGCGAGCGCAGGCCGAACATGGCGCCGTCGCGGACGGCTTCCATGAACTCGTCGCTGATCGAGATGCCGTGGTGCAGGTTCAGGGACTTGCGGTTGAAGTCGCCCGACGGCTTCCGGATCTCCAGGAACTCTTCGATTTCGGGGTGATGGACGTCGAGATAGACCGCCGCCGACCCGCGGCGCAGCGATCCCTGGCTGATCGCCAGCGTCAGGGAGTCCATCACGCGGATGAAGGGGATGATGCCGCTGGTCTGGCCAGCGCCCTTCACCTTCTCGCCGATGGAGCGGACGCCGCCCCAGTAGGTGCCGATGCCGCCGCCGTTGGAGGCCAGGGCCACGTTCTCGTTCCAGACGCCCTGAATGCCTTCCAGGTTGTCCGGCACGGCGTTGAGGAAGCAGGAGATCGGCAGGCCACGGTTCGCGCCGCCGTTCGACAGCACGGGCGTGGCGGGCATGAACCACAGGCGCGAGATGTAGTCGTAGATCCGCTGGGCATGGTCGGCGTCGTCGGCATAGGCCGTGGCCACCCGGGCGAACATGTCCTGGTAGCTTTCCCCCGGGAGGAGGTAGCGGTCCTCCAGCGTGGTCTTGCCGAAATCGGTCAACAGCGCGTCGCGCGACCGATCCACCTCGACCTTGCGGACAAGCTGCAGCTGCGGGCGCGCCGCAGCGGACGCAACCCGTTCAGAAGTCTCGGCAATCCCAACTTTCGCCGCTTCGCTCATGTGCCTGCCTAAGCCCCTCGAAGGAAGACGCACCCGCCTTCCGCCCTACATCTTGTGGTCCAACCCCCGAACCAGCCCACATATAGCGACATAGGCCGGCCAGACTCGTCAATGAGGCGGGTTAGCCGCACACAGACTTTTTCGCTAACGAGGCCTTAACGACGTTCGGCCGGCTCTCGGACGGGCCCGTTAACCCTCTCGCCGATTCACGACACTGTGAACACCTACCGGGTAAGTGGCCAAACGAGGGCGATCAGGGCCGTTCCAACCACAAGGACGATGAGCGTCAGCGGAGCTCCCAACCTGGGGTAGTCGATGAACCGGTAGCCGCCCGGCGCCATGACCAACGTATTGCACTGGTGGCCGATGGGCGTGAGGAAGTCGCAGGCGGCGCCCAGGGCGACGGCCATCAGAAACGGGTCCGGTTGCAGCCCCAGCAGCCTGGCCAGACTGGCCCCGATCGGCGCGACGATCAGCACGGTCGCGGCGTTGTTGAGGAAGGGTGTGGCCGCCATGGCCACCGCCATCACCGCCGCCAGCGCCAGGATCGGCGCCTGCCCTCGGAAGACGTCCGCCAGCGTGTGGGCGATAAGGTCCGCGCCCCCGGTGGTGCGGATCGCGTCGCTGACCGGGATCAGGCAGGCGATCAGCACCAGCAGCGGGCCGTCCAACGCCGTGTAGGCCTCGCGCATCCGGATTGCGCCGATGGCCACCATGAGGGCGGCGGCGCCGAAGAAGGCGATGGCCACCGGGGCGATCTTGAGCGCCACCAGCACCATGGCCACCCCCAGGATCAGCGCGGGCGCGACAGCGTGGCGGATACCGCCCAGACGCACCTCTCGCTCGGCCAGCGGCAGCAGGCCTAGGGTCTTCAGAACACCCGGCAGGGCGCGCTCGGCGCCCTGCAGCACCACCACGTCGCCGGCCCGCAGGCGCAGCGTCCGCAGGGCGCTGGTCACCCGATAGCCGGCGCGGCTGACCGCCAGCAGGTTCACCCCGTGGGTGGTGTGGAGGTCCTCCTGCCGGGCCGAGCGGCCCACCATCATGGAGTCCGGCCCGACGATGGCCTCGACGATGCGGACCTCCTCGGTGGGCTCCTCCATGGCGATGGGGCGGTCGGCGCGGGTCAGGCGCAGCTTCAGCCGGGCGATCAGGTCGTCCAGCGCCTGGTGGTCGCCTTCCAGCAGGAGGATGTCGCCCGGCCGGATGCGGGTGTTCGGGTGCGGCGAAGCCTGGCGCTTGCCGTCGCGCAGCAGGGCCATCACCTGGACGTCCCCGTTGGCCAGGCGGCCCAGCTTGCCCACGCTGGTGCGGGCGGTGTCCCAATGGCCGGGAACCTCGACTTCGGTGACATAGGGGTTGGCCGCCAGGGCGGCTTCCATCGCCTCGGGCACGGGCCGCGACCAGGGCAGCAGGCGATAGCCGAAGGCGAGGAAGACGAGCCCGACCGCCGTGACGCCGAGGCCCACGGGGGCGTAATCGTACATCTCGAACGGCCGGCCCAGGATGTCGTCGCGCACCTGGGAGACGATGATGTTGGGGGACGTGCCCACCAGGGTGACGGTGCCGCCGAGCAGGGCGCCGAAGGACATCGGCATCAGCAGCCGAGAGGGTGACGTACCTGTCCGTTTCGCCACGGATAGGGCGATGGGCATCATGATGGCCAGGGCGCCGACGTTCTTGGTCACCATCGACAGGATCGTCACCGCCCCGGCGAACAGCATCACCTGCGACGTGGCGCTCTTCAGATGCGGCAGCAGGGGCCGCAGAACCAGCTCGACCACCCCGGACTTGGCGAACGCCGCGCTGACGATCAGGGCGCAGGCGATGATGACGGTGATGTCGTTCTTGAACCCGTCGAAGGCCGAGCTGGCCGGGACGATATTCAGCGTCACGCCGACCAGCAGCGCCAGGACCGCGATCACGTCATAGCGCCACCGCCCCCAGATGAAGGCGACGATGGTCGCGCCCATCAGCCCGAAGGCCAGGGCTTGTTGCAGCGTCATGAAGTCCCTCGACGAACGTCCTTGGGACCTACAACGCGAGCGGAGCCATAAGGATCAGGCGTCCAGGTTGAGAAGCGCCGGATCGCCGCCCTGGGCGGTGATGTTGACGCTGACGGCCCGCTCCACCGCATAGCGCAGCAGGGCGTGGGGCCCGCCCGCCTTGGGCCCGGTGCCCGACAGCCCCTCGCCGCCGAAGGGCTGGACGCCCACCACGGCGCCGATCATCGAGCGGTTGACGTAGGCGTTGCCGGCCGGGACCGCCCGCTGCACCTCTTCGGCGAAGGCCTCGATCCGGCTGTGAACGCCCAGGGTCAGGCCATAGCGCGCCTGCACCAGAGGGGCGGCGGCTTGCTCCAGGCGCGTCGGATCGTACCGCACCACGTGCAGGATCGGTCCGAACACCTCCTTCTGCAGGAAGGAGGCATCGGGGATCTCGGCCAGGGTCGGAGCGAAGAAATGGCCGCCCGCCGGAACGTCCAGGCGGCCCAGCACCTTGGCCTCGCGCCCGAGCTTCTCGGCATGGGCCTCCAGCGCGGCCAGGGCCTCGGCGTCGATCACCGGCCCGATGTCGGTGCGCGGATCGGAGGGATCGCCCACCACCAGCGTCTGCATGGCGCCCTTGAGGCCGTCGATGATCAGGTCGGCGGTGTCGTGCGGCACGAACAGCAGCCGCAGCGCGGAGCAGCGCTGGCCGGCTGAGCCGAAGCCGGACAGCAGCACGTCGTCCAGCACCTGTTCGCGCAGGGCCGTCGTGTCGACGAACATGGCGTTCAGCCCGCCCGTCTCGGCGATGAACGGCACGATCGGCCCCTGGCGCGCCGCCAGGGTGCGGTTGATCGCCCAGGCCGTGTCCGTGCCGCCGGTGAAGGCCACGCCGTCGCAGCCGGGGTGCGCCGTCAGCGCCGCCCCGACCGTGGCCCCGTCGCCAGGCAGCAGGTGCAAGAGGTCCGCGGGCACGCCGGCGGCATGGAACAGCTTCACCGCTTCGGTCGCGACGATGGGCGTCTGTTCGGCAGGCTTGGCCAGCACCCCGTTGCCGGCCGCCAGGGCCGCAGCGATCTGGCCGGTGAAGATGGCCAGCGGGAAGTTCCACGGGCTGATGCAGACGAAGACGCCGCGGCCGTGCAGGCTGAGCTGGTTGGTCTCGCCCACCGGCCCGCGCATCGTCTCGGGCTGGGCGAACTGCCGCTCGGCCAGGTAGGCGTAGTAGCGGCAGAAGTCGGCGGCCTCGCGCACCTCGGCGATGGCGTCGGCCAGCGTTTTGCCGGCTTCGCGGACGCAGATGGCGATCAGGCGGTCGCGCTCGGCTTCCAGGGCCTCGCCCATGGCCCGCAGCACCCTGGCCCGCCCCTCGCCGCCCAGGCGGTCCCAGGGCCTCTGGGCGAGCCTGGCGGCGGCGAAGGCCCGGTCGACGTCTGCCGTGGACGCTGACCAGGATTGGCCGATTTTGAGGGAAAGGACGCTGGGCGAGACGACCGGCTGTCCGGCCCCCTCCTTCACCCTCAGGCCCGAGACGATCGGCGCCGCCTCCAGCATTTCCTCGTCCAGCCGGGCGATGGCGGCGGTCAGGCCATCGCGCACCGCCTGGATCGACAGGTCGAGGCCGCCGGAGTTGCGACGGCCCGGGCCGTAGAGGTCGCGCGGCAGGGGAATGCGTGGATGCGGGCCCGCGCCCGCCGCCTCGACCGCGGTGATCGGATCGACCACCACCTTGGACACCGGAGTCTTCTCGTCGAGCAGGGCGTGGACGAAGGAGGTGTTGGCGCCGTTCTCCAGCAGGCGGCGCACCAGGTAGGGCAGCAGGTCCTCGTGGCTGCCGACGGGCGCATAGACCCGCAGCGGAAAGTCACCGTAGCGATCCTTGGCGGCCCCGTAGAGCGCCTCGCCCATCCCGTGCAGGCGCTGGAATTCCGGCGACAGGCCCATCTGGCTGGCCATCAGGCGGACGGCGGCCAGGGTGTGGGCGTTGTGGGTGGCGAACTGGCCGTAGAGGTGCGGGGCCGCGCCCAGCAGCGCCCGGGCGCAGACCAGGTACGAGACGTCGGTGGCGGCCTTGGTGGTGTAGACCGGATAGCCTTCGAGGCCGGCCACCTGGGCGCGTTTGATCTCCGAATCCCAATAGGCGCCCTTCACCAGCCGCACCATCAGGCGGCGGCCGCTGGCCCGTGCGATGCCGGCCACGGCCTCGATCGAGCGAGGCCCGCGCTTCTGGTAGGCCTGCACGGCGAGGCCCAGGCCACGCCAGTCGCCGAGCGACGGCTCGCGCGCCAGCCGGTCCAGAAGGTCCAGCGAAATGGCCAGCCGGTCGGCTTCTTCCGCGTCGAGGGTGAAATTGATGTCCGCCTCCGCCGCGATCTGCGCAAGGCGGAGGATGCGCGGGTAGAGGTCGGCGAACACCCGCTCGGCCTGGCGCGCCTCGTAGCGCGGCGACAGGGCCGAGAGCTTCACCGAGACGCCGTGGCCGCGTTCCGGACCCTGACCCTTGGCGTGTCTCGCCACCGAGCGGATGGCGTCGGCATAGGCCTTTTCGTACCGGTCGGCGTCAGCATCGGTGCGCGCCCCCTCGCCCAGCATGTCGAAGGAGCAGACGAAGCCGTCCGCCCCCGCCCGCCGGATCGCCTTCTCGATGGTCGCGCCCAGGACGAACTGCTCGCCCATGATGCGCACGGCCGCGCCCACCGCCTTGCGGATCACCGGCTCGCCCAGCCGCCCGGCCAGGCGCTTGATGAAGCCGGAGAGGTCGTTGCGGGCCTCCTCGTCGGGGTCGATGATCTTGCCCGTGAGCATCAGGCTCCAGGTGGAGGCGTTCACCAGCAGGCTGTCGGACTGGCCGGCGTGGCTGGCCCAGTCGGCCGAGGCGATCTTCTCGGCGATGAGGCGGTCGCGGGTCTCCTCGTCCGGCGTCCGCAGCAGGGCCTCGGCCAGGCACATGAGGGCCAGGCCCTCGCGCGTCGACAGGCTGAACTCCTGCAGGAAGCTCTCGACGACGCCCTGCCGGTTGGCGGTCTTGCGCGCGGCCCGCACCAGCGCCTCGGCCTCCACACGCACCGCCTCGCGGTCCGGCTGGCTCAGCGGCTTGGCGGCCAGGATGGCGGCGAGCGTCGTGCGCTCGTCGGCGAATTTGTCCTGGTCCAGGTGATCGAACGCCATCCGCAGCTCCATATCCAAGGATGAACGGCATAATCGACGCGAGAGCGAATGTGCTACGATAGATCGGGCCGTTCGCCGAAGAACCTGGCCCAGGAGCGAGATATGTCGAATAGTCTACGCCTGGATGACACGGATCGCCGCCTCCTCCGGACGTTGCAGGCGGACGGGCGGATCAGCAATGCCGAACTGGCCGAGCGCTGCAACCTCTCGGCCTCGGCCTGCTCGGACCGGGTCCGCCGGCTCCGAGACACCGGCTACATCACCGGCTTCGCCGCCCTGGTGGATCCGGAGAAGGTGGAGCGGGGCGTGCTGATCTTCGTGGAGGTGGTCCTGGACCGCACCACGCCCGAGGTGTTCGACACCTTCGCAGCCGCAGCCCGCCGCGCGCCCGATGTCCTGGAGTGCCACATGGTGGCCGGCGGCTTCGACTATCTGATCAAGTCCCGCGTCCGCGACCTGGCCGCCTGGCGCAAGTTCCTCGAGGACGTCCTGGTCCGCATCCCCGGCGTCCGCGAGACCCGCACCTATGCGGTGCTGGAAGAGGTCAAGTCCACGACCCAGCTGCCGATCTAGGCGCACAGCGCCGTTTCCCTCCCTTGATGGGGAGGGACAGACCGCGAAGCGGTCAGGGTGAGGGGGTAAGGATCGGGCTCAGCGCCTCGATGCGACCCTCCCCCTTCACCCGCGGCATCTCTTCAAGCGCGCAAACAACCCGATCTATCACGCCGCCGAGGTTCCGCCGCACCTCACCGGCCGTGAAACGCAGCACCCGAAAGCCGTGCCGTTCGAGGATCCGATCCCGCACCGCGTCGTGTTCGGCCTGACGTTCCTCGTTGTGCTGCCCGCCATCGACCTCAATCACTAGCCGGTAGGACAGGCAGGCGAAGTCAAGAAAGTACCCGCGAAAGGGGAACTGTCGACGGAAGGCGAAGCCCTGCTCGCGTAGGCGTTTGAGGCGACTCCAGAGGATGACCTCCGGCTCGCTCATGTTCCGTCGCAGCTCGCGGGCGCGCAGGATTTCGGGTCTCATCGGCGCAAGTTTTGTTCATGATTTGTTCGGTCGTCAAGCGAGGGACAGATGATCGCGAGCCCCGCCCTACTCCGGCCCGCTCTCCCTCACCCTGGCCGCTTTGCGGCCTGTCCCTCCCCATCAAGGGAGGGGCAGTAGCGCTCCAAAAGAAAAGGGCCCGGCGTTGCCGCCGGGCCCTCAGCTTTAGTCGCTGTCTTGGATCGACTTAGAAGTTGATGTCGATCGTCGAGCGGCGGTTCAGCGGTTCCTTGACGCCGTCGCCGGTGGCGACCGCGGGCATGGTCTCGCCCTTCCAGTCGACGGACAGCGCCGTCTGGTTCACCCCGGCGCCGACCAGCGCGTCGGCCACGGCCTTCGCACGGCGTTCCGACAGGCGGACGTTGTAGGTCGCCGAACCCGAGGTGTCGGCGTGGCCCACGACGACCAGACGCGTGGCGTTGCCGCCCTTGGCGTAGTTGGCCGCGTCGGTGATCACCGCCTGGGCTTCCGGCGTGATCACGTACTGATCGAACGGGAAGTAGACGATGAACTGCTTGGCCTCATAGGCCGGCGCCGGCGGAGGCGGCGGGGGCGGAGGAGGCGGCGGCGGGGGCGGAGGCGGCGGGGGCGGCGGGGGCGGCGGCGGGGGCGGCGGGGCCGCGAACAGGTACCGCAGGCCCAGCGTCACCGACTGGTCCTTGTACTCGCCAGAGAACACGCCCGGCTGCAGGCCGCTGGCCAGGCTGCCGGTGGACGTGAAGTCCAGATCCGAGCCGCCCAGGTAGCGATAGGTGAGGTCGACGCTGAGCTGGTCGGTGGCCTTCCAGGCCAGGCCGGCGATCAGCTGGTAGGCGAACGCCGTGTCGGAGTCGTCGATCGTCAGGTTCTGGATGGCGTTGGCCGCCGTCACCGTGCCCGGGACGTTCGAGAATTGGCCGAGCACGTCCATCTTGACGTGGTTCACGCCGATGCCGGCGCCGACGAACGGGTTCAGGGCCGAGCCGGGCAGGATGTCGTAGATGACATTGCCCATCACGGTCCACGCCGAGACGTCGCCGTCCGGCGAGCCGCAGGCGGGCGCCGCGGGGGTGCGCGTCACGCCGGGGGTGCAGAGGCCGACGACGGCCTGGTTCGACCCGCCGCGGACCGACTCGATGTCGCCCGAGCGGTAGCCGACTTCCAGTTCGACCCGCCAGTTGTCGTTCAGCTGATAGCCGAGGCGGGCGAAGCCGGCCCAGTCATCTTCCTGATTGAAATCCCACTGATAGGGAGCGCCGTTCGCGGCATTGTTGGAGGACGTCGCTTCGAGCGAGTCCGGCCAGTGGTAGCCGAGATCAACGGCGCCGTACCAGCCTTCTTGCGCGGCGGCGCCGGATGCGGCGAAAACCGCAGCCATCGCGGCCCCAGCCAGGAGTTTCAACTTCATAATCAGAGCCCTCTCGTTGCCCTCAGGTGGTGCGGCCGTTTGACCCAGCCGCCGTTATAACAAGGCTTAGTCGTTGCGAAAGTGTCGCCAGAGCCACACTCGAACCGCAATTTCGCCAGCCTTTCCCAAGCTCTACCAGGACGTCGGGCGTCCGGTCCCCTGCAAATGCGTGCATTCGCAAGGGCTACCTAGCACAATCGCCCCGCCGGTTCGCCCAGCTTCCGCCACGCGAACGCGGTTCTCATCTCCAGAACCTCCGCCAATCTGCAACGGGCGCGTGGAAGCGTCCGTCGAGTTCTGACGCAAGTCCTTGGCGTTGTTTGTAAAGGCGCGGCATTGACGCAGCGCAAGCGCGCCGGCCTTCGCCAGCCGACTCGCGCTTCGCTTCTACACGCCCTGACTGCATTCGCCCATTTATCCCCGACACGTCGTCCGTCGTCAGACCGCCCAACGGATCAAGGCCACGCTTGGTTCCGCGCGGATGAACCGCGGATGAAGATTTTTGGGCGCCGCGTTTTCGGCGCCGTTCAGGCGCCCCGCTCGCGCTGGAAGCGGCGGGCCCGGCCGCCCAGTGATTCGGGACGGTTCAGCGACTTGCGGAACTCGTCGCGGCGTTCATGGATCGAGGCGATGACCAGGCCCATCGGCACCCCGATCTCCACCAGCACGGCCTCCGACAGCTGCAGGCTGGCCTCGACCGTCTCCGGCACCGCATCGGTGGCGCCCAGGTCGTAGAGCCGCTGGGCGTGGCGGGCGTCCCGGGCCCGCGCCACGATGGTGAGGTCCGGTCGCAGCTCCCGCGCCACGGCGACGATGGCCTCGGCGCCCTCGGGATTGTCCATGGTCACCACCAGCGCCGGCGCGTCGGCCAGGCCGCAACGCATCAGGAAGTCCGCCCGGGCCGCGTCGCCGAAATAGATGGCCTCGCCTGCCCGACGGCCCTGTTCGACCAGCTTGGGATCGAGCTCGGCCCCCACCCACGCGATCTGGTGCCGGCGCAGCATGTCGCCGACCAGGCGGCCGACCCGGCCGTAGCCCACGACCAGGACCTTGGGCTCGTCGTCGGGTTCGCCCTCCGGCTCCGGCGGCAGCTCGCTGGGGACGATCTGGCGGCCGCCCAGTTTCAGGCCCAGCTGCGCGAGGAAGGGAATCGAGAACATCGAGAGGGTGGCGGCCACCAGCGCCGTCTGGCCGACCGTCCGATCGACCAGGCCCTGGTCCATGGCCTGGCCCAGGATGACGAACGCGAACTCGCCGGCTCCGGCCAGCAGCAGGGCGGCCTCGATCGCCGCGCGGGTCTTCAGCCGGAAGGCCTTGGCCAGGCCGAAGACCACCGCCGTGTTGAGCGACACCAGCGCCACGGCCGACCCGACGATGATCAGCGGCCGCTCCAGCAGCAGCGGCACGTTCAGCCCGATGCCGACCGAGATGAAGAACATGCCGAGCAGGAGGCCCTTGAAGGGCTCGACCCGCACCTCGACCTCGTGGCGGAACTCGGTCTCGGCGAGGAGCAGGCCGGCGACGAAGGCGCCCAGGGCCATGGACAGCCCCGCCAGGGCGCTGACCAGGCCGGCGCCCACCACCACCAGCAGGGAGGCGGCGAGGAACAGCTCCTCGCTCTTGGCCTTGGCCACCGAGCGCAGCATCGGCCGCAGCAGGAGACGGCCGAAAAGGAACAGCGCCGCGACGCCGGCGATCGCGGGCAGCAGCGACAGCAGCATGCTGGGCGAAAAGGGCTCGTCCGAGCGGCGGCCCATGAGGGTGAGCGTGACCAGGATGGGCGCCACCGCCAGGTCCTGGAACAGCAGCACCGAGAAGGTGGCGCGGCCGGCGACGGCGTGCTGGCGCTTCTGCTCGGCCAGGATCGGCATGACGATGGCGGTGGAGGACAGGGCCAGGGCCGCGCCGATGGCGATGGCCGCCGCCGGGGGCTGTCCCATGGCCATCGCCACCGCCGCCGTCGCCGTCAGGCACAGCCCGACCTGCAGGGCGCCCAGGCCGAAGACGTAGCGGCGCAGGGAGCGCAGGCGCTCCCACGACAGCTCCAGGCCGATCATGAACAGCAGGAACACCACCCCGAGCTCGGCCAGCTGGGCCAGCTGGGCCGGGTTGTCGATGGTGAAGGCGCTCAGCCACTCGACCTCGTGGGCCAGGCTGCCGAGGCCATACGGCCCCAGGACCACGCCGGCGCCCAGGAACCCCAGGATCGGGCTGACCCGCCAGCGGCGGAACAGCGGAACCACGACCCCGGCCGTGGCGAGGAACAGTACGACATCCTTGTACGCGCCGGGCTGAACGTGGCCTTCCATCAGGTCTCCGATTTCTCGATAGCCTCACTATGGGGCATCGAGACGGCTTGCGGAATCCCGCGGTGCGTTTACGACGCCGGTTTGTGGGACTGCCGAGCAAACAGGCCGGAATGGAGCGCGCCGAGCGCCGGGCGATGATCGCCCTGCTGGCCGTGTTCGCCTTGCTGGTCCAGGCGCTGGTCCCCGCCTTCGCCGCCGCGGCCCCGGCCACGGCGGGCGAACTCCTGATCTGCACCGACATGGGGCTGCAGGCGGCGCCGGACGGCGGCGGCGGCTCGCCGGCGGCGGACCACAGCTGCAAGCACTGCCTCTGCCCTGCCCCCGCGGCCGACCCGCCCTCGGCGGTGAGCGTCTGCCACGTGGCCTATGTCGTCGCCGAGGCGCCCCCCGCCGCCCGACCGCACCGCCTCACACCCCCCGCCCGCGCCCCGCCGCGGCCGCCGGGCCAGGGACCCCCGACTTCCGAAGCCTGATCGCTGCCGTCGGCGCGCGAGCTCTCGCGCGCCCGTCTCGTCATGTTCGGAGTCCATCCATGAAACTCGCCTTGCGCGCGGCGCTGCTCGCCGCGTCCGGCATCCCGTCGATCGCCTTTGCCGCCGACGACGCGCCACCCACCACCGTTGATTCGGTGATCGTCACCGGCGCCCGAAACCCCGAAGACCCGCCCGTGGTCGCCGACGCGCGCCAGCGCCTGTCGGAGACACCGGGGGCCGTCTCGGTGATCTCCGCCGAATCCTATGAAAAGCGCGTCGCCCTCGCCCTCGACGACGTCCTGCGCGATGCGCCGGGCGTCTACGCCCAGCGCAAGTGGGGCGGGGATATCCGCCTGTCGATCCGCGGCTCGGGGATCGGCAACGCCAACCACAACCGCGGCCTCCTGATCGCCCAGGACGGCCTGCCGCTGAACGAGGCCGACGGCTTCGGCGACAGCCAGTCCATCGACCCCCTGATCGCCCGCTACACCGAGGTCTATCGCGGCGGGAACGCGCTGCGGTTCGGCGGCGCGCTGCTGGGCGGGGCGGTCAATGTGGTGACGCCCACGGGCCGGAACGCCGGCCACGAGGCCCTCGTTCGGGTCGATGGGGGCAGCTATGGCCTGCTGCGCGAGCATGTGGCCGTCGCCCGCGTCCAGGGCGAGTGGGACGTCTATGCCGCCGCCACCAACCAGACCGGCCAGGGCTACCGGCCGCAGAGCCAGCAGAACCTTCAGTTCGGGGCGCTGAACCTGGGCCGCAGCTTCGGGGAGGACCGCGAGGTCCGGTTCATCGTGGGCGGCTGGAACATCGCCCAGGAGATCCCCGGCGCCCTGACCCGGGCCCAGTTCGACGCCGACCCGCGGCAGGCGACGGTGGGCAACTACAACAACGACCAGGGGCGGAACCAGCGCGGCCTGCGCAGTTCGGTCAGGACCACCTGGCGCCTCTCCGACAGCACCGTGCTCGAGGCGGGCGCCTACGCCGTCTGGAAGGACCTGGACCACCCGATCTTCCAGGTCATCGACCAGCAGAGCCGCAACTACGCCGCCTTCGCCCGGCTGGACTGGGCGGGCGAACTGGGCGGCCTGCGCGCCGACGCCTACGGCGGCGTCTGGCTCCGCACCGGGGACCTCGACTCCAACTTCTACGTCAACGTGCGGGGCGCGCGGGGCGCGCCGACCTCCCGCACCCTGCAGAACGCCGACGCTGCGGACGTCTTCGTCGAGGGGCGGTTGTTCGTGACGCCGCACCTGGCCGTGGTCGCCGGCGGGACGTGGGGCCAGGCCCGGCGCGACTACCGCAGCTTCGCCATCCCGGGGGTCGCAGGGACGATCGATCTCAAGGCCTCCAAGGACTACGACTGGATCGCCCCCCGCGTGGGGCTCATCTGGGAGGCGGACGACGGCGCCCAGCTGTTCGCCAACGTGACGAAGTCGGTGGAGCCGCCGAACCTCGGATCGATGTCGCCGACCAACCTCGGGTTCGCGCCGATCAAGGCGCAGGAGGCCTGGACCGCCGAGCTGGGGACGCGCGGCCGTCGCGGGCCGTTCCTGTGGGATATCACGCTCTACCGCGCCTGGCTGGACAGGGAGCTCCTGCAGTTCACCATCGGGCCGAACATCCCGGCCTCGACCTTCAACGCGGACAGAACGATCCACCAGGGGATCGAGGCGGCCGTGGACTGGCGGATCGCCGAGCGCCTGCGCCTGCGCCAGACCTATACGCTGTCCGACTTCCGGTTCGACGGCGACGGCCAGTACGGCGACAACCGCCTGCCCATCGTGCCGAAGCATTTCTACCGGGCCGAGCTGCGCTACGAGGACCCGTCGGGATGGTTCCTCGCCCCGTCGGTGGAATGGTCGGCCTCGAAGATCCAGGTCGACTACCGAAACACCACTGAGGCCCCCGCCTATGCCGTGGTGAACCTCAACGCGGGGTGGGCGCTGGACGAGCGGCTGTCGCTGTTCCTCGACATCCGGAACCTCGCGGACAAGGACTACATCTCCAACGTCCAGGCGCAGATCGCGGCCACAGCCGCGAGCGCGGCCTACTGGCCCGGCGACGGGCGATCCGTGTTCGGAGGCGTGCAATGGGCGTTCTGAGATCCCTGACCCTCATGGTCGGCCTCGCCGTGGCGACGGCGGCCTCCGCCCACGTGAGCGTCCAGCCGGCGACGGGCGCCGCCGGCGCCTATCAGGTGTTGCGCTTCGGCCTCGGCCACGGCTGCGACGGGAAAGCCACGACCGCCCTGCGGATCGAGATTCCCGCCGGGACCTCGGTCGCGCGGCCGCAGCCCAAGCCGGGCTGGCTGCTCACCGTCGAGCGCGGGGATGGCGAGGCCGTCACCGCCATCGTCTGGCGCGGCGACCTGCCCGCCGACCATTTCGACGAGTTCCTGATCCTCGCCAAGCTGCCGCCGGGCGAAGGGCCTCTCGCCTTCCCGGCCATACAGACCTGCGGCGAGGCCCAGAACCGCTGGACCGAAACCGCGCCCCCGGGCGCGGCGCGGCCGAAGTATCCTGCGCCGAACGTCATCCTCACCCCCGCGCCGGCCGCCGCCGGCCCGCATCACTAAGGACAGCCGATGAGACGTCTTCTCACCACCCTGGCGGCCCTGGCCGTCGCCACCGCCGCGCAGGCCGCCCCCAAGGTCGAGGCCGCCTGGACCCGGCCCGCCGCCCAGGGCGGGACCGGCGCCGGTTTCATGACCCTGAAGAACCCGGACGCGAAGCCCGACGCCCTGGTCGCCGTCGCCAGCCCCCTGGCCCGGACGGTCCAGATCCACCAGTCCAGCATGAGCGGCGGGATGGCCTCCATGAAGCAGGTCGCCCGCGTCCCGGTCCCGGCCGGGGGAAGCGTCACCTTCGCGCCCGGCGGCTATCATCTGATGTTCGTAGGCCTGACTAAGCCCGTGAAGACGGGTGACGCCGTGCCGGCCACCCTTACCTTCGCCAGCGGCGCCACGGTGAAGGTCTCGTTCGTCGCGGCGATGGGGCCTCCCGCCGCGGCCGCGCATCATCATCACTAGCCGTCTGACAGAAATGTAACGAGCGTAACGGCGCGGGCCCGTAGCATGGTCCGCGCCGACTTCGATCAAGCGAGACCCCATACCTATGAAGACTGCCTGGCTCGCCGCCGCCTGCGCGGCCGCCCTGCTCGCCGCCAGCCCCAGCGCCTTCGCCGCCGACGCTGCGACCACCGCTCCGGAAACCGCCGCCCGCGACCTCAGCAAGGCGCCCCGGATGGGCCCCTGGGGTTTCGACATGGCCGGCCGCGACACCGCCTCTTCGCCCGGCAAGAGCCTCTTCGCCTACGCCAACGGCGCATACATGGAGAAGCTGACGATCCCCGCAGACCGCTCGACCTATGGCGCCTTCAACGTGCTGGACGAACTGTCCAAGGACCGGATGCGGGCGGTGATCGAGAAGGCGGCGGCGGGCGGGACGGCCGGCGGCGTCGAGGCCAAGGTCGGCGCCCTCTATCGCAGCTTCATGGATGAGGCGAAGGTCGAGGCCCTGGGCGCCAGGCCCCTGGAGGCCGACCTCGCCAGGATTCGCGGCGCCCGGACCCGCGCCGAGGTCGCCCGGCTGATGGGCGCCACGGCGGGCGGCTTCGGCCAGAGCTTCTTCAACCCGCAGGTCTATGACGACGCCAAGGATCCGCTGAAGTACGCGGTCTATCTGAGCCAGGGCGGCCTCACCCTGCCCGACCGCGACTACTACCTCGACGCCAAGTTCGAGCCGCAGCGCAAGGCCTACGAGGCCTATGTAGCCAAGCTGCTGGGCCTGGCGGGCTGGCCCAACCCCGAGGCCAGCGCCAAGGCCATCGTCGCCATGGAGACCGAGGTGGCTAAGATCTCCTGGACCCGGGCCGAGCGTCGCGACGACGACAAGACCTACAACCCCGTCGAGACCGCGAAGCTGGCCGCCTTCGCGCCGGGCTTCGACTGGAGCGCCTTCCTGGACGGCGCCGGACTTGCCAAGGCGACACGGGTGATCGCGGCTGAGAACACCGCCTTCCCCAAGATCGCCGCCATCTACGGCGCGACCGACGTCGAGACCCTGAAGGCCTGGCTGGCCTTCACCACCGTCGATCAGGCGGCGAGCTACCTCTCCAAGGATTTCGACCAGGCCCGTTTCGACTTCCGCGCCAAGACCCTCTCGGGCACGCCCGCGCAGCAGCCGCGCTGGAAGCGGGGGGTGAACCTGGTGGACGCCAACCTGGGCGAGGCGGTGGGCAAGCTCTATGTCGACGCCTACTTCCCCGCCGACAGCAAGGCGCGGATGGAGGCCCTGGTCGGCGACCTGAAGACCGCCATGGGCGCCCGCATCCAGAAGCTGGACTGGATGGGCCCCGAGACCAAGCGCAAGGCGCTGGAGAAGCTCGGGAAGTTCACCGTCAAGATCGGCTACCCCGACAAGTGGCGGGACTATTCGGGCCTACAGATCGTCGACGGCGATCTCTACGGCAACGTCGAGCGGGCGGCCGCCTTCGACTGGAACTTCCGCACCGCGCGCCTGAACCAGCCGGTGGACCGCGCCGAATGGGAAATGACGCCGGCGACGATCAACGCCTACTACTCCTCGACCAAGAACGAGATCGTCTTCCCGGCCGCCATCCTCCAGCCGCCGTTCTTCGATCCCGAGGGCGACCCGGCCGTGAACTACGGCGGCATCGGCGGCGTGATCGGGCACGAGATCACCCACGGCTTCGACGACCAGGGCCGCAAGTCCGACGGCGACGGCCGCCTCTCCGAATGGTGGACCAAGGACGACGAGGCCAAGTTCGCGGTCCAGGCCGAGCGCCTCGGAAAGCAGTACTCGGCCACCGAGGTGCTCCCGGGCGCGAAGATCAACGGCGAGCTGACCATGGGCGAGAACATCGCCGACCTGGGCGGGCTGCTGCTGGCGCTCGACGCCTATCGCCTGTCGCTGAAGGGCAAGCCCGCGCCGGTGATCGATGGCCTGACCGGCGACCAGCGGGTGTTCCTGGGCTGGGCCCAGGTCTGGCGCGGCAAGTACCGCGACGACTTCATGAAGCAGATCCTGGTGTCCGACCCCCACGCGCCGCCGGTGGCCCGCGTCGACCTGCCGGTCCGCAACATCGACGCCTTCTACGAGGCCTTCGGCGTGAAGCCCGGCGATCCGATGTACGTGCCGCCGGAGCAAAGGGTTCGGATCTGGTGAGACCGAAGTTCCTCCCCCGTTGGGGGAGGTGTCGCCGACGGCGACGGAGGGGGCTTCCGCCTGGACATCTGCGCTCGAGACGCCGGCGGAACGGTTTGAGTGGAAGCCCCCTCAGTCAGCTTCGCTGACAGCTCCCCCGAGAGGGAGCAACAATTTTGACTCACGCGTCAAAACTATCGATCTCCGGAAAAAGAATCGGCCCGCAGCGGGGGATAATCGCTGCGGGCCGCCTTGAGCAGTCGCTCTGATTGAGCGGGCGTTTCCTCCCCGAAACGCCGGAGACCTCGGGACTAGCGCCTTCATGTCTCTCGCCTGATGACAGAACGGCAATTTTCTACCCGAGTCAACGGGCCAAAGACCCCGAATGGGGGCGTTACGATCAGAATTTCGCGAGCGCGAGCAAATTTTACGGCGTTTTTTGACGTAACCGTCAAATAACCCGCGATCTCAGCGTGTCGAACGCCAAGCACTTCACGTCAAAGACGAAATCCGGCTTCGAGACTGTTACCGGTCCCAGTCCGGCGGCGTTCAGCGCGAGCGAGGCGTCGGCCAGTTGGCCCGAATCGACGAGCAATCCGTTGGGCCGTCGCGACGCCCCCGCGGTCACCAGCGCATTGACCGTCGCCACCTCCACCGCATCCCCGCCCGCGGGCCAGGTCAGGGTGGAGCTGCGCAGCGCGGCGGCCCGCGCTTCGACGATCCGCAGCAGCCGCTCGGCCTGGGCCAAGGCCTCCGGGCTCCACGTCGCCCGCAGGGACGCCGCCAGTTGCGCCTGGCTCTTCAGCATCACGCCATCGGCCAGCACCTTCAGCCCGTTGGCCTGCAGGGTCGCCCCAGTCGTGGTGATGTCGACCACCAGCTCGGCCGACCCCGCCGCCGGGGCGCCTTCCGTCGCGCCGCCCGATTCGGTGATTCGATAGTCCGCGATGCCGTGACGGGCGAAGAAGCTGCGCGTCTGGGTCAGGTACTTGGTGGCCACGCGCATCCGCCGGCCGGTGCGGCGCACGTAGTCGTGGGCCACCTCCTCCAGGTCGGCCATGCTGTCGACGTCCAGCCAGCTCTTCGGCACGGCGGTGACCAGGTCTGCCCGCCCGAAGCCCAGCGCGCGCAGCAGCAAAAGCCGCGCGTCGAGATCCTCGCCGCGTTCGCGCAGCAGGTCCTCGCCGGTGACACCCAGGTGGACCTCGCCCGCATCCAGCGCATCGGCGATGTCGGCCGCGGAGAGCAGGCGCACCTGGGCGCCCGGCAGGCCCTTCAGGCTGGCGAGATAGCCCCGCGCCCCGCCGGTGACCTCCAGCTTCAGGCCGCTGTCGGCCAGCCAGCCCTCGACCTGCTCCTTCAGCCGCCCCTTGGACGGGACCGCGATGACGAGTCCGCTCATCCTGCTACGCTCCCCTGGAGCTTCGCAGGATCAGGCCTGCGGTTGTTGAAAGGAGGATGCACCCTCCGAAGCCTTGGCGAAGGAGGGTCATGCCCCGGCTCCTTCGCCACCGCGCCAGGCGCGCCAGGGCCGCACCATGCAGCCCACCGCCCGCGCATCGCCCGCCCCGCCCAGCCGGGTCAGCAGGCCATCGTACCGGCCGCCGACCGCCACCGCCCGCTCCGGCCCGAGGGCGTCGCTGCGCACCTCGAAGGTGATGCCGTCGTAGTAGTCGAACGCATGCCCCAGCGCCGGGGTGAACCGCAGCCGGTCCGCCGGGACCGTGCGGGTGAGTTCCAGGAGGCGCGCCTCCCATCCGGCCAGCGCCGCCTTCAGCGCCCCGTCCCGACCGCCGGCCAGCTCGCGCATCCGGGCGAAGGCGTAGGCGGGCGCATCGTCGATGGCCATGAAGGCGCGGATCGCCTCGGACTGCGCCTCGGTGAGCGCCGGCGCGGTCGCGGCTTCCGCCTTGCGCACCAGCCGCGCCGCGATCTCGGCCGGACCGCGGCCGCCCACGGGCTCCACCCCGGCCAGCGCCCACACCTCTTCCAGCAGGGCGGCGGCCTGGGCTTCGGACAGCCCGGCCAGCAGGCCCGCCAGCGTCCCGCCGTCCGAGGTCGCCTGGCCCGTGCGCGAGAGCTCCGCCCACAAGAGCCGCGGACGCCCGGCCACGCGCCGCAGCCGGCTGGCCAAGGTCTCCGGCAGGTCCAGGCTCTCGATGAAGGCCGCAAACAGCGCCACGTCGCCCAGCCACAGCGACAGGTCCCCCCGCCCGCCGGCCTCGGCCGCCCGCCAGGCCAGCGCGGCGATCTCGGCGTCCGCCGCCTCGACCGCTCCGCCGCCGGGCGAGAACATCTCCAGGCCAAGTTGCACGAACTCTTCCGGCCGGTCGGTCCCGGTCGAGGCCCGGAACGCCGCGCCCTGGTACCAGTAGAGCCCGGCCGCCCGGCCGCCCTCCAGGTGCTGGCGGGCGATGGCGACGGTGAAGTCCGGCCGCAGGCAGCTTTCCGCCCCGCCCTCGGCCTGCACCACGAACAGCCGCGCGCGCATCTCCTCGCCCGCCAGGTCCAGCAGAAGGTTCAGCGGCTGCAGCAGCGGCGCATCGGCGCGCTCGGCGCCTGAGGCCTCCAGGGGGCTGCGGATCGCCGAGAGCATCTCGGCGGGAACGGACGGCTCGACGCGCATCAGCCGGCGTCCAGGATGCGGCGCAGGGCCGCCGTCAGCTCGCCGCGCGGGATGGTCTGCTGGCCCGGCCGCTGCTCGCGCCATTCGGCGTTGTCGGCCACCTTCGAGGCCAGCACGCGGCCCAGGTCCAGGTCCTTCACCGTGACGGTCCCGGCGGCCAGCTCGTCCTCGCCCACGATCACCGCGGCGGGCGACAGGCGGCGGTCGGCGTACTTCATCTGGGCCTTCATTCCGGAGGAGCCCAGATAGACCTCGGCCGGAATGCCGGCGGCCCGGATCTCGCGCGCCACGGCGAAGTAATCCGCCATCCGCGTCTGGTCGAAGGCGATCACCACCACCGGCCCGCGCGCCGCCTTGGCGAGGTCCCGCCCCGCCGCCTTCAGCGCCGAGGCCAGGCGCGAGACGCCGAAGGAAAAGCCCGTCGCCGGAGTCCGCTCGCCGGTGAACCGCGCCACCAGGTCGTCGTACCGCCCACCCCCGCCGATGGAGCCGAACCGCATCGGCTGGCCCTTCTCGTCCAGGGTGGACAGCAGCAGCTCGGCCTCGAAGACCGCGCCGGTGTAGTACTCCAGCCCCCGCACCACCGAGGGGTCGAAGGTCGCCCGGTCGGCGGCCACGCCCAGGCCGGTGAGCGCCGCATCGATGGCGGCCAGTTCGGCCAGCCCCTCGTCGCCCTCGGCCGAGCCGCCCACCACGTCCGCCAGCTTCGCCAGGGTGGACGCGCGGTCACCCGCCCCTGCGGCGGTGAAGGCCAGCACCCGCTCGGCGGCCGCGGCGTTCAGCCCCGCGCCCTTGGTGAAGTCGCCGCTCTCGTCCTTGCGCCCCTCGCCCAGCAAGAGCCGCACGCCGTCCGGGCCCAGGCGATCCAGCTTGTCCACCGCCCGCAGCACGGCCAGCTTCTGCCCCTCGTCGGCCACGCCGGCGGCGCTCATCAGGCCGTTGAGGAGCTTCCTGTTGTTGATCTTGATCAGCGCCGAGCCGGCGGGCAGGCCCGCGGCTTCCAGCCCCTCCACCGCCATGGCGATGATCTCGGCGTCCGCCTCCGGCCGCGCCGAGCCCACGGTGTCGGCGTCGCATTGCACGAACTCGCGGAAACGCCCCGGCCCCGGCTTCTCGTTGCGCCACACCGGCCCGAAGGCGTAGCGGCGGAACGGCTTGGGCAGGGTCTCCCAGTTCTGCGCCGCGAACCGGGCCAGCGGCGCGGTCAGGTCGTACCGCAGGGCCATCCACTGCTCGTCGTCGTCCTGCAGGGCGAAGACGCCCTCGTTCGGCCGGTCGGCGTCGGGCAGGAACTTGCCCAGGGCGTCGGCATATTCGAACGCCCCGGTCTCCAGCGGCTCGAAGCCCCAGCGTTCGTAGACCCCGCTCACGGCCGCCAGGATGGCGCGCTCGGCGACGACGTCCCGCGCGCGGCGGTCGATGAACCCGCGGGGGGCGCGGGCTTCGGGTCTGTTGGGATCGCTGGTCATGGCCGCGCGCTTACCGGCTGCGGCGGCCTCACTCAAGGAATCGTCTCGGGAAGTGCTCATCGTCGTCTCGTTGGAAGGAGGGCGACGGACGAAGCTGAAGGTTCGAGCCCCGTCCGCTGGTGCGGGGCTCGGAAGGGGGGATCGCCTAAGCCACGAGCCCGCCAGCCGATCCCGCCAGGGTCGGATGGTGATGGCCGTGATGGTGCGCGGTCCGCGTCATGACGGCGGGCTCTTAGCGGATGTTCGTGACCGAGTCACGAACGGGGCGTCGGCCTGCGGCGAGGCCGAGGGCCCCGCCGCACCTGGCTAGTTGCGCCGGCTGACGATGTCCTTGTTGGCGGCGCGCGTCTTGGCGCCCTGGGCGCGCATGGCCTCGGTGGGCTCGCCGCGCCGGGTGTGGTTGGCGGAGAAGGTCGCGCCCTCGCCCGCCGCCTCGCCCCATTCCTGCTCGGGATTGTCGGGCTGGCCCAGCTTGTGGATGTCGACGTTCGCCGGGGTGCCGGCGCCCAAGTCGCCGGGCACGTCGCCGAGACCGGCGGCGTTGCGCTCGGGCATGCCGCCCGTGGGGATCTCGGCGCCGTCGTTGCGATCAGCCATGGGGTACTCCTCATTCCACTCAAGAAGGATCAACCCCGGGGCGGCCGGCCCGTTCCTTGCGCTCCGGCGTTCCCGCGGCTAGGCGGGGCGGATGGCCTCAGCCCTGCAAGCCGCCTACGACGCCCGGGTCCGGGCGGGCGCCATCCGGCCCGATCCCGCCCAGGCCGCGGCGCTCGCCCCCCTGGTCCGCCTGGAAGCCGACCTGGCCGCCGCCCGGCCGCCGAACGGCCTGCGCAAGCTGTTCCACAAGCCCGAGGGGCAGCGGGGCGTCTACCTGATCGGCCCGGTCGGGCGCGGCAAGTCCATGCTGATGGACCTGTTCTTCGAGACCTCGAAGGAGACCTCCAAGCGCCGCACCCACTTCCACGTCTTCATGGGCGAGGTGCACCGGCTGATCGACGCCTGGCGCAAGGGCGATGCGGCCGCGCGCAAGGCCCGGTTCGGCCAGCACAAGGGCGACGATCCCATCGTGCCCGTGGCCGACGTGGTGGCCGAGCAGTCGCGGCTGCTGTGCTTCGACGAGTTCCAGGTCACCGACATCGCCGACGCCATGATCCTGGGCCGCCTGTTCGAGGCCCTGTTCGCCCGCGGCGTGACCCTGGTGGCCACTTCGAACCGCCTGCCCGACGACCTCTACAAGAACGGCATCAACCGCCAGCTCTTCCTGCCCTTCATCGACCTCCTGAAGAGCAAGGTCGAGGTCGTCACCATCGCCGGGCCGCACGACTACCGGCTGGACCGCCTGCGGGCGACCGGCACCTGGTTCTCCCCCATCGACCCCGACAACGAACGCCAGTTCGACGCCCTGTGGCGCGAGATGCTGGGCCCGGAGGAGGAGAGCGGCGAGACGCTGGAGGTGCTGGGCCGCAAGGTGCACTTCCCGCACGCGTCCGGCGGCCTGCTGCGCGCCGGCTTCGGCAGCCTCTGCTCCGTGGCCCTCGGCCCCAACGACTACATCGCCCTGGCCGAGCGCTTCCACACCGTGTTCCTCGACGGCCTGCCCCGCCTGACCGCCAACCGGCGGGAGGAGGCGCGGCGCCTCGTCATCCTGGTGGACGCCCTCTACGAGGCCCGCACCCACCTGATCGTCCTGGCCGAGGCCGAACCCACGAAGCTCTACCCCGAAGGCGACGGCGCCTTCGAATTCGAGCGCACAGCCTCCCGCCTCCAGGAAATGCGCTCCGCCGGCTGGCTGGAGGACCGCTAGGCCCGTCTGCTTCACGCCTGCAATCGCTTTTGTTCGAAACCACGGTATGGTTGCGACGCGGCTGGGGAGGCCGTTGCTGAGGGCGGGGGCCGCAAATGCAGAGCTTGAACCTTTCGCGCCGCGGCCTGGTGGGCCTGGGCGTCGGCCTGCTGGCGTCGGGCCGGGCCTGGGCCAGCGACGGCCAGGTCGTGGAGACCACCGAGGGGCGCTACCGCGGCCGGCTGGAGAACGGCGTCCAGGTCTTCAGGGGCATGCGCTACGGGGCCGACACCGGCGGCGCCGGCCGGTTCATGCCGCCCCGCCCGGCCGAGACCTTCGCCGGCGTCCGCGAGGCCTTCGAGTTCGGCGACCAGGCGCCCCAGCCGCGCACGATCCTGACCGTTCCCGGTCCCATCAGCGAAGACTGCCTGCGCATCAACGTCTGGACGCCGCAGGCGGGCGCGGCGGGCCGGCGGCCGGTGCTCCTCTGGTTCCACGGCGGCGGCTTCGAAGCCGGAACCGGCTCCAGCGGACTCTACGACGGGGCGAACATGGCCCGGCGCGGCGACGTGGTGGTGGCCACCATCAACCACCGCCTGAACGTTTTCGGCTTCTGCGACCTGTCCGGGCCGCTGGGCGCCGACTTCGCCCAGTCCGGCAACGTCGGCTACCTGGACCTGGTCCTGGCCATGAAGTGGGTCCGCGCCAACATCGCGGCCTTCGGCGGCGATCCCGGCAACGTCATGATCTATGGCCAGTCGGGCGGGGGCCGGAAGGTCAGCGTCTGCTTCGCCGGGACCGAGGCCGCCGGCCTGTTCCACAAGGGCGTGGTGCAGTCGGGCTCGCACCTCAGGGTCCACACCAGGGACCAGGCCGCGGCGCTTACCAACGCCCTGCTCAAGAAGCTGGATCTGGCGCCGGCCGATGCGCGCAAGCTCCAGCAAGTCCCTATCGAACAGCTCGGCGCCGCCCAGCGCCAGGTGATCGCCGCGGCGGGCTACCGGTTCGAGCCGGTGATCGACGGGATTTCCTTCACCTCCGACCCGTGGCTGCCCAACGCGCCGAAACAGACCGCGAAGGTCCCGCTGATGCTGGGCACGACCCAGACCGAACTGTCCAACCAGCTTGGCCGGGACGAGGCCCTGTTCTCCATGGACGAGGGGGGCCTGAAGCAGCGGCTGACGAGCATCGTCCCGCCCGAGGCGGCGGACGAGGCGGTGCGGGTCTTCAAGGCCTCCACACCCTCCGGCTCCAACGCCGAGATGTTCTTCAAGGCCGCGTCCTGGCGCGCCTACATCACCAACGCCACCACCATGGCCGAGAAGCGGCACGAACAGAACGGCCGGGCCAATCGCACCTGGGTCTACCAGGTGACCTGGCGCTCCCCGGTGCAGGGCGGGCGGCGGTTCAGCGAGCACACCATCGACCTGCCGTTCATGTTCGACAACGTCGCCCGCGCCCCGCACCTGACCGGGCCTCCGAGCGACGAGACCAAGGCGATGACCGAGGCCATGGCGGGCGCCTGGCTGGCCTTCGCTAAGACAGGCGATCCGAACCACGCCGGCATTCCCAAATGGCCGACCTACGATGTGGCGAAGCGCCCCGTCATGCTGTTCGACGCGCCGCCGAAGCTCGTCAACGACCCGTTCCGTGAAGAGCGCCTGTTCATGGCGCAGTTCCCCGCCGTGCGCGGCGGCAGCTAGGAGCCTCAGCAGATGACCCACTTCAACGCGAGCCGCCGGGCCGTGCTGGGCGCAGCCGGCGCCTCGTTCTTCATGGCAGGCGTGGCGCGCGCCGCCACCACCGACATCTTCCCCATCGTCGAGACCGCCGAGGGGCGCCTGCGCGGCCTGGTCTCCGGCGGGGTCAAGGTCTTCAAGGGCGTGCCCTATGGCGCCGACACCTCGGGCGCGAACCGGTTCCGGCCGCCCCAGCCGGTGAAGCCGTGGGCCGGCGTCCGCGATGCGCTGGACTACGGCAATGTCTGCCCCCAGATGCCGGGCGACCGGCGCAGCGACTACGCCAACCTGATCCAGCTCGACATCCAGCCCGGTGGCATGGGCGAGGACTGCCTCAACCTCAACGTCTGGACGCCCGACCTTTCGCGCACGGCGAAGAAGCCGGTGATCGTCCGGTTCCACGGTGGCGGCTTCTACGGCGGGTCCAGCAACTCTCCGGGAATGGACGGCGAGATGCAGGCGCGGCACGGCGACTGCGTGGTGATCAGCGTGAACCATCGGCTCTCGGCGTTCGGCTTCCTGCACCTGGCCGACAGCGGCGCGCCGCAGGCCTTCGCCCAGTCCGGCATGGCCGGCCTGCTGGATCTCTCGGCGGCCCTGGCCTGGGTGAACCGCAACATCGAGGCCTTCGGCGGCGATCCCGCCCGGGTGCTGATCATCGGTCAGTCCGGCGGCGGGGCGAAGGTTTCGGCCCTGATGGCCATGCCCTCGGCCCAGGGCCTGTTCCACCGCGCCGTCCAGATGAGCGGGGCCATGCTCCGGGTCGCCCCGCGCGAGCGGGCCAAGGCGACCGCGGACACCTTCCTCAAGGCCGTGAACCTCGGCGGCGGCGACATCCGCAAGCTCCAGGCGATCCCGGCCTACGACCTTCTCTCCGCCCAGGCCGATCTGGAGGCGGGCCAGCGCCTGCGGGGCGAGGCGCCCAACGCCTTCACCCCGGTGCTGGACGGTGTGGCCATGCCGCGCCACCCGTTCGATCCCGACGCGCCGGCGATCAGCGCCGACGTTCCGATGATCGTCTCCACGACCCTGGACGAGCGGACCTATCGCCAGCGGAACTTCGACGAGACCTGGGAGGGCGTGGCCAAGTCGTTTTCGCCGCGGCTCGGTGCGCGGACCGCCGAGGTCCTGCAGATGTACCGCGACGAAGATCCGCAGGCGGCGCCCTACCTCATCCAGTCGCGGATCATCAGCGACATGGGGCGCGGCGCGAGCTTCGCCATGGCCGAACGCAAGGCGGCTCTCGGCCGCGCGCCCGCCTACGTCTACCTGTGGAAAGCGCCGAGCCCCGCGTGGGGCGGTCGCTATGGGGCGACGCACGGGGTCGACGTGGGCCCGAGCTCGCGCGAGATCCGCGGCGCCCTCCAGGGCCCCAACGCCAACAGCGCCCGCCTGTCCGACGAGCTATCCTCGGCCATCGTCGCCCTCGCCGCCACGGGCGATCCCAACACCGCCAAGCTGCCGGCCTGGGCGCCCTACGACGCGGCGCGACGCACCACCATGGTCTTCGACAACCCGGCCAGCCACGTGGAAAGCGACCCCCGCGGGGCCTTCCGCAAGCTCTGGGCCGCAGCTGCGGGCGCCGCTTGAGCGGTGAAGCGGACCTTCCGCACGTCAGGAGCGGGTGGGCGACAGTTATCCGCCCCCCTGCCGTCATCCCGGGCGCAGCGCTCGCCAGAGCGCGAAGACCCGGGACCCAGCAGACGCAACCTTGAAGCTGCTCCACGACGGATGACGCAATCTACGTCACGACCTAGCTTCCAACGATGGTCGGGCAGCACGCCTTCATCGCGGTCTACATCCTGGCGAGCCGCCGGAACGGAACGCTCTACACCCGCCCGCCAACCGACGTTTCGAACGTCAGAGACGGGTGGAAGGCGGCCCTTGCAGTCAAAGCACTCCCGGGAGAGCGTGGGCGTATGAGCCCATTGCGCATGGTTGTGGTTGTCCTCGGAGTCTTGGTGCTGGCGGGGTGTACGGTGCGGACGGGGGGCCTTTCAGTTCACAAGGCTGGGCTCTCCACAATTCGTCCGGAAGGCACCATCGGACCCAATGAGGATGATCCGCCTTGGCAGACCTACACGGTCGAGCTGCCTGCGCGACTTGCTCAAACCGTGACTGGCGCGGATTCGAGTTTCCATCTTGTGGTGACAGACTGCCGCTACAAGGACGCTGGCCGCGTTCAGGGGGGTCGGTTCGACCTCAAATGGGTCAGCGCAGAGGACGTCTACGTTGATGGCATAACCCTGAACGCGTCGAGCGGTAGACAACCGAACCTCAAGGGAAGAAAGGGTCCGATCGTGCGAGGCGTCGCCTACGTGAGCACATCGCGGATCAGGAATATTCGCGAACTCTGCTTCCAAGCGTCAGGAGGCAGCATGATCGGCTTAGGCTTCAAGACCAACACAGTCCGGGTTCGCAGCTAGGGGCCGCCCTCTGCTCCTGCCCGAATGTCCGCAATTGATGCTGTGGACGGCTCTCCACCACCCGCGGGAGCATAGCTCCTGCTGAAGAGGAGGAGAGCATGGGTCAGGTGGTTACGATTGGTCTGGATCT